>ERZ1026792.24-NODE-24-length-199213-cov-7.470586_pt1 | contig 199213 bp, 178 predicted proteins | sample MGYA00520884_ERZ1026792 | MGnify/ENA primary metagenome ERZ1026792 (study PRJEB33270, sample SAMEA104284473) | anaerobic digester metagenome | biome: Anaerobic digester microbiome; feature: mesophilic sludge digester; material: Anaerobic digester biomass | place...
TGCTTCAAGCCCTTTTTCTGCTATTTCGTCTGCAAAGGTATAATCATTTTGGTGAGTCATTTTGTTCTCCTTGTATGGTTTAGTCACCTTAAGGATACTTCTGACTCACCGCTTTTGTTAAGGTTCAACAATTTACAGAAAATATGTTACACCAACTCACTGAAAGCCATGGAAAAGAAGGATGAGTATATTTTTCTTTTGTATTATGGGTGTTTCCTTTAGCTTTGATCAATAGAAAACCGCAAGTCAGTGTGACCTGCGGTAAAAGTCGGGGCGAGAGGATTTGAACCTCCGACCTCTTGCACCCCATGCAAGCGCGCTAGCCGGGCTGCGCCACGCCCCGAACAAAGAAGCATTATAGCGTTATTATTCGAAAATTGCAATACAAATATGATTAAACAGAAAAACCAGAAAATGGCTGTTTTGTTAGTACCAATGATTTTCTGGCTTTTCAATATAAGTATATTGGATACTGGTCGATATAGATAGTGACCTTACTCACCCGGCAAGGGTTATCTATTTATGGTTTCACCCCTGATGCATAACAGGTTGGCACATATAGGATTCTTTTCCCATTAATCCAGCTGGATTGGTCCAACACCTGAAGACGCTGCAACTCTTGGGGAGAAAGCATCCCTGTCAGGTCGTGCTCAAGCATCTGCCACTCAGACTCCCACCAAGAGGGGAGTCCAGGCGCCGCATGTTCAAAACCGGATACCCCAAATTGACGCACGTGAAATCCACTATCCAGGAGCAATTGCACAAGTTTTTTCCCCATTCCAGGTTCTGCACCCTGGTTGCGCAATGAGATCGTCTGCAGTTTTCCAAGTCGGGCGAGTTGGGGAGGGAAATCAATACGTTCTAGATAATCCGGTTCTGCGAACGCAAAAAAATAACCACCAGGTTTTAAAACGCGGAAGGCCTCGTCTAATGCCAGGCGAGGTTTAACGAGCCATAAGAGGAAATAATGACAAAAAACCATATCAAAAGAAGAAGCAGAGAATGGCAAAGCGTAAGAATCCGCCGTGGCAACTGAAAGATTCTTGTAATTGCGCGTAGCGATTACAGAACAATCATGGTCTAAATCAATTCCAAATGACAAAAGGGGAAATTGGCTGGCAATATCAGACAGCACGGCACCAGTTCCGCTGCCTAATTCAAGAATTTTTGCGTTATGGCTCAAAGAAGCTTGCTTTAACAGGTAGTCACGAATGTTTTTTGTCCAGCAAGCCTGATGAACATAACGCTCTTGCCAGTTGACTTGCATCTATTGCGACAGATAAAGCTTGCGTTTGAGGGAAATGCTCATCCAGGAGTCCTGCACCAGGTTACCCAGATTGTGCAAGATGCCCTGCCCCGGCAACACATCGCCATCTGGCTCTACGTACAGCCAGGATCTCCCTTGTCCTTCTACCGCAGTAACATCGCCTTCTAGTTCAAGGCTGACAGGGTTTAACTTTGAATATGGAACAGGTAAATCATAAACCAATCTGAACCCGACTTCTGCTGCCTTGCGTCCAGCTTCTGCGAGGTAAGGAGAGAATTCTTTATTGGAAGCGCTGATTGAGATGTGATTTACACCCAAACCATACAACCTGGCGAAAATCTCAGAAATTCGCGAGAAATTATGCTGGTTTATCGTGAAATGCACTGTCAGATGGATGTCGGCATTGACCACATCCTTGATAGACTCCCAGGAAAGTTCTTCCTGCTCCTGAAGAACGAGGAGTAGGTGGTCGAGTCCAGCATTGAGTAAGCTGGAGAGGTACTCTTTTTCTGCCAGGCGCAGCCCATCGGTGATTAACCCAGTGACCTGACCCAACTCTTCTGCATGTTGAATCAGTTCGACCAGGTCAGGGCGCATGGTTGGTTCCCCGCCGGTAAACACAACGTGAGGAATTCCCCATTCCCACGCTTGGTCGAGGACATGTTTCCAATCCGATGTTTCTAATGCCCGATCGACACGTTGCACTGGTGTAGTTCCTTCTGCTTGACCTGTCGGGACCTGATAAGTTAATGCGCAATCCAACCGGAGTGGAGCGCTTAGCGTTGAAGAATGACGATCTACCCGGTCCATGTCGAGATAGGTCTCAGGATCCAGGTCTGGTGTTTGCATCAGCGTCTTGATGCGTATGATTAAATTCTCCACGTCTTGCCGGGCAATCTCCGCAGGTACCTGATAGCGTTTGACGATTTCCTGAGAAATTTCTTCTATTGACATTTTTTTAATGAGGTAGGATGCGATTTCAGCGGCCGTAGGGTTAAGGTGAAGCACGGTAGAAGCGTTAACCACCAGGAGTCCAGAGCCTTCCGGATCAATTCGAAGAAATAACCGGTTGGGTGTACCATCTATATCAAGGATTGCGCTGCTGCTGCCGGCAGGAAGCGGTTGCGGGGTGAAGAAGATTCTATTATACAGATTCTTAACTCTGGCTTTCATCGGAACCTCCAAATTGGACGCTTTTTAATTCAAGATTCGAATTGCAAAGGACAGCCACCCCCGCACTGCTGCCGGATTCCACAATCCGAGCATTTTGCCGGGAGGTTTTTTCGCTCGCGTAATGATACACATAATTCGTGATTCCAAATTTCTTCCCACGGTCGTTCTTGAATTTTTCCCAGGGAATGGTAATACGACTGACAGGGTAAAACAGAGCCGTCGGGCTCAAGGCACATATTGTATAAAGCCGCGGTGCAACCTTTTACACCAAGACCAGAATTGACAGGGTCAAAATTGCAATATTGCGTGGGTGTATACCAAATCAATTTTTGACCATGCTGGCGTGTAATTTCTTGCGCGCTGGCAAGTAAAGGGTGGAGTTCTGTTTCGCTCAAACCAGTGCCAACTGTTTTTCCTGAACCGCTATAGATCAGCGCGTTTAAACCTACTGTAGGAACGCCGAGCTCTGCGAGAAAGGACAATGTTTGCGGAATGGTCTGTTGGTTTGTGGAAAGCATGGTGGTATTTGTCATCACGTACAGCCTGGTTGAGAGGGCGTTTTTAATGCCGGTGACGGTTTGTTGCCAGGCGCCGGGGTGGCGAACCATTCGGTCATGAATTTCAGGGACATGGGATTCGAGCGTAATTTGAACATGGTCTAAGCCAGCGTTCAGTAAGTCTTCTACATACTTAAGGTCAGCCAATTTTCTGCCATTGGTATTGATGCCAGTGATTTGTCCGTTTTGTTCAGCGTGACGGATTAATTCAGGCAGGTCGTCTCGAAGTGTGGGCTCACCTCCAGTAAAGACGATATGTGGGATGCCGAGACTCCATAATTGGTCGATTATCTTAAACCACTCGCTGGTTGTCATCTCTGGAAAGTGACGGGGGCGATCGTTGTAGCAATGCGAGCAGGCGTTATTACAACGATAGGTAAGAGCGATGTCCATGCGATAAGGTGCGGACGGTTTGGCGGTAAACGGTAAAGTGGTTTCCAGCTCTAAATCACATAGGGGGCAAACTGTATCATCAAGCAGGTCTACCAGATTGGTTTGGTATGCTTGATAATCCTGCTCCACATCTTTGATTGAAACCGAGAACTCCTTAGAAAGTCGAGAAGCCGCTTGATTGGAAGGGATTTTATGGAGAGCATAAAATGCCATGTGCGCCGCGCTTTGATTGAGATGGAAAACGCGGTTGGCATTGATGATCAACAAGCCTGAATCATCAGGGTCGATTCGCAGATGAACGCGGGATTTTTGCTCTCCATGCTCCCATTGGAAATGATGCAAGCCGTGAGCGGGTGAAGGCAACACGCTTTTTGGAGCCCGATGGATGAACTTGCCGAGGATGCTCATTCTTCAGAAGGTTAACGCCCTCCACCAGCGCAGGCACAGGCGCAACCGGCACAGGCACAGGCGCAAGCGCAAGAATGACCACCTCCCCCTCCGCCGGAACCACCACTTCGAGTGGTTATTCGATAGGTTGAAGGCGGCGGGGGCGGATTGGTTACATTCGTTACACTGCTGCTGAAACCGGACAAACCGCCAAGAATATTTGAAGAGAAAGATGAAACACTGTTGACAACAGAAGCAGCAAATGCTGAGCCGGGCATTTTGGGCATTGAAATCGTAGGCGGTGGAATGCCAGCGCTTGAGGCGGCAGGCATAGCGGAGGGTTTTACAGGTGAAGGAGAAGGTCTTGGTGAGGTCGGATCATAACGCCACCACCAGGAAGGAGTTGGATAGAGCACCGGGCCACTGAAGACTTCCCGGGTATGGTCTTCATATTTTCTATCCAGCATGGTCCAGTCCATCACTTCCTCGTAAACCTGTGCTTTGACTTCAGGGGTGGCTGCCTGTTTTACCTCTTGCCAGGCTTTTTGCATGATCTGGTCGTAATAAGCAAGCGTTTCTTTTCGGCTGAAGCCTTTCATTTTTTCAGTCACGCTTTTGATCAAATTGACCATCGTAACCTGAAGAGCCTTTTTCCGCTGGCTGCCCTGAAGGTTGAAAGCCTCAAGAAAATCTTTTTCATATAAATACAGTTCTTCTGGAATTGGGGTGACCGGTTTTATATCTAACGGATCCTTCGTGATCACTTCAGCTGCGTTCTTTTTTAATACGGAGAAAAGGATCATGGTGAAAACCTTATCCATTGGTTGTTCCATCAGGATAGCGGCTTCAACCGCGGTCAGACCGCGTTTGATCCCATTGCCTTCAATGAGAATTTTTGGAGGGAGGTACTTTAATTTTCGTTTTTCATACCCTTTTATCCCAGAGTAGATGAACAAGCCGAAGAAAAGCACAAACCCGAAACAGAAAATAAACGGGCAAACAGAACTGAAATTAAAGCCAGATGAACGACCGCTATCGGCAGTCGGCAGTTCGTAAGGTTCCGTAACGATAGCGCCGGCATTGAGCAACCGGGAGGGAAAACTGGCGCCGAAAGAGTATTGAGAATAAGAATTTGCCTGGTCGGAAACCCAGGTGTAAAAGATGCGCCCATCCTCCATCAGCAACGATTCCGGTTCCTGAGCACCCGGCCAGTTTTCTGGGATGAAATATCTCCCTTCGCTTTCGCTCACGCCAGGCGGCAGGAGGATTGTCATTTGGTAATTTGTTTTTCCGTAGCAGTTTTGGCGGTCATACCAATGCGGCCAAAATACCATGGAAGCGTAATCTTCGTTCTCCTCTTGCGTTGCAGGGAATACCGATTTACCGACTGATGGGATATAGGCGTGTACTGTACCGCGGCCGCCGGGCGGGATCGTGTTTCCCTGAAGGTAAAGTGAAATCCCGGGTTGCACAATATCGGACTGGGTGATTTTCTTGATTGGAACCCCGTCAATTTCTGCTGTGATGGATTTGACGTCATAATTGTAGTTGGGCAAGCCAATGTCAACGATATCAATTTCATGTGCATTGGCGTCGTTAAGGAAAGTCATGGTGTAATCAATGGCAATTGAACCATCCACATTAATGGTTACAACAACGGCTTTCTCAGGGACTTGAAAAATATAATCTTGCGCGTGAACCGGAATGGTGCTGCCGGCGAGCATGATAAAAACAAGGAAAACGCTCAAAAAACGAAGTGCCTTCATAAAAACCTCCGAATTTGTACCCTGCTCACCACTTTGGTTCTTCAGTTAGTTGATAAGCGGTATGGCAAAATGGGCAGGTGACCATGGGGGCGCCGGCGACCATGGAAATGTTGTCAGCGGTCAATACCCCTCCACAAGATTTGCACTTCAAAGAATCAAGATTTACATCTCCCGGCAGGTCCACCTTGAGAGTGACATTGGTTGTGGGGGCTTCTGGTTTTCTGCGAGCCGCGAAGAAAACGATGACCAGCCCCGCGCCAATCAGGACCAACCCGATGAACAGCCATGCTGAATTACCCGCAGGATCGGTCGCACCAATGACCATCAACGCTCCAAAGAGAATTAAGATCCCTGCGCCAATGAAAGCCACTATTTTCATCTGTCCTCCAAAATAACCTTGATTGAGTATTATTATATATTGAAAGTGGGCTGAATTTGATACCCTTTTCTATATTAGAATTTCAATCATAAAAAGAGAGGAGCATCTTATGACAAATTCAGAAGAACGGTCAGAGATAAGTCAACTCCGAAGAGAAATCAATTTTCATAATTATCGGTATCATGTGCTGGAAGAGCCTGTTATCAGTGATTATGAATACGACATGATGATGAAAAGGTTGCGAGAGCTGGAGGAAACCAACCCTGAACTGATTACACCTGATTCACCGACCCAGCGAATTGGCTCGATTCCAGTGGAAAAATTCCTCAAGGTAGCGCATCCAGCCCCCATCTTATCGTTGGCGAACGCCTTTAACAAGAACGAACTGCTTGCGTGGTACGAAAGGATAGAAAAAATCGACCCGAGAGTGTCAACCTCGGGATTTGTAATGGAACCGAAAATCGACGGTTTGACTGTCGTGCTTCACTATGAGAAAGGGGTTTTTATCAAAGGCGCCACACGTGGAGATGGGGAAATAGGCGAAGACGTCACCGCTAACCTCAAGACAGTCAGGTCGCTGCCTTTAAAGATACCGGTTATAGAGAATGCAGTACGAATTCCAGAAAAACTTGTGGTGAGGGGAGAGGTTTTTATTAACCTGCTTGACTTTGAACGTTTAAATCAAAAATTAAATGAAAATGGCGAAAAAACCTATCAGAACCCAAGGAATACTGCTTCAGGCTCGCTAAGGCAATTGGATTCGAAAATTACGCGAGAAAGACCATTGAATTTACTGACTTACGCGATTGTGGAAAGCTCTAACGAATTACCCTCAACACAATGGCAGACACTTGAATTTTTGAAAAGCGCGGGTTTCCCTGTAAGCTCATTATCACGAAAAGTTGCCAGTATAAACGAGGTGCTTGATAGTGTTGATGACTGGATGTCCAAGAGAGAGACCATACCGTTCGAGGTGGATGGGGTCGTCATTAAACTGGACGATCTTCTAACATCCGAAGCGCTGGGCGTGGCAGGAAAAGATCCTCGCGGGGCTATTGCTTTGAAATATCCAGCACGAGAAGTATCTACCACACTGCTGGATATCGGCGTGAACGTGGGTCGCACTGGCGTATTAACACCTTTTGCCATACTGGAACCGGTAGAGTTAGGTGGTGTCGTCATCAAACAGGCGACGCTGCATAATTTCGATTTTATAAAAGAAAAAGATATTCGTATCCATGATCGTGTATTGATAAAAAGGGCAGGAGATGTAATCCCTTATGTGATTGGACCTCTTAGCGGAACACGGGATGGGAGTGAAAAACAATTTCATATTCCAGAATTTTGTCCTTCTTGTGGTCAAAAAGTGGAAAACCTGCCGGGGGAAGTGGCCTATTACTGTGTCAATACCTCATGTCCTGCGCAACTTGTAAGAAATATTGAGCATTTTGTGAGTCGGAGCGCGATGGACATTGAAGGGCTGGGGATAAAAATTGTTGAGCAACTGACTGAAAAGGGCCTGGTCAAGGATCTGGCTGATTTGTACCTGCTTACCAAGCGAGATTTGTTGTCTTTGGAAGGTTTTGCAGCAAAAAAAACTGAAAACCTGCTGAATGCAATCCAACAATCGAAAGCGAGGCCGCTTAGCCGGTTCATTCTTTCATTAGGGATTCATGGGGTTGGGGAAGTGACCTCTACGGATTTGGCGGAGGTTTTTCTCAACTTGGACAACCTGGCAAACGCCAGCATGGAAAAGCTGACTTCTGTTAATGGTGTGGGTCCGAACATCGCTTTGGCAATAAAAGATTGGTTTGATCGTCCAGCGAATAAAGAACTATTAGAAAAGTTTCGAAAAATCGGCATCTGGCCGGAACAAACCCAAAAGCTTCTTAATACGCAGGGCAGCCTTGCGGATAAAACCTTTGTGATCAGCGGCACTCTCCCAACACTCTCGAGAGAGAATGCCAAGAGACTCATTGAAGAAAACGGCGGGAAAACTACGGATAGTGTCAGTAAGAACACATCATATCTGCTTCTGGGCGATAACCCTGGCTCTAAACTGGATAAAGCGAAGGCTTTGGGCATTCCAATTATTGAGGAAGCGGAACTCCTCGCGATGGTAAACGCGAGGAGTTGAGAGTGGCAAAGGTACTACCTATTGATAAAATGCACCGCTCTCAATTTTTAGGCGGTGCATCTTTTAACGATTTCAATTCTTGCACACCCTCGACTTCATCCATTCTTGATAAATGTTTCCCACCGTTCATAGACATCTATAAGTGGTGTATCAAGGTAACTCAAAGCCTTAACCTTATTCCTTTGGTGACTTTATCAGTTTTGTAACCAAAACAATTAATCTGATTGTAGAATAAATTGCAGCAAGGAAAATCACGAAAGTAATAAACAAAAGAACTCCCATAAAGATTGTCTCATTGTTAGCCATTCTATTAGAGACAACTCTAAGGGAATTAAATAGAATCGGCATAATAATTATTACATGGGTTAACAGCAACGTTTTATATTTTTCAAGCCGGGACTGATTATCAGAATAAACCTCTTTATACTTGTTATCTGCCGGTGAAGAAAAGTAAAACCAATTTCCCTGTCTGCAAATATATTTCCAACCAGCCTCTTTAAAAATATTGAGGTATTCATCTACATCCTTTTTCTTGATAGATTTGAAATCGCCATAGTAAACAATATCCTTTGGTTCTCCCTTTTCAAATGTATAAACAAAGATACAAGCATTCATTAAATGCCAGCCTTTTAAAGACATCTGCCTTAACCATTCCATTTCTTTATCTTCTTGCCATAACCAAAACAGCCTGAAACACCGTTTTATTAGCTTATCCATACAAACACCTTCCTTTCAGATTACATACTTAGTTATACATTATTATTTGCGTTTTCAATGAGCATTTCAGCGTTTTTAACCATATCTTTTAATCTTGCAATTTCAAAATCAATCAACTCTCTTCCATTGTCTGTGACTAAATATGTCTTTTTCCTCTCATTTGAAGTGGTGCTCCCATATAAGGAAATCAAGCCTATTGACTGTAGATTATTGATTGCTCCATAGAGAGTTCCGGGTCCGAATATAATACGTCCATTGCTTAATTTCTCAACCTTCTGCATAATTCCATACCCATGAAGTGGTTCCAATAAAGATATCAAAACATAAAAAGAAGTTTCGGTTAACGGCGTTAGCTTTCGTATTTCCGCTTTTTCGTTCATGCTACACCTCCACAATTTCAATGCTACGTTTCTCGTTACTACGCCCTGCGTACTACGCCTACCGTAATACTATCAAAATACTGTAGATTTGTCAATCTCTCTATAAAAAAATAATACTGCAGACAACGATGCTCAACACAACATTGTTTGCGGTTAAATACTCAGATTGTAATGCGCTGCTCGTCTTTGGAGGGGCTATTTATCTTGGCCAAAATCCTTAATTTTAACGGATCGGTGTATCGTTAAAAGATAGCCTGATTTCCGGTGCAACTTTTAACGATTACCTTTCTTTTAACGATTTGCCTCTCTCATCGCCCGAATAACCACCACGGTTCATATCAAGTATCCTCCGAGAACGGCTGTATAAAAGCACCAACTATTGCTACAAGACAAACCCCACAAACGCAGAAAAGCCCGCAAATAGCGGACTTTTGGGCAAACAAAAAACCACCCACCGATAAAATTCTTTTTATCAATAGATGGTATTTGATTTGGTGGAGATGGCGGGAATCGAACCCGCGTCCGAACGATTAGAGCACAGACATCTACAAGCGTAGTTCTTTTTTAGTGTCATATCGACGCAATAAAAGAACAAAAATGCACCGATACCAGCTGTTTGGACCCGAAAGCCCTCTTTCATACCTCCCACAGCTTGAAGTATGGCACCTCAACTTTATTACGCCCGCTCTGCTACCGGTTGAGGAACGGAGCAGGAAGACGTGACGCTGATCAGAGCGTCATTTGCGCTTTGCGTTCGTCGCTAGGCGGCGAGGGGCATTGCGGCAAAGTTAGTGCGGTTGGCACTTGTTTTTTGTACTGATTTTACGAGGTCGGTACCTCTCGGCTTGCCGTCCGGGATCAGCTTCGCCCGTCGAAGCCTGTCATCCCCAAGTGCGTTTATTATAACTTAAAAAGGATCTCTTAAAAGGGTTAACCTTGATGAGGAGTCAGAGTAAAATAGAGCAGGTCTGTTCACCGGAGGTCGTTTGTGAAGATTATCTATAAAGGGAATGAAACCACAGGCATCACTCGAATTGACAATCCGATTGACGGTTGCTGGATCAATCTCATTGACCCGACCACCGATGAAATTGATTCTATCAAGGCACTTGGCATCCCTCCTGAATTTTTGACCTACGCTCTTGACCTCGATGAAAGACCTAGAACTGAGAAAGAGGATGATGGAACGACACTCATCTTATTGCGGATTCCTTTTTTTCAAGGCGAAAAGTTGGATGTGCCTTACATCTCTATTCCTTTAGGGGTTATCCTTACTGACAATCTGATTATTACCGTCTGCAAGAGACACAATGTCATTCTTGATGAGGTGTTGAGAACCAAGGGTCGTGGGTTTTCGACTGCCAAACGAGTTCGGCTGGTCTTACGCATATTACTGCTTACTGCCAACCAATTTCTTGCTTATCTACGTGAAATCAACCACAATGTTGAGATCGTAGAAGACAAATTACAGGCGTCCATGCGAAATAACGAAGTCATGGAACTCCTTAAATACCAGAAGAGTCTGGTGTACTTTACTACAGCATTGAGATCCAACGAACTAATGATGGAACGTTTACAAAAAACACCGCTTTTTCACAGGTATCCCGAAGACGAAGACCTGCTGGAAGATGTGCTGACTGAAAATCAGCAGGCGATTGAAATGGTAGCGATTGCTGGAAATATTCTTAGTTCGATGATGGATGCATTTGCATCGATCATTTCAAACAATCTCAACGTAGTGATGAAATTTCTCGCATCCATGACCATTATATTAAGTATTCCAACCATCATCACCAGTTATTTTGGTATGAACGTTGATTTACCCCTGCAGTCCAATCCACTCGCATTTCTATGGATTATTATCCTTTTCACACTATTTGCAGTTATAACTATTTTGATATTTATTCGGAAGAATTGGTTTTAAAGATTGGAGTTCGTGGTAGTTTTGTGGGCGGAACAGGACTCGAACCTGCGACCTCTTCTGTGTAAGAGAAGCGCTCTAACCAACTGAGCTATCCACCCAGGTGAAATGAAGCATCCACAAATATACTTGATGATGGGTCTTCTGTAAAGATTTCAACAAAAAAGAGAAATATGAGAATCGTCCGATTTACATCTTCAAAATACCAGGCACAATATGGGTGGGTGCATGAAGGCGATCTTGGGGTGATTGAAGGGGACATTTTTGGAGAATTCCGGCGATTGGAAACTGAAATTCAGCTTGAAAAAGCCAGGTTGTTGGCGCCTGTCCTTCCTGGGAAGATCATTTGCGTTGCGCGCAACTATATTGAACATGCGCGGGAACGAAATGTTGAGGTACCTGAAACTCCCATGATTTTCTTAAAACCGCCTTCTGCCGTTATCGCGCATGAAGATGCCATTCAAATTCCACCCCAGTCAGCGCGCGTAGAACATGAAGCAGAACTGGCAATAATTATTGGGAAGGCTGGAAGGTGGATTGATACGGAAAAAGCTCGGCAGTACATTTACGGGTACACAATCGCGAATGACGTGACCGCCAGAGACCTGCAGCTTAATGAAAGCCAATGGACGCGCGCAAAAGGATTTGATACTTTTTGTCCCTTAGGCCCATGGATTGAAACCGAGTTAGACGTGACTGACCTCTTAATCACATGCCGGGTGAATGGTGAATTAAGGCAAATGGCTTCGACAAAGGAAATGATCTTTCCGGTAACTCAATTGGTAACGTTTATTTCGAATATCATGACGCTGTACCCAGGGGATGTGATCCTGACAGGCACCCCAGCAGGTGTGGGCCCATTAGAGAAGGGCGATAACGTAGAAATTACCATTGAAGGCATCGGTAGCCTTTCCAATATGGTTAAATAAAGTATTTAAAATCTAGTTCTAGGCAAGCATGGGGAAGAAGTGAAGCTCCCCGGCGGTCGCGTGCGTCGGGAGTTAACCTTCTTCGCTTTCAGGTCAATGAGAGTCATCCTTACCCTTTCAGCCAATTTTTCAAAAAAAGGAACATGGTATAATTTTTTATACACGTTCAATTTGAAAAAGCAAGGAGATTCTCATGTCTGGTCATTCCAAATGGGCAACGATTAAGAGAAAAAAGGGTGCTGCTGATGCCAAGCGGGGTCAATTATTTACACGATTGACCAGAGAGATACTAATGGCCGCGAGAGAAGGCGGCGGGGATACTGATTCCAACTTCCGGTTAAGGTTGGCTGTTGAAAAAGCTAAGTCACAAAGCATGCCCAAAGAGAACATCGACCGGGCTATAAAAAGAGCCACTGGCGAAGGAAAAGAAGGTGAAACTTTTGAAGAAGTTATGTATGAAGGGTATGCGCCAAATGGCGTGGCTGTGATGATTGAATGCGTCACTGAAAACCGCAACCGCACTGTTTCTGAGGTACGCCATGCATTAACAAGAACGGGCGGCAGCATGGGAGAAGTCGGATCTGTATCCTGGCAGTTTAAAAAAGCCGCTGTCTTTACTTTTGACGCTAAGGCACATGATTATGATACGATTTTCGAACTGGCGGTTGAAGGGGGCGCTGATGATGTCAGCCAGGATGACGAAGAAATTGAAGTGATCGCCACTGTTGAGTCATTTAAAACATTAAGCGACCGGTTTAGAGCGGCAGGGTTGATGCCTGCTGAAGCCGGGTTAAGGATGATCCCAAATCAGGAAATGGAATTGGGGGTGGATGATACATTGCAGGTGATCCGCGCCATTGAAAGCATTGAAGAGCTGGATGATGTACAGAATGTATATTCGAACTTAAAGATTTCTGAAGAAGCAATGGCCGCGATGGAATCAGAGTAGTTCGCGGTGGCAACATGATCATTATTGGTGTCGATCCCGGTACAGCGATAACTGGTTATGGAATTGTTGGCGACGATGAAAATGGGAACATATACGCAATTGATTACGGCGTAATTACTACATCTTCAGAGCTTCCTGTTGAACTGAGATTAAAAGAGGTATACCACCAAGTAAGTGAATTACTTGAGCGCCATCACCCCCATAGTGGAGCGGTGGAGAAGTTGTTTTTTAAAAAGAATGTAAAAACGGCAATTTCTGTTAGCCAGGCCCGCGGGGTTGTTCTGTTGGCTTTTGCAAACGCCGGCATAAAAATGAATGAGTACGCGCCCTCAGAAGTCAAATCGGCAGTGACGGGCTATGGCAGTGCGAACAAAGCCCAAATTCAAGCCATGACTAAAACGTTATTGCGGCTGAAAGACATTCCTAAGCCCGACGATGCAGCAGATGCGCTCGCCATCGCCATATGCCACCTCAATTCATCTAGTGTGAATAACCTGGTAAAAAACATGGAAGATACATGATTACCAGCAACTCAAATCAATTAATTAAATCAATTAGGAAATTAGCAGATAAAAAATATCGCGCGTTAAGTGGTTTGGCACTGATCGAAGGCACCAAATTAGTCCTTGATGCGATTGATCAACAAGCGGTTATCGAAAAGTTGCTTATTTCAGGCTCGTTTGAGCGCTCCAATAAAGGTTTTTTTGTACTCTCGAAGATAGCCGAACGACAAATAGAACCGACACTGGTTTCAGATCAAGTGTTTCAATCAATCACATTGAAAGAAAACCCACAGGGAATCGCTGCCGTGGTGCGGCAAACCTGGCTTGACTTCGAAACTTTTAGGAATCAATTTTCAGGTCTCTGGGTGGCATTATGGGAAATTGCCGACCCGGGCAACCTTGGATCGATTATGCGCACGGTAGACGCAGTGAATACCAAAGGAATAATATTGGTGGAAAACTGTACTGATCCTTATGACCCTGGTGCGATTAGGGCCAGTATGGGCGCAATTTTTTCTAACAAGCTAGTCAAATGCGGTTTACCAGAATTTATCGAATGGGTTGAAACAAACAAGATTACAGTGATTGGCACATCAGATGCTGCAAATACATATTATCGGGATGTGATTTACCCGGAGGACATGGTGCTGGTGATGGGCAGCGAACGACAGGGAATGCCTGGTGCGCTGCTAAAAGCATGCAAAAGGGTTGTAAGCATCCCAATGAACGGGATTTCTGATTCATTGAACATTGCTGTGGCCACCGCTATCATCCTTTATGAAGTTTTCGACCAGAAACGAAAGGTGAAACAAACATGATTGCCGCTTTGGAAGGAATAATAACTGAGAAACACAATGACAGCGTTGTCCTTTCTGTTGGTGGAGTTGGTTTCCAGGTATACGTTTCGCCCATGCTGATCAGCCAAATTGAATTGCATAAACTGGCTGCTTTTTATACTCACCTTGTCGTGAGAGAAGATTCTTTAACTTTATTTGGCTTTAAAACGCTTGAAGAAAAAGAAATGTTCTTAATGCTATTGGGCGTTTCAGGCGTGGGACCGAAAACTGCAATGATGGCAATTTCCAACACCTCAATTGAGTTGATAAAAAAAGCGGTGCTTAATGAGCAACCTGATTTGCTTGCTCAGGTTCCAGGTATCGGGAAAAAGACCGCGCAGTCAATTGTTTACCACTTACAGGGAAAAATAAAAGGCGAAATCGAACAAGGAAAAGGAATCGAATCCGACATTGATGCGGACGTAATTGATGCTCTCACTAGCCTGGGATATAGCTTAATTGAAGCACAATCAGCGCTTCAAATGATACCCAAAGATATACCAGAGGACCTTGAGAGCCGGATACGCGCGGCTTTAAAATATTTTTCCTGACACGAATGCGCTATGAATTTGGGAAGATGAAGTAAAATTGAAATTTATGGATGATTTCAACGGTTTGTGGAGGATGGATGCCTGACAATATCGATCAATACACGATTGACCTTTCTCAAAAAATTAAAAATTTCAAACCAGATTATTCAGTTAAAAATATCGGTATCGTTGAAGAAGCTGGTGATGGAATTGCCCGGGTATCAGGGCTGACAGGGGTACGTTCTCAGGAACTGGTTGAATTTGAGAATGGGATTAAAGGCATCGCCTTTAATATTGAGAAGGAATTAATCGGAATCATCGTCTTGGGCGACTACTCACTTGTAAGCCAGGGAATGAGGGTTGAAACGACCGGAAGAATCGCCTCCATTCAGGTAGGGGAAGAATTGATTGGGCGAGTGGTAAATGCGCTTGGCGAGCCCATTGATGGCAAAGGCCCGCTTAAAACCAACCAATTTAGAGCGCTGGAGAGGGTTGCGCCCGGCGTAATCGACCGAAGGGATGTAGACTCGCCAGTGCAAACAGGGATTAAGGCTATCGACTCGATGATACCGATTGGGCGGGGTCAGCGAGAGTTGATTATTGGTGATAGGCAAACAGGCAAAACAGCCATCGTGATTGACACGATCATCAATCAAAGAGGAAAAGATCTTATTTGCATCTATGTGGCTATTGGGCAAAAAAAGGCAGCCATCGCTCGAACAATGGCTGTTTTATCCAATTATGGAGCGATGGAACACACCATCATTGTTTCAGCCTCTGCGGATGAATCAGCCGCCATGCAATACATTGCGCCATACGCAGGCTGCGCTATTGGCGAAGCCATTATGGAGAGTGGTGGGCATGCGCTGGTGATTTATGATGATCTATCAAAACATGCCTGGGCTTATCGACAAATATCATTGCTGCTAAGGCGTCCTCCCGGTCGTGAAGCATACCCTGGGGATGTGTTTTACCTGCATTCCAGGTTGTTAGAAAGAGCCTCCTGTATGGCTTATTCCTATGTCCTGCTCCCCAAAAACTACGCAGGAGATACGATCTCAAAGAAAGAGATAACGAACCAACCTGTTTATTCAGGACCAATGGCACGAACACAGACGGAAGAGGCTTTATCAATTAAAAAGGATAAGGATGACTTAAAAATCGTTCAAGTAAAAGAAAGCGGTGGAACACTAACAGCTTTACCCATCATAGAGACTTTGCTTGGGGATGTGTCTGCTTATATTCCTACTAATGTAATTTCAATCACTGACGGTCAAATATATTTGGAAGGAAACTTGTTCAACGCGGGAATTCGACCTGCTGTAAACGTGGGGATTTCCGTCTCGAGGGTTGGCGGATCAGCCCAGACAAAAGCCATGAAGCAGGTTGCGGGCAGATTGCGCCTGGACATGGCGAGTTTTCGTGAGCTGGCGGCGTTCGCCCAGTTCGGCTCGGATTTAGACAAAGCCACTCAGGACCAGTTAAACCGAGGTTTACGGTTACAAGAAATCTTAAAACAAGCGCAATATGAGCCGGTGGCATTGGCTGAACAGGTGATTGTTCTTTTCGCTGTTCTAAATGGATACGCTGATAAGATCAAAATAGAACGGATGAAGGAATGGGAAACTGCGTTATTAAAACAGATTAATGGTTCTGCATCTGAAATCAGCAAAGCGATTGAGACCGAAAAAGCTTTGAATAAAGAAACAGAAGAGAAATTACACAAAACGCTGGAAATATTTAGCAACAGTTGGTCGTAAAGACACAGGATTGAAACATGACATCCGCCCGGGAAATGCGTTTAAGAATCAAAAGCGTCAAAGACCTTTCACAGGTCACCAGGGCATTAAAAACCGTTAGCGCCAGTAAAGTACGTAAGGCGGTAACAGCTAACGCGGCATCGCTCAATTACTCAAAAAAAGCCTGGCAGGTGCTTCAGAACCTGGCGGGACAACCTGGTCACGCTAACCTGCACCCGCTACTCAATGAGCACAAAAACATTAACCGTGTGCTGGTGATTATGGTGAGCAGCGATAAAGGGTTAGCGGGTTCTTATAACATGAACGTTCTTCGGAACACGTTGGAATATTTTGATACCTTTGATACTCCGGTGGATTATATTTGTATTGGAAAAAAAGGACGTGACCTGCTCTTGAGAAGAAAAATCAGGGTTATCGCTGATTTTTCAGAACTGGCAGACCCGGTAAGCTTTATGGATATCTCCCCGATTTCACGAATGGTAGTGGATGAATTCCTCTCTGCTCGATATGACCAGGTTTATTTGTCCTTTACTCGCTTTGAATCTATGACAAAACAGATTCCAGAAATTCAAAAGCTACTGCCACTCAAAGTTGCGCACGAAAACCAGGCAGAAGGCAAAAATATAGCGCAATCTGTATTTACTTACGAGCCGGAACAACAAGAAATTTTAGATGAAATCGTGCCGAGGTTTACAGGAATTCAGATTTTTCAGGCCACTCTTTCATCACAGGCCTCTGAGCATGCGGCTCGCACGCTTGCTATGGCGAACGCAACTGATAACGCGAACGAACTGATCAATGTATTACAGCTTGAATATAACAAAATGAGACAACAAACCATCACGAACGATATTTTAGACATCGTTGGTGGAGCCGCGGCACACGCAAATTCATAGGCAAATCTTCGGAGGATAAAAGAATGACCCTCAGTCAAGGCAAAATAGTGCAAATACAAGGCAGCGTGGTGGATGTTAAATTCACTGAAAACAATATACCCTTTATTTATGAAGCGTTGTCTGTAGACCTGGATGAGGGAGGGCAACTCATTTTAGAGGTTCAGAAGTTGCTTGAAGGTGGAGTTGCGCGTTGTGTTGCGATGGACGCGACAGACGGATTGCAGAGAGAAACTGCAGTGAAACGGACCAATGCGCCTATTATGGTGCCGGTTGGCGAAGGCACGTTAGGCCGCGTGTTGAATGTTTTAGGAGAACCAGTCGATAATAAAGGGCCTGTTGTTTCGCAAGAATTCTACCCAATTCATCGCGCAGCGCCTAAATTTGCCGAGCAATCCACACGTGTAGAAGTGTTCGAAACGGGATTAAAAGTTATTGACTTGATTGCACCTTTTACAAAAGGTGGCAAAACGGGGATTTTTGGCGGGGCTGGTGTTGGAAAAACTGTCATTATCCAAGAGCTGATTCGCTCTATTGCAACTGTGCATAAAGGAAAATCCGTTTTCGCAGGCGTGGGAGAGCGGACACGTGAGGGTACTCAGCTATACCGTGAAATGATCGAATCGGGCGTGATGAAAGACACGGTGATGGTCTTTGGGCAAATGAACGAGACTTCAGGTGTAAGGTTGCGCGTAGCTATAACCGCTTTATCTATGGCAGAATATTTCCGCGACCAAGGAATGGATGTTTTGCTTTTTATTGATAATATTTTTCGGTTCACGATGTCAGGCTCAGAGGTGTCTGCTTTGCTAGGCAGGATGCCATCTGCTGTAGGTTACCAGCCGACTTTAAGTACGGAAATGGGGGAATTGCAAGAAAGGATCACGAGCACCCACCAAGGGTCGATCACTTCAATGCAGGCGGTATATGTGCCAGCAGATGATTACTCTGACCCTGCGCCTGTGGCCACTTTTACTCACCTCGACGCGACCATCGCTCTTGAAAGAGCCATCTCCGAGAAAGGTATCTATCCAGCAGTCGATCCATTAGCCTCCACCTCACGCATATTGGACCCGAAAATTGTTGGTGAAGAGCATTATCAAACTGCGCGAGAAGTACAGCGCTTATTGCAGCGTTACAAAGATTTACAAGATATCATCGCGATTTTAGGTATCGATGAACTAAGTGAAGATGACAAGATAATCGTGTCTCGGGCTCGCAAGATCGAGAGATTCTTTTCTCAACCCATGTATGTGGCCGAACAATTTACCAGCATCCCCGGGAAGTACGTTGCCTTGAATGACACTGTTGCGAGTTTTAAAGAAATCTTAGACGGTAAGTGTGACAACCTACCGGAACAAGCTTTTCTCATGGTAGGATCTATTGATGACGCCTATGAAAAAGCCAAAACCTTGATGTGATCTTGAAATGACCATTTATTGTGAGATCGTTTCTCAAGACAGAATGGTATATAGCGGTGAGGTAGACATCGTAGTGATTCCAGGTCTTGCTGGACAGATGGGGATTCTACCGCATCATTCGCCTGTGCTCACAGCGCTTGATTATGGCATAATTGTCGTGAGGAGCAAAGGCGAAGAACTTCGATTCACCGTAGCGGGCGGTATTGCTGAGGTATTGCCGGATTGCGTGACAGTACTCGCTGATGCGGCTGAAAATGTGCAAGAAATCGATATTGAAAGAGCGATTAAAGCCAAAGAACGCGCTGAAGAAAGGTTAAAACTAACCTTGGCTACCGATACAGACAGGTATATGAAAGTGTCATCTGCGTTGAAACGGTCAAACCTCAGACTGCAAGCAGTTCAAAAATACCGGAAAAGCAATATCAACAAGTTTTAGGGCAATGAGAAAGAGCATATGGCTGTATTGACCAGAGAATTGGGAATTGACCTGGGAACGAGCAATACCGTTATTGCAGAAGGCAACCAGGTATTGCTGCAAGAACCCACTACCGTGGCGATTCTCGTAGATGAAGAAAAAATGGTGGAATGGGGACAGGCTGCAAAAGAAATGGTCGGCCGAGTCCCCGAGAATATCGAAGTGGTTACGCCCTTGAAACACGGTGTAATTGCAGAATATGAAATTACTGAAACATTATTAGGTTACCTCACGCGCAAAGTGGTCGGAACGATGCGCGTTTTTCGACCGAAAATGATGATCACAGTGCCCTATGGTGTGACTAGCGTGGAGGGACGCGCTGTTCACGAAGCAGGTATAGGCGCAGGAAGCCGAGAGGTTTATTTAATCCCACAGCCTTTAGCGGCTGCTATCGGAATTGATCTTCCAATTTCCACCCCTTCTGGGAACATGATCATTTCACTTGGAGGAGGGGTGAATCAGGTCGCTATCATTAGTATCAATGGTATCGTGGCTGGTGAAGCATCGCGAAGCGGCGGTCAGGTTCTTGATGAAGCGATCGTGCAATATATAAGAAAGAGATTCGGGGTGATAATCGGGGGACAAACCGCTGAAATTATTAAGATAAAAATCGGAGCCGCAATCCCACAGGATCAGCAATTATCCATTGAGGTTCAGGGCCAGGATCAAATCACAAGTTTCCCAAGGCCAGTGATTTTAACTACTGACGATGTGGTTGAAGCGCTTCAAGAACCGTTGGAAGAAATTGTAAAAATCACCAGGAAAGTGATGGAAAAAACACCCCCGGAATTAATTTCAGATATTATTGATCGTGGTGCCGCGATGTGCGGAGGCGGATCCCTTTTACGTGGGATAGATAAGTATTTGACCAAATCAATTGGCATTCCCATTTACCTGGTCGATAATCCATTAACTTGTACGGCAGAAGGTGCTGTAAAGGCATTTGAAATAAGAGAACAACTTGGCAAAAGTATAGGGAGTGGATAAAAAAACCTCCGCATGGGAGGTTTTTTTTGTGATCAGTTTCAAGGTTCAATAATCTCGGTTAGAACGTCCCATCAATAATAAAGCATAATATAAAACTGTTGAAATCGCTTGTGCAGCGCCAGCTACGTAAGTGAGTGCAGCTGAATCAAGCACTTTACTGATCCCTTCAGATTCATTCCTGTAAAGAATCCCCGAATCCAATAGCCAGGCTTTGGCGCGTTTGCTGGCGTCGAATTCAACCGGCAAGGTCACCAACGCAAACAAGGCTGTAGCAGAAAAAAGAATTAAACCAAGCAGCGCCATGTTGGTGCCCGTTTGACCACTGATGGCCAAACCGATCACAAACAGGATTGGCCCGAACCAGCTGCCAATTTTGACCGTGGGAACCATTAAGCTTCGTAACTTCAACGGACCATACTTAACACGATCTTGTATCGCGTGACCGCTTTCGTGGGCGGCCACACCCGCGGCAGCCACACTGGGGCTGTTGTAAACAGACTGGCTGAGCCTTAATACCTTTGCTGCAGGGTCGTAATGGTCCGTCAGGTTGCCGCCGATCTGTTCGATGCGAACGTTGGTGAGACCGTTCTGATCGAGCATTCGCCTGGCGACCTCTGCTCCGGTTAGACCTGTTGTAGTGCGTACACGGGAATACTTGGAAAACGAAGAGCGAATCTTTGACTGGGCCCACAAACCTAGAAGCAAGGCAGGCAGACTTAATAAAACATATAGTAAATAACCACCACCATAACCCGTACTGTACATCCGATTCTCCTTCTTGTTAACCCCGAAATCGTTCTGATTGTGACTTACAAAACACGTAAAAGACTGTGTCCCTGGAGAGATTCGAACTCTCACCTACGGCTTCGGAGGCCGTTACGCTATCCTTTGCGCTACAGGGACGTTCAGCAAATTTTACCATGTACCAAGCCGAGTAAGTTCACGAAAAATTTGGAAAGAAGAAACAGGAATTACGATCTTTTGATAATGGAAGGTACCCAACAATCGCGCTCAACGAAAGGGCTCCATAAATGTGAGGATAATTTTCATCGCCACCCTCCAGGTTCTCAAAAACCAACGGTGAGATTACCTGATGAGTGTCAATTTTCAAAAGCAAAAGGTCAGGAGTCTGTTTAAAATATTTTTCAGCCACCGCTAACACCTGGCTTTCAAGGGAACAATGAATGAAACCATCCTTGGCAAAGTCATTGGGAATATAAACACCCTTGAGCAGGGCGTCTTGCCAGGTTTTTTTTTCAGTAATATGGTAGATGAACATCAATACTCTTCAGCAGGAGAAGGAAAACGAATTAAGATTTCCACAAAACCCAAATAAATGCCATTCACGAACCATGGCGTTTGGTGAACGAATATTTTTTCTTCCTTCGATTGGGTGAGATAGGTATTTGGGCGAGGGTTTCTCAATAAGTCCTTTAACTTTGAACGGGAAGGTTCTGGGTGGCAATCGAGTAATGACTTTCCCAGTAAAGTGTCGCCTCCTTCATCAGAGTAATATTCAATAGATTTATGGTTCATGCCAACGATAATGCCTTCTTTATCGCAGATTGTTACGGGAAAACCAACTTCAGTACTCCAGGAACACAGTGGCTCCATAAGTCACTCCTCATATGATAGGATAGCTTTTATTCTGTCGAGAAGCAGAAAAGGGTCATCCATTGAAAAAATTTCTTTCTTTTCTTCAGGTGTCAGGGGAAAATCGACAAGGTATCTTGAAAGATGCTTTCTAAACAATAAGGTACCTGTTCTAACGGGATATAAATCCGTCATCCAGGTTAAATGTTGCGAAATGGTTTTGAATAATTCATGCGTCATAACCATACGGCGGTCGATCCCTGAAAAAATCCAAGGGTTACCGATTGCTGCGCGCCCAATCATTACCGCATCACACCTTGTATGTTCGAGCATCTTTTCTGCGTCAGAAAGGGATTTCACATCGCCATTACCAATGACGGGCAAATTGACCGCGGATTTTATTGCAGCGATGGCATCCCAATCCGCCATCCCAGAGTATCCTTGTTGGCGGGTGCGTGCATGCACCGTAATGGCGCTTAAGCCACAATCCATTAAAATCGCTGCGATTTCCAAAAAATTCCGGGTTTGATCATCCCAGCCCAGTCGAATTTTCGCCGTCACAGGGATTTGGAGAGTGCTGACCAGCGAACAAGCGATTTTCTTAATCTTTTCTGGGTGTTTGAGCAAGCCGGCGCCAGCACCACGGTTGCTCACTCTCCGCGCAGAACACCCCATATTAATATCAATGATATCCGGTTCTAGATGCTGCAATTTCAAAGCGGCAGACAGTAAACGCTCTGGATCGTCATCAAACACTTGAAACGAAAAGGGTCTTTCTACTGGCAGGAAAAAGGTTTTGTATTTTAAATACGGGTGTCCATAACTAAGGTCAATTCCATTAATAAATTCCGAGGTGAGCAAAGAAGCGCCAAAATTTTTACACAGCCTGCGAAAAGGGGAATCGGTAAAACCATCCATAGGTGACAGGAGCAGCCGGCCGGGTATTTCAACTGTACCAATAAAAAAGGGGGAAGAGAGCGAGATTTGACCAAGCATATGCGAATTACCAATTATATAACGAAATACGTTCTAAAAAATATTGGTGAATTGCGCGTAGAGATTAAAACAACCAAAATAACCAAAAAGAGAAATATTACTTGACAAGGAACAAATGTTCTATATAATAGAATTATGAAGAGAACACAGACTTTTGACTCTGGGGCTTCAGCGAGTCTTCCTTACGCAGGTGGCTTGCTGCTGATCTTTGGCGCTCATGGGGGCGCGCCTTTGATGTTGGATTTAGCGGCCAGGCTGTCGGTTTGCGGCCCTGTACGTTTATTAGACTGTGGGAACCGCAGCAATATGTACCGCGTTGCGCGAACGCTGAGAACTTTGACCGCCGATCCGGTGACTGTGCTGCGGCAGATCCAACTTTCGCGAGCCTTTACCTGTTACCAGGTAGTAACGCTGCTTGAAAAAATCGCTTCGGGCAAGGGGACGCCGGTATTGGTGCTTGACCTGTTGGCCACTTTTATGGACGAATCCGTTCAGGCTTCTGAAAGCAGCCAGCTATTTGAGCGAGCGCTGCAATGCCTGTTGGCAGTAAGCGCTCATTCCCCGGTAGTGGTGAGTGCCAGGCCGCTTTTACTGCTTTCAGCGCCGCGATTTGGCTTGCTTGAGCAATTAAAGCGGGCTGCCTCAGAGGTTTGGGAGGAGGACGAAGTATTGCCTTCAAGAGCGACTGACGTTCAACTGTCATTACTTGCTGATTACTGATGAGGAAATTATGGGACGAACCATTCTTTCTGCCACACAAACCTGGGTTGAAGAAGAAAAGGCGCTGCGACGTTTTGTGCGGGCGCTGCGCAAAAGCGACCAGGCATTGATCTTGGAGCTGCTGGCGCTGTCGCGCCGCCACATCGCCGAGTCTTCTTATGCCAGCAATCTTTACCCGATGGACATTTACCTGGTTTCGATGTTGCTGGAAATGTACCGCAAAGTACGGCACCTGGAAAACTTAGTGGAACGGCTGGAGGCGGACACGGGAGAAGATCTGCCCTTATCAGATGAGCCCATTCTTCCTCTGCCTTCTCTTATGAGCCTGGTTCATCCTGATGAAAATGTTCAGGACGAGAGTGCTGAAAAGCCCGTCGGCAGGATCGAATACGTGGAGCTGCAGGATGGAGCGTGATGAGCACACACCTGCGCGGCTGGCTGCTTGACCTCTATGAAGACGCGGTGGATGGGCTGCGGCTGTGGTTCGTCGCGGAAGACGGGGCGCGCGTTTGCCTGCGCCAGAAATTTGAGGTGGTGTTCTACGCCAGCGGGCGCGACGAGCAGCTCCGCGCTCTCTGGAAGGCGCTGCAACGACGCGATGAGGTGGTAACACTTCAACGTGAAGTGCGGCGCGACGCGTTTGTTCCGGAACCCATCCCCGTATTGAAGACTGTTATCGCCAGCCCGATGGACGAAGTTCGGCTCTTTCGAGAAATTCAGCAACGGTTCCCTCAATTGACTTATTACGACGCTGACATTCCTGTAACAATTCGCCACTCGGTCAGGTACGGCACTTTTCCCATGGCGTATTGCGATATTGAGCAGAACGACGCCGGTGAAATTCTAGCGCTGCAGGTACTGAATTCACGCTGGGACCTGGCACCCGTGCACCCGGTTTTTCGGGTGCTCATGATTGAGCCGGATTGCGACCCGGGGCGTGGAGAGCCGACCGCCTTGAAAATACAGACTGGGCGGAAAAAGCTGACGGTGGCACTCCACCCGCCCGAAGCCTTACTGCAGAAAGTGAATCAACTGCTGGAGGAGACAGACCCAGATTTTGTCCTGTCCCATTGGGGCGATACCTGGCTAATCCCTGCCTTGCTTAAACTTTCGCGCCAGACTGGCATACTGCTGCATCTCAACCGGGATAGTTCTCGTGAAGTCGCCTGGAAAAAGGAGATAACTTACTTTTCCTACGGACAGATTGTTTACCGCGCGGAAGAAGCGCATCTATTTGGTCGTTGCCATATTGACCAGTGCAGCGCGATGATGTGGAGAGACTACGGGCTGGACGGCGTGCTGGAATCTGCGCGTGTGACTGCACTTCCGATTGAGAATGCAGCCCGCGTTTCGCCAGGTTCGGGAATTTCAGCCATGCAGATGCTCACTGCGCTGCAGCAGGGTATTCTGGTTCCATGGCATAAACAGCAGGTTGAGCAATTCAAGGATGGCGTGGAGCTGATACAGCGCGATCGCGGCGGCCTTATCTATCAGCCGCTTGTTGGCCTGCACGCCAATGTGGCGCAGGTGGATTTCATTTCGATGTACCCCGCGATTATCATTAAAGGCAATATTTCACCAGAAGTGCCATTACCGAACGGCATTATACCTGCCAGCGAGGAATTGGGGGTGGTGCCGTTGACGCTGAAGCCGCTTTATGAAAAGAGGGTTGCCCTTAAGTTGCGCAGCGCCGGCTTAGCAAAGGAAAGCCGGCTGTCAAAGAGAGACAGCGCGCGTGCGGCTGCTTTAAAATGGCTGCTGGTAGTTTGCTTTGGTTTCTTGGGCTATAAGAATGCCCGCTTTGGCCGTATTGAGGCGCACGAGGCAGTGACTAATGGTGGGCGCGAGGTACTGCTGCGCGCAAAAGAGGTGGCAGAGGCGCTTGGGTTTGAAGTACTGCATATGTATGTAGATGCTTTGTGGCTTAAAAAGGCAGGCGCTACAAAAAAAGCGGATTTTCAGGCGGTATTACACGAAATCTCCGCGCAGACAGGTTTGGGAGTTTCTCTGGACGGCATCTACCGCTGGGTTGCCTTTCTGCCTTCGCGTATGGATGAGAGAGTGCCTGTGGCGAACCGTTACTTTGGTGTTTTCCAGGATGGTTCAATGAAAGTGCGTGGAATCGAGGCACGACGACGCGACACACCCCCCTGGGTAGCTGAAACGCAAACGCGAATGCTCGAACGCCTGAGCCGTGCTGGCAGTGTGCGCGATCTTGCTGGTTATGTTCAGGAGGCGTTTGATCTGTTCCGCGCCGCGCTCGAGGAGTTACGGCTCGGGCACGTTTCCCTTGAAAAGCTGGTTGTCACGTCTCGAATCAGCCATGAGCTAGAGAATTACCGCTCTCCTACTCCCGGCGCGCGGGCGGCGCAGCAGTTATTCGAGCAGACCGGTAAGCGCGTCAGGCCCGGACAAAAGGTTCGGTTTCTCTTCACTCAGGGAGTTCCAGATGTGTGTCCGTGGGAGTTGACTGGAATGATTGACCCGGTGATGGTAGACAGGGTAAAATATACGGAATTGCTGGCGCGTGCAGCCGCGAGTATTTTTCACCCTTTTGGGATTAAAGACGAGCAGTTAAAGCAGTGGGCGCATACAGGATCCATCGCTTTAGATCTGAAACTGGATAGCGAACAGAGAAATGTGCGGAAGATTTACAATCATGCTCCAGGTAGACGAGCTGCGGGAGCAGTTGGGGTTGGGAGAATGGGTCGAAGCGTTTTCTCCTAGCCGCAATATCTCCCCTGGTCAATTCGTTCCTGTTGTGACTGATGCCGTGTCGCGAAAAGTGTCATTGTATAAGTGGGGATTAATCCCCGGATGGGCGAAAGACCCAAAAATCGCTTACCGGATGTATAACGCAAAGACAGAAACGCTGATTGAAAAACCCTCGTTTAAAATCCCTTTTTTACGCCGCAGGTGCCTGATCCCCGCTGATGGGTTTTACGAGTGGAAAGTGATTGACGGGAAGAAGCAACCCTTTCTTTTTACATTGAAGGATAAAAAGGCTTTTACTTTTGCCGGATTGTGGGAAATTTGGCGGGATAACGATGGACACGACTTGTACAGTTGTACGATCATTACCACTGAACCAAATAGCGTTGTGGCGCAGTACCATGACCGGATGCCTGTTATACTAAACGATGAGCACCGCTGGCAATGGTTGGAGGCATCTCAACCCGCTCAATTGCAGGCGTTGCTTAAGCCTGTGGATGGAGAATTAATGGCTGCACCGCTGAGGGTGGATCCATTAATTGATTTAAAAACGGACCAGAAAACCGAATCTAACTTAAAAAAGAGGTGAGCAATGAGGCGTGAAGAAATAATTGGATTCATAAAGAAACACCCAGAAGTGGATGCGTTGGTCGTTGGAGCGGGCATCAATGGCGCCGGCGCTTTTATGGATTTAGCAGCCAATGGCGTAAAAACCCTGTTAATTGATAGGGGAGACTTTTGTTCCGGCACATCCGCTACCTCTTCTCATATGGCGCATGGCGGGATTCGTTACCTGGAGAATGGAGAATTTCGACTGGTGAGAGAAGCTGTTACTGAACGAAACCGCATGATACAAAATTCTCCTCATATGGTCAAACCTCTCCCGACTGTTATCCCCATTTTCAAATTCTGGTCGGGTTTGCTCAACGCGCCTTTCAAATTCTTGAATCTTTTAGACAAACCTGCAGAGCGCGGGGCATTGGTCATAAAAATCGGGCTCATATTTTACGACTCATTTACTGGAAAGAATCGTACCGTTCCTGCTCATAAATTCTTCAACCGTGTTGAAAGCTTAAAAAGATACCCTCTTCTAAATAAAGAGGTGAAATATACCGCCGAATATTATGATGGACTGATGTTATCGCCAGAAAGATTGAACACAGAGATCATCCTCGATGCTGAAAAAGACCACACAAATGCGATGGCTTTGAACTACGTATCGCTTGATGGAGTTGATGGCGGGCAGGTCGTTCTTGTCGATGAAGAAACAGGAGAAAAAATAAAGATCCAGACCAAGATTATTATCAACGCTGCCGGTCCCTGGATCGACAGCGTGAATCAGCGTCTTGGCGTTAAGAGTAAATATATTCTTGGAACAAAAGGCTCGCATATTATTGTAAAAAACCCTGTATTAAAAGAGGCCATCGGGAACCGGGAATTCTTCTTTGAAAATAAGGACGGCAGAATTGTGCTGCTTCTACCTTTTTTTGACAAGGTCATCATTGGTACGTCTGACTTGCCGATTTCCAACCCTGACGAAGCAAAGTGCTCTCCAGAAGAAGAAACCTACTTTATCGACCTGGTCAAGCGAGTTTTTCCTGAAATCCCCATTACTCCTGACCAAATTGTCTTCCGCTTCTCGGGTGTCCGCCCCCTGGAGTATCAGGAGGCAAAAACGACTGGGCAAATTACCCGCGATCATAGCATCAAAATAGATAAAGTGAACGAAATTGAAATTTACAGCATGGTGGGCGGTAAATGGACCAGCTATCGGGCCTTTGGTGAACAAATCGCAGACAAAGTAATGCAACGCCTGGAGATCACCAGGAAAGCAAATACTTCAGACGTTAGAATTGGAGGAGGAAAAAATTACCCTGCTTCAGAAGAGAAAAAGTCGCTGTTCGTGAAAAGATTAGCTGAAGAAACTGGCAGTGATCTGCAGATGGTTGACCTTCTTTTCGAACGTTATGGAACGGTTGTCAACGAATTCTTATCCATGCAGCAACCATTAGGGTACCTGAAAAGCAATAAAATCTTGACAGTGAACGAATTAAGGTATATCGCTGAAAAAGAAAAATTGGTGCATTTGGATGACCTGCTTCTGAGGCGCTCTTCTATAGGCTGGTTAGGACAAGTCGATACAGACAGTTTGGCTGAAATTGCCGATGTTGTAGGAGAAGTTCTTGGTTGGAACAAAAACAAAAGGGAACAGGAAATTCAAGGGGTGAAAGAGATTTTCAGAAAAAACCACACCGTTGAGATTTAAAGTCAAAAAACCATCATCAAAAAGATGATGGTTTTTTTTATTTCTGGCGGGAGCGACGGGGTTCGAACCCGCGATCTCGGCCTTGACAGGGCCGCATGTTAGCCGCTACACCACGCCCCCGAACGAACAAAAGTTTACCATAGGAGAAGGGGAGCGTCAAGTAAATCAAAAAAAATAAATTGTTAAAAAACAGATGAGTTTTACCAAAAAGTTACATGGGGTAAATAGGCAAACGAGAGAATTCGTGGGTTTTGATGGGGTATTGCATCAATCGTTCCTGCTTTTTTGCGAACAATCTTTAAATGCAACGTTAAATGAACAAGTTTTACTCATACTTGTGGGCACTAATTTATCACCAGGTTAAAAAAAAGGACGAGAAAACGAATAAGTACAAGGCGACTTAATTATCACCTGTAAGCCAGTCCTCACTCGTATGAGACCAGGTGATTATCTCTTCTGGATTAAACCAAAGGGCAATCTCAGCCTGTGCTGTATCGGGTGAATCTGATGCGTGTGTTAAATTCCTGCCTGTCATCAAGCCGAAGTCGTGCCTTACCGTTCCTGGCGCGGCTTGTAAGGGATTGGTTGCTCCCATGGTTTGTCTTACGGCTTTAATCGCTTCAGGGCCTTCCCAAACCATTGCCATCACCGGAGATTTCGTTATATATTGAATCAGACCAGCATAAAAAGATTTTCCAAGGTGAACCTTATAGTGTTCGCTGGCAAGCTCATTGGACACTTGCACCAGTTTGGCGGCAACCAGTTTTAAACCACGCTGCTCAAGGCGGGTAATGATATTCCCTATCAAGTTTCTTTGAACTCCATCTGGTTTGATTAAAACAAGCGTGCGTTCCAATTAGTGCTCCCTTTAATGATGAAATAAGTAACTTTCGGCTTTTTGATAGGCATCAATCGCCTGTGCCAAATTTGCTTTTTTTAAACCGATATCGCCAATGGTTTTCCACAAATGGAAAGACCCCAACCCTTCTTGAGACAGCGTTTCTGCTTTGTCATACAACAACTGCCATAAGTCAGCAGAGGCCGGAATTTCAGATAAAAGGTCCTCAATTTCCTGAAACTTGTTTTCATCAAGGAGGCGTAGAACTTCTTTTTCGATGAAAGTGCCATCGTCGGAACTTGAAACAGAGGCAGTTACTGAAGCGTCTGTTTCCTCTGGAGAGATAGGTGCAACGCTTGAGATTTCTGAAGCAGAAGGGAGTATATCTGCGTCAAGCAAAGATGACAACCTTTCATGTATGTCAAGCGCATCGTGATCGCCGAGAGCTGCTACTTGATCTGCTTCTTCCATAACAGCGGGTTCTGATTCAAGTGCGGTGGATGTAGGCTGCGAAGGGTCGGCTAAACTCTCAAAAGAAATATCGTGGGCAGCCAGAGAAGGAGTGACCGCCGAATTTTGCTGTGCAACTTCAGCCTTTGAAGTTTCTTCGAGCGCGTCGTCTGGATTGATATCTTCCAGCCACGACATTAACTCAAGGTTAACTTCTTCTGAAATGGCTCCTTTTTCTGGAATTTCTTCTGGCAGCTCTGTGATCAACGGAGAGTCATCTTCTGCGATTTCTTTTTCAGCCTCATTTGCCTTTGCCAATGAAGTGGAGGCGATTGGTTCAGCGTTGCTGAGGATCTTTTTAACCCAGGAGGGCACATCGCTTTCCACAGGATGCTCTTCAATTTGTGCAGGCGGTGTTTCTAACTCTGGAGGATGCGCATCGGGATCAACATTGGGTTGCTTCAATTCATCCGCCAATTCCTCCAACGAACGCTCAGCTGAAGCATACGGCTGATTTGTTAACTCGGGTTCAGATGGAGAAAGGTCTGAAAAAGAATCAAACGTGAACGCGTTTGAACCATCTGATGGTCTGGTAGGTTCTTCTGCAAGGCTCTGGTCTTCCAAGAAAGTATCGTCTTTATCAGGCATCCATTGGGGAGATGTAGAGAGGTCATCATAGGGAAGAGGTTCACTTGTTTCAAGGTCTTTAAGCCAGTCAGGCAGGTCGGAAGGTTCTGAAGCCGGTGACGATTGCGAGTGGATAAGAGGGGACTCTCCATTTTGAGCCGGAGGGAGCAAATCGGAAATCTCTAAGTTCGCCTGTTCTTTTTCAAGGCCGGTATCCGTCACTTCTTCAAGCATGCGATCAATTTCGTCGGTGGTGAGCGCGGAAATTTCTGTGAGGTCGGAATCCAAGAAATCTGGCAAATGATTTGCTGTTTCACTGTGGATTTCCGTTTCTTGTTCCGCGCTGAAGTTTTTCAGCCAATCAGGCAACTCATCGGCAGGCGAGGCTGGCGCAACACCTTCGTTGAATGAATCTATCGCTGGGCTTGAGATTGAATCAAGAGAAGTGGACTCATCAATAGCTCGAACCCAACCTGCTTGAGAAATCCAATCAGGGAGATCATCTTTCTCTGCTTCTGGTTCCTCTGAATGGGTTGCTTCAATAGTTGGCAAAGCTGAAGATTCATCGTCTAACGCATCTGGATATTCTGTAAATACTTCAGCTGCGGGCGATTTCGTTTCGGCGATGGATGCTTCAGCGGCATGTGAATCTTCGATATCAGCAGACCAAGTAATACCAAAATTCCTGGCCCATTCGGGTATTTCCTCTTCAGTTTCCAAAGAATTGTATTGCGGTTTTTCCAAAAGGATTGCATCTGAGGGAACATTTTGCAGGGAAGGTTGTTGTGGGTTTACAAAAGCAAAATATGGATCAATCTCTTTCAACCTGGCCCAATAAAGCGAATCTGTTCCGTTCACGCCCTTGGATTGTTCAATCTCATGCATGATGAGATTTGCTTCGAAACAATAAGGCGATTGGGATAGAATGTCTGAACAGATTTCTACAGCTTCCAGCTTGTGGTCAGCTAAAGAATACATTTTTGCGAGTAAAACTTTAATATCCTGGCGTTCTATATCGCTTTCAAGCAGAGAAAGTGCCTCTGAAATCGCCTGCTGGTAGAGTTCTCCTTTGGCATACATCCTGATCAATGCACCGCGAGTCAATCTGATTTTTGCAGGCGGAACCCCATCTCTGGCTGTATAAAGCTTCCGTAGTTCGTCTTGAATAAATGCGCTAGAAGGTTGCAACTCAAAAGCTCTTTCCAGGTGCCAAATGGCTTTATCGAGTTGATGGTTTTTGCTGTTAATCTCGCTTAATGCGGCGTGTGCGGTGAAATCATCCGGAAGCACAGATAAGAGTTGAGAGAAAACTTCCAGAGACTCACTTAGCCGGTCAGATTCAAGCAAAGCTTGACCCAGCAATCGGTATACTTCAACGCACTTGGGATAAAAATTTAAGATAGAGACGCAATGAAATATTGCTTCGTTCGCGTGACCAGATTCGATCAATGAATTAATGTCAGAAAAATAATCGCGAAGCGAAATTGTCGCCATTTGCTGTTCCTCCGCATTGGGTGCTGATGATTAAATTATACTTGAGCCGAAAATATCCGGCGGCTTAATTCTTATCAATTCACCGATACTATTCACCCAGGTAATCGCGAAGTTTGCGTCTGATCGAGGGATGACGAAGCCTGCTAAGTGCCTGGGCTTCAATCTGGCGTACCCGTTCCCGCGTTACGCCCATCTTCCTGCCAACCTCTTCGAGGGTGTATGCCTGCCCATCTAATAAACCATATCTAAGTTGCAGTATACGGACCTCTCGGGGGGGTAAACCGTTTAGCACGTCTTCAAGATGCTCTCGCAGTAGGTTGTACGTGGCTGAATCATCTGGTGGGGGAGCTTCATCGTCTTCAATAAAATCCCCTAACACCGAATCTTCCTCATCGTCCGTTGGCGTTTCAAGCGAAAGCGGCCGGCGGGCAACCTGAATCATATTCTCAACTTTCTTGGGTGGAACATCCAAAGCAATGGCCAGTTCTTCCACAGTTGGCTCACGACCTAAACGCTGTGTCAACTGGTGCTGAACGCGAAGAAGTTTATTGATCTGATCGCCCATGTGCACTGGCACACGAATCGTACGACCTTGATCTGCGATAGCGCGGGTTACAGCCTGCCTGATCCACCAGGTGGCATATGTGCTGAACTTGTGACCTCTCCGGTAATCAAATTTTTTGGTTGCCCGAATAAGGCCGATATTGCCTTCTTGAATGAGATCGAGGAAGGGAACACCACGGCCCATATACTTTTTTGCTACACTGATGACCAGTCGAGAATTCGCAGTGATCAGATGCTCTCTCGCTGACCATCCATCTTCAATAAGTTTGCGTAATTCAAGACGGCGGCGACTGTTGACGTTCCCTTTTGCCAATTCTTCTCGGGCCATGCGACCACGTTCAATTCTTTGCGCGAGTTCAACTTCTTCTTCCGCATTTAGAAGGGGCACACGGCTCACTTCTTTCAGGTACAAACCAATCGTATCGTCAGTATCAATATTTTCCAGATCGTCAACAATTGAGGTTTTTACTTCCGCTGCTTCTTCATCCGCAACGCTCAAATCTTCATCTGTGGGTTCTTCTGGAATTATTTCATCTTCGACATAAGGTATTCCTGCGCTCATTAACGCAGCAAATGTTTCTTCCAGTTGCTCCACATCCTGTTCAGCTTCCGGGAAGAATTGAAGAATATCATCGATGGTGACGTATGATTTTTGACGCCCCAATTCAATCAATCGGGCAATAGCGGGGAAATCGTCATCATCATCAATCAGGCTAATAATTGGTTTATCCATTACACGAACGACACCTCAAATTCAACAGTTGCACTTCCGTTGTCAATACAGAATACACTCGTTTTATTAGAATTACAATAGCAATCTGCCTGTTAAAACCTGACAGTGGTATTTGAACCTCGCCAGTAAACCAAAACACAGTATTATACAGTATATATGAGAAGAAGGGAGAATTTTCGAAAAAATCGCTATTACAATTAGCGTATTAATCGAATAAAAAATACACGCCCAAAAACGGGATTCTTCATTTATAATACTCGGATATTAAACACAACCACCGGAGGAGCAATGAATATTCTTGATTTGGCTCGACATGGTCTCAACAACTTCGAGCAAATATCCATACTGGCAGTTTTGATTGTCGCGTTTATCAGCCTGATATACGCATGGCTGCTCAGAGGAACAGTGCTGAACAAGGACAAGGGATCCGAGAAAATGCAGGAAGTATGGGAAGCGATCCGTATCGGCGCTGATTCTTATCTCAGAAGGCAGCTGAAAACGATTTTACCAGCGATTGGAATTTTATTCCTCGCACTGTTCCTCTCTGTTTACGTGGTTCCACCGAGCCACGAAGCACTGCTGGAATTTCCGCCGGAGAAATATAATACCCAGTTAATTATTTCAATAGGTCGGGCAGTAGCCTTCGTTCTGGGAGCTTCCTTTTCGTTAATTGTTGGCCAACTGGGCATGAGAATGGCCATCCAGGCAAGTGTGCGAGCCGCTTCGGCTGCGAGGAGAAGCTTCAATGAGTCACTCACTATTGCCTATTACGCCGGGACAATCACAGGCATGCTTACCGATGGGTTAGGCCTTCTTGGTGGCACCGTGATCTTTATCATTTTCGGCAAAGCTTCGCCAGACGCCTTACTGGGTTTTGGATTTGGTGGGACTTTGTTGGCTTTGTTCATGCGTGTTGGCGGTGGTATTTACACTAAAGCGGCCGATGTTGGCGCTGACCTGGTTGGAAAGTTCGAGAAAGATATTCCAGAAGATGACCCGCGTAATGCCGCAGTGGTTGCCGACCTTGTTGGTGATAATGTTGGCGACTGCGCCGGAATGGCTGCTGATATTTTTGAGAGCTATGAAGTGACCATCGTTTCCGCGTTGATCCTTGGTATCGCATTGTGGTCACAAGACCCGGTGAATGGGTTGAAATGGATTGTATACCCATTAATCATTCGCGGAATCGGCGTGTTAAGTTCAATTCTTGGTACTTTTACCGTACCCATTTGGGAAAAATTCCCCCTTAAGTTTTTACGGGCTCATGATGCCGAAGAGGCCATGTTCCGGTCCTATGAAGTTTCGAGTGTGAACACAATTGTATGGTCGTTTGTCGTCGCCATTGTTTATGCGCACGACTGGAAATTGGCCATGCTAACCACAATTGGTGTGGGTTTGGCGATTGCCTTTAACCCGTTGACTTCGTACTTTACCTCAACCAAATCAGCACCAGTGAAAGAAATTGTGGAATCTACTAAGTTTGGTCCTGCCACTACCATTCTTTCAGGTTTGGGGTTGGGAATGGAATCGAGCGTTTGGGCTTTGTGCGTAATTGCGGCAAGCTTTGTGGCCGCTTTACTGCTTTACGGCGGCATGGATAAGCTGTATGTTTTATATGGCGTTGCGATGGTTGGTATTGGCATGTTAAGCCACACCGGTAATAACGTTGCCATGGATTCGTACGGCCCAATTTCTGACAATGCGAACGGTATTGGAGAGATGTCCTGGCACGACCTTAAAGATGAAGAAACCAAAAAAGCTCGCCAAATTATGGCTGATCTTGATGCTGTTGGTAACACGACTAAAGCCATTACAAAAGGCATTGCCATCGCTTCAGCCGTTATCGCTGCAGTAAGTCTGTTTTCCTCGTATATCACGGATGTGAGCCGCGTACAAATGAGTTTAATTGAAAGCGGCATTAAGACAGAAGTACTGGACGCTATCCGTGTATCTGACACCAAGGTATTTGTCGGGTTCTTGTTAGGAGGTGCGTTACCATGGTTATTCTCTTCGTTATCCATTAAAGCGGTCACCCGGGCAGCGGGTAAGATCGTTGAAGAGGTGAGACGCCAGTTTAGAATCCCAGGGATTATGGAAGGCAGCAAAAAGCCCGATTACGCTCAGGTAGTCAGTATTTCTACCGCTTCAGCGCAGAAGGAATTAATTCCCTTGGCAGCAATTTCAGTTTTGATTCCCTTAATCGTTGGGCTCGTTCTACAGGTTGAGGCATTAGGCGGTTTTCTGGCTGGTGTCATCCTGAGCGGACAGCTGCTCGCCGTGTTTATGGCGAATTCAGGTGGTGCCTGGGATAATGCGAAAAAGACGATTGAGGATGAGCCCAGGAACATTACCGAAAATACTGGTAAGGGTTCTGAACGACATAAAGCGGGTGTTGTTGGTGATACTGTCGGGGATCCTTTAAAAGATACCGCGGGGCCCGCTTTGAATCCGATGATCAAGGTAGTAAACCTGGTTAGTTTGCTCGCTGCCCCAGTCATCGTCAGGGTTCAGCATTTAGGGTTCGTAGGGTGGGCGGTGGTCGTTGTACTGCTCGCAGCGGTCGTATGGGCGATCTCCGTCAGTAAGAAGGCGGTCATCATTAAATAACCGAGCAATACGGATATGAAAAGGACTGACGGGAGTCAGTCCTTTTTTAATCAAGAAAAGAAAACTCTTCGGGAATAGGTGATTCAAAAACCATTTCAGCTTCTGAAAAAGGATGTTTCAATGAAATACTGAGTGCGTGCAACATTAGCCTGGCAGCCGGAAAATCGCATTGATCAGGCAAAGATTTGAAACCATATAAAAAGTCATTGACAATGGGATGACCGATATAACTCAGATGCGCACGAATTTGGTGCAGGTAACCGGTTTTTGGCTCAGCCGTGATAAGAGTGAAGCAAGGAGAAGTTTTTTGCTTAACAATCTCAGTCAGAGCGGGTTTGCCGCTCAGCAGATTGGGGACAGTGCGGTGACGGCGATCTCCATTAATTTTCAAGGGTGTATCGATAATAAGAGTGTCTTTCGGTAAAACTCCCTGAATGAGAGCCAGATAAGTTTTGTGGAGCGATCTTTTCTCAAATTGAATACAAAGGTTCCTGTGAGCAAGCGGGGTAAGGGCAAAGATGACTATTCCGCTGGTGCATTTATCCAAGCGGTGGACCGTCCAAACACGCTTAAATCCACTGGTTAGGAGATCTTTTAAATTGGGTAGTTCACGGTGATAACCATCTGGGATTGTAAGAAGACCAGGCGGTTTATTGACCACCAGAATATGTTCGTCTTGATATAAAACGGGTATCAAAATATTTATTCTTCAAAAAAACTGGCCGCTACTACTCCGGGCCCGGCATGAACAATTATCGCAGGGGGGAGGTCGGTTATTTGGATGGAGCGATAGTTTCTTTCCGATTGAAGTTGCGTTTTAATCGAGAGGGCATCTTCCAGCGCATCGGCTTGAAGGATGGCAAGGTGTGATTCAGGCACAGGAGGACATTCCTGGAGAACTAATTCGATAATGCGTTCAAGTGCTTTTTTCTTGGTTCTTTGTTTTTCAAACGGGTTCACTTGCCCATCACGGAATAGAAGGATGGGTTTTACTTGCAACAAACCCCCGACAAGGGCTGCGGCGCTTCCAATTCTGCCCCCTTTGTGCAGATACTCCAGCGTGTCAACATAAAAATAAATCCTTACCTTTTTCCCAAGATCTTCGATCGTTTTTACCAGAGTATCAGCCGATTCACCTTTTTCGACCATCTCCAATGCCTTTAGCACCAGCGTCCCAAGAGCTGGGCCAATTGTTTGTGTATCTACAACACGAATATCTGCTCCTGGGAATTCAAGCGCGGCTTCTGAAGCACTGAGAAATGTGCCGCTAACTTTTTGAGACGGACAAATGACAATAATGGTATGTCCCTGATCAATTAACGCTTGGAAAATGGGCAAGTATAATGCGGGTGGAGGAGCAGAGGTTTTCGGTAATGACGCTGAACTTCGTAACTTGTCTAAAAATTCACTCGAGGTCAATTCGAAGTCATCCCGGTAAGATTTTTCTCCGAAGGTGATTATTTGTGGTAATAAATGGATTCCAAGCTCCTGAGCTTGCTGTGGACGAATGGTAGAGGTGGTATCAGCGATTATTTTTATCATTTTTACTCTCTAACTGATAGGCTTCTTGCAGTTGGGACAAGTTTTTTCTGCCTTGGTTAGTACGTAGCCGCAATTACTGCAAGTGATCGGTTGAATATCTCCCAAAGGTGCCCCGCAGGCAATGCAGCGAGGTTCTCCGAGAGGGTTGGCAGTATTGCAGTAACTACAAACATATTTATTTAATCGTTCTGATAATTCAAAGCCAGATCCCAAAGAACGAGCCGTTTGATCAATCACAGACCAGACGCTGTCCGCTAATTGAATGTATTCAATGTCCTGTGCGATATCATCAAGACGATTAAGGATGCTTAATGGGTTGCGCAAGGCAGCGATGGTCGAAACCCCCAGGCTGGCAGCGACTCCTAACCAGGCTTGCTTGCTAAGAGAAACTGAAACCCCATCTTCTACATTCTGTAGAAGGATACTTAAAGCGGTACTCCCACCAGAGCGTGCGAATGGAGAAGAAGCCAATTGAACCACAAGGTTATCCCCAGAACCAAATTGCTGCACCTGGAGATTACCCCGACTAAAAAACGCAAGCAGCGCTTTTGCCAGGTCAGTGTTGACCAATTTCCCGTGATAAATTCGTTGTGGCATATTTGAATTATAATCAAAAAGCATAATTAAAGCATTTGGAGAACTTTTTGGCGTGGTGAAATTAAGGTGGTGGTTACTGGCAGTTATCTTAGGATGCGGCGTAATTTTTTTGTTTTCACAAAAAGGCGAGAAAGTCGCTTATGCCCAGCAACCAACTGGGTCTATCCCAACGGTGACCGGAACGCCAAAAGGGGTAACAGCCAAAGTAAGAATTGGACTTACTGAAGATCGGGTAAAAGTTCGCGCAGGGCCAAGTGTGTTATACCCACAGATCGGTGTTGTTTTATTGGGTGCTGAAGTGCCTGTTATTGGCCGGTCCTCAGGAGGTGATTGGTTGGTGATTGAGTATCCTGGAGCGCAGGGAGGAAAAGGGTGGGTCTGGTCATTGTATATGGATGTCAGCCCGGGGGAGCTGGCTGTGATTGAGAACCCGCCGACGCCAGTTCCGCTCACGACCATAACGATTGATCCGACGATGGCGGCACAGTTTATCACTACACCCAGGGCTACAAGATTACCTACCTTTACAGAACCGGCACCCTTACAAATACCTACATTTGAAACAAATACAGGGCAAGTACTTGGCGGGATTCCAATCGGGTTAATTATCGTCTTTCTCAGCGTTCTGGGGCTGCTTTTCGGTTTGATATCTTATTTTCAATCACGTTAAAATTGCGCATAGGCAATAATAATGAATGTTAAAATAGTTTCGAAAAATCGAAAAGCTTTATTCGAATATTTCATTCTAGAGAAATTCGAAGCTGGAATCGCTCTCATGGGAAGCGAAATTAAATCTGTTCGAGCAGGAAAGGTGAGTTTGCAAGAGGCTTATATTAAACTGGACGAGCAGCAAGCATGGTTGGTAAATGCTCATATTGCCTCTTATCAAGCCGCCAGCTATTCCGACCATGATCCCAAACGACCCAGACGTTTGTTATTACATAAAAAGGAAATACGGCTTATGTGGAATGAAGTGAGACAAAAGGGAGTCACGATTATCCCTGTGAGCATGTACCTGAAAGACGGGAAAGCAAAATTGGAAATAGCCATCGCAAAAGGGAAAAAACTCTATGATAAACGCCGCGACATCGCTGACAAAGACATGAAAAGAGAACAAGAACGCGCACGTATCGGTAGGAACAGCGAATGATTAAGTATCCTTTTATCGCATTAACAATCACCCTTGTCCTTTGTCTGCTGTGGATGAGAGCAATCAATTATCTGGCAGCGAAGAAAATAGTTTCCAGCAATGTTTCAAGAAAGCTAATCCACATTGGCACTGGGCCTATTTTTGTTGCTTGCTGGTTGTTATTTCCTGAACAAGGTATATCACGCTATCTTGCTGCCGCTGTTCCGCTGCTGATTGTGCTGCAAGTACTGGTTGTCGGACTTGGATTATTAAAAGACTACACCTCAGTACAGTCAATGGCACGCACTGGGAAGAAGAACGAGTTGCTTAAAGGACCTTTATTCTATGGGATCGTTTTTGTCCTTGTTACGCTATTTTTTTGGAAACAAATCCATGCTGTTATCGCTTTAATGATACTATGTGGAGGTGATGGGGCGGCAGATCTGGTGGGCAGCCGCATAAAATCTCCAGCTTTGCCCTGGGCAAAGAAAAAGACGGTTGTCGGTTCGATTGCGATGTTTCTCGGCGGTGCATTGCTTTCACTGCTCATGCTGCTCATTGTCTTCCAACCATCCACAATCGGATTGCAAGAGACAAAAGTTGGAACAATTGTTTTTCTAATTTCTTTTGCCGCGACGCTAGTTGAATCTATTACTCCGTCAGATTACGACAACATCACTGTACCTGCGGTTTCATTGCTGCTTTCTATCTCTCTACTATAAGGCAGGCTTATGAAAATCAGACATGAAAAAAGAATTACAATCGATGATGTCAACAGCGTCGCTACTGAACATGAAAAAGTATTTTTTGCTGATGAAGTTAGAACAGCCGTTGAACAATCGAGGCTATGCGTAGAAAAGATTTTGCAAGAGGACAAACCAGTCTATGGGGTCAATACCGGCTTCGGGATTTTTGCCAATAAAAAAATTAGCCTAGGGCAAATCGCCAAACTTAACCACAATCTGATTATTAGCCATGCTGTTGGAACTGGCCAGATGTTGGCCGAGGAAATTGTGAGGGCTGCAATATTTATCCGCGCGGTGACTCTCTCTAAAGGGTTTTCCGGCGTCCGGTTTGAAATCATAGAAACGCTAGCGGACATGCTCAATAAAAATGTTGTGCCCTTGATTCCGGAAAAAGGGTCTTTAGGATCTTCAGGCGACCTATGCCAGCTTTCTCATATGGCGCTGGTTTTAACGACAGATGAAAAAGACCTTTCCGAAGAATCAGGGTTAGCGAAGTACAGGAACCAGGTTCTCTCTGGAAAAGAAGCAATGGAAAAAGCAGGCATTCAACGGCATGTCCTTACTGCGAAGGAGGGACTGGCATTGAATAATGGAGCGACATTCACTGCTGCAATTGCGTCTTTAGCAGTCTACCAGGCTGAATACCTGATAAAGGTTGCTGATTTATGCGCAGCGCTAACGATGGAAGCTTTGTGCGCCAGGTCATCTCCGTTTGATGCCAGGGTTCATCAAGTCAGAAACCATAAAGGTCAAATCGAGACTGCCAAGTCCATCACTCAGATGATTAACGGCAGCTCACTTATTGATTCTCAACAACAGGTCCAGGACGGGTATTCGATTCGTTGTATCCCGCAAGTCCACGGAGCGGTTAAAGATTCGGTAGAACATGTAAAACAGATAGTTGAAAATGAGATCAACGCTGCCACTGATAACCCATTAATTTTTGGACCTGGTGAAGCCATTTCAGGCGGAAATTTTCACGGCGAACCTCTCGGATTGGTAATGGATTTTCTTGGCATTGCTCTTTGCGAATTGGGAGCGATTTCTGAAAGGCGTATTAATCGGTTGTTGGATGCCAATACCAATAATGGGTTACCACAAATGTTAGTGGATGAAGAGAAAAACGCAGGGTTGAACTCAGGACTAATGATGCCGCATTATACGGCCGCTTCACTGGTCCTGGAAAATCAGACACTGGCCACGCCTGACGCGATCCGCTCGTTGCCCACTTCCGCTGGTCAGGAAGATCATAATGCCAACGCGATGACCGCAGCCAGACATGCATACGAGATTGTCGAAAATTTACGTCAGATAATAAGCATTGAACTTTTTACCGCCTTAAGGGCGCTCGAGCTCAGATTAAAGCGCACCCCAGGAATCCTGGGAAAAGAAACTGGTAAAATATACACCCTGCTTAAACAGGTCGTTCAATACACGCCTGACGATACGTTATGGTACAAAGAAATTGAAAAAATAAATCAATTGATTGAGAAACGTGACTTTTTAATTTACAGGTGAAAACATGAAAAAAATTACGCGTAGGGATTTTATCAAACTGGGAATTGCTGGTTTAGGCGCAAGCTTATTAAGAACCAAACCATTAAGCGCGAAAGCCTATTTACCAGAATTTCCAGCAGGAGAACGGCTGGGTCGCGCTTTTTATACAATTGATATTAAAACAAAACCTGATGCCGAAAGCACTACAGTCCGGACTGTTTATGATGACTATATCTTCTCGCTTGAGAGAGAAGTAATTGGAAAACCCATTACCGCTTATTGGAAAAACCGGAAATGGTATGAAACGCCTGAGGGCTACATCCCTTCCATCGCAGTACAACCCGTTAGAAATGAACTCAACACCCCACTAAAAGACTTACCTTCTTATGGCGAAAAACCTGGAACATGGGCAGAAGTGACCGTTCCATATGTGGATATCTACCTTGATGGTACCGATGCCAAATCACCACGCTTAAAGGAGATGGTCAAACCGCGGTTTTATTTTTCACAGGTTGTTTGGCTTGATGGAATTAAGGCCGTTTCTGACCAAGAAACGCTATACCATGTAATTGAAAAACATGGCTCCTATGGTGACGCATTTTGGGCAGACGCGCGGGCTTTTAAACCAATCACTCCAGATGACATTGCCCCAATTACGCCAAATGAAACGAATAAATATATAACCATTGACTTAAATCACCAAACCATGTCCTGTTTTGAAAACGACAAGGAAATTTTGTTTACAAGGGTATCTACTGGGGCAAAATATAACTCCGAAGGCCAGCCGGTTGACAAATGGTCAACACCACCTGGAGACTACCATTCGGTAAATCGTAAGTACGTCTCTTTGCATATGGCTGGCGGTGAAAACAAAGCCTCAGGTTATGAGGAGTTTGCTGTTGCCTGGACCTCCATTTTTGCTTCAGGGGGCGTGGCCATTCACTCTACTTACTGGCATAACAATTATGGCGAGATGCTATCTCACGGATGCGTGAATGTTGAACCTGACGTGGCCAAATTTGTTTTCAGGTGGACGTTGCCTGTTACGCCTTATTACGATGGGAAAATCGAAGTACAAGGATTCGAGAACGGCACGAATGTCAGAGTGAAAGAATACAAAGCAGAATAAAAATAAGCCTACGCGGTTGAACATATAATGCGATCCTTGACTTATTACTACTCAGGAAGTAATTACAATCCCGAGCAAATGGAGCTGATAAAGGACCTTTGCCGTCAAAAAGGGCTGTTATTTGTTGACCAGAATATTGATGGCGATCCGCTACTTGAGCAAAGATTTGGCGCGAAGAATCCTGTTGTTCTTGTTGGACCATACCGAATCAGTCCACCTTTTACGTTAACCGAGGTTGAAGTCGCTGTTAATGCTGCACTAGAGCGGAATGATCGAGAACCTGGTATCCCGGGGCGCCATGATCGGTTCCGGATGACGCGATCAGAGAAGTTCGCTTTTTGGTTTTCTAAATCATATGTATGGGTAATTTCAACCATACTCTTCCTGTTTTTAGCCTTTTCTTTTCTCCCTCCAATCCTTATGAAGGCCGGAAACACCAACCTTGCGAGTGGCTTTTATGGTTTTTATCGTTTGTTGTGCCATCAACTTTTTTACCGGTCTTTTTTTATTGGGGGAGAGCAGATAATTTACCCGCGTGAACTGGCGCACCTTCAAGGACATCTTACTTATGAACAGGTTGTTGGAAAGCAAGCAGAAGATTTACTCTTCGCCAGAAATTTTCAAGGAAATGAAAAACTAGGGTACAAAGTTGCGCTATGCCAGCGGGATGTGGCTATCTACTTCGCACTCGGACTATCAGGTGTCTTTTTTGAGATTACCAGGCGCCGAGCCAAACCTTTTCCATGGTATGTGTGGATCATTTTTGCAGTGATTCCTATTGGCATAGATGGTTTTTCGCAATTGCCCGGACTTTCCCAAGGCTGGCCTTTATGGCTGCCAGCGAGAGAAAGCACCCCCTTTCTGCGGATAATAACGGGAATGTTGTTCGGTTTTATTACAGGCTGGTATGTGTTTCCGTTAATGGAAGAAAGTATGAAAGAAGTAAGGTTTCAACTTGGCCGAAAAAAGCAAATTAGCTTGCGCGCAGAAAGTAAGAGATGAAAGTCACTCATACCGAAAATGGACTTGAAGTGTTTTCCTTTGCTCATCCGGATTTTGAGGGTGCGCAGCATGGTTTTTTTACTCGAAAGGGGGGTGTAAGCCACGGCTTTTACCAGTCTTTAAACCTTGGAGGGTCTATCGGTGATAACCCTGAACATGTACTAGAGAACAAACACAGAGTCATGCAAGCCATTAATCGGCAGCCGAATTCATTTTATGAAGTATGGCAGATTCATAGCACAAAAGTTGTCCACTGTGATACTCACTTGGCAGCCGCCTGCCCCAGAACGAAAGCAGACGGCATTTTTACCTCCAATACCCAAGTGACCTTAATGATGCGCTTTGCTGATTGTGTTCCGATCATATTTTATGACCCTGTGGTAAAAGTCGTTGGAATCGTTCATGCTGGTTGGGTGGGCACAGTGAATAGAATTATTGAAAAAGCCATTAAAGGCGCGATTAAAACATACGGGTGCAATCCAGAGAATTTGATTGCGGGCATTGGCCCTTCCATAGGACCTGACCATTATGAAGTGGGCGCGGATGTTGTCCAGAAAGTTAAAGGGTCTTTTAAAAAGCAAGCTGACCAGGTCTTAACCACTCAGAACGGAAGAGTTTATTTTGACTTGTGGAACGCCAATCGTTTGATTCTATGGGAAAATGGAATAACCAGGGTTCACCTCAGCAATCTGTGTACGGCGTGCGACACGAAAAACTGGTACAGCCACCGTGCCGAAAAAGGAAAAACAGGGAGATTTGCTGCCGTGATCCACTTGACACAATAAAATGGATACAATTTACGACCGTTTCAATCAAATAAATGAGCATATACAAAAGTTATTGGTCAAATACGGGCGCAACCCTGATCATACCAAGCTGGTTGTCGTCACAAAAAAACAACCTATCGCTAAGATTATCCAGGTTATCAATGCTGGCGCAACGATTTTAGGAGAAAACTACCCGGAGGAAGGTTACGAAAAGTTTCAACAAATCCCTGAGCGTCATATGGTTCAATGGCATATGATTGGGCATATTCAGAGCAGGAAAACAAAATACATTTTACAGTTCTGCAGTTGTGTTCATACGATAGATCGACTGAAAATTGGAGTGAAACTTCAGCAAGAATCTAAGATAGCCGGTATGAAATTGCCCGTAATGCTTGAAGTAAATTTTTCAGGCGAAGAAAGTAAGTTTGGATTTAAAATGAACCAACCAGAAGGAAAAGAGCAACTTTATCACACCGTAGATCATTTATTACTATGCGATTCAATTGAATTGCAGGGATTAATGACGATGCCGCCTTTTACCAGCAAAGCAGAGGAAAGTCGTAGCATTTTCCAACAGTGCCGGTCTTTGTTGGAAGACATTCAGAAGCAATTTAATCTGCCTTCTTTTTCTCAATTATCGATGGGCACCAGCCAGGATTACGAAATTGCGATCCAGGAAGGCGCAACCTTCTTACGCATCGGTGAGGCCATTATGGGAAAAAGAGAATTTCTATAGGATATAATCACCACTATGGCATATTCCCTCGTGCAAACCGTCTTCCGGGTTTTAACGCTTGTCATTATTGTGGACGTATTGGTGTCCTTTTTGCTTCCCCCAAACAATCGTTTCCGGGAAGTTTTAGACCGTATAGTGAATCCTATGCTGGATCCCATCAGGAGAATCGTCCCTCCAATTAGTAACTTTGATTTCAGTCCGGTTATTTTATTGATCATTCTCCAAATCATTGAAAGGATTTTATTGAAATTCCTATCATGAGCAGGAAAAGAAAGTACGAACTCCACGACGGAAAGACCGGGGCGGCAATTGCTGTACGTATAACACCACGTACGGCCAAGAATGAGATTTTTGCTATCATGGATGATGGAACAGTAAAGATAAGACTGACCGCTCCGCCAGTGGATGGCAGAGCAAACGAAGCCTTAATAAAATTCTTATCAGAAGTGCTTGATGTGCCCAGTTATCAAATTGAGATTGTCGGTGGACAAACCGGGCATGACAAGCTGATTTCAATTATCGGGATGACTTCAGAGAGCGTTCAGCAAAAAATTCTACAACACCTTGCGCGATAAAGAACAATTCGCATAGAACAAATCTCGTTGCAAGAGCAAGGCAACCTCACGCAAGTTCCCAGGGCGGCAAACCAGTGCCTCCAAGGCAGCCGGGATTTGAGAACCGCCCTGTTTTATAAGGTAGCGTAATCCTAATAATTGCAAAGGGTAATCTTGTGAATGAATGAGAGTACCCAATAAATCACTAGAGTTCCCTTTATAAGGGGAATCTGAACTAATCGTTTCGAGGAAATGGAGAATTGTGGGGTTTTTGCCCAATGGGGGTAAGGGACGAGGAATAAAAGGGGCTGGGTTCCATTGGTTTTCGATGGCCTGGGCTGCAGCATCCCTTACCATCCATGCGTGATCAGTGCTGTTAAGATGGTGAAGTTCTTTTACGGACCAGTCTTGATTGATCATTCGTAGACCAGCAATTGCGTTACGCCGACAATTGGGGTCCTCTAAGGTTGCATACCGCTGTAATTGCTCAAGCCCTTCACCCCCTTCAAGAGACATTAAAACGCCTATGTTTTGACCCCCTAATCCGTGCATTTCGAAATCGATCAGAGAAGCCCTATCAAGTTCAGGGTGCCTGATGAGCATGAGCAAAGCCAGTTCTCTCAGCATAGGTAGATCACTGGAAAGGAATGGCGCGAGGAGATCGGCGTATTTTGCTTCTCCGCTAAGACCGACGAGCAGAATGATCAGTTGAGAAGTGTCTATATCAGTAGATGATGAGAAATGCTTCAGGAGGTAAAAGAGAATGTTTTCCTGTGAATAAAAAATGAGGTTAGCGGCAAGATAACGCGTGGAAAGCGGCACTTTGAGCGAGGTAACAACCTTCGCGATTTTTTCTAAGCCAGAGCTACTGAGTACCTTTTTATTCTTTTTTACCAGGATATGCTCTAGCGTTAATAGCAAATTCATGTCATTATTTTGCTCGGATCTTTGCACCCATTCTCCCAGGTAATGGGTCTGGTGAGAGAGTTGCGTGATCCTGTCTTCAATCGGGGAACACAATAACCTGGCGGGATCGAGAACCAATGGATGGCTGTCTGACATAGCCAATAAATGGCAATTCAACTCGGCGTTTAACAGTCGAAGATGCCCATCTGGGTTACTGATAAGAACTCGGTTGTCTATCAGAGCATCAATTGCCTTTTCACCTGAAATCGTTAAGGAGGGTACGTCGTTGCTTGGAGGTAAGCGGACCAACCCTTCCGACTGAAACAGGCTGGAACCGTTCTCTAAAGGATGGGCATAACTTCTTAACAGAAGGACCAGTTCATGTGCCGATAGCTTATTCCCGGTCACGTAGCGGATGTAAGGTTCCACGAAGGATTTCTCTGACTTACTGGATGGAAATAGATAGGAAAAGACCTGAATGGTTGTACTGAATAATTCAAGTGAGGGTTTAAATTGTTTCACCCAACCTTGTACAACTTCTTTTTCCAGTAGGCTGGAGTTGTCTAAGAAAAGGCCGCATATTTTTAACGCTAATCTCTTGTTTTCTTCCAGGGAAGGAGGTTTGAGATAAAAAGAGACGAAACCGGCTTTAAATAAATTCCCAGTATAAAACGGGCCTGAAACCGTAATTATTTGGACGGATGGGTTTTGTATTAGAAATTCTTGGATGCGAATAACATACTCATCAAATTCTTCAGGTTCTAATTCATCAAGCCCATCTAAGCAGAGCAGCAATCTTTTTTGGGAACGATATTTTTCAATGATGGGCTCAAGGCCGTTTTTTTTATTAATGGCACTGCGAGCCCCTATACTGTCAAGAATGGCATTTTCAAGCGTTTTTTCAGTTTCAGAAAAAGTGAGATTTCTGGCATGAATGAAAATAGGTAAAAACTGATTTAGCTCAACAACAGGGCATCTTCCTTCCAAAAGCTCAATTACCAGGTTGGCAATGGTACAAGATTTTCCAGATCCGATACGCCCTTTGAGCACCACATTACATCCACCTGACAGAGCTTCACCGAGCGAAAGCAAAGGGAAGGGGTACTCTATTGCCAATTCTGGTATTTCGGCGATGGCGAGAGGTTTAAGCAACAAGCCATGTATTTCTTCAATATCCACTGATGGATCAAGGTAGAGTGGGTTACTGATCAATTTGCGAGAGATAAAAAGGTCACTTAACCGGCAAAAGAAAGCGAGCAAGTGTGAGCTTTCAGCCTCGCGCAAGAGAAATTTTCTGAGCTCTTGCTCATCATTGCGGTTTATTCCTGATTTTTTCTTTGCTTTATGCTTGTGTTTCTTGAAAAACAATAGGACATTGCGGCGTTTAATAAACAAAGTTAATAAGATACCTGCGGTTATGCCTATGATGAGCGATAATAAATCAGGCTTAAACATACAGGTCTTTAACCTAATCTGCGTAAAGAATCCTGCCGCAGGTTGGGCAAGAGATAATATCAATTCTGGATTTGGCTGATTGGCATTCCGCAGGGGTTAAAGTTGAACCGCAGACTGAGCACATTTGGTCTTCGATTTTTGAGACAGCGATACCTTTTTTCTTACTTCTTAAGGCATCATAAAGATTGAGTAAATCATCGCCAACCTGAGAGACCACCAGGTCACGTTCTTTAAAAAGATGCTGATGGATAGTTATGAGCTCTCGCTTTTCTTCAACAAGGAGAGCGTTTATATTCAATTGTTCCAATTCGGCTGTTTTTAAGCGATCCAAAGAAAGAGCCAGCGCTTCTTCCAGTGATTCGATTTTCACCATCAATTCAAGTTGTTCATCTTCAAGGTCGGCGATATTTGACTGAATAAATGCGATTTCTTTTTGCAGATCCTGTAATTCTTTGGGATTTTTAATTGTACCGGAATAAAGAGAGGATTCGGATTGTTCGAGCTTATTTCTCCGGTTGAGCAAATTGTCTTCGATACGATTCATCTCAATCCTCAGCACACTGAGTTCTTCCGATAACTTATCTGTTTCATTTTTTATCGATTTAACCGTTGTGTCATTGGATAAGGAAGTTTCGATTGATTCAAGACGGGTCGTGTTCGCCATAAGACTGGAATCGATTTTCTGCAGTTGATACAGATGAAAAATTGAACTCATAAATAGCCCTTTGAATTATCTGTGTTTATTATACAAACAAAACTGGAAGATTGCTTTCATCTTCCAGTTTTGTTTTGTGCACAAAAACCAATAGATCAGTCCTCTTCTTTTAAAAAGGTTCTCCATTGGCTGTGAATTCCATCTGCGGTTACGCCAAAAAACAAACGGAAACCATCTTCAGACCGATAAACCAGGTCAAAAAGGGTGTTTTTTCCTTGAGAAAACTGCCGTATTAATCCATAATTACCCTGCCAGGTTATTGGCAGTGTATCCATATGGGGAATAAGCTCGTTGTACCTGGTAATGGCGTAGTGCCAAAGTCTTCGTGCTGAAGCCACTGTGACATTTTTTACGATGTTACCGTTACGCAAGTCGCGCATGGTGAAGAAGCTTTTACCGCCACGAATTACAGGCGTAATGACTTCGACCCCCGTGCGAGGTTCGATTCGCTCGTGAGAAATCTCTTCCGTAGGTGGAAGGTGAGCCAGCAACTTCGGGGAAGAGAGCGGAAGCGGATCCATTTGAGATTCAACCGCATGTCCTTTTCCTCTTAAAACAAGCGTTACGATTTCGTCACGAACAGCGATATTGGTCTCATCCTCGTCACGAATGTAAATCTTGTTTTCATCTAGCGCGTACGGCGCATCATCACCACGCGGGATTAAGATACGAATGATGGTTTGGTTCTTGTGTTTTTGAAGATCAATTGTGAGGTGGGTCGGCGGGCTTATTCTGTTCTGAATTTCTCTTTCAAGTTGTTTGACCGCTTGATCTGGGTTTGAAATCCCAACGACAGGTTTCGCTGAATCGCTGGAAACACCCAGATATAAAGTACCTCCATTTGTGTTAAGAAAAGCGCATATGTCGGCGAGAACAGCGTAAAGGTTACCTCCTCGAACATTCAGGTTTTCATGAAAATCCTGGATGATATTCGGTCCTTCGTCCCGGGCGAGCTGAATGAAATCTGAAACGGGCTCCAAAGAAAGTCTGTGAGGGCGTGTGCGGGAAAAATCATTTGAATTAAACAATTCAAGCAGGCTCTCGAAGGACAAATCCTGCAGGAATACTTCAGTGGAGCGATCGCCTATACCCAGGTTCTTTTTTCTTACAGGATCGGTTGTGAGCCGGTGAGCATCAGACCCCTGGATGCAGTGCATGCGCCGGGGATATTCTGGTTTTGTTCCATTGAAAAACGCCGCTGTTGTTCGCGTCCCTTTTTGATCGAGATCAGTCACTTCTAGTGCGTGCAGATGAGAATCCTGGGTGTACGCAATTCGGGTTTGACCGCCGAAACTTAAACCTCGCATGGCGACACCATTTGTTGAATTGGCGTGCGCCGCAATAACGATGCCTCCTGCTTCATTGATGATACGGTAAGCGGTGATAACATCAACTGAGGCCCCGATGGCGGGGTTTCCGTCATCCAGCCCTCCGGGAGAAATTCCCAGGTCAAGAAGGACATGTTCAATTTCACGCACTGTTTTTTGAGGAGAAAATAAGCCCAGGATGTGAAACCCGAAAGTAGCGGTAAACTCAAAACCAGGCAACAGAAGCATTTTCTTTTTCAACCGTCGATACTCTTGCAAGTTTTTGCTTTCTTCTGGAAGAAGACGACCTAGTTTTTCTAGTAATTCGAGTTGTTCGATCTCGTTTCGCAAGCGAGCGTACCCAGAAATTGTGTTGTGGTCAGTGAAAGCGATGATATTCAGATCGCGTTTTTCGGCTCTTTGTAATATATCTAAAAGCGTAACCTCCGGTTGTTGATAGTCCAAAGAAGCCGGGGTATGGATGTGAACATCCATTACATACCATTGTTTTTGTTTTTTAGGAGTTATATTGAGAGATTTCATTCTTATTAAGTTAAATGGCGCCCTCGGTGGGAGTCGAACCCACAACCATCGGATTAGAAGTCCGGTGCTCTGTCCATTGAGCTACGAGGGCAGTGTTTAGCGACAGGGGCGAATTCCCTTGTAAACCTGGGATCCGGATAAAGTACGCAGAATTGTTTCTGCCGGCTTGCCTATTTTATCAGACAATTCCAGGGGGCTTAATGGCGTGTTGCCATTGGCTAAAAATACACGAAAGATGGCATCGACCAAGGCAGTTTGGGTAGAATAAAAGCCATCCTGTTTAGCACAATGGTCCATTAATGTGGATTGCAATCCATCGACTTGGATAATCTCGGCGGTAACAGGGTCAACCCAGTCAATGAAGAACTCATTACTTTGATTTGCAAACAAGCCTTGATGTTCTGGGCACAAGCAAGAAAACAGGAAAACACGCCAATTAGCGTCGTGAGTTTTCCACCAATCAAAGTCGATATGGTAGGTGGTGTTAATCGATGGTTTTACAAAACTAAAAGTCCTCTGGTCTGTCATAGGGCTATGTTTTCGTTCAATTTGAAGTAGAGGTCACCGAGATGCGTTGCCCAGGGTTGTGAGTGAAGTACAGATAGAATTGTGCTGGGAGGGGTGCGTCTGATGATATTTACCGCTGAATACAATTCCTGGGCGTGTATCTGGTTTTGTGTGTTCAGTTTGCCAATTTCACGCATTATGGTCAAAATCACTTTTTCAATTGGCTGTTTAAATTTGTTAGACGCCCATATATGATCCAGTGCGTTGACGTCCGGTACCATGATGGCCATACGCTCGTCATACGTACAGCTGATGACCTGTTTGAGCAGAGCAAAAACAATCCCTCCATCTGTTCCAACCAATACTGTGCGAATCCAATCACGAGAGTTCTTATTCTTGTGAGTCTGAATATTCACTTCACCCGGGGTGCTACTTTTAGATAGGGTTATAAAACTTCCGGGGATTACGCCCTGTTGCTCGTACCAGTTCTTAAGGCCATAAATGTAATGGTTAGGTCTGACTACCCAGCCGTCGAATTTTTGAAGAGAAGGAAAATCACAAAATTGAAATTTTACTCGAGGTGTCTCGTAAGCGGTTGGAAAAATGTTCTTGTTACGCTCCGTTAATGGCAGCGTACCGGCTCGCCAATGCGGGTAGGTTAGACTGATGGTTACTTCAGTTTTCAGGCTGTCTGATGGATACTGTTCCAGTTCATCATCAACAAGCGCAGTTAATTCTGACAAATTGGGAATTAAATCAGGATTGTCAGGTAAAGAACCCGCGAAATTAAGCGTAAGAGGTGGGTTTTGAACTTCAAGAGGTTCTAGCCGTTTTAAGAACCAAAGCGTTACTCCTGCCGGGCCAACTTCATCAAACCTGCCATCTTGTTCAAGGGCAAAATTCATTGAAAATTCGGTAAGTTTTGCGTTATTGCTTAAAGGTAATTCAATTTGGGAAATTAATTCGGCAGTCGTAAAGGGTCCGCCGCCCGCCATTTCGAGCACTGCTTCGCATAAATTCAAAGGGCCGATACCAATGTCGAATATGAGTGCCCTCGGGAAGTATTGGCGGGCAATACAGATCAGATCCGGATTGTTTTCAAGAGATTTTGATAATTTTTCAGCCAGAATTTGACCATATTCGCTAAAAACGTAATCGGCATCAAGGAGAATATTCTTTTCAGTTGGTGTTGGATTATTGAGAATATGGTCCGGTAAATTTGCCGCAAAAAAGAGATGCTCGCCTGTTGACATCTCTACTTCAATCACCTGTAAATCAGGGTATGCAGGATTAAGCCCGCTACGTGTTGACTTAACCTCTCCGCTTATTTGCCCCTTGGCTGGAAAAATGAGCTTATCACCAATGGAATAAGTTTTTTCCGGCAGGTAATGAGCGCCTTTATTCGAATTTTCAACTAACAGAGCACGTTCTTTCTCAGCGATTTTTTGGCGAATGAGGAATTTGGTGATTTCAAACTTGTCTAATGGAGATTCTGTTTCTAGTAAATAGTTGTAAATGTCTTCCAGGTCGTTAACTGAAATTTGGTAACTTTCCCAAAAATTAGCGTTAATTGTCATACGAAAAATACCATTCCTGAAAATAAAAATACCATATGATTATACCTTAGGTTGAAATGAATTATGGATACTCTCTACTTAACCACTCAAGAGGGTCTACTTGAACTTCATTCACCCAGAGCTCCCAATGCAAATGCGCTCCTGCACCGAGATAATCTCCGGCCCCATTTACCCGGCCAGTATTGCCAACAGTTCCAATCACGTCTCCGGTGTTCACGCGATCACCTAACTTAACCTTTAGAGTGTCTTGGTGGAAAAAGCCGCTAAAAACACCCCAGCCGTGGTCGATAAAAACAGCATTGCCTCTTACAGTTAAAGGCCCAGCAAAAACAATGAGACCTGGCGCTGGAGCAGAAACCGGTAAAGTCATACCGCCAGCGAAATCAACACCGCCGTGAAAACGCACTTCTGGGTCATCGTTATACCATCTGCGAGTCCCGAACAAGGAATTGTATTCTTGATAAACAGCAGGCGAACTGAAAATGCCAGACCAATATTTGAAAGGTGTTTTTTGCGATACCAAAGAAAAGACCAATTCATTTTCAGGTTCTGTTATCGTTGGATCTAAAGTTTTTGGATCAACCAATAAAGGTGGGTCTTGATCAAAAAAACCGGGTTGCAACAATACCATCTGACGATATGAGTGTTCTGTGCCATCAGCCAGCGTCACGTTGAGATTAAAATCGACCAACCCGGGTTCCGCCAAAGCATGAATTCCCTGGAGCGCGTAATAATGATTCGGAGACTCACTATTAAAAATCAGCTCATGATCGCCGATACTTCCTTGTAACAGCAAAGGCGATTGAGAAGATACGGACACTACTTCTGTGGATCCTTGAACCATGGGTAGGGGATCAAGGGATACCTCTTCAAGAAGAGGAGCAAAAAGGTTGATTGCCCGAGAGTTTTCCGAATTAACAGAAAAAATGATTTGATCCACAAAGCAGAGGTTTGCATTTTGTATTTGATTGAGCAGGCTGAGCGTTGAAAGGTTCTTGAATGAACGCGCAGCGCTTTCAATTCCGGTTTCATTTTGTCTGGTAATGGAGACAGGGAGCAACAAGGAGTTGTTTGGACGTACGGCAACAATCAATGTAGAACCTGGATAAACACTTGTTGGTGAAAGTAAATGATTCAATTGAATTATTTGGTCAACGTTCGTGCCGTACTTAATTGAAAGCGAAAAAAGACTTTCTCCGAGCTGGGGGGTAACGATTTCAAAGGTCCCTGAAATACCAGTATAACCAGGGATGTTGATAATTTGTCCGGGGCTGATTAAATCAGGATTGTTTATATTATTAATCTTCAATAATTCGGTGATTGAAGTATCGAAGAGGGTGGCAATGGAACCAAGCGAATCCCCTTCGCGGATAATATACACAGGGTATTCGGTCTCGTGTTGGGCAAAGACCGAGTGAAAATTCACGAGGAGTGTTATAACAAGGAAAATAGGGATAAGTCTATTTTTCATTGGAGATTATTAACCGATCGCCAATTGAGATATCAGCGAGCCTACTTTCATGTAATTCGAGTATATGGCGGGCGGGTTTACTGGGAGCAAAAAACGGATGCCAGCGCTGCGCTAAAACTTTATCCACTACGGAGTAGTTTTCATCTAACCAAAAAACCGCAAGATTGAAATTCACAAAAAACATATGGATTGCAGAATTGACTATTGAAGAAGTTGTCCCCGGAAAGAAAAGGCCATAGTCCGCATCAAGAGTGTTTTTAAACATAAAACCCAGCAGCCTGGTACTAAATGTCTGACAAAGACCAGCGGTTATCCGAAAAGCCGGATTCGATTCAAGATAAATTTTGACGGATTTCAATGGCTGTTGTATCATACTTAAATTATACTTGGTGAAGTTTACCATAAGGAATTAGTACAATGAGAATCACAACCTGGAATGTCAATGGTTTCAGAGCAGTCCTAAAAAAAGATTTCAAAAGAAGTGTGCAGATGGTCTCTCCAGATATCCTTTGTATTCAAGAAACAAAGGCAAAACTCGAGCAAATTACCGATGTGGATGTCCAATTACCCGGCTATGTCTACATATGGAATGCTGCCGACAAACCAGGCTATAGTGGCGTAGCAACTTACATAAAGGAAGGCATTTCCTATGAAGGTGCATCAAAACTCCTCGGCCACGAGGAATTTGATGTGGAAGGACGCACCATAAAAATTGAAATGGAAAACCTGGTGCTTTTTAATGTCTATTTTCCCAACGGGCAAAGAGGTGCGGAGCGGGTAGATTTCAAGTTAAGATTCTACGAAATGCTTTTACGGCTATGCACTGATTACCACAATAAGGGAAAAGAAATAATTATTACCGGTGATTTTAATACTGCTCACAACGAAATCGACCTGGCAAACCCGAAAGAAAACAGTAAAACTTCTGGTTTTTTACCAGAAGAGCGAATATGGATAACAAATTACCTGAACAACGGTTTCAAAGATGCATATCGCGAACTCTATCCAGATAAAATTGAATACACATGGTGGACGTATCGATTTAAAGCGAGAGAGAGGAATATCGGTTGGCGTCTGGATTATTTCCTAGTATCTGATAGCTTAATGTCTAAGATTAAGGATGTTATCATTCACCAGGAAATTCAAGGATCGGATCATTGCCCAGTCACATTAGAGTTAAATTCTTTTTAAGGATATTTTTGAAGAGGTGAGGTTTCTGATGACAAAACAAAGGATTTTAATTGTTGATGATCATGAAGTAGTGCGGTTGGGGCTTAAAGCATTACTTGATCAACATCCTCATTTTGAGGTCATTGCAGAAGCCGCCAGTGCAAAAGAAGCGCTTGAAAAAGTGGAGAGATACAGCCCAGATGTCGTCTTGATGGATATCCGGCTGCCTGGCGCATCAGGCATTGAAGCCTGCGAGGAAATTACTGAGAATTTCCCTGATACAAAAGTCATCATGCTCACTTCTTATGCTGAAGATGAAATGCTTTTTTCCGCTATTCGCTCGGGCGCCTCCGGTTATGTTTTAAAACAAATCGCTGCGGAAGATCTGATTAAAGCAATTGAGGCAGTTGGGCGTGGCGAAGGGCTTCTGGACCCTGCTGTGACACAACGCGTTTTTCAAGAAGTGAAACGAGCCGTACGAGAAGAAGAAGCCTCAGCTTTTGCGAATCTTTCTCAGCAGGAAAAGCACGTGTTACTGTTGGTATCAGAAGGCCGGACAAACCGAGAAATTGCCAAGTCTTTGTTTCTCGGCGAAGGCACCGTCAGGAATTACGTCAGCAGTATCCTTTCAAAATTAGGCGTAAGCAACCGAGCCGAAGCTGCTGCTTACGCTGTGGAACATAGTTTGAGAGATTATTTGTGATTTTGAAGTAACGAAACAATTGTCTTTACAATTGGGGGACCGAGAATTATTGCGCCAATAATTACGCTCAGCAGCGCTGATAGTAAAACCCCTCCAGCAGAGAGATCTTTCCCAGCCATTACATATTTATTCTTACAAGGTTCTACCAGGTCAAACAACTTTTCTAATGAGGTGTTAAAGGCTTCAGCAATCCAGACCAGGAAGATAGCCGAAAGGATGAATAGCCATTCCAGGCGGCTAATTTGGAACACTATGGAAACCAGAATCACGCAAACCGTTGCCAGAAGGTGGAACCTGGCGTTTCTCTCTTCTTTCAATAATGTGCGTAAACCTGAAGTGGCGTTGCTAATTGATTGAACGAAAGCCTTATTTTTATGCACGCAAACCCCCGGAAACGTGGGTGCTCATCCCCAGGGAGGTAAGGATTTCGTTCTGCAGCGCCCACATCTTGGACTCTTCTTCTTGGGTTTCATGATCATAACCAAGGAGATGTAAAACACCGTGAATACACAACAGAGAAAGCTCTTGGCTTACAGGGTGTTGGTTTTCGCGCGCTTGTCTAATGGTTGTGGGGAATGAAATAGCAATATCGCCCAAATACAATTCATCGGTTCCGGGCAAACGCTCGTAAGTTGGAAAAGAGAGGACGTCAGTAGGGCTACTGATACCTCGATAAGTTGCATTGAGTGTTTTTATCTTATCGTCATCACAGATCAATATGGATAAAGAATAATGTTCTTTTTCATTGAAGCGCGCCAAGGTGGTTTTTACCGCGATTTTCATCATCTCAACCAGGGTTTTATCAAAATTTTTTATTTGACAATTGATGTGAATTTTATTCTTTTCCATGTCTTTCATCAATTTTGCGGGTGCATTGGTTTGAGTTCCGGGTATTGAATGCGCGGGTGGTATGTATTCATAAGCGTTGTATGAAAAGATTCTTTGATCATTTTTAAGTCATGCAGCGTTAAATTAGTATCTTCTAAGCTGCCGTCGATCAATAAATTGTCCACGACACTATTCAGCAAGGCAGTTAATTCACTCTCATTTTTTGGGGGTTTTGAACGAGCGCGGGCTTCACTGATATCTGCAAGCATTAATATACCGGTTTCTTTCGATTGCGGCTTGGGTCCAGGATAACGAAACAATTCAGCATCAACCTGGCTGGGGTCATTGCCCTGTTGTTCAACAGCGCGGTTATACTGATAACGCGTAAGCAATGTGCCATGATGTTCACGAATAAAGTCTTGCAGCCTGGGCGGTAAATGGTGCTTCTCGGCTAAAGTGATTCCATCTGAAACATGCGCGATTATTGTCTGAGCAGCGATTACTGGGTCCATATCATCATGAGGGTTTAAATTCCCCGGGACTTGATTTTCAATAAAAAAGGTAGGGTTGGCTGATTTTCCAGCATCATGATAATAAGCGCCTACTCTAGTTAAAAGGGCGTCAGCTCCGATGGCGTTGGCTGCCTGTTCCGCCAAATTTGAAACCTGTAAAGAATGTTGATAGGTTCCAGGAGCTGATTGCAAAATTTTTCTGAGTAAAGGGTGGTCTGAACGGGAAAGCTCAATGAGATAAAGAGGTGTGGCAAGCTGAAGGATTTGAGCCAGAAAAAATTGCAGTAATAAAGCCAGGCTTGCAGAAGCAAACCCATTCAGGAATATAACTCCATAGAGAGTCAATAAGCCGAAAAGATCGGTTTGTGGGCGGGTTAATCTGTAGGCTGTGATTACCAGGATACCCGAAAGAATGATTGCAACTGCAGCGTACAAAAAATTGACAAATTTTTTCCCTTTTCCAAGGACAACTGCGCCTGTAAGACTGGTAATAATATAAAAGAGAGATAACTCAATTGAGTTAGAAACGCTAAAAGTGACCAGGATGCTCAGGATGATAGGTAAAACAATGCTTAATTCTAAATTGAACAGCGTCACCAAAATCAACGCAAAGGCGGGGAGGGGAAAGAAAAAGGGTAAGATAGCCCGATTGGGGATGATCACTTTGGCAGCAAAAAGGAAAACAAAAAAACAAATAGCCACTACGGTTAAAGAACGGATATCTGAAAGGGCTGAATTCTTTCTACGAGAAAAGTACAAGAGTAGAAAACCAGAAAGAGCTAAAACAATAGACACAGTGGAAATGATATCCTCAGTCAAGCGTTTCGCCCGAATTAAATTGAAAAACTCCAACGCCTCCCATTGCTCTGGAGTTATGATTTGTCCTCTAAGGACGATCACCTGATTCTCAGCATAGCTTTTAATGACAGGTTCAACCTGGTCAGCTGCCTGCTTCCTAGCATTTTCTGTTTCTGCTTCTGAATAAAGAGAGTTGGGCACTATTAACGATGAGACAAAAATTCGAACGAGTTCATTTTCATCAGAATTCAACGCATAATTGATTAACCCAGGGACATTATTTATGTTTTCTTGCAGTTGATAATCGCGTATATTTTTACGCATAATTTGTTCAAGCACACTTCGCGAATCATCCTGCACCATTTTCCATTGTTCATCGGTCAGATTTAAAACAGTTACGGCTTGATCCTCTGCCAGTTTTAACATTGCAATGGAAAGCAAATCATTTATTCGCTGAGCGTCGGAAGAAAAAGCATCTGATCGGACGGAAGTAATAAAATGAAAGATATTATGTAATTTATCGAGCTGCGCTCTGTTAATTGCCGGGTCAGAAGCGAGGTACCTGGGCGCAACAGCGTTTTCCGCATCTTCAATTGCTTTGGAGGTTAGATACGCGCTTTGATAAGAAACATCACGGGGAGCCACAATATCAGCAGGTGCGACACTGCCGATTTCCATAGGAAGCGAATTAGGGCGAGAAGCGATTGGGAGCAGCAAAGCAGCAAAGGTCAGGAAAATGCATATAACAAATAAGACAATCGGGAAAAACAGGCGACCTTTTCTACTGCGAATTGTTTGAGAAATGGCGTTAGACATCACTGATTTAAAAGCAAATTCTTAACGATTTTACTGATACGCTCAGGTGCAGCCTTGCCACTTAGTTTGGGCACAAGGATGCCCATCACCTTGCCCATGTCAGATAGGTTGCTGGCAGAGAGTTGGGCAATTACTTCATGGGCAAACTGCTCAATTTCTTCATCCGACAACTGAGCAGGGAGATACTTGGAAAGGATCTCGTATTCTTGCTTTGCTTTTTCAACAAGGTCGGACCTTCCGGTATTTTGCAGCTCACCAACCGTTTCTTTTCGTATTTTGACTTCTTTTTGAAGAATTGAGAGAACGCCAGCGTCATCCAGCGCTTTACGAGATTCTACTTCCGCGAGCTTAATGGAGGAGAGGGCAATTCTCAGTGTGTCTCGCGTTAGTTCATCTTTACGGCGCATGGCTTCATGTAAATCATTTTCAAGTGTTTCTTTAAGGTTCATGCTTTCCCTCTTCCAACTGGATTTCGATATAAGGAACGATCTGATCTAATTGCTTTTTGCCGATACCAGGCACATATAGCATTTCAGCAACTTCTGTAAAGGGTCCATATTTTTCGCGAAATTCAATAATTGCCATTGCTTTTACGGGACCAATACCCGGCAAATCCATTAACTCCTCTTTTGTCGCTGTGTTTGGGTTTATTTTACCCTCATTGTCAAAGAGAGCTACAGAGGTTAGGGGTTCGGATTGATCAATTAACCAAGGCTGAGGGAGTGTAAAAAACACATCTCTATTATGATCAAAAACGGTCAAGAAAAGGATTCCTGAAAGGAAAATGCCTAGCAGAATACCAAGGCCAAAGTACAACCATTTATGCTCAATCTTTTTCATTTTCCAGTGCGTACATCGTTGTAAACGCTTTTAAAGCGACTTCAACAACACGATCGTCAGGTTCCACCGTGGTTAACCGCTGCATAGACATATTGAGCACGGAAAGATAACGAAAAACAGGGTGATTTTGATGATTGGCAGAAAACCGCATGTATTCATAGGCAAACATCACTAAAACAGGTAAAAGCAAGATGCGGCTAAGGAGCTTTAATAAAAGGCTGTGAATTGGCCCAAGCATAATAAAAAGCAGGATTGAAAAGAGAACTAAAATTAGAACAAACCCAGTACCGCAGCGTGGGTGATAAAGAGAGTACTTTTGAATAAGCGGTACTTCAAGTGCTGAGGAAGACTCAAACGCGTTGATGGTTTTGTGTTCCGCGCCATGATAGGAAAAAACCCGCCGAATGTCTTTCATCTGACCAATAGCCCAAATATAGCCAATAATTAAGGCAAGTCTGACCAAACCCTCCAGGAGATTACTCACAAACGGCGTCATTGGCCACCATTTTTCTAACAAGGAGGTAATACCCGCAGGTGCCAGAAAAAATATGGCTATGGCCAAAGATAAAGAGAAAACAAGAGAGAGGGTTAAAGCAGGACCTTCGATTTTTTCATTATCTCCGGCCTGAATATTCGCCGATCGCATTAAATACTTAGTACCCAAGCCCATTGCATCCCAAAGAATTACCAGTCCTCGTAAAAATGGAATTTTTACCAGCTTGGATGTATAAATCCCAGCAAGTTTTTGCGTTTCCACAACTATGTCACCCTCTGGCGTACGATAGGCGGCTGCCAGATAGCGAGAACCGCGCATGAGTACACCTTCAATAAGCGCCTGGCCTCCATAGGAAGGGAGCTTAAGTTCTTTATCCGTTAAGTGGTTCAAATTAATCCTTTTTTACATTGTAAAAGAAATGAATCAGCGACTGTATCCCTTTTCGCCAGGTTGATAAATCAAGCTTTTCATTTGGTGAATGAATACGGTCATCAGGCAGGCCAAAACCCGTAAGGACAGAATCAATACCAAGATGCTTCTGCATATCAGCAACGACTGGAACACTACCGCCTTCACGTTTTAAAGCCGGTTCCACTCCCCAAACGGTTTTATACGCGTCCATTAAGGCTCTTGTCGCCGGAAGGTTGGTATCAGACAAACTGGGCGAGCCTACACTCATTTGTTCAAGTTCCCAACGAATCGTGGAGGGAGCATTTTTCTTTAAAAAGTCGACAAGCATTCCGTATATCTTTTCAGGATCTTGGTTGGGAACCAGCCTGGTGGAAATCTTCGCCATTGCGTGAGCGGGGATGATCGTTTTTGACCCCTGGCCGGTAAATCCGGAAAGCAAACCGTTGATTTCAAGGGTGGGGCGGGCTCCTAAGCGTTCTACCGGGGAAAAATCTTTTTCGCCCCATAGAGAAGGCAAACCTAAATCTGCACAGTATTCAGCGTCTGACAAGCCGTAACGGGCCAACTTTTCGCGTTCATCCGAAGATAGAGGTAAAACGTCATTATAAAAACCATCAAGCGTAACGCGACCTTGCGCGTCATGCATTTTGCTGATTAAATCAGCGAGAACCTGGGCGGGGTTATGCACGATACCACCATAGCTACCAGAGTGTAGGTCGCGATTCGGGCCAAAAATACGCAGTTCAAAATATGCCAACCCTCTTAGTCCATAGCTGATAGCAGGAATGTTCTTATTGAGCATTCCTGCGTCCGTATTTAAGGCGCAATCTGCTTTAAGTAAATCAGCGTGTGAAATAAGAAAATCGACCAGGTTAGGAGAACCAATTTCCTCTTCTCCTTCGAGGATGAATTTAATGTTCACAGGTAGGGTATCTGATTGGAGGATGGATTCGATGGCAGCTACACAAGCGTAAATTTGCCCCTTCATATCAGACGCGCCCCGAGCAAAGAGCATATCATCTCGTACTGTTGGTGAAAAAGGCGGGGTATCCCACAACTCAACCGGATCATCTGGTTGGACATCATAATGACCATAAATCAGCAAAGTGGGCTGAGATGCGCCAGCTTTGAGGTGTTCACCGTATACAATTGGATGACGTTTTGTGGGAAAAATCTTTACATGCTCAATACCAATGCTGGAGAGTTTGTTGGCGATGAATGCTGCCGCGGTCTGAATATCGTGGGCATGGTCAGGGTCAGTAGAAATGGAGGGGATGGATAGAAAATTAATCAGTTCATCTAAAAATTGACCGTAATGTGATTCAAAAAATTGAAGCGAATTCATCCTCATTGCTTAAACGCCTCCAATAAATTTTTATCAATTGTAACACCTAAAGAGAGGCAATCCTGAAAAAACCCTTTATGCTAAAATAAATCTGCCAAAGAGAGGAAAAATGATCATTTATAACTGTCGCATAATCCCATGGACGAGGCCTAACTCAATAATGGATGGGTATGCTGTACGCATTAATAAAAATTTTATTGAAAAAATTGAAAAAGAGGAAAGACTACTCGAGCAATACCCATCTGATGAAAAAATTAACGCAAATGGGCAGATCCTTATGCCAGGCTTGATTTGCGCTCACACGCATTTTTACGGCGTTTTTTCTAGAGGAATGGCCATTCATGGGGAAGCGCCCGCAAATTTTCTCGAAATTCTGAAAAAGTTATGGTGGCCTTTAGATCAATCGCTCCATGAAGAGGACGTATATTATTCCGCCATGGTTTGCCTGATTGACGCGATTAAACACGGGACAACCACCGTTTTTGATCATCACGCTTCACCGAATTTCATCGATGGATCGTTAGATGTAATTGAAAACGCGGTGAGAAAGTCGGGGCTAAGAGCGAGTCTGTGTTACGAAGTAACGGATAGGGGCGGAACTGAAAAAGCTGACGCAGGCATCAGAGAAAACCTTCGGATGATCCAAAAATTAGGCGAAAAAAATGAAGACCGGATGGTTACTGCTTCTTTTGGCTTGCACGCAGGAGTGACACTTTCGGATAAGACCTTGGAAAAATGCGCGGAAGTGATTCCTGAAGGGCATGGTTTTCATATCCATGTTGCAGAAGACAAGATCGATCAGAAAGAAAGTGAAAAACGCTATGACGTAAACGTTGTTGCAAGATTGAATCAATTTAAAATTACCGGCGATAATTCCATTTTTGTCCATGGCGTGCACCTAAGTGACGATGAAATTGACACCATCCACCAGACAGGCACCTGGTTGACACATCAACCCAGATCCAACATGAACAATGCGGTAGGGATGGCCAACGTGGAAAAAATGGTGCAGCGCGGAATCCCGATTTGCATGGGAAATGATGGTTTCTCGTTTTCGATGTGGGATGAGTGGAGAACCTGTTATCTGGCCCACAAGATGTGGAACCAAGACCCACGGAGAATGGGCGCTGACCAGGTGGTTGACATCGCTGCTTATAACAACGCGCGAATGGCAACAAAATTTTTCAATGGAAAAATCGGTGTTATTCAAGAAGGCGCCCTGGCAGATTTGATTCTCGTTGACTACATACCCATTACCTCTATGCATGCTGATAATTTACCCTGGCATATCATTTTCGGCTTCCGCGATTCAATGGTGACGATGACCATGGTGAATGGAAAAGTATTAATGAGAGATCGAAAATTGACCGAGATAAATGAGCATGAAGTTTGTGAGGGTGCTCAAAGGTCATCCGCTGCGGTTTGGGAGCGATATAAGAAGCAATTCTAAGCAAGGAAGAAGGATATGAAAAAAATCGCGATCATTGGTGGCACGGGAAAAGAAGGGAAAGGGTTGGCATATCGCTGGGCCAAGCATGGGCATTCAGTTGTGATTGGCTCTCGTTCAGTAGAAAAAGCGCAAATAGCGGCAGATGAAATCAACGCTCTGGTGACCGGAGATGGGAAAGACAAGGTTGTGGGGCTTGAAAACTCACAAGCAGCTGATTGGTGTGACTATGTAGTGATGACTGTGCCCTACGAAGCGCATGCTGACATGTTATGCAATTTAAATGAAATTATCAAAGGAAAGATATTGATTGATGTCACTGTGCCATTAGTACCGCCGAAAGTTCACCTGGTGCATGTTCCGAAGGGCGGAAGTGCTGGTTTGGAAGCGCAGGCCATTCTTGGAGACGAAACACCCGTTGTAATGGCTTTCCAAAACATTTCGTATGAGAGGTTATTCAAAGAGGACGACATTGATTGTGATGTGCTGGTTTGCGGAACATCAAAGCAGGCCAGAGAAGCGGTTCTTGAGCTGGTACGCGAAGGGGGCATGACTGGTTGGGATGCGGGTCCGTTGGCTAACTCTATTGTAATTGAAGGATTGACTTCCGTACTAATCTATATAAATAAAAACTATGGAAGTAGGGAAGCGGGGATTAAAATAACCGGTGTCATCCGATAAACCAAAGACTCTTAAACTCGTTGGGCTTAGGCATATCCCGCGCATAAAAGAGGGATCAAACATTTCTCTTTTAATTTTAAAATCTGCGCGTAGACAATTATTCTCAATTAAAAATAATGACATAGTAGTTATTACTCAAAAAATAATATCAAAATCTGAGAGGAGACTTGTTGATCTTCGTTGTATTCACCCAAGCTCAGAAGCGATTAAAATCTCTCAACTCGTGGAGAAAACCCCCCAACTCGTGCAGCTTATTCTGGATGAGTCGAAAGAGGTTCTACGCGTTCGTAAGGGCGTGATCATCGTTAAACATCGATTGGGTTTCGTATGCGCCAACGCCGGAATTGATCATTCAAACACGGTCGAGAATGATCCTGATAGTAATTATGTTTTGCTCCTGCCAAAAGACCCAGATAAATCAGCACGCCAAATTCAAGTCGAAATTGAAAAAGCAGCTGGCAAACAGGTAGGGGTGCTCATTATCGATTCACACGGCCGAGCCTGGAGGAACGGCACCGTGGGAACCACCATTGGCGCTGCCGGTCTGCCTGGACTGGTTGACCTGAGAGGGAAGCAAGACCTTTTTGGTTATACATTAAAAGCCACACAGGTGGCTGCTGCAGATGAGCTGGCTGCAGCCGCTTCTTTGCTGATGGGGCAGGCCGATGAAGCCATTCCGTGCGTAATCGCTCGGGGTTTTCCCTATCCATTACGTGAATTTCATCTCAATGAATTGATACGCCCTGATGAAGAAGATCTTTTTAAATAGCTGCAAGATTCAACCGTTAAATAACATATGAAATTTTCTGTTTTGGCTGGTGGAGTGGGTGGTGCCAAGTTAGCCAACGGGCTATCTAAGTGGCTATCTCCTGACGACATGGCCGTTATCGTTAATACTGGTGATGATTTTGAATTTCTTGGTTTCTACATTTGCCCGGATATTGATACTGTGATGTATAACCTCGCGGGAATCAATAATCCTGACACTGGGTATGGCATAAAAGACGACACCTTTAACGTGATCAAGAACCTCGAAAAATTAGGAACAGAGAGTTGGTTCCACATTGGGGATTCAGACATCGCCAACCAGATCAAACGCACAATGCAACTCAATGCAGGTATCCCGCTCAGTGACATCATCGAAGAAACATCAAAAGCTCTTGGAAATACACACCTGATTTTCCCCATGAGCAATGAACCAGTCCGAACCTGGGTGGTAACAAATGAAGGTGAGAGTCTCCCTTTTCAGGAGTATTTTGTTAAACGCCATTTTCAACCTGAGGTGAAACAAATCTTGTTTAAAGGGTCAGAAGAAAGCAAACTGCCCAAAAAAGCACATGAATTCATGGAATCATCTCAATTAGTGATCATTTGTCCTTCAAACCCTTATGTGAGTATCGACCCGATCCTGTCTGTGCCGGGGGTGCGAGAGATTCTTCAAAATAAAACGGTGGTTGCGGTGAGTCCTTTGATTGGCGGGAAAACGGTCAAAGGTCCAGCAGCAAAAATCATGTCTGAACTAGGGATCGAAGTCAGCGTGACAAGTATCGCCAAGCACTATCAACCGCTGATCAAGGGGATTGTCATTGATACACAAGACCGGCAAGAAACTGAGCAAATTTCTCACTGCGGTATAATTCCATATGTAACGGATATCTTAATGCCTGATACCCAAGCGCAAGAAAGACTGGCTGGTGAAGTAATCAACTTCAGTATTCAATTACATAAGGAATCTGCGGCATGACTTTATGGGCGATCGTACCAGTAAAACCTCTGCGCAGGGGAAAAAGCCGACTTTCTACTGTTTTAAGTGAAACGGAACGCACCTTACTTAATCACAACTTGCTTGTGAGTACTTTAAAAATATTGTCATCGGTGAATCGAATCGATCAAATTCTGGTGGTAAGTCGAGACCCTGCCGCCTTGACCCTGGCCCGTGAATACGATGCGAGAACAGTATTAGAAAATGGTAGCCCTGAGCTGAATACTGCCTTGAGCAGAGCCGCACTTGTTGCAAAAACCTATCGCGTTAATGAAATACTCATTCTTCCGGCTGACTTGCCATTGCTTACCACCAAGGAACTGGAACGAGTGCTTCGGTTGTCTGGGAATCCTCCCGAGATTCTCATCTGCCCGGACAGAAGAAAAGATGGCACGAATTTGCTGTATATCAACCCTGAAGGACTGATCAGTTTCAGTTATGGAAGCGGGTCGTTTAACAAACATTTGGAATTGGCCAGGCAATCGGGCGCCCGGGTAAATATCATCTCTTCAAACTCACTTGAGTTGGATTTGGACACCCCTGAGGACCTGGAACTGATGAAAAGTATTCAGGATCAACAAAAGCAACAAATCGATCACTAATGGAGGTTACGATGAAAAAACGGATGGCTTTATATTTGCAGGATGCCCACGACCTCAGGGACGGGCTTGAATATGTGCAATACGCTGAGTCGCGCGGTTTTGAAGCTGTCTGGCAGGCAGAAAGCAGATTGGTTCGCGACGCCATCGTTCCGATGGCCGCATATGCGGCTGTAACACAGAAACTCAAGGTCGGTTCTGGAGTGATCAACAATTGGACCAGAAATATCGGCTTATTGGCATCTACCTTTTTAACCTTAGACGACCTCGCTCCTGGGCGAATCATTTGCGGAATTGGTGCGTGGTGGGATCCGCTCGCCCAAAACGTTGGGATTTCAAGGAAAAAACCATTAACTGCCATGCGCGAGACTATAACCGTGTTGAAGAAATTGCTCAATATGGAAAGGGTCACTTTTGAGGGAGAATTCATCCAGGTTCATGGAATCGAGCTGGATGTTGTGCATGGTCGAAAAGAACCTCGCGAGGTGCCAATATATATTGGAGCGACCGGTGACAATATGATGGAAATGACTGGAGAGATCGCTGAGGGAGTCGTGCTGAACTATTGTGTCCCCCCTGAATATAACCTGAAGGCGCTTGACCTGTTACAGGCCGGCGCCAAAAAGGCAGGAAAAACCATTGACGACATTGACCGCCCGCAATTAATTGTCTGTTCAGTGGATAATGACCACGACCAGGCAATCGATTTCTCCAGAGAATTGTTAACCCAATACCTCGCACAGCAACCCCACATAGCCAAGGCTTCTGGCGTTTCAAATGAGATTGTCGCAGAAATCCAATCTATTCTTGGCTGGCCCGCCACGCACGAACAGATTAAAAAGGCAAAGCATCTCGTTCCGGAAGAACTCATTCTTCGCATAACCGCCTCTGGTACGCCCTCTGAAGCACGGGCGAAGGTGGCAGAATATGTTCACAATGGTTGCACCTGCCCGATCCTTTACCCAGTCGGTGGTAATGTTCACCTGTTGATCGACACTTTCGCACAATGAAAAGCGCGACTTTCTATGAACAGAATGATTAAGGTGAGATTTACTTGGAGCGATTAATGGCGAGTTCTCCCGTTTACGTAATTGGTCATGTCAACCCAGATACGGATTCGATCGCGGCAGCAGTAGGCTACGCCTGGTTGATACGAGAGAAGGACGGAATTGAAGCGATTGCCGGCCGGGCTGGAGCCATTAATTCACAGACCGCCTGGGTGTTGAAACACCTGGCTCTTGAAACACCTGTTTTAATCAATGATGCTTCACCACGTTTTTCTTCAGTGGTAAGGAGACTAGACTCCAGTACCCCCGATGAACCACTGAGGACTGCGTGGGCGCTGGCAAACCGCACTGGCGGTGTAGCTCCGGTACTGAATGATGACGGAACGCCTTATGGATTGATCACAGGCAGGAGCCTTTTTAATTACCTTGGCAAGCTCGTCGGAAGCAGCCTGAAGAACCAGGATATTGCCATCAATAAAATTTTAGAGCTACCATGCCGTGAGGCTGCTGATACAAATGTATCCAAATATGCTGTAAACGCCAAGATTCGAGATGTCCTCAACCGGATTTTACGTGAAGAGGGTGATGAAGTATGGGTTGTGGATGAAAACGGGCGTTATGTGGGTATTTGCCGTCAAAAAGACCTATTAAACCCTCCCAGGCTCAAAATCGTTTTAGTCGATCACAACGAGCCATCTCAGAGTGTCGCTTCGCTTGAAGAGGCTGAACTTTTGGAAATTCTCGATCATCACCGTTTGGGCAATCCTTCAACCCATTATCCGATTAAGATGACGGTTGACATTGTTGGCAGTACAAGCACCCTTGTTTCAGAACGGATTGAAGAATCAGGGTTGAGTCCGCTTCCAGCCATTGCTGGCATCATGCTGGCGGGTTTGCTTTCAGATACATTGATTCTCACTTCTCCTACTACGACCACAAGAGATCATGAAGCCGCACAACGCCTTGCCCGCTGGGCGTTTACCGCCGGTTCCCCATTAGAAAAAGAAAGCATTCGTTCTTATGGAGAGAAGATACTGTCCTCCAGCGCTGGGCTGGGAAACCGATCCTCTGAAGAGATCGTCTCGGGCGATCTAAAAATCTATAACGCCGGTAACTTTGATTTTGCTATCGCTCAGGTTGAAGTAAGCGATCTGAACGAGGTGACCAAGCAGTTGGATCCTCTAAACAACGCGCTTGACAATTTACGGAAAACGAAAAATTTGGATTTTGCTATGCTGATGGTTACCGATGTGGTTCGCGGATCAAGCCGAATTTTGTTTGCTAATGTTCCAGCAGTGCTTGACGACCTGCCTTATCTCCCCCTGCCAGACAGTACACGGCTTGCAGAGGGTGTTGTCTCGCGTAAGAAGCAACTTTTACCTGTAGTCTTGGGGTTGCTGGAAGAATGATTTGAAACAACACTAACTTAGAAGTGCTGCTTGACTGCATTCAGGTTTTCGCAGCGCTGGGAGAAGTTCATCCATGTGGAATCATTACTACCTGGCCGCTACATTATCAGACGCTCTGGGTTACTTGAACCAGCACCCTGATGACAGTATGGTAATTTCTGGCGGAACTGACCTTGTCCTTGAATTAAAAAGAGGGCAGCACAACGACAGAACCAGGATCGTTGACATCTCTCGGATAAGTGGACTGGATAAGATCTATACTGATAATATAGGCGCCCTCCACATCGGAGCGCTTGTTACACATAACCAGGTTACCAGCTCTGAGATGATTCGCTCAAACGCGCGCTGCCTGGCGGAAGCTTCTTTCCAGGTTGGCTCTCCGCAAATTCGCAATAGAGGGACGGTGGCTGGCAATCTTATCACCGCATCACCCGCGAACGACACAATTCCCGCCTTGATTGTTCTCGGGGCGGAGTTGGTAATAGTGTCACCAAATGGCGAAAGGCGAGTCAAGCTTGAAGATTTCTACCTCGGTGTAAGAAAAACCATCCTGAGAAAAAATGAAATCCTCAAGGAAATTGTTTTAAACCCAGAAGCCGGTATATATCATTCAACTTTCTATAAGTTCGCCTTGCGCAATGCACAGGCGATTTCGGTTGCGAACGCCGCGGTGGCACTGAAGACTTATAAGGGAAAAGTCGTGGGTGCGCGAATCGCCGTTGGTGCTGTCGCGCCTACAGTAGTCAGATTACAGAGCATCGAAAGTCAGGTTTCGGGTTTATCACTGGAACAATTGGAGAACTTCCAATTACCTGAAACCATCCACGAAATTTCCCCCATCTCAGATATCCGCGGTTCTGCTACTTTCAGGCGTGAAATGATCAGAGTCATCGTCAAACGATGCATCGACACGCTTCTTTATCCTGAAAAGGCAGGTCAAAAAATCCCTGAAAATCCTATCACTTTGTCTGATTTTGAGAAACATCCCCATAAGGGCGAACTAAAATACAGCATTGCGATTGATAACGAATTTCCAATTCACACCACCATAAACAACCAGGAGTATACCTTCCGGAACGCTCATCAGAAGACCTTGTTAGATCTGATCCGTGAAAACGCCAGATTGACCGGCAGCAAGGAGGGCTGCGCTGAGGGTGAATGCGGGACATGTACCGTGTACCTGGACGGAAAGGCAGTGATGGCCTGCCTTGTACCGGCACCCAGAGCGCATCTCGCGGAGATCACGACCATTGAGGGAATTGCCCAAGAAAATCAACTGCATCCAGTTCAACAGGCGTTTATTGAAGAAGGCGCGGTTCAGTGTGGGTATTGCACTCCGGGATTCATTATGTCTGCAGTAAAACTACTGGAAGAGCGTCCCCATCCAAGCGAATCAGAGATAAAAGAAGGATTGACCGGTAATCTGTGCCGCTGTACCGGTTATTACAAAATCATCAAGGCGATTGAAAAGGCATCGTCATCAGGAGGTGATCATGCCTAAACACGATATGTATCATTCCGAAATGCCGCCCAAGCCCACGAAATTACCCGCTCATCCAATTTGGCGAGGTGTTGGCTGTATTTTAATCGTCGTTTTACCACTCATTTCCTACTACCTGACGTCTTTCCTCATTGACAATAAGGAAAAATACCCCTGGTTGGTGATTCCTGAAGACCTGATCATCAAGCAATATATGAAAGACCCCTTGATCATCGTCAGACTGGTTTACGCTTTGGTTTTCTTAATCGCTTTGGTTGCGTTTCTTTCTTTGCTCGTTTCAATTGTGTTGAGGTTATTCTTACCGTCCAAATACGAACCGGTGGATGTTCCACCTGAAAAAATCTATAAGCCATAAAACCTGGATGTTTCTGGAGATAATGATGGGTAATATTGGGTCAAACATCACTAGAATTGACGCGCTTGAAAAAGTAAAAGGCGAAGCCCGTTATCCCGGCGACTTTTACCTGCCGGATATGCTGACAATGAAGGTCCTTTTTTCGAAAAAGGTTCATGCAATAATCGAAGATATCGACATCAGCGAAGCGGAAAAGGTACCAGGTGTTATCTTAATTTTGACCGCCAGGGACGTACCAGTCAATGAATATGGATTAATCCAACCTGATCAGCCCGTGCTCTGTGGCCCCGGCTCCAATAAACCTTTCGCTGATCGTGTCAGATTCATCGGAGATCAAATTGCCCTTATCATCGCTGAAACGCCCAGCGCGGCTGAAACCGCCAGAGACCTGATCAAAGTCAAGTATCACGACCTGCCGATCATCTCCAACATCGAACAGGCGATCTCAGCGGACAGCGTGCTTATTCACCCAGATAAGGATTCAAACATCTTCGTACATAACAAAATCCGAAAAGGAGATGTCAAGAACGCCTTTGCCAAAGCCGAAGTGATCGTTGAAGGCGTCTATCGGACGCCAGTGCAGGAACACGCGTACCTGCAACCGGAATCGGGGGTAGCTTACATTGATGACGAGGACCGTATTACTGTGGTCGTAGGCGGGCAATGGATTCACGAAGACCAAGAGCAAATTGCCCACGCCTTAAATATCCATCCTGACGAGGTACGGGTCATTTACCCCGCCATTGGAGGGGCATTTGGCGGCAGAGAAGACATGTCCGTTCAGATCATTCTCGCGCTTGCGGTTTTCAAATTGCGCGAAAATGGCATCCTGCGCCCGGTAAGGATAGCCTGGACAAGGGAAGAGTCCATCATCGGCCATCACAAGCGACATTTTTACGAAATCAAAACGCGTTGGGGCGCAACCAAAGAGGGTGAGTTACTCGCAGCAGAGGTCGATATCGTTTCAGATGGCGGCGCCTATATGTACACATCCAACAAAGTGTTAGCCAACGCCACTTTAATGTGCACAGGCCCTTATAAAATCCCTAATGTGCGTATAGATAGCAAGTCCGTTTGTACCAATAACATCCCAGGCGGCGCCTTCAGGGGATTTGGCGGTCCCCAAGGGGCATTCGCTGCGGAATGCCAGATGAATAAACTGGCTGAAAGGCTTAAGATTGACCCTGTTGAATTGCGGTTAAAAAACCTTCTGAAAGAAGGGGATAATCTTCCAGTTGAAACGCCGCTCCCGCCTGGCGTCACAATCGATCAGGTGGTAAAAGATTGCGCGCAAAAAGCGGGCTGGACCTTACCCGGGCAACTGGGTTATCAACGCCCTGTCGCACAAGATTCAGCGGTTGTAAAAAGAGGTTGGGGCTTCGCCTGCGGCTACAAGAATGTAGGCTTTTCATTTGGGGCAAATGAGAATTGCTGGGCAATTATCGAGCTCCACGGACGAGAGAAGATTGAAAAGGTAGTGCTCAGGCACGCCGGCGCTGAAGTGGGTCAGGGTTCGCACACGGTTTTTACACAAATGGCTGCACACGCCCTTAGTGTCTCTCCCGAATTGATCGAATTGGTCGCGTCTGATACCGCCACAAGCTTGAATGCCGGGAGCGTTAGCGCGTCCAGAATGACTTTTATGGCTGGCAACGCGATTAAGGGCGCGGCCGAGCAGGCTTTACAAAAATGGGCTAACGAAGAACGACCTGCAATCGCCCGCTACCAGTATTTTGCCCCACCCACCACTCCCTTTGATCCCGAAACAGGCAGTTGTATGCCGAATTTTTGCTATGGTTATACAGCAGAAGCGGTGGAATGCGAGGTGGATACTGAAACCGGGCAGATCACTCTTCTGAGGGTACTTTGCGCGGATGATGTGGGTAAGGCGATCAATCCCAAACTAATCGAAGGTCAGGTTGAAGGCGCTGTCGTCCAGGCGCAAGGTTATACTTTGTTGGAAAATTTCATTCAGGTTAATGGGCAAGTCCTTACTGATAGATTATCCACCTATTTGATTCCCACCGTAATGGATATTCCCCGCAAGGTGGATTCGATCATCCTTGAATATGGCGACCAGTCTGGACCCTGGGGCGCCAAGGGTATGGGCGAAATGCCTTACCTGCCATTTGCACCAGCGGTGATTGATGCCGTCCACGACGCAACTGGAATCTGGTTTGATGAATTTCCCTTGACACCTGAAAAGGTATATTTTGGGTTAAAGAAAAGCCAAAACCAATCGTGATTACTGGCTTTACTCGTTGTCTTTAACCTCAAGATTGCCAGCTTTCATCTCGGCGATGATCTTTCTCGCGTCGTCGACCTGCTCAGGCGGTACAATTACTTCAACCTCACCTAATGGCCCCACTGTCAACCCATAGACCGTCCCCGCGGACTCCTGGTTCGTATACGCGGTGATACCAAAAGATTCCAACAATATTTTCACAGATTCAGCTTCAAGCATTCCATTAGCGACAAAGACCACTTCATTTCGCGGGGTTCGTTTAAACATGGTTACTCCTCTTGAACTGCAATCGTGTCATCCTTTTTTGTGTACTTATTAAGAAACGGCTACTTGCCGGGTTTTTATCTCCATTCTTTGATGCCTGTAAGCCTTTCTCACACCAATGCAAGGCTGTTGAGTAATCTTTGATTGAATGCTCGTAATACATCGCCAGTTCAATGCAAGAAGCGGCGTCGCCGTTTTCTGCTGCCTCTTGCCAGTACTGGATAGCTTCGTTTAAATGTCCCATTTTCTTGAAAAATCGCCCGAGAGAAGCATTAATCATGACTCTCTGTTCAGCAGTCTTTGTTTGCGGCAAAATGGATTTGAGTATTTTCTGGCTGACCTCGTAAGACCCCAGGTCCCAATAGATACGACTGATCGCAATAAGGTCATCCACTGGTACACAACTTGGAGAAAGAGTCCCTGCCAACAATTTTGAAACATGGATGAACAGAGCCGCCAGGGAAAGGATGTCTTGGGCATTATGATAAACCACTTCTTTCAATCCGCTGGGGTCTCCCGTACGTAAGAAGGCAAAGTAAATGTCAGGAATCATCCACCCCGGAACATCTTCACTGTTTCTATTAAACTTCAGAATAGCACTTTCAATGGTTTTAAGGGAGCAAGATTCAAGGCTAAACTTCCAAAGTTTCCTTGAAATATGCAGCATATCCATGTGCTGAAATTCGCGCAATTTTACCGGCAGTCGATTCAACACCAACCGGTTTTGTAACAGGGGGATATCGAAAGACTTTCCATTGAACGAAACAAAAATGTCTTTGTCATTGATTTGATTAATCAGGTGGAGCAACATGGCTGGTTCTTCACCTGGGTCCCGTATCATTAATTGTGTAAGTAAAAATCCTTCACTCGAAAATCGCCCATAACCAACTAAAAAAGCAAATGTTCCTGTTCCTCCAGACAATCCTGAAGTTTCTGTATCAATAAACAAGAGTCTTTCAAGAGAAGGAGACTCAGGGGTAATTTTCGCTGTCCGATTAATGGTCTCTGTGTGGAAATCATAATGGAAAGTGACCACGCCGTGTTGGTGATTCATCGGGTAAAGTGTTTCTTTAAGCACGAATTCGCCCAGGGAATTCTGAATGATCTTCCCATCGACGGCGCTTTCAAGCTTCACATCGCTCTTGGCTGTACTGGGGGAAATGGATACCGCTTTTTTAAACCCTAATGATTTCAGCCGTTCAGCCATTGATTCCATGCGCCGGTGTCTCCAGAAGATATTTTATCAGTTCCATTGTCTCAAATTTCCCCCCGTACGCCCCTTCGAGGGCAGGCCCCACACAGGAAGGGCAGCCATCCGAACAGTCACAACGCGTAATCACCTCCCGTGCCTTCTCAAGCAATTCCTGAAAACGCTGGAATATCCCTTCAGAAAGACCTATGCCAGCCGGGATATTATCATAAATGATAATCGCCGGCTTACAGTCCGCGAACTTCGCAACAGAGTCAAAGTAGCTGGCCAGGTCGCCAGCGTCACTCATTACCAGTAAAGGTGAGAGGGCGCTCATCAGGTATTTTAATCCTGATAAAGCACTGCGCACCCGTATCTGGCTTTCCACCAGCGAATGACACTTTTTGCATAAAGTTACCAGGTTTTCAGGATTGTTCGCCTGTTCTAGTGAAGTAAATAAGCGAAAAGGGACTTTGTGATGAACATGGTGCTCAACCTGCGATTCAGGCTGACCACATACCTGGCATTGATAATGGTCACGAGCACGGATCTCATTCCGAATTTTCTTCCAATGAGGTCCATAATCGTTTCGATCACTATTCCACAAACCTTCTTTTCTCAATAACTCCACGCATTCATCTTTCAGCACCAACCACACGCCCATCGATTCCAAGGTCGTTTCAGGCATGTCCAGGGTTGTTGTATCTAATACCTCTTTCGTGCTCCATTTAATACGCTTATACCCTTTTACCTGGGAACGTACTTTTATTTCTCCACAATTAAGCTGGTACAGCCGATGATCTGATGTGTTTTTAACAGAGAGAACATCGATTTCGGCTGAAATAACTGGCTCGGTGACGTAATCCTCATCACATGGAACAAGAAAAGCCAGGCAATTTGTCAGGTCGAGTTCATCCACGCGGTAAGTTTCTCCATCATGAATATAGATCGCGCCAGGGTGCACCATCCATAACCCGCTGTTGTAATCGACTTCGCCGACGACTTCAACCTTTCCGTTGTTCATGCAGCGTAGGGCAATGGCATTTGAGGGCGTATTCCGCAGCGAGACATGCTGGGCCGGGTAATCATCAGACACAAAATAGTAGCGTTTTCCTTTTCGGTGCAGTACGCCTAATTGAGTCAGGTAATCCAAATATGGTTTCAGTTCTTCCGGGTTCAGCTTCCCAAAATATTCAGTGTTATCCAATGGCAGTTCAGCCGCTGCGCATTGCAAATGTTCCAATAAAATCAGGGGATTATTGGGGTTGAGAAGAGCTTCTTCCAGATCCCTGGAAAGCAGATACTCGGCATTTTGCGCCAGGAACTGGTCCAAGGGGTTCATCGACGCGATGAAAATCGCCAGTGATGGGTTGAACATCCTGCCCGCTCTACCGATGCGTTGCCGTAAACTCGCGATGGAACCGGGGTAGCCAGCTAACAGCACACAATCAACTCCCCCAATATCGACGCCTAACTCCAGGGCGTTCGTCGCGATCCCAATTTTCACCTCACCAGACTTTAATCCAGACTCGATTTCGCGTCTTTCCGTTTTCAAGTAACCGCTGCGGTACCCACGAATGCTGCCATTGGAAATTTGCAGGTCATTTTTCACATCTCTCAGCAGCAATTCAACCAAACGGCGCGTACGGCAAAAAACCAGTGTTTGAAACTGAAAGCGGTAAAGAGAGGAAACAAATTTCCTCACAGAGAGCAGCAATCCCTCGCGTACGCCCAATTCTTCGTTTACCAATGGTGGGTTATACACCATAAAATACTTCATTCCCTGGGGTGACCCATCATGTGCGATTAATTCAACTTCCTCTTCTATTAAAACCTCAGATAATGCCCTGGGGTTCTTAATTGTCGCTGAAGTGAGAATGAATTTTGGCGTTGACCCGTGAAAATCCACGATGCGCTTTAACCGCCGGATTAAGTTGGCGATATGGGAGCCAAAGACGCCCCGGTAGATATGCGCTTCATCAATTATCACGTAAGCCAGGTTTTCGAAGAATCTCGCCCATAACGGGTGATGAGGGAGAATGCCCATGTTGAGCATATCTGGATTGGTTAAAAGTATATTAGCCTGGTCTCGGATCGCAGCCCGTTCTCGTTGAGGTGTATCTCCATCATATACAGCGCATTTTGGCTGACAAGGTCCCTTTTTTGGGATAAGAGCCTGGAGCGAATTCAACTGATCATTGGTCAGGGCCTTAGTTGGAAACAACATCAAAGCCGTTTTACGAGGTTCTTTCAGCATACTGTCCAGCATCGGCAGTTGGTAGCAAAGACTCTTACCGCTGGAAGTACCGGTAGAGATAACCAGGTTTTTTCCCTTCTGGCAGGCTGTGTAAGATTCAGCCTGGTGTAAATATAGGTTCAAAATTCCCTTTGAGGTCAGCGTATCAACCAGTGCAGGATGTATTTCTTGGGGAAAGGACGCAAGCATTGCCTCGCGACGAGCAAGTTCTTGCAGAAAGGGTATGCAACCTTTACTATCAGATGAATTGAAAAGGTTGGAAATGTAAGTTAACAGGTTTGAAGACTGACCTTTCAGCACCAGAGTGATCCCTTTCTTTGCATTATACTATTCTCGTGTGAATCACTTTTTTTATTAATCAAATTTCTTTGTGAGGGTTTCATGGTGGTAGCCATAAACGCAATTGTCGGGGCTGTCGCAGCGGTAATCATCAATTACCTCTCAGATGTGCTGCCCATCACGCGCAGGTTGTCTCGCCCTATATGCCTGAATTGCGGAAAACGCTATTCTTTTAAAGAATATTTATTTTCTTTCAAATGTTCAAAGTGCGGAAATAAAACCTCTATAAGGGTTATCCTGGTAACGATTTTAACTATTCTGTCCTGTATTTTGCTTCATTACTTCCCGCTTGAGGGTTTATCGTTCTGGGCAACCCTCCCGATCGTTGTATTCCTCGGAATAATTCTGGTGATCGATATCGAATACCGCGTCGTTTTAATCCAAACCAGTATATTTGGTTTGGTTTTTTTCTTAATTTATGGGGTGTTATTACACAACCTGTGGAGTACCCTTGTAGGGGGCCTTGCTGGCTTTTTAATCATGCTGGGGCTATATTATTTAGGCGTCTTATTTAATAAAATTATGGGGCGGATTCGCGGGTACGCGATTGAAGAAGTCGCACTTGGTTTTGGCGATGTTTACGTCTGCGCGTTTATTGGCTTTTTTAACGGCTGGCCAACAATTTTAGCAACGCTGTTGATCGCGATTTTCGCCAGCGGGGCATTTTCGTTGGTTTATATCCTCGTTAAGGGAATCACCAGGCGCTATCAATCCTTTTCAGCCATACCGTACGCTCCTTTTTTAGTGCTCGCAGGAGTGGCCGCGTCTTATCTATTTCACTCGTAACGCATCAACACGGTTGACTACTCCGGTAATACCGGGCCGCAAGCGAGAATTGCTTCATCCAGGCTTCCCGAAAAAAACTTCATTCGTTCGCGAATTTTGAAAATCAATTCACTTGCTGTTTGGTGGAATCGGGCTTTGTCGCGCCAAAGGTTTATCGGGTCAAGAATTGAATCAGGCACACCCTCAATATGCGTCGGAATATTTAAGCCGAAGGTTGAATCAGCGTGGAAGCTCCCTTCTGCCAGTTCATTATCAAGAGCCGCCTTGATCATCGCCCTGGAGTAGGGGAGTTTAATCCGGCTGCCTGTGCCGAAAGCCCCTCCACTCCAGCCGGTGTTTACCAGCCAGATTTTCGGGTGATGCTCATCAATTCTCTTGAGCAAGAGGTCCGCATACACCGTGGGTGCCAGCGGTAAAAAAGGTTCTCCAAAACAAGTGGAAAAGGTAGCTTCGGGCTCTGCGCCCAATCCTTTCTCTGTACCTGCCAGTTTTGCTGTATAACCCAGTAAAAAGTAAAACACAGCCTGTTCTCGGTTAAGCCTTGAAATTGGCGGAAGCACGCCAAAAGCATCAGCGCTTAAGAAAAAGATATGCGAAGGGTGCTGTCCAGTACCGGATTTGACGTGACCCTCAATGTACGAAATGGGATATGCGGCTCTGGTATTTTCCGTTTTGCTGCCATCCATGAAGTCAATAGCGCGGGTATTCTCATCGAACCCAACATTCTCTAAAACTGCGCCAAACCTTTGCGAAGCTTCCCAGATCTGCGGCTCAAGTTCTTGGCTCAGGTTAATCGTTTTCGCATAACATCCGTTCTCAAAATTAAAAATACCTTTCGGGCTCCACCCATGTTCATCATCCCCTATCAGAAAACGGTCAGAAGTGGACGATAATGTGGTTTTACCAGTGCCTGATAACCCAAAGAAAAGAGCGGTTTCACCATTTTCGCCAATATTGGCTGAACAGTGCATTGGAAAAACGCCTACCTCAGGGAGAACTCGGTTCATGGCAGTGAATACCGATTTTTTTATCTCACCAGCGTAAGAGGTACCGCCAATAAGGATGATTTTTTCAGCGAAATTGAGGATGATGAAGGTTCCGGTCCGCGTTCCATCCACGCCAGGGTCTGCGTAGAAATCGGGCGCGTGTAGAAGGGTGAAATCCGGTTTTACCGGGTTTTCATTATCTGAAGGAAAAAGCAAGTCACGGGTAAAGAGCGCTGCCCAGGCTTTTTCTGAAATGATCCGAAAATGCTGCGCGTATTGCCTATCCCGCCCGGCAATCGCATCCTGAATAAAAAGCTCCTTGGTCTCCAGGTAGCGTTTTACTTTAACGAATATCTGTTCATATTGCTGCACGGAGATGGATTTATTGGTTTTTCCCCAGGCAATTTGCCGGTCGCTTTCAGTGCCATTGTCCACAATAAATTTGTCGTTGGGAGAACGACCAGTATGTTCACCCGTTTCAACGATCACCGCGCCGCTATTGGATAGGCAACATTCACGATGGATAACAGCGTGCTCAACAAGCCGAGCGCTGCTTAAATTGACGTTCACCTCTTTTTCCGGGCGTAATCCGATGTGCGCAGTTAGCGCATGCAGGGGCAGTTCAGCTGTCAATTCATTCCTCCAAATAATATATTCATTCAGGTGGTTTATTGAGCAGATAATGGAACCAGAACCAAAGTATTTCAGAAGCAGGCTTACGATAAATGGTCGCCGAATTGTCTTGCAATTCAACGTATGGATTGAACCCTCTCGAGATAAAACCGCTAATCCAGCTCTGGGTGGCAACACTCATAATAGCTGCGCTGTACGCTTTCGCCTGTCCAGCGAGGTTAATTGAAAGATCTGGGCTCATTGAAGGATACTCAAAGCCGATCAATATTGGCTTGCCAAATTGCGCCTGGAGTGGCTGCACCTGGTTGGTGAGAAATGCGTCAAATTGATGTCTCATTTCTTCAATGGAAGGATTATCTTGAAACAGCTCAGGAGAGTAAACCACGTAAAGAATATCGACCTGGCTTAACCAGGCAGGGAAGTCCTGTGTTTTAGCATCCAAATAAACCGCCGCAATCAACCTACCAGAATACCTTTGCCGAACACCGGCAATTAATTCATCCCATTCGACTTCTTCAAATTGCTGTCTCGCTAAATGAGAGCCCTCATTGCCTGACAAAGGCATGCCTCCAATGATTAATCCCTCAATTGACAGCATTTGAGCCAGATCGGCGTGATGATTGATGAATTTTTGGTATTGTTTGCTGAAAATCACGCCCCAATCAGCGCTATTCGGAGGTGCGTCTTTAAATTCACCAGTTTGCGTGTAGTTTAATACTGGGAAAAGAATTGTTTTCTGCCCGTTCATCACCACATGGCTGTTCAGATTCATCAGTTCCGTCCAAAGCAGGTCATGGTCGGGCGAGGGGAATAATTCAGGCAGGTTACCTCTCTCTGCGTATGTCCATGAGGGCGTCAATACCACCCAATCTCCGCCTATCTTGGCTGCAAACTGGAGTCCCTCATCAATTGAATTGCGCCAGGCGGGTGGTTTCTCGCTGGCTATTTCTACGCCTGCGATGAAGCCGGGTTTCGGTTGGATCGCCTCCAGTGTAAGGTACTGCGTTGTGTCAATAGTGAAATTATCAACATTTTGCCAGGCAAAAATGACATCATTTAAAGTCTGTTCATTATTGCCCGGTGATATAACGCGTTTCAAGTCATTTCGTTCGGCCGCAAGTTCACATAAACCATTTCGACAGTAGCGATATTCCACGCTGGAAAAGTATTGAAGTGGAGAAAAGATGGTGAATTTCCATAAATGGTTCCCTGCGGGAACCATTGGCAATGGCTCCATCCAGCCAAAAGGATTGAGTTGGACAAAAACCGTTTCTTGTGCGGGTGTATCCACTGGTGCTTGTACAAGTAAGTGTACCGGTTGGGTGCCTTTTGCTGAAAAAGAGAAAACCCGGTCTTTGGTGGTCAAATTTTCAGTCACCAGCAGGTCCCGCACCCTGAATTTGGATTCCTTGTCCAGTTCGGCATTCCAGAAGCCATCTCCAAATGAGTATTTATAACGAAGGTAAAACCCTACAGGCAGGTCAAGCGTCATTGAGTAGCGGTTTATACCAACCCTCTTCATTTGCGGATAATTCACCGCGCTGCCGGCAGAACCTGCTGCCAGTTCTGCATAAGCGTTGCCCAACGGTTGCAGATTACTCACTAACCTCAGTGGTAAGGATTTATCCATGCCAAAGGGAAGCACAACCTCAAAAGTGACTTTGGTTTTGGTTCTTGCACGCAGCGCGAGTTGAACCGGAGTAAGCGCGTTTTCCGCAACGACTGCCCCTTGCTGAAAGGTCTCGTAAGCCCCATCCATACTGTATACCACCAGGTTGTGTTTGCCGGCTGCAAGACCTATCATCTCAAACGTACCATCAGAGGTGGTGAGTACCTGTACACCGCCTGCTGAAATCAGTAAATTTGGAATGGGAGCATTTGTTGCGCTATCAATGATTTGACCGGTAATGCTTCCAACAGGACCAGAATATTGCCCGCTTGCCCAACCGGAAACTTGATCTTCGATAATTTCTGGGCCGTTTATTCGTGCAATTCTAAAACGAACCTGTTGGCCTTGTGAATTGAATTCATAAGTGGTTCCATTTCCAACAAGAACATAACGGTATTTGATTTCTGTCGAAACGGGCAGGGGAATTCGGATAGAATAATCCAACCCACTTTCGAGGGAAAGGTCGAAGCGTGAAGAGTTAAAATAGATCCCGCTCACATCGTCCAGGATCTCTATCATCAACTTTGATCCCTCCGGTATTGGGGCAGGTATTTTTACCCGGAAAAGGACTTCCGCCATGGGAATTCGTGCGCGGGCGTTATTTTGAATAAGCCCCCCTGTGGCTGGGGCGCAGGAAACCATGAAAAGGAAAGAACAGGCAATTATTAGAAGTTTGATCCGAAGGGAGGAAAAATTCATATGGTGTTTGTGCCAGCCAGTTTCAGTAACGGTGAGGTATGGGGCCTTTGCTACCTGTTCAGGATATTTCGTATTTCTCCCGAGTGATTGACCAGGCTGCCAAGAACGCCATTGATAAAACGGGAAGAACTGTCAGATCCATAAATTTTTGCTAACTCAATGGCTTCGTTGATAGCCACCTTGATGGGTGTGCATTTCGCTACGGCAAATTCCCATAAAGCGACGCGTAGAATATTCCGGTCGATGATGGCTACCTGGTCAAGCGGCCATTCTGGGGCATGTTCGGTGATAATTTCGTCTAACTTCTCCACAATAGGTGTTACGCCATAAGCGATTTCACGAACAAAATCTTCAAGATTCTTGTCCAGTTTCTCTTCCTCAAGGCGGGCAGAAATAATCGCCTCGAGGGGGTGACCGGCAATATCCAATTCATACAAAACCTGAAGAGCGATTCCACGCGCTCTCGTTCGTGATTTCATGTGGTATTACGCTTCTCCAAAATCGATATCTTCCACATGAATGTTGATTTGACCAATTTCCATGCCAACCATCTCAGAGATTGACCTGGCAACCTGGTATTGGATATTATGGCTGACATCTCGGACGTTATAGTTCCTTTTTAAAACAACGTACAGGTCAATATAAACGAGGTTGTCCTCAACAGAGATATTCACGCCTTCATTAATTCCTTTTTTAAACAGGGTGTTCATATCTCGTGAGCCAGCAGTAAGGTGACTGACACCCTCAACTCCCAGGGTAGCTAATTGAGCAATAGATACTAATACTTCGGGGGCAATGGTGGTTCTACCAAAGGTATTTTTCTTTTCCATTTTTTCTCCGCTTTCATCCCTAACATAAATAAAGGTAAAAGGTATTATAACCTTAATCCCTTATGGATTCCTTTTCCGTACGTCTTGGATAAATTCGAGTGTCATAAGTTGAACCTGTGGCATCTGCTTATCCAGTAAAATCAGGTGGCAGGATTCAGTTAGAATGACCAATTCTTTATCCAAAGAAGCGATCTTCTCATAAACGAGTAAAGCCCCTAACGGGTCAATCGTATCATCGTGCTTACCCTGAAAGATACGAACAGGGGTACGAATTTGAGTTAATTCCTTTCGCACAATTTTTTGCAATTCAAATAAACTGGCAGCCGCTCGCAATGGGAACTCGGTGTAACTCTGTTGTGGAAGGTCATTATCAGGTGGTTTCTTTTTAATGGCTGGAACAAATGGCCACAGTATCTTGGACAACCAAAGATTCTTGACCTGAATCGCAGGCGCGAATAATAAAATGCCAGAAATCCGGGGATGCTGCCGGGCGAGATGCAGCGTTAGCAACCCACCCAATGATTCACCCAGCACAAAAACATCCTGGTACCTTTCAGCAAGCTCAAGATAACTTTTCTCAGCTTCGCAGTACCAATCTTGCCATTGGGTTTTATTCATCTCTTCTGCGGAGCTTCCATGACCTGGAAGGAGAGGGGCTTTCACACTGTAACCCTGCTCTGATAAAAAACCAGCCATCTTCCTCACTTCAACTGTGGTGGCGGTAAAGCCATGCAGGCACAGAACCGCCACATCGCCTTTGGGCCAAAAAAAGGCAGAGCCATCCAGTTGAGGGTTCCTCAGTTTATGATGAAGGTCAGCCATTTCACTCCTTTTTATATGCCGCAATACAGGCGGTCGCGTAGGGGATCAGGGCAATTTCAGCCCCAGGATGCTGATTGACCAAGTTCTGCACTTCTTGTAGTGAAGTGAGTGGTTTCAACAGCATAGATTCTACCTGGCGAGCTGGAATTGAAGAGAAAAGAAAAACCTGGTGCTTTTGCAAAATTTTCGCAATCTGAAACGCCTTGTGAGGGCCCACCATAAATTCAGACCGGGTAAATTTTTCAATCACCTCACGGATATTTCGAACCCCTCGCATAAACTCCAGGTAACCGTTTGAGCCGACACCTTCCTCGCATTCTGCAATTAGCACGATTACGCCGCCAGGTTTGCAGAACAAAGACGCATGCGTCATTGCTTTTTGCGCCTGATAAAGGTTGATATCCTTAGGGTACCCGCCAGCAGAGGCAATTACGATATCATATGCATGGCTGATAGGTATCCGGCTGATCTGGTCAACAACCTGGATGCCTGCTTTCATCACCGCATCTGGTTTGCCGAAGAAAACCGCAAGGATTTCTTTTTGCTGGTTTAAAACAGCGTTCAACGCAAGATCAATTTTCATTAATGAGCCAATATCTTCTATGTCTTGGCGTAAGGGGTTTTGCTGAAAACACCCGATAACTGAGTTCTCATCTAAAAGGAGTTTGTGATTGGTATTAATCGTCTTCCTGCCGGATAAACCAATCGCCGCCGACTTAACACCGCCAGAATAACCAGCAAAATGATGCGGTTCAATATCTCCAACTACGATTTTTAAGTCACATTCATAAAAACCACGATTAACAAGTACCGGGGTATTTCGAAAAGTTGTGCCTATTTCGCATAGTTTATTTTCGTCATCACAATTATGAGGTATTACGCTGAGTTGTTGAGGAATTTCATCTCCTAATATTAGATGGAACTCGTCTTTTTCCATTGGAATGTGTGTGCCCGAGGCGATGTATATGGTGATGTTTTCTTTTTTTACCCCTTTTGTTTGCAGCACCTCCAGCAGGGGAGGTAAGAGAGTTTTGTTCGGCACCGGGCGTGTTTTGTCATTGACTGTAATAGCAACCGTGGTGTTTTCACCGACACCTGCCCATGGATTTTCCACTCCAATGGGGGAGGCCAGGGCTTTTTGTACGGCTTCTCTCGAATTTCTTACTCGGGGAAGCTCACAATTTGGTTGGATCAATTGATACCGAGAGGGATTTTCGCTAATTTCATAAGTAAGGGTTCCTCGTCCATAAGGCAGGTAAACAAGATTTTTTTTCATTTTGGACTCCCAATTAGCTTAATTTTATAGCAACTTGCCTTTTCTACCATTCTGTTTACGGAGAATAGTGGGAAGAGGTGTGTCCCTTGAAAACAATTTCCAGGCGCTAGAGACGCGAGGTAAGGTATTTTTCAAAGGTCTTTTCAAAATATTTGTGCTTTACACTCGAATTGCAGATAAAAGACACCCTATATTGTCAGGCAATAAACAAGGGAAGTGGTATAATCTTAATGGTTTCGATAAGTACTATTATCATAAACAATATTCGTATTGAAAAAGAGGGCAATTTTGGAGAAATCAATTTCTGAAGCCATAAACGATTTTATTCGCTCTGTTCAGCTCGCACGCAGCCCTAGGACAGCAGCTACCTACAGAAATGCATTGGTTTTCTATCAGAACACTTTACGGCAGAAAAATATCGAACCTGAGCAAACCTCCATCCGCAACCTTTCCGAAGACTCTATTTTATGGATGACTAACGCATTGAAAAACCATGCTGCCACAAGCGAACGCCTTTATCTGACTGCGCTCACAGGTTTTTTTGAGTATCTGGTTTCGGAAAGACTTGTGGAAATTAACTTGCCGCGCGTGCGATTACTGATCCAACAACGCGCCCGAAAGCCCGGGCAACGCTTACCTCAGTTCCCGGCATCACTAATTGACCAGATCCTTGAAAAAGCTGAACGTTTGCAAAGCCAAAACACTGACAATTTGGCCGACCGCCTGGTTAATCTACGCGACAGAGCTTTTTTGTACACTCTTGCTGATACCGGGCTTCGTGTGCACGAAGCTTGTAATTTACGTCGCGGTGACCTTGATTGGAATGAAGGTAAAGCCATGATTATTGGAAAAGGAAACCGGGAGGATATTGTGCGCTTCTCAACTCGCTCGACCTCCGCATTGATGGATTACCTTAAAGAACGGGCTGTTATCGATGGGAACACCGGAAAACCGCTGGGGTCTTTACCCCTTTTTGCCCGCCACGATCGCGGTAGCGGCAAAAAAACCAAACCGATGACCACAACGACTGGCCGGAACATCATTGCGTCGAGAGTGCTGGAATTCATCGGACCCGATGCTGTGGGCACGATCACGCCCCACTCGTTTAGGCACTATTTCGTTACCAGGGTTTTACGGGCTTCGGGAAATCTAAAATTAGCCCAGGAATTAGCCAGGCACAAAAACATCGCTGTGACACAAAGATACGCGCATTTGTCAGATGATGAATTAGATAAAGGCTATTGGTCAGCAATCGAAGAGGATTAAAAAAATCCCGCTTTTTGGCGGGATCTTTGTTTACAATAGCCTTAAAATTAGCTGACTACGACAACGTTGCTGGCCTGAAGGCCTTTCGGTCCCTTTTCAATTGCGAATTCTACCTGCTGCCCTTCCTCGAGATTGCGGTAGCCTTCACCCTGAATAGCAGAAAAGTGCACAAATACATCTTCTCCGCCTTCACGAGAAATGAAGCCATAACCTTTGGTCCCGTTGAACCATTTGACTGTACCGACGATACGTTCTGACATTTCTTTGCCTCCTATAGCAAACTTACAAAAAATTCGGATTATTTTTTCGTTCTTTCGGAGCAGTCAAATAAAAACAGCCCTGGAGTGTTCGCTTCAGGCTGTCGTTTATTACATCCAGCAAGAACTACTTTGCATCCTTCATAATTAATTTATCATGATAAATTAGCGATGTCAAGGATTTTAATCGTCAGATTTTTCCCACCAGCCAGTAAAACACCGCCAATGCTTCAATCATGCAATAGTTCTTTCGCCTTTTTTGTTTGCTTTCCTCTTTCCTCGGTACTTAATATCTTCTTTCGTATGCGGAAGTTCAAAGGCGTCACTTCCAGTAACTCATCTTCGCCTAAATATTCGATCGCCTGATCCAAACTCATCTGTTGCGGAGGGGTCAAACGAATTTCAATGTCTTTATTGGAGGACCTCATATTGGTCAGGTGCTTTTTCTTGCAGACATTCACAATTAAATCATCTGGTCTTTGAGTTTCACCCACTACCATCCCCTCGTAAACATCCACCCCAGGCCCAATAAACAATACTCCTCTTTCTTCTGCGTTCTTCAAACCAAAAGTAGAAGTCTGCCCATTTTCCCAGGCGACCACCGAGCTGGTTGCCCTCGAAGAAATTGGACCGCAATAGGGTAAATAGCCATGAAAGATAGTATTCAGTACACCGGTCCCCCTGGTAATGGTCATAAACTGGTAGCGAAAGCCCAGCAACCCTCTTGTAGGCACGAGAAACTTCAAATGCACGGTATTATCCGCATTGTTTTGCATGTCCAGCATTTTCCCGTGTCGATTTCCAAGCATTTCAACCACTGCGCCCGCAGTTTCCGGACTTGTATCAACATGAAGTTCCTCAAAAGGTTCTAAAACGTTCCCTTTTTCGTCTTCAGTGAATATCGCTTCCGGTTTGGAGACTTGAAACTCGAAACCTTCACGCCGCATCGTTTCAATAAGGATGGCAAGGTGCAATTCTCCCCTGCCCGATACCAGAAATGTATCTGTGCTTTCAGTTTCAACTACACGCAATGCCACGTTGTTTCGTAGTTCGCCAAGTAATCTTTCGCGCAGCTTGCGTGAAGTGCTCCATTTGCCCTCCCTTCCAGCAAAGGGCGAAGTATTAACTCCAAAAGTCATGCGAACCGTTGGTTCTTCCACGTGGATCACTGGCAAAGCAACAGGTTGTTCAGGATCTGCGATGGTTTCGCCTATCTCAATCCCTTCCAAACCCGCGATCGCGATGATATCGCCCGCGTTTACTGAATCGGTCTCCACTTTCGCAAGTCCCTGAAATGTGTAAAGATAGCGAGCCTTTTCTTTTATTACGCTACCATCCTTTTGGATTCGGGCAAGCGTTTGACCCGCATGGATGCAGCCCGCGTGAATTCGTCCAACAGCCGTTACTCCCCGGTACTCATCATATCCCAGGTTTGTTACCAGCATCTGTAGAGGGACTTCAATATCGACAATCGGCGCCGGTATCGTCTCAAGTATGGCTTTAAACAACGCCTGCAAGTCATTCTCAAGTTCAGGGGTTGTGCCTGCCTGTTGGGTTATTGCGTTCGCATAAATAATTGGAAAATCAGCCTGTTCATCAGTAGCGCCCAATTCTACAAAAAGGTCAAATGTCAGGTTCACAGCTCTTTCAGCATCCGCATCTTTACGATCCATCTTATTGATTACTACAATCGCTTTGTGACCCATATCCAGCGCTTTTTTTAAAACAAACCTGGTTTGCGGCATTGGGCCTTCAGCAGCATCAACGAGCAGCAGTACGCCGTCGACCATATTCATCACGCGTTCCACTTCTCCACCAAAGTCAGCGTGTCCAGGGGTATCCACGATGTTAATTTTTACCAAGGCGTTTGTTTTAGGGTCAGGAATGAGAATGGCCGTGTTCTTAGCGAGAATGGTGATCCCTCGCTCTCGTTCCAGGTCATTTGAATCCATTATCCTTTCCATAACCATCTGGTTATCGCGGAAAACGCGCGCCTGTTTTAAGAGACCATCAACCAATGTGGTTTTTCCATGATCCACATGCGCAATAATGGCAACATTTCGGATGTCTTTTCTTTCTGTTTTCACCACAAGTCCATCTACTTTCCTGTTTTTTAACAGGGACGAATATTATCAGACGGTTGCGCTATTGAACAGGGTTAATTTTGATAAAAAAAAGATTAAAATGAGGGTTAAGATGATTCAATCACCCTTGCCGGAAAAAAGGATAGGGCTGGTGCTTGGCGGTGGCGGTGCCAGAGGGCTGGCTCATATTGGCGTAATAAATGTTCTCGAAGAGTCTGGGTTTCAGGTTTCCCTCCTGGCAGGTTGTAGTATGGGAGGGTTAATCGCTTCTTTATACGCAACTGGAATGCCTGTCAACGAGATTGAACGCGTCGTAAGCCGCTTGAGCAACATTCGAGAGTGGTTAAAACTGGTTGACCGTGCCCCAAGCCGCAAGGGGCTGCTGGCTGGTAAGAAAATTCGTCATTACCTTTCCCAGTTCATTGCACCAGGTGATCGTATCGAACAAACCAGAATCCCTCTTGTAATGAACGCGGTTGATCTCAATACTGGCAGCGAAATTGAATTACGCGAGGGTAACTTGCTGGATGCTATCATGGCAACCACCGCAGTCCCAGGTTTTTTTTCACCTGTTGAGATAGGCCCCTTTCGCCTGGTTGATGGCGGCATACTGGATGACGTGCCCGTGAAGTGCATCAAAAGTATCTGCCCGTATCCTATCGTGGCCGTTGATGTTCACAAAAAAATTCAGGAACCGGCGATAAGTGATAAAGGCTCAAACCTCGAACGCATTCCCCTTCCCCTTCCAACCTTTATGCAGGATTTCTACAGGGTCGAGATGATTATGACCACCACCTTTATTCAGATAAATTTGGCTCAGCATCCGCCTGACCTTCTAATCCGCCCTGCCATTCCATCAGATGTATCACTTTTCTTTGGTTTTCAGAAAGTCAAAGAAATCATCCAGGCCGGAGAGGTTGCGATGCGGGAAAGACTGCCTGATTTGCACTCGCTCTTCTCTTAGAGCAAATCAGCGCTTCATGCCAAACTTAAGAAAAATCAGGTAAACCCCGATCAGGATCATGCCGATTGAGCCGGTATTTCCTAAAAACCCCAGTGCGTTTTGGGGGTTCCCGCCAATATAAAGACCAGCGCCAACCATTAGTAGAATCCCCCCCGGAATTAACGGCCACCAGGTAAAACGTTTATGGCTTACTCTTGTGATAACCGTGATTAAAAGCCAGCCAAAGGCGAACCACGCCAGCATGATACCCGTTTTTTGTAAACCCCCAGGAGCTTCAGGGTTGCTCCACCCATAATAGACCCCTGCGCCAGTGGTCGCCAGAATAGCTCCTGGAATGATGAGAGAAACCTTTTTTGTGCACACCCCCCAGATTAAGAAAACAAACCCGATCGCCAATGTGAGAAAATAAACAAAATCGAATAACGTATTTCGCCTGGCGATGAAGTTGAACGAAAGCGCAGCGCCTACCGCTGCGATCAGTAACGCGTACCACGCGATTTTTTTGGTAGTTAAGGCCAGCAAAAGAAAAATCAACCCCCATGCAGCGCCCTGAGCGAGTAACGCGTAGCCAAGTCTGGAAGAGATGTCTAAAGTTAGCGTGGGGGCCAAAAAAAGAACCAAGGCCGTCCCCAATCCAGCCAGGATCAAGCCGCTCACAATCCACCAAACATGTTTGCGGATAATTCCAGAGAGAATGAGCGCCAGGCTGATAAAAGCCGGGATTGACAGTGACAACCAGCGGGTCTGCAGCCGTTGATCTAATAAAAGCAGTAAACCACTAATGACCAATATTCCCCCAATCACTGGGGCGTATTGAGTCAATTTTTCTCTGTTCGAAGTTAGGTGATTTTGTTGCATTTGTGATCCAAGCTATATGTTAATAATACCGAATTCTTTTGCTTTCAAAATGGCTTGCATTCTATCGCGCACACCCAGTTTATTTAAAATACTTGATAAATGGTTTTTTACTGTACCCTCCGAAATGAATAATTTGTCAGCAATTTCCCGGTTGCTAGCGCCCGTGGCCACAATTTTTAAAATCTCGATTTCTCTTGGAGAAAGTGGTTCAGCCATAAACTCGTTATCGATTTTTTTTGCCGGGCGTGAAATTTTCGAAAACTCAGATACCACTTTGGCGGTTATGGATGGTACCAGGAAATATTCTCCTGCGTAAGCCGTTTTAATTGCCTCTACGAGTTTTTCAGAAGAAACATCTTTTAACAGGTAACCAACCGCCCCGGCGCGCAACCCTTCAAACACCGTTTCATCATCATCAAATGTGGTGAGAACGATCACCTTGGTGTTTTTTCGTAATTGGCTTATCCTTCGGGTCGCCTCAACGCCACCCATTACAGGCATTCTTAAATCCATTAGAACCACATCAGGCGAGAGAGTTGTTGTGAACCGAATCGCTTCCTCACCATTTGAAGCTTCCCCCACCACTTCCAAATCAGGATGTGCGCTCAGCAGCGTTCGTAAAGCTTCCCTGAAAAGCGACTGGTCATCGCAGATGAGAATTTTTATCGTCATTATTACACTGGCAGGCTAATCCTGACCTCGAATCCATGCCCCGGATGATTTCCAATAGAAACAACACCGTTCATCAATCTAACCCTTTCCTGAATACCGATTAACCCATATCCTTGATTCATTTGTTCCGCTCCTGCTCCGTCGTCTTTAACTGTAAAGTGAACCATATGATCCTCTGAATAATCCAGGTGGATATCAATCCTGGCTGCGCCCGAATATTTTTGGGCATTATTCAACGCTTCTTGAGCCGTGCGATAGACAGTAAGGTTGGCTTGTGGACTTAATGGTTTGGGTTCTCCGGTAACTTGGAAAACGACATCGCATGTAGCCGTGCGTACAGATTCGACCAGTTGTTTAATTCTTTGTGGCAAATCTTCAAGGTTGACACTATCCTTGCGCAGTGCATAAACCGAGTTGCGCACATCATCAAGCGCTTCTGATGTCATCATTTTTGCTTTTTCAAGCATTGTTAAAGCGCGATCAGGGTCAGTTGGTACCAAAGCGCCAGCCGCGTTGATTTGCATGTTAATTGTGGTCAGATAATGCCCCAAACCATCATGGATTTCACGGGCAAAGCGGTTCCTCTCCTGGGCAATCGCCAGTTCATGCACCTGCTCCGCGTACAGGCTTAAGTGATGGTTGGCCTCGGATAGTTCTGAAGCCAGTATTTCCAGCCTTTTGCGCGCCTTTATTTCATTTACCGCCATTTGAGTAAAGAACAGCACGACAATTACGCCGGTGAAAAATAAAGGCAGTCCCTGCCAGACAGTCCGTATATCCCCTGAAAAGGACCATACGGCTACTACATAGGCAATGACAATACCAACGGTGGTGATAAGAGACCAGTTTTGGTCCAGCGAAATTACCGCGTGCGCTACCATAGGCAGCATGATTAATGTCGTGAAGCCTGCGCCTTTACCATAATAGACGATCAACCCACTGATAAGCAACTGGCTGGCGAAATAGAGCAGCTTGGTTCTTTTATGCTGGTTTTGACGAACATATGAGAAACCGTAAATCCCATTGGCAACATAAGCGACCCCCAAGCATATGATCACCATAATCATGAAGAGCGAAGTTACAGGTGATGAACTGAACGCGGAAAAAAAAGAAATAAACACGACCAGTGCAAAGGCAAGATCAGTTCCGGTGTTCAGGTTAAAACTTGTAGCGTTTTGTTTTTCCATCGGTGTTTATTATAGCATCCTGGTTTTTTTATTTAATCCCCATAAAGTCACACTCACCTGTATTTCTTTGCTAGCTTTCTGTCTGAACTGTATCTTATGACACATCAATACACAAGATACCTTAATTACACTAAAGATGTTCACTCAAGGAGGTAATGATGCGCGTATTAATGGTGTACCCGCAGTTTCCCGACACTTTTTGGAGTTTCAAGCACGCTTTAAAGTTCGTTAACCGGAAGAACAATAACCCTCCTCTCGGGTTGCTGACGATCTCTTCCATGCTGCCGCAAGATTGGCAAAGAAAACTGGTCGATTTAAATATCCAGCGCTTAAAAGATTCCGATATCCAATGGGCTGACCTGGTTTTCATCAGCGCAATGGATGTCCAGCGTACCTCGGTTCACGAAATCCTGCCCCGGCTCAAGCAATTTGGTAAATACATCGTCGCTGGCGGACCCTTGTTTACAGGTGAACATGATCAGTTTCCTTTGATTGATACCTTCGTTCTAAACGAGGGAGAGGTTACCTTTCCTCGATTTCTGGCTGATTTTACTGCTGGCAATCAACTGCATAAAATTTATGAAACCACTGAGTATGCGGATATTCGATCCAGTCCATTGCCTGATCTTTCAATAATCGACTTAAATCAATATGAGTGCATGAGTATTCAGGTATCGCGAGGGTGTCCTTTTCACTGCGATTTTTGCAATGTCACGGCGTTATTGGGTCACATTCCCAGGATTAAATCCGTAGAGCAAATCATTGCTGAATTAGAACAACTCTATCGGGCCGGGTGGAGGCACAATGTTTTTGTGGTCGACGATAATTTCATTGGGAATAAGAAGTTTTTAAAGAATGAACTCTTACCCGCATTGATTGCCTGGAAAGAAGGCAAAACGGGCTTTCACTTCATCACCGAAGCATCCATTAACCTGGCAGATGACCCAGAACTCATGACACTAATGGCGCGCGCTGGCTTCGTTGATGTGTTTATCGGCATAGAAACACCCAATGAGCTCAGCCTCTCTGAATGTAATAAAAAACAGAACTCAAAAAGGGACCTGATAAGAGACATAAAAACCATTCAGCATCACGGTATGCAGGTAATGGCTGGTTTTATTGTTGGCTTTGACAACGATCCGCCTGATATATTTGACCGTATGATCGCATTCATTCAAAACTCAGGGATCGTAACCGCCATGGTGGGCCTGTTGCAGGCTCCGTTCGGCACAAAGCTCTACGCTCGAATGAAAAAAGAAGGTCGCATCTTACATGAAATGTCAGGGGATAATTCGGACGGTTCAACCAATATCCAAACAAAAATCCCGCCGCCTATATTGAGCAGAGGGTATTTTCGTATCATGAAGAACATTTATGCTCCTCAGATGCTTTATCCCAGGATTAAGACCTTCCTCGAAAATTTCAACCCTCGAAAGGTCACCGTCAACATCCGCTTGAACGAATTGCTGGCTTTTATTAAGTCGCTCTTTGTCATGGGGTTTAATCCCATTGAGTACCGCTATTATTGGGATTTGATCTGGTGGACGGTTCGCCACGATATTCGTAAATTCCCTACAGCCATAACCATGGTCATCTATGGTTACCATTTCCGCACGATAACCGAACGCAATCTCAGAGCATTACCAGGAGGATAGTTCTTCTACGCTATTGCGAGGTTCTCTCCCCGAAATCCAACTCGACCAACACAGGGTCATGATCGCTCATCTGAAGAGAGTAATCAAGTAAGGAATTTAAGTGGGGAATTGTATATTGCGTAATAAACTTAGGATCTGAAACAAGGATATGGTCGAGTTGGATTGCGTTTCCATCATAAATAAAGGAGAACCGTTCGTTATCTGCGATTGTGTTTCCGGCATCAAACAAGATGCGCGAAGTCAATACGGTCATCGTTTTAGACCATGTGTTATCGTTAACATCACCCGCTAAAAGTAATTGAATTTCCGGGTGGTTCCTATGAAAATCGTATAGAAATTGCTCAATATATCTCGCCTGTTCAATACGTTTTTCTTCTTCTAATCGTTCAATGGGCTGCGCCCTACCGAATAGAGCAGAATCCAAACTTCGCGACGTAAGATGAACCGCTACAAGCATTAATCGGCGCTCTTTGTAATCAAATAATGCGATCAATGGCTTTCTCGTCGCGTTGAATGGCCATTGACTGTCGCCAATTACCATTGGATTTTGGGTTATCTCTTCGTATTCCGGTTCCTCAACAGGGGTTAAACCAGAACCAGTTTGATACAGTATCACAGAGCGGATGTTCCCCCCGGGGATTCCACCGTCCGCGTTATTTTCGGGGTCAACCGCAAGGAATGAATAAGTTGGTCCCCCTTGCCGTGCAATTTCATCTATCAACCGTTTTATAGTATCTGTCGCGCTCACCACGCCATCATCCACTTCACCCGAATTATCCAGCACTTCATGTAGGACAACGATATCGGGTGCAGACAAATGATGGATGATATGCGAAGCAATCCCTCGGAATCGCCGGGCTTCGCCCTGTAATGAAAGATTTTTTACATTGTAAGTGGCGAGCGTAAGAGAATTTTGCTGAGTGTTTACCCTGGGAATCACTGGATTGTTTTCTGAAAAAGCCACCAGCCCGAAAGTTTTCACTTTGTAATTCCCGTACGCATACTCCAATACCCCCACCGCCCGCCCCTGGAGAGCAGCGCCGATATTGACCTGCTGTTTGTTTTCTTTATTGAGATTAAGGATGAGTCTTTCTGGGTTTGCATCGTTTTCTGTTTGCAGCAACGCTCCGCTTTCAGAGATGTGATTCAGCGAGCGGTATTCTTGCGGAATGATGACCACCTCGTTATAGGTATTACGAGGACCAACAACAGCCCCTCCCTCAATACTGACCAGCATAGATTCCAAACTTTCGAAGAAATCTATTCCGTCTTCATCCGGATCAAATATTCGAAAACCATCGTTGTCAATGATTTTGTCAGGGACTTTTCTATCACTTGACCCAATTACCATATATGCCCTTAGTAAGTTGTGAGTGGATAAAATTTTCACTTCAGGTTCCACGATCTCCGTAAGGGTCAAGTTCTGGTCCTTAACCTGACCAGGTATGAATTCCTGTACGCGCCCACTGACACTGACCTCATCACCCGGCACAACATCAGGGAAGACATCAGTGAAAACAAAAATACCTTCTGAAGAACAATCTAATTCATCTGGCGTTGTGGACTGCATATAGAACCCATTGTGATTCTTCGCCGTCACCACCCCTCGCACATCACTCACATTTTGACCATCGAAAGGTGATACGTGCGCGCACCCCTGAATTTGCGCGATAGATAAGGGAGCATTCTGAGTGTCCTGTTTCTCACCAACGTAACAACCAGAAGTCAACAAAACCAGCAATAGCGCAAGGTTTCTTAGCCTGATGGTCATCCTCTCTATCCTCAACCAGGCTTATTGTATAATCTTTTTACTGAACCCACATTGGAGGACATCATGAGAAAATTCATTGGGGCAATTGACCAGGGAACCACCAGCACCCGGTTTATCGTTTTCGACCACGCTGGAAATATCGTTGCTGTTGATCAGAAAGAACACAAACAGTACTATCCAGCACCTGGTTTGGTAGAGCATGATGCCCTGGAGATTTGGAACAACACCCGTGAGGTGATCCAAAACTCATTAAGAAAATCAGGTTTATCTCCTGACGACCTGGCCGCGTTAGGCATCACGAACCAACGGGAAACGAGTGTGCTGTGGCGGCGTTCAACTGGCCTCCCGGTGATGAACGCCATTGTATGGCAGGATACCCGTACTACCTCCATTTGTGAATCGTTAAAAAAAGAAGGAAAAAACGAGCTTTTCCACGCCAGTACAGGCCTCCCTCTGGCAACTTATTTTTCCGGTCCCAAGATTAAGTGGATACTTGACAATCAGCCTGGTTTGCGAGAGCTCGCTGATTCAGGTGATATCCTTTTTGGTAACATCGATACCTGGCTCATCTGGAACCTTACCGGTGGGGCGCTCGGAGGAATGCACGTAACGGATGTCACCAATGCCTCAAGAACCATGTTGATGGACTTATCCACCCTCGACTGGAATGATGAACTTTTAGCTATTCTTAATATTCCCAGGAAGCTTCTACCCAAAATCAGCTCAAGCTCAGAAATTTACGGTTATGCGACAACCCCTCTCGCCCGAGTGCCGATTTCAGGAGACCTTGGCGACCAGCAAGCCGCCCTGGTAGGTCAATGTTGTTTCGCCGCAGGAGAAGCCAAGAACACCTACGGAACGGGATGTTTTATGCTGTTAAACACCGGTAACAAACCAGTGCACAGCCAAAATGGCCTCTTAACAACGGTCGGCTATAAATTCAACAATGAACCTGCGGTTTACTGTCTAGAAGGCTCCATTGCAATCGCCGGCGCCCTGGTTCAGTGGCTACGAGACAACTTGCAAATCATTGAAAAATCCAGCGATATTGAACCTTTGGCTCGTACGGTGAACGATAACGGAGATGTCTATTTCGTCCCCGCGTTCTCCGGTTTGTTTGCTCCTTACTGGCGATCTGACGCCAGGGGCATCATCGCCGGTTTGACACGCTACGCCAATAAAGGCCACATCGCCAGGGCAGCGCTGGAGGCAACGGCCTATCAAACGAAGGAAGTCCTTGACGCCATGCTGCTCGATTCACAGACCTCATTGTCCTCTTTAAAAGTGGATGGTGGAATGGTTGTCAATGACCTGTTGATGCAGTTTCAATCTGATATTCTCGGTGTGCCCGTAGTACGTCCAAGAGTCACCGAGACAACGGCGCTTGGCGCGGCATATGCCGCAGGGTTGGCAGTCGGTTTCTGGAAAGATACCTCAGCGCTTATTTCCAACTGGGCGCAGGATAAACAATGGATTCCTCATATGGATCCTTCAGTAAGAGATCAATCCTATGCAAAATGGAAAAAAGCAGTTGATAGGACAATGAATTGGGCGATGGACTGATTCGTTCACTGAGTTTCAGGTTCATCTGCCCCCGTTCACCCTTTTCACTCCATTTTGTCATTCTATGAAATCCTTGACGTGACTCAGCAGGCAGGCTAAAATAACCCTTCGCCCGCGAGGGTAATATTTTCTAATAGGGTGAAGGTAATTGAGATTTTTGTTCTCAGTGAGAGGCATCCGAAGGATTAAAAAATGGAAGAGCTGGTTATTAATGCAACAAAAAGAGAAACAACTGGTAAGAAGGTTAAAGCCTTAAGACGCGAAAATAAGCTACCAGGAGTCATTTATGGTCACAAGGTGGAATCAATTCCAGTGGTCATGGATCAAAAAGAAGCCACAGCCGTGTTAAATAAGGCAACGTCCTCCAGCATTGTCACAGTCAATTTGGATGGCAAAGAAATCGCTGCGCTCATACGTGAACGCCAGCGTAATTATCTCAAAAATACATACCTTCACGTGGATTTTCTAGCCGTTTCATTAACTGAAACCATCCGCACCGAAGTGAACATTGAGTTAACCGGTATTGCCCCAGCAGTGAAAGATTTCAGCGGTGTTTTGGTAGAAGGTTTGACTTCAATTCATGTCGAAGCGCTTCCGAAAGACCTGCCAGAAAAATTTGTCATCGATATTTCCGTATTAAAAGAGATTGGTGATTCCATACTGGTGAAAGACCTTGTCTTCTCGGATAAAGTGAACATTTTGACGCCGTTGGATGAATTGGTTGTTTTGGTAACAGCGCCTGAAGCCGAAGAAGAAATTACACCAGCTGTCGAAGGCGAAGAGCCAGAAGTGATTGAAAAAGGTAAGAAAGAGGAAGAAGAATAGCAGCTTAATAGAAATTAAAAAAGAAGCGGGAGTTTTTCTCTCGCTTCTTTTTATTCATAGATAACGGATTGCGTTTTGTGCCAGTAAGGCAGTTATTCCCCAAAGGTGCTCGCCCTCAAAATTGCGGTAATGGATCACCTTTTTATGTTTTCCGGGTTCATAGAAAAAATCATCTTCATACCAATTATTTTTATCTTTCAACCAATCTACAGGAACCAATAAGATGTCTTCTACTTCGGTTTGATTAAGCACCAGCCTCTGTGGCCATTCAACGATGGAAACCACCGGCAGCACGCAATAATTAGAAATGGTCGGTACTGGCTCTAAGACGCCTAAGATCGTAATTTGCGAGCCGGGAACGCCAATCTCCTCCCTGGTTTCGCGAATAGCGGTTTCAATCAGATTATGGTCATCTTTCTCAGCCGCACCGCCCGGGAAAGAAATTTCACCCTGGTGCTTTGCCACGCCATTCGTCCTTTTGGTAAATAGCAGGTGCCATTCGTCATCTTTCTTAACAAATGGGACCAATACCGCTGCGGGTTGCGGTTTAATGCTCTGGTTGAGTGAGGGTATGGGATTACCTTGTAAGGCATGCCGCATTTTTTGTTGCAATTCAGTGGCTTCCATTTTCATTGCCCGCTTACCTCTATTTCTGGCGTAGAATGATGATTTTCATTTCCAAGCAATCCAATTTCTTCCAACAATTCGGGGTTAGATTGTGATAAATCCAGAATGACTGGTCGGGCAAAAACAAGGTAACCCGTGTGCGAAATCATCCGATCTGTTGGTCTGAACCTTGTGGGTTCAGGTTTGTAAAATCGCACCGCGATATCACAAACCTCGATGAAGGCAAAATTATTTCTCCGCAGCTCCACAAGTAACTGAATCACCTGGTTGGTCGTTGGTACCAGGCAGCCAAAATGACCCCCAGGTTTTAAAGCGGCTCTCACCTGTTTTAAATAATCGTACGGGTTGGGCACATCCAGAAAAAGCGCGTCAACATTTTCTTCATCGAAGCCGAATTGAATATCTTTTGTCTTGAAGATGACATTTTGAGTAAATCCCAATTTCTCCAGCGTTTTCCTGGCATAAGCCTGGGCAGATTCTTTTTTATCATACGAGTACACAGATCCATTAGTACCTATAGCGTGTGCCAATGCGGTAGTGAAAGATCCGCTGCCAGTTCCAGCCTCAATGACCCGTTTGCCCGGACCTATTCCCATATTGAGCAGGATATAACCAATCTCTTTTGGATACATGATTTGGGTAACGCGTTTTGTTGTGCGCAAAATTTCAGAAAATGATGGTTGCAAAATAAAGAACGGACTCCCATTATGGCTGAATACCTGGGTGCCCCATTGTTTTTCGATCAAATCATTATGATAAATAATTCCGCGATGAGTATGGAACGCTTCTCCTTTTTTAAGGATGATTAAAAAAGATTTGTGTCTCAAGCCGACCAGCTGGACTAAGTCTCCTTCGCGAGTGATCGATGGCGTCATATCGCTCAACACAATACCTCTATTTTGTTTTGGTTTCCTGTTTAAACATGCTTAACCAAAAACCAAGAAAAAGAACCACAACGGTGCCAATGATGGCAGGCCCAAAATTAATGGGACCGAGAGGGAGAAAGCGTACCCCGGTTAACTCACCCACAAAGTGACCGAGCCAGAAGCCCAGCCAGGAAAGTAAATTAAAAAAAACTAACCATTTCAGTCCACCTCCGTGCCAGAAGTGGAAGGCGCACCCAAACACAGAAGCAATCAATGTGCCCAGGAAAAATGAAGCCATAGTCATTAATTCTCTCCTGCTAAAGTTTCTGAGATTACCCCGCTCCCAATAACTTCATCTTCATCATAAAAAACAGCGTACTGCCCTGGGGTTGGGTCTCTGACAATTTCATCAAACGTAATATTATAACCTGTGGCCTGGTGTCCTGTAATCCATGCCTTGATCGCCTTTGCCCGGTAACGAACTTTAACTTGGAAACAAGCGGGTAAAGGTGGCTCTTTTCCGCTGATCCATTTTACATGGCTCACCTTGATCCGGTTAATCCCCAGATGCTCTCGGGTTCCTACAACCAGTGTATTAGAACCGATATCTTTACGAAGAATATAATAGGGTTCGCTATGGCTGATCCGGATACCCTTGCGCTGCCCAATTGTAAAAAGTGCCAGCCCCTGGTGTTCTCCAATGACCTTCCCTTCCCCTGTTTTAATTAATCCGGGAAGAAACAATTCCGGGGCGTGTATTCTTAAAAATTCTTCTTGGCTTCTACCATCCAAAAAACATAAATCCTGGGATTCATCTTCTTTTTTGATCGGGAAATAATATCTACGCGCAATTTCCCTGACTTCGTTTTTTTGCAAACCGCCTAATGGAAAAATGGCGTGCTGAAGTTGTGCCTGCGTCAGGGCTGAAAGAACGTATGATTGGTCTTTGCTCTTGTCGACAGCCCTGAAGAGTTTATAGACACCGTCTTCTGCTTGTCTTACCTGCGCGTAATGCCCGCTGGCAAGCATTTGGGTGCCTGCTTCAAGTGCATAATTTAACAACAACCCCCATTTGATTGAGCGATTACATACGTAACAAGGATTGGGAGTTAGACCTGCGGTGTGCGCGCTAATAAAATAATGAACCACCTGTTTTTGAAAATCAGCAGCTAAATCGATGACCTGAAAGCCTATTTGCAGCTGCTCGGCAATTTTCCGCGCCATTTCTTCCGCTTTCCTTTTCCCATCAGAGAGGAATCGAATATCGTCAGTGCGCATCATTATCCCCGATACCCGGTATCCTCTCTCAATGAGCAAAGCAGCCGCGACGGAGCTGTCAACCCCTCCACTCATCGAGACCATGACTTCATTGTTTGATAAAGAATCTTTTTCCATAATCTCTGAATGGATATTACCACAGCTGAATCTTCATATGAGCCTTTCGGCTCGTTTTCATTCATAAAGGGTCAAATACAAAGGCTGTTATAATTACCTCATTAATCAAAAAACAGGAGCTTACCATGACTCAATCGATCATTTTTGGCACTGATGGTTGGCGTGGTTCGATTGCCGAGGATTATACGTTTGCCAATGTTCGCAGATGTAGCCAGGGATTTGCTGATTACATGCTGAATCATGGCAAAAAGGGAGCATGGATTGTGGTGGGGTACGACAAGCGCTTCCTTTCTGAGTACTTTGCCCAGGCAGTTGCCGAAGTCCTCGCAGGGAATGGGCTTAAGGTGTATCTCACCAATACCGCTACTCCTACTCCAGTAATTGCTTTTGCCGTGGTGGACAAGAAAGCTGCTGGAGCAATCAACATCACTGCTTCGCACAACCCTCCAGTGGATAATGGGTTCAAAGTCCGCAATGAGTTTGGAGGAGCCATTGACCCAGCAGGATTGAAGGAAATTGAAAATCTTATTCCCTCTTCAGGCGACCTGGCGAAGCGAATCCCCTTTTCAGATGCCCTCAACCGCGGATTGGTCAAACTGTTTGACGCATCTGAGAACTATTTCGCCCACATTCAGAAATTGATCGACCTTGAGCCGATTAAACAGGCAGGTTTCACCGTCATTGTAGATGCGATGTGGGGAAATGGCGCCGGATGGTTCACCCGTTTGCTCTCAGGGGGGAAGACTCGTGTCATTGAAATTCACGATTCGCGGAATCCTATCTTTCCTGAAATGAAACGTCCCGAACCCATCCAACCAAACATCGATGTTGGGTTGAAAACAACCGTAGAACAGAAGGGAGACGTGCTCCTCATTACCGATGGTGATGCAGACCGAGTTGGAATTGGCGACGAAAACGGCGTCTTTATTAACCAACTCCAGGTTTACGCCCTGCTCGCTTATTACCTCCTTGAGTTCCGCAAGCAACGGGGACCTATCGTTAAAACCCTTTCTACTACCAGTATGCTTGAAAAACTTGGAAAACTTTACGATGTCCCAGTTTATGAAACCGGTGTGGGGTTCAAATATGTCGCGCCGAAAATGCTTGAAACCGACGCCATGATTGGTGGTGAAGAATCAGGCGGGTACGCTTTCAAAGGAAACGTTCCTGAAAGGGATGGTATCCTCGCCGGGTTATATATGCTCGATTTTATGGTCAAAACGGGCAAGAAACCGTCACAACTCCTTAACTTACTCTTCGAAAAAGTCGGCGGGCATTATTACGATCGCATTGACACGCCGTTCACCGGCGATCGGAAAACCCGTGAGCACATGATTTTGGAAGCAAAACCTGAAAAGATTGGGGGGTTAAAGGTCACTGGATTGAACACATTGGATGGCTATAAATTCTGTCTAGAGGACGGCGGCTGGTTGTTAATTCGCTTCTCGGGAACAGAACCCATCATGCGTGTTTATTGTGAAACCACGCACCCAGACAAAGTTCAGGCGATTCTCAAGGACGGTATGAAGATCGCTGGATTGGCCTGAAAGTGGAGTTTGTTGACACTCATTGCCATTTGAATTTTCAGTCATATAGCGATGACCTGGTTGAGGTTATCGCCCGCGCGTCTCAGAATGGTGTCAACCATATCGTTGTGCCGGGGGTGGACCTCGAATCCAGCCGCCTTGCGGTTGACCTGGCAGACAAATTTCCGACAGTCTTCGCTGCTGTAGGTGTCCACCCCGGCGATGTTGATGGTTTTCAGCTCCATGAGGTGAAAGCCTTTGAGGATTTTCTCTCTTCAAATAAAGTCGTGGCAATTGGCGAAATTGGGCTTGATTATTATCATCGGCAAGATCAAAAAGAACTTCAGCAAGAGATCCTGAAGATATTTCTACACCTCGCCAAAGACTCAAATAAGCCTGTCATCCTGCACAGCCGCGAATCGTTAAATGATTTGTTCGACATCCTGCTTAAACATTACCCGACACCCTGCCAATTTTCTGCTCATGGCGTTTTTCATGCGTTTGAAGGTAACTATGAAGATGCAACGAAAGCCAGCGCTTTGGGGTTCTACTTGGGTGCAGGTGGGCCAATTACCTATAAAAATGCACATATAAAACAAGAGGTTTTTAGTAAAATAAACCCGGAAAAGGTAGTTCTTGAAACAGATGGGCCTTTCTTGCCACCACAATCGCATCGCGGTAAACGTAATGAACCTTCGTTAATCCCTGTCATTGCCGAATCTATCGCGGAACTGCAACATTGTGATATAAAAGAGATAGCATGTATTACCACCGAGAACGCGCGCAAACTCTTTAATTGGAACTAAATTTGGGCACTTCATATACCTCCCTTCCCTCTATACAAAAAGGGCTCGAAACCGTCGAGCAAATGATGTTACGCCAGTTGGATGATTATCACCCTGATCTGAAAACCGCCACCTCTCACATCCTGGCTTCAGGCGGTAAGAGGATACGGCCGAAGATCATTCTCCTTATTGGCAGCATGTTAAATGCTGAATATGAACGCTTGCTGAGGCTCGCCACAGCCATTGAGATGTTGCACACTGCTACATTGGTTCACGATGATTTAATTGACGGGGCCATTCTTCGCCGAGGGATTCCTACCTTAAACTCAAAATGGTCTCCCGCCGCGACTGTATTGACTGGAGATTTTCTATTTGCCTCCGCGTCTGACATGGCTTCAAAAACCAATTCAGTAGAAGTAATGCAACTGATCGCCGCGACACTCATGACCATCGTCAATGGTGAAGTAGACCAGTTATTTACCAACCATTGTATTACCTCGGTGGACGAATATTATCGCCGTATCTATTCAAAAACCGCTTCGCTATTCGAAACCTCCACTCACACAGCCGCAGTGATCAGCAATGTTGACCGCCGACAGATAGAAGTTTTACGCAAGTTTGGCTACGAATTGGGCATGGCTTTTCAAATTGTTGATGATGTGCTGGATTATGTTGGCGATGAATCTACCGTGGGCAAGCCTGTAGGCGGAGATTTGCGCCAGGGATTGGTCACCTTACCCATGTTGTATTTTATGCAAGAAAATACACAACACCCATTTTATAGCCAGTTTATGTCAGGCAAATTCATTCAAGATGAAAAAGAGGTTGTTCAACTTGTAAAAGAAATTGCTTCCAGTAATGCCATCAACCAAGCCCATCAAACCGCGGCTGAATTTGCCGGCAGAGCCGAGAATTTGTTATCGGAATTCCCTAATTCCCCGGAACGCGACGCGTTAATCGAGATGACAAGATATATCATTGAAAGGCGAAACTAAATCAAATGGAAAAGAGAAAGCCGCCTGCAGCGGCTTATCTTGTGCGCTGGGTGGGAGTTGAACCCACACGCCTTGCGGCACATGGCCCTCAACCATGCCTGTCTGCCAATTCCAGCACCAGCGCAATTGCTCGGATATTATAACCGCCTATTTTCCAATGTCAAGCAAGGATTCATTTTTACAAACTGGGAGAAAGTAAAATGTCGATCGTTTTAGATGCCATGGGAAGTGACCAGTATCCTATACCAGAAATCTACGCAGCCAGCGAGTTGGCCGCGAGTGGCGAAAAAATCATCCTGGTTGGGAAAACAGAATTAATCCAGCAGAAAAGCGCAGAACTGAAAGTTGACCTCACCGGTGTCTCTATTGTTGATGCGCCGGATATCGTAGATATGGATGACAAACCAGTTGAGTCCTTTAAGAAGAAACCTAACAACTCAATGTCCGTAGGGATGACACTGGTAAGAGAAGGAAAGGCTGAGGCGTTTGTAACCGCTGGAAACACAGGAGCGGCGTTTTTTAACGCGGTGATGATATTGAAAAAAATAGCTGGTATTTCAAGGCCTGCCCTGGCAGCGATCATCCCAGTAAAGAACGGAAAATGCGTCTTTATGGATACTGGTGCCAACGCTGATTGCCGACCCGACTTTTTATTAGAATTTGCCGTGATGGGAAGCGTTTACGCAGCTGGTGTTTTTAATAGGGACAACCCGAGAATCGCCCTTCTATCCAACGGAGAGGAATCAACCAAGGGGAACCAGCTGGTCAAAGACGCTTACCCTCTTCTTGAAAAAAGCGGGCTTAACTTCGTTGGCAACGTTGAACCAAAAGAAATCTATGCTGGCAAAGTTGATTGCGTCGTCACCGACGGGTTTTCCGGCAATGTTTTCTTAAAAGCCAGCGAGGCGGTCGGCAAACTCATCACAGAAGTGCTCAAAGACAGTATTGTGTCCAGCCGGCGGAATCAAATTGGTTACCTGTTTATCAAACCGGCCATTGCCAACCTAAAAAAGTTGATGGATCCTTCCGAAACCGGAGCAGCCATCCTGTTAGGCGTAAATGGCCTGGCATTTATCGGTCATGGACGCTCTGATGCGCGCGCGCTCGTCTCTGCAATCAAACTTGCCAGACGGACAATCGAAAACCACCTTCTTGACCGCATGCAAAAGGAAATTAACCAAAAAATACTCAGCGCTCATACTTCACTTGATTAGGAAAAGTCCATGAAAATCTATTCGAACGAAAAATTGATAAATCGCAATAAAAAAATCGGCAACATTACCTCTATCAGCAGCCTTCTGATTTTGGGTGTGGGTATGTTTTTTTCCTTTAAAGACAAAGACGGCTCATATCTGGTTTATACCTTCAGTGCATTAATCGTGGGTTTTCTCTTGTTTCAAATCGGCAACTTTTATATGTCCAAATGGGGGAAGTCACCTCGGCCTGATGAAAAAATCACTGCAGCGTTGAAAGGTTTGGACGATAGATACTCGCTTTATCATTACACCACGCCGATTTCGCATTTACTGGTTGGCCCAGCGGGCATCCTTTGCCTAATCCCTTATCAGCAGGCTGGCACAATTACCTATAATAAAACGAAAGGCAAGTGGAAGCAAACAGGCGGAAACACTTTCCTCAAGATTTTTGGTGGTGAAGGCTTAGGTCATCCTGAACGAGAAGTGAAATTTACCATCGAAGACGCAAATAAATATTTTACAAAAAACAAGCTTGTTCCAAGTGAATTTTCACCAGAACCCGTGATGGTTTTTACCAATGAACGGGTCACCCTGGAAGCAGAAGAGTCTGATATACCCGCGGTGACGGGTGCCAAGTTGAAAGAATTTATCCGTAAGAAAGCCAAAACGACCGCCCTTCCCGATCAAATTGCGCGTGATTTGGAGAAGACCCTCTCTATTTGATCTTGTAGCGTCGCTGAGCGCCTGTTTTTCGGGCAATGGCTTTCGTATCAGCAGGTTCAGACGCTTTTTCTAATACTTTTTTTACTTCCTCAGGAGTTAAATCGCGAAATTCTCCGGGTTTCATATTTCCCAGTCTCAGGTTGCCAATCCGTGTTCTGACCAATTTCACAATGAACAAACCGGTAGTTCGCGCCATCTCTCTAATCTGTCTCTTGTGACCTTCCTTCAAAACAACACTCACCCAGGCTCCTTTTCCTGAGAGCGAGACGAGATTCACCCTGGCAGGTTTGGTGCGATACCCATCTTCTAACACCACGCCACGTTTCCATGTATCCAATTGTTTTTCATCTGGGTGAGTTGAAAGTAAAACCTGGTATTCTTTTTCGTGTTCGTAACGCGGGTGTGTCAACCGATTAATCAGAAAACCATCGTTGGTTAACAGTACAAGGCCTTCACTTTCATAATCCAACCGTCCCACTACTGCCAGTTCTGTGCCATTTTCCACGAGTTCAAAAACGGTTCTGCGCGGGTCATCTGCAGCTTTGTCGCACAAAACGAATCTTGGCTTGTTCAAGAGAACATAACGGTTGGCTTTTAGAACCGGAAGCGGTTGCCCATCTACGGATATTTTGTCAGTCGCCCGGTCAGCTTTTTGCCCCAGCACAACCTTTTGGCCATTCACTTGTACTCTGCCCTGCGTGATCAATTCTTCGCAGGCCCTTCGAGAGCCAAATCCTGCTTGCGCTAGTATTTTCTGGACCCTTTCTTCACCCATCACTAATCCTTTAATAACCCATTCGTCGGTTTGGTTTCTTCTTCTGGTGTTTCATACGGCGGGAGTTGGTCCAGTGAGTCCAGGCCGAAATGCTGGAGGAAATCCGCAGTGGTTGAAAACAAAATCGGTCTTCCCGGTCCTTCCGCGCGCCCGACCTCCTGGATGAGACCTCGCGACAACAAACTTCTCATCACTCCATCGCTGCTGACACCACGGATGGCTTCAATGGCAGGTCGAGTTATCGGTTGTCTGTAAGCGACAATTGCCATTGTTTCCACAGCAGCCTTACTCAATCGGGATGTAATTTCCAGACCCAGAAATTTTTCAACATCTGCGGCGCACTCGGCTGAAGTAGTAAACTGATATTTGCCCCCATAGACTTGAATTGTGATTCCCCTCCCCTTGTATCGAACGATCAACTCGTTCAACAAATTCTCCACTTCTTTCGTGCTCAATTCTAATGCGTCAGCAATTTGTGAAGGCGTAATTGGGGTTGAAGCAACAAACAACAGCGCTTCGAGCCTGCTTAACACATCGAGTGGTTCGCTCTGAGGGTCATTGTCAGACATGCTATAATAATCCAGTTAAATAAATCGACGTTATTATAATCGGTTAAACGGATTCAAATGCGCTCCATCTTTAGCATGCTGTTAACTTTATGCTTTTTTGCCCTTTTAACGAGCGGCTGCTCTACCATCCCTGAAGAAAATAAAGTCCCTATCAAAATCATTGAAGCAGAAGCCAGCACCGCGCTGGAAATAAAAAGCGGGACAACTGTTGATCAAGTTTTACTCTCAGAAGGAATTCACCTTGGGCCGCTGGACCGGGTAGAGCCATCCGTTACCACCTTTCTGCTTGGCGGTGAAACGATCCGTATCATTCGGGGTATAGAGGAATTCGCCATTGTAGAATCAACCCTTCCGTTCGAGCAACAAACCATAAAAAATGAATCGCTCCCCGAGGGTCAATCCGTCCTGATTCAATCTGGTGTGAATGGAAAATCTCAAACGACTTACAGAATTCTGATTGAAGATGGAGTCGAAGTCTCAAGGACATTGATGAGCACAGAGACCATCCAACCAGCAAAACCAGAAATCATGATGATCGGTGTCCAATCGCCCTTTTCCTCGTTGCCCCTGTTAGGGTCAATTGCCTACATTTCCTCCTCAAACGCCTGGGTGATGGATACCACAACTAGCAACCGTCGTATCCTCGTTTCTACCGGAGATTTAGACGGGCGAGTATTTACTTTATCTCCAGACCGACAATGGTTGTTGTTTTCGCGATCATCCGGGGACCCTGCTGGTGAGCATATCAATAGCTTGTGGTTATTGGACATCACCAAAGACGAGCTCAAACCGGTGGACACCAAGATTCGTGATGTCGTGCACTACGCTGATTGGGTCCCGGGAAAGAGACGCACTTTTGCTTATTCCACGGTAGAACCTCGAACAACTGCCCCTGGATGGCAGGCGAACAATGACCTCCAAATTTTTCAATTCGACGATGAAGGAAAACTGGTAGATAATGCCGTCCTTATCGAGGTAAATTCTGGCGGACTTTATGGATGGTGGGGGACAATTTTTCAATGGTCTCCAGACGGCAGTCAAGTCGCCTATGCCCGTCCTGATGCCATCGGATTGGTGGATACCAAAAAAGGCGAGCAAACCCCCCTAATAGAATTTACCCCGTACCAACCCCACACAGATTGGGCCTGGGTGCCCTGGGTTTCCTGGTCAGAGGACAACCACGTGATTTATTCGGTTATCAATTCCACGAATGAAAGCGAAGAAAGTTACAATTTATCTGCAATCCTGGTAAACGATAAGAGGGTTATTCCATTAGCCGAAAAGAGCGGTCTTTTTACTTATCCTGTCCCTTCGCCGGCAAATGAAGTCGGCAACTATTCTGTCAGTTTTCTTTCGGCCATCATCCCAGAACAAAGTGAGACCAGCCGTTATAACCTCAACGTTATGGACCGAGACGGTTCTAACCGCAAGAAACTCTACCCGGGAGAAGGCCTGCAAGGTCTTGACCCGCAAACGATTTGTTGGTCGCCCGGAGCAGATGAGAACGGAGATCAATGGATTGCCTTCATCGCTCAAGGCAACCTGCTTCTGGTAAACACCCGGCAGGGTACAATTAAACAGGTTACGGGTGATGGATCAATCACCAAACTGTCATGGAGATAAAGATGCATGTCTTGATCACCGGTGCTGCAGGTTTTCTGGGTTCTCATCTTTGCGAGTTTCTTTTGAAAGAAGGTCACTCCGTTACCGGTATGGATAACTTCATCACCGGGAGCCCGGAAAATATCGCTCACTTTTCAGCAAATGAACGGTTCTCGTTCATCAAACATGATGTTTCTGAGTATATCTTCATCCCCAAAAGAGTCGATGTCGTGCTGCATTTCGCTTCTCCAGCCAGCCCCAACCCCGCTTCACCCTATGGCTACCCGAGCTTACCCATTCAAACCATGAAAGCGGGCGCTCTGGGGACCCATAACACACTTGGGGTTGCAAAAGCATGTAACGCCAAATTCCTGCTGGCCTCCACAAGTGAAATCTACGGTGATCCATTGGAACACCCACAAAAGGAATCTTACTGGGGTCACGCGGATCCAATCGGCTTTCGATCTGTATATGATGAGGCCAAACGGTTTGCCGAAGCGTTGACAATGGCTTATCACCGTTTTCACAGTTTAGACACACGGATTGTGCGAATTTTTAATACCTACGGACCTCGCATGCGTCTGGATGACGGTCGCGTGGTACCAAATTTCATCATGCAGGCGTTACACAATGAACCCCTCACCATTTATGGAGACGGCAGCCAGACACGTAGTTTTTGCTATGTTGACGATCTAATCCAGGGTATCCATCGTTTGCTGCTTTCCGATGAACACCTGCCTGTCAACATCGGTAACCCAGCGGAGATTTCCATTTTAGAATTCGCTTCTGTCATTAACGAGTTAACTGGCAACAAGGCAGGAATCGTGTATAAAAAAGATAAGCGGTTGGGAGACGACCCGCAGCGCCGTCAGCCTGACATTTCGCGCGCGAAAACCATTATTGGCTGGGAACCGACGACTGAGTTACGAACAGGTCTGGGTCTGACCATTGATTACTTTCGTTCCAAGCTCGCGGAAAAATGAATATCCTGAAAAACCACTCAGAGCAGGTTAGATTCCTCAGGTTTTCCATTGTTGGCGCTATCGGTTCAGTCATCGACTTTGGGGTTTTCAACTTGTTAGCAACTTTCCTACGGCTTCCGGCGGTCGTCGCCAGCGTTGTTTCTTTTTCGCTCGCAGTCATCAACAATTTTATTTGGAACCGCCTGTGGACTTATCCTGAAACGAGGAACGTACCGGTCGCCAAGCAATTAACCCAGTTCGCCATTGTGAGCGTAGCAGGACTGGCCATTCGCACCCCATTATTTGCCGTCACTGAAAAACAATTTATTTCTCTGGCAGAAAAATTGATCCCTGCTGTACTCACACCCACCATCCTCGGACACAACCTGGCACTGGCATTTGTCATCCTGGTAGTTTTATTATGGAATTTTTTTGTCAACCGTAAATGGACCTTTAAGACAACCTCAATGAAGAATGAAGTAAACCATGAATCATCGTCAAAGGCTTGAAGCCTGTATCACCGGAAAATCAGTCGACCGCCCTCCAGTTGCCTTATGGCGTCATTTTCCCGTGGATGATCAATATCCAGAATTTTTCGCGCGGTCAGTGCTGGAATTTCAATCTGCTTTTGATTTTGATTTCGTTAAAGTAACACCAGCTTCCTCATTCTGTGTGAAAGACTACGGCGTTGTGGATCAATGGAAAGGCAATCCAGAAGGGACTCGAGATTACATTCGATATCCAATAAAGCATGCCAGGGATTGGTTGAAGTTGAAACCTTTGCTGCCCACAGAAGGTTTTTTGGGAGGGCAATTACGGGCCCTTCAAGTCATAACGTGTGAACTCGACCACTCAACTCCAGTTCTCCAAACAATCTTTAATCCTTTGTCTCAAGCCAAGAACCTGGTAGGCAAAGAGCAGCTTTTCGTACATATGCGCCAGTATCCACAGGAGTTATTGGCCGGGCTGGAAATTCTCACAGAAAACACCATCAGGTTCATACAGTGCTGCTTACCGCTTGGCATACAGGGCATTTTTTTCGCTGTGCAACATGCCCAATCCACTTTGCTTTCCTCGAATGAATTGGAGAAATTCATCCTCCCATTTGATCAAAAAATCATCAATGCTGTCTCTCACTTGTGGTTGAATGTGCTGCACTTGCATGGCAAGGACATTTATTTTGACCTGTTCCCCAAGGAAGGTTTTTCTGTAGTGAACTGGCACGACCAGGAAACCTCCCCTTCTCTTCAGGCCGCGAAGTCCTCTTTTCAGGGTGCTGTTTGCGGTGGTTTGAAACAATGGGAAACGCTTGTTTACAGTAGCCCGAAAGATGTGGAAAGTGAAGGAAAGCAAGCCATTCAGGCCACCAGTGGAGAACGTTTTATCCTTGGCACAGGTTGTGTGCTGCCAATCATCGCACCGCGTTCCAACATCCAGGCGGCCCGGAAGTCGGTAGAAAAATGAGTGCACCCCGCATCATTGGTGGGAAAGCCCGCGGGATTCGGCTCGAATCTGTTCCAGGAGATGTTACACGCCCTATCACTGATCGTGTAAAAGAAGCCTTATTCAATATCATTTCTGCTGAAATTCAAGGCGCTACTTTCCTTGACCTGTTCGGCGGCATTGGCAGCGTCGGGATTGAAGCGCTGAGCAGAGGAGCAAAAACCTGCCTGTTCCTTGAAATCAATGATAAAGCCATCGCCGCGATTAAAACCAACCTGGAAAAAACAGGCACTGCTGACCAGGGGCGGGTAAAAAGGATGGACGCGCTGAAATTCTTATCTTCACCTTGCACGGAAGCATTTGATTATGTATATATTGCTCCCCCTCAGTATAAAGAAATCTGGGTCGACGCGCTTAAATTACTTGACCAAAATTTGAACCTGCTGAGTGAAGACGGCTGGGTGATTGCGCAAATACACCCGGTGGAATACCAGACCTTGGATTTGGTCAACCTCTATGAATTTGATCAACGAAAATATGGCTCAACCATCCTGGTTTTTTACGAGCGAAGGCAGTGAATCAACCCCATTGCCAGGTTGTGATTCGTTGACCCATGTCGTTGTACTCATACTTGCCAAAGAATAACCTACTGCCTTTAAGGCTTGCCAGCGAGTTTGCAACCAGCTCAGGTACATCCTCGACCACGAGGAGCTTGTCCAGGTCCGAAACATCAATCCACTCAAGCGACCCCTCGCTTGAGTCTCTTAACTCACCGCTAATATGAGAGCCGGTAAAGACAAAAAGAAGTATCCCTTCATTTTCTTTTACATCAATCGCCACAGTACCAGCGAGTCTTAAATCAGGGCAGGAAAGACCGCTTTCTTCGGCCAGCTCCCTTCTTGCACCGGCGAGGATATCTTCTCCACGCTCGATGTGACCTCCGATACCATTTAAAAAACCAGGGTAAATCTTTTTATCAGAGCGCCCTTTTTGCAGCAGCACTTTCCCTTTTTGCACTATAAAGATGATAGATCTTGGTACAACCTGGTAACGATCCTTGAGAATGACCTGCGGGTTGGAAGCCATCTGACGCCCCAATAATGAATATCAGCTGAGGAACATCGGAACCCCCATGAAATCATGAATCTTGGGGACATATTTTTCGATATCGTAAAAACTGGGAACATCCACACGTTTTTTACCAGCCAGCACCATGCTGATTGGGACGGTGGTGTACTTCCCGCCATGCAAAGCAACCAGTTTACCAGTTTCATTCCTCCTGATCAACTGCACCGCCAAGTTACCAAAAGACATCGCGACCATGCGGTCAAGCGAGTCCGGCGCGCCAGAGCGCATCAAGTAGCCCAGTTGTTGATACATGATGTTCTGACCAGTGATCTTTTTAATCAACGCGGCAGTTTCTTCACCAACCCCACCAAGTTTACGATGTCCATACGCGTCTTCCTCACCACGTTCGATGACATCTCCACCTTCCATGATCGCGCCTTCGCTTATGGTCATCATGGAATAATTGGATGGATTATTGCGTTTGTCTTCCATCAGGAAATCAGCAAGTTTGTGAATTTCAAAAGGTACCTCAGAAATTATCGCCCGATCAACATAGCCTAAATAGGCTGTGATGAGACTGGTTTCGCCTGAGTTTCGCCCAAATAATTCAACAACGCCGATCCTTTCGTGAGAACCAACGCTGGTGCGCATATTTGTAATAATATCAACGCTTCGGGTTACCGCGGTTGAAAAGCCAATGCAGTAATCAGTACCAAAAACGTCGTTATCCATCGTCTTCGGTATGCCAACAACAGGGAACCCTTCTTTGTTTAATCTGACTGAAAAACTGAGCGTATCGTCTCCTCCAATTGAGACCAATACATCCACTCCAAGGTGGTCAAGGACACGCAATATGTGAGGAGTAAAATCAGTAGTACCATTTTCGTCGATTTTTTTGCCTAAAGGAGAATCCTTTAAAAATTCAGGGATATCGGCTGCTTTTACCTTCTGTGGGTTCGTGCGGGAAGTATGCAAGAAAGTGCCCCCCGAACGATCAACCGTACGCACATCCTCACGAGTTAGATTACGAATATACAGGCTATGCTTGGCATCATCATCCAGGTCATAATTTAACAATCCGCCCCACCCTCGCCTGATCCCTACAACTTTATAGCCCAAGTCAAAAGCGCTCATGACAAAAGATTTAATTGCCGGGTTCAGGCCTGGAACGTCACCTCCACCAGTAAGTATGCCAATCGTTTTGGTCATCGGTCAGTCACTCCTGCAAGAGAAATAATTACGCCGCCGGCGCTTCCAGCACCGGAATTGTGATCAGGCACTCCACGCCCAACTCAGGTGTTGTCTGGATGTTGAAAGTCCCTCCAAGCAGCCCTACCCTCTCTTCGATCAAGTTCAATCCCAGCCCATCTTCTTCCTTTAATTCTTCCGAAGAGAACTCTTTCCCATTGTCCATCACGGTTAAGAGAATTTTTGAATGATCAAGCGTGAGAATTACCTCGATTTTCAGGTCTCCTATTGCAGCCTGGTTTCGTTTAATCGAATTCGCTACCAATTCTTGAATCGTTCGAAAAATAAACACTTCAAGATAGGGTTCCAGTTTTTTCTCACTGCCATTTAAGGTTAAAAGGATCTGTGTTCCAGTGGTTTCCTGTAAGTTGGCGACATACTTACGCAAGGTTGGTGTCAGGCCCAGGTCATCCAACATCATCGGTCGCACTTCGCTCACAAAGTTGCGAATTTTTTGAAAAGCGCCCATCGCTGAGCTTTTCAGTTTGTCCAATTCATCTCTGGCTTTGGCTGGATCGATATCGAACAATTTTGTTGCAATTTCTGCCTGAACAATAAAGTTAGATAACGCCTGAGCAGGACCATCATGCATTTGCCGGGATAATCTCTGCCGCTCTGCCTCCTGTGCCGTGATCATCATTTCGAGTGTTTCAATACTTTTATGCTTGAATTTACTGTCAAAGCCGGCGATGCTGTTCTGCAAAGAGCTTACCTTTAACTTCTCCAGCAGGTCCCTTTTCGATTCGAGGTGGTTCAGTTGTTCCTGAAATTTTTCTACCTGCCCTCGCATCAGCAAGAAGCGTTGTTGTGAATCCATCGCCTCAATATACGCGTCTCGTAATTCTTCTTTGGTAGATCGTTCTAATGTGTCTGTAACCTTTTGCAGCTGGGAGGTTACCATTGATGCACGTTGGGTCAGTCGGTTGATCTCGGTCTGACTTTGTTCCAAGGTTTGCGTTACTTCTTTGATCAATTGATTGGTTGAGTCAAGTTGCTTTTCGATTTCTTCTAAGAAATCTATTGCTCCCTCGCCATTCTCAAGATTCGGATTATCCATGTCGTCTCCCGAATTTCCTACCGGTGTCCGTTTTTAACTGCTTAAGTATAGCATATTGAATAATCGCTTTATTTTCCTTTACACGTTTGATAACGCTCCAGTTTTCTGAAACCATAAAAGCCCATAATCCGGTCAAGACGGATTTTCAATCCCACTGGGAATCGAAAACTTCTCGCTGCGTAGAACCCACCATCTTACCCAATAATAAAAAACCAGTATGGTCAAAGGTTGTACCACATAGAGAATAATTCTTGATAGCACAATCGAAATTCCCGAAAAGAATAACCCAGAGAAAATCCAGCTCAGGATAAAAAGAAATATTGGGAGAAGGAGAATGCTAAAGGATATTCTTTCGTTCCACGTACTTAAGAATAATAAAGTAATGATAATCATCGCTGGCAGGTACAGAGTTGTGTGTTCAATGTGCATACCAACCCCGAACCAGGGGAGCAAGGTAAATAATAAACCTATGTTCCAGATGATTTTCTTTTTTCCTTGAAATCGCACCACAATCCACTCCAATATCAGTAATATGGTTATCACCAGGTTTTTCAGCAAGGTTAAGCGCAAAGTCAGAGGGTTATCCAACGATGGCAGCGGTTCCAAAGGATTAATCCCGAAATGAGAAATGATCACCCGTAGATAGGAGATGGACCAATCAGGGATTAAAAGAATACTAAAACCCATTAATAAAATAAAAGTGCCAAAAAACCATCCAACAATCCGCTTTCTTCCCCGTATTGCCGCCCAAATAAGCAATAGCAACACACCCGGGTAAAACAATTCAGCTTTAATGAGCGAATAATTGAGCAATAATCCAGCAGCTTCATCGGACTGTCGGGTAATCAACGAAACAGCCAGAACAAAAAAGAACAACGCTGTAAGAGTCTGGCTGCCATTGAGAATTGCACTAATGGATGGTAGCGAAAATCCGCATAAAATGATCAGAACCAATATGACGCTGGTTTTTTTCTTTATTTTGAGCTGGCCTGATAATAACCATACCATCGCTATCCAGGCAACTTCCTGGAAAGTCATCCACAGAGCACGCGCGACTTTGAATTCTCCGACTAAACTGAAAGGGGTGAGGGGAATGATCGCAAAGAGCGGGGCGGTAAAGCGAAACTCTTCATTATCAGCTGGTTCAAGCGCCTGGTTTATCGCCTCAGCGGTTCTTGCGATCGAGATCTCTGAGTACGGGTTCACACCATCCTTGATATAAATACGGGTTGCGTACCAGTGGGCGAAAAAGTCATAACCGCCACTATTGGCTTTGACAAAAGCAAAATTGCCAAAGAATAGAGCCACCATCAATAAAAGAATGAAAGCGAGCAACAGATACAAACGCTTAGTCGTGATAAGCTTGATCATCATCTAACCTTATTCAAATCAGCAGAGAAATATTATACTCTTCGAGGGAGACCCAGGCGGCTTTTGGTTTTGATTTTATGCTGTTACAGGCATTTATGATAAACCCGGTGCGTCTTATAAAATTCACCACCGGCCATGGTCATATCTTTACGCATTTGCACAGCGGTTTCTGCCACCTGCGTTAACTCCCAGTGGGTAAACCCGAATTCCTTGATGGTTTTCTGCATCTCATGGTAAAGAAGGGCGTTGCCACCTCTTCCATGATATTCAGGCAATACACCCGCGCCATTCATTGAGACCCAATCCGTATTTCTTAACGATATTAACATATCCACAATACTGAACGGCGTGATCCGACCGTGATGGCGTTGTAACGCTTTCGAAATATCAGGAAACGCAACGAAGAAGCCTACAATCCTTTCTTCATAAGTAATGATCTTCACAAGTTTCGGGTTGACCACATCCAGTAAGTTACGTAACAGTAAGTCGATCTCGCCCTTTGTCATGGGATAGTATTCCCAGTTATGAATAAAGGTATTGTTGTAAGCCGCGCCAAGCTCATCAGCGATTTCTTTTATTTGTTTTTTATGCTTAAAATGGATGATTTGAAATTTTCCTCTTTCGAGTACCCGGCGCGCAACCTCTGCCATTTTTTCGGGGAATTGAAATTTATCGCGGTGAAGGTAACAAGAAGCAAAATCGACCTCTTTTTCAAAACCAATGTTCTCCAGTAGTTTGGGGTAATACGGAAAATTGTAATTCATCATTGTCATCATCTGATGATGTTCGAAGCCTTTAATAAGAATGCCATACCCGTCAAAGGCAGATAGGCCTTTTGGTCCAACAATATCTTCCATTCCTCGTTCCTGGCAATATTCAAAGGCCCGTTCGAAAAGTTTCCCGGCGACTTCTTGGTTATCAATACTATCGAAAAAGTAAAATTGTCCCTTCTTGACCTTATGGTACTGGTTAAATAAATTATTAATGAAAACCGCAATTCTTCCGACTACCTTCCCATCGCTTAACGCCACAAAAAAATCACCATCTGAGTGCTCAAAAAATGGATGCTTTTTTTTGTTCATCATCACGCGTATATCTGCCCTGAATGGCGGGCAAAACTGAGGGCAGCTTTGGTACAAATCGTATTGAAATTGGATGAAACGGTTAACTTCGCTCGCTGAGTCCAGGTTCACTTTTTCTATCGTTATCATTTCATCCTCGAGTTTCTGGAATTTGGGAATATCAAAAGTATACTTGATTATTCCGCTGTGATCAGCAAATCTTCATTACAGGTTTTAAAAAACAGATTGGTAAAATAAACCACTATCATTTATCATTAGTCATAAGAATATTACCTGGAGGGTATCAATGGATAAGTTCATCATCAACGGCGGTATCCCGCTTCATGGAGAAGTTACCCCTGGGGGAAATAAAAATGCCGCGCTTCCGCTTCTATCCGCATGCCTGCTTTCAGAAGAACCGGTAACCTTGCGGAATGTCCCTGACATTAAGGATGTTCAGATTATGGGTGAACTGATTCAGAGCCTGGGCGTGGAGATCAAAAAGTTAGAAGCAACAACCTGGCAAATCCACGCAAAAGAGATTCATCCAACTGACCTTGACCCTGACCTGTGCAGGAAAATCCGAGCCTCCATCCTCCTGGCAGGCCCTGTGGTAGCAAAAACTGGAAATTTGCAGTTGCCCCCCCCCGGCGGAGATGTCATCGGTAGACGCCGTGTGGATACCCATTTACTCGCCCTCGAAAAACTTGGTGCTGAAGTCCATTATGACCGCGCTTTTAAATTCAAAGCAAAGGGGTTAAAAGGGGCTGATATTCTATTGGATGAAACAAGCGTCACAGCCACTGAGAACGCCATCATGGCCAGTGTGCTCGCCAGGGGAATGTCCATCATCCGAAACGCTGCCAGTGAACCTCACGTCCAGGATTTATGCCATCTGTTAAACGCGATGGGTGCGAAAATCAGCAATATCGGTTCCAATACTTTGAACATTGAAGGTGTACCCGCGCTCCATGGCGCAGATTTTGAAATCGGTCCGGATTATTTGGAGGTCATCAGTTTTGTTGGCGCTGCGGCGGTAACGCGGGGTGAAATTACCATTAAGAATGCGGGTGTTCAATACCTGGATATGATCAGGCTCGTTTTCAAGCGGCTGGGTGTTGTTTGGGAAGAACGCGGAAATGACCTGTATGTGCCTTCCAATCAAAAACTGATGATCGAACCCGATCTGGGTGGCGCAATTCCAACAATCAATGTGATGCCCTGGCCAGCGTTCCCAACTGACTTGATGAGTATCGCCATCGTCACCGCCACTCAATCACAGGGCACCGTTCTATTCCATGACTGGATGTATCCTTCACGTATGTTCTTTACTGATAAACTGGTTGCTATGGGCGCGCAAATCGTCCTGTGCGACCCTCACCGTTGCATTGTTCAGGGCCCTACCCCATTGGCAGGCGAGAAGATGGAAAGCCCAGATATTCGCGCGGGTATGGCGCTTGTGTTGGCGTCTCTTTCTGCCCATGGTCAATCGATCATTCGCAATGTCAACCAGATCGACCGAGGTTATGAAAAAGTTGAAGAAAAGCTCCGCAATCTCGGAGCTGATATCATTAGAACAACTGAAGAATAAGTCGTTTAGCTGACAGACACCAATAATTATTTTTGCTCGAGTGCTGTTAAAATCTGTTCAACAGCTTCACGCATATTGGGTTCAGGTAGAGCGCCAATCTGGCGATGAATGATTTTTCCACCGTGAATAAAAAACACGGTGGGAATGCTCTGCACGCCATATTTTAAGGCATACTCAGGGTTTTCGTCGGTATTGACCTTCGCCACCAGGATTTTGCCGGCGAAGTCAGCGGCAATTTTTTCCAGGACAGGCGCTATCATTCTGCATGGACCGCACCACGGCGCCCAAAAATCCACTAAGATTGGCAACGGAGACTGTAAAACTGCCTTCTCAAACGTCTGATCCGTTACATGAACAGGTTCTTTAATCATCGTCTTCTTCTCCAAAAATCGTGACGTGTTCTTATTTTCTTTTATAATCTACAAACCTGTAACCCACCCCGCGCTCGGTAAGAATATATACAGGGTTTGCGGGATCTTTTTCAAGTTTTTGTCTTAAATAATTCACATAAAGGCGCACATAATGGGGTTCATCACGATATTCATATCCCCATACCTTGGCTAATATTTGATCATACGTCATGACCCAACCAGCGTTCTGCACCAAGTGATAAAGCAGGCGGTATTCAGTAGGTCGCAGTTTAACCAGTTCACCATCCAGCCAAACTTCCCGCCGCCCAAAATCGATTTTCAGGTGTTCGTCGACCTCGATCAACCCATCTCCAGCCGCAGCGCCCTGGTCTGTTCTGCGTAACACTGCTTTAACCCGGCTGACCATTTCCCTTGGACTGAACGGTTTGGTGATGTAATCATCTGCGCCTAATTCCAGTCCTCGCACCCGGTCATCTTCTTCGCCTTTCGCTGTCAGCATGATCACCGGTACCTGGCTGGTCTCTCTGATCAACTGCAAGACCTCAAACCCATCTATATCAGGCATCATTACATCAAGAATGACCACATCGGGCATACGGTCTCGTAAAACCTGGATCGCCTGCATGCCACGGTTCGCTTCAACAACCTGAAAACCATCATGTTCCAGGTTTAACCGGATGAACCGCGCCATGCGTTCTTCATCGTCAACCACCAGAATCAGCTTGTTTTTGTAAATATCATCAGCCATTGGTCTACTCTCTAACATCATTATCCAAATCATCTTCTTGCTCATCCGGCAGTATTTCAAAAAATGAAAGCCGGGTGATTGGCCACGCTGCAACGGTCACATTTGATTCGATATAAGGCAGTATTTTTCCATCTCGCCGCCTCGGATGATGGATGTATACCAGCGTGTCGGTTGCAGCGGGCAGCTTCTCCAGTTCCCCAACCACAGGATCTTCGTTTAACATGTGTAAGATTACAGTTATCACGATCCCTCCCTTCTATGAGTTTATTATATCCTCCCTGAAGGTTCTGCTGTAACTACTCTTTTAGTTCAGCAATGATCGTACTAATGTTATCAGGACCTCCTTGCGCGTTTGCTGCCGCCACGAGATGTGCACAGGCATCAACCGGATCATCATTCTGCAAGACAATGCTCACTATCGTTGCTTCGTCTACGACCCCCCATAACCCATCGCTGCACAACATTAATTTCACTCCTGGCGGTGTCGTAAGCGTACTCACATCCGTTTGCAATGGTTCTGGTTGACCAATGGCGCGCAACAGCACGTTCTTCTGGGGGTGCACATCAGCCTCACCCGGTGTGATTTCGTTCATCTCAACCAACCTCTGCACCAGAGAATGGTCAACGGTCAATTTTTTCAGCCTGCCATCAGAGAAGACAAGATAAGCGCGGCTATCACCTACATGGGCAACTGTAAGTTTGTGGTCAGACCATAACACGGCGGTAGCAGTTGTACCCCCGCCAGGAACTTGCTGGGTCACCGCACGTTGTGCTTCCTCAAATGCCTGTTGTAAATGCCCACTCCAATCCATTTCAGTCAAATCGAATTCATCAAAAGAAACAATTTCAACCAGCTTATGAAGTATGTTGCGGCTGATCACCTGGCAGGCGACACTGGAAGCCACTTCCCCGTTTCGATGCCCGCCCATGCCATCTGCAATGATAAAGAAACCAATCTCTTTCTGGTTTTTTCCATCCGCGCTACCGTAGGTGAATGCAAACAATGCGTCTTCATTATGTTCGCGATGCAAGCCAACCGATTGACCGGTACCCGCAACCAACTGCTTCGGATAGACGCTTAATTTTTTTGTGGTTCCTCGGGTCAGTTGATCATCACGCGGAGCCTCCGGTGAAGGCTTTTTCGCCTGCCTCCCTGACCCTTCTTTTTTACCAAATATCTTGTTCAATCGATGAGTCAATTTTCAGCACCTCGTTGCCATTCTCTTTTCCTCAGGCGGTTGATCAAAAGACCTCGCATGGTTTTTATGGCTGGTTTTCTTCTGTAAGCGCCGCCAAGAAATCCGCTGAAGCCCATCCACTTCGGCTGTTATCGTAAGGCGCGGTTAATTGCCACCAAAGAAAACCATCCTTCTCAATCGGCCCGCCTATCACGGTAAATACTTCTGATTCATTCCCCAGGAAGACAACTTCTGAGGATATGCCGGGCTCACGTCTGATGCGTAAACCAACCCCTTCCGTACCACTGATTTTCACATAATAACCTGCAGCAATACCATTCACTTCAATAAAAGGCTGGGCAGTTGGGCTGGGCGTTAACTGTAAAAAACGGCTATCTACCGTCGGGATCACCTCTGCGGCAATCACGGTCAGTTTCGCCTTGGGAAGTAACGCAGATTGCTGTCTGTAAGAAAGCCCATTCAGCCATAAAAACAGGTACAAAAAACAGACAAAAACAACGAGGATGGCCCCCAGGATGACTTTCTTGTTGATCATGCGCATTACCTCGCCAACCTTTAAGACGGAAAGATGAAAAAGGCAAAGCCAAAGATTACATACACAGCCAGCAACGCTGCTCCTTCAAGGTAATTGGTTTCGCCATCAGCAGCCACAAAGTAACTGATAAGCACTCCAGCCATCAACGCGGCGAGTTCAAATGTATTAAAAACGAGGTTTATTGGGTTCTTCATCAGCAGGCTGATAAAAACCAGGAATGGCGCAACAAACAAGGCAATTTGTAAACTGGATGAGATGGCAATTTCCATACTTAATTCCATCTTATTCTTGAGGGCAACGTTTATGGCCACCAGATGTTCAGCAACATTACCGATAATGGGTACCAGGATAATGCCTAAGAAAAACTCAGAGATACCCGAGCCCGCCACCACTGCTTCCACGCTTCCTACCAAAATCTCGCTTAACCACACAATTCCGCCGGTTGCCATAGCCAGCACGATGAGTGATTTTTTTACGCTCCAGGCAGGGTGATCTTGGTCTTCTTCTAGTGGGGCTGCCATGCCCTTTGTCTTTTTTTGATTCAATGAAAATAAAATTCCAAGTACATAAAGGCTGATCATCACGCCAGCAACACAAAGACTGAGTATTTCAACTTTCTCATTGATTCCAGAAGCCGTCGAGTGGCTGAATAACGAAGGAATGACCAAGCCGAGAACCGCAATGGATAATAAAATCGTGTTATTGACAGTATGCTGGCGGTCTATTTTTTGCACGCCATTTTTTATCCCTCCAGCCAAAATCGAAATGCCTAATACAAACAGCAAATTACCAATAATGGAACCGGTAATAGAAGCTTTCACCAGCTCCAGCAAGCCTTTATGAATGGCAAAGAGCGTGATGATTAATTCTGCTGCGTTGCCCAAGGTAGCGTTAATCAGCCCCCCCACCTTCGGTCCTGTGTGCGCAGCCAGCCCTTCAGTGCCATCTCCTATCAAACCCGCGAGAGGGATCACGCCTGCAGCGGATAGGCTAAAAACCAGGACCGGATTCCATTGGAAATATGCGGATGCAATGGCAATTGGAAACACCAACAGCAGCAGGGAAAAAGGTTTTTGCTGAAGGTACTTAGAGAGCCTTATCATAAGCATTTATTATAACGAAGGAACAGAAAACTGGCGTGTTATAATCTTTTTATGTTTGATGCTACAGCACAGCAAATCGTTCTTGGGGGTCGTTACCTGCTTATCCGCCAGGTTGGCAAAGGGGGGATGGCGTATGTTTATAAGGGTTATGACCAAATGTTGGAGCGACCTGTCGCTGTAAAAGTTTTAAAGCGGGATTTTTCAAATGATGAAGAATTTCGTGAACGATTCAAGCAAGAAGCCAGGGCAGCCGCCAACCTCTCCCACCCGAATATCGTCACCGTACACGACTTTGGCGTTGACCCGTACGGGGTCTATATCGTCATGGAATACATCTCCGGAACCGACCTTAAGACCAGCATCAAGAAAAACGGCAACTACACTACGGATGAAGGCTTGGCGCTAATGATTCAGGCATGTGCTGGTTTAGGCTACGCGCACCGCGCTGGAATTATTCACTGTGATGTAAAACCTCACAATATGCTGGTCACAGCCGATGAAAGGCTGAAGATCACTGATTTTGGTATCGCACGCGCGTTATCCTCTATTGAAGCGCATGAGAGTCAGGAAGTGATTTGGGGGTCTCCTCAATACTTAGCCCCAGAACAGGCTTTAGGACAACCGCCAACCCCGGCTTCAGATGTGTACTCGCTTGGTGTGGTTATGTATGAGATCTTTACCGGGCATCTCCCTTTTGATGCAAATTCGATAGAAGAACTGATCAACCTGCATCAATTACAAATGCCGGTCCCTCCTCGCCAATTTGTCCCTGGCATCCCTGCTGATTTGGAGCAAGTGCTGCTCAAGGTCCTCTCCAAGGAACCCACCGCACGCTATCGCACCGCCGACCAATTGGGGCATGTGCTGACGATGCTGAGCGGTCGAATCCCCAAGTTACATGAAGACCCTCCTACCCTGCGGATGCCCGCGTTTCCGCTAGAACCCTCAACCACCTCGCCCGATAGTACACAACAAACAGTCATCCTCCCCCAGCCCAAAAAACAGGTGGATTGGAAATTGATCTGGCTGGAGTTGTTGACCATCCTTCTGGTTGGCGGTCTCATTCCGTTCTGGCTGTTCATTTGGTTTAAAATAAACAGCATCATCCGGTGAACTCATGAAGTACATTTTATCCGCTTCAATACTCTCCGCAGATTTTTCAAACCTGGAAGCCTCGATTCGTAATTGTGAACAGGCAGGGGTAGATTGGATCCATATCGATGTAATGGATGGTCATTTCGTACCCAACCTGACCATGGGGCCTTTCATTGTAGAAACCTGTAAAAGGATCACCAACCTGCCTTCAGACTGCCATTTAATGATAGAAAAACCAGAAAACCTGGTGCGCTCGTTCATAGATGCCGGCGCCGACAGCCTGACCATCCACCCTGAAAATAATCCGAATATCCTTCGTACGCTTGGATTCATTAACGAACTCGGCTGTAAAGCTGGCGTCGCAATTAATCCAGGCACAAGCCACCTGGTGCTGCAGCCTTTATTGCCTTTCGTTGACCTGGTATTGGTAATGACGGTTAATCCAGGTTTCTCTGGCCAAAGCTTTATGCCGGAGATGATTACAAAGGTCAACGAAACAGCCAGGATGATCAAGGGTCAGAACAAAGAGATTCGGCTGCAAGTTGATGGGGGGATAAACGCCAGCACAATCATCCGCGCACGCCAGGCTGGCGCAGACGCGTTTGTCAGTGGTTCAGCTATCTTTGATCACCCTGATGGCATAAACGCTGCTGTATTCGCGCTTAAAAAAGGCTTGGGTTAAAACAAAAATACGGCTTTCAGCCGTATTTTGTGCGGGAACACTCATTTACGCTGACTTAACTAATGTACGTATGCATTTGGCGCACAGTGTTTTCTTGACCTTTTTACCGTTTTCAACAATCGTAATGTTTTGTAGATTCGGTTTAAAAGTACGGTTAGTAGCGCGGAGAGAAAAGCTACGGTTATGCCCGAAGGTGGTGGTTTTTCCACAATTATCACACTTTGCCATCAGAAGTTCCTTTCAAAACAACCCTGCTTTTAGGTAAAATTGGTTCTACTACTTGCCGAACACAGCGCTAAATTCTAACATAAAGCGTATCTTTTTACAAGAAACAATGTTATAAATCAAAGGATATGAACATGGCTCTTAAGAATAAACCCAACGGCAGCATTTTCATTTCACACCGCGCCCTGGCAACCATTGCCAGCCAGTCTGCTTTGGAATCTTACGGCGTGGTTGGATTGGCTACCAAAAATCTGGCAGCCGGGATAACCCAATTCCTGGTGAAAGACCCGGTCTTGGGGGTCAATGTTACCTATCAAGACAACCTTGTTTTTATTGACCTGTATATCATTGTTGAATATGGTACTCGAATTAAATCTGTTGCGGACAACGCCGCAGAATTGATTAAATACCAGATTGAATCCATGACGGGCTTAAATGTTGCGAAGGTTAACATTCATGTACGAGGTTTGCGAATCAGCAACACTGATTAATGGGGTATTCAATCCATGCTCAAACAAAATACAGATTTGGACTCGCATACGATGACCGGTATTCTCGAAACTCAAAAAACGATTAATGGCAACCAGTTTAAAATATTATTTGAAGCATCCTTACGGTGGTTAAAAGCCAACCAGCAATACGTTAATTCCTTAAATGTTTTCCCCGTCCCGGATGGAGATACGGGTACGAACATGTTGTTGACCATGCAGGCCGCGTACAACGAGATCAGTACCCTTGAAGAAGAAAATATCGGGAAAATGGCAAAGAACGCCGCTCAGGGCGCGCTTATGGGCGCCAGAGGTAATTCTGGCGTGATCCTCTCACAGATCCTACGTGGATTCGCGCGTGTGCTGGACAACCTGCCCGAGATGGATGCTCAATTATTCTCAAACGCCCTTGCTGAAAGCCGGAATACTGCCTATAAAGGCGTTGTACGCCCGGTGGAAGGCACCATTTTGACGGTCATAAAAGACATTTCGATCGCGGTTGAAAACGCATCCAAAAAGACCTCTAATTTGCTGGCCATCCTGGAAGAGGCTGTTAAAGCGGCAGATGAGTCCGTTAAGTTTACTCCTGAACTACTGCCCATTCTGAAGACAGCTGGGGTCGTTGATTCTGGGGGTAAAGGTCTCTTCATCCTGCTTGAGGGTATCCAGCGGTATCTCAATGGGCTGCCGCTCGATGAAAGCGCTGTCGTCATTAAAGACTTCTCTGCCATCAAGTTTGCTGAAACCATCGAAGACATTGAAGATGGACAAGACGTTGAAGTGGTGATCGACTTTACCCCATACCAGGCTCTTGATCTGAAAGCTTTCTACGACGATCTTTCTTTGATTGGCACCTCCATCCAGGTGGGCGAAGGGGATGGTCTGTATCGCATGCACATCCACACCGAAGCCCAAAAACAGGACGAACCGGAGGCTTTGATCAAGAAGCTTGGAGAGATCTCCAAGATTTATAAAGAAGATTTGGCTGAGCAAATGAGGCGTATCGAGGCTAAAAAGAACGAAATTACGTTCAACGACTTCGTTTCCGGGTCGATCGCCGTAGTCGCTGTTTCACCGGGAATTGGCTTATCCCAGATATTTGCCAGCCAGGGGGCGTGTGCCATCATTGAAGGTGGGCAAACAATGAATCCCAGTATTCAGGAAATCCTGAAATCGTTTGAGGATTTGCCAACAGACAAGGTGATCATCCTACCAAACAACAAAAACATTATCCTCGCGGCCAATTCCGCAAAACCTCTCAGCGTCAAGCAAGTTGAGGTAATTCCCACGCGCAATATCCCGCAGGGGATCTCTGCCATTCTTCGCTGGAACCCCGACGGTGACTTTCAACAAGTTGTGGATGACATGAATGATGCTCTTGACGAGGCTGATTGTGGAGAAATCACCATCGCCACGCGTAATGTGAACTTGAACGGCGTGGAAGTGCAAAAGGGCAAAACAATTGGCCTCCTTAACGGGAAACTCGTGGTTGCTGGTGATTCTGTTAGTGAAACTTGCTTGAATCTACTGGAAAAGTATAACCTGGAAGAAAGAGAACGCGTGACCTTCTTTTATGGGACAGACCTTACTGAGCAAGAAGCCAATCGTATCGCAGACATCGTGCAGCAAAAATACCCCAACCACGAAATTGAGTTACATTCCGGCGGACAACCTCATTACCCCCTTATCATGTCATTAGAGTAAGATATGGGCTTAAGTTGTGTCCTGACCGATAACGCCGCTCAATTCAACAGACCCAACTTCCCTGGTTGCAAACACGTTCATGTTTTTCATGAAGAGATTCAACTGCAAGATGGCGTAACAAAAGATATTCGAGAAATCAGGGTTTCAGAATTCCCCAAGAGGGTATCGCAAGATTGCCAGGCCCAATTAATTCTTCTTGATGCTGATGCGATAAAGAAAAAAATACTCGCTCTTTCTCAGGTTTATGACGAAATTTTCATTATTCTCATTTCATCAGCGTTACACCCGCTTTTCACTGTTACTTCCAGCGTGGTAAAAAAATTACGCGGTCCTGCTACTATTCATCTGATAGATTCTCTTTCCTTAGCCATAGGTGAAGGTCGCCTGGTTCAATTGGCAGCCGAATTGATCAATCAGAACAAAAACAGTGTAACAATTGAAGAAAACCTACGCTCCGTAATCCCTCATACTTATACTCTTCTCTGCACCCCGAATTTTTCATACCTTCAAAAATCGGGTTTTATTGATCGAGGGCAATCCATTAGCGGTGAAATTCTGGGCTTTTTACCAATATTTTCTCTTGAAGAAGGAAAATTAAATCCCGTCGAAAAAGTGAAGAATTACCGCAGTGTGGTGGACTATTTTATCGAATTTATCGATGAGTTTGAACAACTAGATAATATCGCGGTGCTTCAACCGTGTGGGGGCAATCACAACGAAACCCGTTTGATACGTCAGCATGTGGATGAATTCCACCCGGATGTCCTCTATACTGAACATACAATCAATCCGTATCTCGCCTCATTGATTGGTCCTCAAGGTATGGGCATTTCCATCACCGAAAAGTAAACAACCTTTGTTCACCCTGCTATCTTGCTTTGATATTGCAGCCAAATCCTAACTGGATGCTGTAAAATATAGCCATGTATAAATCACTGGAAACACTCATTAAGATATTGGTATTGGAAGGTCAAAACCGTTATCAGAATAAAGCCATCATCGGTGGCATGGATAAGTTTTTTCCAAACTGGCTGGTAGAAGCGCAGAAAGAAGGCGTCCCAGATGATTTACTTAGAACAGTGGGAAACTTCTTGCCGCGTTATTCAACGATGACGATTGAAGAGCGCACACTTGAGACTTCGGGGATGATCAACCTGCTCAAGCAACACCAATCGAATAGCGGATCAACAATCCAAACATCTCCTGGTGTAACACCATCTTCCAGGAAGTCTCAAAAAACAAGCTCTAAATATTCTTCATCACCCTCTGAATCTGCTTCTGCTTCAAAAGAACCCGCCAAACCTCTTCCAACAGGTTTAAACGCGCCGTTGAATGTGCTTCAGGGAATTGGAGAAGTAAAAAAAGAAATTTATCAGTCCATCGGCGTCAACAAAGTTGAAGACCTGATGTATTACTTTCCGAGGCGTTATGTCGATTATTCAACGCTTAAACCGATCAATCGGCTGGAATTCGGTGATGAATTGACCATCATTGCCACAGTGCAAAGCTCTTTGACCACACCGATTCGCCGCCGAAACCAGGCGCGGGTCGAGGTTGTCGTCAGCGATGGCACAGGGTTTTTACGGCTGGTGTTTTTCCGCTCTCTCAAATATATCCAAAGCTTTGAAAACCATTTCAGGCGTGGTACCCAGCTGGTGATTTCAGGAAAAGTCACCATGTACCTGGGTAGAAAGCAAATGAATGACCCGGCTTTTGAAAGCCTTGATCAATCCCATTTGAATACCAACCGTATCATCCCCGTTTATCCACTCACAGCTGGGCTGACTCAAAAAGATGTGCGTTCCGCGGTCAACACCGTGATTCGTTTCCATATCACTAAAATTGAGGATTACCTGACACCGGCAATCAAGCAGTCCGCGGGTCTGGTAGACCTGCCTGTGGCGCTGCACCAGGTTCATTATCCTGACAATTTTGATTTGCTGCGCGCAGCTCGAGACCGATTGGCGTTTGATGAGATCTTTTTTCTCCAGCTTGGAGTTCAACAGCAAAAACAGAACTGGCAGCAGAACACAGCAGAGGTTTATGCCATTACAGATGATCAAATTGCCCGCCTGCTTGAACCGCTGCCGTTCTCGCTGACCAACGCCCAACAAAAAGTAATAAGCGAAATCCGCGCTGACCTTTCTTCTGGTCACCCGATGAACCGGCTGATTCAGGGAGACGTTGGCTCTGGTAAAACAATCGTTGCCGCCATTGCTTCCGTTGCCGTCAACATCAACCATGGTCAAACCGCCTTTATGGCGCCTACCAGCATTCTGGCAGAGCAGCACTACCGTTCTTTACTCAGTTTGCTATGTAATCCAGAAGTAAATCCCTCTTTGCTGGCAGAAGGTGAAATTCGGTTGCTCACCGGCGACTCATCAACTCAGGAACGCGATGAAATCAACTCTGGTTGCCTGGATGGAAGCATTAAAATACTCATCGGCACACATGCCTTGATTGAAGACCCGGTACGATTCAAGAACCTCCAGCTGGCCATTATCGACGAACAACATCGTTTCGGGATTACCCAACGCTCAGCGTTAAGAAAAAAAGGCGAGAACCCTCATTTATTGGTAATGAGCGCCACGCCTATTCCAAGGTCACTGGCCTTAACCCTGTTCGGTGATCTGGACATTTCAATAATTGATGAAATGCCAACCGGCAGAAAGCCAGTCAACACGCAAATCATACATCCCTTTGCCCGTGAAAGCGCTTATTCATTGATCCACAAAGAAATCCAATCAGGGCACCAGGCGTTCATCATTTACCCGTTGATAGAAAAAGGAGATGACGAAGACCAAAAAGCTGCCGTCGAAGAACATGCCCACCTGCAAAAGGAGGTTTTCCCAAAATACAAATTAGGCCTGCTGCACGGAAAGATGCCTGCCGAACAGAAAGATAGGGTCATGCAAGATTTCCGCAACCGCCAATACGATATTCTTGTCTCAACTACTGTTATCGAGGTGGGCGTGGATGTCCCCAATGCGACCGTGATGCTCATAGAAAGTGCGAACCGCTTCGGTCTGGCACAACTCCATCAATTGAGAGGACGAGTAGGACGGGGTGGTGATTCGGCTTATTGTTTGTTGGTCCCGGAAAATGAAGACGCTCTCGAAAATGAACGGCTTACCGTGATGGCTGATACCACTGACGGTTTTATTCTTGCCGAAAAAGATCTGGAACAGAGAGGGCCTGGTGATTTCATTGGGTATCGTCAATCTGGCTACGCTGATCTGCGTATGGCCAGCCTTTCGGATATACGCCTGATCGAGAAGGCGCGCCATTTCGCGCAGGATATCCTGAAAAGTGACCCAATGCTTGAAAAACCTGAACACCAAACGATAAAACACAAACTTGAAAGTTTATGGAACGTTGCTTCCAGCGATATCAGTTAGGAGATTACGATGATTAAAGCAGTATTTCCTGGTTCTTTTGACCCGATACACAATGGCCACATCGACATCGCCAAACGTGCTTCCAGGCTGGTAGACGAGCTGGTCATCGCGGTTTATGACAAACCGTTAAAAAACTTCCTCTTTAGCCCCGAAGAACGCATTGATATGGTCAAAAAGGTTTTCTTGAACGACAGTAAAATAACCGTTACAGGCTACAGCGGTATTACCGTCCACTTTTGCCAGCAGATTGGGGCTCAGGTGATGATTCGTGGTTTAAGAGTATTCTCTGATTTTGAATATGAATTCAGAATGGCCCTGGCAAATCACCGCATCGAGCCTGAAGTTGAGGTAATGGCTTTAATCACCAGTGAAGAGCATACCTTTCTCTCTTCCTCAACAGTAAGAGAAATTTCTTCTCTGGGTGGAAACGTCTCCACCATGGTCCCGGAACACGTAAAAATCGCGTTAGATGCCAAATTTAATACACCCGGTAATGACCAAAGAGTCATTCCCAGCCACTCTATCCGGGATTAACCATGTCTTTTTATGTACATTATGCTGAATTCTCGCTATAATTTAAGCAAGGAGTGTGGGTATGGATATATTACATCTGGTCGATCGCCTGGAAGAACTGTTCAATGAGAGTAAACCCATCTGGTTTACTCATAGTGTTGTGGTTGACGAGGATCGTATGCTCGATTTGATTGACCAGATGCGGGTCACCATCCCTGAAGAGATCAAAAAGTCGCAACAGCTGCTCTCACAGCGAGATCGCATCCTTGCTCAGGCGCAAGAAGAGGCCAATCGAACCATCTCGCTCGCGCGAGAAAAAGCGGAAAAACTGGTGGAAAACGACCCGGTTACACAGGCCGCGCAAATAAAAGCCGAACAGATTATCGCCCAGGCGCGCATGGAATCAGAACTGACAAAAAAAGAAACGGACGCCTATATTCTCGATTCTCTCGCAGCCATGGAACAAGAACTGCAAAAGATTTCTGCGCAGGTGAGAAACGGTATCGCTGCATTAAAAAAAGACCTTCCTGGAGATAGTGGATAGGACTAAAGAAGAGCGGCGATAATCGCCGCTCTTCTCTTATTAGCGCTTTTTTTGCGCTTTTTCTTGTTTTTTCTTGTCCCTACGTAACGCGGGGTTCGACCGTTCCTGTTCAGTATGAAGCGCAAGTTTGATTACTTCGTCCATGTGTTTCACAAATTTAATATGCAGTTCGTCAAGCACCTTTTTGGGCACTTCAACGAGGTCCTTGATATTCTTTTCGGGCAGTAGGATGGTTTTTAAACCGCTCCTGTGCGCTGCCAGTATCTTCTCGCGTACGCCTCCGATAGGTAAAATGTTCCCCCTGAGTGTGATTTCTCCTGTCATTCCGATCTCTTTGTAAACTCTTCTCTCAGAAAATGCTGAAAACAAAGCTGTGGCAATGGTGATGCCCGCGCTTGGACCATCCTTGGGTATGGCGCCTTCAGGGATATGCACATGCACGTCCACTTCTTCAAAAAGTTGCGGGTCCAGTTTAATCAATGTTGACTTGGATTTCAGGTATGAAAGCGCCGCCTGGGCTGATTCCTGCATCACATCGCCAACCTGTCCAGTTATCTGCAAATTGCCTTTGCCTTCCAGAATTAATACCTCTACTGGCATAATTTCCCCCCCATTTTCCGTCCAGGCGATGGCAGTTGCCACACCTATCTCGTCCTGACGCTCGGCTTCGGTCATAAAAAATTGCGGCGGTCCGAGGTATTTTTCTATCATTTTAAGCCCTATTGTCGCCGGCACTTTTTTCTTTTCAGACTTCAACCTTGCTACCTTGCGGCATAACCGCCCGATTTCTCTTTCCAGGTTCCTGACGCCAGCTTCATAAGTGTATTCTCTGATGACCTTTTTTAACGCGTCATCCTCAATGACAATCTCTCCCAGGTCAAAGCCACTTTCTTCCATCTGACGGGGTATTAGGAACCTTTTTGAAATCTCTACTTTCTCTTCTTCAATATAGCCAGGGAATTCAATTGTCTCCATGCGGTCAAGTAAAGCCGGTGGGATGCTGGACAGACTGTTAGCCGTAGTAATAAACATCACCTTTGAAAGGTCATAAGCCAATTCCAGGTAATGGTCAGAAAACGAATAATTCTGTTCAGGGTCCAGCACTTCCAGTAATGCGGATGATGGGTCGCCCCTGAAATCAGCGCCAAGTTTATCGATCTCATCCAGCATAAAAAGCGGATTGATGGTGCCCGCCCTTTTCATCGTTTGGATGATCCTGCCGGGTAAGGCGCCGATATAGGTGCGCCGATGACCGCGAATTTCTGCCTCATCGCGTACACCGCCGAGAGATAAACGGACGAACTTTCGTCCCAGCGCTTCAGCGATCGAACGCCCCAGCGAAGTTTTTCCTGTTCCAGGCGGGCCGATAAAACAAAGTATTGGCTGCCTTTCTTTTTTAGGTTTCAGGCTTTTTACCGCAATATATTCCAAAATGCGGTCTTTGGCTTTTCCCAACCCATAATGATTTTCTTCAAGAACCTTGGCTGCGTGTTTCACATCCAGGTTATCTTCAGTTCTTTCTTCCCAGGGCAAATCCAATATCCAGTCTAAATAAGTGCGAATAATCCCGACTTCTGGAGCCATCGAAGGCATTTGAGCGAGGCGTTCGATTTCCTTAATAGCCTGCTTTTTTGCTTCTTCTGGCATGTGTTTCTTCTCGACCTTTTCCCTTATTTCATTCAATTCTCGAGACCATACGTCGCCTTCACCCAACTCAGTCTGGATGGCGCGCAGTTGCTCTCTCAGGTAAAATTCGCGCTGAGAGCGGTCTACCTCGCTTTGCACTCTGTTCTGAATCTCATCTTCCAGCTGCAGCACGTCCAATTCCTGCGCCAGCAGCCAGTTCACTTTTTTCAACCTTTCTTTTGGCTCCACCAGGGTGATTAATTTTTGTCTCTCTTCGAACGGGAGAGAGATCGCGGTAGCCACCATATCCGCCAGCCAACCAGGCTCTGAAATGTTCACTGAAAATAAATGCGCCTCATCCGGTAAACTGCGGTCAAGCTGAATGCAGCGCTCAAAAAGGTCACGCGTGGTGCGCATTAACGCTTCTGTTCTCCGGTCAACGCTCAGTTTTTCGGTGATGACAGTCCCCTTCGCCCAATAAAAACTGCCTGTTTTAATGATTTTGTCAATTCGAATTCTCCGTCGCCCCTGAACCAACGCTGAGGCGTTTCCATCTTGCAGACTTAATAATCTACCTACGGCAATTTCAACCCCTACATCCAAAAAATCCTTAGGGGTGGGTTTTTCTATTTCGCTGTTCTTTAATACTAGCGAAATCATCGTTCCCGCGTTTTGCTGTACATGGTGGATGGCCTCCATGTTCGGGCCCGGGGTGATAAAAATAGGCGACACCATGCGTGGAAACACAACGATATCGCGCATTACCAGAACCGGGCAGTAGATTTGCCCGTTCTCATCCGGTATGGCATCATTTACCTGGTACAGCTCGTCTGTTCGTTGATATAAAGCCGCGTTAAACTCTTCCGGGTTGTCTTGTCTCTTTTTCCAGTCGTCTCTCATAGAATCCTTACTTCATATCTGTTGATTGGTTGATCAGTGCCGCTCTGGCGGCCGCAGCCACAAATATACTCCCCGCTACAAGGATGACAGTTTCATTGCCTGCGTGATGTTTAGCCAGTTCAAGCGCTTCTTCAATGGACTGAGTCGCGATTGCCTTTTTCCCAAATTGATTGGCTAATTCTACCAGTATATCGGGTTCCATTGCCCGCGGATGTTCGCTTTTTGTAGCAATAACCATCTTTACCCTGGGAAGCAAATGGGAAAACATTCCCTGCACGTCCTTGTCTTCTGAAGAACCAAATATCAAGAAAATGGGTTTGCCGTTGAGATAATCATCCATCGCCAGGCGCAATCTCAGCGCTGAGTCTTTGTTGTGGGCTGAATCGACTATCACGAACGGGTTCATATGAACCACTTCAAATCTGCCCGGCCATTCAACCCTGGCAAACCCTTCGCTGATATGGTTTTTTGAAATTTTTACACCTGTTGCTCTCAATACCTCGATGGCTGCGTAGGCCGTTGCGGCGTTTTCCACCTGGTGAAAGCCCAGCAAAGGAATGGTGAAATGTTCTGGTTCCCAGTCACTTCTGCCGCCCGAAGCAATGAAGTCATTAATGAGTTCCTGGTCTTCTTTTGGCCAAACAATAAATGTTTGCCCGCTTAAAGAGTGCGAACGTTCGCTGAAAAAGTAATCTCTCCCAATGATGGTTAAAGGAGCCTTTTTCTCTTCTGAAATCCTTTCTATGACTTCGCGGGCTTCTTTCCATTGCGGAGCGAGAATAACGGGTTTTGTTGGTTTAATGATGCCGCCTTTTTCGGCGGCAATCTGCGTGATCGAGTCGCCCAAGATGTTCATATGATCAAAAGAGAGTGAAGCAATCACAGAAACCAGGGGGTCCACAATATTCGTCGCGTCCAGCCGGCCGCCTAAACCCACCTCAACAACCGCCAGGTCGACCTGCTTGCGTGAGAAGGCTTTAAACCCAAGCGCGGTGGTGATTTCAAAAGTGGTCAACTCCGCAGTCCTTTCAATGAACGGCTTCATTTCTTCAAGATACTCAATTAGATCTTCTTTCGAAATGGGTTGTCCGTTGATTTGGATGCGCTCTGTAAATTCCTGCAGGTGCGGAGAAGTGTATAAGCCCACTCTATAACCAGCCTGTCGCAATATACTGGCGATCATAGAGGCTGTCGATCCCTTTCCCTTCGTTCCTGCAACATGAATGACCGGGTATTGCGTATGAGGGTTTCCCTCCAAACGCATCAATTGATACATGCGATCCAGGTTGAACTTATCCGGTGAATAGCGCAACTGCCTGGTAAGGCTGTAGTCCACAAAGCTGTACAGGTAATCCAGCGCTTGTTGATATCTTTCTTCAACATCAGGCATTGCTTTTTTTCCAATCTATATTATATTTACGCAGGCATTGTAATCTTGTGAGAAGCTTATGACAAGAGGGACTGCATCCAGTCAGCAAAATCACGTGGCTATCTCTCTCCTAAAGATTAAGATGAATTTTCCGGGGTGTTCGTCTCTGAAGGAAAAGCGAGGTCGGCTGCTCCCCATCCTCAACAGGCTCAGAAAAGAATTCAACGCCGCAATTGCAGAGACCGGACTGCAGGATGTATGGCAATCAGCATGGGTTTCGTGCGTGCTGGTTTCGAATTCGAACCTGGTGAACGCACAATCTGCAGAACAAATCTTGAAATACATAGAAGACCATTATCCCGACGAGGTCATCGAAAGTCATCAATTAGAACAACGCTAATCCATCGCTGGAGAAATTCGTGTGAATGAAAACACAGAAATAGCCAGGAAATTAAAAAAGATTCTCCCAGCCGTGCAAAAACCAGGCAGATATGTTGGCGGAGAGCTTAACCAGGTGAAGAAGGATTGGGAAAGCGTTGCTACTCATATCGCGCTGGTGTTTCCAGATATTTACGATATCGGCTTGCCCAACCTGGGCATCATGATCCTCTATGAACAGATCAACCAGCGTCAAGATGCCCTGTGTGAACGTACGTATGTTCCCTGGTTGGACATGGAAACGGCGATGCGCCGGGCGGGAATCCCTTTATATTCGCTGGAATCTTTCAAGCCGTTGGCTGAATTTGATATCGTCGGGTTTACCCTCCCTTATGAAACGCTTTATACGAATGTACTAAACGCGCTTGACCTGGCGAATATACCACTCCATTCAGCCCAACGCGCTGATGCCCACCCAATCATTCTGGCCGGCGGGCACGCAACCTTTAACCCGGAACCAATGGCACCGTTTATCGATGTTTTCGTCATCGGCGAGGGCGAGGAAGTGATACACGAAGTCATTGACTGTGTTCAGAAATCAAAAGCAAGCGGAGCCACCCGCGCTGAAACGATCCAATCGTTGTCCAGAATTGCAGGAATTTATGTCCCTGCCCTGTATGAGCCACAATATCACGCGGATGGCACATTCAAAGAACTCAAGCCTGTCTTTGAAAATGCGCCATTGAGTATCCGTAAACGTATTTGCAGCAGTCTCCCCCTACCCCCAACCCGCTTTTTGGTGCCTTCAATAGATGTCGTTCACAACCGTGTGGCGCTTGAGATTATGCGTGGTTGTACTCGTGGTTGCCGTTTTTGCCACGCAGGCATCGTCACCCGTCCGGTACGAGAACGTTCCGTTCCTGACATATTAAATGCCCTGGATACCGCTCTTAAACATACAGGTTACGAAGAAATTGCGCTCTTATCCCTGTCTTCTAGTGACTATACACATATTCAACAACTGGTAGAAGCCATTGTCGATCGCTTTTCCGGACGAAATCTCACTATCTCCCTTCCTTCCTTGCGTATTGAATCGTTTTCAGTTGACCTGATGGAAAAATTAAAAGGTGTGCGCCAGGGTGGCTTTACACTTGCCCCAGAAGCCGCGTCAGATAAAATGCGCAATATTATAAACAAACCCATCCAGATGGAAAAGCTCCTGTCAACCGCCCGTGAAATTTATTCTCGGGGCTGGCAGTCCATTAAACTATACTTCATGATCGGTCAACCCGGTGAAACCATTGAGGATGTTCAGGCCATCGCAGACATCTGTAAACAGGTTATCGCTGAGGGGCGAAAAGCAATCGGTAAACGTGCCAACTTACACGCAGGCGTCAGCACTTTTGTGCCCAAGCCGCACACACCTTTCCAATGGGCGTCGCTTGACTCCCTTCCGGTGGTGCTCGAAAAACAGAACCTGCTCAAAGACCAGTTGCGTGGACCTGGCATGAAGATGACCTGGTCTAATCCACGCGAAACAATTTTGGAAGCCGCACTGTCAAGAGGAGACCGCAACCTTGCCAAAGTAATTGAAGCAGCCTGGAGAGGAGGGGCAAAATTTGATGCCTGGCAGGACCAATTCAATTACAATGTTTGGATGGATGCCTTCGACGCGCAGCTGATCGACCCTGAATTCTATACTTCACGCCCGCGTGATTTAGAAGAGGTTTTTCCTTGGGATCACATCCACACTGGAGTCTCAAAACGTTATCTTAAGAATGAGTTCTTGAAATCAAAGGAGGGGCAGCTCACAAGCGACTGTCGCGAGGGTTGCCATGGTTGTGGAATCCTGACTGAATTCAGCGACCTGCGGCAAAAGGCGCCTGCGGATAGATGGCTTTGCCCGGAGCGTACTTGATGCAGCGTATTCGTATTGTTTATGCGAAAGGCAGAGAACTGATGTTCACAGGCAACCTGGATATGCAGAAAGTCTGGGAACGGACATTCAGACGGGCTGGGTTGGAACTGGCGTATTCTCAGGGATTCCATCCGCAACCGCGTATCCACCAGGCTTGCCCACTGCCAGTGGGATTTACCAGTCAATTTGAACTGCTAGATTTCTGGTTAAACACGAACGGCACACTTCAAGAGATTGAAGCAAAACTACAACCCGCACTGCAACCGGGAATCACCATCCTCCATATGCGCGAAGTTCCTTTAAGTGAAAATTCACTGCAAACTCAGGTCGTAGCGGCTAAATACGTGGTTTTTTTTGATTTCAAAGTCAATAAACAACAAGTTGAAAACCGCCTAAACAGGTTAAGAAGCAGCGAAGCCTGTATCAGAACCCGGCGCGGCAAAGAGTATGACCTTCTTCCATTGATCAAATCAATTTCGTTCATCAATGGACCTCATCCTTACCTCGAAATGATACTTTCAGCCACCGCTGGGGCCACTGGCAGGCCCGAAGAGGTTTTAGACGAGTTGGGAATAGATTACACCGACACTTCAATTGTCAGAACTGATCTTGTTTTGTCCGAATAGGTTGGTATGGTCGAACCGCTTTTTCAGATATTTGAGTGCAGTAACGAAAATTGTCGCCTGCGGATGCCAAGCGACCTATCCGTTAAAAAGTTATTCAATTGCCCGTTCTGTTCCTCTGAAATGCAGCCTGTGGGATCGCCATTTGGAAATTATCATCCAGCAAGAAACGCAGGTAACCATAATAATTTTTCCCTGTTGCTGGATAATTTACGCAGCACTGAAAATGTTGGTTCCATTTTCCGCAGCGCTGACGGCGCCGGCGTTTCTCACATCTATTGCTGTGGAACCACCCCCACTGCTAAGCACCCCAAAGTAAAAAAAGCCAGCCTTGGGGCAGAGCTCACCGTGAGCACGAGTTATCATCACAATTCTCTCGTACTGGCGGCTGAATTACGCGCTGCCCACGCGTTAATTATTGCCCTTGAATCAACTCCCGAATCAACCTCATTGTTCGATTTCGCGTTTTCATCCAACTCTCAGCAAGAAACGATCCTGGTGATTGGCAATGAAATTTCAGGTATTGATCCGCAGTTGCTTTCACTGGCTGACCATGTAGTCCATCTTCCAATGGCAGGGAATAAAACATCACTGAATGCTGCTGTAGCCGCGGGTATAGCGCTCTACCACCTTGTTTTTCAAAATAAGTGAGACCTTCGAGCCTGTCGAAATGGATTAAAATCAAGGAAAAAAAGAGATTGACATGCCCATCTACGAATATCTATGCAGTAACTGCGACTCAAAATTTGAAGCCCTCCGTACAATGAAAGATGCTGACGCCGTAATTGAGTGTAAAAAATGCGGATCCAATGAAACAATGCGTATGCTTTCTGTCTGTCAGACTCACGTGCCAGGATCGGCTTCAAAAACCAGTTCAGGCGGATGCGCCGGTTGCTCCGGCGGTTCTTGCGCCAGTTGTGGACATTAATTACGATGAATAATTCTCAAAAGTCCTTTTTTGAAGGAAAATCGGCCCTGATCACCGGTGGTTCAAGCGGAATTGGATTGGCTCTCGCCAAGAAGATGGTAGAACAGGGTTGTCATGTTGCAATTCTATCCAGGCAAGAGCAGCTGTTGCAAGAGGCCGAAAAAACTTTACAGCGGGTAAAAGACAATGAAACCACGAAGATATCCATCATCCAAGCAGATGTAACCCTGAGGGACGAGCTGAACCAGGCATTAGATAAGCATATCGCCGCGAACGGAATCCCTGATATTGTGATTAACTCCGCGGGTGTTGCGCATCCCGGCACTTTTACCATGTTAAAGCCTGAATTATTTGAGTGGATGATGAACGTTAATTATTTCGGTACCGTGAATGTATTAAAACACCTGGTACCCGCATTCAAAGCCAGGCGTTCAGGCTCTATTGTCAATATTTCATCGATTGCTGGTTTTTTGGGGATCTATGGATATACCGCGTATAGCGCATCAAAATTCGCGGTGAACGGATTCACAGATGCGCTCCGTTCAGAATTAAAGCCATACAATATTCATGTTTCAATTGTTTTCCCGCCCGACACAAAAACTCCTCAACTGGAGTATGAAAAGGAATTTAAGCCTTTTATCACTCAGGAACTGGCGGGCTCTGCCAACCTGATGGAAGCGGAACAGGTTGCTGATGAAGTTCTAAAAAAACTCGCCCAAAAAAAATACATCATCTTACCTGGGTTTGAAGGCAAGTTGCTCTTCCTGGTCAAGAACCTTCTGGGAAAAAACCTCCATCCTGTTTTAGACCTGATGGTAAATAATTCCATTCGCAAACTTAAGCTCGGGTAGATAGAACCCCCCTTAAAAACTGGTCATGTTATACTAAGTTCATAAAATTCAACCAATGAGGATGAAATGAAAAAAGATTTTCTCGCGGTATCCGACTATACCCCTTCTGAACTGCAGGAAATGATCGATCTGGCTGTATCATTAAAAAAAGAGCATTTCGCTGGTGGAAACAAACCGATTTTCAAAGGAAAAGTGCTGGCGATGATCTTTCAAAAACCAAGCCTGCGCACCCGTATGAGCTTTGACATGGCGATGCGACACCTGGGTGGAGATGCTTTATACCTCTCCCCCGCGGAAATCGGGCTTGGTCAGAGAGAATCAATTGCCGATGTCGCCAGGGTAATCTCGGGCTATGTGGACGCCATCATGGCACGCGTGTTTGATCACGCGCATGTAATTGAACTCGCCCGCTGGTCCAGCATACCGGTGATTAACGGATTGAGCGATTACAACCATCCCTGCCAGGCAATGGCAGACGCCCTGACCATTATCGAGAAGTTTAAAACCCTGAAAGGGCTGAACATCTCTTTCATCGGCGATGGGAACAATGTAGCCGTTTCATTACTGCATATTTGCGCTAAACTTGGGGCAAATTTCACCCTCGCCAGCCCTGAAGGATACGACATGTTGCCAGCAGCAATCGAAGATGGTCGTAAGTTTGCGGCAGCGTCTGGCAGTAAGCTTAATTTCATCCGCGACCCGCACGAGGCGGTCAAACACGCCCATGTCATCTACACAGATACCTGGACCAGCATGGGGCAGGAGGCAGAGACCGAAAAACGCATCAAGGTCTTCCCTCCTTACCAGGTCAACCAGAAACTGGTGAGCGAAGCTGATAGAGATGTGATCGTTATGCACTGCCTGCCAGCCCATCGCGGACAGGAATTGACAGACGAGGTGGCAGATGGACCGCATTCGGTCATTTTCCCGCAGGCGCACAACCGCCTGCACGCGCAAAAAGCAGTACTGGTCAAACTGCTTGCGGCTTAGTCTCTGATTGCTTAACAAAAGACCCGGTGATGCATCTCAATCACCGGTTTTTTGTTTAAACCCAGGTGATACTATAATAAAATCAAAAGAGTCCTTTCTACCATCAGGAGCCTCATGAATAGATTCGCGAAGATCGTCTGCACACTTGGACCCAGTACGTCCTCAAAAACCCTGATTAAACGTCTTATCAGTGCTGGTATGAATGTCGCCAGGTTAAATTTCTCTCATGGAACCCATGACTCGCATCTTGAATTGATCCGCCTGATTCGTGAATGCGCAGTCGAAACTGGCAAACCAATCGCCATTTTACAGGATCTACAAGGACCCAAACTACGCGTCGGAAATTTACCACCTGATGGTCTTCTTTTAAAAGCAGGCGATAAAGTGAGCCTGTTTACAGTAGGTGTGGCTCAGCCAATCTTCCATGGCGGCGAAATAGCCTTGCCGCTGGATGTCCCTAACCTCACCCGATCGGTTAAACCCGGTAACAGGTTACTTCTGGATGATGGGAAACTTGAGCTGCAGGTTGTGGCAGTAGACGCGGAGGTAGTGCGCGCCAGGGTTGTGCTCGGCGGCACTCTCCAATCTCACAAAGGGGTAAACCTCCCTGGTACTGACCTGGGAATCGCGCGCTTTACCGCGAAAGACCAGGCAGATTTACAGTTTGGGCTGGAGAACGGTGTGGACCTGGTCGCGATTTCTTTTGTGGAGAGCGCTGAGGATGTGCAGATTGTCAGGCGCATTATTGACCAGGCGACCGGGAATAAAAAACGCCTGCCTATCATTGCCAAGCTGGAGCGCCCGGCGGCCATCAAGAATTTACACGAGATCGTGCACGCGGCTGAAGGAGTGATGGTGGCTCGCGGTGATCTGGGGGTTGAAACCTCGCCTGCGTTGGTGCCTAATGTTCAAAAAGAGATTATCCGCATGGCCAATAACCACGCCAAACTGGTGATCACTGCCACGCAAATGCTCGAATCGATGATCAGCAATCCCCGTCCAACCAGGGCAGAAGCCTCCGACGTAGCCAATGCGGTGTATGACGGTACGGATGCGGTGATGCTTTCCGCGGAGACCGCTTCAGGACGCTATCCTGTAGAAAGTGTGAAAATGATGGATTCCATTATTCGCGAGGCTGAAAAACATATGGCTAAATGGAGCCACGCGGAAGGTTTCCCTAAAGCAGCGCTGAAAGATGATGCGCTGGCAATCTCAAACGCGGCCAAGACCCTGGCGCATGATCAGGATGTCGCCAACATCGCGGTGTTTACTCAAAGCGGTAAAACAGCTTTATTGATGTCAAAAACACGCCCAAGAGTCCCCATCATCGCCTTTACGCCAGAACCATCTACCTTGTCTCAAATGAGCCTGTATTGGGGGGTTAACCCCATATTGGTGCCATTCGCCAACAGCCTGGAAGAAATGGTCCAAAGCGTGGATAATTACTTGATAAAAAGAAAGAAGTTACGGGTTGGTGAGCAGGTCGTCCTTGTTTCTGGTTTTCCCGTTGGTGCGATGCGGCTGCCCAATCTTGCGCTGCTTCATTCAATTGGAGAGAAAGTCTGATGCCAATGAAAATACGTTTGTTAGAAAAAGACAACAAAAAGGACATTCGAGCCTTTAAAAAATTGCCTTTCAGGCTTTACAGGGATAATCCGTATTGGGTTCCACCCTTTCCCGGTTTGGTTGAAAAAGCGATGTCCCCTTCCAGGCATCCTTTTTACGCTCACTCTGAAGCCGATTTCTTTCTTGTAGAAGAAGGCTCAGAAGTGTTGGGGAGGATCGCGGTTCTGCACAACCGTAATTACAGCCAGCATCACCACAAACAAATCGCGTTTTTTTATTATTTCGAATGCGAAAACGACCAGCAAGTAGCCAATCTTCTTTTCTCGGCGATCGAAGACTGGTGCACCCAGCGGAAGATAGAACAGATCAGCGGTCCGCGCGGTTTTTTACGTTCAGACGGAATCGGTATGCTGATTGAAGGATTCGACCAGTTGCCAGCCATGGGTGTACCGTATAACCTGCCGTACTACCAAAAACTGGTGGAAGGCGCCGGTTATATTAAAAGTCACGACCACTATTCAGGCTACCTCGACCGCCATCCTGAACCGGTTATTCATAAAATTGCTGAAAAGGTATTGCAAAAAGGTCAGTTTAAAGTGGTTAATTTCACTTCAATCAATCAGCTCCTTGAATGGATCCCACGCGTTGATGAAGTGGAACACCGGGCTTTCGTAAACAACCCCAGTTTTTTCCCTTCCACTGCCGCTGAATTTGAAGCACTCTCCAGAAATATCCTGGCCATCGCTGACCCGCGATTCATCAAGATTATTCAACATAATGATGAGGTGGCGGGTTTCATCGTGGCGTACCTTAATATCAACCGCGCGCTACAACTCAGCAAAGGCAGGCTTTTCCCGTTTGGCTGGTTGTTTTATCTCATTGAGAAAAAGACCTCAAGGATACTGGATGTGAATGGCGTGGGATTGCTCCCCGAGTACCAGGGGCTTGGAGGAAATGCCCTGTTATATTCCGAACTGGACAAAGTGACCAGGTCAACTCGCATCAAAAAAGCTGAGATTGTGCAGGTGGACGAGCGCAATCTCCGCAGCAAAGCGGATATGGGCAACCTGGGTGTGATTTTTTCGAAAACTCACAGGACCCATATCAAAGACCTTTCATCTTCCTAAAACATGGATTGATTAATTTGCTCCAGTGATTGCGGCGAAGGTCGTAGTTTATCTGCAGGTAATCTATTTAATGGAGTATCAGGCAGGTTATATTTGTCAAACAATGTTGGCGCGGTTGGGTTAACGTAAATCAATCCTGTCAATAACCAGTTATTGTTGGCGGCGTCTTCCAGTGTGCGCAAAGCTTGCCATTTATCTGTGGGGTCGTATTCGTTCTCGAGTTTTTTCAGTAACACAACGCTGCCGTCGTACATGGTAACTTCTTTCGTCGTACCGCGCTCAAAATCATCCACCGTGATTTCCTCTCGAGCCAACACAAGTGAAATCTCGTGCAACGGCTCTTCATGAGTCTTGCCGAATGAATAAGAGTGGAATGAATTCTCATGATTGTGAAAAGTAACACAGGGGCTGATGATGTCAATGACCGCGATCCCCTGGTGAGCGATAGCCGCTTTGATCAATTGTTTAACCTGTTTCGGGTCGCCGGCGAAAGAGCGGGCGACAAAAGTGGCTTCAGAGATCAAGGCTTCCATCGCCAGGTCCACTGGCGTGAAAGGGTTGGTGCCCTGGCGTTTCAGAGACAGTCCCTTTTCAGCGGTTGCTGAAAATTGCCCTTTCGTGAGCCCATAAACGCCGTTGTTTTCTATGATATAGACCAATGGCAGGTTACGCCTGATCAAGTGCTTAAACTGACCAAAACCGATACTGGCAGTGTCTCCATCCCCGCTGATGCCAATGGCTTCAAGCGTTTTATCCGCGAAAAGCGCCCCTAAAGCGAGCGATGGCATGCGGCCATGAAGTCCATTGAAGCAGAAAGAACGCCCCAGAAAGTAAGCCGGGCTTTTACTGGAGCAGCCAATACCGCTAAATTTCACCAGGTTTTCCGGTATGATATTCATTTCAAAGCAGGCCGCGGTTATCTGCGCTGCGATGCTGTTGTGACCACAACCCTGGCAAAGTGTTGTCGGGGCTCCGCGATAATCTGCGCGAGTAAGTCCCGCGATATTGGTATTTTGACTGGTTGGATGGACAGTTTCGGTCATTTTATCTTTCCTCTCCCGATTTGATCTGTTTCTTCACCCATTTTGCTGTCAACGGCAGCCCATCCATATGGGCGACCTTGCGTAATTTATAAGCCACATCTGGAAAATTCATCGTCAATAGTTGCAGCAGTTGACCATCACGGTTCATTTCCACCACATAGGTGATGCGATGTGTTTCGATGAAATTCCTCACTTTTTGTGAGAAGGGAATCCCTCTGACGCGCAGGTAATCCACCTTGATGCCGTCTTCGTTCAATAAATCTCTCGCTTCAACAACAGCCGGGTCAACCGAACCGGAAGCGATGATGCCAATTTCCGCCCCTGGCTGCAAAGTCACAAACGGCTCCGGCAGCGACTCGCGGGCAAAGTCGATCTTGCTCTTTATCCGGTTGAAATTGTTTACCCAAGTATTGCCATCTTCCGTGTATCGAGCGAACTCATCGTGACTGGTCCCGCGCACAAAATGCCCGCTTTTGGGATGTTTATTACCCGGTACGGTGCGATACGGTATCCCATCACCATCAATATCCAGGTAGCGACCCCATTCACCATGATTCTTTTCCAATAGTTTTTCCAAGTCCATTTCCCACAACACTTTTCCTCGATCAATCGGGCGGTCTGGATATTTAAATTTTTTCGTCATCCATTGATTCATACCAAAATCAAGGTCAGACAGCACCACTACCGGCGTTTGGTAACGCTCGGCAATATCAAAAGCCATCCAGCCAAAATCGAAACACTCATTGATCGTTCCAGGGATCAGGATGAGAATTTGTGTATCCCCATGACTGATAAAGTTGACCATCGTCAGGTCCCCCTGAGCAGTCCTTGTAGGCATACCGGTGCTGGGTCCCACTCGTTGAACATCCCAAATAACGACGGGCACTTCAGCGTAATACGCCAGACCAATGTATTCAGTCATGAGAGATAACCCTGGGCCCGAAGTGGAGGTCATCGCCCGCAATCCACCCCAACCCGCGCCAATCGCCATACCGATTGCAGCTAATTCATCTTCAGCCTGAACAACCGCAAAGGTGTCCTTCCCCGTTTCAGGATCTTGGCGTAACTGCGGTAAATACTCGTGCAGCGTTTCTACCAAGCTGGTAGCAGGCGTAATGGGGTACCAGGAGACGAACTGGACTCCTCCATAGATCGACCCTAACGCGGCTGCGGTGTTACCATCGGTCATGATGCACCCCTTTGTTCCATTCATGCGAGAGGTGAGGTAACGATCCTTCTTCGTAAGGTTGTTCTCCGCCCATTTATAAGCCAGTTCAACAACTTTATAATTGATTTCAATCGATTTGGCATTTCCCTTGAAATGGTAATCTAGTGCGTTGTAAATCGCTTCCATTTCAATTTTGAGCAAGGAAGCCAGCACCCCGACATATACCATGTTGGCGATGTATTCGCGAAACGCGGTGTGAATTTCCGCCTGCAGAACTAATTCGTGCACTGGCATCTCGTACACCACGATGTCATCACGAGGGTTTACATATTCGAAATCATCCGGAATCAACATTACCCCGCCCGGCACAAGGCAGGAGATATCCTTCCCAACAGTAGAAGGGTTCATTGCTACAATAATGTCATCCTCTTGTTTGCGGGCGATATAGCCTTTCCGGCTCAAGCGCAATGTGAACCAGGTCGGTTGTCCTTGAATGTTGGAGGGAAAAATATTCTTTCCAGAAACGGGTATGCCCATGCGAAACAATGCTCGCATCAGGGTGATGTTCGCGGTAGCGCTGCCTGAACCATTGACTGTGCTGAAGGTAATGCAGAATTCATTTTCAATCATCGTGGGTTTAGTCATCAAAATATTCGCTCCGGTTTTTAATCATTCAAAAGACAACCTGGGGATGGTTCTTTCGCGTTGCGCAACCAGTTCCATATGTTCTAACAGAAGCGCCAACCCTTGAGAAAACCTCCGTGCTTTTATTTCCTCTATGATGCGGGAGTGATACTGCCATACACGTTCCAAATAGGCAAGATCAGGGTACACCTCAAAGCCGCTCGAATGGTAGACATCCCAAAATGCTGCAAGCATGCCATCCAAATAAGGGTTTTCAAGTTTGCGATAAATGAAAGTGTGAAATTCCCTGTGTTCTTCCACAGGAATCTGTCCTGGAAACGAAGTTAGCTTCATTTTTGCTGAAGAAATAAGCCCTTCGAGATGTTCGATTTCAGCCGGTGTAAGCAATTGCGCAGCTTCTAAAAAATACGCGGCTTCCAGGTGTTTTCGCAAATCGGCAAACTCGTGAAATGAAATAGACCCACATGCCAGAGCGTAGGTCAGGCCTGGTTTTATGGTGCGATAAAAATCATAAGGGAGCTTGCGGATACCCGTTTTGGGTTTCACTTCGACCACTCCCAGTGTTCTGGCTACCTCAAGCTGCTCACGTAAGGTCGCCACGCTCATATTCAGTTCCTTGCTTAATTCACTCAAAGCCGGAAGCCGGTTGTCAGCAGTTTCCGGAAGCGCTGCCAGATAACTCATCAAAGCGGTGAGAGACTTGTCAGTAGTCATCAGGAACTCTTTTATTCATATGATTATTCCGATATTTTGATTATATCACAGGCGTAATTCCTTTGCAACAACCTTCTAAATTACGAATTTTGTCGTTTTTAAGGGTATTAATCTGATTATTGAGGGGTCAATTGAAGATGATTCGCAGGAATTTTTCGCAATACGCTGGCGCGTCCGTCCCTTCTCTAGCCAAAGAAGGTTTCAAGTACTTATCGAGCAATTCTTCAGCGGTTGCCTGTACCTGAGAGTGGTGGCACAGGATAGCCCGAATCCTTTTTTCAAGGTAATTCGTTAATACAATCTCGAAATTCGGCTGTTGGGTCAATGCCAGCCACATTTCTTCAACCTGGTGGGCTTCAGTGGCTGTTAACTTATCGTTGAATTGGTACGCGGGGCTGCCAGCAGCTGGAAAAACCGCGTCTATTACCGCCTGGCCTGCAGCCCGGTGATCTGGATGGTTAATGCGGTTTACCGCAGGAAACAAGTTGGTTGGGTCACAACTGACGACGATATCTGGCTTTTGTTTTCGGATTTCTTGGATGATTTCTTCTCTCAGCGCGATATCTGCGACCAATTCACCATCCAGATGCTCAAGAAAACGGATATCCGTCACACCTAGTACAGAGCCGGCAGCCATTTGCTCCCGGACCCTGATTTCTGCCATGGTCGTCAAATCCATGCCTTTTTCGTGAAAACCTCTTTGACCTTTGGTCAGCAGGCAATAGGATACATAATGACCCATTTCGACCCATCGAGCAATCATTCCCCCGCAGAAAAATTCCGCATCATCTGGATGGGCAAAAATGGCCAGGATCTTTTTCTTGGTTTTCCAGCCCTCAGGGTTCTCCATTTCGCCAGCGTCTCATTTACGCTTGCATTGCTCGCAGCCGCTGCTGCCATGCTTGGCCACGAAAGATGCCGCCGCCTGGTTGAGCACCTCCTGCTCATCGGCAGCCTGAATTTCGGTATGATTAAACTCTTTTTTCCCAATTTCAGGAATTTCAACCAGAACAGCGCCGCGTAGGGGGTAGACATCAATCACTTTGCCCTCTCCGTTGGGCGTGATCACCCTTTTATTTTTCTTTGGCAGTGTTTTGCGCGCTTCCAGGTAGTTTTCATACTCGTAGATCAGGCAGCAGCGCAATCGACCACACATACCCGTAATTTCTGTCGGCGTGAGCGATATTCCCTGTTCTTTTGCCATTTTGATCGAAATGGATGAAAACTCAGTAATAAAACGGGTGCAGCAGCGAGATTCAAGCCCGCACGCGCCCATGCCCCCCATGATCTTTGCCACATCGCGTGGTCCAATTTGCCTTAATTCCACCTGTGCAGGTGCGAATTGACGCTGCATATCCGCGCGCAGGGATTTCAGTTCAACTTTTTCCTCGTTTTCACTGCTGAAGAGAATGTTCAAGCGAGTTCCATCAAAGCTATATTCACTCGCGATTATCTTTATACCGCGAAGTTTCAACTCTTTTACCCGGCTTGCGCATTGTTCAATTACTTCACCTTCTTTATTCTGCCAAAACTGACGTTGAATCAAGTCCTTTGGTGTCGCCAGCCTGTCGATTGGTTTCCAGGTGCTATCAGCGTTTTGACTTTCTGGTGTTGAGAGGGTAATAATCTCGCCTAATTGCCACCCACGGCTGGTTTCAACGACCACCACATCCCCTCTTTGAATATTTTGAATTTTCGTCGCATCAAAATTATAGATCTTACCCACCTTTGAAAACCGTACGCCAACAATTAACTGAGAAGACGGTGTTTCCATCATTCATTTCCTTGTCTAGGTTCTCCAGCGGGCGATCCCGTAAGTGCCGCGATGCTGATCTGGGCTGCCATCGCTTCCGCGATTCGGGTCAAAGATTGTGCCGCTGTAGAAGTAGGGTCGCTTAACGCGATTGGCTTCCCCGAATCCCCTCCGATCCGCACCGCCGGTTCGACCGGGATCTCCCCTAAAAATGGAACTCCCAGTCGTTCAGCCATTTTTCTTCCGCCACCATTACCGAACAGGTCCATTTTTGTTCCATCTGGCATAGGGAGATAGCTCATGTTCTCCACAATCCCAAGCACAGGCACGTTCATCTCTGTGAACATTTGTAAACCCCGTTCTGCATCTTCAAGTGAAACCTGTTGCGGCAAGGTCACGATCACGCCGCCACTTAGCGGAACATGCTGCATCAGGCTTAACTGGGCATCGCCTGTGCCGGGGGGAAGGTCAATGATCAGATAATCCAGCTCGCCCCAGTTCACGTCTGCCAGGAATTGCCGGATAGCGCTGTGCAGCATCGGACCTCTCCAGATCAACGGTTGACCTTTGCGTACCATAAAGCCGATCGACATCAACTTTACGCCATAAGCCTTTGCTGGAACTAACCTGCCATCTTCAGGCGGGGGTAGTGAATCCACACCCATCATGGTAGGTATGTTGGGACCGTAAATATCTGCATCCAGTAAACCCACGCTGGCGCCTTTTTGTGCCAATATGACAGCGATATTCACCGCTACCGTAGATTTACCCACTCCACCTTTGCCTGATGCCACTGCCACAACATTTTTCACCGGCAAGCTTAACACCTCCCGGTTCTTTCCGTCAGACGGTACACGCGCGGTCATGTTGACCTTTACTGAGCTCACGCCTGGGATAGCCAGGACAGCGTCTTTTACCTCTTTTTCGATTTTTTTACTTAATGGGCAGGCTGGCGTGGTAAGCACGACAGTAAGTTCCACACTTTCTCCCGCCACTTGGATGTTTTCTACCATTTTCAGGCTTACCAGATCTTTATGCAGTTCCGGCTCGATCACGGTTCTGAGAGCATCTGTTACCATGTCAACTGTAAGTATCATTGTTCCTCAATTATTTAATATTTTGCCAGGTGTCCAATCACTTCCTCAAGTGTGTCCCCATAAAGCTGCAACAGGTCATTATCAGAACCTTTGAAACGTTTTACGGTCAACTGGGCGCAATGGGTACAGCCGCGCATCGCGCGAAACGAATCCGCATTGCAGCCTGTGCAGCCACCTAACCTCACCATCATCAGGCTGAAAGCAGCCTGCCCGATCTCTTCAGCCTCTGCTGTGGTCAAACGATCGATCAACGCCTGCCATTCCTCACCACGGAGATTCCGCAGAGAGGGTATCACCCGGATTGGGAAGAGAATTTCCGTATCTGAGTTAAGTATGGTCACATTTGTTACCCGGCTTGCGCCTTGGCTGCCCGCTGCGCTTCTTCTTGAGCGTAATTGGTCGGTCGAATTTTAGCATAATATTCAAGCGGTTTTCCTAAGCGTTCTTTATTGTAGATATGAGAGTCTCCGCGGGTATAACTGGCGATACGAAAATCATGGTCCATTTTTATCGCGTCAAATGGACAGAATTCAGCGCATGACCCGCAATTCATACACTTGTCAATATCGATGTAAAATTCTGCTGATTCTGGTACCGGCTTTCCTGTTTCTTCATTCTTCATCCGTGTAATCCAGATGCACTGGGTAGGGCATACTTTCGCGCAGATTCCACACGCGGTGCAACGGTATTTCTTTTGCCCATCTTCCTCGATTGTGTAAACCAAGAAGGGAATTACTCTAAATTCCTCAGGAACCGTTACAGACTCTTCTGGATACTGTACAGTGAATAAGCCTTCAGCCATCATCGTACCGCGTTTGGCTTTTGCTCTTCCCAACCCAAATTGGTCAGCGAAATAGGTTGAAAAGAAGTGTCGTATGGTAACCGCCAGACCTTTGATTATCCCTGTGCCGTTCATCTGTGCTCCTTTTTACCTGTCCACTTCACCTAACACAATATCGACAGACCCCAGTATCGTCACCGCGTCTGCGATCTTGCCACCAACACACATTTTTTCCAGACCGGTCAGGTTGATCAGTGAAGGCGCGCGGACATGGTATCTCTTCGGGTTGACCTTCCCATCAGAGACAACATAAAATCCCAGCTCTCCTCTCGGTCCTTCTACTCGACCATAAGATTCACCCGGTGGGACCTTCACCAGGTATTGCACCTTTCCATTCATCACCGGCCCTTCCGGGGGTATCTGCTCGATGACCTGCTTGAGGATGCGTATGCTCTGGCGGATTTCATCCAATCTCACCAAATAGCGGTCGTACACATCACCGTGATTACGGTAGCAAACGTCGAACTCGAATCGATCGTAAATACTGTATGGATCGGCCCGGCGAATATCATACGGCACCCCAGAAGCGCGTAAGATGGGGCCAGCCGCGGAGCAGGCAATTGCCTCCTCAGCCGTCAGCACGCCCACACCTTCGCAGCGCGAACGGACAATCTCGTTGTCGGTCAGGTAACGATCAAGGTCATCGATCTTTCTTGGCAGGCGCTCCTCAACCAGGTATTTGACTTTTGCAAAGTCGGCCGCGCTGATATCGCGCACCACACCTCCAAAGCGGAAATAGTTGCACATCATGCGCGAGCCCGCCACCGATTCAAAAATGTCCAGGATTAATTCGCGCTCTTCCAGCGCGTACAAAGATGGTGTAAAGAATGCTCCCAGGTCGTTAAGCAAAAAACCAATGGACATGGTATGACTGGCTATCCTGGTAAGTTCTGCCATCATAACCCGCAAGAATTCCCCTCTTTCAGGGGGCGGGAGACCCAGCAACTTTTCAACGGTTATCGCGTATCCGAAGTTATTGCTCATCGATGAAAGGTAATCCAGCCGGTCAGTGAAAGGCATATTTTGTAGAAAAGTGTTGCGCTCGCCAATTTTCTCGTGATTTCGATGCATATAACCCAACACGGGTTTTAAAGCGACGACTGTTTCGCCCTCGAGGACAGCGCTCATCCGAAAAACCCCATGCGTAGATGGATGCTGGGGTCCGATGTTCACCACCATGCGGTCTGTGTGAAGTCCATCCTCATCATTTGCCAGGTTGGCGGTCAAAGCTTTATAGAGGCTCTCGTCAGCGTCGGTCGAAACACTCTCCGGGTCGAACTCCTTTGGATATTGCACGTTGTCATGAAAGGGATTCGTCTGCTCTTTGTGAAACGCTCTCCCTTCTGGCCAACGGCTCTTATAGGGTTTCACTTCCTCCTCAAAAAGGGGTTCGTGCCAGTCCTTGCGCAACGGAAAGCCGGAGAAACCTTCCCATAATAATAAACGCCGCAGGTCATAATGGCCTGAAAAACGAATACCAAACATATCCCAAATCTCGCGCTCCTGGAAATCAGCGCCAGGGTACAGCTGCGTCACACTTGGTACAACAGGGTTTTCTCTTGTGGTAAATACCTTGAGTTCCAGTCCTTCCCCCCCGATCGTTTTATAGAGGTGGTAAATCACGTCAAACTGATCATCAGGATACTGGTCAACCGCGGTAACAGAAGACAGGTAATCAAAACCCATTTGTTCTTTCAGGTAAGTGACCACTTCAATCAAAGAAGCAGGCAAAACCACAATACCTGAAAAGCCAGGTCTTGTATCTGGTTCCACATTCGGCGCGAATCGCTGGAGCAGCGCTTCATACTCAGGGTGAAGAACAGTCAATTCGCTCATTTGTCCTCTCCCGCCGCTTCATTTTCTTCAACAACTGTTGGTTCAGGTCGATGCGTCTCTGTATAAATGAGGTCTTTTTTCCGTGGATCGATAATATCAGGACCCAACACAGGAACAGGGATGTCTTTCCCCGGTTCTTTCGTGTACCAGCCTGATTCTTTCAATTGCTCTTTTTTAACTTTCTCCTGTAAGGCGATCAGCCCGTTGAGCAATGCCTGAGGGGTGGGAGGGCAGCCCGTAATATACACGTCCACCGGAATATAAGTATCAATACCTGGCACCACGTTGTAGCCTTCTTTAAAAGGTCCACCGCCAGAAGCGCAGGTTCCCATGGCAATCACATACTTGGGTAAAGACATCTGGTTATACAACCTGATGATATTAGGCAGCATTTTTTTGGTGACCGTTCCCGCCACGATCATCACGTCTGCCTGCCGCGGGCTGGGGCGCATGACCTCCATACCAAACCTGGAGAAGTCATAGCGGCTTGCTGCGGTACAAATCATTTCGATCGCGCAACAGGCCAATCCAAACATCATCGGCCATAGTGAGTTGCTGCGCCCCCAGTTATAGATGCGTTCGAGGGTCGTGATGGTTACCTGCTGGCGCAATTCAGCAGGTATGTCTATTTCGGTGTGATTAAGCTCAGGCTTTACATCCATTTGTTCCTCCCGGATGAAATTATCTCCATTGTAAGCGGCCGTACGGGATTGTCAAGTGTATAATTAGTATAATTATTTTTATACTATTTCAAAATGAACACTTTCACGAAAATAAAAAGCTACTTGGAGGCCCATGCATCCGCGACCGTTTCACAGTTGAGCCGTGACCTCAACCTCACCAAAGCGGACATTCATTACCACATTCGAATATTGCTTAAAAATGGTGAAATTGCTGTACTTCCAGACTCTTACCAGGCTGGCGCAGGGCGACCAGCGCGTCAATTTGTTCGATTGAGGTCTGCCCCCGACGCACTTGCCCGCTTTTTGATCGACCATTTGATCAATCTTCATCTCCAAAACAAAGATCAACAGTCAAGTCGAGAGGCGCTGGCTGAATATCTTTCAAAATGCCTGCTGGAACAATATCAACACTTCGAGGTTCAACACGCATCCCCTGCCGTCAGACTGGCGAAGATAGTCAAGAACCTTTCAACTTTTGGCATTCACCTTCGTTGGTTGGCAGGGAAAGACGGCCCGATGGTATCCCTGGAAAAGGAAGAGCTCTCCACGCTGATCGATGATCCAGTGTTGGTTGAAGCGATCGTGCGCGATCTATTGCTCAGAATTCAATAAATGTTCATCAAGTAAACTCAGCCGATCTTTTCCTGGTTCACTCCACGGTGACCGATTTTGCCAGGTTTCTCGGTTGGTCTACATCCAATCCACGCATGGTCGCAATGTGGTATGCCAGCATTTGTAATGGGATGGATGTGAGCACAGGGCTCAGCATCCAGGGGGCTTCAGGCACCCATAAAACCCGGTCAACCAGCGCGGCCACACGTTCATCTCCTTCCGTGGCAACCGCCACAACAATGCCACCTCGCGCTTTCGCCTGTTCGATTTGTGAAATCATCTTTTCATACCACGGGTCTTTGATGGCAATGGCCACCACTGGCATATTCTCATCGATCAACGCGATTGGGCCATGTTTCATCTCACCAGCCGGATAAGCCTCGGCGTGAATATAAGAGATCTCTTTCAATTTCAACGCGCCTTCATAAGCGATAGGCATATTGATCCCCCGTCCCAGGTACAGCATATCCTTGCTTTCCCGTAAAAGGTAAGCGGTTTCTTCAACTTCACCTTCTCGGTCAAGGCAGCGTCCTGCTAGCTCAGGAATTAATCTCAGGTCCTCCACCAATTTTTTTCGCTCTTGAACGGAGAGATCCCCCCTTAGATCAGCGAGTAAGATTGCCAGCATGTAAAGGTCCACCAGTGGCGCAGTAAACGCTTTGGTTGAGGCCACCCCAATTTCCGGACCGGTTTGCATTGAAATCGATCCATCTGCTACGCGCATCGCCTGGGAACCGATTGCGTTAACGATCGACCAAATCGTGGCTCCTTTCCTGCGCCCTTCTTCCATTGCAGCCAATGTATCGGCTGTTTCTCCAGATTGGCTGATGGCAATCAGAATCGTTTTGTCATTCACGATTGGGTCAGAGTAGCGGAATTCTGATGCTATCTCCAAAGCCGCGGGAATACCAGCGATTCTTTCAATCAAGATTCGCCCAACCATCCCGGCATGCGAGGCTGTCCCACAGGCGGTGAGAACAATTTTCTCAACCTCTTTCGCTTTTTCAACCGTCAGGTTCAATTGCGGTAGACGAATTGTGCCTTCTTTGAAGTTTACCCGGCCAGCCAGCGTATCTGTCAGCGACCGCACCTGCTCGTGGATCTCCTTTTGCATAAAGTGGCGATATTCACCTTTTTCCGCAGATACAGGATCCCACGCCACTGAAGATACCTGGGGATGGATTACCGTGCCTTCAATGGTAGAAATATGTACATCTTCGCGGGTGACTACCGCCATTTGTCGTGATTCAAGGAAGATCAACTTCCGAGTGTGTTCGAGAATCGCGGGTATATCAGAGGCGATAAAGTTTTCACCTTCTCCCAACCCGATGACCACTCCGCCCGCGTTGCCAATGCGAGCCGCGATAATCTTGTCAGGTTCTCTTGAGGTAAAAACGACAATGCCATGCGCGCCTTTCAGTTGCCCAAGCGCTTTACGCGCAGCGCTTTCCAAATCACCGGTCACGCTCAGAAACTTTTCAATCAGGTGAACAATGGTCTCCGTATCAGTATCGGATTGAAAAACCACCCCTTCTGTTACCAGCTCTTCCTTAAGTTCGATGAAATTCTCTACAATGCCGTTGTGCACCACCACCACCTCTCCGCTGCCGCTGAGGTGAGGATGGGCGTTACGCGCGCTTGGTTCGCCATGTGTTGCCCAGCGGGTGTGCCCAATTCCCAACGTACCAGAAATGGGTTGCTCACAGACGTTCATTTCCAGGTTTACCAGTTTTCCGGCATTCCGCCGCACTTCAATTTGTCCGTTTTTTAAAACTGCCAGTCCCGCTGAGTCATATCCCCGGTATTCCAGCTTCTTCAGCCCACCCAAAATGAGCGGAGTGGCGTCCCTTTCTCCTATATAGCCCACAATTCCACACATAGTATCCTCCAATTAAAAGGGTATCCGGGTCTTTCGATCCGGAAGGAAAGGATTGAATGGAATTTTCGGTAGACCAGATCTCATCGATCTGAAGGGCATCCGCTGATCTTTCGATTTTTCCGGGCTTCCCGGTTAGCTTTACCTCGCGGTAAAGAACCCTCTCCTCGTCAACCTGTCAGATTGACAGGTCCATGCGCTATTCTTCCGTGATTGGTTCCGTTTCCTTTCACGTGCATTATACCTTAATCGAAATCCTTATCTTCTTTGAGGTCTCTTGCTCGTTGGTATAATCGACTCATTCTGTTTACCAGAAATCATGGCACCTGTGAAAAAACCACTAATAGATCCCGCTCCTGCTCTTGCACTCGCCGAACGCGATAAACGGAATTTTCGCAATGTTCAGATTGATGCCATTGGTGTCGGCCTGGCCAACGCGGCCAGTCCTTTCTTGCCTGTCTTCCTCACTTATTTAAACGCTTCATCTTTCCAGGTCGGGTTGCTGTCCTCCATGCCGGCATTCACCGGGTTGTTATTAGCCATTCCCCTGGGCAGGTTTCTTCAAAAGCAAACGAATATCGTTAAATGGTTTAGCATTGCCAGACTTTTGGTCATCGCCAGTTACGCGCTTACCGGCATCATTTCGTTCTTTCTGCCCGAAAAAGTGCTGGTGAACTCGATCTTGCTCATCTGGGCGGTTGCCACAATCCCCCAATCACTGGTATCTATTGCGTTTTCTGTTGTTATGAACGCTGTGGCCGGACCAGACAGACGTTTTGAATTGATGTCCCGCCGCTGGTCAACCATGGGTTTGACCACAACCCTCGTTGTGCTCGCCATCGGTCAGCTTCTCGACAGGATCGCCTTCCCATTAAATTACCAGTTAATGTTCATCGGCTTGTCCTTCGGAGGGTTGATCAGTTATTATTACTCCTCTCACATCGTCTTACCTTCAGCCGCTCCTCCCCCAATGGAGAACAGCCGCGACCTTCGCGCCCTATACCGCGAATATCGGGACCTGGTTTTACGTGAAAAGCCCTTTGTTATGTTCATGGTCAAGAGACTACTGGTAATGAGCGGCATCCAGTTTTCCGCGCCTTTAATTCCTCTGTACCTGGTGCGTGTGGCTCATGTATCGGATGGATGGATCTCTATCATCACTATGACCCAAACCGCAATTTTGGTCCTGGGTTATTTTTTTTGGACCAAGTTGTCCAGGAAACATGGTTCGCGCGCGGTTCTTTTGTGGACAACCTTTGGCATCTCGTTCTATCCACTTCTCATCTCCACCACTGTTGTGCCCTGGCAGATCGCCTTGTTTGCCGGTATCGCCGGTGTTTTTCAGGCTGGGTTGGACCTGATTTTTTTCGATGAACTCATGAAAACAGTTCCCATTAAATACAGCGCCATCTTCGTTTCCTTCGCTCAAATGATGCAGTTCCTGGCAGCGATTTTTTCCCCTATGATTGGGACGCTTGTCGCGGATGTATTCTCGATTCCCACAGGTTTAATCATCGCTTCGCTTATCCGTTTTTCAGGTTTTATTGCTTTTTTTCCGCCAAGAACGCTCATCGGAAGGAATAGAAAAGAGTCTAACAACATCAGATAATTCTTGACTTTTTTCCAACTGCTTTATAGAATGAGATTGACTGCGGCCCAAAATTCGCAGTGAAATGGGGTTGTTTCCTCATAAAAAGTGCAGCTTAATACCAACTACTTTCATATCAGGAGGTAAGATGAACACACCGAAAAACCTTAAATACGCGAGTTCAGATGAATGGGTACTCATCGAAGGGGATGTCGCTACACTGGGAGTTTCTGATTACGCTCAGGATCAGCTCTCAGATGTGGTGTTTTTTGAAACCACAGTTGCCGTGGGTGATACCCTGGAGAAAAATGCCATCATCGCAACCATCGAATCGGTGAAAGCTGCTGCGGATGTCAAATCGTCCGTAAGCGGAAAAGTTATCGAAATCAATGAAGCCCTGGCTGATACACCCGAACTGATCAATTCAGATCCTTATGGCGCCGCCTGGATGATCAAAGTGGAACTTGCAAATCCACAGGAGGCTGAGGTTCTTATGGACGCAGAAGCCTATGCGGCTTTCTGCGAGACAAGAGGTCATTAATGTTCATCCCTCATACCGAGGTTGAAAAGAAAGAGATGCTGAAAGGCATCGGTGTGAAGGACATCAAAGACCTGTTCACTGATGTCCCAGAAAAATTCCGTTACCCAAAAATCAACCTTCCTCCTGGTGTAACCGAAATGGAGGTCTTTGCGGAATTAAATGACTACGCCGCAGCCAATGAACCAGTAGGCGAGATGGTGTGTTTTCTCGGAGCAGGCGCATATCACCACTATGTACCAGCGGCGGTTGATGCGTTACTCCGACGCGGCGAGTTTTATACTGCGTATACACCCTACCAGCCTGAGATCTCACAGGGAACCTTGCAGGCGATCTTCGAGTTTCAAACGCTTATCGCCAACCTCACGGGTATGGATGTGTGTAATGCCTCGCATTATGATGGCGCAACGGCTACTGCCGAAGCTGGAGTGATGGCTTATCACCATTTTCGAGGTAAGCGCAAAAAAATCATCCTGTCACCAGCGGTCAACCCGCAATATCAGGAAGTACTCTGTTCGTATCTTTGCGGATTCGAAAACGTCGATATCCATTCTGGCAAACTGCATGGTGGCCTTTCCGACCAACCTTCCGATCTGGGTGCGCTCATCGATGACCAAACAGCTTTAGTGGTCGTTCAATACCCCGACTTTTTAGGGCGGATTCAGGACTTTTCCTCCTTGGTGGATGCCGCTCACCAATCTGGCGCGCTGGTGGCATTTGTGGTCAACCCAATTGCGCTGGGTTTGCTCAAAACACCCGGCGAGCTGGGAGCTGATATTGTCGTCGGAGAAGGTCAACCTTTAGGCATACCTCTATCTTTTGGCGGTCCATACCTGGGTTTCTTCGCCACGCGCAAAGAGTATGTTCGAAAACTTTCAGGTCGCCTGGTCGGTGAGACGACTGATGCCCAGGGAAGGCGTGGTTATGTTCTCACCTTAACCGCAAGAGAGCAGCATATCAGGCGAGAAAAAGCAACCTCTAATATCTGTTCCAACCAGGGCTTAATGGCCCTCGCGGCAACTATTTACATGAGCCTGGTCGGTAAACATGGAATGCGACAGGTAGCCGACCTGTGCTACCAAAAAGCCCACTACGCCGCGTCTGAAATCGCAAAAATCCCCGGGTTTCAACTTGTGTCAAAGGAACCATTTTTCCATGAGTTTGTGGTTAAATGCCCGTCTGGCATCGATGAGATCAACCGTGATTTATTGGACATGGGTTTTATCGGTGGCTATGACCTCGGCCAAACGCATCCTGAATTGACCAACCATATGCTTGTGGCGGTAACCGAAATGAACTCAAAAGAGGATATCGATGCCTTTGCAGCCGCATTACAGGAGGTCACCCATGGTTGAGCCCACGATCTACGAAATTTCTTCCAACGGCAGGGTGGGTTTTCGCTTTCCAGAATCGGACGTACCTCGTGTTGACCTGCCTGACAGGCTGAAACGGTCTGACCTGCCCTTTCCTGAAGTATCCGAAGTGGATGTGGTGCGTCATTTCACTCACCTTTCGACCTTGAATTACAGTATTGATAAAGGGTTCTATCCTCTCGGGTCTTGCACCATGAAATACAACCCAAAGGTGAATGAGGCCGCGGCACGCATCTCTGGTTTTAGCGCGACGCACCCGTTGCAACCGATCGAGACAGTTCAAGGCAACCTGGCGTTGATGTACGGCCTGCAGGAATTCTTAAAAGAAATTAGCGGTTTCGCTGCCGTCACTCTGCAGCCATCAGCTGGTGCGCAAGGCGAATTTGTGGGGGTTAAGATTATCAAAGCCTATCACCAATCCCGGGCTGATGAAAAACGCACCCGCATCCTTGTTCCTGATTCCGCCCACGGCACAAACCCAGCCACCTCCTCGATGACGGGTTACGAAGTGGTCGGTGTGCCCTCCGACGCTCGCGGCAATGTCGATCTCGCCAGCCTGAGAGACATCTGTGATGAAACCATCGCGGGGCTGATGTTGACCAACCCAAACACATTGGGGTTATTTGACGAAAATGTGCTAGAGGTGATCGAGATCGTGCACCAGGTGGGCGGCCTGGTTTATGGAGACGGCGCTAACCTGAACGCTCTTTTAGGGATTGCCCGCCCGGGAGACCTGGGCTTTGACGTGATGCATTTCAACCTGCATAAAACCTTTTCCACTCCGCATGGGGGCGGCGGTCCGGGCTCTGGCCCGGTGGCCGTTACGCAAAAACTGGCTGATTTTCTCCCCGCGCCTATCATCGGTATTGTCGAAGAAGCCACGGAAGATGTCCCTCCTCTATACGGCTTCATCACTCCCCCCAAAACAATCGGGCGTGTAAAAGCCTTTCATGGTCAGTTTGGTGTGCTGGTACGGGCGTACACCTATATACGCATGCACGGACCAGATGGGTTGCGGAAGATCGCTGAACACGCGGTTTTAAACTCAAACTACCTGCTTTCACTCCTGCGCCACAGGTACACACTGCCCTATGACCGGACATATATGCATGAATTTGTGCTCGAAGGTGTTTGGGCAGACGCTCCTGACGTTCAAGCGTTGGATATCGCCAAGCGTCTGATGGACTATAACTTCCACCCTCCCACAAATTATTTCCCTCTCATCGTACATGAAGCCTTGATGATCGAACCAACCGAAACTGAAAGCAAACAAGAACTGGATGCCTTCGCCACTGCCATGCTAAAAATCGCGGATGAGGCCCATTCAACACCGGCTCTCCTGAAGGAGGCTCCGCACAATACACCAATTGGCCGCCTTGACGAGGTAAAAGCCGCCAAAGAACTCGTTCTCTGCTGCTGGTTACCAGAACAAGAATAAGTGAGAATAAGCCAAAAAAAGAACTCCCTTGCAGGGAGTTCTTTTGGTTTAAGTCAGTTTTCGTTTGAGCGTTTCAATCACACTGGAAAGCGCTTCCGGCAGCCTGGCAGGATCTTTTCCGCCTGCCTGCGCCATTACCGGACGCCCTCCGCCACTGCCGCCCACAATAGCCGCTGCCTGCCTGGCGAGTTCGCCGGCATTGAGCCCGCGCTTTACCAGGTCTTCAGTGACCGAGCATATGATCATTGGTTTTTCGTTAATGATCGACCCGATGGCCACGATTCCAGAAGGGTGCTTATGACGAAAGATGTCAGCCATTTGCCGCATCGTCTCAATGTCCGCTCCCTTCAACAATACAGAGAGCACTGGTATGCCAGCAATGTAGAGAATGTTGGCCAGTTTGCCTTCAAAATCCGCTTTGACCCATTCTTGGCGTACGCGCCCCAACTCAACCTGTAAAGACTCGATTTCATCCTGTAGAGAATTGATTTTCGCAACCACTTCTTCCATAGACGAATTGGTCAAACGCGCCGCCCGGCGCAGTATCTTATTGCGCGCCTGTATCATCTCATATGCGCCCCGCCCGGTTACTCCTTCAATGCGTCGAATCCCGGCTGCCGCGCTGCCCTCACTGAGAATCAAGAAGGTACCTATATCTCCAGTATTTTCAACGTGCGTACCGCCGCACAACTCGTATGAAATGGGGTTTTCTTCATCGATGGTTACAGTGCGGACTTTTTCGCCATACTTCTCGCCAAATAAGGCCATCGCTCCTTCAGCCATCGCGTCCTGTAATGTTTTCTCTTTGATCACTAATGCATGTGAAGCGAGTATTTCACGGTTAACTCCGCTTTCAATTTCATCCAACTGCTCCTGGGTTAAGGCTTCAGGGTGAGTAAAATCAAACCGCAGGCGATCTGGAGCAACCAATGAGCCCGCCTGCCGAGCGTGGTTGCCTAACACCTTGTGCAATTGCGCATGCAGTAAGTGAGTGGCGGTATGGTTGCGCATAATATCCATTCGCCGTTGTCGGTCGACTTTCATGAGAACCTTGTCACCGTTTCTGACAGTTCCGTGAACCACTTCACCGATATGGATGATGATGCCCGCAGCTGGTCTGCGTACTGCCTCCACCTTGATTTCCCAACTGCCATCCAGTGCCGTAAGGGTGCCTGTATCGCCCACTTGCCCGCCGGCTTCAATATAAAACCCTGTCTTGGGCAAGATGACTTCTACTTCACTACCGCGGGGTGCTTCAGATAATACTTCTCCTTCAGAAAACAGGCCCACAATCTGTGTTTCAATTTCAAGCGCGTGATAAGGGTCGTACGACACGCCGCCTGCGGGGATTTTTCCTGATTCAACCAATTCCACATAAACTTTTCGATAGAGTTCAACCTCATTGCCACCCATTGTGCCTATTGCCTTACCCGCGCCTGAGTGAAGTCTGTGCTCTTCCATGGCTTTTTTAAACCCGGGTTCATCCACGTCCAGGCCAACTTCGCGCGCGATATCCCTGGTAATTTCCAGCGGCAGCCCATGAGTGGCGTAAAGTTCAAATGCCTTGCTGCCATCCAATACCTTCTTCCCGCTTTTTTTGAGTTCGTCCATCAGCTCTTCTAATTGGCTGACGCCGCCTTCTACCGTGCGCTGGAAACGCAGTTCTTCTCGTGTAAGGTTGTCCAGTATCGTTTTCCGATTTTTCTCCAGCTCGGGATACGCCGCCCGGTATTGATCAATAACAATACTGGCAATTTGCGCCATAAACGGCTCGGTTAAACCCAGCTTGGATGCGAAACGCGCCGCGCGGCGAATAATCATGCGGCAAATGTAATTTCTGCCGATATTTCCCGGAACGACTCCATCGGCGATCAAAAAAGAGGCCGCGCGCGTATGGTCCGCAATCACCCGGTATGGCGTGAAATCTTCGTTCATCGCTGCCACGCTCATCCCTGTAAGCTCGCGTATCTTATCCAATAAGGGTGTGAAAAGGTCTGTTCGGTAATTGGAGTTTACATTCTGTAGAATCGCTACAATACGTTCAAACCCCATACCGGTATCCACGTGCCTGGCAGGCAGGGGTTCAAATGTGTCTTGATCAAGGCGATTGTATTGAATAAAGACCAGGTTCCATATTTCCAGAAAGCGGGGGCAATCTCCATTAACCTTGCAAATGTGCCCGGGGACCTCTTTCTTATTACAAAAGGACTCTCCTCTATCGATGTGAATCTCGCTGCAAGGCCCGCAAGGACCTGTATCCGCCATCTCCCAGAAATTTTCTTTACGTCCAAAAGAAAGTACATGCTCAGGGCTCATTCCGGGTTGCTGCCGCCAGATTTCCGCGGCCTCTACGTCAGCCGGAATATTCCCCTTGTCGTCTTTAAATACTGTGGCATATAAATGCTCAGGATGAAGTCCCCAAACGCCTGTCAACAGCTCCCAAGCCCAGGCTATTGCCTCTTTTTTGTAATAATCACCAAACGACCAGTTACCAAGCATCTCAAAAAAGGTGTGATGCGAATCATCACGCCCGACATCGTCCAGGTCATTATGTTTTCCGGCTACACGCATACTTTTTTGAGAATTGACCGCCCTTGTGTAATCTCGCTTGTCAATGCCGAGGAACACGTCTTTAAACTGCACCATTCCAGCGTTGGTAAAAAGAAGGGTTTGGTCTCCTCCAGGCACCAAAGAGGAAGAAGGCACATAGGTATGCCCTTTTTGTTTAAAGAAATCAATAAAACCCTGCCTGATTTCCGCTCCAGTCATTTGTTTCATATCCATTTCACCTGTTCTTTCCTCAAGTATATGCGCATGAATTATATTCGATATTTCTCCCGGTTAACAAACCACCGCGGACCTTGATGATCCGCGGTGTAGACTGTGCGGCTCACTTACCGCGATACGGCGATCTTGACGATTTTTCCATGTTTATCCATGGTAACCCTGGCATATTGTTGATGTACACGATTCGCTTGTTTCAACTGCCTGCTAATACTCACCACCACCTTCCCGGAAGGCTGAGTATATTTCTTGTTGTTTCGCTGGTTATACTGTTGATTCTTAATCCGAACCTCGGCATTTTCGATGCCTGGCAGGTAATCCCGGGCAATTGTTTTTGCCTGCGCGATCATTTTCGGTGCCAGCATCTCAGTTTGCTGGTCAAGGTTCAAGGAATCGCTGATAGTCTTGATCACCGGGTGAGCCAGGTCCCGCGGCATCATCTTTTTCATCTCGCGATTCTGGTCATAAGCTACCAAAGGATCGCCATAAAGTACAAATGAAATGAGCGTCTTCTGGTCTTCTCCATCCAGGTAACCTTGCCGTCGGTTCATTTCCCGAACAAATTCGGCTTTCGCCTTCAACATGGAAGCACCGATTGCCAGCCCATCACGCAGATTCTTCAAAACCAGGTAACCGATCAAATCTGCCCCTATAAGCGGTGTGGTCACAGAGCCATAGGAAATCGTCGTTGAGCCAACCATCGCCAAAACGCCCTTGCCGAGCATCGTCAGGGCAATGGATTCATCCTCCGCTTTTTCAAGGATATGCCCTCCGTAGCAGGCTTCACAAAAGACGATGCGAGGTGTCCGCGTGATCCTTTGGATGTCCATCGGTCGCAACGCCACCGGAAAGTCGGGTCCGCTGTCATTTTCGGTGGGATCCTTTTGCCCGTACCATTCTCCGGCATCCTCCACACCATGCACATTAAAGTAACCAACCTGGGCATCGGCCAATTTTCTAACATCAAAGCTGGCATTCTTTCCATTTGGAGAAAGGTAAAGATACTTGCCTTCGCCAATGGGTCTGAACGCAACCAGAGAAGAACGCCTCCACACAGATGCGGTGTATCCTAGGTTGAAATGCCGATCTGCTAATCCTTTATTCCAGAAAAATAAGAGGTTTAGAATACTATCGATAAGAGAAGTTGAAGTGGCGGGGCTTCCATGGTAACCCATCAAATTCCTCATTTGTTCCATCAGCAAGCCCACATCAGCGCCATTTTCACCCGGAAGCCTTCCCACGGGCCAATCCGTCACAAAGTAGTTTGTATCCAGTGCGCCATAGGGGCTATCCGAAGGCACTGATTCATCTGAATCATCGGTCGGGTTGGGCAGGCGATGAAAAGGCACTACCTCATCACCCCCTACAATTAAAACCGCGCCAATCCTCTCGCCACTCCGGACAAGTGCTTTATCCAGGTCAACCAGCGAGAGCTTAATTTTCCAGGGATCCAACCTATCGACCGGGGTGATATTATATTTACCGCAGCTTTGCAAATCATCAGGCAGGAACACAATCGACGTCCAACCCGCGTTCTTCTCAACGGTTTTCGCCAGATTCTTCAGCTCTTCAATGACCAATCTGGCGCTCTGTTTTCCATATTGCTTTTCCAGGCCGCTTTTCATGGTGAGAATCACGTACGCCGGGAAACGCTCATCCGTTCGGCTGAGGGATGGCTGAGAAATATCCAGGGCAACCTTTTTTAAGGTCGCCTCAACTTCAGCAATGAATTGTTTTTTTGGACTGGCCGATTCTTGGTTTACTTTGGGGTGTTCCGGATAAAACTCGTCTTTGGTGGGCAGAACCCTGTACCCATCAAATGATGTAACCTCTGTCGCTGTCGGGCTGGTTGGTGGTACACCAGGAACTGTTTCACCGCCGGCGCCAAGCTGATTTAACCCAAGTTTGCCAGAAACTTCCGCCGGTATAGGCAAATCAAAATCAATCTGCATATTGACCGGGTACAGCGGTTTGAATGAATGCTTATCCCCCCACAACCTGGTGATAACCTGCGCTGAAGGGTCATTTGCCGCGCAGTAATGCAACAACTGCACTGCTTCATCAGTTTCGCCGCCTTCAAGCAGTGCGCCCGCCAACAGCAAGGTTATTTGGATATTTTCAGGCCAGCGTGAGTGGTAAAGCCTTGCGAGTGTGATCAGCGTATCCCGGTCGCCAAGCCTTTTCGTGAGCAGCAAATGGTAGTAACAGGCAAGTTCCACTTGCTCTGTTATGTTGATGATCTCCATCAATTGTTGGCGTGCTTCTTCGTTCTGCCTTCGTTGGATCAGCTGTCTGATGCGGTTTAGGCTCAATCCCCACTCCGGAACTTTCTCTCCATGTATTGGGGTACCGCCGAGCGCTTTGATGGTGCCTGAAACGATAGGTAAAAAGGCTGGGTCGCTGTGGGCAAAGACTTCCTCACCCAATACAGCCGCATCCAGGTATTCGGGATCTGCACGCAGTATTTTTTGTATCACCGGTACAGCGTGAGAAAACCGCATCTCTTTCACCAGCGCATGCGCGTAAAGCAGGTTGATTTCCAGGTCTCCAGGGAAAGTGGTCATCCAGGCGAGCGCAGCCTGCCGGGTAAAGCGATATGAACCGGTAGCCAAACCCGCGTTCAATATTTGCAACATTCGCTTTCGATCAACAGGCATCGTTTTTTTCGCTTTCGATTGCATATAAGGAATCATGGCTGTGAACTCACTTCCTGTGATTGATGCACCAGGTTCAATGCAAGAACCGCGCCCAATTGGCGATGAATATTCACATTACGCGGTTCCAGTGAAGAGGCTTTGCGCAGCATCTGCTCAGCTGCCTGGTAGTCCTTCGCTTCTTTCAATAAAGCAGCGCAAGCAAGGTAAAGGTCCAACTCACCTGGGTTTTTCGTAATTCCTTGCTCCAACGCTTGGCGCGCTTTTAAATGATCGCGCTGCTTCAGGTACACCTGGCTGAGAAGCAGGTACGCGTCCTTCCTCCTGGGTTCAAGCGCGATTGCCTGGCTGAAATAGCTCGCCGCCTGGTCAAGGTTGCCCACTTTCTCTTGGATTTTTCCCAGAAGCATCTGTAAATCAACTTCTTCAGGCTGGATAGCGAGCGCTTTTTTGGCTACCATTTCTGCTTTCTTAATATTGCCGCATTGGTCTTCCGCTTCAGCCAATAAGCGAAGTAATTCTGGGTTCTCAGGGTACTTATCACTGAATGACGCGATGAGATCGCGCGCCGCTGACGCGCCTTTGATATCTTTTAACAAACTGGCGTGCTCAACCAGAACCTGCACATCGGCATTTTTGCTTTGAGTGGCTTTCTCCAACATTTGCAGCGCTTTGCTCTTGTCACCCTGATCGTTCAGTAATTGCGCCATCAACACATAGCTGCTGGCGTCATCCGCGTCCAGTGATATCGCCAGGTTCACCTGGTCAAGCGCTTTCTCGAGTTCTCCCCTTTTCCAGCGCACCTTGCCGGCTTGCAATCTGGCTTTAACCGCGTATGGATCGACCTTCACCGCTCTTTCAGCCGCTTCAAATGCTAAATCCAGGTCTCCGGACTGTTGATGCGCTTCTGAAATAGAAAGCCAGAGGTCCGGGTGATCGGGTTGTTTTTCTACCGCCGTGAGCAGATACTTCAGCGCTTCGTCTGGTTTTTCATTCCGCAGCAAAGCTTTCCCAAGTTTTTCCTGAATCTCAGGCTCATCTTGCGCATACAGGTTCGCCAGCCGAAGAGACTCAACAGGTCTTTCAGCATTACCGAGCCGCTGCCATAACTCAGCGAATTTAACATGCCAGCGGTATTCGTTTGGCCATAGTTCAAGCGCCTGCGCCAGGCTTTCGGCAGCCGCTGTTAAGTTGCCAGTACGTTCAAGTAAATCGGCGCGTAATCTTAGTGAAAGAGGTTGCTGCGGTTGGATGCGCAGTGACCGCTCGAGAATTTCAAGCGCTTTGGGCACATCATTTTCGGCAGTGCAGACACATTGTTCAAACATCACCAGCGGATGTTCTGCGAATTTCTTGGCAACCTGAAGGGCAGTTCTCGATTGCCCGATACGCCGTAAAGCGGATGCTAACGCGGCTACATCTTCTGGCGTTGGTGTCAGCAGAGCCAGCTCGCGAATATTCTCCCTGGTCGGCTCTTTGGCCAGTTGATAACGCAGGACCCACCGGCGCGTTTCTTCCTTCACCGCGTCATTGGTTATTCTCTCCATTTCGGCGTTGTCAGGGGCCGGCTCCTTCTGTTCACTCAAAGCACAGTGCCGTTCAACACCAAGTGATTCCGCCCTGTTAGCCATTTCTTGCGCCAGCGCCTGGTGTTTCAAGTGCATCAGGCGGTCGGCCTGGTGGCTCGGGACAAGCCCTGTCGCTCGCGCGCCAAATTGTAATGCCTCCGGCCATCGTTCTAAAGCCGCTGCCGATTTAGCCAGGTTTCGAAAAATCCCGATTTTTACAATAAACGGGAAAGCCTGAACTTCTGAAAACACATTGATAGCCATTTCAAGGGAGGTTTCGGCCGCCGCATAGTTACCTGCATTTGCCAACAGCCGAATGAATGAAATCTTTTCTGGTTCTCCAACACTGACTGAATCGAAAATGTCGCCTTCCACCGGCTCATCTCGAACCAGGGTACCGTCATCCAGTTCACGCTCACTCTTCAGCAAGTTAAGATAACCAGTCAGTGGATGTTTCGGGTCCAAGCGGATCTCATCCAGGATATGTTGATAATCCTCCTGCGAACAACAGGCGAGCGCCGTTTCGATCCCATAGAGATGAGCCTCGAGGTTTTCTGGTTCTGCGCTGATCCAATCCTGAACATCGCCCATCAACTCCTCAGGGCTTCCCACTGCCATGGCGATGCGAGACTTCAAGACAATTTCGGGTCTTGAGGAATCCAGCAGTTCCTTCCAGTCCATCGGCAGGAAAGCTTCTTCAATCATGACGTCCATGGGCCTTACAGGTTCATCGGGGTTTATATCCAACTGCGTCCCCTCGCCTGAATGGGTGAAGGCGGTCTCTCTCTTGAAAAGTTCCGTCATTCCATTCGTTGGCTGTACCGATTCCAATACAGAGAGGGCTTTTTCCAGTTCGCCCGACATACGATATAAGCCGGCAAGAGAGAGTTGCGCCTGCGAGCTTCCCTGGGCAGCGGCCTTTTCAAGGCAAGAGATGGTTTTCTCAGGATTCCCCAGGGTGGAAAAAATCATCGCTGCTTTGATCAATGCGTCGGCATCGTCCGTTTTATCAATCAACGCGAGCAAGCATTGCTCGATTTCCAGAGATTCTTCATCCGTATTAATACCAATTCGATTTTGCGCCTGGAGTAACCTCAGCCCAAGGTGGTCTGGGTATTGTGCAACCGCATTTTTTATGTGTTTTTCAAGATTTCCAGTTCGCCCCAGTGCTGTTAGAAACTCAATCAGCCAGATGTGGTTCTCAGGATGGTCAGGCGCAACTTCAAGCGCCGACTCTCCCTGCTTTACCGCTTCGTCCATATCGCCTGATAGATTTAAGAACTCTGCTTTATGACGAAGCAATCCATACCAGGAAGGCTGAAGGCTAATCGCCTGCTCTAACGCAGCCATCGCGATTTCATGTTCACCGTTCTGCGCAGCAGAATGTGCTAATCCGGCAAAAAGCCGGGCGGAAGGCAGGTCCCGTCCACCCTGGCTTTCATCCATAATCGCGTCAAATAATTTTCTCGCTGCACTATATTCTCCTGACTGGAGCAGCCACTCTGCTTTCAGCATTTTGGCGTGTAAGTTGTCAGGTTCCCGGATAAGCAAATCATCCAGGAGCTCTTTGGTAAATATCAACTCACTCTTAGCGAGCCTGATAGGACTCACCAGGTGAACATAGTCCGGCTGCAGAATACCTTCCAAATACGCCATCGACCAGACAGTATCTTCCTTCAGGTGATCGGCAATTGGCTTCAGGTATCCAAGCCCTTTTTCCTGTTCGCCCTTCCAGATAAGCCTTGACCCGTATTCACCGATGAAGCGATGGTCACCCGGGTACCGGTTGACGAACCCCGCGATGGTTTCATCAATGTTCTCCATGCCAAGTTGTTTCATGGCGGCGACCAGCTGAAGATCAATTTCAGCAGAATGCCCTTTCACAGAGAGTTCCAGTAAGTACGGAAACGCTTCAGACACCAACCCTTCATCCATCAATCGCTGGGCGTAAACACGCTGCAGTTCCGCGTTACCCGGGTTGGCAGCCATTCCTTCTTTGAGCGTCGTCAAGGAGGATGAATGGTCACCACCCGCCCAGGCGATTTCTGCCAACTCGATCCAGGGTTTGACCTCCCCTTCGGCAAGCGCGATTGCTCTGCGCAATTCATCGATCGCTGCAGCATCCTGTCCTTTACGGTGATGAGCCATGCCAGCCAACGTCAACCCTCGCGCGCTCTCCGGGTTTCGACCGAGTATTTCTGTCGCAGCCGTCAGCGCTTCATCCGCTTTCCCCACCATTAAGGCGATTTCGCCAAAGCGGTTCAGGTCTTTTTCTTCTGGCAGGTCTATCAGGTCTATAAGTTCACGATACGTCTGGTAAGCGGCGTCATAAGCGTTTCCCCTGATTTGCGCATCTGCCAGTTTACGCATAATGCCTACCGAACTTGGGTCAAGCGCGTTCAGCGTTTCAAGATACCCCAGCGCGGCAGCATGGTCTCCTTTTCCTTCCGCCGCAGCCGCTAACGCCGCATTCACAGGTTCACTCGAGGGGTTACGCGCTATTAATACTTTGCCGAGGCGCTCTGCTTCATCGTAAGCGCCGCTTTCCACAAGCAAAGTCAGCAGCGAAATGGGCTCCCAGCTTTGAATTTGTTCCGGGCCATCGGCAAGCAGCCGTTCGAATTCGCTTTCAGATAGCTGTTTTAGGTTTTCTTGCAATTCTGCCCGGGCGAGATCAACATTACCCGCTTTCGTCATTTTCTTTGCTTGCTGCATAATCTTCGCAGTCGCGGATTCACCGCTTAGCGGTAAATCACCGGCTGCGCTTGTGTACGCGAGCTCTGCGAGTATTTCTGGATCAGCCAGGTCTTCGGTTGAAAAAAGTTCACCAAGCGGAATGCTCTCAGCGGCTGCATCGAAATGGATATCGGCCTTTTTGACTTTGCTCATTTTGAGCAACGCTGAAATAACCTCGAGCGCTTTTTCATTTAGTTCCGCGGCTACAGCCGTGTTGCCAGCCAGCTGTGCGATGTCCGCAACCGACTGACATTGAAAGGCGTAATGCATAGACGAAACCGGGTTTTTCCAGTAATCTCCGGTGGACTTTTTTGCGCTTTCTGGTGGTTGATATTTTTCCAGGATTTTGGAGGCAACCTGCGTGTAAATGACACCTTCACTGGTTTTCTTCAACTGTTTCAATGCCGTTACCTGTATCTGCGGGCTTAAGGGATAGAGGTAGCGGCGCAAGACCTCAACTTTTTCCTGCTCGGTCCAGGGCAGGCATAAAACGAGATGGGTAAAGATATCTACACTGATTTCCGCCTGCTGAAATATCGTGAGGTCGCGAAAACACGAGTCTTTGTCTTCAATCAAATTCGTAACCACCACGAAAACAGTCCCCCACAAGAGGAGAAACCTATCTCCGTGGTTAATTTTCATCCTGGTCACGATCTCTTGAATAATTTCCGCCCAACTCGCGGCCGTTTTCCGTTTTTCCAGCAAAGCCAACGCCAGCCCCCCAACCTGAGCCAGGGTCGCGGGTGGTTTGTCACCCTGGATGTACTCTTCGTAACCGAACATGACCTTTTCTAACTTTTCCCGTGAGGTCATTCTGGCGTTCAAAGTGGATAAATCGAACGCAGGGTCATAAAGGAGGACTGTCAAAGTACCTGGGTTGAGCGGCATTCCCTGCCGGGTTAAAGAGGTTATGACCGGAGAATCTTCCGTGAGCTGTTGAAATTCTTTCCAGATGAAAGGATCCTGGCTCAATGCCTTAAACTGAACGACGGCCTCTTGTTTTTGCGCGAGGTGGTTCAGCGTGATTATGAGATCGAGATAACGCATTTCGTCTCCTCTCCTGGCTATCAGAGTTGGATTACCTGCAGTCTTTATATTTTCGTTACCAGTAAATAGGCGGCTACGATCAGCAACAACCCCAGAATTACCAGGAAAATCCCGATTCCCGCGGTGGTTTTTACCATTTGGTCAAGCGCTTCAATCAGAGAACGCGCATTGCCCACCAGGCCCGAAATTTCGTCGGTAATGCCCTTTTGCGCGAGTTTGGTGGTTTGGTCTGCAATGGTGCGAATTTCCTTCCCATTGAGCTTGCCAATCAAAGTAAAAACGCCAATCCCCAGTACCACCACGCCGCAAAACAACAACACGCTCGCCATGGTTAACAGGAAATCACTTACAGTCATTGAAAACATAAAGCCCTCCAAAATAGTTGCTCTGGAGGGTTTGATGCAAGTATTATGCCATCATTATTTGCTTATGTTGAGATCAGGTCCTTGGGAAGATCCGCCAGGTTGATGGTCATTCCATCACAGAAAAGCATAGCTCTTTCAATCGCGTTAGAAAGCTCCCTGATGTTGCCCGGCCAGGAATACTGCTGCATTACCTCCATAGCTTTCGGCGAAACCTCAACCACATTCATGCCCTGCCTGGCGTTATTTTCGCGCATAAAGAACCCTACCAGTTCAGGAATATCCTCTTTGCGTTCTCTGAGCGGAGGCATATCCAGGTCCACCACCTTCAACCGGTAATACAGGTCTTCCCGGAAATCGCCTTTTTGAATCATCTCTTTTAAGTTTCGATTTGACGCGGCGATTATCTGCACATCCACACTAATCAAAGCTGTGCCGCCTACCCGGCGAAAGGTGTGGGTTTCGATTGCGGTCAGCAATTTAGCCTGAATATCCACCGGCATCGAAGCGATTTCGTTGAGGAATAAAACGCCGCCATCTGCAATTTCCATCAAACCCGGTTTTTTTCGGTCAGCGCTGGTGAACGCCCCCGCTTCGTGGCCGAAAAGTTCCGATTCAAGCATTGTGCTTTGAATGGCTGCACAATTGATAGAGATAAAAGGCTTGTTCGCTCGTGGCCCAATAGAATGAATGTACTTGGCGATGACATCTTTTCCTGTTCCGGTTTCCCCGGTGATGAGCACGGAAACCTGTTTTTCAGACGCCACCAGTGCCTGTTGAACGGTATTTTTCACGACTTCATTCGTGCCGATCACGAAATTCCCTTTTTGCATCTGCGCTTCACGATAGTGTTCTAACTCACGGCGCATGGCCACTATCTCACGAGCGCGTTGCAACGACTTTTCCAATAGCGACATATCCAAAGGTTTTTGAAGAAAATCAGTGGCGCCATTCTTCATCGCGTCAACCGCCATGTCGATACTGCCAAAGCTGGTAATCACGATGATTGGTGGGCGCGCGGGCATCATCGCCGTTTCATAAAGCAGGTTTAAACCATACTCTCCATGGAGCTGCACGTCGAGCAGCACTACATCGCCATCCCCTTTCTTCACCCTTTCACGAGCCTCATCCAGCGTACTCGCTTCGAAAACCTCATATCCCTTCTTTTTGAGAAAGGTGCTAACGAAGTTCCTTGCGTTGTCTTCATCTTCCACGACCAAAACAGATAAACTCATAGGTTATTCTCCGATGTCCGCAGGCAATTTTATAGTGAACACTGTTCCTCCGGGAAAAGATTCTACCTTGATACTCCCTTTATGGGCGTTTACGATTTGCTTGGTGATCGCCAGTCCCAGCCCTGTGCCCATCTTCCTGGTGGTCACAAAGGGCTCAAAAATACGCGTTTTGATATCCTGGGGAATCCCCGGCCCATTGTCGGAAACACTGATCTCTACAAGCGGGCGATGGTCTACTTCCAGAACCTTTACTGCCTTAATCGCCAGCGTGTCGCCGTTGTCTGTCATCGCTTCAAGCGCGTTGGAAATCAGATTAGTGAAAACGTTTTCAAGCGAGCGTGGATCTCCATAAATTTTGGGCAATTGTTCTTCCACGTGCAGTATGGGTTTCACGTTCACCCTCGACATGCGTGGCAGCCAACGATCAATGATGCGCTTCAGAAACGGTTCAACTTCAAATGGCTCGTACTTCAGTTCCATCGGGCGTGAAAACGCTAAAAACGACTCCATCAGGTGGTCAAGCCGCATGCAATCTCCCTGCATGCGGTTTATCACATCCTGGCTGGGGTCATTTTCATCCAATGTTGCAGCAAGCAGCTGCAGACCCGTGGATATGTTATTGATGGGGTTTCTCACGTCATGGGCAAAAGCCGCTGTGTAATCACCCAACACAGCGCGATGTTCGAGCTGCTGCGTAACCGCCTTGCTTTCCTCGTGTTCGCTGATATCCATCATCAATATTTCCACAGCCGATACGCTCTCACCCAGGTGTACTGGAATTACTTTCATCAGAACTGGAAATGCGTGCCCATTCCTGCGGTTAAGCACGGCCTTGCCCACGTTGAGCGTTTCCTTTCCTTTTTGGGCATCCACGAGCGCGGGTAACAGGCGGTCACAACCGATCAGAATGTTTTCATAACTTTGCCCTTTTACCTCCCAGGCTGCGTACCCCAACATAAACTCAGCCGCCGGGTTAATTTGCTCAATTTTCAGCAGATTATCGAGTATGATCACACCTTCATTCATCGACTCAAAAACCTGGTTCTTCAAGTTAACCGAGTACATGGAACGCTCAATTCTTTCATTGAGATTATTCACCAGCACTTGCTGTTGAAAAAGAGCAAGCAGCATTGAAGCGAGCATTTCCATCCCGTCCAGGCTCAAGCTTACGGGAATACCACCCTTGCCCGCCGCGACGAGCAGACCAAAAGCCCCCCCACCCTCCAGCATCGGCGCGGAGGCAACATACTCAATATTCTTCACCCTGGCTTCGCGGTGCAGTTCAGTCATAATTCGAGAACCGGTCACCCAGATGGTTGGCTTTTCCAACTTCATCAAGTCGGTGGATGGAAGCTTACGAGGAAAATCTTCCACATTCCCCGAAACCGCCACTCTTTTCAATTGCGGGAGAGAAGAGTCCGCTTGATAAAGGCATACCGTCTCACAACCCAATATTTCACAGATAATATCCACGCCCTGGTAGATTTTTTCGGCGATATCTCCGGTGTCTGCTAAGCGGGAAAAGCGGGTGAGCAACCGATACGTATCTTCGAGATGGAGTTTCCTCTCTTGTTCGTCCAGTGTTTCTGGCAGAACCCGAATGACGGTCCATTTCCCACCCTTGTCGATGAAGTCAAAACGAACGCGCGCCTTCAAAGGAGTGAGGTCTCTCCGTTTGATTTGCGTTTCCCTGATCTCTCCAGAAAAAGACGTGGACAAATCCAATCCGGGGAACAGAAAACCAACATTTTTACGAAAAACATCGCGATGAGAATAAGAAACCACCCTCATCAACCGGCTGTTAATGAACAGGATGCTTCTCGTTTCGTTCTCTACCAAAGCGGCAGGGGTTTCATCAAAATTTAATAGTGCAGTGATCTCCTCGAGACCGGGTTCATTTTTCCCTTTTAGCACGGACGAGAACCTGCCTGAAATCGCCCTCATTTTCTTTTAATCGTGACCCTTCGTAAATGCGCCGGTAAAATGCCCTCAATCGCTCGATACTTGGCAACCGTTCGCCTCGCCACTTGAAAACCTCTTTCAGTCAACATTTCAACCAATTCAGAATCACTGTACGTTTTGGGTTCTTTCTCGATAATTTCCTTGAGAACACTGCGCACGTTCAGGCTGCGGTCAAAGAAAGAAGCCAGCGGAACGATCCTTTTATTGGGTAATTGCACCGACTTATTCGCGACAGCGCGTGAGATAGTAGATTCGTGCACTTCGAGTTCCTTCGAAAGCTGCGCACGCGTCACCGGCTTGAGATACTTATCCCCTTTTATAATGTATTCGCGCTGCAAGCTTACCACACGGGTGAGCAACCGTTCCATGGTGTGGTTGCGTTGTTGAAGGCACTTCACAAATAATGAAGCTTTCTCCAGGTCCTTGCGTAAATCAATCCTGGCATCTTCATCTGCCTGGCGTATCGCCTGTTTAAACAACGGGTTAACTTGCAGCGTTCCACTTAGGGGCATGATGATTTCTACCACCAGCGGTTTTTCAGGATCTTCATTTAGGAAACCAATCAGGATATCCGGCTGATGATACACATGCGTCGTTTGAGCAGCCGGTTGGCGGGCATCTCCCCAGTGCGAGCGTGCTGGAAAAGGATTAAGGTTTTCGGCGATGAATTTCGCGGCGGCAATAATTTTCTTTTGCGGTACATGATGACGATGCGCGAGTTCAGCGTAATGATGATGACTGAGATCGTCCAGCCCGTCTTTGATCAACTCTTCGGCCAGTTCCGGAACCTCACCCGTTTCACGTAAAGTTTGCAATTGGACCAGTAACGCTTCTGTCGTGGAGACCGATCCAACTCCTACGGGGTCTGCCATTTGGATGGCACGCTGAATTTTTTCGACCACAGATAACGGGAAATGAGTGTACCGGGCAACCTCGATCAGACTGGTGGTCAGCAGCCCATCTTCATCAAGATGGGTCAGCATGAAGGCAGCTAATCCGCGCTCCTCTTTCTTTAAATCTGGAGCGATTTGTCGCAGTACATAAGTCGGCAACTCCTCCGCGGCTGGGGCAAAAGGCTCATCCTCCACTTCATTATCCACATAATCTTTCCTGGGGATAAACTCTTCGCGCGGTGAAAGAAATACCACCGGTTCTTCGTTTGCCGGGTTGCTCGGGATGCTGCAAATAGGGCATTTACCTGGGTCAGACAAGATGCGGTGGCAGGTCGGGCAGCGCCTTTCTTCAACTAATTCCAGAGCCGGGTTTCCTGCCAGCTCAGAATCAATTTGCTGCCGTAGTTCCTCCGCGGTAAGCGCAAGCAGCGACATTGTTTGGGCAAGGTGCGCAGTTGTGAGCGGTTTTTGAACCTGGCGGGTTTGCTGTATCATAGTATTCAAATCCTAATGAAGTATAGCCTTTTTAAAGCAATCGTGCAAGTTCTATGCCAGCGTTTTTCGGTTAAAATGGTCGTGAAATCATCGCTAAAGCGATGATTAATAAAGGCGCAATAATGAGAACTGGCCTAATCCGTTTGATACTGGTTTGTTTGCTCCTCGTGGTTGTTGGAGCTCTGAGCACTTCTCTTTTCTATAAACCTTTAGGCAGAGAGGGTTTCAACGCCGGACGCGCGTATCAAGATGTCCTCTTTCAAACAGCGCTTGGTCCTCGCGTGCCTGGTTCTCAGGCGCACGAAAAAGTTATCCAATATTTCATTCAGGAGTTAAAACGAGCCGGGTGGCAGGTGACGCTTCAGCGTGGTGAAAGGTTGGGGCACTCAGCCACCAATATCCTTGCAAGCAGGGGCACCCTGCAGCCGCGGGTGATCGTTGGAGCGCATTACGACAGCCGGATGACAGCCGACCGGGAGATTGACCAAAGCCTGCGAGGTACGCCCGTTCCTGGCGCAAACGATGGCGCATCAGGCGCAGCGGTGCTGCTTGAACTGGCCAGAACAATCCCAACTTCTAACAGTGAGGGAGTCTGGTTGGTTTTCTTTGATTTAGAAGACCAGGGAAATATTGAGAGTTGGGACTGGATTCTGGGTTCGCGTATTTTTGTTGACCATCTAACAACGGCTCCAGAAGCAGTGATCATCATCGATATGATTGGCGATCGAAATTTGCTCATTCCTCGAGAAATGAACTCAGACCCCGAACTGACCGCAGAGCTCTGGAAGCTGGCTGCGGAATTAGGTTATGAAAATACTTTTCTTGACTTGCCCGGGTACAGGATTCTTGATGATCACATTCCTTTTCTTGAACAGGGTATTCGAGCGGTCGACATCATCGATTTTGATTATCCCCACTGGCACACCCTCCAGGACACTCCCGATAAGGTCTCTCCAGCCAGCCTTGAAATAGTGGGCAATGTACTGCTGGCCTGGCTGAAGCGTTAAGTGATTGTCAATTGACCGTAAATGACTTACACTACTGATACTATTAAAACAACCGAAGGAAAACAACAACTATGAAAAATAGCCATGTCTTCATGCCTGCTGCCCAACGGATTTCATCGTTTGAGCCCTACTTTTTTGCTTCTTTGGGGAAAAAGATAAACCAATTGAAACAGCAGGGTATGGATATTATCCGAATTGACATGGGGTCGCCTGACCTCCCACCCGCTGATTTTATTATCGAAGAGTTGGTGACACAAAGTCGAAAATCTGATACGCATGGTTATTCTCCTACTGGAGGGACACAGGCTTTCAAACAGGCGGTGGCTGACTATTACATGGATCGTTTTGAGGTTGCGCTGGACACTTCCAGTGAAATTATCGGCTTGATCGGCTCAAAAGAAGGGCTATTTAACCTCAGCCAGGTTATCCTCAACCCTGGAGATATCGCATTGGTACCTGACCCTGGCTACCCCGTTTACAGCGCCAGCGGTATCATCGCTGGCGGCGAGGTGGTCTATTTCCCCTTATTAGCTGAGAATGGCTTCCTGCCCGACCTAAAGGCGATTCCTGAAAGTGTGCTGCAAAAAGCCAAAATCCTCTGGCTGAACTACCCCAATAACCCTACAGGCGCTGTCGCCAGTATGGCGTTTTTTGAGGAAGTCATCGCTTTCGCCCGCAAGCACCACATCCTCGTGGCTCATGACGCCCCATACGTGGATATTTGCTTCGATGGTTACACAGCCCCCAGCCTCTTGCAGGTACCAGGCGCCAGAGAGGTAGCCGTTGAATTTAACTCACTTTCAAAAACATATAACATGGCAGGGTGGCGTTTGGGTATGGCAGTGGGCAACGCGGAAGTGATCGATTATCTCTTCACTTATAAAAGCCAGATGGATACATCCACATTCTCTCCCATTTTTTCCGCAGGGGTCAAAGCGTTGACCGGAAGCCAGGATTGGTTGGTTGAGCGCAATCAGGTCTACAAAGACCGGCGGGATCTGGTTGTGAACGGATTGAAGCAGGCGGGCTTCACCCTTGAAGCTCCTAAGGCCGCCATTTACGTGTGGGCGCAACTCCCTGCCGGCGAGACAGATTCCATCCATTTTTGTAACCGGTTGTTAGAAGAAACCGGCATCAGTACCACGCCTGGTATTGTCTACGGAAAACATGGTGAAGGCTATTTGCGGGTTTCTTTGGGTACCGCAACCAATCGCATCCGCGAAGCGATGAACCGCCTGGTTGATTGGAAAAGATAAGCATGGCTCACAATACCATACCCACCAGCCCTCCTGTTGAGCGGGCTTTTCTCGTGGGAGTGGAACTTCGTAGTGAAAAACCGCTGATCTCAATGGAAGATTCACTGGGGGAACTCGCCTTGCTGGCCAGAACGGTGAACCTGGAGATAGTAGGCGAGACCTCTCAAAAAATCGATGTTCCCAATCCCAGCACGCTGGTTGGAACTGGAAAGGTCGAGGAAATTGCCTTATTGGCGGAAGAATGCCTGGCAGATGTGGTCATCTTCGATACTGAACTTTCTCCCAGGCATCAGCGCGAGCTGGAAGAGAGGTTTGGTGTTAAATTACGCGTACTTGACCGCACGGCATTAATTCTGGATATTTTTGCCCAGCACGCGCGCACAAGTGAAGGTATCTTGCAGGTATCGTTAGCGCAATACGAGTACCGCCTGCCCAGGCTGACCCGCGCCTGGACCCACCTGGCAAGGCAGGCGGGCGGCGGCGGTGGGCGCGCTGGTTCGATTGGCGGCGTCGGCTTACGTGGGCCCGGAGAAACCCAGTTAGAGGTGGACCGGCGGGAAATTCACAAACGCATTTCAATGCTCAAGAAGGAACTTGAAAAAGTCCGCGCTCACCGCCAGCGTTACCGCGCGCAGCGAAAGCGTTCACGCATCCCTCTAATCAGCCTGGTTGGATACACCAATGCTGGTAAATCCACCCTTCTAAACCACCTCACCAACGCTGGCGTGTTGGTCGCAGACCAACTTTTTGCCACCCTTGACCCGACAACGCGAAGAATTGAACTCCCCGGCGGGCACCAGGCGCTGATTACTGACACGGTCGGCTTCATCCAAAAACTGCCGACTCAGTTGATCGCAGCCTTCCAGGCAACCCTTGAAGAAATAAGCGAAGCGGACCTGTTAATCCACGTGGTGGATGTGACGCATCCCAATGCCATTGAACAGGCCAGGTCAGTGGAACAGACACTGCGCGAGATCCACGCCGAGCAAATCCCAGTGCTTACCGCCCTTAATAAGATAGACCGGCTGCCAGAGCCTGAACTTACCAATGAATTCCTATCCGGTCAATCACGATCGGTGGGAATTTCCGCATTAAAGGGATTGGGAATTGAAGAATTACTGAGAGCGATTGAGGAAGATTTGTTTGAGAATTTCAGCCAGGTTTCCGCTCAGATTCCCTATACGGAAGGACAATTAATTTCTCTGTTTCACGAGCAAGGTCAGGTGGTGCGTATTGAACATGGACGTAAAGGCGTCTTTATTCAAGGATATATCCCCGGGCGGTTGCTGGCGCGATTCTTCCCATACCAGTCAGCGTCACCACAAGACGATGATGAAACTGAATCATGGTCAGAACCGAATTAAATCAAAAACGGGCTTGTGTCGCCCGTCATTGATGTTTTTAATCACTTTTTCTTGGCTTCTTTTTCAATATGGATGACTTCTCTTCCTTGATACTGCCCACAGTTGGGGCAGACCGTATGCGGGAGTCTCATCTCTCCACAATTGCTGCATTGAACAAGATTCGCGGTCTCGAGCCCATCATGCGCGCGACGGCGGTCTCTTCTACCCTTAGAAAGCTTTCTTTTTGGAAGCGGAACCATTTCTCTTCTCCTGTCAAAAATTCCTCACCCGTCATGTTTTGACAGGCCGGGTGATTATACATAACTTGCCCGTTGCCGTCAACCTCACCGTGTTAGTTGTTACACCAAAGTTAAAATGTCCCCTTTTACCAAAGTAAAAATGTCCCCGTATGTGGAGGCTGAAAGTGGACAGAATCTACAACATGAGTGCCAAAGAGATACGGAAGCAGAAATCATGAGTCAGCTGGCGAGGAAACAGATTACGCAAATAGAGGCGGCCAAACGGCTGGGGATAAGCGTGCAGCAAGGCAGATCAGGTTTATCAACGGAAAAACAAAGAAACAGTATTTTGATGTAAAATCTATGCATGCAAATCGATATCGCGGTGGCAAAAATCAACAAATATGCCGTATCTGAAAGCGGTGATACGCTGGAAATTGTGGAACGACCAAATGGCGGCGTATCAGTGGTGATGGCAGATGGGCAGACTTCCGGTCGCGGCGCGAAAACCATCTCCACCATGGTCGTGCGTAAGGTGATCAGCCTGCTGGCAGACGGTGTGCGAGATGGAGCCGCTGCCCGCGCCGCTTCTGATTCGTTGTACACAGAGCGGGATGGGAAAGTATCCGCCTGTTTGAACATTCTTTCTGTTGACCTCCAAACCGCCACCATCGTCATTACCCGCAACAATCCCACCCCCATTTTCCTGGCAAGACACGAGCAAGTGGAGTGCATTACCTCTGATAGTGTTCCCATTGGTACCAACCGCAACATCCGCCCTTCCATAACCGAGTTCCCCCTGGAAAGCGGCATTACCATCGTGATGTATACAGATGGAATCAAATTCGCCGGGGAACGCTCTCGGCAGCCATTGGATATCTGCGCCTTCCTTGAATCCATGTTGGAAGACCAGGAGCCAACCGCCCAGGAAATTGCCGATGGCATCCTGAACCAGGCCATCAGGCTGGATAATAATCGGCCGAACGATGATATGACCGTGGTCGCCCTGCGCTCGATCCCTACTGAGGTTGACCAGATAAGGCGTATGACCGTCAGACTGCCCGTCCAAGACATCCAGAGGTTTTAACCGAGGTTTCAAAGTTCAGGAGAACTCCTCCTCCTTTCCAACCATGAACTCTATAAGAACTGACCTTTTGATAGGGGTTGTAGGCGTTTGCGCCTCCGGTAAATCCACCTTGATCAAAGGGTTAATTCAACAAGGGTATCGATGCAGGCACATCGCTCAAGAGCATTCTTATGTACCAGACATGTGGTACCGCCTTTCCAGGCCGGATATTCTCATCTTTTTACAGGTATCCTACGAAATCACACTTAAACGCAAGAATCTTAACTGGAACAAGAGCGAATACGAAACCCAGCTGCAAAGGCTTCAGCACGCCAGGCAGAATGCTCACATCATTATCGATACTGACCTCCTGACGCCGGAAGAGCTTGTTGCGAGAACGATAAGTGAGATCCAGTCTCTGACAGGGAATTCTCATTCCAGTTAAGTCAACTTTTATAATGGTTTGAGGTATAATCCCTGAGTTCCCGCCTTTTTTCGGCAGGATTTTAATCGCATTGGAGGTAGAACATCACATGGATCGTCGTTATGTAAATCTGATCCTGATCCTCGTCCTCGTCGCAGCCATTATTTGGGTGGACCTGCCCCGTGGTGAAGGCCAACAGGGCTTAAAGATTGGTAATTTCAAGCGCACACTTAACCCTGTGCTCGGGCTGGACCTGCGCGGTGGAATGCAGGTGCTCCTCAGCCCCCAAAAAGGGATCTCTGCCACACGCCAGGACCTTGAAGACACAAGCAAGATCCTGGAAAGCCGCGCCAACGGGCTTGGTGTGAGCGAGGTGATTTTCCAGGTCGCAGGAGATAAGTATATTCTTGGGCAATTCCCCGGATTGACCAACACCGAAGACGTGATTGCCGCGGTTAAGCAAACTGGTTTACTCGAATTTATCGATTCAGGTAGCACGCAGTTAAACCCTGGCACAGTGGTAGAAACGGATTACGCTGCTGCCCAGTCTGGCGATGAAACTTCGGCAGCCGAAGCGTCCGGACAGGTCTGGCATACGGTAATGACCGGCGTGGATATTAAAAACGTAAACGTCGCCGCAGACCAGGGGATTGGCGGGTATGTTGTCAATTTCGAACTCACCGATAGCGGCACACAGGTATTTAAAGACCATACCGCTGCCAATGTCGGTAAGTACCTGACCATCGTGCTCGACAAACAGGTAATCTCCAGCCCGCGAATCAGCACCGCCATTCCAGATGGAAAGGGGCAAATTTCGGGCAATTTCACAAGCGAATCAGCCAATAACCTGGCAGTAACCCTGCGCTATGGGCGCCTTTCAGTGCCTGTTGAAGTAGTAGAAAGCCGTGTCGTCGGCCCAACCCTTGGGTCAGACTCATTAACGAAAAGCCTTAGAGCGGGCGTCATCGGCTTTATCATTGTAGCCCTGTTCATGTTAATTTATTATCGTGTTCCAGGGGCTATCGCTGTTGTCGCTATCGCTATTTACGCAGCGCTCACGTTCGCCTTATTTAAACTGATTCCTGTCACCCTCACGCTTCCCAGCATCGCAGGCTTTCTCTTATCCACCGGCAGTGCGCTGGACGCCAACATTCTGATTTTCGAAAGACTTAAGGAAGAACTCCGTAACGGGCGCACCCTGAAACAGGCCATTGATCTGGGGTGGAAGCGCGCCTGGCCTTCCATACGAGATTCGAACATCGCCACGATCATCACCAGCGTCATCCTTTTCTGGTTCGGATCAACATTTGGCGCTACACTGGTGAAAGGCTTTGCCCTCACTCTGGCGCTGGGAGTGATGGTTTCATTGTTCACCGCCGTGTTTGTCAGCCGAACCTTCCTCGGAATCGCGGTCGATTTCATAAAAACCGATAAGATCAAGAATTCATTCGGTTTGTAGAAGGAAAATAATAATGAACATACTTGGTAAAAGATATCTCTTTTTTGCACTCTCCATCCTCATTATTCTGCCAGGGTTGATCATGCTCGCGGTGAATGGAATGCCTTTATCGATTGATTTCAAAGGCGGCACATTGCTTGAAGTGAGTTTTGAGAACGGCGTTTTCCCTTCCACCGAAGCGATAAAAAAGATCTATGACCACAATGGCATTACGGACCTTCAGGTTCAATCGACCACCGAAGGCACTTTGCTTTTACGCTCATCAGAATTAAGTGATAGTGTGCGCCAATCCGTTCTGGATGTCTTGGCAGAAGAAGCCGGCAGCCCGGTGATTATTCTAAAATCAGACACAGTCGGCCCTTCTATCGGTCAAGGGGTCACACAGCGGGCAATCCAGGCGGTCGCGCTTGCAGCTTTGGCGGTGGTAATTTACATCACCTTCGCCTTTCGCGGGGTACCGCACGCTTTCCGTTATGGCGTGTGCGCCATTATCGCCATGGTCCACGATGTGCTCATCGTTCTCGCCTTGACCGGTTACGGAGCCAAGTTCTTCGGTTGGCAAGTCGATTCTTTATACCTTACCGCTCTACTTACAGTCATCGGTTTTTCAGTCCAGGATAAGATCGTGGTGTTCGACCGCATCCGCGAGAACAACCGTATCCTTCGCAAGTTAGACTTCGAGAAGCTGGCGAACCACTCCATTGTGCAGACGCTGCAGCGTTCCATTAACACCCAGCTCATGACGGTTGAATTCTTGTTGCTCGCTTTGGCGCTTTTTGGCGGCGTCAGCCTGCGGGAGTTTGCTGTGATCCTCCTGGTTGGTTTATTAAGCGGAACTTACTCCTCCATCTTCATCGCGGCTCCGCTCCTGGTGGTTTGGGAAAACCATGAGTGGAAGACCTGGTTCACAAAGAAACACGCAACGACTTCGTAAATCAAAAGAGTTCTGGAGCAATCCAGAACTTTTTTACACTAGGCAAGTAAGCAGTCAACCTACTGAACAGGAGGGATGCGCATGCGAAAAGAAGTGGTCTTGGTCACTGGCGCGAATGGAGAGATAGGTCATGGATTGATCAGCTATCTGGGTGAAAAACAAGCAAGCCGGATCATCGCCCTTGATGTTCAGCCCTTGGAAGACAATCTGAAAACTTATTGCGAGCGGGCGATCCAGGGTGACATTCTTGATACCATGCTTCTGGGCCGACTGGTGGCTGATTATGATATCCGCATAATCTTTCATCTGGCGTCCATTCTTTCCACAAAAGCAGAATACAACCCTGAAACCGCTCACCGGGTTAATGTTGAAGGAACGCTGAACCTGCTCAAATTGGCGGTTGAACAATCTTCCTGGCAGGGAAAACCGGTCAAGTTCCTTTATCCCAGTTCAATTGCCGCATATGGGTTACCCACACTCGAAAAGAAAAATCAGTCTGGCAAGGTTAAAGAATACGATTGGAACTCACCCATCACGATGTATGGCTGCAACAAGCTTTACTGTGAACACCTTGGCAGGTATTACAACTTTTACTATCGGCAACTGGCAGTGGATGAAGTAAAACATACTATTGACTTTCGTTGCCTGCGTTTTCCGGGGTTAATCTCATCGGTCACTGTTCCAACAGGGGGTACCAGTGACTACGGACCTGAGATGTTGCACGCTGCAGCCCAGGGCGTACCCTATAACTGCTTCGTCCGTCCTGATACGCGCTTACCTTTTATGGTAATGCCTGATGCCATCAAATCCTTGCTGCAGCTTGCCGAGGCGCCGCAAGAGAATTTAAAACAGTTGGTTTATAACGTCACCAGCTTCAGCCCTACCGCAGAGGATTTCTTCCATCACGTGAAGAAGGCATTCCCGGACGCTGAGATAAATTTTAAACCGCATATTGCGCGGCAGCGAATCGTGGATTCCTGGCCAGGTGACGTGGAAGACGCCGCGGCCAAGCGAGATTGGGGATGGAAACCTGATTACGACGAAAAACGTGCCTTTGAAGAATACCTTATTCCCTGCATCCGGCAAAGGTACGCGAATTAAAAACCAAAAACGAAAATCAAATCGTTGACATTCGTGCCGGTATGCCCGGTGCGAAGGATGTCTCCGATTCCCTCAAAGAATGCGTAAGCATCGTTTTCGCGCAGGTAGCTTTCAGGGTTAAGGCCTTTTACCAATGCGCGGTTCAGGGTATCTCCTGTCACCAACGCCCCGGCAGCGTCTGTAGGGCCATCTTCTCCATCTGTTGCCAGGCTGATGAGCAGGATGTTCGGAACTCCAGATAATTCTTTCACCGCTCCCAACGCCAGCTCTTGATTCCTGCCGCCCTTTCCACGTCCTTTCACCACCACGGTCGTTTCTCCGCCCCATACCAGCAGAAAGGGTTTGTTCAAGTCGCCCCTGGTCTTCACCATCGAAGCGATCTGCGCCCCTGCTGCTCGCGCATCGCCCGTCAACTCGTTTGTGACAGTCTCAGCTGTAAAACCGAGCGCCTTTGCCTGTGCTACGGCAGCAGCGCTGGCATTCACATTGCTGGCAATGATCGTATTAAAACTTCGCTGGGCATCAGGTTCGATGGGTTTCAACGTTTCAGGTAATTCTCCCCTGCAGCCTCTTTCTAATTGGTGGCGAATACGAGCGGGAATCACGCCGTGTTTCGCTGCACGTTCAACGATCTCCAGAGCGTCCGCAAAAGTAGAAGGATCAGGGTAGGACGGTCCAGAGGCGATAACCTCCAGGTTGTTGCCCACAACATCTGACAGCACCAGTGTCACAACCCTGGCTGGATACGCCAGCCGCGCCAGTCCGCCTCCTTTGAGAAGGTCGAGATGCTTGCGTACGGTATTGATTTCATGAATATCCGCGCCCGCATGTAAGAGGGTCACTGTTAACTGCTGCATTTCCTCAAGGGTTATGCCGCTGGCTGGCAATGTAGCCAGGGCAGACCCACCGCCGGAAAGCAGCAGCAGCACGATATCCTCTTCACCCAGACCAATGACCAGGCTTTTTAATGCTTCTCCAGCCCGCAGGCTGCCCGCGCCCGGTACTGGATGATTTCCAAGGATATAACGGGTACCAGGGAACGGGTTGTCTGCAGAATCAAGGTGTTTACAAATGCATAATCCCTCTCCATAATAGTCGCCAAGCTGGTGGATGGCGCCGGTCAGCATCGCCGGTGCCGCTTTCCCCAGTGCTGCGGTCACGAACCTTGATTTTGGGGTCAGCCGAAAAGCGTTTGGACCCACGCGTAATTCACCCCCGATTTGCCACAAATTATTTCTCACTACCGACTGCGGATCAACTGCCTTCAGTGCTGCCGAGAGAATCTTGATCAAATCACCTTTTCTTGCGAGTGGCGTGGCGGTGTTGTTCAGCGCAGCGGAGATTCTTTCTTCATAGGTTGGTTTATGATGAATATTCATAGATTTGAGGACTTTTGTTTTGCGAAAAGTGGGTAAAATGACAGTTGAATTATTCTATCATTTGTTCAAGACAACCTGATTGATCAATCCAAAAGGAGGAATTTGCTGTGGATAAAACTGGAATTGAAAAGATGCTCAGACCGAAATCTGTCGCGGTGATTGGCGCTTCGGCTACACCGGGGAAGATCGGGTACACTGTCATCAAGAACCTGCTGAAAGACGGTTACAAGGGCAAAATTTACCCTATCAACCAGAAAGAAAGCGAGATTCTCGGTTTGAAGTGCTACCCGGAAATTGGGCAGGTTCCGGGCGAGATCGACTCTGCTGTCATGTGCGTTCCAGCCAAAGTTATGGCGGAAGTAGTTGAAGAATGCGGCCGTAAAGGCGTAAAAGGCGCCCTGGTAATCACTTCAGGGTTTAGCGAGATTGGCCGAAAAGACCTGGAAGATGAAGTGGTCAGAATCGCTCGCCACTATGGTATGCGCATCCTCGGCCCCAACATCGTTGGCACGCTCTCCAATTCCGAAAAGTTTAATGGGTCATTCGCGCCCTGCCTTCCTTTGCCGGGCAAGAACTCACTGGTCACCCAATCAGGCGCGTTGTTAATTGCCATGGACATGGCAACTTACAGCCGCCGGATTGGATACGAAAAAATGATATCTATCGGCAACATGGCCGATGTTGATTTTGCCGACCTGATCGAATGGTTCCAGGATGATGAGGAAACCTCCTGCGTTTCTCTCTACATAGAAGGTCTTCGGGACGGGCGCAGGTTTATCGATGTGGCCAAAAAATCCAACAAGCCCATCATCGCGCTCAAGTCTGGCGTTTCTGCTCACGGCGCGGCGGCTGCAGCCTCTCACACTGGCTCGCTCGCCGGAGGCGCAAAGGTGTACAGCGCGGCCTTTAAACAGGCAGGTGTGATTCAGGCAACGGATCTTGATAACCTCTTCTACCGCGGCCTTACTCTCTCCATGCAGCCGCCGATGAAAGGCGACAATTTCTTGATTATCACCAATGGTGGCGGTAACGGTGTGCTCGCTACTGACGCCGCGGAACGGTTCGGCATCCCGTTGAAATTCGCCCCGGATGACGTTCAAGCCGAAATGAAGAAGCATATGCCCGAGTACGGTTCTGCCAAGAACCCCGTGGATATGACCGGCATGGCAGGCAACGATTGGTATTACGAAACCGTCAAGTTCGCTATTATGAATAAGTGGACGGATAGTGTAGTTGTGCTGTACTGCGAAACAGCCATTACTGACCCTGCAGAAATCGCTGCGAGCATCAAACGGGCTGTGGATGACAGTGGCGTAAAAGACAAACCGATCACGGTATCTTTCGTCGGTGGTGAAAAATCAGATAAAGCCATCGGTTGGATGGTGGAAAACGGCATCCCGGCGTTCTTCGCCCCTGATACAGCGGTAAACGCGATGGCAGCCCTGCGCGAATACGCCAAATTACAAGAGAACAAGAAATCTGACGGCGCGAAAACCGATGAAAAAGCCAAAAAACTGGCGCTTGAAGTCATTGCGGCTGCGCGAGCTGATGGGCGTACTTCATTGACCGAAATTGAAGCCAAGAAAGTCTTTGAGTTATATGGTATGCCAACAACCAAGATTGGACTGGCGAAAACCGAAGAAGAAGCCGTCAAGTTGAGTAAAGAAATCGGTTACCCCATCGTGATGAAAATTGTCTCGCCAGATATTCTTCACAAATCAGATGCAGGCGGTGTCAAAGTCAATATTAAAACCGAAGCTGAAGCTCGCGAGGCTTATAACACCATCCTCAAGAACGCCAAAGCGTATAAAGCGGATGCGAATATTCATGGTATCGCCGTGCAGGAAATGGCGCCCTGGGGCACGGAGGTTATCCTGGGTTCGGTGAGTGACCCATCCTTCGGCCCAACCGTGATGTTCGGACTGGGAGGCATCTTCGTTGAAGTGCTCAAAGATGTCACCTTCCGTGTAACCCCGGTATCAAAAGCCGAAGCGGAGGAGATGGTGAGTGAAATTCGCGGTGCACCAATCCTCTCAGGTGTTCGCGGCGAGGCCCCTCGCGATCGTAAAGCCATCATCGAGACCATTATCAAATACTCGAGCATGATCTATGACCTGATGGATGAAATTGCAGAATCTGATGCCAATCCGGTGCTGGTTTACGCGCAAGGCGAAGGACTGCGCGTTGCTGATGCCAGGATCATCCTCAAGAAAAAGTAACTGATCACCCGCGGAAAGAGCTTTTGCCAACAAGCAGAAGCTCTTTTTTATTTTAAATTTCTTGCCGCCCCCACCCAGGGTGTGCCCAGGCGATGGCGTTGCGGCACCACCACTTTGTTGAGTTTTTGCCCTATATAAGCAGTTGTAACTGCAATCGCGCCCCAGTCTTCGCTTAAAAAAGCATTTCGCAGCCTTGAAGCGCTATTACCTGCCCATTCCCATTCCAGCCTGAAACGATCCGCTTTCACCCAGTATCCCCGCTTCTCCCAGGCTTCAACCGAGGTGTCAATATTCGCGGCAATTTCTTCCAGGGCGAGTATCACATAGGCAGTGATATCCTTGGTAAGGTTATCCGGCTCCGATTGTTTCATAAGTTCGCGTAAAGCCAGCACGATTGTTTTCGAAAGTCTGGCGCGTTCTTTTCCGGCGCTATCCGGTGAATAAATTTTTGACAAAAGAGGTACGCTCCTTCTCGTGCATTTTTATACCCGCATCGAACGTGCTTGATTATATTCGATTATTGACGCCTGCCAGACCAGCGCTTATAATTTCAGCGCACACCGGGGAAATGCTGGAATTGGCAGACAGGCATGACTTAGGATCATGTGCCGCAAGGCGTGCGGGTTCAAGTCCCGCTTTCCCCACTTGCAGACGATTCAAGCGAAGTATTGTTGTCCAACCATGATAAGCTGAACACTATGAAAAGAGAAAACGGCAAAATCGCAATCATCTTCATCCTGATCATCCTGGTCATTCTGGCGGTGTTGCTCTTTGCTCTGGCGCCGCAAAACGTCAAGGTGACCGATCCTTTATTCATTGTTCAGTACTGGCAAAACATCACCAGGGCGCTCGCGAACCTCGGCGGTTTTCTTTCACGCTTTCTCCAACCCATCGGAGAGGGTATCGTTAACTTCTTTTCAAATATCGGGCTGCCAAAAATAAAATAACCTGAACCTTTTCCCCAATATCCCCCGAGCTTATTAGAACTTTATATGAAACTCCAGCGAGAGTGCGTTTTTTATCTTAATCGCAGGATTTTGAGTATAATTGGGACGCGTTTTTACTTGCCGCCATCAATGACCGGGGTCATAGACGCAACGCCAGCGGGAGTTCTCACTCCCTCTGCCAGAAAAAAAGTTGAAAAGGATAAGGAAGTTGAAACTAAATATCGAAACACGTGAAGATCACCAGGCTAAGATCATTGCTGAATTTGAACCGAGCGATTTGGATAAATATAAAATCAAGGCCGCCCGCCGCATCGCTTCCAAGAGCAAAATTCCCGGTTTCCGTCCGGGAAAAGCGCCTTACGATGTGGTCTCCAGACTCTACGGAGAACCCGCGATCGAAGAAGACGCCATTGAGTTAATGATGGAAGCCGTATACCCCGAGATTCTGGTTGAAGCCAAGATAGACCCCGCTTCTTCTGGCACCCTCGAAGATGTGGATAAAGGTGATCCAATCAGATTCACCTTTGTCGTTCCTCTCCAACCGACAGTAACCCTGGGAAATTACAAGGAAATCCGCAAAGCCTATGCGCCCAAATCCGTTACCGAAAAGCAGGTCAATGAGTTCATTCAGCACTTGCGCCGCACCTACGCCACAGCAGAGCCCGTTGAACGTCCTGCTGCCAAAGACGACCTGGTCTATATTAAACTGGATGCCACCCTCTTAAAGCCTGACAAAGAAGAAAACCCGGAATTATTAAAAGATAGGCCCTTGCAACTGGTGATTGGCGAAAATGACCCTGAAGAAAATGACTACCCGTACCCGGGCTTCGGCGACAACCTGATTGGGTTAAACGCCAACGACGAAAAGAAAATCAAGTACACCTATCCCAAGGATTCCAAGTTCGAAAAATTACGCGGTAAAGCAGTGGAATTCAACGTTCTTCTCCAGACAGTAAAAAAACTTACCCTGCCTGAATTGAATGATGATTTCGCCAAGATGTTTGGAGAATACGAAACCTTTGCGCAGCTCAAGGAAGCCATCCAGGAGCAACTGCAGAATCGTCAGACTAGTGAATATGACGAGATGTATTATGAAGAACTGTTGGATGAGGTGGTGAAAACCGCTACCGTGAAATACCCGCCGCAGGTCCTTGAGCATGAGATGGAACACATCATCGAAAACGTAACCCATGACCTCTCTCACCAAAAAATGGAACTGGATGTATACCTGAAAACAATCAATAAAGAAAAGGAAGTTTGGCTGGAAGAAGAGGTCAAGCCAGCAGCAGTGAAAAACCTCTCCAAGTCTCTCGTGTTGCGTGAACTGGCCAAGGCTGAAGAAATCGAACTTGCCAATGAGGAGATTCAAACAGAAGTCACTGGAATGCTTACTCAGATTCAGCAAACCACCAACCCAAAAGCCCTCAGCAAGCAGTTAATAAATAAGAACTACCTCAACGCGCTGACGATGGATGCGGCCTCACGCGCAATGAGCCGAAAAGTGTTTGAACGTTTGAAAGATATAGCCACTGGAAAAACAGTTGAAGTGGCTGGTAAACCCGTAAAAGCCGCTCGTTCGAAAAGCACAAAAGAAGCAAAGGACTCAGTTCAATCAACTGATGAACAAAAACCTAAGGCGAAGAAAACCAAAGCCGCCGCTGTAAAAGAAGCTACGCCTGCTACCGTTAAAAAGACAAAGAAGGTTGAGAAAACAAGCGAATAGGAGAAAAAATGAATTTACCTGATTTCAAAAACGTCATCCCCATGGTCATTGAATCATCCGGCCGTGGCGAGCGTGCGTATGATATCTATTCACTGCTTTTTCGTGAGCGCATCATCTTCGTCGGTACCCCCATTGACGATCAGGTGGCGAATGCCATTGTGGCGCAGTTGCTGGTATTAAGTCGAGAAGATCCCGATGCGGATATCCAGATGTACATCAACTCGCCAGGAGGTCAAATTTACTCCGGGCTGGCCATTTACGACACCATGAAGATGATCCCGAACAAGATCAGCACGGTTGCCGTGGGCGTCACCGCCTCTTTTGGTACAGTGTTGCTCGCAGCCGGCACCAAAGGAAAACGCTACGCTTTACCGCATGCAACTGTCCACATGCACCAACCACTCGGCGGTGCTGAAGGGCAGGCCTCCGACATTGAGATTCAGGCTCGCGAGATCCTGCGTTTGAAATCCAGGCTGATCAATATCCTCGCTGAATCGACCGGTCAGAAACTGGAAGTGATTGAACACGACACTGACCGCAACTTCTACCTCGATGCTCAGCAGGCGGTTGAATACGGCCTGGTGGATCAGGTGCTCACCCCCCCTCAGCCCTGACAAGGCACTCGTTCACACGAGCCGGGTGGCAGCCGCTATCCGGCTCGTTTTATGAGGATTTATGGATTTTGAAAAACTGAAAAGTGTTAAAGCCTTAATAATAGACATGGATGGTGTTCTTTGGCGCGAATCAGCGCCAATTGGCAACTTACCGCGCATCTTTAATAAAATCAATGCGCTGGGGTTAAACTACATTCTGGCAACCAATAATGCAACCCGCACACCACAACAATATGTGGACAAACTCGCTGGCTTTGGCGCAAAAATCCCTGTCGAGAAAATTATTAATTCATCAATGGCCGTAGCATCCCTGCTTGCCAAAAAGCACCCCCAGGGCGGAGCGGTTTATATCGTTGGCGAGAACGGCTTGATAGAAGCCCTGGCCAATGCTGGTTTTTATCCATCCGAATCCAACTGCCTGGCTGTCATCGCCAGCATGGACCGATGCGTCTCATTCGAGAAGCTCAAACGCGCCACCTTGTTGATCAGAAGCGGGGTTCCTTTTTACGCTACCAACCCCGATCGAACATACCCCACCCCAGCCGGGTTGATTCCAGGAGCCGGCGCGCTGGTTGGAGCGCTTGAAATTGCCACTGATGTGCATCCAATTATCGCCGGAAAACCGAACCCCACCCTGTATGAGTTCGCGCTTGAAAGGTTGGGGGTTACACCAGAAGTCACCCTGGCTGTAGGTGACCGCCTTGAAACTGACATTTTAGGCGGTCAAAGATTGGGTTGTCAAACCGCGCTTGTCCTTTCAGGCATCGCCACGCGGGAAGACGCAGAGAAATTCACCCCGCCTGCAGATTTCATCTTCCCTGACCTCGAAAGCCTGCTAGATTATTATGATGGAAACTGATAAGTATTTGTTTGATCTCAACCAGGATCAACTGAAGGACTATTTCGCGTCCATTGGTGAACCACCTTACCGGGTTAAGCAGCTATGGAGCGCTGCCTATACGCACTTTGCGCAAGATTTCAACCAGGTAACCGCCTTCCCTGTGCGCCTGCGTTCGCAGCTTGCCAGCGACATGCGCTTTTCTCACCTCAAAACGGTGGAGAGATTCGCTTCTACAGATGGCGAAACCATCAAATACCTCTTTGTCCTCCCTGACGGTAACCTCATCGAATCTGTTCTGATGCACTACAACGAGCGCCATACGTTGTGCATCTCGTCGCAATCCGGTTGCGCTATGGGCTGTGTTTTCTGCGCAACCGGTCAGATGGGCTTCAGGCGCAATCTGAGCGCTGGAGAAGTGATAGAACAGGTCCTGTTCCTGGGTCGTGAGTTATCCCAAAGTGGTGAAAAGATTACCAACATTGTCATCATGGGTATGGGAGAACCGTTTCATAACTACGATATGGTTTTAGAAGCCATCGACCGGCTGAATGATCCAAACGGTTTGAACCTGGGAGCGCGACGTTTCACCATTTCCACAGTGGGTATCGTACCTGGTATTCGCAGGTTCGCGGCTGAAAAACGGCAAGTTAACCTCGCCATCAGCCTGCACGCGGCAAACGACGCGCTCCGCAGCATGCTCATTCCAGCCAATCACAAGTACCCACTCTCCCCGCTGATGGAAGCCTGCGGCGAATACATCAAGCTGACCAACCGCCGGCTCACCTTTGAGTGGGCTATGATCAAAGATGTAAACGACTCCGTCGAACATGCGCGTGAGCTCGCCGCTTTACTCAAGGGGCTGTTGTGTCACGTGAACATCATCCCGCTGAATCCCACGACCAGTTACAATGGAAAAGCAACTACCGAAGAACGGGCCCAAGAGTTCAAGCAAGTGCTGGAAAACAACGGCATCCCCTGCACCATCAGGGCGCGCAGGGGAATCGATATTTCCGCGGGGTGTGGTCAACTGGCAGCCAGGCGCGCGTAACGCTTAAAACGGACATGTTATAATCGCAAGCGATGAGCGCTTTATTCAACAAATGGCGTGAGAGCCTCGAAAAAACTCGCAAAGCCACCTTCGGCAGAATTATTACCGTGTTTGGCGGGTCGGAGATCACCAGAGAAACCTGGGATGAACTGGAAGCCCTGTTGATTCAGGCAGACGTGGGCGTGGAAACCAGTCAGCGTATCATTGAACGTGTCAGTACTGCAATCCATGAAAAAGGTCTTACCAAAACAAATGAGTTCATCCAGACATTGGAAGAGACCCTGTTGGACCTCCTTCTGCCTTCAACACCACTGGAGCTGGATTCTCACCACCCTGCTGTGGTCACTTTGGTGGGCGTCAACGGCTCAGGGAAAACCACAACCGCGGCAAAGCTTGGTTTTATCTACTCAAATGAAGGGAAGAAGGTCCTTTTAGCAGCAGCGGACACTTTTCGCGCTGCTGCCATCGACCAGTTGCAAGTTTGGGGAGATCGCCTCCACCTGCCAGTCATCGCCGGTCAACCAGAGAGCGACCCTGGAGCAGTAGCGTATGATGCGCTGCAGGCGGGCATCGCGCGGAACATGGATATCGTGCTCATAGATACCGCGGGGCGCCTGCATACCCGTTATAACCTGATGGAAGAACTGAAGAAGGTGCACAGAGCGCTTGCCAAGGCTCTTCCTGGCGCGCCACACGCCACCCTGCTGGTGCTGGATGCCACGACCGGACAAAACGCCTTTCACCAGGCGCGCGCCTTTCAACAGGCGGTGAACGTCAGCGGGGTCATCCTTTCCAAGTTGGATACTTCAGCCCGCGGTGGAATGGCTTTTGCAATTCAAAGCGAGCTTGGATTACCAATTTACTACGCGGGTCTGGGCGAAAAGCCTGAAGATTTACAACGCTTCGACCGCTATCAATTCGTAAAAAACATCCTTGGGGTAAAAGAGTAGGGTTCATTCATGGAAGAATTAATTGCCACCTTGCAAGCCAATTTAACGACAGTACATTCTCTCCTGGAGCGTCTTTGACTTACCTCAAAAAGAAAATGAACTCGCCGCTTTAACACTGAAAAGCCAGGATCCCAATCTTTGGGATGATCCCAGGCAGGCGCAAATAGTTATGAAGAACCTGGCTGATTTGAGAGATGAAATCTCCACCTGGAAGAACCTCGAGAAGCGCATCAGTGATGCGTTAGAACTGGCAGAACTTGCTGACTCTTCGCTGCAGCAAGAACTTGAAGCGGAATTAACCGCCATCACCAACCAAGTCGCTAACCTTGAAATGGCCACCCTGCTGGGCGGGAAATATGACCGGGGAAACGCGCTCTTGACCATCAACACGGGTGAAGGGGGCACAGACGCGCAAGATTGGGCTGCCATGCTCGAACGCATGTACCTGCGCTGGTGTGAACGGCGTGGTTTTGAAACTGAGATTCTGGAACAAACTGAAGGAGAAGAGGCTGGTATTAAAACGGTGAGCATTGCAGTGAACGGCGCTTTTGCATATGGATACCTGCGGGCTGAAAAAGGCGTCCACCGGCTGGTGAGGTTATCACCTTTTGACGCGGCCCACCGCCGCCATACTTCCTTCGCCCAGGTAGAAGTACTGCCAGAAGCGGTGCAAGAAGACCCAACCGTGGTCATTAATCCTGACGAGATAAAGATCGATATTTTCAGATCATCAGGCGCCGGAGGACAGAACGTGCAGAAAAATGCCACTGCCGTGCGCCTTACCCATCTACCCACGGGGATCGTGGTCACCTGCCAGAATGAACGGTCTCAAATGCAAAACCGCGAAAACGCCATGCGTGTGCTGCGGGCGCGCTTGCTTGACCTGGCTCAGATTGCGGCTGACCAGCACCTTTCTGATCTGCGCGGCGCATACCAGAAGGCCGAATGGGGCAGCCAGATTCGGTCATATGTGCTGCATCCATACCAGATGGTGAAAGACCACCGCAGCGGCTACGAAGTGGGCAACTCTCTCGCTGTTCTTGACGGCGACCTGGACGGCTTTATTGAAGCGTATTTGCGCATGAAAAAAGAGTAACGGCGGTTTTTTTATTCAATCCTATCACTATCGGCTTGGATAATCGAATCTGTTCAAGATGGAGTAAAACCAAGCTGGATAAGACCAACTTGCAAATGAAGAACCTGCACAGTTCAAAAATTCAGAGATCGTTTTTCGGCAGTCTCGTCGGGTGCCTGGTTCAGAAATAATCAAGGAGAATTGATGAAATTAAATGGCTTTGCCCTCAAATTGATTGCGCTTGTTCTGATGTTCGGAGAGCATTTCGGTCTCTATTTGGGCGAATTGTTACCTGCACATGTTCCGCTTTATCTTACATACGCTGGGCGCATTGTTGCCCCGATTTTCTTTTTCCTTTCCGTGGAAAGTTACTTTAAAACCAGTAATCGCCGTCGTTATATTATTCGGTTGTTTGCATGGGCATTGGCCATGCAAGTGGGCAATCTTATCATTAGCGAAATTGTAAAAAATGCGTATCATGCCGAAGGCTCTTTAGGGCAGAACATTTTTCTATCCATTGCCATCGGTATAAGTATGATTGCCGCATTTGAATGGGGGCGCAAACAAAGCGGGATAAAAAAATGGGGTGGTTTTGTTTTTGCAGGAATTTTGGCGTTTTTCAGCCTTTTAACAGAATCATCCTATAACGGTCTTGCAATGTTTATCGTTTTTTATTTCTTTTACAACAAAAAACCTGCCTTATATTTTGCCTATGCGGGTTTGTGCCTTCTCTTTTTCTTGTGGGGTCTTAATAATATCGAGTACTTCTGGGAGTTTGAGTATCAATGGATGATGATTGCGGCTTTACCGTTTATCATCCTTTATAATGGTGAACGCGGGCCTCATAGTTTGAAATATTTATTCTATGCCTTCTATCCTTTGCATATTTGGGTTTTATATTTTATAAGATATTCAATCCTCGCCTTCTATTATCCTATTCAATAGTGAACATCTTCGAGTAGATGAGGTATCAGAGGCACGGATGTACCAGAGAGAGAATTTCACACAGTTCAACTTTTTCTTAATGCGAAACCCAGAGCTCTACGAAAACATCTTATCCCTGGTGAAGTAATTCCTGATCTTGTTATATTAAAAAGGCCGTAATAAGAGCGCCGGATTATTTCCGGGCAGGCTTCTTGCGCTTGAGCAGGCCCGCGATAACCAGCCCTAAGGGCAGGGCGACAGAACCGCCGCAGGGCAGTGACCTTCGTGGGCCGCTGTGTGGCTGTTCCTGCTGTGGGGCGGTGGAAGGTTGAAGATCCTCGTCGGCGGTCGTCGGCTGCCCGCCAGCCTGGCTGCCCAAAAAGCCCAGGTCGTCAATCCAAACGGTGCCCTTAATCTCCGCATCAGGATTGGCGGACGCGCCAAAACCGATCGCCAGGACGGCATTGGTGAGGGTGAACGGGGCACCGCTATTCTCCTCCCACTCCACGCGATGGAACGCTTCCCAGGGGATCTCGATCAAAGCCCAGCCGCTGCCGCTTTCGGGCGGTGTTTCCAGCACATAAACGTGTGATTCCTGGTTGGCAGGGTCGCCCGCGTAGAGGTTGACGTGGATGACAGTGCCTGCCTGCTGGGCGTGGATGAAAAAGCTAATTCCCTGCTGTCCACTCCAGTTCTGAGGTTGCTCATTGTAAAGCATGCAGGTTACCCAGCTGTCTGCCGGTACGAAAAACTCCATCTTCATCGAAGCGTTTCCGCTATGCGCCATACTGCTGTCAGGGGCGCAGGTGATGATGCTTGGGGTGGCTTCATCTCGGTAGGTCTCCCAGCCGGTCGTTCCAGGGGGTGTGCCGCCTTCAAAAGCGTCGATCAACCCGCCGCTTGCCGGCTGGTCGCCCGGCTGAATCGGAGGCTGCATGTCCTGACCGGGCTGTGGTTGGCCCTCACCCTGCGCAGGAGGCTGGACGGGAGCGCCTGCCCGCCAGCGGTTGTAAAACACGTTTAACACCGGCACGAACTCTTCACTGGCTTTGCGGTTGCCTCGTTGGTTGGGGTGATCGTCCCCCGAGGGGTAGGCGTTGGTGTTGCGCTGTTTGCTGATAACGTCTTCCACCCGGCCGTTGTTATACCAGTGATGATTGTCCGGCGCGCTGAGCACATTGTAAAAGTCATAAACCGCTACATTGTTGAGTGTGTAGTTGTTTTCGCGCAGCCAGTCGTTCACCAGCCAGTTATTAAACGCGCGGGCATTTTGAGCGTAGGTATTATCCGACAGCGGAGGGGCAGTGATGACGATGAACAGCTTGTCAGGCCGGCTTTTAAAGTAGGGCAGGATCTGGTTGTATACCCACTTGGCATGCCCCACGGTCAGATCACCCTCCTCAGAGGGCGGGTCGTTCGGGTTGCCCTCCAGCGCCGAGTTAGGGAAGCATGATTTGAAAAGGATGACAGTATTCTCGCCTCCGGGGTCAGGCCGGTTGCGAGTATACTCCGAGTTCTGGCCACTCTCGTTGTAAACCGCCTGCATGATGGTCGGTGTGTTTTCGCTGGCAAACCACTCCGTCCAATTAGGGATGTCGGTCCTGTCGCCGATGGAATCCGGTCCCCAGCCGTAGTTGGTGTCGCTGACAAAGTAGTTGTTCTGGGCCAGGGCCATGCCCAGGCCGCCGTTGTCGTCCCGCAGCCAGTTCTCTCCGGTGGAGTGATGGATGAAAATCAGTTTTACCGTCTGTGTTGGCGGATTGGGGTTATCGGCCTGCATCTCCGGGGCGGACTGCGGCGCTGCCCCGAGCAGGAAGAGTGACGCGATGAGAGAAAAGAGAATGCGTTTCATAGGTCTCTCCCTTAAACTCCAAGTTTGAACTGTCCGATATTATCTGGTTTTCATTATATTGCAGACACTTGTTGAACACAACACCCTGTACTCGTTCAATACATATGAGATTTTTCCGAGGTTACCTCTGGGTGATATTTATTAATATACTCGGCTGGGGTGAGATAGTCCAGTGCCTGATGAGGTCGGATCTGGTTATAGACCCGTTCCCAC
>ERZ1026792.25-NODE-25-length-195001-cov-17.960544_pt1 | contig 195001 bp, 157 predicted proteins | sample MGYA00520884_ERZ1026792 | MGnify/ENA primary metagenome ERZ1026792 (study PRJEB33270, sample SAMEA104284473) | anaerobic digester metagenome | biome: Anaerobic digester microbiome; feature: mesophilic sludge digester; material: Anaerobic digester biomass...
CGGGACCGATTACCCTAATACAGTCATTGGTGACATTTTTGAGGTCTTCTACAGGGAGGGGATCAAATAAGGTGGGACCATATATTCGTTCTTTCTCGTATTGTGCCTGGCTTACCAGCTTTTCTATCTCAACCGGATCAGTCGAACACCCAATGGTCCTGACAACCCTGTTAATACGACCAACCTTTTGGACGATCTGTACACTTATACTACCACTCCTGTTGATTTTCTGCCGTACAAACATCCAGTAAATATAGGCTGAGACACCCATATTTACAATAAAAAATTACTTTACTCTCTATATATCAAATAGTTGTGGTTTTAAGGACCAAAAAACCGCACAAAACCGAAAAGAGGGCGGTATAATCCTGGTGTTTATACTTCACTCACTGGATAATTTGCTGGCTTCTCTTTACAATATCTGTATAGGAGTGTTCGCAAATGGCTATCTTTAACATGACTTGTTAAGGGTCGACTATTTGAGATGTAAAACTTCGATGAAGATCTGCCATCTGAGACACATTGATTGGAACACTAACAAAAAATAATAATCTGACATGAACACCAGCAGAAGAAGGAAGATATTGTGGGCAGGATTAATCCTGAGCATCATTTGCCTTATTCTTTCATTGACAGCACTCATAATGCCACCTTCCGGCCCATACAGCAGAGTGGCAATGACAGGGACCTGCATTGTGGCATTACTGATTGGAATGTCGTGCATTCTTCAACTCAGACGAAAAAATCCGTAGTTCCCGAACAACTCAGCTAAAATGAAAACAAAACTCCAGACTCACTCTGGTGTCAATGGTCATGATAATCATGGCTTTCTTTACAAAATTGTTTTCGGATCCAAAAGTTGAAGACCGCAGGTGCTTAATCATTACGGTTATCTTGCCATTATTCACCGTTTTTATTTAACTTTATTGTTGAAACCAATTCAGCCCTGATGAATCAACTGGTGCTTAGAGACAAGGTTCAGGAATATCTCTTCCGATTTCTGGGAGTACTGACACTGCTCAGTGTCGGGTTACAACTCTTCATTCAAAGTCCCAAAACCGCCATCTTCTGGATGCTGGCTGTGGTTTTTATCCTGGTTGCCATCTTCTTTCTGACCCTGAACTTCGGTGCCCTTATAAACCGGATTACCGCTGACCGCGGAATACTGACAATCAGATGGAATACAAAAATCTTAAAAAAACGTCTCCCCATTGACCAGATCGCTGAGATCACGGAGGATGAGCGATACATCCGGATAACCATGAAAGACGGCAGTAACATCCGCCTTCACGTGAAACACATGGATGCCGACAAACGCCGGGCAGCATGCAAATTCCTGAAAGAGAACACGGGACTGTAGAATCTGCTGCATTGTTTACTCTGAACCGCACCCTGCCGGCCGGCAACTCACCCTGCCACCGGATGATTTTTTTAACTTCAGGAAAATCATAATACTCCATCATCCAGTCCATAGGATTTCCTATCTTTACAATAATAAACCTTACTGTCATGAAACAGCTTGTACTCAGGAACTCACTCTATGCACGGATATACCGCTCGCTGGGGATCGTCTGCCTGATCATGGTTATCATAATAATCATTACCGGTGATAAAAATGATTGGTCATTCTGGATCCAGATTTTAGCCCTGCTCCTGCTGGGGCTGGCATTCCTCAGCCTGAACTTCGGAACACTCGTTAACAGGCTGACAGTCGAAAAAGGTGTGCTGACAATAAAATGGTACACTAAACCCATGAGGATAATCCTGCCGATACATGAGATCGATGAGATTATGACCGACGAAAACTTTGTCCGTATCGTGATGAAAACAGGTCGTATCATCCGGCTCCCGACGAGGTTGCTTGAGTTCGAGGAGAAACAGGCCGTCCGGAAATTCCTGAAAGAGACAACCGGCTTCTGAAATGTATGCGCATACTGCTCTTCCTCGTTTTTACAGCACTCGCCCTGAGCTTGTCTCTTGAGGCGCAGCGGAGTATAACCGGCTCATCTGCCGCAACTGCAAGGATCACCGTCAGCGGCTTCGTCACCGATGCTGGCAGCGGCGAACGAATGATCGACGCCACCGTTTATGAAAGAGCCTCATTCGCCGGTACCACCACTAACAACTATGGATTCTACAGCCTGCCACTGCCTGCCGGGAAGGCTGAACTGATCGTATCATACCTGGGCTACAGGCCTGACACCCTTGTCGTACAACTATCCCGTGACACGGTTATCAACTTCAGCCTGGTTATGTTATCAAGCGAGATAGCTGCCGTTACAGTTACGGCCTCCGGCCGGAGGGCGAAGATCGAAAGCACCCAGATGAGCATGATAGACATCCCGGTGGAGAAATTTCTCAAGTTGCCGGTGATCTTCGGCGAAGCCGATGTGCTGAAAGTGATACAGCTGCTCCCGGGTGTGCAGTCGGGCACCGAAGGATCCACCGGCATCTATGTACGTGGAGGCGGCCCTGACCAGAACCTTTTTCTCCTCGATGGAGTACCTGTCTACAATGCCAACCACCTCTTCGGATTCATGTCGGTATTCAATCCCGATGCCGTCAAATCAGTCCAGCTTTACAAAGGCGGATTCCCGGCCCGGTTCGGTGAACGCCTGTCATCAGTGGTTGACATACGCATGAAAGAGGGCAACGAGAAGGAGTTCCATGGAAATGTCTCCGTAGGGCTGATATCATCCAAACTGTCACTTGAGAGGCCGATAATAAAAGACAAGACTTCATTTGTCATCTCCGGTCGACGTACATATTATGATATCCTTACCAGGCCGTTTATCATGAAATTCAACGAGAATCAGAATGACAAGACAAACGCAGGTTATTATTTCTACGATCTCAATGCCAAGATCAACCACAAGTTTTCGGAGAAGAGCAGACTCTATCTGAGCTCGTACCTTGGACGAGACAGGGCATACATGAGACACACCTCCAGGTCAAGTTACCAGAGTGAGGACGGAGAAAAAAGGTTTGAATACAAAGATGATTTCGGACTGGGTTGGGGTAACTTCATCACTGCCCTCAGATGGAATTATCTGATTACCAATAAGCTGTTCAGTAATACTACCCTTACCTTCAGCAAATATGATTTCGATGTGACAATTGAATCGTCTGTTGAGGATCTCAATTCAAAAGCAAAGGGAGTGGATTACTTCAAGTATTTCTCCGGGATTGAGGATGTTGGTGCAAAGACAGACTTCGACTACTACCTGTCGCCAAACCATTCCGTGAAGTTCGGCGCCGGTTACACATACCATCACTTCAAGCCCGGCATCACCACTTACAGGTTTAATTCGGGTATAATTGGCGAAACCGGGCTTGATACCGTTGTGGGAGACATGAAGGTGAGAGCCGGTGAGTTCATTATGTATGCCGAGGACAACATCGACCTCACCCCGAATCTGAAGATGAATGCCGGTGTTCGCCTGTCACTCTTCAACGTTCAGGACACAAGCTATTTCGTCTTTCAGCCGCGGCTCTCGCTCCGGTACATAGCCACCAACGACCTGTCGTTCAAGCTGTCATATAGTAAGATGGGGCAGTTCGTACACCTGCTTACCACTTCTGCCGTAAGCCTTCCGACGGACCTCTGGCTGCCGGTTACAAAGCGGTATGAGCCACCTGTCTCGCATCAGGTGGCACTGGGATCAGGATTCCTGATACCCGGAGACCTTGAGGTATCGGTGGAAGCATTCTACAAGACCATGGATAACCTTATTGAGTACAAGGAGGGAGCCTCCTTCGGAGGTACGGGTGAAGGATGGGAGTCGAAGGTGGAGAAGGGCAGGGGATGGGCCTACGGATCAGAGATAATGATTGAAAAGAACTACGGAAAGCTGACGGGATGGATAGGATATACTCTTTCATGGACCCGGCGCAAATTCGAGAATCTGAACTATGGGAACACTTTCCCGGCGAAGTATGACCGAAGGCATGACGTGAGCCTCGCGCTGACATATAAGTTCAATGACAAGGTTGATGCCGGACTGGTATGGGTATACGGAACAGGGAACGCTGCCACGCTGGGAGCTTCACAGTACCCTGGTGATAATCTCTTTGTACATGATTCACGGTATACTATGATTACTGATTTTCCCGGGCGCAACAACTATCGTTTACCATCTTACCACAGACTCGATCTGGGGGTAAACCTTCACAGACAGAGGAAAAACGGAATTAGCACATGGAGCTTCTCGGTATACAATGCCTATAACCGGCTCAACCCGTTCTTTGTCTACTGGGGTGAAGAATGGGTGGAAGAACCCGATCCGGATAATCCGGGAGAAAAGATCTACTACACCAAGCCTGAACTGAGAAAGGTGACTGTCTTTCCGATAATACCGTCCGTATCATATTCATTCAAGTTCTGATGGCCATGAAGAATATAAGGAAAAGAGTTACCCTGACAGCCATGAAGATTCCGGGGGAACCAGTTCTTCTGGCTGCCGTGAAGACCACAAGGAAACCAGTCACCCCTGGTGCCGCGAAGAGCACGGGTGGAATAGTCGCTCTGGTTGCCCTTATGCTTGTAGTGCTGATGCTTGCCGGTTGCGAAACGGTGATTGACTATAAGGGCCCTGAGACCGAGCCAAAGGCAGTCATCTATGCCCTTCTTGAACCGGACAGGTTTATTTCGGTAACGATATCGGAGAGCCATTCTGTCTTCCAGATACCATGGAAGCCAAGGCAGATCAGGGATGCTACAGTACGGGTTTACCGTGACGGAGAGCTTCTGGAAACCCTTGCATACCAGGGTTCCGACCCGGCTGATGAGAACGCTCCTGTGAGTCCCTACTCGAAGTACACCTCTGAAACAAATAAACCGGAATACGGACATGTCTACCGTATTGAAGTTATGATTCCGGGATACCCGGCGGCTTACGGAGAGACAGAGCTGCCAGCCCCGGTGGCTGTTGAGTTGGCTGACACCACATACAGTGATATCGGTTACGGCAACAGGCGGCTGACCGTGAAACTGCGCTTCCGCGATCCGGCTGACGGGAAAAACTACTACAGGTTAACTGCACCGTCAACAAGGGGGAACTACTATGGTGACCACGGCCAGCCTTATGATCCTGAACAAAAGGTTTATGTCCGCATCAATGACCTCAGCTACGGTGCCCTCGGCGATCCGATCATTTCACCAAAGCAGGAGGATGATGAATTCTTTGATGTCTACCCTCAGAATGAGTATTATGTCTTCACTGATGATCTTATCCCCGGCAAAGAGTACACTCTCAATCTTGAGTACAACGGATTTCATTTCAGTACTGAGCATTACGAGTTCCTCCGCGCATTCTTCAGGTTGAACTCAATAACCAGGGACCTTTATCTGTACCTTCAGTCATATTCGGCTTATAACCGGACAGCGGATAATCCGTTTGCTGAACCCGTGCCGGTATATTCCAACATTACCAACGGACTGGGGATTGTGGGAGCACTTTCATTTTCACAGGATTCCCTGATAATAGGAGAGTACCCGGTTGAGGGGGTGCAGTATGAGATGCAGCTTTATTGACTTTTCCCCCAAAAAATCTCACTCTTTCTTGCAGGAATAAAAAACATTACTTTACTTTGTAGCGCAAAGTACTACGAAATACAATGATAAATCAGACAGATCAGCATCTTGAAGATATCCGGGCCATCAGGAGGCTAATGGAGTCTTCCTCCAGGTTTCTTTCGCTCAGCGGCTTGTCCGGTATTATTACAGGAGTTCTTGGCATTGCCGGAGCATTAGGGGCACAGCTCATCATCACCAGGATTTGCGCTCCTGTTGACTGGTATGCACGGCCATTTGCAGAGGGTCCGGACGGAATCCGTGAGTTCCTTCCCCTGTTTGTGATGATGGCTGTGATTCTGATACTGGCGTTTTCCGTTGCAGCATTCCTTTCAACCCGGAAAGCCCGGAAAAGTGGCATCAAAGCATGGACACCCGTCACCAGGAGGATGCTGGTGAGCCTTCTCATCCCATTGGGCACAGGCGGATTGTTCATTCTTCTGACAGCCGCAACTGTTCCTGCCGGTGTCATAGTAGCGTCAACCCTGATCTTCTATGGACTTGCCCTTATCAGTGCCGGGAAATTCACTTTCGGCGAGATACACTGGCTGGGAGTGCTTGAGGTGACTGCAGGTCTCTTCTGCCTCGCACTGCCGCAGTACAGCGTGTTGATATGGGTTCTGGGATTTGGACTCCTGCACATTGTCTACGGACTATTCATGCATCTCAGGTACAGGGGATGAAACAGATACTTGCAAACTTCAACAAGGTCTTTGAGAGCCGCGTCAGGCTGGGTATCATGTCACTGCTGGCGGTGAATCCCGGCATGGACTTCACCGGCCTGAAGGAGACACTTGCAGTCACTGACGGCAACCTGGCCAGTCATTTGCGGGCTCTGGAGGAGGCCGGTTATATCAGGATGAAGAAGAGCTTCATAAACCGCAAGCCCAACACCCGTTACTCAATCACAGATGAGGGGATGGAGAGCTTCAGCAGCCATCTGAAGGCGCTCGAGGAACTTATCAGAAATCAATAAATTTTTTTATACCTATACTTTGAAATACAAAGTACTTTAATCAGCTCAATAAAAATGGAAACAGAAAACTTAAAACAGGAAAAATGGTATGAGTCGATGACCTTCAAGATGGTACTGATCGGAATAATGGGTCTGTTTTTGCTCATTCCGCTTGCGTTGATAAAGGATGTGATAAGGGAGCGTTCGGCGAATGCCGGGACTGCCCGTACCGAGATTGGCCAGACCTGGGCGTCGGCCCAGACGGTAACCGGTCCGGTGCTGAATATTCCGGGAACACAGGTTATAGATAAAGACGGCAACTTCATAACTACAACCATGCACATCCTTCCCGATGAACTCAGGGTCAACGGTGTCCTGGAACCTGAGATAAGGTACAGGGGGATTTATGAGACTGTTGTATATGAATCAGAGATGGAAATCTCCGGCAGTTTTACCATTGCAGGATTTGAGCAACTCAATGATTACACCTGGGAGTGGGACAAGGCCTACATATCATTGGGGGTCTCCGACAATAAAGGGATAAGTGACAAGGCTGAGCTTTCAATCGGGGGAAGGGTCATCAGCGCCATTCCCGGTGCGGGGCAGAGTGATCTGTTTGACAGGGGTATCTCTTTCCCCTATGCCATTGATCCTTCAAAACTGGCAGAATCAGGAGGGGAGTTCACTCTTGAGTTGCATCTCCGCGGAAGCAGCAGCATAGCCTTCTCTCCTGTGGGGCAGACTACAAAGGTTGCTCTCTCTTCAAAATGGAACGCACCCAAATTTACCGGTAATTTCCTTCCTGCGGAACGGAATGTGACTAACGAAGGGTTTACGGCCAGCTGGGTTGTGACCCATCTTAACAGGAGCTTCCCGCAGGTGTGGAAGGGCAAACATTATTCCCCGGCTGATGATGCCTTTGGCGTTGACCTGATTCTGGAGGCAGACCATTACACCAAGGCAGAGCGCAGCGCCAAATACGGTCTCCTTTTCATCGCTCTCACCTTCCTGGTACTGATAATCATTGAACTGCGATTTTCCCGGAGAATACACATCTTCTATTATCTGCTTGTAGCACTGGCGCTTATCATGTTTTTCTCACTGCTTACCGCCTTGAGCGAGCATGTCGGTTTCAATCCTGCCTACCTCATCTCCGCGGTGGCCACCATCGGTCTTTTAACCTTCTTTTTCAGGTCATTGCTGGATAAGGGCTGGATGACCCTGCTCATCAGTGGCCTGCTGACAGGACTTTACGTGTTCATTTTCTTCCTGCTTGCAATGAAGGATTATGCGTTCCTTGCCGGCAACATTGGCCTCTTCGTGCTTCTGGCCGCGCTGATGATCATATCGGCCAGGTACAGGCTCTTCAGGTCGTAGTTTATGCAGGGCGCAATGCCTCCGGCATCTGGCCGCGAACTATTACTGCAAAGGGAGGGCGGTTGGGTTTCCCTCCGCCCTTATCCCCGGCCTCTTTCTCCGATGCAAGACGTCACGCATCGGGGAGAGCTTTTAATAAGGGAATGATTTGATTTGCCTCATGAGGATTCTCAGCTTTTTCGACTAACTTTCAGCATCGTTTAAACTGACTGATCAATGATGCTCAAAAGGTATATTGAAGAAGTGGGGCCTAATAAGTTCGACCTGGTTATTATCGGCGGAGGCATCACCGGTGCTGCCGTTGCATATATCGCTGCTGCGCGGGGCCTCTCGGTTGCTCTCTTCGAGAAAAAGGACTATGGAGGCGCCACCTCGGCAGCCACCTCGAAACTCATCCATGGCGGACTCCGCTATCTCGCCAACGGCGAGCTGAAGCTGGTACGTGAGTCGCTCCGCGAACGACGGATTCTCGGCAACATAGCGCCGAACTTCGTCTACCCGCTCCCTTTCCTCCTTCCGATGTACAAGCGTTGGCGAGGCAATATCTGGAAGATGCTCATAGGAATGTACCTCTATGACCTCCTCTCATATGATAAAAAGGATACATGGGACAAGAGCAAGAAACTGGAGAACCACCGCCTGATAAACCGAAGGAAAACCATCAGGGTAGAGCCCAACCTGCTGAAGGAAAACCTGCGGAATGCCTTTTACTTCTTTGATTATCAGAGTATTTTCCCTGAACGCCTGACACTGGCCTTCATCAAGTCGGCTGCCGAATATGGTGCTTCGGTCTCCAACTACACGCCTGTGGAAGGATTCATTTATGGAGAGGGGAGGAAGATCACCGGAGTCAGGGTGAGGGACCTTTTCACCGACCGGACCAGGGAGGTATATGCCAACCTGGTAGTCAACTGCGGAGGCACCTGGGCTGACAAGATACTGAGCCTTGCCTCCGGCGAAGGAGAGGTTAAACACCGTGTCAAACGGTCGGAAGGGATACATATCATCACAAGGAAGATCGCGGGCAACCATGTGGTCTCACTGCAGAAGCCTGACGGAGGTCATATGATGATCATGCCCTGGCGCGAACACTCGCTGATAGGCACAACCGACAAGGAATTTTTTGGTGACCCTGACGACTATAAGGTTTCGATGGAGAGCATTGATGAGATCATTGAAAATGTAAACACCAATTACGGCCGGAAGATTGCGCGTGAAGATATTATCCATGCCTATGGCGGTCTTCGTCCGCTGGTAGATGACCAGACGAAGGGCTCCTACGAGACCTCCAGGAAATATGAGGTCTATGACAATGCTGCTGACGGCATTGAGGGGATGATCACGGTGGAGGGTGGCAAGTACACCACCAGCCGCAGCCTTGCACGCGAGGTGCTGAGGCTGATCTCGCTGAAGCTCAACCGCACCCTGTCTGATCCGGTCTCCGACAATCTATACCTGTCGGGTTGTGAGATACGTGACATGAGGCAGTTCATGATCAGGCAGCACCTCAATTACAAGGATTTCAGCCGTAACACCGTTGAGTATGTGAGCAGGAACTACGGTACCGAGAGCCAGGTTGTCTTCCGCATTGCCCGCAGTAACACCAGGTTTGCCGAGAAGGTCACTCACGACGGGGAGATACTTGCCGAGGTGGTCTACGCGATACAATACGAGAGTGCCAGGACACTCCGTGATATCATGCTGCGGAGGACCGGTATCGGCACACTGGGCAATCCCGGCAAAGCGATGATTGAGAAAATTGCCTCGCTGGCGGCCGGAATGATGGGTTGGAGCGAAAAGAGAAAAGAGGATGAGATTGCATCACTCATGAAGGTTTACGATATATTCTGACATTATGGAGAACGGGAACAGTTACCGTCACATTCTGAAGTGGGGAGACAAGCATGAGGAGAGCATAAGCCATCACATGGCTGAAGTGATAAAGGAAAAATTTGGCCTGCCGGAAGCGGATTTTAAAAGAAAGCACCTGCCGGGAACAGAACCTGTGAAGATTGATAAGCCTTCGATGCTCAAACCGGCCCAGCTTGATTTTTTCAGGAGTGTTTCGGGTGCGGAGAACATAATGACAGATGATCTGTCGCGGGCACGTTTCTCATGTGGAAAGTTTTACGGTGAGCTGCTTGATCTGCGCTTCGGCCTTGTGCCTGACCCTCCTGATGGAGTGGTGGCTCCCCGTACTCATGAAGAGGTGGAAAAAATAATCAGTTACTGCAGTGACGAGGGGATAGCAGTGGTTCCCGCAGGCGGGCTCTCATCAGTGACGGGTGCCGTACGCGCACCTGCAGGAGGCATCGCACTTGACCTCACGAAGCATCTCAACAGGGTGCTGGCTGTCAATAAAGTAAATAAGACCGTTACCGTGCAGGCCGGCATATACGGGCCGGCGCTTGAAGAGGAGCTCAACAGGCAGGGTTACAGCTGCGGTCACTTTCCGCAATCTTTTGAGTATTCAACCGTGGGAGGCTGGGTCTCCGCCAGGGGGGCAGGACAGGCATCGACGGGGTACGGCAAGATTGAAGACATGCTGGTGTCGGTCAGGGCTGTGACACCCGCCGGAGTGATAGCAACAGGTGATTTCCCGCGTACTGCACAGGGCTGGGATATCTTCAGGCTCTTCGCCGGTGCGGAAGGAACACTGGGCGTTATCACCGAAGCCACGCTCCATATCTTCAATTATGCTCCTGAAAACACTGCCTCCGCCGGTTTTATATTCAGATCATTTGAGGCAGCCGTTGAGGCTATGCGCACCATTATCCAGGCTGAATGCGGCAAGCCACACCTGTTCCGGATTTCTGATCCTGACGAGACAGATATTGCATTCCGGACAAGCGGGTTCGATGGCACCCTTGCCGACAGGGTGCTGCAGATGCTGGGATTCAAAACCGGCAGTCGCTGCCTGATGTTCGTGACGGTTGAGGGAGAGAAGGAGTATACAAGGTTCGTTGCCAGAAAGATAAAAAGGAAAGCCAGGGCAGGGAAGGGGATGTACATAGGAACCACTCCGGTCAGGAAGTGGCTGGAACAGAGATACTCCAGCGCCTATCTGCGTGACCCGATGATGGACCTGGGCATCATGACCGACACGCTCGAGACTGCGGTTACCTGGGAGAACCTGCTGAATGTCTGGAAGGCGGCGCATGATTATGTTGCACGCCGGGCAAAGGCTTTCATGATGATTCACATATCACATGTTTATGAGAACGGCGCCAACCTCTACTTCACCTTCCTGAGTCCTATGGAAAAAGGAAATGAGAGACATGATTTTACCACTTTTCACCGCGGACTGGTAGAGACCATCCTGAAACACGGTGGCTCAATCTCGCATCATCATGGTGTGGGCAGGGTTCTGGCGCCGTGGATGGAAGGGCACCTTGGCAGGAGCTCCATGGAACTGCTCAGGGCAGTGAAGAAACACCTTGACCCGAATAACATAATGAATCCCGGCGGTACGCTGGGCCTTTAACAACCTGACATGAAATCATCTGATGAACTGATATTGTCTATCGACTTCGGCACCCAGTCGGTACGTTCCGTGCTTATTGACCTTGAAGGAAATGTGCTTCAGCTGGCAAAGGTTGAGATTGAGCCTTATTTCTCCGTGGCTCCCGGGTGGGCCGAACAGTATCCCGAGTACTTCAGGGACAAGATGTTCGAGTCGCTTCGCAAGCTCTTCAGCGAGACCACTTACAGCAAGCATCTCATAAAGGCAGTGACACTCACCTCGCAGCGATCGACGCTGATAAACCTCGATTCTGAGGGGAAGTCGCTCCGCCCGGCCATTACATGGCTTGACCAGCGGCTTAGTGCAGTGGGGAAGTATCCCGGAAAGATTATGGATCTGGCCCTGAGGCTCATTGGCATGAGGGAGGCTGTTCATTTTGCTGTCAAGAACGGCGAGTGCAACTGGATTATTCAGAATCAACCGGAGATATGGGAGAAGACCGGAAAGTATCTCCTTCTCTCCGGCTATCTGACATGGGCCCTGACAGGAGAGTACCGCGATTCGGTAGGGTGTACGGTTGCTTATCTGCCGTTTGATTACAAGACCCAGAAGTGGACCAGCAGGAAGCATATGAACTTCAAGATGTTTCCTGTTGACAGGGAGAAACTGCCAGACCTGGTTAAGCCCTCTGAGGTGTTGGGGACAATCAGTCGCGAGGCTTCGGAGCTGTCAGGCATTCCTGCCGGGCTGCCGGTGATAGCTGCTGCGGCTGACAAGGCCAGTGAGGTACTGGGCTCCGGAGTCATCAAGCCTGATGTGGCATGCCTCAGTTATGGCACCACGGCAACGGTGCAGACCACTCACAGCAGATATCACGAGGTGATACCGTTCTTCCCGTCATATCCCAGCGCCGTCCCTGACTGCTTTAACACCGAGGTGCAGATATACAGGGGCTACTGGATGATCAGCTGGTTCAAGAATGAGTTTGGCCTGAAGGAGATACAGATGGCCGAGCAGACTGGCGGTTACCCTGAGATCTTCCTTGATGACATGGTTGACGATGTGCCGGCAGGCTCAATGGGCCTGATGCTCCAGCCCTACTGGTCGCCCGGCGTAAAAGTTCCGGGAACTGAAGCCAAAGGTGCGATTATAGGGTTTGGTGATGTTCATACCCGTGCGCATGTGTACCGTGCCATACTTGAAGGGCTCACCTATTCACTTAAAGATGGACTTAACCGGACGGTTAAACGCACGAAAATACCTGCAAAAAGTGTTATAGTTTCCGGGGGAGGTTCTCAGAGCAGGCAGGCGATGCAGATCACGGCTGATATATTCAATCTTGAGACCTTCAGGCCGCACACCTATGAGACCTCGGCTCTCGGGGCGGCAATTAACGCGGCTGTAGGAATGAAGTATTACAGTGATTTCCCGGCAGCGGTGGCGGCAATGACCAGGAAGGGTGACAGATTTGTGCCTGACCCGCACAATGTGGAGATTTACAGTGAGTTGTATGAGAAGGTGTATCTGAAGATGTACCGTCATCTGCAGCCTCTTTATGAGCAGATCAGGGATGTGACCGGCTACCCGCCGAAGATCTGATGCTGTCAGTTTCATGAAGATGTTGCCGCCATTTTCAATTATCACTTCATCAGCCCCGGATTCCGTCAGCGCTGCCACTTTACCGCTGAAGATCTGTTCATTGATCTCCGCAATGGTTCATTCCTTCGGGATAACTAATTTTTAAAGTAACTTTAGACTGTCTTCAAACAAACTTCATAAGATATGTTCAGATCACTTATCACCACTGCTCTTTTTGCAATTCTTTTCTTTTCATGTGTACCGGCTGACGATCCGGCAATAGATGTGATGACATTCAACATAAGGCTTGATACGCCGCATGATGGTCCGAATGCCTGGCCACACCGTGCTGCAATTGTTGCAGAGTTTGTCAATGACCAGATTCCTGATCTGCTTGGCATGCAGGAGGTTCTCTGGCACCAGTACCTGTATCTCGATTCTGCGCTGGCAGGATACGGATCAGTGGCTGCTGGTCGTGATGATGGCCTCCGGGAAGGTGAAGCCTGCCCGGTGTTCTACCGCCTGGGCCGGTTCGACAAGATTGACAGGGGCACATTCTGGCTCTCAGCCACCCCCGATGTGCCGGGATCAATAGGATGGGGAGCGGCTCTGACACGTGTGGCGACCTGGGTGAAGCTCTATGACAAAGTGAAACAGGATACAGTTCTGTTCTTTAATACTCATTTTGATCATGTAAGCGATTCAGCCAGGGTGATGAGCTCCGGTGTGCTGCTGGGAATGGTCAGGAAACTGGCGGGGGACAATAATTTTGTGATCACCGGTGATTTCAATGCGCTGCCGGAAAGCCTGGCGATTTCACGCATGAAAGAGGGTGACTTTGCAGTCGATTCCTATCTTATCTCAGAAACACCGCCTGCAGGTCAGTCGTATACCTTCAACGGCTGGAAGGATGAGCCTCGGGAGGGAAGGATTGACTATGTCTTCGTCCGCAACGGAATGAAGGTTTTATCACATGAAACCCATCGCATTATCGAAGAGGGTGTATTCATTTCCGATCACTGGCCGGTGAGTGCGCGGGTGCGCTGACAAGGTTGTTTTCCCACGGAATATCTGGCAGGGGGATGGGGGATGCTTTACCTGAAAAGAGAGGTATCCTCGATGGGGATAAACTCTATCGGAATGTTGAATGTCTCTGAAATGTGCTGACCCCGTTCCAGTATATCATCATCTTCCTTGTCATAATACCACTTGACAATAAGCATGTTTCCCTGGTCACGCACCCGGTCTATCCTCCTCAGAACCGTTACCAGAATCTGGGTGCAGAAGCTGTTCAGGTACTCAAGGGCTATTGTAACCGTGGTTATCCGGGCCGGATTATGAAGGTAGCGGTCAATGCAATCGAGCAATTTTTCAGACGGGGCCGTTTTGTTGAGGATCATGGCCCTTCCTTTGATAACGAGCGTACCTTCAGCCTCCAGAATGACTTCCGGAGTCTTGTCTGTAGGAAATATATGGCAATAATTGCCAGCCATCATTCAGAGCCTTATCTGCCTTTACAAGTGCAAAGATAAGCAGATTGAACTGTCTGTGCAAAAAACAAAGCACCGGAATAACTGGATACACAGGCAGGAAAGGAGTGGTGTCATGGGATATGCAACACGGTGAATCCGACCAGGTCAGGTAACGGTTATGCCCTTTTGCGGTATGCCCTTATTGCCAGTGAGAGGTATGATAATGCAAGAATGGTCAGCATCGCCATGTCACGCATGATTTCACTGAATCCTGATCCCTTCAGCATTACCATGCGGTTTATGCGCATCAGGTAAGCCACCGGATTAACCAGGTTGAACTGCTGTGCCCATAGTGGCATGCTCTCGGTGGGAGTAAATATGCCGCTCATCAGGATGAAGACCATCACAAAGAAGAATGCAATAAAGAGAAACTGCTGTTGCGTCGACGCCATAGTGGAAAAGAAAAGCGCCAGTCCAAGCACTGCCACGAGGAATATCGCCGCACATGCAAAGAAGAGGAGAAGACTCCCCTCGAAGGGTATATTGAATGCCAGCCACCCGATGCCAAGCCCCAGTGCCAGGTCAAAGAGACCGATGATGAAGAATGGAATTATCCTGGATGCTATCAGCTGCCATTTCATTATCGGGGTTACGTTGATCTGCTCTATGGTACCGCTCTCCTTTTCCCTGACGAGATTAAGTCCTGTCATCATCAGCCCGATGGCTGTTATGAGAATTACCAGCACACCGGGCAGCATATAGTATTTGTAATTCAGTTTCGGGTTGTACCAGTACCGCGGAGAAACGGAGATTCCCGGCAATGAGCCTGTCCTGATTGCTGCCATGTTGGCGGGTATCATCCCGGTGCTGATAATCACCTCCCGGTTGAAATCGCGTATTACCGATGTGATATAGCTCCATGAGAGCTGTGCAGTGCTGGCGTTTACGGCATCGGCAAGCACCTGCAGGCGCGGAGGGGTGACTCCGGCAAGTCCCCTGGAAAAATCAGGCGGAATGACCAGTGCAATGTCGGCGTCGCCGGAAAGAAGCATCGACTCTGCCTCGGTGACGGTTGCCGGGGTGGCCGTCACAACAAAGAATGATGACCCTGTCAGTTTAGAGACAAGCTCACGTGATGCCTGTGAACGGTCATTATCAATGACGGCGAGGTCTATACGCTTGATTTCAAAGGTGATAGCCGGAACAAGGATCAGCATCTGCAATATTGGTACGGCTATGATTGCCCTGATCATAAACCGATTCCGGCGTATCTGGCGGAACTCCTTGCGCAGGAGGAAGAGAAGCTTTTTCATCTTTTGCCCTCCCTGAGTTTATTGCTGCCTATCCATGTGCCAATCTCTCCGGGTCTGGTATGGAACCTTATCCTCATCTCCCTTCCTCCCCGAGTCTTGTTTTGAACCTGCGTGCACTTATGACCATTATCAGCAGCGTCATGCCGGCGAGGATGGCCGTCTCCTTCCAGATGTATCCGAATCCTGCCCCCTTGATCATTATCGCCCGGATGATCCCGACAAACCATCTTGGCGGCAGCGCCATACTTACATAATCATAAACTTTTGGCATGTTTTCAATCGGGAAAATGAATCCGGAAAGAAGTATTGTCGGGAGCATCAGGGTCAGTAATGAGATGAAAACTGCATTTTCCGTCTTGCTGGTAGAGGCTGACACCAGGATCCCGAAGGAGAGTCCCAGCAGGATATAGAGCATGCACCCGGCTATCAGCAGAGGTATGCTTCCGCGGACCGGAAGCCCGAAGACGAACCATGTCATCAGCAGTATCACTATCACATTCACCAGCGAGAGGAAGAAGTATGGAGTCACTTTCCCGATGATTATCTGCCATGGTTTCAACGGCGACACCAGCAGCACCTCCATGGTGCCGTACTCTTTCTCGCGGACGATGGTGACAGAGGTCATCAATGCGCATATAAGTATGAGAATGAGTGTTATGACGCCAGGGATGAACATAAAATGGCTCTCGAGGCCGGGATTGAAGTACATCCTTACCTCGGGCACTATCAGCGGCAGTGAGGAGGTGACGGCAGACGTAAGTGATGATGAGTAGTCGCTCACGATCCCGGTAATGTATCCCGTCACCAGGCTGGCTGTATTCGGCTCTGATCCGTCGGCGATGATGCTTACGGTGGCGCTGCCCTCACGGGCAACGGAGGCGGCAATCTGTCCGGGGAAGATGATCACGGCCTTGATCTCACCCTGCCTGAAGGCCTCATCAATCTCCTCATACGAGTTGAGGTGCTTCTTTACATAGAAAAATTCCGAGGCCTCAATCTTCTGGGTCAGCTCTTTCGATACCCCGTCACCGGCATTGTCAAGCACTGCGATACCGGCATCCTTAAGGTCGGTGCGGACGGCATAGCCGAAGATGAGTATCTGTGCCGCCGGTATCCCGAACAGGATTATCAGGGTCCGGAAGTCGCGGAAGATGTGGAGGAACTCCTTGCGGACAAATGCCATGAACCTTTTCATACAGTGTTCTTTTGAGGTCTGGCTATTTTCACGAACAGGTCTTCCACCGATGCCGTTCCGTACTGGCGGAGCAGGGCAGAGGGGGAGTCGAGGGCTACTATCCTGCCCTCGCTCATGATGGTGATACGGTCACAGTAATTGGCCTCATCCATATAGTGGGTTGTGACAAAGACAGTGATTCCGCGTGAGGCGGTTTCGTAGATCATCTCCCAGAACTGGCGCCGCGTGACAGGGTCGACACCGCTGGTAGGCTCGTCGAGGAAGACTATTTCCGGGTCATGAAATACCGCCACGGCGAATGCCAGTTTCTGTTTCAAACCGAGAGGCAGCGCCCTGATCAGCATGTCACCGTATGAGGTGAAGCTGAGCCTTTCAAGCAGTGCCTCACGGCGAGGAACAATCTCTTTCATGCTCATACCGTAAATCCCTCCGTAGAGCTCGATGTTCTCCCTTACGGTGAGGTCCTCATACAGAGAGAAGCGCTGTGACATGTAACCGATTCGTTTCTTGATCTCTTCCGGCCTGCGCGAGGCGTCAATACCGGCAACCAGAACCCTGCCCGAGGTGGGGCGCGACAGGCCGCAGAGGATCCTCATGGCAGTGGTCTTGCCCGCGCCGTTGGCTCCCAGGAACCCGAATATCTCGCCCCGGTACACGTCAAAGGTGAGACGGTTATTGGCCGTGAATGCCCCAAACCGCTTCACCAGATCCTTTACCTCTATGACTTTTTCCCTTTCCATCAATATTCCTTTTTCATCCCTCTACTGCTCTACAGACTTTCAGACCTTCAGACTTTCAGACTTTCAGACTTTCAGACTTTCAGACCTCTTCATCAGTCCGAGAAACACATCCTCAATGCCGGGGGTGATCTCCGTTGCTTCAGCGCCCTCCAGGCCGGCGCGTTCCAGCGACTTCTTCACATCTTCCACAGATGCACCTTCCCGAAGGGTTATATGAACTGCTTCGCCGAAAGGCTCCGGACTGTCAACATCAGTCATTGCCCGGAGTGCCAGGAGGAGCCTGTACCTGTCGCGATGGCTCACGGCATAGATTTTCTTACCGTATGATGAGCGTATGGCTGCAGGGGTGTCTATGCCCATCAGCTTCCCTTGCTGCATAAGGGCGATGCGGTCACAGCGGAGCGCCTCGTCCATGTATGGTGTGGAAACAATGATGGTTATCCCCTCCCTTTTCAGTCGCTCCAGCATCTCCCAGAATTCAGTGCGCGAGACGGCATCCACCCCGGTGGTGGGCTCGTCAAGGATCAGTATCCTCGGCTTGTGTATCAGTGCGCAGGAGAGGGCAAGCTTTTGTTTCATTCCTCCCGAGAGATGACCGGCGCGGCGTTTCCTGAAGGGTTCTATCTGCTTGTATACCGGTTCTATAAGGTGGTAGTTCTCCTTTATGGTTGTCCCGAAGATGGTTGCATAGAACTGCAGGTTCTCCTCCACGGTCAGATCCGTGTAGAGGCTGAAGCGGCCGGGCATGTAACCGATATGATTACGCAGCTCCCGGAAGTCGCTCACCACATTGAGCCCGAAGAGGGTCATTCGTCCCCCGGAGGGTATGATCAGGGTTGCCGCGATGCGGAAGAGGGTTGTTTTACCGGCTCCGTCAGGACCAATAAAGCCGAAGAGCTCACCCTCACTGACGGTGAACGAGACATCGTCAACAGCAGTGATTTTGCCAAACCTTTGGGTTATGCTCTTTGCATCTACGGCATTCATCTCATTTATACTATACTTTGGTGCGCTGGTTTACAGCTGGTTTTCGTTATTGCCGCCGGGTCATCAGTCACTGTAAGATTGCATCGCGGAGCCAGATATCAGTTGAATATTGCCTCTCCGGGCATGCCTGACTTGATTGAGCCGTCGTTTTGCACCTCAATGGTAACCGCGTAGACCAGTGTCACCCGCTCTTCTTTTGTCTGAATGATTTTAGGAGTGAACTCAGCCTTTTCTGATATATGGGTAATTGTGCCCGTGTAGTTTTTGAATTCCTTTTTACCCTGGTCGATGCGTACGGTGCATGTTGTTCCTGTTTTCACCTCTGCCAGTTGTGCACCGCTGACCCACACCTTCAGCTTCATGGTATTCATGTTTGCCAGCTTCACCAGTGGTTTGCCTGCTGATGTCAGTTCGTGTGCCGAGGCATATTTCTCAATAACGGTTGCCTCGCAGGGAGCGCAGACGGTGCTGCGGGCTATCTGTTCATCTAGTACGGCCCGTTTGGCTGTTATGCCCTGCTGTTCTGCCGCCACTGAGCGTCGCTGTGTGGCGTTGGCCTCAGCCTGCAGGCGGAGCACCTCCATCTGCCCGGTGAGGTCATCGAGCTGTTTGCGGGTGGCGGCGCCGTCAGCGAGCATGCGGCGCGTACGCTCAATGTTGACTGACAGGTTATCCATCTGCTGGCGTATGACCGCGTCCTGCGCCGCTATGCCCGCCAGGCGCGCCTGCGCCTGCGCCGTCACCGCATCAAGCTCACCACGCTGCAACACCCCCATCGTCGTGTCGGTGACGGCGATGACGGCGCCACCCGCTACCAGCATACCCTCCGTCACATCCATGCTGATGATCCTGCCTGAGGTCTCGGCAGAGATGATCACCTCGTCAGCCATGAAGGTGCCCCAGGCATCAGCGTCGCTCTCACCGCGGTGGCATCCGGCGGCGGCCAGGAGCAGAACAATTGGTATTACCGCTCTTTTCATATTATTCCTCTGTTTTGTATCCTGTTATATAGAGATATTCCGTTTCGGCCCTGGCAATGCTTATCTTCCTGGCCGCTGCCGCAATGACGGCCTGCTTCTCATTGTTCAGCTCCGTCATGTACTGCGAGGCAGTGATAGTTCCGTTCTTCAGCTGCGATGCAGCAGCGGCAGTGATGCGGCTGCGAATCTCTATCAGCTCCTTGTCGCGACCAGCAGCCTCATGCAGAGACTCAATCTCTGCCATCTTAAGGGTTAGCATACGCTCCAGCGACTCTTCCGCTGCACCTTTCCTGATTTCCAGAAGCTGCTGCTGAATCGTCAGGGTCTTCTGTTCATTGCTGTTCTTTTTCCAGTCGTATATGTTCCATTTCAGTCCGGCACCCAGCGAATAAAAGACGTCTGCCTTGTCGGAAAGAAAGTTGTTTCCGGGCGGATTGCCATAGCCTGCCTGCATGAAACCAAAGAGCCTCGGCATCCTCTGACTCTTCAGGAGGTTTTTGGATAATTCAAGCTGCCGGCTGCGGATATCAAAGAGCTGCAGGTCAGGATTCTCCATCTTTTCATTGCCGGTTATGAAGTGATCGGGCAGTTCCAGCACGGCATATTTCAGCCCACTCATTCCTGTGAGTTGCTCCAGGGCACGAGCCAGCGCTTCATGCCTTCGATCGAGCTCAGCAGCAGCCTGCTCAGCCTTTATCATCTCTGCATTAAGAACGTCAAGGGTAACCGGCAGGAGCACACCGTTCTTCACTCCCGATTCGGCTTCACTGATACGGGCTTCCAGCTCAGAGATCAGCACCGCGGTCACTTCAGCCTGGCTTCGTACGAGGAGGATCGGAAAGAAGAGGTTGTTAACCTGTTCGCGAAGACGATATATATCGGCTTCGCTTTGTTGCATATTAAGCTCGCTGACCACCTTTTCCACCTCGCGTGCGCTGCGGGTTACCCCGCCGTCCCAGATAACCTGGCTCAGGTCAACCGTGGCCCTGTACTGCTCATTCGGTATTGAGGGGAGCACCCCCGGAGGTATCGGCATGGAGCCAGGCATCTCGGAAACATCAACAACATCCGAATGATAGTTGAATGAGCCCCCCAGGTCAAGGGAGGGAAGCCATGCGGCAGCAAGGTTACGGTCACGCAGCAGTGTCATGCCCGCGTAGAGTTCTCTCTCTCCCGAGAGAGGCGATATGACAGCGGCAGAGTCGTAGCACTGCCACAGGGTTACTGTCTGCTGTGCCGTGAGAGGCAATACCGGCAGGATCAGTATCGTCAGAAAGGCCAGTCTCTTCATTTTTTCCTTTGTTTCAGGGAGTTGAGGATGAAGTCGGTGGCAAATTCCTTCCGTTCATCCATGAATGCTTTAAACCTTCTGTTTTCACGCATCCGGGGCATCATGAAGGCTATCATGTGGCGAGCCGCATAGGGGAATACCGACATTGAAACAATGGTGATCAGCAACTGCGGCAAATCACTTTTTTTTATGCCGTAACCCTTGAGTTCCTTTGCATGCTTTTCGTATATCAGGTCAAGTATCTCTTCGTACGGGAATGTCTCCTTCAGTTCCGCAGCAACGGAAGGATTCCTTGCGACTTCGTTAAGAAGGAAAATAGGCAGTTTGGGATTTTTGTTCAGGAAGTCAATGTGATGATCAATAAACTGTCTTATCTTTTCCCTGAAAGTGATGTCGGCAGTAACTATTGTCATGATTCTTTCAAACATCTTCTTCAGAAGCACCTGGAATACTGACATAAAGAGCTGATCCTTGCTGCCGAAATAATAGTGCAGCAGTGCCTTGTTAATGCCGGCTTTGTCAGCTATCTCCTGCATTCTGGCGCCATCATAGCCCTTCTCTTCAAAAACATCAGAGGCTGCCCTGAATATTTTAAGCTTTGTCTGTCTGTCAGTTACCGCTGTCTTTGCCATAATTATTAACCATATAGTTTAACCAAATGAATTAACCATCGGGTCAAATATAATATGTTGTTTTATTATTTGCAAGTGAATTTTATGTGCTCCGTCAAAAATCAGAAGAATGAAAAACCTGGTAACCCTTGCAGCTTTGGGCGGCAGGTGCAAAACTCCGCCAGGGATGTGAAGAGCGGTAAATTTGGCCATTCTGACGGCAGCCCACCCTGGCGGCCTGCGGCGGTTGATACAATCCTCCTTCAGGAATCTGGCAAACTGAACGGCTGACCACCCTGGCGGCCTGCGGCGGTTGATACAAAACCGCGCCAGGGACATGCAGAACAGAAAGCCTGGCCATCCTGCCACCTGACACCCTGCGGCCGGCCCCCGGTTTTATTCCACTGACTGTTGCATCTTATATTCTGATTGCTTAATTTTATGCTGCATTTCCTCCTTTAACGTGCAACATAAAAGATTGAATTATGCTGGTCAAGACCTTCAGCGCTGCCGTTTCCGGCATTGAGGCTGTCACGGTAACCATTGAGGTGGATGTCTCGCGTGGTGTTCGTTACATGCTCGTCGGGTTGCCTGACACTGCCGTTAAGGAGAGCCAGCAGCGGATTGAGTCGGCCCTGCGGGCTGTAGGTCTCAGGTGGCCGGGCAGGCAGGTGGTGATCAATATGGCACCGGCAGATATCAGGAAAGAAGGCTCTTCCTATGATCTGCCCCTGGCCGTGGGCATCCTTGTTGCCTCGGAGATGGTCAGCGGCAGCCGGCTTGATGGCATGCTGATCACCGGTGAGCTTTCGCTTGACGGGGCGGTACGGCCTGTCAGGGGAGTGCTTCCCATGGCACTGAAGGCACGCGGGGAGGGCTTCAGCAGCATGATGGTACCTGCCCTCAACGCTCCTGAAGCAGCTGTGGTTGAGGGATTGGCCATCTACGGTGTCAATACCCTTGGCGAGGTGCTCGGTTACCTCAGGGGTGACATCACTCCTGCGCCGGTCACAGTCAACATAAGGGAGCTTTTCAGTCGCGAGGGAAATGTCTATGACAATGACTTTGCAGATGTGAAGGGCCAGGAGAATGTCAAGCGCGCCCTGGAGGTGGCAGTGGCCGGGAACCATAATGCAATCATGGTAGGTCCGCCCGGTTCCGGGAAGACGATGCTTGCCCGCAGGCTGCCCGGCATTCTGCCGCCTCTGACCCTCGATGAGGCGCTGGAGACAACAAGGATACATTCAGTGGCAGGAAAGACAGACAATCATATCCCGCTGATGACCTGCAGACCCTTCCGCAGTCCTCATCATACATCGTCTGACATATCACTTGTAGGCGGTGGCTCCGTGCCACAGCCGGGGGAGATCAGCCTGGCACATAACGGAGTGCTCTTCCTCGATGAGTTGCCGGAGTTCAAAAGAAGTGTCCTGGAAGTCTTACGGCAACCGCTGGAAGACAGGGTTATTACCATAGCCCGTGCCAGGCAGAGTTGTAATTTTCCGGCCTCGGTGATGCTCATCGCTTCCATGAATCCATGTCCATGCGGATTTCATAACCATCCGGTGAGGGAATGCACATGCGCCCCCGGAATGGTGCAGAGATACATGAGCCGTATCTCAGGGCCCCTCCTTGACAGGATAGACATTCACATTGAAGTGGTGCCGGTTGACTATCAAAATCTTTCAGTCACTGCTAAGGCAGAGAGTTCATCAATGATAAGGGAACGGGTGACGGAGGCACGCAAATTACAGTCGGAACGATTTGCAGGCAATGATGGCATACATTCCAATGCACAGATGACCCCGGCCCTGATACGCAGGCACTGTCACATAGATGACGCCGGAGGAAGGCTCCTCCGGGCAGCGATGGAGAAACGCGGACTCTCCGCCCGCGCCTTTGAACGAATTCTTAAGGTATCCCGTACAATTGCTGACCTCGACCGATCAGAAACCATCAGGCCTGACCACCTTTCCGAAGCCATTAATTACAGAAACCTCGACCGTGAGGGCTGGGCAGGCTGAAATTCATTTTAACTATAGCTTGTGACATTTCTTTTTATTTATTTTGTCTCATGGGAATATTGATACTTCATTTTGTCGGATTGTATGAAACTCATTAAGAAATTACGGAAGAAGCTTTCAGATGAACACCTGATGTTCGCCTACAGGGGAGAGGTGACAGGAGATAACTCCGTCAGCCTTCTGACCCTGCTGGAACGTGAGATGGAGTTTTCTGACTTCAGCATGCTGGGACGCAAACGGCTCTTCATGTTCGTCCTTGAAAACCTCCAGAATATAACCAGGCATGGCATCTCCCGGAGTGAGGACATCACCTCCCTGGTTGTTTACAGCAAAACCCCCGACGGCTACACCGTCAGCACGGGCAATGCGCTCAAAAAGAGCGAGGTCAGGGGGCTCAGAAAAAACCTTCAGAAGATCAACAATCTTGATCCTGACAAGATACGGGAGGTCTACAGAACCATGCTCCAGGATACCAAAATCGGCAAGAAGGGCGGGGCAGGACTGGGCCTGATGGAGATGGCCCGCAAGACGGGAAACAGGCTTGACTATGATTTCTACCCGATAGATGACAGGTATTCCTATTTCATTCTCAGCAAGACCATTGATTCCGGCGGTAAGGGGATTACAACGCCCGAACAGGACCAGGGCGAGAGCACGTTTGACTCTAAAAGGATAATGCAGATGGAGCGGATGATGAAGTCAAACAATATCTTTTTTATCTGGGCAGGGCCCATGACCCATGCCATCAGCAAGGAACTGCTGAACTTCAGCGAGACAACAATGCGCGAGGCCGAACTGGAACAGAATCTCCACAAGCGCGTTTTTGCCACACTCATTGAACTGCTTCAGAATGTGGCACAGCACAGCCCGGGCTTTGAGGCTGAGAAGCACTTCGGCATCCCCCTGGCCATGATACGGAGAACACCGGCATCATTCATAATCACCTCGGGAAACCTGATCAGGAAAAGCGACACTGATTACCTTACACAGAAGCTTGACATGGTTAACAGGTATGATGAGGAGGGGCTTAAGAAACTGCTCAAGGTGGCACTGATGGGACAGGATATGTCAAAGGTTTCCACCGGCTATATGGGTCTGCTGGAGATGGCCCGCAGGTCAGGAAACAGGCTTACCTACAAGTTCGATGATGTGAATGACGAATATGCCTATTACACCGTAACTGTCAGGGTGAGGGCCAAAGGATTCAAGTCGCCCGTGGCAGGTTAATCTGAATTAATCTTTTGATTGTCCGGGTGTCCGGCGGTGCCGGCACAGAAATCTCATTACTGAGTGTCCGACGCTGCCGGCACGGGAATATCATTGGAGGGTGTCCGGCCCTTCCCGCACAGGAATCTCAAGACAGGATGGCCGGGGCGCTGCCGGCACAGGAATCTTATTGCACAGTGACCAGCGTGAGTTCCTTTCCGTCATACACGGCATAACTCTCACGGCAGCCGGACCAGTCGCCCAGGATTATCATCCTTCTCCCATCCTCATCAAATGTCAGTGGCAGGTGCCTGTGACCGTAGATGTAATACTTCGCCCTGCATCCTGCCGCTGCAACACTTCTTGTATGCCTGATGAGCTCTTCCTTCTCCTCACCCATGAATGGAGGAGATATATGCCTTGCCAGCCTGCTGTTTTTTGACCATGCATGTCCTATAGCCACACCCCACCGCGGGTGGATGGCAGAGAAGAGAATACTCGCGATCCTGTTCCGGAACAAGCTGAAGAGCAGCCTCTCCCTGATCCTTCTGCTTCCGAGTCCTTCGCCATGGGCCAGATAAAACAGCTCTCCTCCGATGGTTGTGACGAGGGGTTCATAATGTACTGTAACGCCACATTCTTCGGCCAGGTAGCCTTTCATCCACATATCATGGTTACCGGTAAAGACATGTACCTTTATTCCGCTGTCAGTCAGAGAGGCAAGCCTGCCCAGAAACCTTGTGAATCCTTTCGGGATCACCTTCTTGTACTCCCACCAGAAATCAAACACGTCGCCCAGCAGCCAGACAGACTCTGCATCTTTTGACACCCGGTCAAGCCATGCTGTCACTCTCTGCTCGCATTCACGGGGATCAGTCCCTGCGGCCAGTCCCAGGTGAAAGTCAGAGGCAAAATATGCTTTCCGGGTTTCCAAATCACCTCTGTTTGTTGAATAACTGGTCCATCCTGATAAGCAGATTGCGCCCTGTCAGGTTGGTGTTTATTATATTGCCCTGCGGGTCATAAAGCAGGTTTGAGGGGAGGTATGTGATATTCATCAGCCGTGCATAAACCGGATTTTCCGGGTCAGGCTCCCTGACGCTGATCCATGGTATCTCCTCGTACCGTACCACGTTTTTCCATCGTTCGGCATCAGGGTCAAGACTGATCTGGTAGATTTCCAGTCCTTTCCTGTGATAGTCGTTATAGATAGACCTGAGTACCGGCAGCTGATTCATCGATTCTTCCGAGGTGGTGCTCCAGAATGAGACCAGCACATATTTTCCCTTGAGTGATGCAACGCTGACCATTTTGCCATTGATGTCAGGAAGTTCCGGTGATGAACTGGTTTCAGGCATTTGCATGGCAATGGATGAGATCCGGTCGATGTACATCTGGTTCAGCTCCGTGGTGACGTTTTCCTTAAGTGCGCGCACATGGCGCGAAACCGGATAGCGGACCGAAAGTGAATCAGATACGATCTTCAGGTACTGAAGGTCGCGGGGCTGATAAAGGACATATGTGTTTTCGTCGATCCTCTGGTAAAGAGCCTGTATTGATGACATTGAGCTTATATTCTCCACCACAAATTTGATGTTGAATTTGCGTTGTGCGTCTACAACTTCCGTGTATGCCTTCTGAAGCTCCGCTCCGCGGATATCCATATCATTTGCGCTGAGGGAGTTGTAGATATTGCTTATTGAATCGAGCCTTGTTTTTGTCACCAGCAGCTGCTGGTCAAGCATCCGTATGTCTGCCGATCCCGGCGAACCCTGCACGGTGTAATTCATTGCAACCGGTGTTTTCCCAATTTCGAGGGATATATTCTCGCCCGGCATTACCAGCAGCGCCACGAACTCATTGCCAGTGAATCTCAGCTGGTAGAACTCCGGACCCGTCACCTCGGTTACGAATTTAAACTGTCCTCTTTTTATCATGGCCGAGTCGACCCTTATATTCCGGTCAACTTCAGACTGGTCAAGGTATACCACACCTTCAGCCGGCACGGTAAAGGAACCCTTTATTACCACTTTATTTTCGTTGTTGCAGCCTGCCAGGAGAGATACGGCCAGGAGCACAGGTAAAAATCTCTTCATTCCTTTTTGATATTTCGGGTACAAATTAAACTAAAAATCGGCACTGGCTACTGAGCCTCCAGCAGTTCCTCCAGCTTTTTCTGAAGGTCATTGCCCCTGAGGTTAACCGCTCTCACTCTTCCTTCACGGTCAATGAGGAAGCTGGCGGGGATTTCGGTAAGGCCGTACTGTCTGACCACTTCCGAGTCGCGGTAACGGAGGTCGCTCACATGCTTCCACCGTCCCAGCCGGTCATTTCTTATTGCCTGGAGCCAATCCTCCTTCCTGAGGTCAAGTGATACCTGGAAGATGTCAAATCCCTTCCAGTGGTACATATCATATAGTTTTACAAGATTGGGGTTCTCCTCGCGGCATGGCGGACACCATGCAGCCCAGAAATCAACCAGCACAACCTTTCCTCTCAGGGATGACAGTCTGAGCGTGTCACCGGAAGGGTCCGGGAGGAGTATGTCAGGGAGCAGATCACCGGGCACCGGAGGCTCTCCGGTCTTTCTGCCCACGGAGACTCTCTTGCGCAGACCTGCCACGAACGAATGCAGGTCTAGCACCAGGTCAGACCCGGGGTAAAGGGCATACAATGTGGAATCGACACTATAAAAGAGCTCAGGGTTCTTTGCCGGTTCAAAAAGAGCCAGTCCCGGCACTACATGCTGGTTCAGCAGGTAAACGGGGATCATTGATGACCTGTTTTCTTCAAGGAGAGTCAAAGCCCTTTCACGGAAGTCGGCCACAATACCGGCGGCACACCTGTCGAGGCTGTCCATCAGCAGCGGACGCCGGGGGCTGTCAATACTGTCATTATAGATATCGGTGAGTCTCTTCAGCCCGGCAACCACCTCGTCCTGGTCCTTCCTGTATGCGAGGATAACTGAAGTGCCCCCGGATCCTGTAACCGAAGATGGTCTGGCCATTGAATTCCGTTCAGCCTTCACCTCAATCTTTTCTCCCGGTGCGATGAGCATGGTGAGAAAGTCATTGTCATCCATGCTGAGCATGAAGAATGCCGGCCACTCAGTCTCCGATCTGAAGCTGAACCTGCCGTCCTTGCCCGGTATCACCGAGTCGACCGGTTTCAGGATGCCGGGTTTAACCTCTTTCAGCAACAGATATTCTCCATCTCCGGCACCATCTATAGTCCCGCTGATACTGAAGCCCCCGCGCTTGCATCCGGATAGCAGAACAGACACACAAAACAGCATCAGAATTACTTTTTTACCCATATTGTAAAATATATATTAAATTTTCAAGGCCCATATTAAATTACCATTATTCCGTTCAAACCATCTTGCCTTGCATTGGTTCTCCTTCAGCAGTGCAAAGATATTTTTTTTTCAGAGCCTTTATGGAGAGGCATACCAACGGCCGGCACATAATTAATCCCTTTTTTTTGCTTTTCTTTGCACGTGAAGAGATTTGTTATTATTATTAGAGTTAATTCTCCTGCTTTTCTTTAGCAGTAAAAACGGAACTCCAGAAAATATGGGATACATTAAATTTGACAAGGCACATGTAGTAAACCTGGAATATTCACTGACCCGCGAAATTCTGCGGAACAACAGGGCCGGAAGCTATTCGTCCACTACCATAGTCGGATGCAATACCCGCAAATATCACGGCTGGCTGGTATGCCCTGTTGATGCCATGGGAGGCGAAAGGCATGTTCTTCTATCATCGGTAGACTCCACTGTAGTCAGTAACGGTCAGAGTTTCAACACAGGTATCCACAAGTATCAGGGCGACCACTACAGCCCGAAGGGGCACAAATATGTGGAGGACTTTGATATTCAAGACATTCCCGGGATGACTTTCCGGGTGGGCAATGTAATCCTTAAGCAGGAGCGCATCCTGGTTCATTACGAGGAGCAGCTGCTTATAAGGTATACCATCATTGACACGGATGAGCCTATAAAGTTCCAGTTGAGGCCATTCCTGGCCTTCAGGAGCATTCACCAGCTGACCCGTGCCAACATGTGGGCCAACACCCGTACCGAGCCGGTGCCACACGGTGTAAAGATCAGGATGTATGACGGCTTCCCTTATCTTCATATGCAGCTGTCATGCAAGGCTGAGTTCGTGCCGGTACCTGACTGGTACTACGGGGTTGAGTATGTTGAGGAGCAGAAGCGCGGCTATGACTATTCGGAGGATCTGTTTGTTCCGGGCTTTTTCGAGATGACCGCTTCAAAGGGAGACGTTATAGTCTTTTCCGTTTCAACCAGGGAAGAGAAGTATGCAGGGCTGAAGGCCAAATTCAACCGCACCATAGCCACCAAGATTCCGAGGAGCAATTTTGGCAACTGCCTTCGCAATGCCGCACAGCAGTTTATCGAGAAGCGCGGCAATGACACCAACATTATTGCGGGGTATCACTGGTTCGGATCATGGGGGCGTGACACATTCATCGCATTGCCCGGTCTGGCGCTGGCCAGGGAATCAGAAGATCTTTACGCGGCGGTGCTTGACACGCAGGTACGCCGGATGAAGGGTGGTCTCTTCCCAAACATGGGAGACAATGACAATCCTGCATTCAACAGCGTGGATGCGCCTCTCTGGTTCTTCCAGGCGCTGTGGAACTACGGACTTGATCTTAAAGAGACATGGCAGCGTTACGGTTCTGCCATGAAGGATGTGCTCAATGCCTACAGGGCCGGAACCTCCTTCGGCATCCACATGAGGGGAAACGGCCTGATATATTCAGGCGCTCCGGGCAAGGCACTGACATGGATGGACGCAGTGGTGGAGGGTGTTCCGGTGACTCCGCGTGAAGGCTATGCCGTTGAGATAAATGCCCTGTGGTACAATGCGGTTTGCTATTCGCTTGACTGTGCCCGTGGCGCCCGCGACAGGGCTTTCGTGAAGGAGTGGGAAAAACTGCCCGAGCTGATCAGCAGCTCATTCATCGAAACTTTCTGGGATGATGAGCAGGGTTACCTGGCTGATTATGTAAAAGACGGTGAGAAGCGAAACATGCAGGTCAGACCGAATATGATCATCGCCACCTCACTCCCGTATTCCATGCTGACACTTGACCAGATGAAGAGCATCCTGGATATAGCAAACAGAGTCCTCGTCACGCCCAGGGGTTTGCGCTCACTGTCGCCGTCGGATGAGGAGTATAAGGGTATCTATTCCGGTGACCAGGCAACGCGTGACCGTGCTTACCACCAGGGTACCGTCTGGCCGTGGCTGCTCGGTCCGTTCTGTGACGGATGGCTCAGGGTCTACGGCGAGGGAGGCGTCTCACGCGTCAGGAAGCTTATAATGGGGTTCGAGGAGACACTTACCGAAGCAGGCATTTCAACCATCTCGGAAATCTTCGATGGTGATCCGCCACATTCACCCAGGGGGGCAATATCACAGGCGTGGAGCGTGGGAGAGATTCTCCGCATCTTTACCCTGCTTGAAAAAAATTATCCAGATAATAACAAATGATATGCGTGTCCTGATGTTTGGATGGGAGTTCCCTCCTCATATAGCAGGGGGATTGGGAACAGCCAGCTATGGTCTCACCCGCGGCCTGGCCTCCCACCGCGATATTGAGGTCATCTTCGTCGTCCCGAAAGCTTATGGTGATGAAGACCAGAGCATGGTGCGACTGATAGGCGCCAACACCGTGCCCGTGGCTTTCAAGAAGGTTCAATACAAGTATTTCCGGAAACCTGTGGCAAAAATAGAGGTCTTCTCCAGGCTGGTACCATATACTGACCCTGATGAGTTCTGGAAGATGACCCGGGGCGAGGTGGCTGATACCGATGTGCTCATCAGTACAAACAAGCATGGCAAGGTTGACTTCACGGGAAGCTACGGTGCCACCCTGATGGAAGAGATTCACAAGTACTCGGTGGTGGCACAGGTTATTGCTTCGGAACAGAAGTTTGATATCATCCATGCGCATGACTGGCTGGCTTATCCGGCAGGGATGGCTGCAAAGGCTGTCTCCGGCAAGCCGCTGGTCATTCATGTGCATGCCACTGACTTCGACCGCAGCGGAGGGAATGTCAATCCGGTGGTATATGCAATGGAAAAGGAGGGGATGGATGCAGCTGACAAAATCATTACTGTCAGCAACCTTACCCGTGACATTGTCATAAACAGATACAACATAGACCCGGGGAAGGTTGAGACGGTCTACAATGCAGTGGAGCCGCTGCATCACTCCGAGTTCGATATCCCCGGGAGATCCTATGATGACAAGATAGTTACCTTCCTCGGCCGTATCACCATGCAGAAGGGCCCGGAATACTTTATCGAGGCAGCCAGGATGGTCCTTTCGCGAATGCACAACGTCAGGTTCGTTATGGCCGGTTCGGGTGACATGATGGAACGTATGATGCGTCATGCCGCTGCTCTGAAAATTACCGACAGGTTCCACTTTACCGGTTTTCTGCGTGGCAATGATGTCTTTACCATGCTGAGAATGAGTGACGTATATGTTATGCCATCAGTTTCGGAACCATTTGGCATATCTCCGCTTGAAGCCATGCAGTCAAATGTGCCGGTTATAATCAGTAAACAGAGCGGTGTGGCAGAGGTGCTGACACATGCAGTGAAAGTTGATTTCTGGGACATAGAAGCAATGGCTGATGCCATATATGGTATCCTGACCTATCCGGCTCTCTCAAGGATGTTCATCATGAATGGCAAGGAAGAGGTTGACGAGCTGAAGTGGGAGAAGGCTGCCGGCCATGTTAAGAGTATTTATTCAGAGGTTTTGCAACAGACAAGATAAACGATATGAGCACATCACAGAAAAAGGCAATCTGCCTTTATTTCCAGGTTCATCAGCCATTCAGGCTAAGACGGTACCGTTTCTTCGAGATGGGGCAGGAACACTATTACTATGACGATTTCATGAATGAGTCTATCCTGCGGAAGATAGCCATAAACTGCTACCTGCCGACAAACAGGATAATCCTTGACCTGATAAAAAAGCACAAGGGCAGGTTCAGGGTCACCTTCTCGCTGACCGGAATCGTTATTGACCAGTTCAGGTTATATGCCCCCGAAGTGCTCGCCTCCTTCAGGGAACTTGCAGAAACGGGATGCGTTGAGTTCCTGGCCGAGACAAACTCACATTCACTGGCATCACTCATGAGCAGGGAGAGATATGAACTCCAGGTCAGGGTGCACCGTGAAAAGATGTTGGAGTATATCGGGTATGAACCCACTTCCATCCGGAATACCGAACTTATCTATTCTGACGAGATTGGCAGCTGGATGGCAGAGCTGGGTTACAAGGCAGTTGTCACCGAGGGCGCCAAACATATCCTCGGCTGGAAATCACCCAACTACCTGTACTGCAATGCTATAAACCCCAGGCTGAAGGTCCTGCTGAGAAACTACATCCTCAGTGATGACATAGCCTTCCGCTTCTCCAGCAAGGAGTGGTCAAGCTATCCCCTGACAGCCGAGAAATATGCAGGCTGGATAAAAGGACTGGCATCAACCTCCGAACTGGTAAATATCTTTATGGATTACGAGACCTTCGGAGAGCATCAGAAAAAGGAGACGGGAATATTTGACTTCCTCAGGCATCTGCCCGAAACAATAATGAAGAGGACACCATTTAATTTCATGACGGTTTCAGAGGTGGCAGACAACTATCAGCCGGTATCTCTTCTGCATGTTCCGTCACCCATCTCATGGGCTGACGAGGAGAGGGACCTCACCGCCTGGATGGGCAACGAGCTGCAGACGGCAGCAGTAAACAAGCTCTACAGTCTTTCCGACAGGGTTGGCAGAAGTAATAATGAGCAGTTGATACGCGACTGGGTTTATCTGCAGTCGAGTGACCATTTCTACTACATGTCAACGAAGTTCTTCTCTGACGGTGCTGTTCACGCCTATTTTAATCCTTATGAGAATCCGTACCAGGCATTCATGAACTACATGAATGTGCTGAGTGACTTCGAGATAAGACTCAATGCATTATGTCCGGTGGATGTGCATGATGAGGAGATCAACCGGCTCTCAGCTGATGTTAAGAAACGTGATCAGATGATCAGCGAGCTTCAGGAGGAGCTGGCCAGGCTTGAAAAGCAGATGGAGGCAAAAACAAAGCCAAAGGCCGCAGCCACAAAAACCAGGAGCGTTGCCACAAAGGCCGTGACAGTAAAGATTGCCGCCGAAGCTAAACCTGCTGCCCCGGAGGCAGCCGCTAAGAAGAGTACCACAAAGGCCGGGAAAGCAGCCAGGAAGGCGACCACGACGAAGAGTGCCCCGAAGGCCGTTGAAGTTGTCCCGGAGACAGCCGTAAAAAAGAGCGCCACGCAAGCCGGGGAAGCTGCCCCCCAAGCCGGTGAAGCTATAAGAAAGGCAGCCGCTAAGAAGAGTACCACAAAGGCCGGGAAAGCAGCTCCGAAGAGCGTAAAAACTGCCCCGGAGGCAGCCGCGAAAAAGAGTTCCAAGAAGAGTGCCGCGGCAAAACCCGTTGCTGCCAGGAAGAGATCCGGCAGTAAATAATAACCGGGGTATAATTCATATGTGCAATATATCTGCGCCTCATGCGTATTAATTGAGTATTAACTATATGGAAATGAAAGCTGATTTTTTATTCGAAACTAGTTGGGAAGTATGCAACAAGGTAGGAGGAATTTATACAGTCATTTCAACCAAGGCGCTAAACGTAACCTATGAATTTGAAGATAACTATATACTGATCGGTCCTGATGTATGGAGGGACGACAAGTCCAATCCGGAGTTTACCCCTGATGACACGATGTTCCAGTCATGGAAGACCGTAGCCGCGCAGGAGGGTCTGATAGTAAAAACCGGTCGCTGGAACATCAGGGGCAATCCGCGCGTGATGCTGGTAGATTTCACGCCCTATTTCGGGCAGCAGAATGAAATCTTTGCCCGTTTCTGGGAGACCTACAAGCTTGACAGCATTTCAGGCCAGTGGGATTACATTGAGCCTGCATTATTCGGCTACGCAGCGGGAAAAATCATCGAGAGCTTCACCAACTTCTACCGTGAATATCCTCGGGTGATTGCCCATTTTCATGAATGGATGACCGGCACGGGTGTTCTCTACCTTGAGAAGCATGCCCCCTGGGTTGCCACCGCTTTCACCACTCACGCCACTGTTCTCGGTCGCAGCATAGCAGGCAACAACAGGCAACTCTACAGTCGTCTCAATGAATATAATCCGGTACAGACAGCTCACGAATTCAATGTCACCTCTAAACAGTCACTTGAAAAAATCACTGCACAGGAAGCAGATGTCTTTACCTCGGTAAGTGAGATTACCGGGCGTGAGTGTGAGGCGTTTCTTGGAAAGAAGCCTGACGTGATCACTCCCAACGGCTTTGAGGACACCTTTGTTCCCGAACCTGAAAATTTTGATGCGGCACGCAATGCAGCACGTGACAGGCTACTCTCAGTGGCAAAGGCTCTGATTGGCTGTGACCTGCCGGATGATACCCTCCTGGTCTCCACCAGCGGGAGGTATGAGTACAGGAATAAGGGCATTGACCTCTTCCTCTCGGCACTGGGCCAGGTGAACAGGAAGAGTAATTCCGGCCGACAGTGTGTTGCATTTATTCTCGTACCTGCATACCACAAGGGCCCCAGGCAGGATCTTGCCACTGCCCTTGCCAATGGCACAATGGTTACCGAAGGTGACAAATACCTGACGCACGGACTCCATTATGTGAATGATGACCCGGTGATGAACCAGCTGATACGCGAAGGCATACACAACATAGCCTCTGAAAGGGTAAAGGTCATATTCGTTCCGTCATACCTGAACGGCAATGACGGGATCTTCAATATGAAATACTATGATCTGCTTATCGGGTTCGATCTCACACTCTATCCCTCTTATTATGAACCATGGGGCTACACACCTCTTGAGAGCCTGATGTTCCATGTTCCAACCGTGACAACAAACCTTGCAGGATTCGGTATGTGGGTCGATACCTATTTCAAGGAACCCGGCAACGGATGTCTTGTACTGAACCGTACTGACGACAATGACAATGAGGTCATTGTCAGTATGGAAGAATTCATCCGCAAGTTTATGCAGATGAATCCTGAAGAGGCTGCCGCTGCACGCGGGAAGGCCTGGGAGATATCACGGATAGCTAACTGGAATACTCTTTTCAGCTATTATATCAATGCATACCGTTATGCACTTGAGAAAAGCGAAAAGAGAAGAGACCAGCCCAGGGATTACACCCGCATACTTGAAGCTACCGAGGTACAGGTAAGGAAACCCTTCCAGGCTCCTGTCTGGAAAGATATTTACGTGCAATCTGAGTTACCCGTACGTATCGCTTATCTCAAGGAACTCTCCTCAAACCTCTGGTGGTCATGGAACAGCGATGCTGAGTTTCTTTTCCGCCGGATGGACCCCACGCTGTGGGAGGAGGTTGGACACAATCCCAAGAGATTGCTGGAAGCCATCGACTACAAGAGGCTTGTAGTGCTTTCAGACGATGAGGTGTTTCTGCATGATGCTGACAGGATTTACAAGGAGTTTACAGAATATCTTGGCAGGCCTGATAACGAGGAGTTGCCCTCCGTAGCTTATTTCAGCATGGAGTTTGGCATACATCCAAACCTGAAGATCTATTCAGGCGGCCTGGGTGTTCTTGCCGGTGACTATCTGAAGGAGGCAAGTGACTCCAACGTTAATATCACGGGTATAGGTCTGTTATACAGGTATGGTTATTTCAGGCAGAAGCTGGGCCCGAGGGGTGAGCAGCAGGCTATTTATGAGGCTGAGGATTTCTCTCAGATTCCGGTTGAACCCGTGAAGGAGAGCAACGGCAATCACCTTACCATACAGCTTACCTGGCCAGGACGTATTGTGAAAGCCCGCGTGTGGCTGGCTCCGGTAGGCAAGGTTAAACTTTATCTTCTCGACACCGATTTTGAGGATAACACGCCTGAGGACAGGGCAATCACCCACTATCTCTATGGCGGCGACTCCGAGAACCGCCTGAAGCAGGAGCTGATCCTCGGCATAGGGGGAATGCGGGCTCTGCTTGCCATCGGAATAAAACCTGATGTCTACCACAGCAACGAAGGGCATTCAGCATTCATAGGCTTTGAGAGGATGCGTCACCTCATAGAGGATGAGCATCTGACCTTTGCGGAGTCAATGGAAATAATCAGGGCATCTACCCTGTTTACAACCCATACTCCTGTGCCGGCAGGCCATGATGCCTTTGAAGAAGACCTGCTGAGAAAATATATTTCACATTATCACACCAGGCTGAATATCACGTGGGATCAGCTGATGGCCTTAGGCCGCTGCCAGGATGATCATGAGCGCAAGTTCAACATGAGCTTCCTCGCAACCCGCTTCTCCCAGGAGATGAACGGAGTGAGTCAGCTGCACGGGCATGTCTCACGCGGGCTCTTCTCAAAGCTGTGGCCCGGTTACCTTCGTGACGAGCTTTACATAGGCCATGTTACCAACGGTGTTCACTATTCAACATGGGTGGCGCCCGAGTGGGAACAGGTCTACGAGAAGCTCACCGGCACACGTCATTTTGATCTGAGTGACCGTAAGCAATGGGCAAAGATACACAAGCTGGAAGACGAGAAGGTTTACGAGGTCAAGATGAAGCTCAAGAAGCGCTTGTTTGACAATATCCGCAAGCGTCTCCAGTCAGACATGCTTGAGAGGCATGTCAGCCCGCGCACTCTGATGAACATCAGCTCTCACCTGAATGAGAAGGCCCTTACAATAGCATTTGCCAGAAGATTCGCAACATACAAGCGTGCCAACCTCCTGTTCCGTGACCTCGACCGTCTCGCGAGAATCGTCAATAACCCCGAGAGACCCGTGCAGTTCATTTATGCCGGCAAGGCTCATCCCCATGACGGCGGCGGACAGGAACTCATCAGGAAAATCAATGAAATATCACAGATGCCTCAGTTTGCCGGGAAGATTATTTTCCTGGAGAACTATGATATGGATATGGCACGTTACCTTGTACGTGGCGCTGATATATGGCTGAATACTCCGACAAGGCCCCTGGAAGCATCAGGCACCAGCGGTGAAAAAGCCGTAATGAACGGAACCATTCACTTCAGTGTCCTTGACGGATGGTGGGTGGAAGGCTATCGTGCCTTCGCCGGATGGGCACTGCCAAAGAAACGGACTTTTGCCAGCCAGGAATTGCAGAATGATATTGACGCAGAAACCATCTACAACATGCTTGAGTATGAGATCGTTCCGGCCTACTACTCGAAGGATGAAAGCGGCATACCGCGTGAATGGGTCAGCTACATCAAGAACACCATGGTCAAGGTGGCTCCCGAGTTCACCATGCGCCGCATGCTCAACGATTATCTGGAGAAGTACTATAAGAAGCTGTGGGAGAGAAGCCGCAGGATGGCTGCTGATAACTATGCACTGGCACGCGAACTGGCCGGATGGAAGAGCTATATCTCAAAGGTATGGGATGAGATAGAGGTAGTTAAATTTGACATTAAGGATTTGGATAAGAATGTCTTCCGCTCGGGATACAAATACTCTACCGAGATCATTCTGGATATAAAGGATATTCCGGTGGAGAATGTCGGGGTTGAACTGGTTGTGACACGCCAGCTCAAGAACGGAGAGCATGCCTTCTTCTCGTCCCACGAGTTCGAATATGTCAACAGGAAGAAGGGACGGGTCATATACAGCGTTGAGTTCCAGCCTGAGATAGCCGGCACTTTCTTCTACGGAATCCGTATCTACGCCAGGCACAGTGAATTGCCTCACAGGCAGGATTTCTGCCTGCTGAGATGGGTTGACTGATTTCAGAGATCCATGATTGTCTTTACCCTCTCCTGCAGGAGTACCACAGCTGTTCTTGCGGGGAGGTAAAGCCTGAGGTGGTGCATAGCCGTCACCCCGTAACGTCCCTTGTCAGGTTGTGCGAAGTAGGTCTGGTTTGTGTCTATCCTGCCCTGCCCGCCGAACATGGGATCGTCGGTGTCAAGGATGATCCTGAATTTTCCCCTGACGGGAATCCCGTATCCGGTAAAGGAGATTGTCGGATTGAAGTTCATCACCGTCACAAGGTCACCGCGCCTGAATGCGATGATTTTGTCAGCATTGTTGACTAAGAGTGACTCTGTCAGCTGCAGCCGTGGCAACCCGTGCCTTTTACCGGTCTCAATCATTGCCCTGTCGAATTCATTCAGAAACCTGTACTTCAGCAGTTCATCATCTGCCAGACTCCACTGCCTGCGCGCGTATTTATAGCTCCACCCGTTTCCCTCTCTGGGGAAATCAATCCATTCCGGGTGGCCGAATTCATTACCCATGAAGGTGAGGTAGCCACCGCCTGCTGTCATGAAGGTGAAGAGCCTGATCATCTTGTGGAGAGCCATGGCCCGGTCAACTATCAGGCTGGGGGTGAAGACGCTCATTGAGGTGTACATCTCCTTGTCTGCCAGCCTGAAAATCAGGGTCTTGTCGCCTACCAATGCCTGGTCATGTGATTCACAGTATGATATCACCTTCTCCTCGGTCCGGTGCTGTGTCAGTTCATGGAGCAGGTACCCGAGGTCCCATTCCTCATCAGGGATATCCTTGACCATCTTTATCCAGATATCGGGCACTCCCATTGCAAGCCTGTAGTCAAAACCCATCCCGCCGGAGGCAACGGAGGCGGCAAGTCCGGGCATGCCACTCATATCCTCGGCCACGGTGGTGGCATCCTGGTTGAATTCATGTATCAGCTTGTTGGCAAGAGTGATGTAGACGATGGCATCCTTGTCCTGGTTGCCGTCAAAATACTGTTTGTAGGAGACGAAGTCGGATTCCAGGCCGTGATCATAGTACAGCATGCTGGTTATGCCGTCAAACCGGAATCCGTCGAAGTGGAACTCCTCAAGCCAGTACTTGCAGTTTGACAGCAGGAAATGGTTGACTTCCGGCTTGCCGTAGTCATAGCAGAGCGAATCCCATGCCACATGCTTCCTGCGTGAACCGGTATGAAAGTAGAGCCCGGGATCACCGTCAAGCAGGCCGAGCCCTTCAAGGATATTTGCCACCGCGTGCGAGTGAACCAGGTCCATTGTTACCCTCAGGCCCATGCTGTGGGCGGTATCAATCAGCTCCCTGAGATCATCGGGTGTGCCGAAGCGTGATGAGGGGGCAAAAAGACTGGAGACATGGTAGCCGAATGAGCCGTAATAGGGATGCTCCTGGATGGCCATAAGCTGAACGGTGTTGTAGCCAAGGCTTTTCACCCTGGGAAGCACATGTCTGGTAAACTCCCGGTATGTGCCGGTCCGTTCTTCTTCGGTGGCCATCCCGACATGTGCCTCGTAAACGAGAAGTGAGGGTGGTGGCGGAGGCGCCTTGTGTTGCATCACGTATTCGTTTTCAGGGTTCCACACCTGCGCCGAGAAGATCTTTGTCACTTCATCCTGAACAGCGCGGGTGGCATAGGCCGGAATCCTTTCTCCCTGACCGCCCTTCCATTTGACAATCATCTTGTACAGGTCGCCGTGCGAAAGCATTCCTGCATCGAACTCACCCACCCAGTCTCCTTCTGCCGTACGGCTGAGGGCATATCGCCCATCTTCCTTCCACTCTGAAAATGTTCCGGTGAGAATGATCGACGTTGCGTTCGGGGCATGCTCCCTGAAGACCCATCCTTCAGGGGTACGGTGCAGGCCGTACCAGTGATGTCCGTTGGCATAGTCGGTCATGGAGCGGCCACCGGTAAACAGTTTCTCACGGTAACTGATGTAGGCAAGCCGCGCCTCTATGATCTCCCTGAAGGGATCAAGCCACGGATCAGCCTTGTAAAATCTTTCTGTCATACTCTTTGCCCTGATGTTACAGACAAGATAAAGATAGGATTTTATTATTTTTGATGTCTCAATCGGGTCATGAAAGTCTATCACGGTTATACAGGCATCTCATTTAACAATCCGGTTATTACCATCGGTGTCTTTGACGGCGTTCACCTTGGGCACAGGATGCTTCTCCGGCGTGTCAAAGGGGAGGCTGCAAAAGATGGCGCTGATGCAGTGGCAGTCACCTTTGATCCTCATCCCCGCATGATCCTTTCCAGCGATCCGGGCCATCTGAGCTTCCTGACAGACCTTGAAGAGCGGACGGAGCTCATGCGGGAGACAGGCATAGACTATCTTGTGGTCATCCCCTTCACGGCTGAGCTCAGCAGGATGACCGCCCCTGAATTTATCAGTTCCATTCTTTGCCGTCATCTGGGTGTCTGCCACCTGATCATCGGGTATGACCACCATTTCGGCAGGCGCCGGGAGGGTGACGAAAACACAATCATAGAGTGTGCCAGAAGGATGGCTTTCAGGGTGACACGCGAGGAGGCATACATGGTTGAAGGGGAGGCTGTAAGCTCATCGCTCATCAGGAAGGCGCTCGGGGAGGGGAACATTGAAAAGGCCGCATCAATGCTTGGCTATGATTATTTCATCAGGGGCCGGGTGGTTTCCGGAAGGAAGATCGGCCGTGGCATGGGTTTCCCGACTGCCAACATCGCCACTCTCTCTGCATACAAACTGATACCCCGCTCCGGGGTCTATGCCGTGGAGGTTATCGTAGAGGGTGTCCCCGACAGGCACATGGCCATGCTCAATATCGGACACAGGCCTACCATCACTGGTGGTGACGGGTTATGTACCATCGAGGCTCATCTTATTGATTTCGATGGTGATCTGTACGGGAATGAAGTAACTGTAACATTCCGTCACCGGCTGCGTGATGAGATGAAGTTCGGGAGTGTGGATGAACTGTCAGCCCGTCTGACCCTCGACCGTGAGATGACCATCGCCCTGCTGGGCCGCTGAACAATTATCCCTTTTTTTGGTTAACTTTGCACACCTAAAAAATTATCATTATGTCATTCATAGACAACGATCTTAAGTACAGGGTAAAGGATATATCACTTGCCGGATTCGGCCGTAAGGAGATAGAGATTGCGGAGAAGGAGATGCCGGGGCTGCTCGCGGTCAGGCGCAAATATTCGGGTTCCAAACCTCTCAGGGGTGCAAGGATAACAGGCTCGCTCCATATGACCATTCAGACAGCCGTTCTCATCGAGACACTCAGGGAGCTTGGCGCAGATGTCAGATGGGCAAGCTGTAACATTTTTTCCACGCAGGATCACGCCGCTGCTGCCATTGCCGCTGCCGGCATCCCGGTATTCGCATGGAAGGGTGAGACGGCAGAGGAGTACTGGTGGTGTACCGCACAGGCCCTGACCTTCCCCGGAGGGAAAGGCCCGAACCTCATTGTTGATGACGGAGGCGACGCATCACTGCTCGTCCATCTGGGATACAAGGCCGAAAAGGAGAGCTCAGTTCTTGATGCAGAGCCGGCAAGCCGGGAAGAGGCAATAGTGTTTGACACACTAAGGAGGATACTGGAGGAGGATCCGCAGAAATGGCACAGGACGGTCAGTGAGATGAAGGGTATATCCGAAGAGACAACCACAGGCGTGCATCGTCTTTACCAGATGCTGGAGGCGGGAGAACTCCTGGTGCCTGCAATCAATGTCAATGATTCGGTAACAAAAAGCAAATTTGACAACCTTTATGGTTGCCGTGAGTCACTTGCCGACGGTATCAAGAGGGCAACGGATGTGATGATAGCAGGCAAGGTTGTTGTCGTATGCGGATACGGTGACGTCGGCAAGGGATCTGCAAGGTCAATGAGGTCGTATGGCGCAAGGGTCATTGTGACCGAGATCGATCCTATCTGTGCACTGCAGGCTGCAATGGAAGGCTTTGAGGTAAGGACGGTTGAGGAGAGCCTTGCTGAAGGCAACATATTCGTTACTGCAACAGGCAACCGTGATGTCATCACCATTGAACACATGGAGAAGATGAAGGATCAGGCCATCGTCTGCAACATAGGACACTTTGACAACGAAATACAGGTTGATTTGCTGAATGCATACAAGGGTATCAGGAAGATCAATATCAAGCCACAGGTTGACAAGTATCTGTTCCCTGACGGCCATGCAATTTTCCTTCTTGCCGAGGGCAGGCTGGTAAATCTTGGCTGCGCCACGGGCCATCCGTCGTTCGTGATGAGCAACTCATTCAGCAACCAGACGCTGGCACAGATTGAACTGTGGACCAAAGAGCACGCTATCGGTGTTTACAGGCTTCCCAAGCAACTCGATGAGGAGGTGGCACGTCTCCATCTTGCACAGCTTGGCGTGAGCCTGACCAAAATGACCAGGGCCCAGTCAGACTACATAGGCGTTCCCGAAGGGGGCCCCTACAAGCCTGACCATTACAGGTACTAGGAGGGTCTATCTCCTGTTCCAGACCCTTATACTGTAGCCGGAGAAGGATGTGCGGTAATTCTTGAGATAATAGTGACCGGGTCCGCTCTGCGGCAGGCCTGACCCTCCGAGTGCATAATTCGTAGAACATTTCGGGCAAATGATGAATACCCCGTCCACATCTACCGCCACGCTTAAACTATCAGTGACATAACAGTGTGGACAAGTGCGGTCATAGGCATAAAATATTAAGCCATGCGGCCCGATATCAGCGGTACTGTAGACTATGATGCCGTTGCCGTCAAAACCGGCTGTACCGAGACCAAGGTGCCTGTGGGCTGAAGATATCAGAGCGCTGGTGCCGGGAGCGTTGAAGAGATCAGAAAATTCAGGATCGGAAGCAGTAATGATGAAGTCAACCGTGATGTCAGGGATTACATCGTTCTTATCCCTTTCACAGGAGATTATAAGCAGTGTGAACAGAGAAAAGAGTAAAAAAATCCTTAAATTTGAAACTGACATGGGCTTGCTTCCGTTTCTGTAAATGTAGTTATTTTAAGTCTGACACGGCTAACGGAAAAACGAAATGAAGAGAGGGTTAGTATTATTAAGGTTTGTAGCAGCGGTAATCGTTCTGCTTTTCGTGGTGGAGGCAACTGAGTGCAATGCCCAGAAGAATGCCACCAAGCGGTTTGAGAGGGAGACCTTCGGCAAATCGCGTCGCAGCAAGCCTGTAAAGGAGAGCGGTGAGAGCAGAGCGGCTGCAAAAGCGATGAAGGAACAGGCCAGGAAGGAGGCCAGGCGGGAAAAGGAGGATGAGAAAGCCCTTAAGGAGAAGAGGGAGAGGCATTATCAGATCCAGAGCGAGGAGACGAAGATGCGGATGGAGAACAACAGCAGGAACACTGCTGACAGGTACAAGGTTAAAAGGCAGAAAGAGCGCAGGGAGCAGACGAAGCCGGAACTGAAGAAGCCACAGCAGCCGGTGCCTGACCGTGCCGGACCGAAGCCGAAGACCAAGGATCCCTCGAAGCAGCCGGTGCTGAAGCAGCAAAAGAAGAAGGCAAAGACGATTAATCCGAAAAAACAGCCTAAAATCAAGCAACACAAGGTAAAAAAATACTGAAGCAGATGGAAGATGTTGGCAACCTGATTTTTTATATACTACTGGGGATCATTGCCCTGGTAGGTTCATTCCAGGGTAAGGGCAAAAAGAAGAGTGGCAAACCGGGACCCGTGCAACGTCAACCGGGCACACTTACCACAAGGCCTCCGGTGAAAACCACGGCACAAACCGCCAGACCGGCGCCTTCAACTATAAGGCAGGAGAGACAGACGCCTTTCACCGTCAGAGAGGAGAGACCCGTTCCCGGACCTTCACCATGGACTATGCCCGCCGGACAAATAATTGAGGGGAGATATGAAGAGCCGATGGCCCGTGATTTCAGCCGGGAGGGAAACATCAGGAATGACATGGCGGGTGCCTTCAGCAGCGAAGGGTCAGTCGCATCCGGGATGGGCGAAGCCTTCGCCAATGAGGGCTCCATTGAGGATTCCATGGCTGCCGCTTTTGCTTCAGAAGGTGTCTCAGCCCTGGGTGAGCTGGCAACGGGTGATTTCTTTCAGGCTGATATAACAGATGGTGAGATAAGTGACGCTCCGGGCTATGATTATGAAGCTCTGCCCGGCACTGATATTCATAAGGAAGGATTTGACCTGAAAAGGGCTGTGATTTATTCAGCAATTCTTGACAGAAAAGAGTACTCACGTTGATTATCTGATAATTACCAGGCGGAGGGAATTTGTTTTTTATTTAGAAATTTTTTATATTTGTTCTCTGAAGAGTTCCGGTAATGCCGGGATTCTTCTTATTTTTTAACAAATTTACGGGAAATCATGTCGGAATTTGTTTATGTAACTGAAGAAGGGCTCCAGAAAATGAAGGAAGAGCTTGACCAGCTCCGTAATGAAAGGCCGGCTGTTGCAAGATTGATTGCCGATGCGCGTGATAAGGGTGACCTTACAGAAAACGCGGAGTATTCTGCTGCCAAGGAGGTACAGGGTATGCTCGAGATGAAGATAGCCAAACTCGAAGACACGGTAGCCAGGTCACGCATTATTGACAGCTCAAGGATAACTACCAAAACGGTACAGATTCTGAACAGGGTCAAGATTCTCAATAAGGCAAACGGCTCACTGATGGAATACCAGCTTGTGCCGGAGGGTGAAGCCAACCTCAAGGAGGGAAAAATAGCAGCCACATCACCAATTGCTCAGGGATTGATGGGCAGAAAAGTGGGTGAGGTGGTGGAGATCAGGGTACCTGCCGGCACCATCCCGTTTGAGATTATTGAAATATCAATCTGAAAACAAGATATCATGGCATCAATCTTTACACGCATCATCAACGGTGAGATACCCTGTTACAGGGTGGCAGAGAATGACCGCTATATTGCATTTCTTGACGTCAGGCCCCTTAAGGCCGGTCACACCCTGGTAGTCCCCAAGAAGGAAGTGGATTATATCTTTGATATGGATGATGAGGCACTCTCCGGAATGATAATCTTTGCCGGGAAAGTGGCCAGGGCAATGAAGGAGGTGATAGAATGCAACAGGATTGGTGTGGCAGTGATCGGGCTTGAAGTGCCCCATGCCCACATCCATCTTATTCCCATCTCCCGTGAAGGGGATATGCTCTTTACCAACCCCAGGGTTTCGCTGTCACCGGAAGAAAATGAGCGTCTGGCAAAAGAGATTGGAGCACATGTAAAGCTCTGATCGCGGTACTGACAACAATAAAACCGGCACCTGCCAGGTCCGGTCAAAAAAAAGCCCCGGTCGCTGACCAGGGCTGGAAATGAACAGTAAGCACAAAAGAAAAAGGGTGCCCCTTTGAGACACCCTCTTTTTATTATCTGCTGTCTGGTTATTTCTTACCTGCGCAGCATGGAGTGGTTGCCTTAGTGCCTTCCTTTGCCGGAACCACTTCACCCTTATTCTCGCCGCATGCTGCAGCGGACGGGCACCCGGAGCACTCTTTGCCTTTCACAGCTTCTTTCTTGCATGCATCTGCGGTTGAACCGCATATATCACACTTACCGTCCTTGTTCTTATCGACAAAGACACACTCACTTTTGGTGTGCTTCTTTTCCTTAACGGTAGTCTGAGCATAGACCACTGCAGCCACAAACATCATCACGATGAGAAACAGGCTGCCAATCATCCATTTCTTCATACTTGTGCCAATTGGTTTGTTTATTAAACGGCCGCAATATAGAAAAATTTTAATTACCGTTACGGAGGTGTTATAAATATCATATCTTTGATTCTGCTTCTCGCTGTGAAGTGTTTCATATTAAAGATATTGCTGACGACTTTCTGAGTCTGTTCCTCCCGCGGCCATGCCTCTCGTGTGGTGTTCCGCTGGTCAGGGGAGAAGAGGTGCTCTGTACCGGTTGCATGCTTGACATGGCACGTACTGACTTTCACCTCCGCCGCGGCAACATGCTCGAGCAGGCTTTCTGGGGCAGGTGCATTGTGGAAAGGGCAGCGGCTTATTCGGTGTATAACCGCGGTAGCCGCATAAGAAAACTTATTCACCTGCTGAAGTACTCAGGCAGGAAGGATATCGGCATCATGCTTGGCAGGCTGTACGGCTCTGTTCTGGCGGAAAGCGGATTCACTGACGGGATTGATATGATCATCCCCGTACCGCTCGATCCGGTAAGGGAAAGGCGCCGCGGATTCAACCAGAGTAAGTGCATTGCCGAGGGAATTGCTTCACATTGCTGCCTGCCGGTAAGGAGCGATATTCTTCGCCGGACGGGCAAGTCTGGCTCACAGACAAAAAGGGGAAGGTATGAGAGGTGGGAGAATGTCGAAGGACTCTTCACGGTGACCAGACCCCGGGAGATTGCCGGCCGGCATCTGTTGCTGGTTGATGATGTAATCACCACCGGTTCAACTGTGGAAGCCTGTGTAACCGCGCTCCAGTCTGCCGGTGGTGTCAGGGTCAGCGTGGCAGCCCTCGCTGCCGCACAGAAGCTTACTGTTTGATTCTGTCGCTGTTCTTTTTTATGTAGTCGCCCCAGTTCCTGTATTTCCTGTCTGCAACCGGTTTGCTGCTCTGGTAGAAGTGACACATGGCTGCTCCCAGGGCATCGGTAGCGTCAAGAACCATAGACTCGCCGCGGAAGGCAAGCAGGGTCTGCAGCATGGAAGCCACCTGCTCCTTGCTGGCCTGGCCTCTGCCGGTGATAGACATTTTGATCATTCTCGGTGCATACTCGAATACCGGCAGGTCCCTGTAGAGCGCAGCTGATATTGCCGCACCCTGTGCCCTGCCCAGCTTGAGCATGCTCTGTACGTTCTTGCCGAAAAAGGGAGCCTCGATAGCAAACTCATCAGGATGATACCTGTCAATAAGCCCGAGCGTCTCCTCGAAGATGGTCCGTATCTTTCGGAAATGATCCTCCTTCTTGCGCAGGTCAATGATGCCAAGGGTGATGAGTGACGGGCTTTTTCCCGACACGCTTATAAGGCCGTAACCCGTGACGGTTGTACCGGGGTCAATGCCGAGAATTAACCTGCCGCTCTGCTGATCATTCACTTCCCGATCTCTTTCGATGGACCCAGGATGAGGTCGGTGGGCAACTGGTTTCCTTCAGACCATATGGTGGGTCGCCTGACGGGCTCTGCCGTCACTGACTTCTTTCCTTCAAGCAGGTTTATTGCTGCCTGCAGGGAGGCTTCTTCGGGATCGCCAAAATCATGTGTTATGTCATCAGCAGCCCTCACATCAGGCTTTATCCCGTCATAAAAACGGCCCTGGTCATCTGAGTTCAGATACTCAAAGGTTATTGGTGCAAAGACATACTTGTAATCCGGTTTCGGCACAGCGTCAGAGGGGAACGGATATCCCCAGATGTTCATGCCGGCAGGCTTGCCATGTGTTGTGTCACCCACAAGCTTCACATCAACCCAGGGCATCAGGCTGTTGATAACCACCTCGCTGGCAGAAGCCGAACTGCGGGTGGTGATAAAGACAACACGGTCAAGGCCCAGGGGGCTCTCCGTCCTGACGAAATTGAAGCTCTCATTCCACTCGGGACCCACCAGATTATTGTATGTCAGCTTGTAGCACACCTTTGTGGTGTCATCCCATGTCAGCACAAGGCTGGCAAGCTGCTGGGCTATACTCATGTATCCTCCGGTATTGTACCGGAGGTCAATTATGAGGTCGGTGACGTTACTGGCCTTGAAATCGGCAAAGGCTTCGTTAAGCTCCTGTTCAGACGGTTCAATGAATGTCTCAAAGCAGAGGTAACCCGTCTTGCCTCCGGTGAGGTCGAGGACCTTTGATGCCGTCACGGAGTTGATGGTGAAGCTCGATTTGACGGAGGTATAGGTCACCTCCTGGTTATCAGGATCGATGAATGTAAACGTGTTGGACGTTCCTGCCGTGGGGGGACCCATAAGGTTGTTGTAGGCTGTGTTGTTGCCCGAGATGAAGATGGGGGCAATGGCTGTGCCGTTAATCTCCTTTACTATCCATCCCCTTCTTACTCCTTTTGGCCAGAGGTCTGAGCCTTCGTAAAGGCTTACCACCCTGACATTGTTGGCATTATCAAGGCCCATTCTGATTCCGTGACCCACGAAGCTGCCCTGCATTGAAGCCATGAAACTCTCATAGTCTGCAATGAAGCTCCACTTGTCTCTCGGCCTGTATCTCACGGCTTCCAGGAGTTGCTCCGGGCCGGTGTAGTCAGATGTCTTGACAGTTGGCATGTTGCTGTACCAGAGATAGACATATTTCATCAGATCATACAGACCGTCGCGGGCCCTCTCTTCCAGGGTGGGAGTTTTAGACGGCTCCGGGTCTTTTTTGCATCCGAAAAGCAGGGGTATGATCAGAAGTGATACTATAAATACTCTTTTCATAATGAGTAAATTTGATGTAAAAGTAACAAAAAATGTGCCGGTTGATTCAGGTTTTCTTTGTCCTGTTCTGGAAAATGACGCTTCCTATGATGAGAAGCAGTCCTGCCGGGGTTGTATAATAAACGGGTTCGTCTATGATAAAGTGCAGCAGTATCAGGGAGATGAACGGAGCGAAATAAACCAGGTTGCTCACCTTGTCGGTTGTCTCGGAGAGTTGAAGTGCTTTCAGCCAGAGCCAGAAGGTAATTCCCATCTCGAAGAAGCCACAGTAGACCGATGCCGCCACCCCCCTGAAGCTCAGAGGCTGGTTGAAGGAGCCCACGGATGCCATCAGGATGATCATATAGGCTGAACCGAACAGGAAACCGGTAAACAGTTTTACCGACTCATCGCGCCTGTCGCGCACGTTAAGGACGAAATAAAGAGCCCAGAGGACGCTGCTGATGAGTGCCAGGATGACGCCCAGGGTGTCTGACCTGCCCGGGCTGAGCGGGGTGCCCTGTGATGATATTATATATACCCCGGCGAGGCTGATTGCGAGTGCGAGGAAACTGCGGGCAGGTATGCGTTGCCCCAGCAGCGGTATGGAAAAGAAGACAAGAATGATGGGCCATATCATGTTGATAGGCTGTGCCACCTGGCCCGGCAGGCGGCTGTATGCGGTCAGCAGGATAAGATAGTATGCGACGGGATTGACCAGCCCCAGCAGGGCTGACCAGAGCAGCTCGCGGCCTGTCGTCTGCCGGAGGAGGCGGAGCTTGCCTGTAAGAATCATTATTGCAAACAGAACTGCTGTAGATATCAGGGTGGTGATCCCCAGCATGGTCACGATGTTCAGTTCAGAAAGGGCTATCTTGAAGGCGGTAGGAATGGTACCCCATAGCACCACTGCGAGGGAGGCATAAAGATATGCCTGCTGGCTCTTTTTCATCTCTCTCAGCTGATCATTCCGAACCCGGCGTAGGGTACCAGTACAGAGGGTATTTTTATTCCGTCAGGTGTCTGGTTGTTTTCGAGAAGTGCGGCCACAATACGCGGCAATGCCAATGCGCTTCCGTTAAGGGTATGGCAGAGGGTGGTCTGTCTGGCTCCTTTTTCACGGAAGCGGCACCTGAGCCTGTTGGCCTGGAAAGTCTCGAAGTTAGAGGTTGAGCTCACCTCCAGCCAGCGCTGCTGCCCTACAGACCATACCTCAAAGTCATATGTCATTGCAGAGGTGAATGAGAGGTCGCCGCCGCAGAGCCTCACAATACGGTATGGCAGCTCCAGCTTCACCAGGAGGCTTTCCACGTGGCTTACCATCTCGTCAAGTGACTCATAAGATTTTTCAGGATGTGCTATCTGTACTATCTCGACCTTGTCAAACTGGTGCAGTCTGTTGAGGCCTCTCACATGTGCGCCCCACGAGCCCGCCTCACGGCGGAAGCAGGGGGTGTATGCCATGTTCTTCACCGGCAGTACGGCAGCATCAAGGATCACATCGCGGTAGATATTTGTTACGGGCACCTCAGCAGTGGGTATCAGATAAAGGTTATCAATGCCAATGTGATACATCTGCCCCTCCTTGTCGGGCAGATTGCCTGTGCCGAAGCCCGACTCCTCATTGACCACTATGGGCGGTTCAACTTCACGGTAGCCGGCCTTCTCACCCTCGTCGAGGAAGAAGTTTATGAGTGCTCTCTGGAGCCTGGCACCCTTGCCCTTGTAGACGGGAAAACCCGCGCCGGTAATTTTGACCCCAAGGTCGAAATCAATTATGTCATACTTCCTTATCAGGTCCCAGTGGGGGAGGGCTCCTTCATAAAGATGAGGTATGGTGCCGCCGCTGCGCACCACCACGTTGTCATCGGCGCTTTTCCCCGGGACTACCAGCGCATGCGGCAGGTTGGGCAGCCTGACCAGTTCTGTCTGCATCTCGTCTGAAACCACTTCCATGGTCTCTGACAACTGCTTCTGCTTCTCCTTCATAGCCACTACGCCCTGACGGGCAGCATCAGCCTCATCCCTGCGCCCTGCCTTCATCATGGCACCAATCTCACGTGACAGGGTGTTGAGCTCAGCCTGGATGGAGTCACTCTCAGCCTGCAGCTCGCGGCGGCGGCGGTCAAGATCAAGCACATTCTGTACTATCTCTGCAGCATCGAAGTTCTTGATTTTCAGCCGTTCAATGACGAACGACGATTGCTCACGAATCAGGTTGATGGTTAACATACCGGAAGGAATCTTTGGTGATAAGCGTGGTAAAATTAAAACAAAAACTCCTGAAAATATGCGCCTCAGCGTATTTTTCAGGAGTTGCTGTAAGTTGTCAGTATCCTATTCTGCCGCGGGTTTAACCGAGACGTAAGATTTGTTGTCACGCTTCTTTTTGAACTCCACGGTTCCGTCAACGAGGGCAAAGAGGGTATGATCCTTTCCGAGCCCGACGTTTTCACCGGGATTGTGGACGGTTCCACGCTGGCGAACGATTATGTTGCCTGCCTTTACTGCCTGCCCTCCGAAGAGCTTGACACCAAGCCTTTTGCTTTCTGATTCGCGGCCGTTACGTGAACTGCCTACACCTTTCTTGTGTGCCATATCGTTTTCTTTTACTGTTTATCGCTTATTCCTTCGCCGGTTTCTTTGTGCTTTTTGCCGGAGCCTTCTTTACGGTCTCCTTCTTCTCAGCCGTTTCCTTGCTGGTGGCGGCTTTTTTTGCAGGAGCTTTTTTCTTCTCTGCCTTCACCTCTTCTGCAGCCGGTTCCTCAGCAGCTTTCTTTTTCGTCTTCACCTCTTCTGCAGCCGGTGTCTCGGCAACTTTCTTTTTTGTCTTCACCTTTTCAGCTGCTGGTGCTTTTTCAGTTTTCTTTTCTACCTTCACCTCTTCTGCAATGGGTGCTTCTGCAGCTTTTTTCTCTGCCTTTGGTGCGGTTTTCTTCTCAGGCTCAATGGCGGCGCCTATTCTCAGAATCTCCACCTGTGTGAATTCCTGGCGGTGCCCGGTCCTCTTCTGATAACCCTTCCTTCTCTTCTTCTTGAAGATGATGATTTTGTCTCCTCTTACATGACCGAGGACCTTGCCCTCAACAACAGTGTTGGGAACAAGGGGTTCACCAATGGTGACCACACCATCATTGTCTGTAAGAAGTACTTTTTCAAACTCTACACTGTCGCCTTCAGCTGCATCAAGATGGTGAACATATATTTTCTGTCCTGCTTCTACCTTGAACTGCTGACCGGCAATTTCAACGATTGCGTACATTTTCAATCTCTCTTATGTTACTCCGTGAGGCGGTCATGCTCCTCTGTGCATGACACTTCTGCAGGCCCCGCCGGATCTTGGTTTTTCGGACTGCAAAGATATAAAAATTAACTTATGTACAAATCGGTGACAATAATTTATCACCAATACAATGTGGATAAAAAATCGGGAAGGGGAGGAGATAAAGAGCCATATTATTTATATTTGTCTTATTGGCCTGTCAGGCAGAAAATCTGGTAAACTATGCAGAATAAACTCATTCGTCTGAAGGTTATAGGCATTTCATACAGCCAGACACAGTCAGGCGCCTATGCCCTTATACTGGCGGAGGAAAACGGGGAACGGCGTATACCTATAATTATCGGGGGGTTTGAGGCTCAGGCCATAGTCATCAAGCTTGAAAACCTGGAACCGCCAAGGCCGCTCACACATGATCTCTTCCGCAGCTTTGCCGCAGCCTGTGGTGTAACGGTGGAACAGGTACTCATCAACCGGCTCCGGGAAGGGATATTCTATTCGGAGATCGTGTGCAGTGACGGCGAAAGGCGTTTTAACATAGACTCGCGTACCTCTGATGCCGTGGCACTGGCACTGAGGTTTGAATGTCCGATATTCATTGAACCTCAGATTCTGAATGAGGCCGGCATTGTCATGAGCGCCACAACCGGGGATGAGGAGGAGAAGCAGCCGAAACTGCAAAAGGAGAAGAGAGAGCGCGTGAGCAGCGAATACAGCGTATTTTCCGTGGATGAGCTTAATGATATGCTTTCCGATGCAATCAGCCGTGAGGATTATGAGCAGGCGGCAGCTATCCGGGACGAGATGGCGAGAAGGAAAGGAGAAGGATAATTAATCAGGGAGAGATGAAGGTTTTAAGGATTTTGATTGCAGCAGGGCTGCTGATACCTGTGCCCCTGCTGTCAAAGGAGTACAAGGTGAAATCACCGGACGGAAAGATCACACTCCTTGCCGAGACCACGGCGGGGATTAATCTCACCGTCAGTTATGATAACAAGGAGATAATCACCGGGCTGTCGCCCGAACTGCAACTGGAAGGGGTGACCATTCCCGGACAGCGTCCGGCCATAACGAAGGCTGTCACCTCATCAGCAAATAATATGCTGGTTCCCGTGGTGCCACGGAAGAACAGCCGGGTGCCTGACATTTTCAACGCGCTTGAACTTCGCTTCAGGGGCGGCTCGTCACTTGAGTTCCGCGTTTATGATGACGGTGTGGCATACAGGTTCAGGACGGCAATGAAGGGAGACATCAAGGTAATGGATGAACAGTTTGCCTTTTCGCTTCCCGGCGGAGCCGGAGTATACTGGCCACTGGAAGAGGGCTTCATGTCACATAATGAGTGCACCTTCCACCCCGCATCAATGGATACAATCGGCCCGGAACACCTGGCCAGCCTGCCGGCGCTTTTTACCTCGGGCTCGTTGAACATCCTCCTCAGTGAGGCTGACATACGTGACTACCCGGGCTTGTGGATAAACGGAGACGGCCGCGGGGGAGTGAAGGGTGTGCTTCCTGCATACCCTGCTGAAGTGAAAGCGTACAATGACCGCAACGTCTATGTGACCGGGCGCGAAGAGTACCTTGCAGTGACGCCGGGCACACGCACCTTCCCGTGGCGCCTCTTCATCATCACCCCTGATGATGCCGGCCTGGTTGAGAGTGAGATGGTCTTCAGGCTGGGAGCCCCACCGGCACCGGGAACAGACTTCAGCTGGGTCAGACCCGGAAAGGTGGCATGGGACTGGTACAACGCAAACAATATCTATGGGGTTGATTTCAGGGCCGGACTCAACAATGACACATACAGGTACTATATAGATTTTGCATCGGAGAACGGTATTGAATACGTCATCCTCGACGAAGGCTGGTACAAACTGGGTGATGTTATGGAGCAGTCGCCCGGATTTGACGTCGGTGAGCTGTGCAAATATGCCACATCGAAAAACGTGGGAATCATTCTGTGGGTTGTCTGGAAAACCTTTCATGACAAGATTGATGAAGCCCTAATACAGTTTGAGAAGTGGGGAGTGAAGGGGATCAAGGTTGATTTCATGCAGCGTGACGACCAGTGGATGGTCAACTATTATCACGAGGTTGCCGAAAAGGCTGCCAGACATAAAATGCTGGTTGATTTTCACGGCTCCTACAAGCCTGACGGGATAGAGCGAGCCTGGCCCAATGTAATCACCCGCGAAGGGGTCAAGGGAATGGAGAACAACAAGTGGAGTACGGATTGCGATCCGGAACATGACCTGATACTGCCCTTTACCCGCATGGTAGCCGGCGCGATGGACTATACCCCGGGTGCCATGGTAAACATGCAGCAGCGCGACTTCAGGCCGATATTCTACAGACCGGCCAGCCAGGGCACCAGGGTACATCAGATGGCTATGTATGTGGTTTTCGAGAGCCCCCTGCAGATGCTCGCTGACAGTCCCTCCAACTATAAACGCAACCAGGAGTGCACCTCCTTCATTGCCGCTGTGCCGGTCACCTGGGATGAAACCAGGGTGATTGAAGCCAGGAAGGGTGATAATATTGTCATGGCGCGCAGGCACGGTACTACATGGTACCTGGCCGCAATGAATGACTGGAAACCGTTTGTGACAGAGGTTGACCTTTCGTTCCTGCCGGCCGGTGAATACAGCATGGAGATATTCTCCGACGGAATTAACGCTGACAGGCACGGAGAAGATTACAAACATATTACCCGCAATGCTGCTGCCGGAGAAAAGATCACTCTCAGCCTGGCTCCGGGAGGAGGATGGGTGGCAAAGATCACTCCCAAAGCCAGATAGATAGTCCGGAATTCTATGAAACAATATCTTGATCTGCTGAGCCATGTCATGGAACATGGCATTGAGAAGAGAGACCGGACAGGTACCGGTACGGTGAGCACCTTCGGCTACCAGATGCGCTTTGATCTGTCCGGGCGGTTTCCGCTGATGACCACCAAAAAGCTGCACCTGAAATCAATCATTCATGAGCTGTTATGGTTCCTCAGCGGAAGCACCAACGTGCGATACCTGCAGGAAAACGGTGTCAGGATATGGAATGAGTGGGCTGACCCTGACGGTAATCTTGGCCCCATCTACGGTTATCAGTGGCGATCATGGCCGGCAAGTGACGGCAGATCGATTGACCAGGTAAAGAACGTGGTCACATCACTGAAGAATAATCCCGACTCGCGAAGACATATCATCTCAGCCTGGAATGTAGGGGAGATAGAAAAGATGGCCCTTCCGCCCTGCCATATCCTGTTCCAGTTCTATGTGGCCGGCGACAGGCTCTCATGCCAGCTCTATCAGCGCAGCGCTGACATCTTCCTGGGCGTACCTTTCAACATAGCTTCCTATTCGTTGCTTACCATGATGATGGCGCAGGTGACCGGTTACAAGCCGGGCGAGTTTATTCACACCCTGGGCGATGCACATATATACCTCAATCACATTGACCAGGTAAAACTGCAGCTCACCCGTGATCCGCGCAGGCTTCCGGTTATGACCCTGAATCCTGATGTCATGGACATCCTCGGTTTCACCTACGCTGACTTCTCTCTTTCGGAATATGACCCACACCCAGCCATAAAAGGCGAAATTTCAGTATAAAATGATCACAATAATAGTAGCAATTGACCGCAACAACGGCATCGGATACAACAACAGGCTGTTGGCACACATCCCGGGCGACCTCCGGAGATTCAGGGAAATTACCATGGGCCATTGCCTTATCATGGGCAAGAATACGTGGGAGTCACTCCCGAACAGACCGCTTGCAGGCAGGAAGAATATAGTACTTACCGACGATGAGCGTGACTACTTCAGTGGTGCAGAAAGAGCCCTTTCAATTGATGAGGCGCTGGATCTCTGTGATCCTGGCAGGGAAATATTCATCATGGGAGGCGGATCTGTATACAGGCAGTTCCTGCCGAAGGCAGACAGGCTGATGGTGACTCATATCCACAGGGAGTATCAGGCTGACACCTTCTTCCCGAAGATTGATCCGAAGGAATGGTATGTTTCGGAACAGGAGGATTTCTTTTCGGAAGACCCCTCTGAGCTCAGTTTTTCATATACCACCTATCTCAGGCGCAGGTGACTTTACGGCCTGGTCTCATACTGCACTATGGGCACCGGGATCATCCCGGGCGCAGGTGACTTTCAGGTTTGGCGGTATACAGTGCTATGGGCACCGGGGTCATCCCAGGCACAGATAAGGTGACTTTCCGCGAATTATGATGCCTTGAGCACTTTCATGTCCACCCTCTCGAGCTTATTGGAGGCATATTCGGTGGTGACTGTAAACTCCTTCACATCGCCTGACGGCAGTTCGAACATCGCGTCCATCATGATGACTTCGCAGATGGCACGAAGGCCTCTTGCACCCAGCTTGAACTCCACGGCCTTGTCTACAATGTAGTCAAGGACCTCAGGGGTAAAGGCTAGTTTGATACCGTCCATGGCAAACAGTTTGACATACTGTTTTGTGATGGCGTTCTTCGGCTCTGTCAGAATGGCTCTCAGCGCCCTGGGGTCAAGGGGAGAGAGGTGGGTCAGCACCGGCAGACGGCCGATGATCTCAGGGATGAGACCGTAAGCGCGCAGGTCCTGGGGTGCAATGTACTTCAGCAGGTCATCCTTATCATAGTGGTCACGTGAGCGGCTGGCAGTGTATCCCACCACGGTGGTGTTGAGCCTGTGTGCTATCTTCTGCTCTATCCCCTCGAATGCACCTCCGCAGATGAAGAGGATATTCCTGGTATCAACAGGTATCATCTTCTGCTCGGGGTGTTTCCTGCCGCCCTGCGGGGGCACGTTCACAACTGCTCCTTCGAGGAGCTTGAGCAGACCCTGCTGGACACCCTCACCTGACACGTCACGGGTGATTGAGGGATTATCGCCCTTGCGGGCTATCTTGTCAAGTTCATCAATGAACACTATTCCCTTCTCTGCAGCCTTGACATCATAGTCGGCATTCTGAAGCAGACGGGTAAGCAGGCTCTCGATATCTTCACCCACATAACCTGCCTCTGTCAGGACGGTTGCATCAACTATTGTAAAGGGTACATGAAGCATACGGGCTATTGTGCGGGCCAGCAGCGTCTTGCCGGTACCTGTTTTACCCACCAGGATGATGTTCGATTTCTCAATCTCCACATCATCACTGTCAGTCTTCTGCATCAGCCTTTTGTAGTGGTTATAGACGGCTACCGAGAGAATCTTCTTTGCCCTGTCCTGCCCGATTACATATTGATCAAGGAAATTCTTTATCTCATCCGGCTTGCGGAGCTTGATGCTGTCAAGGTTAAAGCTTGACCTGCCACCCAGCTCCTCTGTCATTATATTATGTGCCTGCTCTATGCAATGATCGCATATATGACCCTCGAGACCAGCAATGAGAAGGTTAGCCTCTTTCTTGGTACGTCCGCAGAACGAGCATTTATCCATCAGGGGTATAATTAGTTTTTGTTCCTGATCAGAACCTCGTCAATCATACCGTATTCCTTAGCCTCTGCGGCTGTCATCCAGTAGTCGCGGTCTGAGTCTTTTTCAACCTTTTCGACAGTTTTGCCGGTATGTAATGCGATTATCTCGTAAAGTTCCCTCTTGGCCTTCAGTATCTCCCTGACAGCTATCTCGATATCTGATGCCTGTCCCTCTGCGCCGCCCATCGGCTGATGGATCATAATACGGGAGTGTTTGAGTGCCGAGCGTTTGCCCTTTGCGCCTGCCGAAAGCAGCACTGCTCCCATTGAGGCAGCCATGCCGGTGCAGATGGTGGCCACGTCGGCAGAGATGTACTGCATTGTGTCATAGATGCCCAGCCCTGCATGTACTGCACCGCCCGGGGTGTTGAGGTAGATCTGTATGTCCTTATCAGGATCAACCGAGTCAAGATAGAGCAGCTGAGCCTGTATGATATTGGCCACATAGTCGTCAATAGGAAGGCCGAGGAAGATAATACGGTCCATCATAAGACGCGAGAAGACATCCATAGATGCCACGTTCAGCTGCCGTTCCTCAATAATTGTCGGGGAGATATAGCTGTTGGCGATAGAGATGAAACGGTGCATCGTCATGCTGCTGATGCCTGACCGGTCAGCGGCGTATTTTTTAAAATCATTGATGTCTGGCATGGTCTGAATCTTTGATTGAATGCCAAATATACGAATTAATAGGCTTTAAGGTTTCACTTATTGCCGAATAGCTTGTTGAATTCCTCGGGTGTTACCCTCTTCTCATCCACCCTGACGGCGTCAATCAGAAGGCCGAGCACCCTTGTGTCAAGCACTTTTTCGGCGATGCGGCGGGCCTCCTCCTCATTTTTCAGGAAATTAATGGCAAATGATGTGACCTGCTCTTCAGAAACGTATTGCAGGCCATACTGGGCGAACTGGGCCCGGGTAAAAGCCTTCGCCTCCCCAAGAATCTCCTCGTCGGTGATCTTCACCTCATTGTCCTTTGCAACCCTGTTCTTTATCAGTTGCCAGCGGATGTCTTCACGGAAGTGATCGAAATCCTTCTCTATATCCTCTGCGGTTGTTTTTTCATTGACCCTGAGCAACCATCTCTTGAGGAATTCCTCAGGCAGTTCAAAGGCGGTTTTTGCCAGAGCCAGATCGCGGGCATCAGTGCGAAGCTTGTATTCAGTCTCACGGTTGAAGAACTCCCTGATCTCTTCAGTTACCTTTGCCTCGAACTCAGTGACTGATTTCACGGTTCCCTCTCCGTAGACCTTGTCCCATAGCTCCTGGTTGTTTTCAGCCGGAACGAAGCGGGATATTTCCATTATCTGTATCGAGTATTGCCCCTGGAACTCTTTAACTTCGTCCTTCTGCTTCTTTAGCAGGCCTGCAATCTCATAATCATTCGGGAATGCCCTGCGAAGATCGAACTCAACGGTATCTCCGGCTTGTTTGCCAAGGAAAGAGTTCTTTATCTCCTCATCCTTTACCATCTCCACCGACAGGGTGGCAGCATCATTTTTCACCGATCCGTCAGAAGACTCTATGATACCCTTGAGCATGTCCTTCTCCTCTGCTGCTTCGGCAGTGATGAACTCGCCGTACCTGCGGGTGTAGCTGTCAATGGAGTCGGCAATCATCTTTGTGTCAGGTTCAATGAGGTAGCGGGTGAGCTTATGCTTCTTGTTAAGGTTCACCTCAAATTCGGGTGCCAGCCCCAGTTCGAAGGTGAAGCTGAATTGATCCGATTTCTCAGGATCAAATATATGTCCGTCATTTTTCGGAATCGGGTCACCCAGGATGTCAAGATTTTCATTTTTGATGTATTCAGAAAGAGTTTCCGAAACAATGTTGTTGACCTCGTCGATCAGGACGGTGGTTCCGTACATCTTTCTGATCATCTGGACAGGCACGTGTCCGGGCCGGAACCCCTTTATGCTGGCTGTTCTCCGGTATTCTCTGAGTTTCTTTTCAACCTTCTCTTCATAGTCGGCTTTGTCAATATCAATCCTGACTGTTGCATTCAGTGCATCAATGTTCTCTCTGGTGACATTCATCTTGTAAAAGTTTACTATTGATTTAAAAACCGCCATAACCTGCGCCATGCGGCGAAGTGTCAGAGCGGTTCAGGTGTCTGGTGCGGATGAAGGGACTCGAACCCCCACGCCCTGAGGCACAAGATCCTAAGTCTTGCTCGGCTACCAATTACGACACATCCGCAAAAAGTGGTGCAAAATTAGTAAAAATTACGAAGTTGCAAAAGATGCGAAATTAAATTACCTCCTGAGTTCGAAGTTCTTACCGAGGTAGACTTTTCTTACCTGTTCATCATCAGCTAGCTGTGCAGCAGTGCCCTGTTTCAGTATCTTCCCCTCGAACAGGAGGTAGGCCCTGTCAGTGATAGAGAGCGTTTCGTGGACGTTATGGTCGGTTATCAGGATTCCTATATTTTTATCTTTCAGGTTAGAGACGATCATCTGGATATCTTCGACAGCAATGGGGTCAACGCCGGCGAAGGGTTCATCGAGAAGGATGAAGTTGGGTTTGAGTGCCAGGGCGCGGGCGATTTCCGTACGGCGGCGTTCGCCTCCCGACAGTTGAATGCCGAGACTTTTGCGTATGCGTGTCAGGCCGAACTCTTCGAGGAGCGACTCCTGCCGCTCCTTCCTCTCCTGTCTGGTCATGTCAGAGAGTTCCATGACGGCCATGAGGTTGTCTTCAACGCTCAGTTTGCGGAAGACGGAGGCTTCCTGTGCCAGGTAGCCGATACCGAGGCGTGCCCTGCGATACATGGGATAGTCGGTTATCTCGGTGTTGTCAAGCCATATCTGGCCTCCGTTCGGCCGTATCAGTCCCACAATCATGTAGAATGTGGTGGTTTTGCCGGCGCCGTTGGGACCGAGGAGACCTACTATTTCTCCCTGCTCAACATCGACGGAGACCTCGTTGACCACTGTGCGTGTCTTGTACCGTTTGACAAGATTTGTTGTGTAAAGCCTCATAGTTTCATGGTTAGTTGCCTGCAGTTTCATCCGGTTCTCCCGGCCGGCTGTCATTATTGCCCTGACTATCAGGGTTCTCCGGATTAGTCCGATTCTTTTCGGCAACTGCTTCTGCTGTCGCCTTTGTTTCTGCTTCTTTTTCCTTTTCGGCTGCCTCAGCCGCTTTTTGCTTATCGGCTGCTGCTTCTGCATCCTTCGCGTCGGCGGCCTCTTCTGCCGCCTTTTTCCTTCTGGCCGCCTCTGCCTGCGCCTCTTCTGCTGCCTTTTTCCTTCTGGCCGCCTCTGCCTTCGCCTCTTCTGCCGCCTCTTTCGCCTCGGCCGCCTCCCTCTGCCTGACGACCCTTGCTGCCAGAAAGATACTAACTTCATAGAGGATAAGCAGCGGAATTGACACAAGAATGAGGCTGAATACGTCAGGAGGCGTAATCACTGCTGCAACCACCAGTACCACTACAATTGCATGCCGGCGGTATTTCCTCATGAATTCAGGTGTCAGCACCCCGATGCGTGCCAGGAAGAAGACAACGATAGGGAGTTCGAAGGTTATCCCGGAGGCGAGAGCCACAGATGTGACTGAGCCGATATAGGATGTGATGTTGATCTGGTTGGTTACCAGGTCACTGACACGGTATGTTCCGAGAAAGTTTATTGAGAGCGGGGCTATGATAAAGTAACCGAAGATGATACCGGCGAGGAACAGAAGTGAAGCCATGGTTACGGCCCCGCGGGCATATTTTCGTTCTTTCTCGTAAAGGGCCGGGCGGAAGAACGACCAGAATTCCCGGAAGACATAAGGGAATGCCAGTATCAATCCTGCCACCAGTGATATAGTTATATGTGTGGTGAACTGACCTGTCAGCTTGATGCTGATCAGTTCCACGGGGTTCTGGTTGATGCAGAGCAACGGGACGTTCACCATGTCGGCCAGCCGGCAGAGAAGCCTGTTTGTAATAAAATCCGGATTATTCGGGGCAAGAATGATATGATCAAAGATTATATCCTTGAACATAAATGCCACAATTGCTCCGATCACGATGGCCACCAGTGACCTTATGATGTGCCATCTCAGCTCCTCAAGGTGCTGGAGGAAGGTCATCTCACCATCCGGGTTGCTGTTCTTCGCTTTGCTTTTACCGGCCATAATCGGCGCCATTGTTGAAGCGTGTAAAGATAGATAAAACTTAGGTTTCAAAGCAATATACCCTGCTTCCTGCTGCGTTACTTACTATTGGAGGGATATTTATTCCCATAGCTGACAAAAACTTTTGATATATATTTTTATTTGAGTTAAATTTGAGTGAAGGGTAACATGTTGGATAAACTTTGCGTAACTTGTTATATAATTATTAACGTCTGATTGCAGGCGGAGAGGAGTTGTTATATGCATACTGATGCTTCCATACACGACTATCTGAAGAGGTATTTCGGGTTTGACATGTTCAAGGGCAACCAGGGAGAGATTATTAAAAGCGTTCTTGCAGGCAATGATACTTTTGTGCTGATGCCCACCGGTGGCGGCAAGTCACTCTGTTACCAGCTGCCTGCAGTGATGATGGATGGTACGGCGGTGGTTATCTCGCCACTCATTGCTCTGATGAAGAACCAGGTTGACGCCATGCGTAACTTCAACACCACTGATGATGTGGCGCATTTTCTTAATTCTTCACTTACCAAAACAGCCATTGCCAAAGTAAAGCAGGATGTACTGCAGGGCAATACAAAACTTCTTTATGTTGCGCCGGAGTCACTTACCAAGGAGGAAAACATAGAATTCCTCAAAAGCGTGAAAGTCTCCTTCTATGCCGTTGACGAGGCACACTGTATTTCAGAATGGGGACACGACTTCAGGCCTGAGTACCGCCGGATCAGACCTATTATTGATACTATTTCCCGCGCACCCATTATTGCTCTTACTGCAACCGCCACCCTGAAGGTTCAGCATGACATACTCAAGAACCTGGGTATTACTGATGCAATGGTATTCAAGTCCTCTTTCAACAGACCCAACCTCTATTATGAGGTGAAGGCAAAACAGGACGCCACCCGCGAGATCATCAAATACATAAAAAACAATCCCGGCAAGTCAGGCATCATCTACTGCCTCAGCCGCAAGAAGGTGGAGGAACTGGCTGAGACATTGAAGGTCAATGATATCAAGGCCCTTGCATACCATGCAGGCATGGACTCGCAGACGCGTACCTCAAACCAGGATAAGTTCCTGATGGAGGAGGTGGATGTAATTGTTGCTACTATCGCCTTCGGTATGGGTATAGACAAGCCTGACGTCCGGTACGTCATTCACTTTGACATGCCCAAGAGCCTTGAGGGATACTACCAGGAGACCGGACGTGCCGGCCGTGACGGGGGAGAGGGGAGATGCATCGCTTACTACAGCTATGATGATATCGTAAAGCTCGAGAAGTTTATGCAGGGCAAGCCGATTGCCGAGCAGGAGATAGGCAAGCAACTGCTACTTGAAACAGTTTCCTATGCAGAATCATCAACCTGCAGACGCCGTATCCTGCTCCATTATTTCGGCGAGGAGTACACACAGGATAACTGTGAGGCCTGTGACAACTGCCTGCACCCCAAAACCCAGTTCGAGGGACAGGATTATGTTGTCAGCATGCTTGAAACGGTGCTGGCAGTGAAGGAGAAACACAAGGCAGATCATATTGCCAAGATCCTTGCCGGGACGATGAACTCCGCCATCAAATCATACAAGCACCATAAACTGGAGACATTCGGCATAGACGAGGAGAAGGATGAGCGTTTCTGGAACATGGTGATCAGGCAGGCTCTCATTAACAAGCTGCTGGACAAGGATATAGAGAACTATGGGTTGCTCGGGCTTACCCCGAAGGGGCATGAATTCCTTGATAAGCCCCAGAGCTTTTTGCTCCAGGAGGATCATGACTACACCGAGACAGAGGACGAGGAGGCATCCTTTGGAGCGCGTACTGCTGCAGCCGATGAGGAGTTGCTGAGCATACTCAAGGATCTCAGGAAGAAGATAGCGAAGCAGGCCGGTCAGCCTCCCTATAATATTTTCCAGGACCCCTCGCTGGAGGAGATGGCAATTCAGTACCCGGTTACCCTGGAGGAGTTGCAGAACATCACTGGCATCGGAGCCGGCAAGGCGCAACGTTATGGCAGGGAAGTGGTTGAAGTGATCAAGAACTATGTAGCTGACAAGGAGATCATCAGGCCACAGGATATGGTTGTGAAGTCGGTTGTCAACAAGTCGGGTCTCAAGGTTTACATCATTCAGAGCATTGACCGCAAGATGCCGTTCGAGGATATTGCCGACGCCAAGGGCATTGAATATGATGAGCTTCTGACAGAGATAGAGGCCATTGTGGGTGGCGGCACGAAACTGAACATTGATTACTATATAGATACTGTTATTGACGAGGACCGTCAGGAAGATATCTACTCATATTTCATGGAAGAGGCTGAGAGCGGTTCCCTGGAGGAGGCTATCAATGAACTTGCCGGCGAGTTTGAGGAGGAGGAGATCCGCCTGGTACGTATCAAGGTGCTTGCGGAGGGGAATTAGGGATGCCTTCGGTTATCAGCTGGCAGTCAGCAGATTTTTTTGCGGTTGGCGTATCCGGAAGTGTGGCCCGGATATCGGGAGAAGTATTTATTGCACATGGTGCATTCTGCGTAGTGGTTCGGGTGCCGGCAAAGCAGTTTGTTGCGCCTGGCGCATTCAGCATTATCCACCCTGCTTGTTTTTACCCTGGTATGTTTATCGCCTCCTGAATCTCCTCGACGACGGGAACAGACTCATCACAGCCACCGTCACGAACCAGAAGGGGTATAATATCTCTGACACCATGAACAACACCGCTTTCACCCTGGCGCCTCTCTTCTTCAATTCGGTGGCAATCAGCAGATAATCGGGCAGAGCTTTGACGCCGTACATTACAGCTGCCGGCAGCAGGTATTCAACAGACATGCAGGCAGTTACTACGGCGGTGGCGACGGCGGCGTTGCACGCCGCCGTCGCTGCGGCGAGGGTGAGAGTGGCAGGGTCACGGTAACGACCGGCTTTTGATGCCCATCGTGCGCGCTGGCGCAGCAGAGCCGCAGCCGTGACCGCACCGGCGGTCACCGCCGCCGCCGCGTTGCTGCCCTCATGCCTGACAGTGCCGCCGTCACGCTTCACGGCATGAAGCAGGAACATGTCATCACCTGACGGCAGGTCGGGATGCAACTCCTCTGCGTGACGGAGGTAGACATCCCTGCGAAATGACATGTTGGCTGCATTGCACATTACCGGGTGGCCCGGCACCGTGGAGGCTTCGGTTATGGCCTGCAGCGCAGCAAACTCATAAGCTCCGAAACCGTGCCAGAAACCTTCAGCCGGCTTCTGTATAACCGGTGCGAGAACAACATCCGGCCCACCACTGGTATACCATGAAGCATGCCGGCGCACCCATTCCGGCCCGACAACACAATCAGCGTCAGTAGTCAGGATAACCTCACCCGATGATTTTTCAATTCCATATCTCACTGCCCTCTTCTTGCCTGAAAAAGGGTTGTAAATAAGCCTTATACGATGAGCAGACATGCCCTTGTCAGCCTCAATGAATTCACTGGCTGCTACCGGGGTCCGGTCAGTTGAATTGTCATTGACAATAATTATCTCAAGAAGGCCATCCGGATAATCCTGCTTCACCAGGCTCCCGAGGAGGGTTTCTATATGTCTCTCTTCATTGCGTGCTGCAACAATCACACTTACCGCGGGCAGTCCTGTTGGCTCCTGTGGAGCCTCAGAAACACCTGCTCCATGAAGAGCGTCAGTTTCAGGAACCCCTCCGTTATCACCGGTTAACGGATGCTGTCCGGTCATGCTGGCGGCCATAGCCTCACCTGCTTCGGGCTGTCCTGCATCCCCTGCATCTGCACCATTACTGCGCCGGGCAATGCTTGCCCACAGGGCCAGAAGTCCAGAGGAGTAAATTATTACAGGTATTACAAGCCACCACATGACAGACTCCTGTTACACCATCCACTTGAAGGTCCGGTAGTGGTTTCCGTCCATTCCCATAGCCTCGTAGACCTGCTGTGCTAACACATTATCAGCCTCAACGTAGAGGCGCAGGCCGGCTGTTCCACACTCCATTCCCTCAGTCTCCATGTAGAGGCGCAGGCCGGCTGTTCCACGCTCCATTCCCTCAGTCTCCATGGCCATGGCCTGATGAAAGGAGATGATGGCGGGGGCGTCATCGGGGGTTGCTTTGCGGATAGTAATCATTGCTATGATGTTTGTGGCATTATCTCAGTTTGCAATTCCTGATGCTCTGCGCGCACCGGGTTTTTCGTATCAGTGATCTGCACTTCCTTATCCCTTTCGGGAATCAGCCTTGCGGTCCGGAACAGTCAGATTTACCCGCCTCACCAGTATTATGGGCTCTCGAGCCAGGAAGCAGCCCCCTTTGAATATCCTCCTTCATCATTCCTGTCCGGATTGTAAAAATACAATTTTTGTGACTGGCAACAGTTCACTGTATTTTTTATATAATCGCTCGTAACTGCCAGATTATCAAGATATATCACTCTTCCCCAATGAGCACTCTGATTAATTCATCATATGTCTGTTAACAAAAATTCACCGACCTGCCAGACCAAAATGCTTGTAATTATTAAAATAATGCATAAATTTGCACACTATATGTATAAAAATACAATATGAACAAATCATTACGACTGGCGCTTATAGAGAAGCTTGTCAGGGAGCATGTGATCGGATCACAGGATGAGTTGCTCAGGTTGATGGAGGGCACAGGGATGAAGTGTACGCAGGCGACACTCTCCCGTGATTTAAGGCAGCTGGGTATCAGCAGGGGATTTGACGGCAGCGGGGGTTACCGCTATATTCTTCCCTCAGGCAGGGATGAGTCTGCTGAGATGGTTCCTGACAACACTGCGGCTGCAATTTCCGGTATGGTATGGGCAAGGGGAGTGCTGCTAATCAGCACCCCGCCGGGGTTTGCATCAGCAGTAGCCATCAGGATAGACCTCGCCGGCCGTTACGAAATTGCCGGTACAATTGCCGGTGACGACACAATCCTGCTGATCCCGCGTGACAATATCAGCAACGAGGCAGTTGAAGAGTGCCTCCGCGCAATTTTCCATTCAGATATTAAATAACAGAGATCACAATGAAAAAAGTAATGCTTGCATATTCCGGGGGTCTCGATACCTCCGTGATACTCAAATGGCTCATAAACAAAGGATACGAAGTAATTGCCTATGTGGCTGACGTAGGGCAGGATGATGATTTCGGGGCTGTCCGTGAGAAGGCACTTGCAATAGGAGCCTCCTCGGTGATAATAGATGACCTGAAAAGGGAATTCGTCACAGATTATATTTTCCAGGCAGTGAAGGCAAACGCTGTTTACGAAGGCCGCTATCTTATGGGCACGGCTCTGGCACGTCCGCTGATTGCGAAGAAGCAGATTGAGGCTGCCATAGAACAGGAGGCTGATTATGTTGCCCATGGATCAACCGGCAAGGGGAATGACCAGGTGCGTTTCGAGCTGGCCTACTATGCCCTTAAACCTGATATCAGGGTTATCGCACCCTGGAAGGATGCTGAATTTCTTTCCCAATTCCATGGCAGGTCAGACATGATCAGGTATGCTGCCGTTCACAGCATTCCGGTAAAGGCATCCATCTCCAAGCCCTACAGTGAGGATGACAACCTGATGCATATCAGCCATGAGGCAGGTATCCTTGAGGATCCGCTCTACTTCGCCGGGAAGGATATCCTTCAGAAGATGGTGATGCCAATGGACGCACCTGATAAGGAGACACATATATCCATCACTTTCAAGGACGGTATCCCGGTGAATGTCACCAACAAGGATGACGGCACAAGCTACAGCGACCCCCTGGAGCTCTTTACCTGTCTCAACAGGCTTGGCGGCGCCAACGGGATAGGCCTGCTTGACATGGTTGAAAACAGGTTCGTGGGGATCAAGTCGAGGGGTATATATGAAACTCCCGGAGCAACCATCTTGTATGCTGCCCACAGGGACATTGAAGGTATAGCCATGGACCGCGAGGTGATGCGCCTGCGCAACATGCTTGCCCCGGTGTTTGCTGAGCTGGTTTATAACGGGTTCTGGTTCTCGCCCGAGATGGAGTTCCTGAAGGCTGCCATAGACAAGAGCCAGGAGGTGATAGATGGGGTGGTGCATATGATCCTTTACAAGGGGAACGTCATCATCGAGGGACGTGAGTCGCCTTCTTCATTATATAATAAGGAGTTGTCGAGCATGGATATCGAGGGAGGTTTCAACCAGTCTGACAGTCTCGGATTCATACGTATAAACGCAATTCGTCTGATGGCTCACAATGCCATCATGGAGGCGAACAAAAAGAAAGTGACGGAAGATGCACCTGTGGGATAAGGGAGGCACTGCGCGGGAATCGGTCATCAGCTTCACATGTGACAGTGACAGGCTGTATGATGCGAGGCTGGCGCCTTATGACATTGTGGGGTCAATGGCTCATGCAGTCATGCTTGAACGGTGCGGGCTGATAACAGCCGGTGAGAAGGAGGCTCTTCTGTCCGGCCTTGCCCGGCTCCTTGATGAGGTGTTGCAGAGCGATTTCTCAATCGGGAAGGAGTTTGAGGATATTCATTCGTGGGTGGAGATACGCCTGGGTGATATGGCAGGGGAAAGAGCGGGTGTGAATAGAGACCGCCAGGGCACCCGGGATGCCCGTAGTGCGGCAGGGGAGCTTCATACGGGCAGTCCGGGCACACAGGGGGGCCGGAGTGCGGCAGGTGAGCTTCATGCAGTCAGCCCTGGTGCGCAGGATGTCCATAGTGCGGCAGGGAAGCTTCATACCGGCCGCTCAAGGAACGACCAGGTACTGACTGATCTTCACCTTTATATCAGGCATCACTCTTTTCTGCTGGCACATGAGCTGAAGAGCCTGGCAGTTGACTTTCTTGATCTGAGTGAGGAGCATAAATATGATCTGATGCCCGGATTCACGCATATGCAGGCAGCCATGGTTACCTCTTTCGGGCTATGGTTTGGCTCTTATGCAGAGAGTCTCTGTGATGACCTTCATATTCTGGCCGGTGCAGCTGCCCTGGCTGATGCTTCACCGCTGGGAACCGCGGCAGGGTATGGCACATCATTGCCTGTTGACCGTGAGCTGACAGCCTCACTTCTGGGTTTTCAGAGGCTGATAGTTACTTCACCCTATGCCCAGATGAGCCGGGGCCGCACTGAACGGCAGCTGACAGTGGCTATAGCCTCTGTCGCAAATACTATCGGGAGATTTGCTTCTGACATGATCCTGTTCATGTCACCCGGTTACGGATTTGTTTCATTGAAGGATGATCTTACGACAGGCTCTTCAATCATGCCGCAGAAGAAGAATCCCGACCTGTTTGAGCTGATCAGGGCACGCTGCAACAGGCTGCAGGCTGTTCCCGGCGAAGTGGCGCTGTTAACTGCAGGATTACCTCCGGGGTACAACCGCGATTTTCAGGAACTGAAGGCTGTTCTGTTTGATGCGTTTGACGGCATAGCCGGACTGGTGCAGTCTGTGCGCGGAGCGCTGGCGGGACTGGTGGTCAGGAAGGATATACTGAGTGACAACCGCTATAACGATATCTTCTCGGTAGAGGAGGCAAACCGCATGGTCCGCGAAGGTATTCCTTTCAGGGATGCCTATCATAAGGTTGCAGGAAAGGCAGGGTCAGGCTCTTTTGCCATTCCATCCGTATCACGGTATACTCATACCGGAAGCATCGGAAACCCTGGTACGGAGTTGGTCAGAGAGCGGCTGGAGGAGCTGACGGGCCGGTTTGTTGCAGGCAATTCACCGCAGGAGCTGGCTGGCAGGATCAGGGGGTGGAGTGGGAATGCCTGACTGCAGCTCTGAATCACCAGCGGCTTACTGACTGATGTTTCTTACCTTGCACTCTTTAGCGCTGATTCTATCTGTTCAAGGGCGCGCATAACCGTTGCCCCCGGGCAGGCCAGGTTCATGCGCATGAATCCTTCGCCCCCCGGGCCGAAGCGCGATCCTTCATTCATGCCCACGCCGGCGCTTTCAACAAAGAAGCGGTTCAGCTCCTGCCCGTTCATGCCCATGGCCCGGCAATCAAGCCATATCATATAGGTGGCTTCCGGTCGCACCGGCCTGATAACAGGCATACGTTCACGGCAGAAGGAGACAACCAGGTCAATATTCTCCCCAACATACCGCATCAGCTGTTCAAGCCACTCACGGCCATGTGTATAGGCCGCTTCAGAGGCAACGTTGCCGAATATGTTACCAAGGTGAATGTGAAGTCCTGTCAGCGTTTTCCGGAATTTTTCCATCAGTACCGGATCGGAAATGATCATCGAGGAGGTCGACAGTCCCGCCAGGTTGAACGTTTTGCTTGGCGCCATACAGGTTACTGTCACTGCAGCCGCCTTCTCCGAGACCGATGCCAGCGGCACATGCTTCATACCCGGCAACAACAGGTCTGAATGAATCTCGTCTGAAAGAATGATAATTCCCTTTTCATGGCATATCTCTGCCAGCTCGTTCAGCTCATCCCTGCTCCACACTCTTCCGACAGGGTTGTGCGGATTAGAGAGGATAAGCATGCGTGTTGCCGGGGTGATTATCCTGCGGAGGCCCTCAAAGTCCATCTGATATCCCTTCTCCGTCTCAAGAAGCTGATTGAACACCAGGCGGCGCCCGTGATCATTTGCCGCTCCGTAGAAGGGCGGATAGACCGGTGGCTGAATGATTATCTCATCGTTGGGGGAGGTGTATGCAAGCGTGCAGACGTTGAGAGCCGGCACAACCCCGGGGCTGAACTCGATCCACTCCTGCCTGATATCCCATCCGTGCAGTGTTGAAACCCAGTTCATGAATGCTTTGAAATAACTGTCCGGCCTGTATGAGTATCCGAGTATTTCATGGTTCAGCCTTTCGCGGAGCGCCTCAATAATAAAAGGAGGTGTCCTGAAGTCCATATCGGCTATCCACATCGGGATCACGTCGGCTTTGCCGAAGACCTCCTCACGCTTGTCCCACTTGAGACAGTTGGTGTTTACCCGGTCTGGCGCCTCTTCGAAGTTGTATTTCATGAGACTATAAATGCTACGGGATGCAAAGTTAACAGAAAATGATAATGAACTACCGGCCTGATGCCGCTGTTCAGGATGGATGAACACCGGGTTTGCATTGACCCTGAATAATTCTGAGATATTATTCCGGCCATAAACTTAAAAAGTCTAATTTTGCGTAGCCAAAACACAAGTATTAAATATCAGTCATATGAAAAAGAGTTTCACGAAATTACTGGTCGCTGTATTGATCCTGACAGTTGCCGGTGTATCCGCCTGCAAGAACAGGGGTGAATCAAGGAAACAGAAGGAGATCAACGCCGTTGAACTCGGAGACCTGGAACAGAAGATAGAAGAGAATGTTTATCCGCTTCCCACATCGGCAGAGGTAATCAAGAGGCTTACCGACATGGACCTCGGTTACATTCTCGGTGCTATCAATCCTCCTGCAAATGCCCGCAACTATGTTGAGAGTTACAATCGCTCGGTCAACCTCGGCGTCTATGGCGCTGACCTCAGCTATGTAACGTTGTATAACATGCAGCAGGAAGTGATTGATTATCTGGCGGCCATCCGCACGCTGGCCTTAGAACAAAACCTGTCGAAGATATATGATGAATCTCTCTATGACAGGATCAAGGCCAGTTTTGATGATCGTGACACGCTTGTGACAATCCTTACTGATGCCTTTGACCGTACCTATTCATATATGCTTGATGCCGGTCAGGCCAACCTCTCGGTTCTCATGCTGGGCGGCGCGTGGGTAGAGGGTATTTATCTTACCCTGTTAGTCTCCGAATCAGGTGCCCATGTGTCAGGCTTTGAGACAGCCCTGCTGAGCCAGAGAAAGGCGTTTGAGGAGTTTGATGAACTGGCTGCTGCGTATAACAGTGACCCTCTTGTGTCGAGGCTCCTGACCGCCCTGCAGCCCATACGTGATCTCTACGCCGGGCTGGGCGAAGGCCTTACACTGGAAGACATTGAAAGGCTGAAACAGACCGTCACCACGGTCAGAGCGGAACTGATTAAGTAATAAAAAACAGATACCTGAAGACCGCAAGTAAAAACTGCGGTCTTTTTTTGGGGTTATGAGGGAATCAGTATTACATGCGCTGATACATATTTTTGCCATTATCTCTACTGTAAACCCTTCAGGGGTTACTGCAAGGGGCAAGAAGATCCTGCGCAGTTACCTTCGGAGATATCTTAACCAGGAGCTTGAGGAGGAGTATTTCAGACTCTATGAAGACAATCTCCATTTTTATGAGCATGAGCTTAAGGCTGTGGTGGAGGGAGAACTCTCAGACGAGGACTCCCTGATCACTTTCCAGATCACCAATATCTGCAGGCAGATAAGGAAAGGGCTCTTCATTGAGGAGAGGATGATAGTCTTCCTTCAGTTGCTCGAGTTCGTCTTTGAAGACGGGACTGTCTCAGAGCAGGAGAACTCCATTATTGACATTGTTGCGCGAACCTTTAATATCTCGAAGGAAGAGCGGACCAATGCCCATGCCTTCATGCTCGGGATGAAGTTTGACAAAATCACTCCTGAAAGCCTGCTGGCAATCGAGGGCGAGAGCAACATCGGTGAGCCCTCGTCAAGGTATGTTAACTATCATGAGTGGCACCATATGGTCTCTCACGGGATGCGCGGCACCATCTACGTACTCTTCGTCCGCAGCACCGGCCATCTGCTGTTCATGTACGATGGCAGGATGCACCTGCATTTCAGGGGGCGCAACGTTGTGCCGATGAGACCATACCTCCTCGATCCCGGGGTCAATATCCGCGGGCACGGCATGGCACCACTCTATTATACCGCCATCTTCAGAAAATTCATCAGGGCCAACTTTGCTGAGGATATCCTCTTTGAAGGGCAAAACATCAAGTATCACTTCAAAGGCTCGGAAAACGGTATTCAGCCCATGAGCTTCAGCGTGAAGTCGGGCAACCTGGTAGGCATAATGGGTGGCAGCGGTGTAGGCAAAAGCACCCTGCTGAACATCCTCAACGGTAAGCTGAAACCGGAAACCGGAGCTGTATATATCAACGGCTATAATCTGCATGACAAGCCTGACGAACTTAACGGCCTCATAGGCTATGTGCCGCAGGATGACCTTCTGATTGAGGAGCTGACAGTCTACCAGAACCTCTATTACAACGCGCGTCTTACCTTCGGCGACTATGACGAGACCAGGCTCAACCAGGTTGTGGTTGAAATGCTTAAGGAACTGGATCTGTATGAATTCCGTGACCTGCTGGTGGGTGATCCGCTCAACAAGAAGATCAGCGGCGGGCAGCGGAAGAGGCTTAACATAGGACTGGAACTTATGCGTGAGCCTGCAGTTCTTTTTGCCGACGAGCCTATCTCAGGACTTGCATCGCATGACTCGGGGAATGTGATGGAGCTGCTCAAGAACCAGGCTGTAAACGGCAAGCTGGTCTTTGTGATCATTCATCAGCCGTCGTCTGACATACTTAAGATGTTTGACCGGCTCTGGGTGCTTGACAGGGGAGGATATATGATCTACGACGGTGATCCGGTAGAAGCCATCGTCTACTTCAAGACAGAGACTTCACAGGCCAATGCTGCCGAGAGCGAATGCCCCTCGTGCGGCAATGTGGAGACAGATCAGATTCTCCAGATAGTTGAAGCCAAGGTGGTTGATTCTGACGGGAGGAGAGGGCAGGAGAGACAGGTGTCACCGGTGGAGTGGTACCAGCGCTACAGGCAGAAGATGGAACCCGCCCTCTCCGGCACTCCGGAGATGAAGCCGCTGCCTGCCAGTAATTTCAAGCTTCAGAAACGGAATAAACAGGTTGCCACATTTTTCAGGAGAAACCTTGCAAGGAAGTATGCAGACAAGCAGTACATGGCCATCAACCTTATTGAGCCACCCCTGCTTGCCTTTATCCTTGCCTTCGTCTCAAAGTATCACTCTGGCAGCGTATACCTCTTCTCTGACAACAAGAGCTATCCGGTCTTCCTGTTCATGAGTGTGGTGGTCGCACTCTTCCTTGGTCTCACGGTCAGTGCGGAAGAGATTTTCAGGGACAGGAAGGTACTTGAGCGGGAAAAATATCTGAACATAAGCCGCTCAAGCTATCTCCTCTCGAAGATCACCTTCCTGTTCGGGCTGTCAGCAGTGCAGACACTGATGTATGTGCTTATAGCACAGCATATCCTCCAGGTTGAAGGGATGATGTGGCAGCAATGGCTGATAATGTTCACCACTTCATGCTTTGGCAATCTGGTGGGTCTGAATATTTCAGCCGGCATGAAGACCGTCATAAGCATATACATACTCATTCCCCTTGTGCTGGTACCCCAGCTTCTCCTCGGCGGCGCCATGATCAGGTTTGATGACCTGCACCACTCCCTGACAAAAAAGGTGTACGTCCCGGTGATAGGTGATATCATGACAACGAGGTGGGCGTATGAAGCCATGGCTGTTGAGCAGTTCAGGTCAAACAGGTATATGAAGCCGTTCTTTGAAACGGATATGATGATCAGCCGGTACGACTGGCAATCAGGTTACCTGATCAACCAGTTGAAGCGCAAGAACAATGAGGCTCTCTATGCTTCGGATAAGCCGGAGTATGAATATGCCTGCAGGAACAGTCTGGAGAAACTCAAAACCCATATCGGCGAGCTCAGCGCTGAAACAGGGCTTGATCCTGCCCGGGCCATGATGGCGCTAAACAGTGAACCGTTCACCCGCGAGGCTTCCGGCATTGTAAATGAATGCCTCGATTCTCTTCAGAAGAGGATACGCGGGAAATTCCTGGAACAGACAGCTGTTAAGGACAGTATTACGGATGCTCTTGTGGCAGCTATGGGGAGGGATGAGCTGGTTCGTCTGAAAACGGCTGTCTACAACAATGACCTTGCTGATATCGTGCTGAGCCGGACAGTGCAGAACAAATACCACGAGACTGAAGAGCGGATTATCCAGAAGTCGGATGCTGTGCTGATGGTGCCTGATTCGCGCATCGGCAGGGCCCATTTCTATGCACCCTGTAAGATGCTTGGTAACCTTAGGATAGGGACACTCTGGTTCAACATGATGGTGATATGGCTCATGAACATATTTCTGTTTTTTACCCTTTATTACAATCTCCTGAAGCTGTTGCTGAACCTGATGGAGAGAATTAAAATCCCGGGCTTCGGATCAGACCGTCTGGTGCCGCCATGGGAGCTTATCAGATAGAAATCATCATGCCAGGCCCCCGGATAAGACCAAAAAAGCACCTCGGACAGCATTTCCTCAAGGATAAGCGGATTGCGGCTGCCATTGTAAACGCACTGCGTGCCGATGGCTGTGACTCAGTGCTTGAGGTGGGACCCGGGATGGGAGTGCTGACGAACCTGCTGGCGGAGAGAGAGCTTCCCGCCTTCAGGGTTGTTGAGATTGACCGGGAGTCGGTTGATTATCTGAGGCAAAATGTAACAGGGCAGGTAGAGATCATTGAGGGTGATTTCCTGGAACTTGATCTGCACCGGATGGGAAACCTGATTGCTGTTATAGGGAATTTTCCCTACAACATATCAAGCCAGATATTCTTTAAAATCCTTGATAACCGTGATCATGTCACCGAGATGGTTGGCATGGTTCAGAAGGAGGTTGCGGAGCGAATCTGCTCAGAGCCGGGGAGTCGTGTCTACGGAATACTCAGCGTGCTTCTGCGTGCATGGTATGACATTGAATACCTGTTCACCGTCAGCGAACATGTTTTTTCACCTCCTCCGAAGGTCAAGTCAGCCGTGATACGCCTGACACGCAACAACGTGGAGCGTCTCGGGTGCGATGAAAAGCTGTTTGTCAGCGTTGTAAAGCGTTGTTTCAACCAGCGGCGCAAGATGTTGCGCAACCCGGTGAAAGCGATGGTGAACAGCGGCGCCGGAGATATGCCGCTGCTCTCCCGGAGGGCTGAGCAACTATCGGTAAGCCAGTTTGTGGAGCTGACCAACTGGGTGGAAGAGAACAGGGTGTGAGTTAACCCTTGTGAGAATAAGTTCCCTCTCAACGGGGCGCCGGCAACATGTGTTGTCAGGGTGTGACTGACCCCTTGTCAGAATGAGTAGCCTATAGCCTCAACAGGGTTCATCCTCGAGGCAGATGAAGCAGGAGCAAAGCCCGCAACAATCCCTATGACAGCCGAGATAAACACTGCAAGCAGTATATTGCCCGCGGTAAGATGCATCCCCAGGGTAAAGAAATAGTTCACAAAAAGAGTTCCTATAAACACAAGTATCAGCCCGAGTATCCCGCCGGAGATTGAAAGCAGCACTGATTCGGTCAGGAATTGCTGAAGTATCCATCTCCTCTTTGCCCCGAGCGCCATCTGTATTCCTATGATGCTGGTACGTTCACGTACGGATACAAACATGATGTTTGCAATGCCGAATCCGCCTACAAGTATCGAGAATCCCCCGATGATCCATCCCGCTATGTTGATGCCTCTGAACACCGGCTTGAGGGTGCTAGTAATCTGGCTTGCCCTGTTTATCGAGAAGGTGTTCTCCTTGCCTGGTCCTATGCGCCTGGCGGCGCGAAGGATCATTATCACCTCATCGGAGAGCTCCTGAACTGATACCCCCTCTTTCCCCCTTATCATGATATCAGAGTTGAGGAACGGATTACGGAAGTTGATGAAGTGACGGCTGAAGTTAAGCGGTACCAGTACTACCTGATCCATGCCGTTGTCACTTATTCCGCCCTTGCCCTCCTTCTTGAAGACTCCGATGACCTGGGCTTTGTATTTGTCAATGGTTATCTCCCTGCCTATTGGCTGAACAGTTCCGAAAAGCTGGTCAGCCACCTCATAACCGATAATTGCAACCGGTTTGCCCGATGCTGACTCTGACAGGGAGAAATAGCGGCCTCTCTCTATCTCGAATGACCTTATATTCTCAAAGTCATGCGTGGCAGCCAGAATATATGTATCACTGGCCAGGTTGCCACGGTATTTTACGGCCTCTGATGCCCCGATAGAGTAGCAAACTGCCTCAGCAGTGGAAGATCGCTTCACTATGGCTTCATAATCATCCAGTGAAGGGGGCTGCCATTTCATCATATCCCACCACTTAATGTTGGCGTCAGGGGTCCATGGCCATTTCTCAACATAAATGGTGTTGTCACCAAGGGTGGCGATGCTGTCCTTGATGCTTTTCTCCATCCAGTCGAACACCGTGAATACCGAGATGATGGATAGAATCCCGATGGTAATGCCGAAGAGAGTCAGAAATGTACGCAGTTTATTCGCCGCCACTGAACCGAAGGCGAACATAAAGCTCTCCCTGAACATTCTGAACCACATCTCCCCGTCTTTAAAATGCGATCAAAGATAATTATTTATGAAACATCAACACATCCCCGATAATTCATCAATCCAATTATTTGATAAATTTGCCAATCAAAAAAATTATCTATTTTTATCTGATTACTTCTGCCTTGGCGCCGTTAATCCAAGTTATTAATGATGAGTGACATAAAAATAAAGAGAGCCTTTATTTCGGTTTATTGTAAGGATGGCCTTGAAGCGATTGTGAAAAAACTGAGTAAACTGGGTGTTGCCATTGTTTCAACGGGCGGATCATGGGATTTCATTACTGCTCTGGGTGTGCCTGCAGTGAAGGTTGAGGATATAACAACCTATCCTTCCATCCTCGGAGGACGGGTCAAAACCCTGCATCCCGGAGTATTCGGGGGTATCCTTGCAAGGAGGGGGAATGATTCTGACATGAAGCAGGTGGCCGAATATAACATTCCGCTCTTTGATCTGGTGATTGTAGACCTCTATCCCTTCGGGGAGACTGTAGCTTCGGGCGCCTCAGACCAGGAGATAATTGAGAAGATAGATATCGGCGGTATTTCCCTGATAAGGGCCGGAGCAAAAAACTGGGCTGATGTGCTGATAATTTCATCCAGGAACCAGTATGACGGCCTGATGAAGATTCTTGATAACGGAAAGGGCGTTGTCACCTCAGATGAGAGGTACCGGTTTGCCCTGGAGGCATTTGCAATGACTTCACATTATGACTCTGCAATATTCAACTGGTTCAACAGGAACGGCGATGTCAAGGTGTTCAGCAAAAGCATAACGCAGTCGCATACCCTGAGATACGGCGAGAATCCCCACCAGAAGGGGGTTTTCTTTGGTGATCCTGACAGCTCCTTTGTTCAGCTTCATGGCAAGGAGATTTCATACAACAATCTGCTTGACATAGAGTCAGCCATCAGTCTCATTGATGAGTTTGACGATCTCTCCTGTGCCATCATCAAGCATAACAATGCATGCGGAGTGGCTTCGCGTCCGGAGCTGAAGGAGGCATGGGAGGCTGCGCTGGCCTGTGACCCGCTGTCGGCTTTCGGGGGTGTGGTCATAGTGAACCGGGAGGTTGATGAGATAGCTGCTGCAGAGATAGACAAGATATTCCTCGAGGTGGTGATAGCCCCCTCCTTCACGCCAGGTGCGGTGAAGATCCTCAGCTCAAAAAAGAACAGGATCATTCTTCAGCGGCGCAGCAGCGGAAATGACAGGGAATCATTCAGGTCGATGCTGGGAGGAGTGCTCTGGCAGGAGCGCGACAGCTCCACTGAACAGGCATCGGATATGAGACCTGTCACAACAAGGCAGCCTTCTGAAGAGGAGTACGCTGACATGGTATTTGCCAACAAGATTGTGAAGCACAGCCGGTCAAATGCAATTGTGCTGGCAAAAAGCCGGCAACTGTGTGCCAGCGGGATCGGGCAGACATCAAGGATCGATGCCCTTCGCCAGGCTGTTGCGAAGGCAAAGACTTTCGGCTTCTCACTCGAAGGCGCAGTGATGGCTTCTGACGCATTCTTCCCCTTTGCTGACTCGGTCACCACCGCACATGAGGCGGGTATTTCAGCCGTTGTTCAGCCGGGAGGTTCCGTACGTGATCAGGAATCAATCGATTATTGCAATAAAACAGGCGTTGCAATGGTTTTTACAGGTATAAGGCATTTCAAACATTAAGATAGACTAACAAGAAACAGTTTCACGGACCGATGGGATTTTTTTCTTTTCTTTCACAGGAGGTTGCTATAGACCTTGGTACAGCCAATACAAATATAATCGTCAATGACAAGCTCGTGGTTGATGAGCCATCTATTGTGGCCATTGACAGGAATACAGGCAGGCTTATAGCAATCGGTGACAGGGCCAGGCAGATGCATGGCAGGACTCATGAGAACATACGGGTAATCAGGCCGCTGCGTGATGGTGTCATTGCTGACTTCAATGCTGCCGAGCTGATGATAAGGGGCATGATCAGGATGATCAGCAGCGGGCCCAAATTCTTTTCACCGTCGCTGAAGATGGTTGTTGGTATCCCATGCGGAAGCACCGAGGTGGAGATAAGGGCTGTCCGTGACTCCTCAGAGCACGCCGGAGGAAGGGATGTCTACCTGATCTATGAGCCAATGGCTGCTGCAGTAGGTATCGGCCTTGACGTGGAAGCGCCCGAGGGATGCATGGTGGTGGATATCGGAGGCGGAACCACGGAGATAGCCGTCATAGCGCTGGGCGGCATTGTATGCAACAGGTCGATAAGGGTGGCCGGTGACGGCTTTACCTCTGACATACAGGCTTACATGCGTCACCAGCATAATATCAAGATCGGTGACAAGACTGCCGAAGATATCAAGATTGCCGTGGGAGCAGCTCTTCCTGACATTGAAGACCCGCCTGCCGACTTCGTTGTACGGGGCCCCAACCTGATGACCTCGCTACCCATAGAGATACCCGTATCATACCAGGAGATCGCCTACTGTCTTGACAAGTCTCTTACCAAAATTGAGGCATCGATCCTTCAGGTACTCGAGCAGACTCCTCCCGAACTGTACTCTGACATTGTCAACAAGGGAGTGTTCCTTGCAGGCGGCGGCGCTCTGCTGAGAGGCCTTGACAAGCGTCTCACTGACAAGATCAACATCCCCTTCAGGGTGGCGGAAGACCCGCTTCACTCTGTTGTCAGGGGCACCGGTGTGGCGCTGAAGAATGTAGAGAAATACCCGTTCCTGATGAGATAAACCCCGTTCATGAATGAGAAGCCTTCTGAACTTCCTGCTCAGGTTTAAGACCCTGATCCTTTTCCTTGTGCTGGAAGCGGTGGCTCTTGTCATGATATCAACATCACACAATTACCATCAGACCGTCTTCTACGGCCTGTCACGCAATATTTCCGGATTTGTTGCCAGGAGGGTGGAAAGTGCCACTTACTATTTCCGCCTGCGAAGTGTAAACGAAGAGCTTGTCAGGGAAAACACCCTGCTGCGGAGACGCCTTGAGGAGCTGACCGCCAGGCCGGCGGAAGGATTTACCGGAGCAGATGATTCCATCAGCGGTGTCAATTACACATACATGAGTGCCAGGGTCATCAGCAATTCAGTCAACAAACAGAAAAACTTCATTACCCTTGACAGGGGGTCAAAGCACGGAGTAGAAGTTGGCATGGGGGTAGCCTCCCCTGCAGGAGTGGTAGGAGTGGTGGTGGGCACCTCGCCAAACTATTCGGTGGTGATGTCGCTGCTTAACATTGATTTCCGCCTCAGTACAAGTATTGCCCGCAATGACTATTTCGGATCACTGGCATGGGACGGCATAAATTACCGGTATGCAAAGCTCTCGGAGATTCCTCATCATGTGACGGTAAGTGAGGGTGATACAATTATTACAAGCGGCTATTCAGCCATCTTTCCGCCCGGTTTGATGGCCGGAACAGTTACCGGTGATCAGAAGCGGGGTGGCGACTTCGTCTCTATGAAGGTTATGCTCTCGGTAGATTTCAAGAAGCTTACCGATGTTTACGTAATAGGCAACCTGACCAGGGAGGAGTGGGAAAACCTTGAGGAGGAGGTGGTAAGATGAACAGTTTCTTGAGGTACACGGGCGCCTTTGTGCTGCTGGTAGCGCTGCAGCTCCTCATATTCAACAATATTGAGTTCAGCGGGTATGTCAACCCTTATGTGTACGTGATGTTTATCCTGATCCTGCCGGTGTCAATACCCTCATGGATACTTCTCCTGCTGGGCTTTCTTACCGGCTTTGTGATCGATATTTTTAGCGGAACCATGGGTGTTCATACCTTTGCAACCGTACTTGCCGGCTTCGTCCGCCCATGGGTGTTATCACTCAATGTTACCGCCGAAGCTGCCGAGGATGACATGTCTCCCTCTGCCAGGCGAAGCGGACTGCGATGGTTCCTGGTTTATACCGTTACAGTGGTGCTGGTGCATCACCTGGCTCTCTTCTTTGTGGAGCTGTTCAGCTTCAGGTATTTCTTCCACACTCTGCTGAGAGTGTTGCTGAGCACTGCGGTTACCACATTCTTCATTCTGCTTTTCGACTTCATCAGGCCACACAGATGAGGATGCAGATATGAAGGACCGGTATGCACACAGGAAATACGTTATCATGGCGTTGGTGCTTATGGCGGCCATGATACTCATTGCCCGGCTTTTCTATATCCAGATAGTTGACAAGACATACCGGGTATCTGCTGCCAACAACGCACTGCGGCCTGTAACGCAATACCCGGCACGCGGGCTTATCTATGACCGGAACGGCAAACTGCTGGTATACAACCAGGCAGCCTATGACCTGCTGGTGATACCCGTCCAGACCAGCGCCTTCGATACCACAAGGTTCAACGAGATCCTTGGTATCACCATGGATGATTTCAAGACCAGGATGAAGGCTGCCATATCCTATTCGCGCCGGGCGCCTTCAGTCTTCATGAAGATGATATCTTCAGAGACATACGCCATATTGCAGGAGGAGCTTTACCTCTTCCCCGGCTTCTACGTGCAGCCCAGAACCCTCAGGAAGTATACCCGGCCGGTGGCAGCTCACCTGTTGGGCTACGTGGGCGAGGTTGACAACAAGCTGATAGCAAAGGACAAGTATTACAGGTCGGGCGACTATATAGGCGTCAGCGGTATTGAGAAATCATACGAGGAGCATCTCAGGGGCCGGAAGGGGGTCAACATATTCCTTGTTGATGTGCACAACAACATCAAGGGGTCATATGCCGATGGAAGGTATGACACGGTGGCCATCCCGGGCACCAACCTGTGGTCTACCATTGACCTTGCCCTCCAGGAGTACGGTGAACGGCTGATGCAGAACAAGACAGGCTCAATAGTTGCAATCGAACCCTCAACAGGTGAAATTCTCACTCTCGTTTCTTCTCCCTCCTATGATCCTTCACTGCTGGTTGGAAGAGTCAGGTCAGATAATTTTGCTGCCCTGCAGGCTGATACGGTAAAGCCGCTCTTTGACAGGGCTCTGATGGCCTCATATCCGCCCGGTTCCACCTTCAAGATAATGAATGGCATCATAGGCTTGCAGGAGAATGTTATCAGGCCGACTTCCCTTTTCAGTTGCAACTACGGTTACCATGCCGGATCGCTGACGGTAGGCTGTCACTCGCATGCCTCGCCCCTTAACCTTCCCCAGGCTGTGGCACAGTCGTGCAACGCCTGGTTCTGCAACGCCTTCCGCAGTATACTGGAAAACCCCTCATATGGATCAATACAGGATGCATTTGACAAGTGGCGGGAGTACCTGGTGGCTTTCGGCTTCGGGAACAAAACAGGGATAGACCTGCCAAACGAGTTGCCGGGAAACATTCCCACGAGGTCATACTATGATCGTTATTACGGTAAGGACCGCTGGAGGGCTCTCACGGTGATCTCACTGGCTATCGGTCAGGGGGAGATTGGCGCCACACCGCTGCAGATGGCCAATATGGCAGCCGTAATTGCCAACAGGGGTTCATTTTATATTCCTCATGTGATCAAGAAGATAGGTGATGACGGAACACCCTCACCCCTCTATACCCAAAAATATATTACAGGTATCTCACCGGAGAATTTTCAGCCTGTAATTGAAGGAATGGAAGGAGCCGTCAACGGAGGCCCCGGTTCTACGGCACGCGGTGCACGCCTTGACAGCATCATTATATGCGGAAAGACCGGCACGGCACAGAACCCGCACGGGAAAGACCACTCCATCTTCGTGGCCTTTGCCCCGAAGGATGACCCTGAGATTGCAATTGCAGTTTACGTTGAGAATGCAGGTTTTGGCTCCACATTTGCAGCCCCGATTGCCAGCCTGATGATAGAAAAATACCTTACAGGCAACATTAAAAGAAAATACCTGGAGACCCATGTCCTGAATATGGTAATAACACCAAGTGGAAAGGAGCAATAACATACTGGCAAGACTTGACTGGGTCACGGTGATGCTGTGGCTGGTAATGATGATCATGGGATGGCTGAATATTTATGCGGCTGTCTACAATGAACAGCATACCAGCATCTTTGACATGTCACAGCGCTACGGGAAACAGCTGATTTTCATTATCGCGGCAATTGTCCTGGCTGTTATGGTGATGGTTACTGACAATAAATTCTGGTTCTTTTTTGCATGGTTCATCTACGGTTTCTTTATCCTGATGCTCATACTGGTGCTGATTATCGGGAAGGAGATCAACGGTGCCAAAGCCTGGTTCGGAGTTGGCGCCTTCAGCATTCAGCCCTCTGAGTTTGCCAAGTTTGCCACCGGCCTGGCGCTTGCATCGTATCTTAACTCCAAACGGCAGATGCTTGGCGCCAGGGAGGTATTGGCCGCAACAGCTATCATCATTGTCCCTGTACTGCTGATTGCCCTCCAGCCTGACATGGGATCAGTGGTAACATATTTTGCATTTTTCATTGTCCTCTACCGCGAGGGGGTAAGCATATGGGTATTTATCACCGCAATACTTGCCGTGGCATTGTTCTTCCTGACCCTGATACTCGGCAACCTGCCGGTGGCCATAGGGCTGCTGGTGGCAGCGGCTATAGTCCTCCTGATTACTTCCGGATACATGCTGACCCTTAAGGCAGCAGCAGTTATGGCTGTAACCGGAGGAGTGGCTTTCCTTATCGGGCATTATATTCTTGATCTTGACACGGTGCTTATCATTGTTCTTGCAGTGATCCTTGCAGGAATGGTGTACGCCTGGTTCATTTACCGGCTGAAGCTGGTAAACCAGGCAATCATATACGCTTTCCTGCTGGGTGGATTGCTCTACCTTTTTACCGTAGACTATGCATTTCATACGGCGCTGAAGCCCCACCAGCAGACCAGGATCAATATCATGCTGGGCATGGAAGATGACCCCTTCGGGGAAGGATACAACCTTAACCAGTCACTCATCTCAATCGGCTCCGGCGGATTCACCGGGAAAGGCTATCTCAACGGTACCCAGACAAAGTTCAAGTTCGTTCCTGAACAGAGCACTGACTTCATCTTCTGTACTGTAGGAGAAGAGTGGGGGTTTATCGGTTCCGCGGTTGTGATAGGGCTGTTCGTCTGGCTGCTTCTCAGGCTGATGATGATGGCTGAGCGACAGAGGACAACCTTTGTGCGCGCTTATGGTTATGGAGTATTCGCGCTTTTCCTGGTCCACTTCTTTGTCAATATCGGGATGACCATCGGGGTAATGCCCGTGATAGGCATACCCCTTCCATTCTTCAGTTACGGGGGGAGTTCGCTCTGGGGATTCACCATGCTTCTGTTCATCTTCCTGAGGCTTGACGCAGGACGAACCGAGTACCTGGGCTGATCAGGGCTGATCAGAAGGGCATGCTGATTTCCGGCGAAAGATCTATCCCGAACTCTGATTCAACATAGCTGATCAGTTGCGGAAAAAACTCCATGAAATCTTCCTCAATGGAGTAATACTGTTTATTCCAGACCCTCATTGCCCAGCGCGTCTCCTTTGGCAGCGAGGTAAAGCTGCTGAGCGTTTTCAGCACCCTGCGTATTCCCCTGCGGGTCTGGTATGTCTCAAGCCAGTTGTCAATAATGAAGAATGGCATCTTTTCACGTACTGACTCGGGCAGGATCTCATAATTGTTTACCATGGCCCTGTAGAAGTTATAGGTTACGCTCTCAAGAGGTCTCCTGGAAAAGAGGTCCCATTCCTTTGTAAGATAATGATCATAAAGAATGTCAATAACCACACCAGCATACTTGCGGTAACGCCCTGTGAAGTGCAGCTTGCTCCGGTGAACCACCGGATGCCTGTCAGTAAAGGCATCGATATGGCGGTGAATGATGATTCCCTTGCGTATTCCCTCAGGGTACTTCAGGTAATCATGGCCCTTCACATAGTCGCCTATGTAATTGCCGATGATTATGTTATCAGAGTCGCCTGAGAGGTATATGTGCGCCAGGACATTCATCCGCCAAAAGTTAGTGCAAAGATTCTGCCAATATGTTTTGGTTTAAAATATTAAGAAGCGAATTAATCAACAAACCCGACTGACTTATTAACTTGCATAATATCAAAATATTATAAGTCTCAGAAAGATTGGATGAAACTGATTATTATCACTTCCGATTTCAGTTACAAATTATAAATTTGCGGGATACTCCAATTGACTTATACAATTATTATTTAAAAAAATCAATAACTAACTAGGAGGTTATATGTTAAAAAGGAATGTTATTATTATTGGTGCCGCGGGCAGGGATTTTCACAATTTCAATGTCTTTTTCCGTGACAATGAGCTTTACAATGTGGTAGCCTTTACAGCTGCCCAGATACCCGATATTGATGGCAGGAAATATCCGGCTGCACTGGCGGGAAAACTCTATCCTGACGGTATTCCCATCTATTCTGAAAATGACCTTCCTCGTTTGATCAGTGAACTCAGGGTTACTGACTGTGTCTTCGCATACAGTGATGTCCCCTATCAGAGGGTAATGGCTCTGAGTGCCATTATTAACGCTGCCGGAGCCAACTTCATGCTGCTTGGCTGGAAAGAAACCATGTTGACAAGCACCAAACCGGTGATTGCAGTCGGTGCAGTCAGAACCGGGGGTGGAAAGAGCGAAACATCACGCAGAATAGTGGATGAACTGAAAAGACATGGTCTGAAGGTAATAGCCATCAGGCATCCGATGCCTTATGGTGATCTGGTGAAACAGGCAGTGCAGCGTTTTGAGACGATAGATGATCTCCATAAGCATGAATGCACCATTGAGGAGATGGAGGAGTATGAACCACATGTTGTCCGTGATACCATAATCTACTCCGGCAATGACTATGAACCCATTCTGAGGAAGGCGGAAAGTGATCCGGCAGGATGTGATGTAATCTTATGGGATGGTGGAAATAATGATTTTCCATTCATTAAGCCTGACCTGATGATAACACTTGTTGATCCTCAGAGGGCAGGCCATGAGCTGACTTATTATCCGGGTGAGATAACCCTCAGGCTTGCTGATGTGGTTATTGTGAATAAAATAGAAAGCGCTGATCTGAATGACCTGTTTGAGGTAAGAAAAAACGTGGCAAAATTGAATCCGGATGCTGTTATCGTTGATGCATGTTCACCCACAGTGGTGCAGGACCCCGGGTTAATACGCGGTAAAAGGGTACTGGTCATAGAGGAAGGACCTACAGTGACACACGGAGAGGTCAAATACAGTTATGGTTGTTTTACTGCAATGAAATATGGTGCAGCCGAACTGGTAGATCCCAAGCCCTATGCCGTCGGTAAACTGAAGGACACCTTTGATGACTACCCGAATCTGGGCCCGGTCTTGCCCTCAATGGGTTACAGTAACCAGCAGATGAAAGACCTCAGTGAGACAATCAAGAATACACCCTGTGACCTGGTTTTAATTGCCACGCCGATAGACCTGAAAAGGGTGATAGAAATTGACAAACCGACTCTTCATGTCAGTTATGACCTCCAGGAGATAGGCCACCCTGATCTTGGTGATGTAATTGACGAGTTTGTAAAGAAGCACAAGCTGGCCTGACAAGGCAACAGAGAGTTGAGGGATCACTGCAGACTATTCAGCATTGTTGGATGTATGCGATAATGACACTATTCCACACAGGTGATTACTGATTGTAACCCTGCCATGGAATCAATATCTTTGTCTTGACCTAAAACATAAGGTGATGAAACAGACGATCTCCATCAACATAAAGGGAATCAGTTCTTTTGCTGATAGTTCTGCGCTGAATTCGATCCGTGCCAGAGCCATTGCAAACCTTAAGACGCTGCGTGAGGGAACCGGCCGCGGCAGTGAGTTTACCGGCTGGCTGCGTCTGCCTGACAGGGCTGTCAGTGAGACTACGGCAGTCAGAGCATGTGCAGCGCGGCTCCGTGCCCAGGCTCCCGTGACAGTGGTTGTCGGCATAGGTGGCTCATACCTTGGTTCCAGGGCTCTCATCGAGGCTCTGAATGACCCCTTCGCTCCGAAGGAGCATACGCTTCTCTTTGCAGGCCATACCCTCAGTGAAGACTACCATGCAGCCCTGCTCAGATTCCTTGACGGCACTGAATATAATATAGTTGTCATCTCCAAGAGCGGCACTACCACCGAGCCGGCCATAGCTTTCCGGGTACTGCGTGACCACATGAGGAACAAGCTGGGCACGGCTGCCATGAAGTCATATATTGTTGCCATCACCGATGCCCGGCGTGGAGCATTGCATGATCTGGCCGTGAGCGAGGGTTATGAGACCTTTGTTATTCCTGATGACGTAGGCGGCCGCTATTCGGTGCTCACCCCGGCAGGTATGCTGCCCCTGGCGCTGGCAGGGTATCACATTGATGCTTTTGCACGTGGCATGCTTGACATGGCCCTCTCTGTCAGGGAGGGGAATGACAACCCTGAAAATATTGCCGTCACCTATGCGGCAGCCCGTAACGCACTGTATGGCAGGGGGTACTCAACCGAGATACTTGTCAGTTATGAGCCTTCGCTTGTTTTCCTGGCCGAATGGTGGAAGCAACTCTACGGCGAGAGTGAGGGCAAGGAGGGCAAGGGCATCTTCCCGGCATCGGTGTCATTCACAACGGACCTTCACTCGATGGGGCAGTATATCCAGCAGGGCGAACGCAAACTGTTCGAGACGGTGATCCATGTTGCAGATTCATATCACAGGCTGGTTGTGCCCGGCGCCACTGACAACTCTGACGGCATCGGCTTCATTGCCGGCAAAAGGATGACCGAGGTAAACCACAAGGCTGAGGACGGCACACGCATTGCGCATATTGACGGCGGTGTACCAGTGATAGTTGTCAGCATGGAACGCATTGATGAATACAACCTGGGCCAGCTGATGTACTTTTTTGAACTGGCCTGCGCCATCAGCGGTTATATTCTGGGCGTCAATCCCTTTGACCAGCCGGGTGTGGAGTCATACAAGAAGAATATGTTTGCCCTTCTGGGCAAACCCGGCTTCGAGAGTGAGCGCGCCAGGCTGGAGCAGGATTTGCGGGATAAAGAATAGTTCAGTATGTGATTACACCTGCTTCTGCGCCTCAGACTGCTGACCGGCTGCCTCCGGTTTCATCTGCGGGAAGAAGAGCACATCCTGTATAGAGGGCTGGTTAGTCATGAACATGGTGAGCCTGTCAATGCCCATACCCATTCCCGAGGTGGGAGGCATGGCATATTCCAGAGCCCTGACGAAGTCCATGTCGATGAACATCGCCTCGTCATCACCCTTTTCAGAGAGACGAAGCTGATCCTGAAACCTCTCGAGCTGGTCAATGGGGTCATTCAGCTCGGAGTAGGCATTTGCCAGTTCCTTGCCGTTGACAATCAGCTCGAAACGCTCAGTTACACCATCCTTGCTGCGGTGTTTCTTTGCCAGGGGTGAGGTCTCCTGCGGGTAGTCAATGATGAAGGTGGGCTGGATGAAGTGATGTTCGCACTTCTCTTCGAAGATATGGTCAATCAGCTTGCCCTTTCCCATCGTGGGGGTGTGACCTATCTCCATCCTGTCGCACTCCCGGCGCAGGTCATCCTCCGTCATGTCCGTTATATCAATGCCGGCATACTCTTTTATGGCATCGGTCATGGCAATGCGCCTGTAGGGAGCCTTGTAGTCTATAACATGTTCACCCAGGGGCACCTTCGTTGTTCCATGGAGGTCCATGGCCACCTTCTCCAGTATCTTTTCGGTGAACTCCATCATCCAGATGTAGTCTTTATAGGCCACATAGATCTCCATCACCGTAAACTCAGGGTTATGGGTGCGGTCCATTCCCTCGTTGCGGAAGTCTTTTGCAAACTCGTAGACTCCGTCATAGCCGCCTACTATGAGGCGCTTCAGGTAAAGCTCATCCGCTATGCGGAGGTAGAGAGGTATGTTGAGGGCATTATGGTGAGTCACGAATGGTCTTGCTGCGGCACCGCCGGGGATAGGCTGAAGCACGGGAGTCTCCACCTCGAGGTAGCCACAGGAGTCAAAGAGCTCACGCATAGACTTGATTATCTGCGTGCGCTTGCGGAAAACCTCGCGCACTTCGGGATTGATGATCAGGTCAACGTAACGCTGGCGGTAGCGCATCTCCTGATCAGTCACCGCATCGTACAGCACCCCGTCCTTCTCCTTCACTATGGGCAGAGGGCGGAGCGACTTGCTGAGCAGTGTCAGCTCCTTCACATGAACGGTGATTTCGCCCATCTGGGTACGGAATGCAAAACCCTTCACTCCGATGATGTCACCAATATCCAGAAGCTTTTTAAACAGGGTATTGTACATTGTTTTATCCTCGCCCGGGCAGAGGTCATCACGGCGCAGATAGATCTGTATGCGGCCCGATGAGTCCATCAGCTCGGCGAATGAGGCGTTGCCCATGATACGGCGGCTCATGATCCGGCCTGCCAGGCATACATCCGGGAATTTATTCTCAGTGTCACTGAATCCTGCCAGTATCTCTGCAGCTGAGGTGTTGACCGGATACATTGCAGCAGGATAAGGGTCTATCCCAAGTTTGCGTATCTCTTCAAGTGACTGCCTGCGAACCAGTTCCTGCTCACTCAAATGTGGTGTGCTCATGCTGTAAAAAATTTATGCAAAGGTAGCACTTGAGAGGCAAAAGGCAATAGCGGAAATTCGCTGTAGGGGATAAAACAATGCAAATATATGCCTGTGTCTCTCACCAGCAGTATCGTACTCCGATACTGGCGCTGACTGATGAAACTGCCTTGATTATGCCCATGGCGCTTACCCCGAAGTTCACCTGCCAGTTTTCTCCGGTACGCACATTGGCCCTGCAACCTGCGATACCCCCGAAGAAGGTTCCTTCCACTACTCTGTTGACATATACTATATCTGTCATCCTTCCAATGTAACCAGGACTTTCAGGCATCTCATAGTGGTTCAGGTCAAACACATTTGACTGCCATGTTATTACCGGTCCGGCAAAAAGTTCCAGTGAAGCCACCCCGGCGTTGCCTGTAGTCACAACCGGAGCCACATGCAAACTATATGCTGCATGATGGTGGTCAAGGTCGAGCAGCCTCACGTTATTTACAGTTTTGTTCCTTTTGATTGTGCGAGAGCCGAGGGTATAGCTTCCCCCGATCTCGAGTCTGAGCCATGGCTTCAGGCTTTGCTGAAGGGATATGGTATAACCGGCGCCGCTCATCCGGTACTGTGGCATATAAATATATGAGCCCGAAAAATTTAGTGATCCGTTCTCCTGTGACCAGAGTGCACCGCCAACGGCAAGCAGGATCATTGATATAATCAGCTTTTTCATGGTTTCCGGGTTATCTGTAGTTTAATATATTCATTAATCGCACTGAAGCCAGGCTTGATTTATCAAGTATGACAAACTTTGCCTCATCACTGTCAGCCGAGATCTTAAGGGCCCATGCAGACTCTTCATCAACCTCATCGCCGGTCCAGTAATAACCTGCGCTGTTCTGTTCCCGCAACAGGCCTTCAGTAACTATCCCCGGCAGGGTGAGTTGCAGTCCGTGCTCCGCCTCTACCTGCAGGTTGAATCCTGCCAGGGCTGCTCCGCCACAGTAGTTGATCATCTCCTGCCAGTCGGCCTTTGAGGGAAGGTGGTAGTTTTTTTCCAGGGTGTCTGCCACAGACCATGGCATCAGGCTGCCGTATGCGAAACGGTCTGCAGCAGCAGTATAGTTGTACCACCCGTCTGAGTCAGGAAGCTGAATGTTCTCACAAGACCACATCCATGCCCAGAGGTGACCGGGATGGTAGAACCGGTAGGTTATTACTGAGAATCCAATCTCAAGATTCGTATGGGGCCTGAAAATCTCGTAGTTCAAATCGGTAATGAAACCCTGGTAAAGTTCCGTAATTCTTCCATCGCTGTTCCTCACCTGAAGACCTATATAGCCGCTGATTGCAAAAGGGAACTCTATTGTGACAATGGGATTGCCGCTCCAGTCTGTTTCCCATCCGAGGTGATCGCCGTTAATATCCCAGCGGTATTCGAGCCAGTCAACATCTTCTGTCGGAAAGGAGCCTGACGCATCAAGATTTACCTTGAACTTATATATCGGTGGCGTCTGAGCGCTGAAAAGGGCTACCGGCGATGTCATATCTTCCCGTTCACATGATGCCATGAGCGCTGCAGCCAGCAAGAATAGGAGTATATTTTTTGCTTTCATCTCAGGTAGTCTATTTGTTATAACTGAATAAAACTCCGAACAGAAAACTTATCTGGAATCCGAAATCCTTGTCCAGAATGTTGTAGTTGCATGTAAGAGCCGAATCGAAATAGAGATGGTAGTCGAGCCGCTGCTGGTACCCGATGCCTGTCTCCGGAGTGAGCGAGCCCTTGATGTACCGTTCAAGGTAAGGATCACGTGACATTGGATCAGGGTTTTCGTCATCCGCCCTGAGGGTTATCAGGGCGAGCAGGTTACTCATTTTGAAGAGCCCGTAAACACCCTGACAGTTATTGCCGCTGCGTCCCTGTTCAATTTCTCTCTTTTTGAGGAAGTAGTACCGGCCTCCCAGTGATATACCCTGCTGGTGAAATGCCTCCTCTTTGGTCCAGGTCATGACAGAATTGATCTCGGTCACTGTGGTGAGTGACGTGTTCATCTTCTGCTCAAAGCCTCCATGCAGTGTAAATACCAGGAAACTGAAATTGTCGCTGGGCTTGAAAGGCTGGATGCCTATCTTCAGCAGCCTGTCTTCATCTCCCAGTCGCACATCGAGGTAGCGGTACTTGTTGCGGTAGTAGAATTCCTGGTCCTGCTTCAGTTCGGTCTCAACCAGTACTGTATCGGTCTGTGCAAGGCAGTTCGTTCCTGCGATGCTGACTGTAAGGATAAGAGTTATGTATGCTGTTATCTTCATCTCTTTACTGTTTTTTAAAGAGTTCGCGGGCATCGAAGCCGATACCTACAGTGATCATTGATATGGCCGAGGCGGTACTGAAATGTGTCCGGAAATCGGCCCGGGCATTCAGGTATAGTGCCGGAGTAATCTGCCGGTGGTAGTTGACTCCGAAAGTAATTCCGAAATCAAGTGTTTTTATCAGCACCTGCTCATAATACTCCATGTAGCTGTAATCACCGGTGTCAGGGAAGTAGACAAGCCATCGTCCGCCGTTGGTTGGATCTGAGTTGATAAAAAAGGCACTGCAGACACCACCGTGTATGCTGAAGAAGCGCTGACCCATCCTGAAGGGCGAGAAACCCAGTTCGGCACTCAGGTCGATGGCAGTCTGGTTCTCGAAGGCCCCTTCAATCCAGCTCTCTCCGTTGATTATCCATGATGTCAGGTTCTCCCGTATATAGAACCGCCTGCCAATGGTCTTCAGGTGAGATAAGCCGGTACCGATTCCCCAGCAGTCGCCGTCGCCTGAAAAGACAGACCCGCTGTTAATGCTGAAGATCCGCTTATTGTAAGGACTCTCCCTGAAATCCTGTCCATTTGCCTCCCGGCTCGTCAGCAGAGCCAGGACCAGGGCTGTCAGACAAAGCAAATATTGCCTTCTCCGTAAGACCCGTGTTATCAGTTTATCCTTTGTTTTCATGGCCGGATTATTTCTTTGCTATTGTAATGTCACAGTATGAAGTGGTTACATCAATAAGCCCTGCAGGAGACTGTGGTGTGACTTCCACCGGCTGGTTCCGGTATTGTTTCCCGTCAGACATGATTATTCTTCCCTGCGGTGCCTTGAGTGAATACTGGAATCTGCCCGGTTCGTCAACTGAGATGTTAACCGTGGTACGGTACCCCTTGACAATCAGAGGCCCTGATCCTGACATCTCCAGGTTTGCAGTCCCGTACGAGCAGTTAATGACTGTTGTGGCTCCGAGGGCTGTAGTTAATATGTCAGATTTTTCTGCTTTGATATCAGCCCTTCCGCGGACAGATGTCAGTTCCATATCCGAGTAGCGGGCTGTTATCCTGGCTGCCGAGCTGATATCTTTCAGCCGGAGCGAGCCGAAGGAGACATTGGCGGTTATTGAAGCGAGGTTACCGGCTTCAACGGGGCCATACAGGTTGGTGATGCTCACCGGGAGGGAAGAAGGCATGATGATCTCGATCTCCATGCTGAGGTTACTGGTTATCTGTTCCAATTTACCCCTGAATGAATTCCTGATCACCAGGATGTCACCCTCTTTCTCAGCTGAGTAATGAATATATTTCAGATCGGCTATAGCCAGCTCCCTGGTCCTGTTCCGTGAGACAGGCCTGAGCAGCACCTTCACGTCGCTGACGGCTGCGCCTCTGACAGTTATGGAGGCCTTCTCCCCATATACTGAGACCCCGCTGATACCCTTTCCGAAGCTCCTCTCATCACTCCTTGATGCCTTTTGCATCACCTCCTGTGCTGTGAGGTCACAGGTTCCCAGGAGAACAAGACTCATTGCTATGTAATGGAGAATTTTCATGAATGGATCAGTTGTATGAGTTCCTGCAGGGTGCCCGACTTAAGATTCTCGATCCGTATTACCGACTGTATGATTTCGGAGGAGTCGCCTACCTGGTCAATAACCATTTCAAGCTGGCGGAGCTCCTCGTTCAGTTCCTGATAGAGCTGCATCTTTTCCCTGAAGAGCTCTGACTGGCATATCGGGGCGCCGGTCCTGCACAGCTCCCTGATGACTTCAATCGGGTCTTCGTCTGCGCCGGTCATAGTCACGGGGGAACCGTACTCTTCACCAGGGATGATTTCACTCTCAACTGTAATGCCTTTTTCTGTTGGCAGAAGTTGGGGGATTGCAAACAAAATCAGGGCAGCGGCCGCAACACTGCCTATAGTCATGAGGAGCGTCCTCCGGCGAATTCCGGCACGCTTTTTCCCGGTCAGCATGATATCATCACTATCAGGAGGCATCTGCAGGGTCCTTTTCACCGTGCTGCGGAAATCTGCGTCTGACGATCTGTCCGGACGCTCCTCCTGCAATGCAGCCTCAATGTTTTCCCATACCGCGGATGACGGGTGATGAATGGGCAGATCATGGAGCTGGCTCAGGATGGCATCTTCCCTGTCAAGGAGAGATTCTATCTCCTTCCAGAGAGCCGCGGAAGGCTGGTGGGAGGGCAGCTCCCTTATTCTTTCAGATAATATGTCATCAAACTCTCTGTTCATCTGACGGTTTTGTCAGTCTGTTTCTTAACAGCTTCTTTGCATAATTCAACTGCGACTTTGAAGTCCCTTCATTTATACCCAGTATTTCGGCTACCTCCTGGTGCTTATAGCCTTCTACCTCAATCAGGATAAACACGCTCCGTGCCTGTGCCGGCAGTGAGAGTATCGCCTTCTCGAGGTGTTCAGCGGTGAAATTGAACGAGCCCTCTGACGCCTGGTCGGGAATCTCGTCGGTAATTACCTGCAGCCGGGCATTTTTCCTCAGGTAGCTCATCGCATTTCTGATTACTATAGTGCGCATCCATGTAAACAGTGACGATTCAAACCTGAAGGTTGCCAATGACCGGAAGATCTCAATGAACGCATCCTGAAGAACATCATTGCTGGCATCATGATCGCTTATCAGCCTGTATATCAGAGTGTAGAGGCGAGCGCTATACTTTTCGTACAGGGCACGCTGCACCAGCCTGTTGTTTCCCAGGCATCCCCGGACAAGCTCCCTGTCGCCCTGATTCTGTTCACTCTGCTGCATCTTTGTCTTCTGTCTATATAGTGCAGATCAGGCCTGAAAAGGTTGGAAGAGGAAAAAAATTTTTATGTGACCACTTGACATCATGGACTCAGACAGCCTGACATTCAAGGTGCAGGCTATCTATACAAAATTACCGGGATTGTTTGTAATTTACAATTCTTTATCGTCTGAGACGAGGGGGCGGATGCCGTTATCTACCGATGCGGATCACATGACTGAATGAACTCCCTGAGCAGCACCTGCAGCTTCCGTGTCAGATGGCCCGGATTACCATCCCCGATAACCTGATCACTGATCCGCGTCACTGGCACTATCTCTCCGGTGGTGTTGCAGATAAACGCTTCGTTCATGTAGGGGATCATGTCGGTGGCGACAGCCTCCTCAACCACGCTGACATCATTTGCCCTGGCAACGGAGATAATGTTTTTCCGGGTAATCCCTGAGAGGATATCATTGTTTTCCGGATGGGTGTAAAGTGCTTCGTTCCTCACAAAAAAGATATTCGAATGAGCTCCTTCGGTCACAAAGCCGTTCCGCACGAAGCACACCTCTGCAAATCCCTGGTCATGTGCCTCCTGGTAAGGCAGTACGTTGGCTATCAGGGCAGTGGTCTTGATATCGCAGCGGTTCCACCGGGGATCAGGGGTGAGCCATATAGCGACACCCCGCTCAGCAGCAAGCGTATTGATGTTGTGGCGGCGGGCAAAACCGTAGATGGTTGGTTTGACCGGCGGATCGGGAAAGGCATGGTTGCGGGGTGCAACGCCACGTGTTGCCTGGAAATAGACTATCGCACAATCAGCGCCAAGCCCGTTTCGCTCTATAAGCTCTTCAAAGATCTCCTCCAGCTTTGCTTCATCTTTCCATACCATGTTTGTCTCCTTCATGCTGCGCCTGAACCTGCCGGTATGGCCCGGGAGATCAAAGAAGTACCCGCCATACCATCTGGCTACCTCGTAAACACTGTCCCCGAAAAGAAAACCCCGGTCATCAGGGCTGATCAGCGCCTGATCCTTCGGGAGAAACTGACCGTTAAGATATACTACTTCCATATTTTAAAATTTACACTTTACCGGCCGGGTCATGTTGGCCTGCGACTCTTTTTTCCCGCATACGCGGGATTATGAAAACCAATCGTCAAAGATACATTTTCAATGGATTGGTCATACAAATTTCAACCCCTCCTTTCTCTTTTATTATGTACCTTTGCATATTCACAAAATTCGTCAATCAGGATTTATGAGAGGCAAGAGGCGACTGCCGTCGTGGCTCAGGATGGAAAGGGCAAGCGGGGAGAGTTACACCATGGTGAAGAACCTCGTTGAGAGTCACCGCCTGCATACCATCTGCACATCGGGCAACTGCCCGAACATCGGGGAGTGCTGGAATGCCGGCACTGCCACCCTGATGATCCTCGGTGACATTTGCACAAGATCATGCAAATTCTGCGGCACGAAGAGCGGCAGGCCGCTGCCGCCTGACCCGGGAGAGCCTGACAGGGTAGCTCAGGCGGTGAAGACCATGCATCTGAAGCACTGCGTCATCACTTCCGTTGACCGTGACGACCTGCCTGACGGCGGTGCTGCTCACTGGGCAGAAACGATCAGGAGGATCAGGGAGGTGAATCCGGGCGTGACCATCGAGACACTGATCCCCGACTTCAGGGGCAAAACAGAGCATATTGACATGGTGATTGATGCAGGGCCCGATGTCATCTCTCATAACATGGAAACAGTCAGGCGCCTGACTCCCCTGATCAGGTCAGTTGCAAAGTACGAAGTAAGCCTGGCGGTGCTCAGACACATCGCTTCGCGCGGTGTGCGCGCAAAATCCGGTATTATGCTTGGCCTCGGAGAGAGCGAAGGGGAGGTGACTGAAACGCTGGCCGATATTTATGCAACCGGTTGCAGAATTGTGACTATCGGGCAGTATCTTGCTCCAAGCCTTGAGCATATACCGGTTGTTGAGTATGTTACGCCTGAGAGGTTTGAGGAGTACAGGAAAACAGGGCTTGAGACCGGATTTGAATTCGTTGAGAGCAGTCCGCTTGTCAGAAGTTCCTTCCATGCTGAAAAGCATGTGAAAGAGCGACTGCACGATTTATAGTGACCAGGGAAGTTTTTGTAACAGATTATGATAAACAACGCCGGCATAAAGGTAATTTTTGATGATCTCGGTCTGAGAGACTTCAAGGAGACCTGGGATTATCAGGAGCATTTCTTCAATCTCAAGGTGGCGGAGAAGGGCAGACCGGAGAGTGATGGCAAAACTACTCCTGACCGGCTGATCTTTGTGGAGCATAACCATGTTTACACTCTGGGGAAGAGCGGATCAGAGCAGAACCTGCTGCTTGACTATATCCAGTTGCGGGCCCGCGATGCCTCGTTCTACAAGATCGACAGGGGAGGGGATATTACCTATCATGGCCCCGGCCAGCTCGTGGGTTATCCCATCTTTGACCTTGAAAAGCTGAAGCTTGGGCTTCGCGAATATATTCATCTGCTTGAAGAAGCAATTATCAGGTGCATCTCCCGTTTCGGTATTGAGGGGAGTCGCCTGGAGGGCGCCACGGGAGTATGGATTGACCCAGACAAGGGAGCCCGCGCGAGAAAAATTTGTGCCATAGGCGTAAGGGCCTCGCGGTTCGTGACAATGCACGGCTTTGCCCTGAACGTGAACACTGACCTCTCCTACTTTAACCATATCAACCCTTGCGGCTTCACCGACAAAGGTGTTACCAGCATCGGAAAAGAGACGGGAGAAAAGAGAGAAATGGATGATGTGAAGCGAGTGATGTACAACACAATGAGGGAGGTCTTCGGATATGAATATTATTAAAAATAAATATAATGGACAAAAGGTGGCTCTTGAAAGAGAGGGGCGACGAACATGTCGTCACGACCCTGGCGACAGAGATGGGGGTGCCTGTCACTGTCGCCGGCCTGATGGCTCAGCGGGGCATCACAACGAAACAACAGGCTGAGGAATTCTTCAACCCGACCCTTGAATCCCTGCATGACCCCTTCCTGATGAAGGACATGAACAGGGCGGTGGACAGGATTGCCACGGCAATATCGCGAAACGAAAAGATACTTGTTTACGGCGACTATGATGTTGACGGTACCACGTCGGTGGCAATGCTCTATTCCTTCCTGAGGGAGAGGCATTCCTGCCTTGATTACTACATCCCTGACCGTTACCATGAGGGGTACGGACTCTCCTCAAGGGGTATCGACTATGCTGCCGGGGGGGGCTGCAAACTGATTATTGCGCTTGATTGCGGAATTAAGGCAGTTGAGAAGGTGAAATATGCACGGTCAAAGGGTATAGATATCATTATTTGTGACCATCACCTCCCGGGCGAGGGAATCCCGGATGCCACTGCCGTCCTTGACCCCAAGCAGCCGGGGTGCGGTTATCCATACAAGGAGATGTCAGGGTGCGGTGTGGGATTCAAGCTGATGCAGGCTATCTGCATGGTGCAGGGAATACCGTTTGAAGAGATTATTCCCTATCTTGACCTGGTTGCAGTCAGCATCGGCTCTGACATTGTGCCGATGACCGGCGAGAACAGGATACTGGCTTATTACGGGCTGAAGCAACTGAACGAGTCACCCCGTCTGGGATTTCAGAAGATCATTGAAAAGGCAAAGATAAAAAAGCCGCTGGTCATTGAAGATGTGGTTTTCCGCATCGGCCCCCGGATCAATGCCGCCGGCCGGATGGAGTCGGGGAGCAGGGCGGTAGATTTGCTGGTATCGCAGAATTCGCAGGAAGCAATGACTATCTGTGATGCCATAGACGTCAATAATGACCACCGCAGGAAAAAAGACAGCGAGATCACTGCCGAAGCGCTCCGCATGGTGAGCGATGACATCAGGTCAGGCAACGCCCGCACTACGGTACTGTTTCACCGGGGATGGCACAAGGGGGTGATTGGTATTGTGGCATCGCGGCTGATTGAGACATATTACCGGCCTACCGTGATACTGACGGAGTCGAAGGATGGATATGCCACCGGGTCGGCACGCAGCGTTCCCGGATATGATCTTTACCAGGCAATCGAATACTGCTCTGACCTGCTCGAGAGTTTTGGAGGGCACATGTTTGCAGCCGGACTGACCCTGAAGCAGGAGAACCTGCAGGAGTTTCGCGAGAGATTTGAGCAATATGTCAGCGAGACGATAAGGGATGAGCACCTGGTGCCATCAGTCAATATTGATGAGGAGATTCCTCTTGAAGAGGTCACCATGGAATTTTGCCGGCATCTTGAGAAGTTTCAGCCGTTCGGCCCTGAGAATACGGCGCCGGTGTTTGTCTCAAGAAGGGTCAAGACGCTCTCATGCCAGCCTGTGGGTGCCAACGGTATTCATCTCAAGCTCTCCTTTGCCAGGGAGAACGGTGAGCCTGTGGGAGCCATTGCCTTTGGCCAGGCTGACATGATTGAGACCTTCCGTGAGTCCGGCGGTGTTGTTGACATAGCCTACTCAGTGGAGATGAATGAGTTTCGCGGAAAGAGGTCAGTGCAGCTCAATATCAAGGATATCAAGGGGTAGAGGTGTCAGCCATCCGGCATCAGACAGCAGCGTCTCTAGTGGGTAGTATTCCGCTACATAAGGCAGAGGTATGAGCCATCCGGCATCAGACAGCAGCGCCGGCATTGACATGCCGGCTTTCTGACGATTGCCTGTTGCTAATCGTCTGTTGACTTTTTTCTCACTTTTCCTTGACATTCTCCTTTCCCTGTCCTAAATTTGATGGAGTAATTATGTCTCATTATGATGCTGCGGTGGAATGCAGTGTTTATGCTGCTGTTTTTTCATTTTACCGTCATACATGCCGGTGAACCATTGTTTGTGCCTCATGGCGCGGGTGCGATGGGGGTGGCTTTCTCGGTTACGGCAACGCCGGGTCACTGGAACTGCTTCCATAATCAGGCGCTGCTCACTGCCGTCCCTTCATCAGGGTTCTCAATCGGACTGGAGAACCGGTTCATGATGCCGGCGCTCTCATCAAAGGCAGTCAGCGGTGTGCTGGCCTTCAAACCCGCTCCCCTGGGGATCATGGTTTCTCATTACGGTAACGCTGACTACTTCCGGATTTTCACGGGGCTTGGCAGCGCTGTCAGGATCAGTGACGGCATCTCCCTTGGTCTCCAGGTAGATTATATCTCTGAAAACGGAGCAGGAGAATACCGGGATGTGTCATTTGTTACATTCGAGACAGGAGTCACATGTCTCGTTGCACCTGCGCTGACTCTCGGGGTGCATCTCTTCAACCCCTTCTCTCCCCTGAATACCCTTCCTTCATCAATTGATGCCGGCCTTCACTGGAAGCAGTCCGACGAACTTTTTCTCACCCTGACCGGCTCGAAGGTGAGCAACGAGCCGCTCTCCGTGCAATGCGGCATTTCATGGGATGTAATGAAAAGGCTGACTTTGCGTACCGGGTATATGAGCTCACCTTCTGCCTTCGCTTTCGGTATCGGGTTCAAGACCGCCCTTCTGGAGGCTGATGCCGGATTTCTGCTTAATGGTGTTACCGGTGTTACATCTTCTGTGTCAATTACATGGTTGATCAGATAGAGTGTTGACCCTCATGGAGACCATAAGCATGACCATATTGGAAATCAGATTAACCCGGGTATCACGATCATGACTTTAATTATTCACTTATGAGTTTCAGGAGCGCTGTTGCAGTAATGATATTGTTGCTCCTTTCGGGGACTCTCTTCTGCCAGGAGGAAAACCTGTCACTGAGGGAATCAGTTGAAGAGATTCTTGCGCTGTCTGATGATGCCGATCCGGCTGCCTTGCTTGAGGAACTTGAGGAGCTGAAGGCTTTTCCCGTGAATATTAACGGCGGAGATGAAAAGGAGATCTCACGGCTCTTTTTCCTGACAGAATTCCAGGTCATGGTACTTGCCGATCATGTCAGGAAGAACGGCAGCGTGGTGACCCTCTATGAGCTTGCCCTGCTTCCGGCTTTTGACCGCAACACGGTGCAGCTGATGGCTCCGTATATATCGCTTAAGCCTGCGAAGCCGAAAGGAGGGAGGAGCTACGGACGTATCCTGGTGACGCTGACGGCGTCAGCCCGGTTCAGCAACGACGAAAGCGCTGCGGAGGGCATGCGGTCATTGATGAAAATGAAACACAAGCAGGGAAGTTTCACTTTCGGTCTGACGGCGGAGAATGACCCCGGCGAGCCATTCATCTTCAAAAATGCTCCGGGGGCCGACTTTCTCTCGGGTTATGTTCAGTATGAAGGCAAAGGATTAATAAACAGGATTATTGCAGGCGACTTTTCCGTCAGGGCGGGAGAGGGGGTGCTCCTGAACAGCAGCCGGTGGATGGGTTCATGGCTCAGCTCGCCGTCGTTCATGTCGGGACGAAGTGTTTCATCGCCCTATACATCAACAGAAGAGAACAGTTTTTTCAGGGGAATAAGCCTCACCCTCGGAGGAGTGAATTCCGGCGCCCTGCTGTTTGCCTCTTCAAATAAAATCGATGCCCGTTTGCTCTTTACAGATGACAGTGTTGCCACCGGGGTGAGAAACCTTGTCAGGGGAGGCATTCATGTCACTGAATCACAGCTTGCAGCACGCAACAGCCTCACTGAAACGGTGACCGGCCTGCGTCTGATTGCCGGTACGGGAAAGGCCAGGGGCGGGGTGACTGCAACTGCCACCTGGTTCTCCCTGCCGTTTGTCCCCGACGTGACTGAGCCGGAGAACCTTCATGCCTTTGCAGGCGACAGGCTGCTCAATCTGTCTGCCGACATCAGGGCAGGGACAGGCTCCATACTGTTTTTTACCGAGGCAGGCCTGGGTCTTTCCGGTCCTCTGACAGGCACTGCAGGAACAGATAATCCGGGTCCGCAGGCAGACACAACCGGCACAGACCCTCCGGGTTCAGTGTCAGCCATAGACAGACTGAATCTTCGTGATTCATGGGCAGCAACAGCCGGGTTGAGGGCAAAACCATCCGGAAGGGTTACGTTTAATCTCCTTGCTCGTCACTTCGCCCCGGGATACCACGCGTTCCATTCCGGGGCCTTCAGGGCGGGATCGGGATCAGGCAATGAGACCGGTCTTTCAGCATCGGTACATCTTGAAGCCGCAAGGCATCTGTTTATCACTGCAGCAGCTGATCACTACCGCATACCCTGGCCGCGATACCGTTCATCATCACCTTCGTATGGCAGCAGAATTGAGATCAAGGGAGATTACGTTCCCCGCGAAAACATCTCTCTGAGGTTGTCATGGACATCCTCAGCACGGGAGTATGATGCTGCCGCGGAGACGGGCACAGCCGTCCCGGTGACGCGTACCAGGCAGCAGCTGGGTCTTGTGTTTGATATGAGCATAGCCTCGACTTTGCGTCTCACCACCCGGGCTTCGGCATCCTTTATCCATCCTTCGCAGGAGAGAGGTTATCTGCTCGGCCAGGACTTTTCCTGGTCATTCCGGCGTGTACCTTTGAAGCTCTGGTTCAGGTATGCACTGTGCTCAACGGGAGGTTGGGACAGCCGTCTCTATGCCTGGGAGAATGACCTTCTTTCCTCTTTCAGCATTCCGGCACTTTACGGAGAGATGGCGCGCTCATTCCTGATGCTTTCCTGGAAGCCCGCTGAATTCATTGAGGCGAGGGTGAAGTACGGTTATACAGATGGCAGGAATAACTCATCGGGCGGTATGAAACAAGAATTGAAGGGTCAGATCAAGATTGAGTTTTAAGTGACGGCCAACCGGCCATGCCCGGATCATTTCTGAAGTCAGTTTAGCATTAATTTATAAAGAAGCCTTGTGGAAAGCATATTAAAAGAGGACGAAAGTCTTTCAAATGTCAACACTTTTTTTAAAATTCGTATTTCAGTGCTTATAAAATATTCTTCTTGATTGCCGGGTTTTCGTTTTTAGAGGAGTTCAAATAACTAAACATGGAAAACAACAAGATCATGAAAAGAAACATTTTAAAACCTGTATTGCTTTCCCGACTGGAAGCATTTATCATAATCGTATGCTTTATCCCTCTTTTATCCGCCTGTTCATCACTGGAGGATACAGAAGGAACGATATTAGCACACAACCCTACTGAAAAGGTGATCGTAACGATTTCAAATTTCAAAACAGAGGTTGACTTTAGCCTTGATGAGAATATGAGAAGGGTTATAACCTCGGAAATGGGTCAACATAAAATAGATAGTATTAAAACGCGTGAAGATTTAATATGCTACTATAAGAATCTCACCCCTCTTTTTCAGCCCGGATATTCCAGCCTTAGCGATGACAATCATTATATTTTTGCAAAAGTAGAGTACTTATTGGCGCAAGAGTGTTTTCAGGACAACTGTAAATCACTGACAAGAAGGGAGATTTTAGAAGCAGCCGTTGAAAAACAAAAACACAAGTTTGGAGTACCATACACTGCCCCTTCTTATACAAGAAGAACGGGCACATTTTTAATAGCTGTCATTTTGATCAAGGAGGGTGATGATTCTTTTATTCAATCCATTACAAATAATACTGACCTGCAAAAGACCTTATTATGCCTGAATAGTAATTTATGGATGAATGGAGAGGAATTCAATGATTTGTTGATCCAATATGCAGAAAACTTCTTGGCTAATGATTGACAGATTCAATTATGAATTTCTGATAGTGTACCAACCAGTTTGTCTTGATATAAGGCTATAAGCACCCGGACAATGCGGAGCGGGGAATACTGTCTGATGTAATGGCCCCATAATTCATCAGACAGAATTATAGACAGAAATCTGTAATTTGGGCTTGTCTTGTCAAAATCGAATAGGATCATTTTCAAAATTCAACTTATAAAAACTTAGTAAAGCAACAATAGCATCTGACCTCTTTAAGATTGGCTGACTGAAAATTGGTAGTGTTCCAATTAGTGTGTCTGGGGTGGCAGGTTTTCATCGAAGTTTTACATCTTAAAATTACACTTTTCTACTCAATTTTCTGGATTACGAAAACAATCCAACTAATTGTTAAGTAAATCCAGAAAATTGCCTGAGTCGTCAGGGAATAACACCCTGTCCTTTTCGATCCCGGGCAATGCCCTGAAATAGGCTTTTTTATCCATTGCAGTTTTTGCCATGAGAACGATAACGGACTCCTCTGTGGGCATAGCTCCACGCATGCGCAAAACTCTCCTGAAGTCTCTCTGAAGACGCTCGATCCAGTTAGTCGTATAGATCATACTCTGAACCCTGGGATGGTAGTTCAAATAGGTGAAATAATACCTGTAAAAGGGGTCATTACCCAGTTTCTTGATGCTGCGGTAATCTTCTCCCCATTTGCCGCAAAACGCCTGCCAGGCTTCCCAGCCCTGCTCGGGGGTGTAATGAGGATCTCCTGTGCGGAATACATCCCTGAGGTCTTCTGCCATCACTCCTTTATCACCATGACGAACCTTGGAGAGCATATTACGCTTGAGGTGTGTCACACACTTCTGGAGAGGAGTTCCAGGGAAGACTTCAGTCAAAGAATCTTCAAGACACTTTATGCCGTCGGCAACCAACAGACCAATACTCTTGACGCCTCTATGCTCCAATGATATAAACATCTCTTTCCAGCCTGTTGCGCTCTCGCTGGGACGATTGAATATGCCAAGCACTTCCCTGCTCTTGTCTTCCTTTACGCCCAGAACAACGTAGAAAGCCTCAGTCTCAACACTGCGCTTGCGGTGGACCTTGACATGAATAGCATCAACAAAAATAATCGGGTAATAAGCCTCAAGACTCCGAGAGAGCCATTGCTGAACATCTACCCTCAGATATTCAATCATACGACTGATGCTAGCCTTGCTGTACTGCTTGCCGTATACTTCTCCAAATACTTCTCCTACCTGAGACTGAGTAAGTCCTTTGCAGTACAGGCTGCTTGCCAGCAACTCACACTCTTCTTCTTGATCTCTCAGGAGTGCCAGGATCGTAGGATGAAAGTTGCCGTACCGGTCGCGAGGTATCCTGAACTCAAGTACTCTACCCTGGCCGTAACTGCGACCAAGGCGAAAACCATTGCCCTTGTTCCCTTCACTTTCTTTGAGAAACTCACGGCGCTCGGCCATCATCATACTCTCAATCATCAGTTCCATCAAATCCTGCAAACCTTTTTCACGGTCCAAATGCTTGACAAATGCTTCAGAAAGCTGTTCCTTTGTAAAATTCATGGGTCTTCTTTTTTGGTTTAACATTTATTTTTCATAATGCAAAACTAAGATTGAAGACCTTTTCTTATGGCTACACCAGACACACTTTTTGAATCACTATCTGAAAATTCCAATGTTTACTTAAAACTATATTTTGTAACTCACAGATGGTATGATGGGTAAGAGGGTCACCTGTTTCAGCTCGCCGTTATCCAATGTCAGATGCCATGGATTAATATTAGGATAGGCATTCTTCAACCGTTAAAACTGCAGTGTATCCTTATCAACAGAGTACATGGCAAAAATGCCGCACCCATTGCTGGTATTGCTGTGAAGCCTGATCGGCTCTGAGAAAGGATCATTAGATACTTTATAGTATTTCCACCTGTCAATCATATAGTTGTAATAATCATAACTCAAAGAGTAGAGAGAAACCACATAATATGCACCGTCGCCTGGAGGAGGGGCTATAATCTTAAACGCATGACTCCTGCCGTTAAAGCTTTTATCACTCCACAGTAACTCCCACGTTATCCACTGAGTGATTGGTGCCCAGGTATAACCCTTCATTGAGCCACTATAACGATGAGCTTTTGATTTATAACTATATTTCATATACGGGGGATCGGGATCAGAATAAACTGCGTATTGCATTCTGGAATCTCTGTCAAGATATGTGGACGAGAGAGCTACATGATTCAGTCCCATACGATAAAAATTCTCTGTATCGGGCGGATCATCGATTACGACTGTAATTTCGATCAGAGGATCTCCTTTGCGGGTTTCTCCCATAAGGCTGATTCTATAAGCCGGAGTGTCAAAAAACCATTCCGGCCATTCCCCGTTAAAACTGCGCCAGGATAACTCTTTAATCTTTACAGTGTTGGGCTTGGTGTCTGTTGCTGTCACGGTTTCAAAGCCCGGGTAGTTTACTTTAACAGTATATTCTTTCCCTTCAGAAAGAACAATTGATGAATCCACCGGGAAATCCAGATACCCTTGAGTAGAAATTGTTCCTGACAATATTGCCGGGGTGTCAAGGGTTAAACTCTTATAGAACACTCCATTTTCAAAAAGGTCAACCTGACAATCAATGTCCATTTGAATTGCAGGATCCTGTATCCCTCTTGCCATTGTAACTCTCACCCTGCTATCTCGGTCTGGACCAATAAATGATTGTACAGCTAACAGAGGTTCTGTTTCAGGTAAGCTGAAGGTCATATCATCGGAGCATGAGGAGAGGATAAACAGAATCACCAGGCAGGATGAGTAAATGGTATATGGTGTGGTGAATGGTTGTTTCATCATATTATAGTTTCGATTTTAAAGGGTATGATGGAGCCCGCATGACTGAAAACTTCTTCTGTTTGCTTAAAACTCTATTTTGTAACTCACAGATGGTATAATGGGGAACAGAGTCACCTGTTGCAGTTCACCATTATCTAGTGTCAGATACCATGGATTCATTTTCGAATAGGCATTGTAAATGTCCACCCTGAAAGTTTTTCTTCCCCACTTTTTGTAAGTTTTTCGTTCAAGTCCGATATCAAGCCTGTGATATAACGGGAACCTGATATTGTTTATCCTTTCCAGGAATGGCAGATCACCCTGTATAATCCTGTCGTAAAACGAGAATACAGTCCCGCTCTGCATGACGAAACTGCCACTGATACTAAGTTTATGGTTGATCTTGTAGCCAAGGGAGAGCCTGAAATCGTGAGGCCTGTCATACTTGTGATCAAATCTCTCACCATTATTTATCTCAGGCGATTGCCGTGTTGTCTTAGAAAGGGTGTAAGTAAGGAGTGCATAGGTTTTATGCAGTTCAGCCTGAAGGAGGAACTCGGCACCGTAACCAAGACCTGTTACCGGGATGATATTATCTTCCCATCGGGGATATAGTACGAAGCTTGCACCTTCCCTGTACATGTAAAGATCTCTGCTGTTTTTAAGGAACAGATTGACCTCACCGCGGAAGAAAGTTCCGGGATTGAAAAAAGCAGCTACCTCAACCTGCTGTGTCCTGGATGGCTTTATATTACCATAGGAGGGAATCCACACATCGTTTACTGCCATTACATTTGAAGAACTTACAGTATGGATCGACTGTGAGGAAAGGGTATAGGCACCCATCAAAGTCAGATACTCTCTGACTTTAAAGGAAGCCAGCAGCCTGGGCTCTGGTAAAAAGTAAGCAGATTTAAGGTCTGATAAAAGGGTAAGCCTTATTCCCGGCCGGAGTGTGAACCTGTCACTGAGTATAATTCGGTCTTCAATATAAGCTCCTGCTTCGAGCTGGGAGATTCCTTCAAGGCTGGCATTTTCACCTGCCGGGTGGTTTACAAGTTCCCCGTTTGTATAGAGAAATGTGCCAATAACAGGCTTCACAGAGCGTAGATTGGTAAAGATGCCTGCCTCAAGATTATGGACTTTATTTGAAATGGCCACGGTGCTGTTAAAACCAAGCTCTTTGATCCTGCTGCTGGTTGTATTTATTGCATCTTCAGTCTGAGTTTCTTCTTCATAGCGGGTCAGATGGATCTCTTCACCGGACTCTGACAGGAAATCCTGAAAGAACAGACGAGTGGTAATGCTTTTGTTCGCAGCGGGCCGGTTGGTCCATGAAATCCCTGCAAGCATATCTTTCCAACCTGAGATCACTCTGTTCTCGTACAGAGTTTCAACATCATCGTCGAATTCTGTGTAGCTCGTGTACTTCTCAAGCTTGTCACGGTTGAAATAGAGGGTAAGGCATAAGTCATTATCATTTCCGATATCGCGTGATGCATACAGGTTCAGATCATGAAAATCAAAAAACGGGAAATCAGGGAAACTGCGGTTAAGTGTTTTGTTAAGGAATTTGGTTGTGCCGATCCTGCCGGCCACTGCAACCGTTGTAACGGAGTCGGGTGAAAAAGCAACGCCGGCGCCCGATACCAGCAGCCCGGCTGATATGGAAGTAAGGACTGTGTCAGAGACACTTCTGCCGGTATTGAAATTAACCACTGATGACAGCTTTCCACCGTATCTTGCAGGAAATCCTCCTTTCATAACTTCCACGTCGGAGACCATGAAAGGATCAATAGCCGAGATCAGTCCCGAAAAGTGAAATGGCTGATAGACCGGGAATCCGTTAAGATTAAAAAGGTTCTGATCGTACTGCCCTCCCCTTACAATAAGTCCGGCCGATCCTTCACCCCCTGATTGGACCCCGGGCAGGTACTGGATTTTTTTCAAGAGGTCCTCACCGCTGCCGATCACGGGCAGGAAGCTCACCTCGGCAGGGGCAAAGCCGGTTATCTCAAGATTGGCGTCTCGTTTAAAACCTGGCTTACGGGATCCGGTTACTCTGATCTCTTCGATTGAGACCAGTTTGTCATAGTATAGCATCAGGGTAGTATCATTTCTAACGGTCAAATCCGATTTCATCTCTTCATACCCGCCGTACTTAATATGCAGTGTAAGTGAGCCGGCAGGATGATAAAATGAAAACCTGCCCCTGATATCTGTAAGGTACCTGTCTTCATCGACTTTAATCACTGCATCGGGAAGGGGAATTCCAGTTTGGGCATCAAGGACGAATCCCTCGATCCGAAGGCGTTGCCCGTTGATTAATGAGCATACAGCCAACAGAAGCATTATGAATATAAGTTTTTTCATTCCTCAACGATTAAAATTGCAGGGTATCTTTATCAACCGAGTACATGGCAAAAATACCGCATCCATTACTGGTATTGCTGTGAAATCTGATTGGCTCAGAGAATGGATCCTGTAATAACTTACAATACCTCCACCTGTCAATCATATACCTGTAGTAATTTTCACTCAGGGAGTATAGGGAAATAATACATTTTGCTCCTTCATCGGGCCTGGGAGCGATGATCGTTATTGAATGCCTGCTGCCATCGAATTCGTCGTCTTTCCACAGAAGTTCCCAGGTAGTCTGATAAATAATCATGGAATTTCCATTTTTGGTATTACCAGTCCCGGAGGCCTGAGATTTATTTTTTCTGTAATTAAATATGACATAAGGGGGATCCGGATCTGAAACAATAGCATATTGTATTCGATAATGGATAGTGTCACGGGGTATTGAGTAATTGTCAGGAACGAGATAATTGATACCGATCTGGTAGAAGTCTCCAATTTCAGGGGGGTCATCAAAGTTTATGACGTACTCAATCAAAGCTGTGTCCCTATTTGTCTGCCAGTTGTCGTCAAACGTATTTTGATATCGTTTCTGTGGAGTATTATAGTACCATTCCGGCATTTCGCCTGTAAAAAAACACCAGCTTATGCTGTTGATCTTTACTGCGTTTGGTTTGATATCCCTTGCCGTCACGGTTTCAAAACCGGGGTAATTGACTTCAACTGAGTATTCCCTCCCCTCTGTAAGTGCCAGGGAGGACTCTGCAGGGTAAACCAGATAGCCTTTATTAGTCATTGTTCCGGATGCAATAACCGGGGTGTCAAGGATTAATCTCTTATAAAACACTCCGTCTTCAAACATGTCAACTTTACATTCAATGTCCATTTGAATATGCGGATGCTGTATCCCTCTCGCCATTGCAACCCTCACCTCACTGTCCTTATCCGGACCGATAAGGGATTGAACGGTTAAGAGAGGTTCTGTTTCGGGTAAGCTGAATGTCATATCACGGGAGCATGAGCAGATACCTCCGATGATTATTATCAAACCAATTACCCGTAAAGCTGTCTTGGCTTTTATATGTCTGAGATTACAAGTCATACCGGACAAATCCCTTTCTCTCCTTGACGGATTTTCAACCTTCCGGCATTGCGCGGTATATCAAACTTGTTTTATTGCATCCTGTTCCCATACACCTGATTTCCTTATTACCTAATACGAAATAAACTGCCGAAACGCTGCCTGAAAAATGAGATATTTTCAGTAATGCGTTGCGTAGAATAGAAAGAGTCCGGACACGGGGCGAATAGCACGGAAGTATTTGGAATTGGTAGTGTTCAAACCAGTTTGTCTTGATATAAGGCTATAAGCACCCGGACAATGCGGAGCGGGGAATACTGTCTGACAGCCGGCTCAATTATCCCGGTGCCTGTACTTCACCGCACCCGACTCAATTGGTTCGGTGCCTGTACTTCACCGCACCCAGCTCCTCATTCGCCTTTACGATCTTCTGCTTCAGGCTTTCCTTGTAGGCGATCAGCTTCTCCATGACAGCCGGGTCACCGGTGGCAATCATCTGCGCTGCCAGGATACCTGCATTCAGCGCTCCGTCAATAGCAACAGTTGCTACAGGAATCCCGGGAGGCATCTGAACGATGGCCAGCAATGCATCCATCCCGTCAAGTGATGCCTTCACAGGCACTCCGATGACCGGCACGGGGGTCATCGCAGCTATCACTCCCGGCAGATGAGCCGCCATGCCCGCGCCTGCAATAATCACCTTTATTCCCCTGTCCGCTGCACCGCGGGCAAACTGCTCGACAGCCTCCGGGGTGCGGTGTGCCGAGAGCGCGTTGATCTCAAAGGGGATTCCCACACTGTCAAGAAACTCCGCAGCCTTCTCCATGACCTTCAGGTCAGAAACACTGCCCATAATGATGCTTACAGCCGGTTTCATATACTCTTTTTTATCGTATGAATCATTGCCGGAGCAAAAATAAGCTTTAAATTCATAACTTAGCGGCATCAACCACCTCAACCATGAACGAGATAACTGTACTGGACAGAGAGTTCTCGGTGTACATCACCGAGGATGAGATACAGAGCCGCATTACGGCTCTGGCGGAAAAGATCAATGAGGACATGAATGGTAAGGATGTGCTCTTTTTCGGTGTTCTCAACGGAGTCTTTCTCTTCGCAGCTGACATTTTCAGACAGATAAACTTCGAATGCCAGGTCTCATTCATCAAGCTGGCATCTTATGACGGTTCATCAAGCACCGGAAAGATCAAGGAGCTTATCGGCTGGAACGAGGATATAACAGACAAGACAGTGGTTGTGCTCGAGGATATCGTTGACACAGGAACCACCCTTGAGAGGGTGATAGCTGAACTGAAGCTGAGAAAGGCCGCTGACATAAAGATATGCACCCTGCTGTTCAAACCGGAAGCCTATACAAAGGATATCCCGATAGACTATATCGGCTTTGAGATTCCGAACAACTTCGTGGTTGGATACGGACTTGATTATTACGGTTACGGCCGCAATCTGAGAGCGATTTACAAACTGACAAAATAATCTCATAATGGTAAATATTCTAATGTTCGGCCCTCCCGGTTCAGGGAAGGGAACACAATCAGTAACGCTTGCTGAGAAATACAACCTCCTTCATCTTTCCACCGGTGACATGCTCAGGGCTGAGCTGGCCGCAGGCACCCCGCTGGGAAAGAAGATGGAAGCCATCATGGCAGCAGGAGAACTTGTGCCTGATGATGTTGTCATAGCATTGATTGCCGGCAAGATAGACTCAACAACCGGCAAGGCAGGTTTTATTTTTGACGGTTTCCCACGCACCGTGGAACAGGCCGAGGCACTTCAGAAGATGCTCGGAGGGAAAGGTATGAAGATAGACCTTATGCTGGTGCTGGAGGTGAATGATGCGGAGCTGATGGAGCGGATGAAAAAGAGGGCCCTGGTGTCAGGCAGAGCCGATGATGCTGATGAGAATATCATCAACAATCGCATCGCCGTCTACCGCGCCAAGACTGAGCCTGTCATTGATTTCGGGAGGAAGGCAGGATTCCTGAGAAGCGTTGACGGAGTCGGGTCAATAGATGCCATCTTCGGGAGGCTATGTAAAGAGATGGAAACTGTGATATAGCCTATGGCTGAGACAAACTTCGTTGATTACGTAAAGATCTTCTGTCGCTCGGGAAAGGGTGGTGCGGGGTCAGCACACCTGAGGCGCGAGAGAACGAAACCCAGGGGTGGTCCTGATGGTGGCGACGGCGGCAGAGGCGGTGACGTAATACTCAGAGGTAACTCTCAGCTATGGACTCTCCTCCACCTGAAGTTTACCAGGCACCTTTTCGCCGGTCACGGCGGATCAGGCTCATCAAACCAGAAGAGCGGCGCTGCAGGCAAAGATATTATTGTTGAGGTCCCCCTCGGAACAGTTGCACGGGAGGAGGAGACGGAAAAAATACTCTTCGAGATAACCTCTGACGGTGAACAGAAGATACTCCTCAAGGGAGGCAGGGGCGGCCTGGGTAACACCCATTTCAAGTCGGCCACCTTCCAGACCCCCCGTTTTGCCCAGCCGGGCGAACCAGGGCTTGAGGGATACTTCATCCTCGAACTGAAGCTGCTGGCAGATGTGGGGCTGGTGGGATTTCCCAATGCCGGCAAATCAACACTGCTGTCAGTGGTCAGTGCCGCGAAGCCTAAAATCGACAATTACCCCTTTACCACACTGACGCCCAATCTTGGAATTGTACAATATCGCGATGACAAATCGTTTGTGATGGCTGACATCCCCGGAATCATCGAGGGTGCTGCCGAGGGCAAAGGCCTGGGTCACAGGTTCCTGAGACACATTGAGCGCAACTCAGTGCTTCTCTTTATGATACCGGCTGACAGTGAGGATATTGCGAAAGAGTATGCGGTTTTGCTGGAGGAGTTGCGCAGGTACAACCCTGAACTCCTTGACAAAAAGCGGGTGATGGCAATATCAAAATGTGACCTGCTTGACGAAGAGCTCACTGACGCAATGAGACCTCTTCTTCCGGGTGGTATACCGGTGGTTTTTATCTCATCCGTAAAGGGCACGGGGCTCATATCCCTGAAGGACCTGCTCTGGAGAGCAATAAACAGCTGACCATGGTAGAACTGGACCGTACCATATTCCTCTTTCTCAATTCACTTCACACCCCATTGCTTGACCGGGTGATGTGGGTGCTGAGCATGCGGAGTGTATGGATACCGTTTTATGTGTTGATTATCTGGCTCTTGGCGTCGATATACGGTAAGCGGGTGTGGATTCCCCTTGTTCTTGTGCCGGTATTGGTACTGCTCACCGACCAGGGCTCCAACCTGCTCAAAAACCTCGTTGAGAGGCCGCGGCCGTGCCATGAGCCGGCCCTCGCGGGGATGGTCCACACTGTGAAGGGATACTGCGGTGGCATGTATGGCTTTGTTTCGGGGCATGCTGCAAACACCTTCGGCCTGGCAGCATTCACAATCCCGCTGCTGCGGAGGAGATGGTTTACACTGACCGTCATCATCTGGGCTACGGCTGTCTCATATTCAAGAATTTACCTCGGGGTACATTACCCCGGTGATATACTCGGCGGAACACTGCTGGGACTGGTGTCAGGCTCCGTACTCGCCCGGACGGCAATAAAACTGGACAAAAGCATTAAATGATGGACCTAATCAAGTCACTCTGGGTTTGGATTTCGAGCATCATATTGATATTGCTCGCTTTGCCCGTTGCAATACTCCTATGGCTGCTTGCACTTGTCTTTGATCGCCGGAGGCTCATGAACAACAGTTGGATGATCATCCAGGGGATAGTGCTGACAAAGATGAGTCCCTTCTGGAAGGTGATAGTTGACGGCCGTGAGAAGATCAACCGGAAACAGGCATACATTATCGTCCCGAACCACCAGTCGTTTCTTGACATAGTTTTTTTCAACATGCTCCGTCACCGCCTGAGATGGGTCTCCAAGAGTGAGATATTCCGGATTCCGCTGGTTGGCTGGGAGATGAGAATGGTGAAGTACATTGAGCTGATCAGGGGCAACAAGTCAAGCGTCATAAGGATGATGGATAAATGCGTTGAGTCATTGCAGGACGGCATCTCCGTTGTGATCTTCCCCGAGGGGACACGTTCACTGACCGGCGCTATAGGCAAATTCAAGGCAGGAGCTTTCCAGCTTGCCCTGAAGACAGACAAGCCGCTGCTGCCGGTGCTGATTGACGGCACAGGTGAGATCATGCCCAAAAACGGAGGGATCATATTCAGGAACAGGCGGATAGTGAGAATAAGGGTGCTTGATCCCATCTTCCCGGGGCAGTTCGGGACAGGTGATCCGGATGAACTGGCGACACGTGTGCAGGCTCTTATGGTCACTGCCATGGACCAGCTGCGGAGTGAGGGATAAAATCCGGAAACAGTAGCAAAGCTGCAATGCCGTATCTCTTCAGGAAACTCAGCAGTTTTTTACAACTGAACACAATGTTGTATCCCCCCGGGGGGCAATAGTGAAAATGCCGGCTGTCATGCTGCAAAACCTGATCAGTTGCGGCGATTGTAAACTACCAACTGCTGCTGCCGGCAGGGTATAATTACCATCTGTTGTTGATAAGTCCCCGGGCATCGCCTTTTCTAATTCTTTATATTTGCCCCAAAATTTGGGATGATGGACGGCAATTATTCTGAGGAGAATGTTATAACCCTTGAATGGAAGGAGCATATCAGGCTGCGTCCTGGTATGTACATCGGCAAGCTGGGTGACGGCTCCTCGTTAGATGATGGTATATATGTCCTGCTGAAGGAGGTGATGGATAACGCGGTTGACGAGTATATGATGGGTTTCGGCCGCAGGATTGACGTCAGCATCGTCGGTTCGGAGGTGAGGGTCCGTGACTTCGGCCGCGGCATTCCCCTCGGAAAGGTACTTGATGTCTCCTCAAAGATGAATACCGGAGCCAAATATGACTCAAAGGCATTCAAGAAATCTGTAGGCCTCAACGGTGTGGGTATCAAAGCCGTCAATGCCCTCTCATCATCTTTTGTTATCAGATCATTCCGTGACAGGCGGCTGAAGGAGGTTGAGTTCAGGCGCGGTGAGCTGGTCAGGGATGAGCCCCTGAAAAAAACTGAAGAGGAGAACGGCACAGAGGTGATATTCGTGCCTGATGAAGCCATGTTCGGCAACTTCCATTACATTGCCGAGTATGTTGAGAGCATGATGAAGAACTACTCATACCTCAATGCGGGTATGGTCATCAACCTCAACGGCAATAAGATAGTCTCACGCAACGGACTCGTTGACCTCCTCAATGACAATATGAACTGCGAGGGCCTTTACCCCATCATCCACCTGAAGGGTGATGATATAGAGGTGGCCATGACGCACGGAACCCAGTACGGAGAAGATTATTACAGCTTTGTAAACGGTCAGCATACCTCGCAGGGAGGAACACACCTTATTGCGTTCCGCGAAGCGATAACCCGCACCGTCAAGGAGTTCTACAAAAAGGACTTTGACGTTTCCGATATAAGATCATCAATTATCGCGGCCATCTCGGTCAAGATAGAGGAACCTATCTTCGAATCGCAGACCAAGACCAAGCTGGGATCGAAGGATATGGGACCGGGAGGCCCCTCGGTACGCAACTATGTGGTTGACTTCATCCGCAAGCACCTCGACGATTACCTGCACAAGAACAGTGAGACAGCCCGGATCATGCTGAAGAAGATTCAGGATTCGGAGAAGGAGCGGAAGGCCATCAGCTCAATACAAAAGCTGGCGCGCGAACGTGCGAAGAAGGTGAGCCTTCATAACCGCAAACTGCGCGACTGCCGTATCCACTACAATTCAAACGATGATCGCCGGCTGGAATCAACCCTCTTCATCACCGAGGGCGACTCGGCAAGCGGTTCCATCACAAAGTCGCGCAACGTGGAGACCCAGGCTGTCTTCAGCCTCCGGGGCAAGCCGCTCAACAGCTACGGCCTGACAAAGAAGATAGTTTACGAGAACGAGGAGTTCAACCTGTTGCAGGCAGCTCTCAACATTGAGGAGTCTCTCGATGACCTCCGTTACAACTATGTGGTGATAGCCACGGATGCGGATGTGGACGGGATGCATATCAGGCTGCTGCTCCTGACCTTCTTCCTGCAGTTCTTCCCTGATCTCGTCCGCAAGGGCCATGTTTACATACTGCAGACTCCGCTTTTCAGGGTGCGCAACAAGAAACAGACACGTTACTGCTACTCCGATGCGGAGAGGCAGAAAGCAATAAAGGAGCTCGGTCCTGACCCCGAGATCACCCGCTTCAAGGGGCTGGGTGAGATATCTCCGGATGAGTTTGTTCATTTCATCGGAAAAGATATGCGACTGCAACCTGTGATCATGAAGAAAACAGATCCGTATACCCAGTTCCTTGAGTTTTATATGGGCAAGAATACTCCTGAACGTCAGGATTTTATCATTGACAACCTGCGGGTTGAGGAGGATATTCCGGAAGCAGTCCGGGTGTGAGTGAAGGTTTCTGCAGATGATGAAAGAAAGTGATTCTTTTGAACTGATCCCTGAAGAAGAGGGAGGAGGTAAGGAAATACCTGAATCCGGTAATATACCTGAGGCCCTGCATAGTGTCACGGCTCTCTCGGGCATGTACCAGAACTGGTTTCTTGATTATGCGTCATATGTGATCCTTGAGCGTGCTGTGCCCCATATTTCTGACGGGCTTAAACCGGTGCAGCGCCGTATACTCTACTCCATGAAGCGCATGGATGACGGGCGGTTCAACAAGGTTGCAAATATCATCGGCCATACAATGCAGTTTCATCCTCACGGTGACGCCTCCATTGGCGATGCACTTGTACAGCTGGGACAGAAGGAGCTCCTCGTGGAGTCACAGGGAAACTGGGGAAACATTCTGACAGGTGATGGTGCTGCGGCACCCCGGTATATCGAAGCCAGGCTCTCAAAGTTCGCCCTGGAGGTGGCCTTCAACAGCAAGACCACCGAGTGGATGAACTCATATGACGGGCGTAACAGGGAACCCGTTACACTTCCCGTTAAGTTCCCGCTGCTCCTGGCAATGGGTGTGGAGGGCATCGCCGTAGGCCTCTCTTCAAAGATTCTCCCTCACAACTTCAATGAACTGATAGAGGCTTCAATAAATTATCTGCAGGGCAAACCCTTCGAGCTGTACCCTGACTTCCCGACAGCAGGCATGATTGATGTGTCAAAATACAATGACGGAGCCCGCGGAGGGGTGGTCAAGGTCAGGGCCAGGATCGAAAAGGTTGACAAAAAAGGACTGGTAATATCCGAGATTCCTTTCGGACGCACCACCAGCTCACTCATCGAGTCAATAGTCAAGGCCAATGACAGAGGCAAGATCAAAATTAAAAAGATAGATGACAACACCGCAGGGGGAGTGGAGATAGTCATTCAGCTGCAGAGCGGTGTCTCGCCTGACAAAACCATTGATGCACTCTATGCCTTCACTGACTGTGAACTCTCAATTTCGCCCAACGCATGCGTCATCACTGACGAAAACAAGCCTGCGTTCGTTGGCGTGAGTGATATCCTCAGACACAATACTGACCGGACGGTAAATCTTCTCAAACTGGAGCTTGAGATACGCAAGGCCGAGCTGGAGGAGGAGTGGCACTTCTCATCGCTTGAAAAGATTTTCATTGAGAAGAGAATTTACCGTGATATTGAGGAGTGTGAGACCTGGGAGGCTGTAATAACCGCCATTGACAATGGGCTGAAGCCATATAAAAAGCTTTTCAGGCGCGAGATCACCCTTGATGACATCACCAGGCTCACGGAGATAAAGATCAAGCGTATCTCGAAATATGATTCCTCACGCGCCGATGAATATATCAGAGGCCTTGAGACAGACCTGGAGGAGGTCATCAACCATCTTGCCAACATTATTCCCTATGCCATCAACTACTTTCGTCAGATCAGGAAAAAGCACGGCAAGGGCAGGGAGCGGAGGACCGAGATAAGGAGCTTTGAGACCATTGAGGCCACCAAGGTGGTTGCCAACAATGCAAAACTTTACGTGAACCGCCAGGAGGGATTCATCGGGACGGGGCTTAAAAAGGATGAGTATGTGTGTGATTGTTCTGACATTGATGATATCATTGTTATCAGGAAGGATGGCACTTATCTGATCACCAAGGTTGAAGAGAAGCAGTTCGTCGGAAAGGATGTCATTCACGCGCAGGTATTTCTCAGGAATGATGCGCGCACCATTTACAATGTGGTATACCAGGATGGCCGGGAAGGGCCCTGTTATGTCAAGCGTTGTGCAATCACAGGGCTTACGCGCGACAAGGAATACAACCTCGGGAAAGGCACAGCCGGGACGAAGATCCTCTATCTCAGCGCCAATCCCAACGGTGAGGCTGAGGTGATAAGGGTGTACCATAAACCCAGGGCCAGGCTGAAGAAGGTGACCTTTGATTTTGACTTCGGGGAGCTGGCAATCAAGGGACGTGGTTCAATGGGAAATATCCTTACAAGGAATGCGGTTCACAAGATCACCCTTAAGGAGAAGGGTCTCTCGACCCTTGGCGGCCGCAAGCTGTGGTTTGATGATGCGGTGATGAGGCTGAATGCCGATGGCAGGGGAAAATTCCTGGGTGAGTTTGCTTCCGATGAGGTGCTGCTCGTGGTCACCCGGGGCGGTTGGTACCGGACCTCCGGCACTGATCTCTCATCACATTTTGAGGATGACATCCTGTTGCTTGAGAAGTACCGGGAGTCAAAGATCTTCTCCGCCGTGTACTGGGATGAGGAGCAGCAGTTTTACTATGTCAAGCGGTTTGCCTTTGAGGAGACGGAGAGGCTTCAGTGTTTCATCTCTGACAGTGAGGGGTCACGGCTGGTGAGCCTCACCGAGGTGGAGTATCCCAGGTTTGAGATAAAATTCGGCGGTAAGAACGAGGGGCGCAGGCAGGAGATAATAGAAGTGGCGGAGTTCATAGGTGTAAAGAGTTTCCGTGCCAAAGGGAAAAGGCTTACCAACTACAGTGTTGCCGGTATCAGGGAGCTTGAGCCCGTGGTCAGAAGTGAGGCAGCACCGGCACCCCGCGAACCGGAGGAGGACACTGTGGATAAGTCGCCGCAGGCTCACATGCCTGATGATCCGGCCCAGATGAAACTGGATCTCTAGATATATCAGTGAATATTTACCTGATAGGATTCATGGGCAGCGGAAAAAGCTCCGCCGGGAAGGGTATTGCCGCATGTCTCAGGTGGAGTTTTACCGACCTTGACAAACTTGTTGAGGAGAAGGTGGGGATGACGGTAGCCGGTATTTTTGCCTCGAAGGGTGAGGAGTTTTTCCGGAAGGCTGAGGCAGAGGCGCTGCAGGATGTGTCAGGTCAGACCAGGAGAGTGGTAGCCTGTGGAGGTGGCACTCCCTGTTCTGATAAGAATATTTCGCTTATGAAGGCAACCGGGGTAACCGTCTACCTGAGAGTGACCGTTGATGAGCTGGTGTCACGCCTGAACCGGTCTGTGACAGAGCGCCCCCTGCTGAAAGATGCAGGGCCTGATGAGCTTCATTCAAGCGTGAAGAAGCTCCTGGATAAAAGAAGTTCATGGTATGAGCAGGCTGACCTGATCCTGGATCCGGAGACCATGGGAGAGGAAGAGATGACCACGATGATTGCAGACACTGTAAGATCAAAGGGTGTCTGTTTGTAGGTTTCATTTTTTCCCCGTACCTTTATTAAGAAAGTCTATACTTAAACCCGGATATGTCAAAACCTCGGAGGGCTATGAAAACCGGTTTCAACCGGGTCTTCCTCACGGCATTGGTCCTGATGGCACTAATCGCCGCAGCCCTTGTTGCAGTGCTGACTGACATGTCTCTCTTCCGCGCCACACCGCTCCTCTACACTCTGACTCTCTCGGTAATAATCATCGGAACAGGCCTGGTAATCAGGAACCGTTACTATCTGCCCGTACTTCGCAACCTTGACCTTCGCGGCAAGCTGCTACTGGCGCCGGTGGTGCTGCTGCCACTGACCATTCCGGCAGCCCTGTTATATATCTATTATGACCTCAATGGCAGAGAGTCGCTGCTGCTGCTGTCAGCACTCATCACATCAGTTGCAGCCGCCTTCTTCCTCCCGTCGATGGCTATGATAACCCTGCCAGCGATGGCATCCGTGAGCTGGCTGGCTGAAAAGGCCGGGTTGACGTCAGGCAGGATAAAGGCAGAAGAGATTGTCAGGCGGACGGTCATTGCTGCCGCATTCCTTGCCGTGGTTTTAGTGGCAGTAACAATAGCTGCAGATTTGAGGATTTCCGGCATTATCTTCCTTTTTCCGGTGGCCGCGATTGCGCTGATGCTTTTTGACATCGTCATCATGGTTCACTTCCGGAACCGGCTTGCCATGATGCTGGAGGCCCCGGTTCCTCCGGAAACCTCCGGAGCAGACCTGGACCAGACGACGGCGAAGTCAGAGGGCTTCATGAGCGTGGTGCTCGTTGCTGACCATTACCCTGACCTGATTGGCGGTAGACTTGAGTACCTGTTAAACAATGCGGGTGATTTCTATGCCAGGGAAGTTATTTCACTGGCTTCCAAAACGTATAACCCGGCACTTCTTCCAGCCATGAAGGTTATTGCCTCCGCCGGCCGTTTCAGCGACAGGTTGAGGCATGAAGCTGCCACCGGGGTTTCAGTGATTGAAAGGTATTATTCTGACCCGGTCAGGAATGCAGATCTTTTACGCCTTCCGGGTATCCCGGAGAAGGCTGCCGCCGCCAGGGCGGTATTTTTGAGTAAAAGCAAACCTTCGGAGCAGGAGATTATCAAGCTCCTCGGTGATGCCAGCGCTGAAGTAAGGAGAACGGGTCTGATGGCAGCGGGCCGTTACGGCATGACGTCGCTTCGGGAAGAGGTGATGAAGGGGCTGGATAACCCGGATACTGCCCGCGAAGCCTATTATGTGCTCAGGCAGTTCGGTCCGGAGGTGTACGGTGAACAGATTGGAACAGTTATCAGGCCCGGCAACAGTGAACGGAAGAACTACATTATCCTCCGGCTTCTGGATGCCATGCCGTACAGCGAGGCATTTCCGTGGCTCAGCGAATTTGTCGCTGCCGGTCACATGGGCGTCCGCCTTAAGGCAGCTTCCTCCCTCTGCAACAGAGGATGGTCACCGCAGGGAAGGCAAAAGCAAAAGATCGAAGAGACACTCAGTGAAACGATTCATGTCATGGCAAGGCTTATCGCCATGCAGACTGAGGCATCAAGATCGGGATATTTCCTCCTGTCGGCAGCCCTTGAACAGGAGAGGGCTAATAACTATGAACTCATCGGGTGTCTGGTTCGTCTCCTTGCAGGAGCAGCGGCTGCTGACTTAATAGTTCCGCGCAAACGGGATGCCAGACCATGCCAGGCCGGTGTCGCCTCGGAGGCAATAGAAAGTGTAATAGTGGATCCGGTGCGCAGACCGCTTAAGGCGCTTCTGGGAAACAGTACTGACAGCCGCAGGCTGGACGAGCTTTCACTTTACTTTCCGGTCAGGAGCGTGAAAGGCCAATCAATTTCATCATTTCTCCTGGCTTCAGAGCAGAATATCACCGGCACCTGGAGCAAAGCGTGCGCCCTTCACCTGGCAGCTGATGAAGGCAGAGGCCTCGACAGGGAACATGCAATCTCATACCTGTTCAGCAACAGTCAGATACTGCAGGAGGAGAGCGCCCGCGCCATCAGGTCAATTGACCCTGGCTGGTACAGGGATGCGGAGCAGCGCCTCCCTGACCCGGCAAGGGCAAGAATATCAGCAGTCATGGATGGCTCCCTTCCGCAGGTGGCAATGTGCTTCGAGAAGACAAGGTTTCTGAGCCTCTGCTTTTCCGGTATACCTGAAGAAACCATGATCATGCTGGCCTCACACCTCCATTACTCGGGGTCATATGATGCTGGTTCCCTGCCAGGGGTGATTTCATGGGTGGTGCCCTCCCGCGACGGGAAGACCGGCCTTTACTCTATACCGGTAAATGATATTGCCTCCTTTGTGTTTTACCATCCGGAATTCACTGATATCTTTGTAAACTATACAGATAGCCAGGAGATATTACCTGCAATTTAAAAATGTTTTCTATGCCAGAAACGAATATTATTATCAGGCCAAATCCATTTCCGGGGCTGAGAGCATTCAGACCTGACGAAGGGCACCTCTTCTTCGGACGAATGGAGAGCACTCTCAAGGTTGTTTCCAAGCTTAAGGAAAACAGATTTGTTGCCGTATTGGGTGCCTCGGGCAGCGGCAAATCATCACTTGTCATGTCAGGAGTAATTCCTGCTCTTCTCAAGGAAAACAGAGAAGAAAAAAAATCCTGGTCATATCTTGTCTTCAGACCTGCACTCAATCCGGTTGACCACCTGGCAAAGGAGTTGTCAGCACTCTCCGCAGGAGCAGGATTCAACCAGCTGTCAGATGTGAGCGTGGCGGCATCACTGCATAACAGAACTGAAGGGCTGACTGACGTGATCAACCGTATCAGGAAGAACCTCCGCCAGCAGGTGGTGATAGTCATCGACCAGTTTGAAGAGATCTTCCGGTTCAGCCCGGTAACTTCCAGAGGCATCCCCGGTGATGATGCCACCGACTTCATTGACATGATAGTCAATGCTATGCAGAAACCTGACCATGGGCTGTATATTATTCTGACACTCAGATCTGAATATGTCTCTGACTGCGGGCGTTTTCATTCTCTGACAAACCTGATGAACAGCAGCAGTTACCTTCTGCCACAGATTCCCGTTGACCAGATGGTTACTGTGATTGAAGAGCCCGTGAAGCTTTCGGGAGCTTCAATTGACAGGTCGCTGGTGAAGCTTATCCTGAGTGATCTTGAAGAGAGGCCGGGGCAGCTGCCGGTATTGCAGCACCTGATGATGCGTATCTGGAACCACTGGAGCAGGCTGGGTGACCTGAGCCACCCCATTGGTCTTGCTGACTATGAAGCTGTCGGGATGCTGAAGGGAGCCATCTCCCAGCATGCCGGGCAGGCCTATGAGTCACTGGATGAGAGGCACCGTTATGTCTGTTCACGGCTCTTCCGCACCATCACCACACGCTCGGATGACGGCAGGGAACTGAGTAAACCCGAGCGTATTTCAACAATTGCAGCGCTGACGGGGTGCGCTGAGCATGAAATCATTGATGTAGCCGAAGTGTTCAGGTCACCTGAATATTCATTCCTGACCCCTTCAAAGGAGGTGCCGTTGAACGGGGAAAGCATCCTTGACCTGGCCCATGAAAGCATCATAAGGCTCTGGGGGACATTGCGGCAATGGATGGATGATGAGGAAGCATCAGTAAAGCTTTACAGGCAGCTGGCCTCTGCAGCTGCACGGTACCAGGAGGGTACAGGCCGGCTGTGGACAGCTCCTGACCTGCTGATGGCCCTGAGGTGGAGAGATGAAAACAATCCCACCCTCGCCTGGGCTGAAAAGATTGATCCTGCTTTCGAAAGAGCACTCATCTTCCTGAAAAACTCCGAGGAAGAGTATCTCATACGGCAGGAATACGGGAAAAAAAGCAGTAAAACTGTCAGGCGTTCACGCCTGATAACAGGGTTGCTGGGTTTACTGGCCATTCTTACGCTGTTTGCCCTGGGTGCTGTTCATTCACTCAGAAACAGGGCTGAAAGGCAAAAACTGGTTGCCATACGGATGAAGGACGAGGCCGTTGCCCTGAACGAGAGGCTCAGTGACAGCCTGGAGGCATTGTCGTCAGTCCTGGGATTGGCTTCTGCCGGTGCAGACGGCAGTCTGATCATGCCTGATGAGAGGGTGAGACAGGCTGAAGCACGGGCAAGATCAGCCGAGGAGGCAATGAGGGAGTTGGCTTACGGCAAGGCTAAAGATATGGAGAGAGTATCGAAGGCAAACAGCAGCCGGATGCTCTCACTGGCCAGGTCACTGGCTGTGAGGTCACTGAACCATGCAGGGAACAGGGACCTTCAGATATTGCTGGCATGGCAGGCTTATCTCTTTAACCGTAAGTATGATGGCATTGCTGAGGATGCAGATATCTTTGCCGGTCTCTACGATGTTTCAAAACGTTACGGAAGCAGGTTCTGTGCAAGGTTTACCCCTGACGGAGCTGAGTTTACCGCTATGGCTGAAGGCTCTGACGGCATATTCTTTACCGCTGATTCCAAAGGCAGAGTGCTGAGCTGGAAAGCAGGTCAGCCATCTGCAGGATATGATCTGGTATGGTCGGGAAACAAAACCATCAGCGCCATGACTCTCAGCCCTGACAGATCATGGCTCGCCTGCGGAACGGAAGATTCGAGAATCCTTATGATACCATTTGATGATGATTCGGTTGGTTACTGGTTACATGACTCTACCGGCACAATAACAGCCCTGCACTATACTGACACTGACCATCTTTACTCTTCAACCTCAGGGGGCAGTGTGAACGAATGGAATCTCAGAAACCGAGGAGTGAGACATGTGACCAGTGATAATTCAGGAATAGTGGCGATGGAAATATCGGATGACAATAATATGCTGGCAGCCCTGACGGGCGATGGCAGGCTTATCTGCTGGCAGGCGGGGTCACCTGAAAAGCATGTCACCATAAAAACGGGAGATAAAAACATAACTGCTCATAAATTCATTCCGGGGGGATACAGGCTGGCAACGGGTGATGATACCGGCGCCATTGATATATGGAACACCTCTACCGGTCTTGCTGACAGAAATGCGTCAGGTCACATGGCAGCAGTGAGGGGTATTGCCTTCAACGGGGCTGACGGGCAGATGCTGACGGCTGATGAGACAGGAGAGGTCAGGCTATGGACGATGGTTAACCTGGAGCAGCCTCCCGTGGTCTTTTCCGACGGAGGGCCTGCAGTTTTGCGCATTGCCTTCATTGACAGCGGAGAGTCATTCCTTGCTGCCACACAGACAGATGTCATCAGGCGCCCCGCACACATCAGGCTCATGACTGACGGCCTCTGTGACAAGGTCACAAGAAACCTCACCGAACAGGAATGGTCAGCTTATGTGGGAGGGGATATAGAATACGAGTCCACCTGCCCCGATAAGGAATACCGTATCAGAGTCAGGGAGATCAGGGGTGCCCGCTGATTCAAACTATATAGCTTTTGCCGTGTTATAATAATGCGATGGCAATTTTGCCGGAAATGGCTATTTTTGCAGCCAGCTTAAAAAATAATTATTAATTTGATGAAAGAAAACAGAATACTACTGATGATCCTCGACGGCTGGGGGATTGGTGACGGCTCCAGAAGCGACGTGATCAGCACAGCCGGAACACCGAAAATTGAAGCCCTGAAGAAGGCCTTCCCCTCGTCTCAACTGCTCACCTCCGGCGAAGACGTGGGTCTTCCCCAAGGTCAGATGGGCAACTCGGAAGTAGGTCACCTGAATATAGGGGCCGGACGGATTGTCTACCAGGACCTGGTCAAGATAAACAAAGCATGCCGCACAGGCGAGATACGCATGAACGAAACGTTGCGCCAGGCATTCACCTATGCCCGTGAAAAAGGGGTAAAGGTTCACTTCATGGGACTGCTCTCTGATGGTGGGGTTCATTCGCTCGACAGTCACCTCTATGCACTGTGTGACATGACCATGGAGTATGGCCTGAAGGAGGTTTATATCCATGGCTTCGGCGATGGCCGTGACACTGACCCGAAGAGCGGGAAGGGATATATGGCGAGCCTGCTCAAGCATCTGGAAAAAAGCAACGGCAGAGTGGCATCTTTTGTAGGCCGTTACTATGCCATGGACCGTGACAAGAGATGGGAACGGATCAGGGAGGCATATGACATGCTTGTTCACGGCAGGGGAACAGAGACCGGGGATATACTCCGGGCAATGCAGGATTCCTATGATGCCGGAGTCACAGATGAATTCATGAAGCCTATTGTGGTAACCGGAGCTGACGGACTGCCTCTGGCAACCATCACGGAAGGCGATGTGGTTATCTTCATCAATTTCAGAAATGACAGGGCCCGTGAGCTGACGATAGTGCTTACGCAGCAGGATATGCCGGAGGCCGGCATGAAGACCATTCCGCTGCACTATCTCACCATGACCCCGTATGATGATAAGTTCCAGGGACTTCACGTCATCTTTCCCAAGGAGAATGTTGACAGAACGCTCGGAGAAATCCTTGCTGATGCAGGCAGGAAACAGCTTCGCATTGCCGAGACCGAGAAATATGCCCATGTGACCTTCTTCTTTTCCGGCGGAAGGGAGAAGGAGTTCCCGGGTGAGGAACGTATCCTGGTCCCTTCACCGAAAGTGGCTACCTATGACCTGCAGCCCGAGATGAGCGCTTACGGAGTCAGGGATGCAGTCATCAGGGAACTAGGCAAAAAGAAGTATGACTTCATCTGCCTGAATTTTGCAAACGGTGACATGGTTGGTCATACCGGCATTTATGAAGCTATCCTGAAGGCTGTAAGAACTGTTGACGAATGTGCCGGTGATGTTGTGAAGGCTGCCACGGCGAACGGCTATGAGGTGATCATAATTTCTGATCACGGCAATGCTGATTACGCGATCAATCATGACGGATCACCCAATACCGCCCATTCACTCAACCCGGTTCCCCTTTACCTTATAAGCAAAAGGTTTAAAAGCGTCAGGGCAGGTATCCTTGCCGATGTGGCGCCCACCATTCTGACTATGATGGATATACCTGTTCCCCCGGAGATGACTGGCAAATCACTTGTGTGAGGGAAACGATGCTGCAGATTGATGACACCATAGTCTCCCTGGCTCTTATTGAGAAGAAGTTTGTGTGTGATCTGGCGGCCTGCAGGGGAAGTTGTTGCAGATATGGTGACTCCGGCGCTCCTCTGACGGCAGAGGAAGCATCAGTGCTGGAGCGGATATGGCCTGACCTGTGGCCCTGGCTCCGCCCTGAAGGCATCAGGGCAATAGAAAAGCAGGGCACAAGCATCACTGACTTTGATGGTGAACTGGTCACACCGTTGATCTCCAACGAGGAATGCGCATATACCATCATGGATGATGATGTTTACAAGTGCGGCATCGAAGCGGCTTTTAACGCAGGGGCCGTGGACTTCCGCAAGCCCGTGTCATGTCACCTCTTCCCCGTGAGGGTTAAGAGCTACAACACTTTCAGGGCAGTGAACTACGAGGAGTGGTCTATCTGCAAACCCGGTGTCGCCTGCGGCGCGAAACAGAATACTGAACTTTACATCTTCCTTCGCGAACCCCTGATAAGGGCTTTTGGCGAGGAGTGGTACAACAGGCTGCACTGGGCGGCCGGCGAATATCATAAATACAACGATAATGGAAAGCATTAAGAACTACATTGAAACAAACAGGGACAGATTCCTGGAGGAACTTTTCGGGCTGATCAGGATACCTTCGGTCAGCGCTTCTGAATCAAACAAGGCCGATATGGTCAGAGCTGCTGAATACATCCGTGATCTGATGGCTGCCAACGGAGCGGACAGGGCAGAGGTCTATTCCACCCCCGGCAATCCGATCGTTTACGGTGAGAAGATGGTTGATCCGTCCCTTCCCACGATACTTGTCTACGGCCATTATGACGTAATGCCTGCCGAGCCTCTTGAGAAGTGGATTTCGAACCCCTTCGAGCCGGAGATTCGTGACGGAAAGATATGGGCGCGCGGCGCTGATGACGACAAAGGACAGCTCTTCATGCACCTGAAGGCGTTTGAGATGATGAATGCCACAGGAACCCTGGCATGCAATGTCAAGTTCATGCTTGAGGGTGAAGAGGAAGCCGGTTCGACGAGCCTCCCCGGTTTCTGTACCGAATACCGCGAGATGCTCCGCTCTGACGTGATCCTGGTCTCGGATACCACAATGATCTCACCTGAGACACCGTCAATCACATCAGGATTGCGCGGATTGTCATATATACAGGTAGAGGTGGAGGGGCCGGACCATGACCTCCATTCAGGAATCTATGGGGGAGCAGTGGTGAATCCGTGCAATGCACTGTGTGATATCATCGCCAGGCTGAAAGACAGCGACGGCAGGGTGACCATCCCGGGCTTCTATGACAGCGTACATGTTCCCTCTGACGCCGAGAGAGCCAAGATGGCCGAAAGACCGTTTGATCCTGAAAAGTATATGAAATCCATAGGCGTTGATGCCCTGGCTGAGGAGAAGGGATTCTCAACACTGGAGAGCACAGGCATCAGGCCCACCCTTGATGTGAACGGCATCTGGGGCGGTTATACCGGCGAGGGGGCCAAGACCATCCTGCCCGCGAAGGCCTCGGCAAAGATCTCAATGAGACTTGTGCCATACCAGAAAGCTGAGGAAATAGCTGAACTGGCAATCAACCACATCAAGTCACTGGCGCCTGCCGGAGTGAAAGTCAGTGCCGAATACCTCCACGGAGGAGAGGCTTATGTGAGCCCGATTGATACCCCGGAATACCTGGCAGCCGAAAAGGCCTATACCGATATTTTCGGCAAGAAGCCCATACCCATAAGGAGCGGTGGCAGCATTCCGATCATCTCCACCTTTGAAAGGATACTGGGGGTAAAGTCGATTCTGATGGGATTTGGCCTGGAGTCAGATGCAATTCACTCACCCAATGAGAATTACCCGCTTGAGAATCTGTTTGCAGGGATGAGGGCAATCCCTCTCTATTTCAAGTATTATGCTGAACTGAAAAAGAAAGGTTGAGATCATAACCAGCAGTCCGGCCTGCCCGGGCCTGAAACTACTGCCTGCACCCCGGGTCTGACAGCTCACGGCCCCGGGCCTGACAGCTCCCTCCTGTACTCCGGGCCTGAAACTACTGCCTGCACCCCGGGCCTGACAGCTTACGGATGCCTGTGACAGTGCGGGACCATTCAGTCGATCTGGAGCTTCAGCAGTTCTACCTTTGTTGAGGAGCTTTTCAGCACCGTGAAAAGATTGTGTCCTATCCTGATTTTTTCCTGCTGGCGCGGGATGTTGCCATGAGCAAACAGTATCAGGCCTGCCAGCGTGGTGTACTCATCGCTCTCCGGCAGGTCGAGGTCATACTCCTCGTTGAGGTAATCTATATCAAGGCGTCCTGACAGGACATACTCCTTTTCATTTATCTTCTTCTCCACGAGGTCACTGGTGTCATGCTCATCTTCAATGTCACCAACTATCTCCTCGAGGACATCCTCTATGGTGATCACCCCGGCAGTGCCGCCAAACTCATCAACAACAAGTGCAATGCTCTTCTTGGCATCAGAGAGCAGCCTCAGCACCCTGTTGGCGGTCATGGTCTCAGGGACGACAGGCAGCTTGCGCATATCAGTGGCAATGTCAGCCGGCCCGTGCAGTATATCCTTCAGCTCGTAATACCCTACCATGTTGTCAATGTTGTTACGATAGAGGAGTATCTTGGAGTGGCCTGACTCGATGAACTGATGCCTTAGCTCGTCAGGTGATGAGTGTACCGGCAGGGCCACAATCTCTGTCCGTGGCACCATGCACTCGCGTGCCTTTACCGACGAGAAATCAAGTGCGTTCTGAAAAATCCTGAGACTGCTGATTTCCTCTTCCTTCTCCTCATCCGTCTCAACCATGTCATTGACGAAATGGTCAAGGTCAATACGGGTGAATATCCTGTTTTCCTGCTCTTTTCTCTCGGTTTTTATACCGAAGAAAACCCTCATGATGATGTTTGCAATCCAGAGTGTGAACTTGCTGACCGGGTAGAAGAGATAATAGAAGACAGCTGTGGGGACAGCAAACAGGCGAAGGAAGAAATTCGGGCTGATCCGCACCACCGACTTGGGAAGGAAGTCGGCAAACACAAGAATAATCATGGCTGTGATTACCGTCTGGATAATGAAGATCAGTACCTCTGAGGGGATCAGGTTTTCAAACCATGATTGCATCAGGTCAGCGGCGAGCATACTGAATATGACCGTTGCAATGTTGACCCCTATCAGCATGGTTGATATATAGAGGCCCGGGTTGCGGGTGAAGATGGCAATTATACCCGATCCGAAATTACCCTGTTTGCGGTCAAGCTCTATGCGAAGCTTGTTGGAGGCAATGAATGCAAGCTCCATTGCCGAAAAGAATGCGGCAAGGAGAATTGCGAAGGGGATTATGACCCATGGGTTCATATCCCAAATTTACAGCTTTTTTCGCTGTGAGTCACGAATCCATGCCAGAACAAATGCTGCGACGGCCATCACATAAAACAGCCATGCCCTGCCTATGCCTGCGTTGACTGTCTCACGGACAGCTATTCCAAGGCACATCAGTCCCAGAATGATCCAGATGATCTCAATCAGCAGGAGTGACTTCCTGTTCATCCCTGATATAAATAGTTCCTGTTACGTTTTTTATCGTCCAGTTGGAGAAGCGTGAGTCTGAATTAAACCCTGTGCCCATCACAATCTGGTCATTATGTGTGAATCTGACAAACCTGTCAGACCAGATTCTGTCCCTGGGCTGGCTCCAGAAAAGCAATTCCGTCTCCAGCACTTCTCCCTTATTGCTCACGGCCACCACACTGTCACGAAGCTCCCATACATCATCCTTCTCCGTGTAACGGGCATAGTTGGAAGTGATGCTTGCCTGAGGTTTGTCTGTCCGGTCATAGAACAACACTGTCAGCCCTTTCGGGAAGAGGGTATACGGATTCTCTTCCGAGGAGTACTGCTGTATCAGGGGTGTCTGCACCACCATTGTTACTTTGCCGGAATCAGAATACATGGTTTCTACATTCCTTGCCGAAAGTGTCGGCAGCCCCTTTATCATCAGATCCTTTACCGTTATTTCCTTCTTGTCACATGATGAAAACAAAGCAGTCCCGGCAATCAGGACTGCTATCATGATATTGTATGTTGTGAAGGGCTTCACTGCCGTTATTCCTTCCTGAACCTGATGGTTGTGGATTCATTGATCCAGCCGCCAACCTGGTAGGAAGCGCCCTCCTCAACGAGGCTCCTGAAAAATGCCTCTTCCTTTGTTGGGAAGAGTCTGGAGTATATGCTGATACGCTCGTCGATCTGTTCCTTTAGTGTGGGATCAGTGTTTCTTGCCCTGACGAGGTAGTCAACCACCACCCAGTAAACGGTCTGGTTCTCGAATGTTTCGCCTATCCGTGACCCGGCGTATGCTTCAGCGATGATGAAAAGGGCGTTGCCGTTGGTGGGATCAAGTGAGTATGCAGCTCTTGCAAAGTCGCGTGCAGCCTGCCTGCTGTCTGACATCAGCTCAAGGGTGGCCAGTTTGGTAAGCAGAACTGATTTGACTTTGTTGTCTGTCTCCAGTTCAATGGCTTCAGTGTAGTATTTTTCGGCTTCGTTGTATTTCTTGCGGACCAGATTCATTTCAGCCAGCTGAGCTGCTGATGATGCACTCGGATCAGCGCGGTAAAGGTTGGTGGATGCCTTGTAGTAAAGCTCTGAGTCTTTGCATCCTGTTTCAGTGAGCAGGGTGAGGACCTTCCTGAGCATGGCGGTGTCACCGGGGTTGTTGTCAACGTCGGCAGTGAAGAGATGCTCAAGGTTCTCACATGTGGCAGCACCGGTGGAGCGGAAGATTGCATCAATGTTCTTCCTGGCTTCAAGATATCGTGTATCACCGGGTTGGCGTGAAAGCTGGTTGTCAACCACCTTCATTGACTGTGAGTATGCAGTGATAATTTCGGGCGCCTCGATGAGCCTGAGGGCATAGGATTTTGCTATGACGGCCATATAGAGACTGGAGTAGGTATGGTCAAAGCTTTCGGGCGATGTTTCCATCACACCCTTGATGAGATCATAGCACTTACTGGTGTATTCAACATCATTTCCCCCGAACTCGTACAGGGCAAATGCCTTCCGGAGATTATTTGCGGGCTCTTCGTTGAAATACCTGGTTCGCTGGTCAAGGATCATCAATACAGTATCAAGGTAAGCGTTGTCCTTCGTCTTGCGGAAAAACTCCTTGTACATCGTTTCACCCTTAATATAGGTGTTCTTTGATGATGCGGGACACTCATTGAAAACCAGTCTCCAGAACTGAACAGCCATGTTGTAGTCCTTGTTATCATAGTAGGTTGAATAGAGTGATGTGTTGCGCAGGCACCTTGTGCTGTCCTCACCTTTTCCAAACGGTGTGCCTGTTTCAATCCCCATCTGTGCCTGGAGGGTAAATGAAAACACAGACAGAAGCAATCCGGTCAAAATAGTGCTGGTTGTTCTTTTCATCTCTTTCTTATTCATTTTTTAATCATACTGCCTTTTAATGAACCAGTAATCATACAGATTCAGGCTGGCTCCGACCGATATCCTCGTTTCTCGCGGTATACTCCCGTTTCCTCCCCTGGTTGACAGGTCTACCATCAGTGAGATACGTGATCTCGATCTTTTCATTGGTATACCTGTTCCAAAAGTTATGCCGTACTCTTTCAACTCATCTGCTCCAAAAAGGGTATAACCCTCACCATAGCGGCATCCTATGCGGTATTCAATACGGTCAAAAAAACTGTAATTCGAATATCTTTCAGGTATGTATTCTGCCCCTGCATGGAGTGAAAGTGCATCAATGTAGGTTCCATAGGTCCCGGGGAGTGAAGCTTTGGTCCAGCGTGTATACACAACATCTGCTCCGGCTGTCAGCTTGTCAGACTTGCCAAGCGAGAAGCCTGCCCTGAATGACTGTGGCATCCTGCTGGTGGTTGAGAGTTTTGCGTGGGTAAGCGTATCAATTGAAAATATGGAGGTGGAGGCGGTGGAGTACCTCATTGTAACATCCTCGTTGTTGGTTTTCAGATCATATGCCGGCGTGTAGGTCAACCCGGCAATGATGAACCTGCCCCCGGAAAGATTGAGCATGAATTGTACCGATGCATCATAACCGAATCCTCTCATACCTGATGTGCCCTGTTTCCTGGTATTGAAATGATTGTTGTCAGCAGTGAACGCAAAGTCATTGATCCTGGTTTCCTCCCCGAACATGTAGAAGATATTTGCTCCTGCCGAGACAAAAGGAAGCAGCCGGAGCCCGGTGCCAAAAAGAGCTTTCTGGAATCCTCCGCTGCCGTTATGCAGTTCGTAAAGGGAGCCGGTCACTCCGGAGCCTTCGGAACGGTATCCGATACTGTATGATCCGTTGGCATAAGGCATTACCGCGGCAGCAACGCCCCAGCCCTTCATTATCGGAAAACCCAACATGAGATGGGCGAATGTAATGTCCTGGGAATAATATCTGAGGCCGTCTCCTTTAAGCTTTGCCATGGCGTAATCAATACCGAAGTCGAAAAGGAAGGAGGTTGTGTCAGTGCTGCTGTACGAGGCAGGTGTCAGGTAGTTCAGCGTGAGGTTGTCCCTGATACCGCTGCTGATGCCCCCCATAGCCAGCGTTCTGGAATTTCCCTGAAGCTCCAGGTTGCCAATTCCGTACCTCGCGAAAGGTGTATTGACTTTTTTCTGACCTGCAACTCCTGTAGCCAGGAGAGCAAGGAGACTTATCATAATTGCTCTTATGCTCTTATACATTTGTTTCCAGTAAAAAATTCAATCCCTCCGTTACCAGGTCAGGGTAGTGAAGTAGTCTGCCTCCTGCCAGCGGTGTGACCAGGCCGCTGTCTCCGCCCGTAATGACCGCAACGGAATTATGGTATTTTTCCTTAAAGGTGCGAATATACTCAATTATTTCATACACCAGACCTGTTATAACACCGCCAGCGATAGCATCTTCCGTTGTTTTTCCCGGGACAGTGAACCCGGTTCTCTTTGTCACCAGTGGCAATTTCCCGGTGAATTCATGAAGTGCCCTGAACCGCATTGCCAAACCCGGCGAGATGCTGCCGCCTCTGTAAACACCACCGGTCACCTGGTCAACTGTCAGTGCGCTGCCGGCATCAATCACCAGCAGGTCAGCCCCGGGATGATGATTAACAGCCCCTGCTGCGGCAGCCAGACGGTCAGTGCCGAGAGTCTCCGGTGTCATATAGTCTATTGCAAACGGGTATAGTGACCGTGAGGTGAGGTGATGTACACGCCCGGCCCTGGTGCGAAGCCAGTCAAAAAGCTCCGACTGGTCACCGCTGACACTCGAGACAATTGCTCCTGACAGCCTGCGGCGGCCAGTGAACATGCCGAGCATCTCCGGATCAGCACTGTCAAACCGCTCCTGGCTTATGATCACACCCTCGCTGACAAGCGCTGCCTTGACTGAGGTGTTTCCGATGTCAATTATCAGGTTCATCAGTTAATTTGCTTTTGCAGCCTGAGCCGACTCATGCCATGCGAGTATCTCTGTGAAAAGGTCAATAGCCTGTACCACAGTGGTGACACTCCTGACCGTCAGGCTCAGCTTGTTGTTGTTCTGTTTCACTGACATGTTGCTCTGCCTCCTGTTGACATAGTTCATCATCGACACGAATAGTGGCGAGCGATAGAACTGTGACGACTGGTCCGTCACAAAGTTAGCAATCAGTGTGTTATTTTTCAGAATTACTTTTTCAATTCCTGTCCGGGCTGCTGCCCATTTAAGCCTGACGAGCTGCAGCAGCGCCAGCGCAGGCGGAGGAGGCGGCCCGAACCTGTCAGTAAGGTGCGACTCATAGGCTTTAAGCCCTGCCTCATCCCTGATCTCATTGAGCTCCTTGTAGAGCCTTATACGTTCGGGTATGTTGGAGACGTAAGCGTCAGGGAACATTATCTCGAGATCGGTCTCTACCGTCACATCCTCAACAAATTGTTTCTCTTTTTCTCCGGCAGCGTGCTCCCTCTTCTCTGCCGGTGCGGTGAAAAGGTCTCCGAACTCTTCATCCTTGAGCTCTCTGACAGCCTCGTCAAGGATCTTCTGGTAGGTATCATAACCGACATCGGCTATAAAGCCGCTCTGTTCACCTCCGAGGAGGTTGCCTGCACCGCGGATGTCAAGGTCCTGCAGTGCGATATTGAATCCGCTGCCGAGCTCATAGTTCTCCTCTATGGCCTTGAGCCTGCGCCTGGCGTCACCGGTCAGTACCGAAAGCGGTGGAGTGAGCAGGTAACAGAAGGCTCTCCTGTTGGAGCGGCCCACCCTGCCGCGAAGCTGATGAAGCTCAGAAAGACCGAAACTATGTGCATCATTGATGAAGATGGTATTGACATTGGGGATGTCGAGACCTGATTCGATAATGGTTGTAGCCAGCAGTACGTCATAATCACCATGGATGAAATCAGACATGACATTTTCTATCTCCTCACCCTCCATGCGGCCATGTACCACTGCAATCTTTATCTCCGGACAGAAGCGGAGCAGGGAGTCTTTCACCTCCATAATGTTTTCTATCCTGTTGTGGATGAAGAAAACCTGCCCGTTACGGCTCACCTCATAAACTATCCCCTCGCGGATGATATCCTCATTGAAGCCGTGAAGTTCGGTGATGATGGGCATCCTGTTGGGTGGAGGGGTGTTGATCACTGACAGGTCACGGGCTCCCATCAGTGAAAACTGCAGTGTCCGGGGTATGGGGGTGGCGGTAAGGGTGAGGGTGTCAACACCTGTCCTGAGCGTTTTGAGCTTCTCTTTCGCGGCTACGCCGAAGCGCTGCTCCTCATCGATGATGAGCAGACCCAGGTCCTTGAACTTCACCTCTTTGCCGGTGAGCTTGTGGGTTCCCACGATGATATCAATTTCGCCGTCGGCGAGTTGTTTGAGGATTTTCTTCTGTTCCGCAGGTTTACGGTGCCTGCTGATGTAATCAACCTTGCAGGGGAAGTTCTCAAGCCGTGATGAAAAGGTTCTGAAATGCTGCAGCGCGAGTATGGTTGTTGGTACCAGCACTGCCGTCTGCTTCCCGTCAGTGGCTGCCTTGAATGCTGCCCTGATTGCTATCTCGGTCTTGCCGAATCCCACATCACCGCATATGAGCCGGTCCATCGGCACCGGGGTCTCCATATCCTCCTTCACTGCCATGGTGCCGGCAAGCTGATCCGGCGTATCCTCCCAGATGAATGAGGCTTCCAGTTCGCGCTGCAGGTATGAGTCGGGCGAGTAGGCGAAACCGCCGGAGGCTTTTCGCTTTGCGTAAAGGAGAATAAGGTCGCGGGCTATATCCTTTACCTTCTTCTTCGTAGCCTGTTTTACCCTCTGCCATGCCCCTGTGCCCAGCTTGTTGATGCGCGGCGGGGTGTCATCCCTGCCTTTGTATCTGGAGATGCGGTGCAGGGCGTGGATGCCAACATACAATATGTCATTGTCCTTGAATACCAGCTTAATGGCTTCCTGCATCCTGCCGTTGACCTCAATCTTCTCAAGCCCGCCGAACCGGCCTATGCCATGGTCTGTATGTACAACATAATCACCCGGGTTGAGATCAGTAAGCTCTCTCACGGTCATGCTGTCACGACGTGTGAAGAAGCCCCTGATCCGAAACTTGTGATAACGGTCAAAGATCTGATGATCAGTGTAAACGGCTATCTTAAGGTCATGGTCTGTAAAGCCCTGGTGCAGGTTGAGCAGGAGTGGAGTGAACTGAACTGCCGGATCACTTTCTTCGAAGATCTCCTTCAGGCGCTGTTTCTGGACCTCGCTCTCTGAGATGATAAAGTTGGTGTAGCCATCCTGAACGTTTGAGGCCAGCTTTGATGCCAGCAGGCCGAAGTTCTTGTTGAATGCCGGCTGCGGCTCGGTGCGGAACGCGATATTGACCGTATCAGGGTTGTGCCTCCCCCTGCCGAAGAAGATACGCCGGTGACGCGAGCAAAGTTCTTCAAGGTGACGGCCCGTGATGATAATGTCACTACGGTCGGATATCTCTCCCTTCAGGCTGCGGCTGCAGGCCTGCTCCCATATATTGTCAGTCTTCTCAACGATGTAGTCAAAACTATCGCTCCAGATGATTGATGACGGAGGAATGAAATCAATGAAGCTGTCAGCGTTCTCCTGGAAGGCAAGCAGCTGGATGTCAGGAATGACCTGTATCTCGTCATGGAGCTGCAGGGAGAGCTGGTCATCAGGACTGAACGAACGGATTGAGTCAACCTCCTCGCCGAAGAAGTCTATCCTGTACGGCTTGTCTGTGGAGTAGGAAAACAGGTCGGTGATGCTTCCCCTGATTGCGTACTGTCCCGGCTCATAGACAAAATCAGTGCGCTGGAAGTTATATTCACGGAGGACCTCCTCGAGGAACTCGATTGAGAGTTTTGCCCCTTTTTTTATGAAGAAGGTGTTTTTTTTGAGGCTTGTTTTGCTGATGACCTTCTCCATGACCGATTCCGGGTATGAGACGATAATGCATTTCCTCCGTCCCGAACTGAGGAAATTGAGCACCTCAGCCCTGAGAATGATGTTTGCCGGCTCAGTCTGCTCATACATCACTGACCGTTTGTAGGTTCCCGGGAAGAAGAAGATGTTGTCATCACCCATCAGTGATGTGAGGTCATTGTAGAAGTAGGCGGCCTCTTCCTTTTCGGGCAGCAGCACCACGTGTGTGGTTGGTTGCTGTGATAGTGCGCCGGCCATCACGATGGAGCGTGATGAGCCCGTCAGCCCGTGTATGGTCACCGGCTCTGCGCTGTTGGCGGCCAGCATCTCCTCAAGCCTGCGGAATGATGGATGCCGCCTGTAAATCTCCCTGAAAACGTTGCCGGCCATTGATTTTGTCTGAGTGTGCAAAATTAACAAAGCTGCTGCTCACCGCAAAGAGAATGAGATTCTCTTTCAGTGGAAATCACTCATGACAGTTCTGTAGGGGGCAGTATACCATGTGGGAGGCGCGTGCCTCATATACATCCCGGTGCCGGTTCGGGCATCCCGCTCGCGCATCCCGTTTCCGGCCCGCGAGTCTCATTTACGGTTCGCGGGTCCCGAGAGTGCGTCCCAATTCCTGCTCGCGGGTCCCGTAAGCACAACACATTGCCGGTGCACCCCGCCTGTGGGTCCCATTTCCGGTTCGGGCATCCCGCTCGCGCATCCCGCAACATCCCATTCACTGGCACATGCCCACAAGTGTCCTGATCATGTCAGGTGATCCGCAGTAGAATGGCGTCCGCTGATGGAGGCTTTCGGGCTTCAGCGAAAGGATTCTCCCCGTGCCGTCAGTGGTAACGCCGCCGGCCTGTTCGATAATAAACGAGATGGGATTGCATTCATAAATCAGCCTGAGCTTCCCGGAGGGGTAGGTGATTGAAGGCGGATAAAGGAATATGCCCCCTTTCAGCATGTTGCGATGCACATCGGAAACCAGCGACCCTATATACCTTGAGAGGTATGGCCGGCTGGTGTCAGGATCGTTCTCCTGGCAATATTTGATATATTTCTTTACCCAATCTGGAAACTTGATATAGTGTCCTTCATTGATTGAATAAATCTTTCCTGTTTCCGGTGTCCTCATGTTTGGGTGGGAAAGACAGAACTCCCCGATGGTAGGGTCAAGGGTAAAGCCATTGACTCCGTTGCCGGTGGTATAGACCAGCATGGTGGATGATCCGTAGATAACATAGCCGGCAGCAACCTGCTTGCTTCCTTCCTGAAGGAAATCCTCGATTGAAACCTTCTCATCGCGTTCAGTGATACGGCGGTAAATGGAAAAGATTGATCCGACCGATACGTTTACGTCAATGTTTGATGAGCCGTCAAGCGGGTCGATACAGACCACATACTTGCCCCGGGAAGCAAACTCACCGGTGAAGCCGACCTCGTTCTGGTTCTCCTCTGAGGCGATACCCGCACACTGACCTGACGCTTTAAGGGCATCGATGAATACCTCATCAGCATAACGGTCAAGCTTCTGCTGTTCCTCACCCTGCGGGTTTTCAATTCCGACCCTGCCCAGTATCTCTACCAGTCCGGCTTTGCGGATCTTGGCGTTGACCATCTTGGCAGCAGTGCCAATGTGATGAAGAAGGCTCGAAAGCTCTCCCTGGGCAAATGGAAAGTCTTTCTGTTTGCTGATGATAAAGTCATTCAGGCTGGTGATATCATAACTTGGCATACTAAAAAGAGTTTTGGTTAGTCGTTTGTCAGTTCAGGTCAGCCCGGAAAGCTGCCCTGTATGCGTAAACCTTACCCACATTGTTGTAGAGTTCATAACCGAAAGTGACTGATTTTGTCCTTTTCTCAACCCGGTTTTCTTCCGGAAAATAGTACCAGTCTTCTGTAAATGAGATCTTCCCGATCTTTGTTCTGTCGTTTTTAAACTCACCCTCAATCTTTTTTACATCAGCAGGCTTGAGCGGCTCGCCGCTGTGATAGTCATACACTGTCATGGTGCCGTCATAGATATTGCTGAAGATACCGTCAACAAGTGACCCTCCGTTGTAACCTGCCACCTTTTCCACCTCCCACGGATCACCTTCAGGATCGGGCCTGATGATTACTTCGGTGACTATGTCTCTGGCAATGAGTACTGCGCCGGCAGGGAGTTCATTACCGGCGCCGGGGTTCAGTGCGGTATTGCTGTCAGTACCGGCGCCGGGGTTCAGTGTGGTGTTGCTGTCTGTGCTGGCACCGGGGTTCAGTGTGATGCTGCTGTCTGTACCGGCACGGTTCGCCGCTGAGGTTCCTTCCAGGGTTTTTGTGATGGCGTTATCTGCGACCTCAGTTGCATCCGTACCGGCAGGGGAGGCCCCTCCCTTTTTCCTGCTTCCCTCACCGCAGGAGGCGAGAAGTACAATGAGTATGACTGGCAAAAGAATTCTGTTCATACTGTCTCTCTATTTATCTTTTGAACCGGAGCATCTCCGGAGCCCGGCGGCCTGTCAGCCTGCCTTCCTCAAATACCGGTACCCCGTTTGCAAATACTGTTATGACGCTGCTTCTGAAAGTGGTTCCTTCCAGTGGCGACCATCCGCACCTGTAGAGGATGTTCTCCTTGTTGACAGTCCACGGTGCGGCTGGATCTGCCAGGAGCAGGTCGGCCTTATATCCCTCCCTTACAAAGCCCCGGTCAGTGATGCCGAAGAGCAATGCCGGGTTATGGCACATCTTCCTCACCACCAGCTCCGGAGTGAGCTCGCCGCGATGGCACAGCTCCAGCATCATCACCAGGGAGTGCTGTATAGTGGGTCCGCCCGAAGGCGCCTTGAAATAGGGAGCACTCTTCTCCTCAAGAGTGTGGGGAGCATGATCTGTGGCAATAACGTCAATGAGCCCTTCCCTCACTGCGCTTAACAGCGCCTCCCTGTCAGCTGCGGTGCGCACCGGGGGATTCCATCTGACCAGGTTTCCTTTGGAGGCATAAGAGCTGTCATCAAACCAGAGGTGATGAACACATGCTTCAGCTGTAATCTGTTTCGCGGCAGGATCAGCTCCGGGTGTCAGCAGTCGTGTCTCCTCTGCAGTCGACAGGTGAAGCAGGTGGAGCCTCGCTCCGCCACGGCGGGCAAGATCTGCTGCGGTTTGTGATGAGGCAATAGCTGCCTCGCGGCTTCTGATCAGCGAATGGCAGGAGGGATCAACGGCTTCGCCGTATTTGGCACGGTATCCGGCAATATTTGCCTGTATGATCTTTTCATCCTCGCAATGGCAGGCCACCGGGATATTCCTGAGTCTGAATATTGCTTCCAGCGTTGAGCTGTCACTTACCAACATGTTGCCGGTGGAAGCGCCCATAAAGAGCTTGATGGCAGGCACCAGGGATGAATCTGCCCTGCGGAGCTCGTCTATGTTGCTGTCAGTTGCTCCTATGTAGAATGAGTAATTGATTACGGATTTTTCTGCTGCCAGCCTGTTTTTTTCTTCCCACTCACTGATGGTAACCGTCTGTGGCAGGGTGTTTGGCATCTCCATGAATGATGTCACCCCTCCGGCTGCAGCGGCAGCACTCTCGCTGGCAATGTCACCCTTGTGCGTCAGCCCCGGCTCCCTGAAATGGACGTGATCATCAATGATGCCGGGCATGAGCCATAATCCTGATGCTTCAATGATCTTTGTTCCGGCTCCTGAGGGCGCCTTGCCGGGAGAAAAAATTCCAGCTATACAATCACCCGCAATCATGACATCCGCCTTCCGCATGCTCTCTTCATTGATGAGCAGTGCGTTGCGGATAACAGTTTGGTTCTCTTCTATTTCCTGCATGATAAGAGGGTCAGACTACTGTCCTGGTCGGTTTCTTGAAGATACTGACAAGTTTCATACGAAGAACACCCCACATTGCTTCGCCGAAGATGCTTCCCGACATTTTTGACGTGCCAGCTTTCCGGTCAGTGAAGATAATGGGCACCTCAACGATTTTATATCCCAACTGCCATGCAATGAATTTCATTTCAATCTGGAAACCGTAGCCGCAAAGCTTTATACGTTCCGGTTTTATATTCTGCAGCACCTCGCGGCGGTAGCATTTAAAACCCGCGGTTGTATCCATGATCTTCATGCCGGTCACCAGCCTGACGTACATAGAGGCGATGTAAGACATAAGAACCCTTCCCAATGGCCAGTTCACGACGTTTACGCCGGATATGTATCTTGATCCGATTGCCAGGTCGGCGCCACCATTCTCACAGGCATCCCAGAGCCTGACGAGGTCTTTTGGATTATGGGAGAAGTCGGCATCCATCTCGAATATGTAATTGTAGTTTTTCTGCAGTGCCCATTCGAAGCCTGCGATATAAGCCCGGCCGAGCCCCATCTTGCCGGGTCTTTCAAGAAGGTGGAGGTTGGGAAACGAGGTCATCATCTCCTTGACTATTGAGGCTGTTCCGTCAGGAGAGTTGTCGTCTATGATCAGTATCTCAAAAGGCACTGACAGACCGGATATTGCCCTGACGATTCCGGAGATGTTCTCCCGCTCGTTGTATGTGGGTATTAAGACAAGATTTGCCATATTGATCTGCTATAAATGCGAATTTAATTATTTTTATTACTCTGTCCTGCAGAAGCGTGCTGAACCTGAGGCTCAGGCTATGCTTTTGTGAGGGCCGGAAAAATATTTCCGAAAATATTTTGGATGTTTACAAGGAAGCGTTACTTTTGTGACCCCGATGATTCAAAATCGGGGCGTTCTTTATAGTGTGCGCTTATCTCAGTCCCATAGCTCAGTTGGTTAGAGCGCTACACTGATAATGTAGAGGTCCCCAGTTCAACTCTGGGTGGGACTACCAAAAAAGCAACGGGGATTTAGCTCAGTTGGCCAGAGCACCTGCCTTGCACGCAGGGGGTCAAGGGTTCGACTCCCTTAATCTCCACAGAAGAGTCTTCAGAAATGAGGGCTCTTTTTTTGTTTGCACGAAGACTCAATGCAGCAAGGTTGCAACGGTACATTTGCTTCCAAACGGAATGAAAGGGACAAAATGTTATTCCCGATGACTCAGGCAATCTTCCGGATTTACTCCGGCAATTCTTGAGATTGTTTTCCAGGTCTCGGGCAAAAATCATAACACCAAGAGGGGGTTTCCGACGGCAGCCGGGCAGGCCGTGACGTCAACCGCAAAACCCCTCTTTAGTGCCCAATTGTCATGTCACAAAGCGCCATTGATATTGGCACTTTGTTGGCGTATTGTTGTGTTTATTCTTTATTTAAGTCAAAAGTAGTTTTAGCATAATTCCATATCTTAATATCATCAACAGTATATCTGTCTGTTGAAAAATCTTCATCCCATGGAGCTGCTACTCTGAAACTGCCAGATGTGTTATTTGTTCCCCAATCATTATTTGTGTCATTTACAGCTACTTTACCCCCATTTACATAAATCCTCATGTATTCAGAAGTTTCATCAATGCCGGTTCTGTCCCAAACACATGCAATATGTATGGGCGTATCTAAAGCCGGGTTAAAACCTGTTAATTCAGCATGTCTGTCAGTTCCATTAAACTGTAATGAAAACTGAAGCAAACTACGGTCATTATGCCATGAAAATAACATTACATTATGGGTCCAATGATGAACATTGATAAAACCATATACACCATATGAATATGCAACAGGGGCATAGTAAAATTTTACCCACATCTCAACACAACCTCTTTCAGGATCAACAACTGTTGTTGGAAAATTAACTCCACTTCCCGCATCACCAGTATTAGGAGTAATTCCTTTACTAAACTTCACAGTATTGTTAAAATTAACACTGCCAACAATAGTGCCATTAGGTCCGACTACACTATGTTCAACTTCATCGATTGATCCCAATTTATTCCATAATATCAAATTACTGTTCCCCAGAGTTTCTATTTGGGATATCAAAAAATCTACATAGGCTTTGGTGGCAGCATCCTGGTTATCCGTAGGGTCGGTAATGTTTTTAATCTGAATCCCATTGGCATCGTTGCCCAGTGTTAAAACCTCTGAGAGGTTTTGAGTTTCGGTGTAGCTGCCTAATTTGTTGTTCCAGTTGGTAATGTCAGTTGCGGTTATACCGCTTGCAACTGATGCATCAAAAACAGGGTCGGTTTCAGTGTAGCTGTCTAATTTGTTGTTCCAGTTAGTAGTGTCAGTTGCGGTTATGCCACTTGCAACTGATTCATCAAAAACGGGATCGGTTTCGGTGTAGCTGTCTAACTTGCTGTTCCAGTTAGAAACGTCAGTTGCGGTTATGCCACTTGCAACGGATGCATCAAAAACAGGGTCGGTTTCAGTTACTGGACTGGTAATAGTTTCGGCAGTTTTTGCATGCAGGGCATAAGGCACACTTAATAACTGGCTGGTGCCGGTAATGGTGTAATTTGTGCCACCTTTCAAATCCGTTTCTGTTTTAATAAAATAAGGTCCGTTTGCCCAGTCAATTGAAGAGAAGTTTCCTGAGACAACTGTACCCGAGCCAATTTCCAGACTCACCAATCCATTGGCATTAGAAACAGGCTCCTGTATTTCCACGTAAACAGCTGTGCCATCAGGCGAACCTTGCAAAATGCTTATTTGCATACCAACAGTTTGATTTGTTGCCAACTGGTTGTTACTGTTGCGAATTACCGCCTGATAGCTCATTTTTTCGGGTGATTGTGCAAATACAATTGCCGTTAATAATACGGCTATCAAAAATGTAAATACCTTTTTCATTCTACTGTTCTCCCTAATGTTTAACGATTTTAAATGTTTTTATCTCTTTGTTTCCCTGAACAACTTTTACAGAATAGGTAGCAGGTGCAAGATTGCTCATAACAATTCTTGTCTGGTTGCTTGTGATTTTTTCGTTCCGCAAAAGTTTTCCCTGCATGTCATACAATTGGTATGATAAATCTGAAATATCAAATTCATCAATACGCAATGTAAGATAATCGGTAGTTGGGTTTGGATAGGCCGTAACCAACAGGTTTATGCCTTTGGCTTCTTCAATGGTTGTTTCTACCCAAATTTCATAAGGTTGTTGTACTCCTTGTGCTACAGTACCGCCTGTTTCAGTGTTGCTGGTGTAAACCGCTTGTCCGACGGAATAGCTCGCCGAGCCTCCGCTTCCCGAAGCATTGCCGCCTGTGGAGTTAACGCTTTTTTGTGCTTGCAATCCCATCAGTCCAAGTCCCAAGAAGAATACGACACTTAATTTTAATCGATTGTGTTGCATTTTCGACTTTCCTTTTTAATTGAATGTTTATTGTTCTACGATCTCAACTCGTCTGTTTTTCGCTCTGCCCTCCTCTGTATTATTACTGGATACTGGTGATAATGATGATACTCCGTAACTTTTCAGCTGGCTGTCACCTACATTATACTTTGTTATTAACTCACTCATAACCGATTTTGCTCTTTCTTCCGACAAAGTCATGTTTGATGCAAAATCACCTGTGTTGTCTGTATGGCCAACAATAAAATACTTTTTGTCTTTGTTCGCATTTAAATAATCAGCTATTATTTTCAGAGATTCTTGCGATTCGGGCATTATTGTTGATTTGCCAACTTCAAAGTGAATATCATATATTGCGATGTGTCCTTTGTTGGTCAGGTCGCCTGATATATCGTCAACTGAAACTAATCCGGTCTCAACAACTTCAATTTCCACTACATCAAGAGTAATAAGAGTGTAGTTGTTATCAACAACAGTGTAGACAATTGCATAAATCTCTTTGTCACTTTCTTTTCCCCGGGCAACAATAAAGCTATGGTTTGGTTTCCAGTTTGGGAAATTCAATCCCAGCCCAAATTTTTCATTATTCAGGCCATTGTAATATCCACCTGTCTCATAGTACCGTTCTCTCCATGTATGTGGTCTGTCCCCCACACCAAGCTCTTCATTAGCTATAGCTGTTAAGACTTTATAACCCGCTTTTGAAAAGGCTGATTTATAATTATGTAAAACAAATTCTTCGCTATTCTCTTTGGAAGTGGTATACTGGATGCGGATAACCTTTCCTTCCAAAGTCATGGGGTTTTTCCAATCAATAGCATTTTTATCATTCAAGGGTAGTTTATAACTACCCCAGTTTGTTTCTTTGTAAAATTCAATTACAGAACCTGTAAAACGGGAAATAGCAGGGTAGTCCTTGCCACCTTCAATATCGCTGGTTCTTTGTGCGAAGGTGATTGTAGTACTCATCATAAAGATGACAGCGAAAATCAGTTTTAGTTTTTTCATGTTTGATCCTCCAAGATTTGGTTTGAAATTTATATTACTGCAACTTGTTTGCTCGACCTTAACGTGTCTTGTTTTTCAATAATTCCCACAGGCTGTTTTGCCTTTTTTAATGCCTGGCATCCAATATCAGAATAATAAGGAGCAAAGTCATTCTCGATTGATTTCCAATTGATTTGCTGAGCCAGCTCTGCCAGCTCATGCTTCATATTAATCACATTCACCAGCGGAGTACGGAATATGTTCGAATGTGGTTTTTTGTCTGTTTTACCTGTCATTTTGCAAGCTATTTAACGAATCTAATAACAAGCCTGCAATCAGACAAATAATGATATTAACTTATATCATTAGTTATCAACAATATATATATTTTATGAGGATCAACTAAATAATTCGTGTCCTGCTGATCTTAATAATGGAGTCTGACTTGTTTACATGCGTAACGAAAGTATACGTGTTTTTCTTGACCGGGTTCTGTTTTCATCACCTATCCGTGGTAATTTTATAAAAAACAGATATTTATAGAATCAGCACTTCGATTTTGATTTTTCAGGGTGCTCCACCATCTTATGGGTTTGTTTGTCCGGGGGCAAAGAGCTGTTCGGTAAGCGTACAGATCATTGACAGGAGCAGTGGCCATTGTCACGTAGCCAGGAGTGCTTGATATTCTTCTGATCCGGGGGAAATTGTCACTCTGCGAAAAAAGGTTTATACAATAATGACTACCCTGATTGGTCAGACCAGTATTGACTTCCGGAGCCACGGAAGAGTCTTCAGAAATGAGGGCTCTTTTTTTGTCTTATATGAAGACTCAATGCAACGAGGTGGCAACAGTGCATTTGCTTCCTGCCACCCCGGACACACTGATTGGAACACTACCTAATCTTTGAAAGGTTAGTGGAAATGTATGGTTGAATAATCGGGTTTAATCATCATTTCCGAAAATATTTAAATACGGTTCAAAAATAAAAATCCGGTTACGGCTTTGCCCGGTAATTTCTTTCAAATATTTACTTTCCTGCATCTTTATTACTAAATCGTTGGCAGCCTTATAACTCAGCTTACATATTTTGGCTGCCTGGTCTATAGTGACAATGGGTTCTTTAAACAGTGCTGTTAACAGTTTTAAAGCCGAATTGCTCCTTCGTCCAAAAGTTGAATATATCTCATTTTCAAGACATTCCTTTAGTTTAAGGATATTTGAAAGTGTGTCTACAGCTTGAGTCGCAGTTTGTTCTATCCCAACTAAAAAGTATTTTACCCACTGCAACATATCATTATGAGTACGTACACGACTTAAATTGTCGTAATATAAGCTCTTGTTTTTTTCGAAATAGAGCGACAGGTAAAGTAATGGTTTATCCAGAATTTTTTCAGATACAAGATATAAAGTAATCATCAGACGTCCAATACGACCATTCCCGTCTAAAAAGGGGTGGATAGTTTCAAATTGATAATGAGCTATGGCAATGCGCACCAATGCCGGTACATTTATTTCATCATTGTTCAGAAAAATTTCCAAATCGCCCATCAATTCGTTAACCAGTTGATGGGTTGGAGGTTTAAAAACGGCGTCAGCCAGCGAATTGCCGCCAATCCAGTTTTGGCTGGTTCGATATGTTCCCGGAAGTTTATGTTCGCCGCGAACACTTTGTAGCAATGTGCGGTGAGTGTTTTTCAGTAATCTTGATGATATGGGCAATTTTTCCAGTTCCACAATAGCCTCATTTATTGCCCTGATGTAGTTGTTTACCTCCTGCCAATCGTTTCTCCTTTCAGGACGAATCTCTTCAATGGGCAATAAGGCTTCATTCATATTGGTTTGTGTTCCTTCAATCCGACTGGAAATTACCGCTTCTTTGGTCACATGTAATTGGATAAACAGGTCGATATTGGGAACCAATCGCGCAAAAGAATTGAGTTCACCAAGTTTTATCGCAGCTTTTTCTATCAAGCTGTTTATTTTGGGTGTTTTCCATATCCACTCACCATTTATTTTGTTCGGGACAAAATACTCGTAGCCTGATTGTCTTTCAAAATGCCCGGCTTCATATTTTTCAAGTTCAATCATCTTTTTATTTATACACTATGTACGTAACGAAAATCGTTATTTTATTTTTAAGCACAAAAGTAAAATAAAAATTATCGTATTTTACTTTTACTGTTTCATTTTAATCTTTGAGAAGTTGGCGGAAATAATTTCGTATAAGCGATCTTCTTCCTTTAACTGCTCTTCAAATTCCGCTTTCAGGGCTGTAAAACGTTCCTCAAAATTAAAATCGTCTTCTTCTTCGGGCAGGCCTACGTAACGCCCCGGCGGCAGCCGGGGCAGGCCGTACCGCTGACCACTTAACGTTCCTCTTCAGCCAGAAAGTTCTCGCGGTGCGGAGCGCAAATGACATATACTGACCTGTCAGGCTCAGGTTTATTCAGATATTACAAACTCTTTTATTGTTAAGTTGCCAACGATAGCATTATCTAGTTTGATCCAGCCATATCTTTTTCCGATTTTAAACCCAAGATATTTGTCACTAATATAAAGGTAATTGCCAATCGGATAAGATGTGGAACGTTTTGCATAACTAGCTAGCACAAGGTTTTCAGAAGATGTTGTTGTCCACGTCAGGTTGTCATCTATAGTTTTTCCAACATTCAATGAATCTGGATAGTTATTGATGGCTGATAATGCAATTTGTGTTCCATTTGCCGCATCAAGGAAAGTCGCATAAGTGAAACCACTCATCAGGGGTGTATATGATTTTTTGAAGAATATATCATAACTATTATCGGCATCCAGATCGAGCGAATCCTTTCCATTCGATGAAATTGGAATTACAATATTCGGTACAAGCTTGACAACATGCAGGTTGTCTGTATAGCTTCCGATTATTACTTCATTATTTTTGTCAGGGTTACAAGCAAATAACCATGGTAGCAATGCAAAGATGATAAGTTTCTTCATGACTTTCTGTTTCAATTTGAAAATCTTCTAACTTGGGCCTAACACATTTATATGCGTAACAAAGATATTGCTATTTTGCTTAACCGGATTCTGTTTTCATCACCTATCCGTGGTAATTTTATAAAAAACAGATATTTATAGAATCAGCACTTCGATTTTGATTTTTCAGGGTGCTCCACCATTTTATGGGCTTGTTTGTCCGGGGAAAAAGAGCTGTTCGGGAAGCGTACAGATCATTGACAGGAGCAGTGGCAATTGTCACATAGCCAGGAGTGCTTGATATTCTTCTGATCCGGGGGAAATTGTCACTCTGCGAAAAAGGTTTATACAATAATGACTACCCTGATTGGTCAGACCAGTATTAACTTCCGGAGCCACAAAAGAGTCTTCAGAAATGAGGGCTCTTTTTTTGTCTTATATGAAGACTCAATGCAACGAGGTGGCAACAGTGCATTTGCTTCCTGCCACCCCGGACACACTGACTGGAACACTACCAAACATTTGTTTCCAAACGGATTGAAAGGGACAAAATGTCATTCCCTGATGACTAAGGCAATCTTCCGGATTTACTCCGGAAATTCTTGAGATTGTTTCCAGTTATCGGGCAAGAACCATGACGAGCCCATGAATTATAACTTCCGTGTTTTGCCTGGAATTAAATTTCTACATCAAGCTGTCTTCCTTCTTTAACTGCTTTATTATCCATCCCGGCACCAACAGCAACTCCAATCGCCAGCCCTATTGGTAATCCAATTGCTAAAAAAGCCATATTCCCAAGGATGGCACCAAAAACAATACCCGTCGGAATACCAAAGACAGCTATCCCAAGAGCCAGCCAGATATTCCGATAGTAGTTTTTCGGTACAAGTTTTACTTCTTTTTCAAGCAATCTGATAATCTCAGATTGTGTCTTTTCTATTTTCTTTCTCATATCATCTGCTGAAACCGAAGCTGAGTTCAACTCTTCAATGTATTTATTTAAAGAGATAACCAGTCCATCAGGTAAATCCCTTTTTCTCAATTCAGATAGAAGCTTTTCAAACAGAGTAAAAGCTTCTTTTAGTTTGACATTCTCATTAATGTCTGGATTTTGTTTTAATTCAATAATCTTCATATGACTTTATTATGATTCAACCAAGCAACTCATTTTATTAAGCATAATGTTCGGCGGCAGCCGGGGCAGGCCGTACCGCTGACCACTTAACGTTCCTCTTCAGCCAGAAAGTTCTCGCGGTGCGGAGCGCAAATTATATGTACCAACCTGTTGCCACACGTTTATTATTAATCATAATGAAATCTGCACTTAGCGATCCATATCTCGTCCTTTTTGACTTGATATATTAACCTGTGCTCTCCGTCAATTCTGCGAGACCAGAATCCTTTATACTTAAATTTCAGTGGCTCTGGTTTTCCAATACCGGAATAGGGGCTTCTGGAAATATCTCTCAATAGCTCATTAATTCTTTTCAAGGTTTTCTTATCGGTCTTCTGCCAATAGAGATAGTCTTCCCAGGACTCATCAACGAATATGTATTTCATTGTTCGAGCAGGTCTTTTTGAAATGCCTTTTTACTTTTCAATTTTTCTAAAGCAGAATCCAGTCGTTTCTCATTAGTTTTTGATGAAAGTTCATGCTGGGTTGCAACCAATGAATTATATTCATCAATAGACATGATAACCACGCCTGTATCTTTACCTCTATTGATTATCAGGGTTTCAAAATTTCGGGTAACGTTATCAAGATATTTCTTGATATCTTTTCTGAAATCTGATATTGTTGTTGTTATCATGGCATCAATTTATTAGTACATATAGAAGTACAAATATATGTACATTATTTCAAGTTTCCAATTTTCCCCGGATATTCTTAACTGTGTGGTAACTTGTTTATAAGCGTAACATCAAGGTATACGTATTTCCCCGTAAACTTTCATCAATGTTTAAAAGATTGTCTGCCTGTAAAAAACAGGCCTATACAATAATAACTGCCCTGGTTGGTCAGACCAGTATTGGCTTCCGGGTCCAGTGAAGGGTCTTCAGAAAAGAGGACTCCTATTTTCAGTTTTATACGAAAAACTGATTTCGCAGTGTGGCGGCGGAACATTTGCTTATTAAAAGTGATGATTCGAAATATTAATACTCGGGCATAACAATTCCCTGCGTGATTCAATTCTCCCCGGACCTGATCACGTGGCAGGGGTCAGATTCTGTTTCGCCGGAATAGATTGTTCACAACTTTCCGGTTCAGAAGGAACAAGGTCTGTTACAGTTGCTGACAATTTTCAGATCACCATACTTCCCGCAGGAGACAATGTTGTATCCCGGCTGGTGGAATCTGCTCCAGATAGCAGCTGCCCGGGTGAAGGGTTGAGCCGGGGCCCGGGCCCCGGGTTCAGATGGAGGATGAATGCCGACGGGCTGTAAAAGGCAGTGTGCAAGCCTCATGATCAGAAAAAATAATAAATATTTCGGACCGGGCAATATCTTGACAAACAATATTGTATTGCCAGTTTACGTGTTAATAACGGAGATTAAGGAAAAATTAAATCTATCAGGAGTGATATAAAAAATGCAACAAAATTCGCGGATTGCAGTTATAATAGGTACCTGTAAAATAAAAAGGCGGTCCCCGTCATATGTTAGTCAAATATACATTCGTCAAAATATGGACCCAGAAAGGGTCGGCGAGGTAGGGGACCGCCCATTTCAAAATTAACAAATATTTTAATCCAAACGGTATTATTTATTAACAGTTACTCTTTTTTTTTGAGTAGCTGTCGTTTCGGTGGTTTTCCGGGGCCTGTCAGGCATTGGGAGAGTGATCAGTTACCTGTGTCAGGCTGATCAGAGAAGCGTGGGATGGTGCGTTTTTCCGGAAAAGAAGATCCGGGAGTTGGCATGCGTGACAAGGTAAATTATCTGCTGACACAGACTGTTGATCTTTTTTTCATGCCGGGCATTACAAATTGTGCGCTGACACAGAGTGAGGATTTTTAAATTGTCTCTTATATAATATAAGGTATATAATAAAAGCAGGTTTTTTCTCGTTTTTTCTCTTCACAAAAAAAGTGCAAAAAAAAGTATGAAAGGCTTGTTTTATTGAAAAAGCTCCATATCTTTGCACCCGCTTTTGAAGAAAAGCACGTTCCCTGAAAGAGTGATTTGGCAAGGCTGACTTAAGATTAATGATCTGAGATGGTCAGGAGAGTTAGAAAAAAAATTTTGGAAAAAGTTTGGTGGAGAAGATTGGGAATAGTATCTTTGTCGTCCCTTGCCTTCAAAAATTGGACAGGGAAAAGTTCTTTGAATTAATGATGAAGTAGTAGCACACAGGCGGGAGAGATCTCGCCAAAGACCTAGCGATTTCGATTGAGTTTTTGAAGAGACCGGATTGATCTTCAAAGGATATTTAAGAAATAAATAATACAATGAAGAGTTTGATCCTGGCTCAGGATGAACGCTAGCGGGAGGCTTAACACATGCAAGTCGAGGGGCAGCATAGGGTAGCAATACTCTGATGGCGACCGGCAAACGGGTGAGTAACGCGTATGCAACCTACCCTGTACAGGGGGATAACCCGGAGAAATTCGGACTAATATCCCGTAATAATATCCGGAGGCATCTTTGGATATTTAAAGTTCCGACGGTACGGGATGGGCATGCGTAACATTAGCTGGTTGGTAAGGTAACGGCTTACCAAGGCTATGATGTTTAGGGGTCCTGAGAGGGTGGTCCCCCACACTGGTACTGAGACACGGACCAGACTCCTACGGGAGGCAGCAGTGAGGAATATTGGTCAATGGGCGCAAGCCTGAACCAGCCATCCCGCGTGCAGGAAGACGGCCCTATGGGTTGTAAACTGCTTTTCCAGGGAGAGAAACTTACGCACGTGTTGCGTGACTGACGGTACCCTGGGAATAAGCATCGGCTAACTCCGTGCCAGCAGCCGCGGTAATACGGAGGATGCAAGCGTTATCCGGATTCATTGGGTTTAAAGGGTGCGTAGGCGGGCTATTAAGTCAGTGGTGAAATCCTGCAGCTTAACTGCAGAACTGCCGTTGATACTGATAGTCTTGAGTTTGGTTAAGGTAGGCGGAATGTGTAATGTAGCGGTGAAATGCTTAGATATTACACAGAACACCAATTGCGTAGGCAGCTTACTGAGCCGACACTGACGCTGAGGCACGAAAGCGTGGGGATCAAACAGGATTAGATACCCTGGTAGTCCACGCCGTAAACGATGATTACTCGCTGTTGGCGATACACTGTCAGCGGCTAAGCAAAAGCAATAAGTAATCCACCTGGGGAGTACGGCCGCAAGGTTGAAACTCAAAGGAATTGACGGGGGCCCGCACAAGCGGAGGAACATGTGGTTTAATTCGATGATACGCGAGGAACCTTACCTGGGCTTAAATGTAGAGTGCATTTTCTAGAGATAGAAATTCCCTTCGGGGCTTTCTGCAAGGTGCTGCATGGTTGTCGTCAGCTCGTGCCGTGAGGTGTCGGGTTAAGTCCCATAACGAGCGCAACCCTTATCGTTAGTTGCCAGCTGGTAAAGCAGGGGACTCTAGCGAAACTGCCACCGTAAGGTGAGAGGAAGGTGGGGATGACGTCAAATCAGCACGGCCCTTATGTCCAGGGCTACACACGTGTTACAATGGCCGGTACAGAGGGCTGCTACCTGGTGACAGGATGCTAATCTCGAAAACCGGTCTCAGTTCGGATCGAAGTCTGCAACTCGACTTCGTGAAGCCGGATTCGCTAGTAATCGCGCATCAGCAACGGCGCGGTGAATACGTTCCCGGGCCTTGTACACACCGCCCGTCAAGCCATGGAAGCTGGGGGTGCCTGAAGTCCGTAACCGCAAGGAGCGGCCTAGGGTAAAACTAGTGACTGGGGCTAAGTCGTAACAAGGTAGCCGTACCGGAAGGTGCGGCTGGAACACCTCCTTTCTGGAGATGATCAAAACGGTAAAATCAATTCTGCCTGTGACTACTTCATTATAAAATATTGTGCCCTCAACAGCTTTGGCAAAGGAGGGCAATGCCGAAGAAGCAGAAATGGAATAGGAGAAAACCAGTTTCCCCACTGCTTCAGAGGTTAAAAGTTCTTTGACATGCTGGTTTTTGAGAAGATATCAAATCTGATATTTTTTTAAATAGTAAGATTAATAAGAGATTACTCAAGAAAGTAATTAAGAGCAAACGGCGGATGCCTTGGCTCTCAGAGGCGATGAAGGACGTGACAAGCTGCGAAAAGCTGCGGGGAGGAGCAAATATCCGTTATATCCGCAGATATCCGAATGGGGCAACCTTCCAGGTTGAAGACCTGGAGTCCCGGTGCAAACCGGGAAGCGAACCCGGAGAACTGAAACATCTAAGTACCCGGAGGAAGAGAAAACAAAAGTGATTCCCGGAGTAGTGGCGATCGAAATGGGAATAGCCCAAACCGGCAATGTTTAGGCATGGCCGGGGTTGTAGGACCGGCACCATTATTATAAATATCAACGGAAACTACCTGGAAAGGCAGGGCATAGAAGGTGATACCCCTGTACCGGAAAGTATTTATAATATAGCTGGTATCCTGAGTAGGGCGGGACACGTGAAATCCTGTCTGAATCCGCGGGGACCATCCCGCAAGGCTAAATACTCCTGAGAGACCGATAGTGGACTAGTACCGTGAGGGAAAGGTGAAAAGCACCCCGAACAGGGGAGTGAAATAGTACCTGAAACCGTTTGCTTACAAATCGGTCGGAGCCTTGTCGCAAGACAGGGTGACGGCGTGCCTTTTGCATAATGAGCCTACGAGTTATCCTTACTAGCGAGGTTAAGACTTTAAGAGTCGGAGCCGAAGCGAAAGCGAGTCTGAACAGGGCGTATAGTTAGTAGGGGTAGACGCGAAACTTTGTGATCTATCCTTGGTCAGGCTGAAGTTCCGGTAACACGGGATGGAGGGCCGAACCAGTAAACGTTGAAAAGTTTTTGGATGAACTGAGGATAGGGGTGAAAGGCCAATCAAACTGAGAAATAGCTCGTACTCCCCGAAATGCATTTAGGTGCAGCCTTGAGTCGAGTTTTGCAGAGGTAGAGCTACTGATAAGGCTAGAGGGCTTCATCGCCTATCAAACCTTGATAAACTCCGAATGCTGCAAAATAATGACCAGGAGTGAGGCTATGGGTGCTAAGATCCATGGCCAAAAGGGAAATAGCCCAGACCATCAGCTAAGGTCCCCAAGTATATGTTAAGTTGGAAAAACGAAGTGCGACTGCCCAGACAGCTAGGATGTTGGCTTGGAAGCAGCCATTCATTTAAAGAGTGCGTAACAGCTCACTAGTCGAGCGGTTGTGCGTGGATAATAATCGGGCATAAACATATCACCGAAGCTGTGGATTCGTCGTAAGACGGATGGTAGGGGAGCATTCCAGTCCTGCGTTGAAGGTGTACTGTAAAGTATGCTGGAGCGTCTGGAAAAGAAAATGTAGGCATAAGTAACGATAAGGCAGGTGAGAAACCTGCCCACCGAAAGACTAAGGTTTCCTGATCAACGTTAATCGGATCAGGGTTAGTCGGGACCTAAGGGTAAGCCGAAAGGCGATCTCGATGGACAATTGGTAAATATTCCAATACCACCGCATGTTGCGATGGGGTGACGAAGTAGTGAAAGAACCGCCTGGTGACGGACATCCAGGTTAAAGGGTGTAGTTATATACATGGGTTAACAGCTTGTGTATGATGAACCTGATAGTACCGTGAGGCTTCGGCTGAGCGGATAGTGTTCCTAATCAGACTTCCAAGAAAATCCTCTAAGCTTCAGACATGTGGTGCCCGTACCACAAACCGACACAGGTAGTCGAGGAGAGAATCCTAAGGTGCTCGAGTGATCCGTGGCTAAGGAACTAGGCAAATTGAACCTGTAACTTCGGGATAAAGGTTCCCCTGTTTATCAATGGGGGCGCAGAGAAATGGCCCTGGCGACTGTTTAACAAAAACACAAGGCTTTGCGAAATTGAAAGATGAAGTATAAGGCCTGACACCTGCCCGGTGCCGGAAGGTTAAGAGGGGGAGTCATTCTCAGCAATGGGAAGAAGCTCTGAATCGAAGCCCCGGTAAACGGCGGCCGTAACTATAACGGTCCTAAGGTAGCGAAATTCCTTGTCGGGTAAGTTCCGACCTGCACGAATGGTGTAACGATCTGGGCACTGTCTCAGCCACGAGCTCGGTGAAATTGTAGTTCCGGTGAAGATGCCGGATACCCGCAACGGGACGGAAAGACCCCGTGAACCTTTACTATAGCTTAACATTGATTTTGGGTAAGTGATGTGTAGGATAGGTCGGAGACTGTGAACCGGTTTCGCCAGGAATCGGGGAGTCAACGTTGAAATACGACCCTTCATTTACCTGGAATCTAATCCGTCAACCGACGGAGACATTGTTTGGTGGGTAGTTTGACTGGGGTGGTCGCCTCCAAAAAAGTAACGGAGGCTCCTCAAGGTGCCCTCAGCACGATTGGTAACCGTGCGGAGAGTGTAATGGCACAAGGGCGCTTGACTGTGAGACTGACAAGTCGATCAGGTACGAAAGTAGAGCATAGTGATCCGGTGGTTCCGTATGGAAGGGCCATCGCTCAAAGGATAAAAGGTACTCCGGGGATAACAGGCTGATCGCCGCCAAGAGCTCATATCGACGCGGCGGTTTGGCACCTCGATGTCGGCTCGTCACATCCTGGGGCTGAAGAAGGTCCCAAGGGTTCGGCTGTTCGCCGATTAAAGTGGCACGCGAGCTGGGTTCAGAACGTCGTGAGACAGTTCGGTCCCTATCTGTTGTGGGCGCTGGAGATTTGAGAGAAACTGATACTAGTACGAGAGGACCGTGTTGGACAGACCGCTAGTGTACCTGTTGTGGCGCCAGCTGCATCGCAGGGTAGCTATGTTTGGAACAGATAAGCACTGAAAGCATCTAAGTGCGAAGCTCGTCTCAAGATGAGATCTCCCTTAAGGGTCGTTGTAGACTACGACGTTGATAGGCTGCAGGTGTAAAGGTGGCAACATCAAAGCTGAGCAGTACTAATTACCCGTGAGCTTTCTGAGAAATATCTTATTATTCTTACAACAACCGGCATGTCACGATATTGAAAGTCTTAAGGTGGCTATAGCGGAGGGGCTCCACCTCTTCCCATTCCGAACAGAGAAGTTAAGCCCTCCTGCGCCGATGGTACTGCAGAGCAAAATGTGGGAGAGTAGGTCGCTGCCGACTTTAAAACCAAAACCCCGCTCCGTCAAATGACGGACGGGGTTTTTTTGTAAATATACCCCGGCGGCACTCTCTTTTCTCTGCCGGCCTGTTATAACCAACTGTCTAACTTCTTACTACCATACTGCTGAACGATGTCCGGAACATCGCAGGCCATCATTGCCTTATATACATCGCTCATACCCCCCGGTGGAACTCCGGAGGCAAGAGGTCTGAAGATCAGTGGTTCTCTGGGAGTCGAATGTCTGAAGGTCAAAAGAAACACCTGCGCTGTGCCAGGTGGGTTCACTGCCAGATTCAACCCTGCTCAGGTGGAAGTACCAATTTCAGGTAAACGTAATGAATCTGAACCTTGTCAGGAAAATATTTAATTTTATGAAATCGGTTGCATTTTGTAAATCGTTTATTATATTTACAATGTTATAGACTATTTCCCAGGGAAAGAGTTTAAGGATTTTGCCTGGAATATGGCAATAATAAGGATTGTGAAGGGGTTTGCTCCGGATCTGTCACTGTGGTAAGTAAGATGTTGTGATAAACAGACCTTAATATTAATACATCAGAAAAACTACCAGCATGCAAGCAGATGATAATACCTCGTAAATCAGAGAGCCTCCTGCCTGAATTATCATGGAGGAGGCTTAATCAACTTCAACCCTCATATAAACCAGGATTTTTAACCTTGTAAACCAAAGTCTTATGATCAAAAAAACCCAACACCCAGGTATTCTGTTAAAGAAATACTTCGGAAAACTTCTTATGGGCTTTGCGCTCATGACAATGCTGATGCCTGCCGGCACAGGTACTGCATCAGCCTCCGGATTACTGCCTGACGGTCTCTCTTCAATGCAGCAGCGTGTCATAACCGGCACTGTTGCGGAGAGTGACGGAACTCCTTTGCCTGCAGTCAGTGTCAGGGAGAAAGGTACAACAAACGGGGCTCTGACGGATGCTCAGGGAATGTATCAGATTACTGTTACAACCCCGAACCCGGTACTGGTCTTCTCTTTTGTGGGCTATATCTCCCAGGAGATAAGTGTCGGCTCACAGAACGTGATAAACGTTCAGCTCAGTTCTGATGAGATAGGTCTCGATGAAATTGTTGTAATTGGTTACGGTACGGTAAAAAAGCGTGATCTGACGGGCTCAGTAGCCTCCATCGGCGGTGAGGTGATGCGTGACGTGCCTGCCCCGAACATCTCCCAGGCTCTGCAGGGAAGGATATCAGGCGTTGACATGTCACAGACCTCCACCAAGCCGGGAGCTGCAATGCAGATCCGTATCCGTGGCACCCGCTCACTGAATGCCAGCAATGATCCCCTGGTTGTGATTGACGGTATACCCTTTGCAGGTTCTATCGGAGATATAAATCCGGGCTACATCAAAAGCATAGATGTACTTAAGGATGCATCTGCAACCGCAATTTATGGTTCCCGTGGTGCAAACGGCGTCATACTGATAACAACCAACCAGGGTTATGCGGGCCAGAAAGCGCAGGTGAGCTATAACAGCTACGTGGGACTTAAAGATGTTTTCGCCGAATACCCGATGATGAGCGGACCTGAATTTGTTGCCCTGCGTGCCGCCCGTGGTCAATATACCAATGGAGTTGATGAATCAGATAACCAGGATACCAACTGGCAGGACCTCTTCTACAGGACAGGTATTGTTATGAATCATGACCTGGGAGTTACCGGCGGTACTGCACATGGCAACTATAACTTCTCCGTCGGCTACTACAAGGATCAGGCGGTCATTCCAGGTCAGGACTACACACGTTTTTCGATGCGTGGAACTCTTGATCAGCAGGTTGGAAAGCTGTTCCGCTTCGGTTTTATTACCAACAACAACTACTCAATCAACGATGGGAACAACATGGGTCTCTACGGAGTGCTCAGCCTGTCGCCGATTGCAAATCCTTATGAAGCCGACGGCTCCTGGAAAAGAGTGATTAAGATGCCGCTTGATGATCAGTGGACATATTCGAGGGAGATAATTGAGGGCCTCGGAGATACATGGATTGACAGGAGCAAGGCATACGGTTCTTACAATACACTCTTTGGCGAGCTGGCCATTCCGGGTATTCAGGGGCTGAAATACAGGATCAACCTCGGAGGAAACTTCCGTATGAGCAATGGTGGAAGCTATACGGGCGAGGGTGTGTTTTCAAACAATGCAACCACTCCTTCAACCGCATATGTTTCCAATTCACTTACAACAAACTGGGCAGTTGAGAACCTGCTTACCTATGAACGTACCTTCGCCGGAAGGCATCAGGTTAATGCCGTTGCAATGTACTCTGCAGAGCAGACAATGTATAACCGTTCACAAATGTCTGCCAGGAGTATTCCGGCTGATGCTTTCCAGTATTTCAATCTCGGTCATGCTGCCGGAGAGAAGACAATTGACCCGAACGGCCAGGATTACCAGGTTAGCGGGCTCATGTCATGGATGGGCCGGGCAATATATTCATATGACAACAGGTACATGCTGACAGCCACTCTTCGTGCTGACGCATCATCACGGCTTGCTCCGGGGCGCAAGTGGCATACATATCCTGCAATATCAGCCGGATGGAATATCAAGAATGAGTCGTTCATGCAGAATGTTACGGCAATTGATATGCTCAAGCTACGTTTCGGGTATGGACAGACTTCAAACCAGTCTATTAATCCTTATCAGACCCTTGGCCGCCTTTCTACCAGGCCATACAATTTCGGTTCAGTTTTTTCAACGGGATACTATGTGTCACAGTTGCCCAACTCCAATCTTGGATGGGAATTCTCAATCACCTGGAACTACGGGCTTGACATATCTCTGCTGAAAAACAGGATATCAGCCACAATAGAGTATTATGTAACAAATACAAAGGATATCCTGCTCAGCGTAAACCTGCCTCCCACATCCGGTGTAAGCAGCTACATGGCCAACATCGGTGAAACACAGAACAAGGGTATTGAATTTTCGGTTGACGGTGTGATTATTGATTCGCCAGGAGGCTTTACCTGGGAAGCCGGATTCAATTTGTATGCAAACCGCAATAAGCTGGTTGCACTGGCTTCAGGCCAGGAAAGGGATGAAGGCAACGCCTGGTTTGTAGGCCATCCGATCGATGTGATCTATGATTATGAGAAGATCGGGCTGTGGCAGGAAGGTGATCCATATCTTGACATCCTTGAGCCGGGCGGCAATGTCGGGATGATTAAGGTCAAGTATACAGGTGAATATAACAGTGACGGAACTCCTGTCAGGCAGATCGGGCCTGATGACCGTCAGATTACAAGTCTGGAACCAAACTTCATGGGAGGCTTTAATACACGACTCTCCTACAAGGGATTGGATCTGACAGCTGTTGGTGTATTCAAGAACGGTGGCAAACTCATCAGTACTCTCTACGATGCATCAGGATATCTCAACCTGATGACAGGCCGCAGGGGCAACGTAAAGGTTGATTACTGGACACCGACAAACACTGATGCAAAGTATCCCAACCCTGCAGGTGTACTCAGCGGTGATAACCCGAAGTATGGCAATACACTTGGCCTGTTTGACGGATCGTATCTCAAGATACGTACCGTTACTCTCGGTTATAATCTTGCAAATACGAGTCTGATCAGGAATGCCGGTATTGACAGGATGCGTCTTTACGTAACTGTCCAGAATCCTCTGGTTATGTTCTCACCATACCATAAGGAGTCGGGGATGGACCCCGAGACAAACTCCTATGCTAATGAAAATGCTGCCACTACCGGTGCGTACCAGCGCCGTCTGCTGACCATAGGTACCAATACTCCATCGACACGCAACTACATGATCGGTATAGATTTGACATTCTAAAAAGGAAAAATGATGAAAAGCACTTATATAAAAACTGTTATTGGAACTGTCATCATGACACTATTCCTGGCTGCATGCTCTGATATTCTGGAAGAGCAGCCCCGCAGTATCTATGAGCCAGGGTTTTTCAAAACCGAAAAGGGTGTTCAGGGCGGACTGACTGCCATGTATGCGCACCTCAGGTACATATACGGACAGGCTTATTACTACAATGCCTGTCAGACCGGTACCGATGAAGCCACCTATGCCCAGAGTGCTGACGGCAACTTCAAGGATCATGACCTCTCGGGTGTTGGATCTCTTACCCCTACTTCAAGCAGGTCAGATGTACTCTGGGGAACGGCATTCTCCAATATAAACACCGCCAGCGGAGTGATTGAGAATGCTGCAGCTGTTGGTGTTTCTGACGCTCTGATAGCCGAAGCAAGATTCTTCCGTGCCTTCGACTATTTCCTCCTGGTGCAGACTTTCGGAGGTGTGCCGCTTGACCTTGGCTCGGGTGAACTCATGTTCAATACCACTCCTGTCAGGGTATCCGTTCGCAACACCGTACCGGAGGTTTACACAAAGGCAATATTCCCTGATTTTATCAAGGCTGTGAATGATCTGCCGGAAACTCCCCGTGTTCCGGGAGCCGTGACAAAGACCGTGGCACGCCTGCATCTGGCAAAGGCATACCTTACCTACGGATGGTGGCTTGAGAATCCAAACAGTATTCCGACTTATCCTGCGGCTGACAGGGTTGATCCTGACGGGCATAATGCACAGTGGTATTTCCAGCAGGCATATGATATTGCAGTAACCGCAATAAAGAATCCTGGTCCTTACGGCTTAATGGAGACATTCTATGATGTTAACCTTGCTCAGAATGACCGTAACAAGGAGATACTTCTCTGGGCTGACCATACCCAGGAAAGTGAATTCTACAACGGAGGAAGTCTGACTTATGGGAGCGGCGGGGCTCCGGACAACTTTGCCGGATGGATGATGACCTGGAACTACACAGTCATAAGAAGTTCAGGAGTAAGCTCGGTTCAGCGTGAGGCTGAACAGCATCTGGGCCGTCCATGGACCCGCATGTGCCCGACGATTGGTGTAATTGAGAATACATTTGCCGATAAGGTCAATGACTCACGGTATGACGGTACGTTCACAACTGTTTACCGTGGCAACTGGCCCAAAGGCGGAGTCACCGCCCCTTCACTTGTGAATGCCAACGGCATGTCGGTAGTTCCGGGTGACGCAATTCTGACCTTCCTGAATGATAACGATCCGGGAGTAGTCTATGACGTTGCAAATGCCAACATCGGAGCCGGTGTGCTGCCTGGCAGAGCTGACTTCGTAATTGCCCCGCGCGGCATCAGCAGAGTGGTCTATCCCGGCCTTTGGAAGCTTGGTCCATACCGCACGGATAACGGCAACGGACTGGGGCAGCCCAATGCCGGCTCAACCCGTCCGTACAACATTGCAAAGTTCTCTGAACTATACCTGGTGGCAGCAGAGGCAGCTGTCAAGGGTGCAACAACCGGGGCCGGAATGACAGCATATGACCTGGTTAACGTGCTTCGCGCGCGCGCTGGCATATGGCGCTGGGATAACAACGGAAACATAGCCAAAACAGCGGATAACAGTGCCGAAATGGTGGCAGCCACTCCTGCAACAATTACTGTTGATTATATTCTCGGTGAAAGATCACGGGAGTTTTATGGCGAAGGCTACCGCTGGTTTGACCTCGTCCGTACACAGACATGGGCTTCCAAGGCGGCTACCTATGAAATCTGCGGCGCAAGCTACGGTGACCATACTCCGGTAACCTTTACCCGTACCATCGAGCCAAAACATTATCTGAGACCTATACCCCAGGGTCAGATTGATGGAATGGAAATGACAGCTGAGGAAAAGGCTGCCTATCAGAATCCCGGATATTGATCATCCGTGATGTTTTTGACATACAGCATTGAAAAACCAACGACTGTTTCTATTTGAATATATGGTTAGAGTTTTAGATTAGGGTTGGTTCAGGTTAAAGTGTCCGTGGTTTTGTCCACGGACACTTTTTACCTGTTTTTCTTGTTTCTTTGTAAAAGCCTGCCACCAGGGCAGTCAAGGTTTATTGTAATGATTCCTGAGATGACTGAGATACTTGAGAGAATCTCAACCTGTGTTGAATTAGGCAAGGTTGATATCAAATCACCCTATCCTCCCGCAATGAAGGGACAGGAGGGTGCCTTTGAGCTTACAAGGCTTGCCCTTGATGAGGGAGTGAGCCCGGGAGACATACTCGAGAAAGCGCTGATTCCGGCAATGTCAAGGGTTGGGCAGAAGTTTTCAAGAAATGAGATATTCGTGCCTCAGATGCTTATGGCAGCCAAGGCTATGAGCAGCTCAATGACCCATATCAAACCCTTTTACCTCTCGGGAGAGACAAAAAGGAGAGGCACCTTCATAATTGGTACCGTCAAGGGCGACCTTCATGACATAGGCAAGAACCTGGTCTCAATGATGATAGAAGGATCGGGCTGGGAGATTGTCGATCTGGGGGTTGATGTCAGCACGGAGAAATTCATCGAAGCTGTTGAGAAGCATCCGGGCTCCGTGGTCGGACTCTCTGCCCTTCTGACAACAACCATGGAAAACATGCGCAAAAGTGTGGAGGTCCTGAAAAACAGATTCCCTGCCATGAAAATCCTTGTCGGGGGGGCGCCGGTCACGGAGGAGTTCTGCAGAAAGATCGGAGCCGATTTTTACTCTCCTGATCCCCAGGGAGCAGTTGAATATCTCAGAACCCTGACCTGAATCAAATAATTATTTGTTATTTCGCTTTGCAGTGTACGGAACCAATACGGTGACGATGCACCGGAATTGTTTTCTGGCAATAGTTGCCGGGCATATACATATAATCTTGATAATCAGACAATGAAGACAATTCTGAAGGGAACGTCAAAAGAGGTGGTAATTGATACCGAAGGTCCGGTAGTGATTATCGGAGAATGCATCAATCCGACAAGGCGGAAGAAACTGGCATCAACGCTTCAGGCAAATGATTTCAGCTATATGCTGGAGCTTGCAAAGTCACAGATTGATGCCATGGCAGATGTCCTTGACGTAAATGTCGGCTTTCCGGGAGTTGTTGATGAGGAATTATTGCCACGGGCGGTTATTGAACTGCAGGAGCGCTTTGACATACCTCTGTGTCTTGACTCACCCAATCCGAAAGCCATCGAGGCTGCTCTGAAGGTAGCCAGGGGCAAGTGCCTGATAAATTCTGTTAATGCAGAGGAAGCCTCCCTGCAGAGACTGCTTCCGGTGGCCCGGGAATACGGGGCAGCGATAATAGGACTGGTGCTTGATGATGATGGCATAACCCATGATCCGGAGAAGCGACTGAGGATTGCCGAAAAGATAATTGAGAGGGCGGTCAGATCAGGAATTAAAGAGGAGGATGTGATCATTGACCCGATGGCGATGGCTGTCAGCGCTGACCCCAACGCCTGCAGGGCTACCCTTGAGACCATCAGACTGGTTCATGACAGGCTTGGACACAACATAACACAGGGAGCCAGTAATATCTCATTCGGACTGCCTAACCGCGAGAACATCAATAACGCCTACATGGCCATGTCAATCATGTACGGCCTCACATGCCCCATTGCCAATCCTGAGAAGATAACAGGGCTGGTAAGAGCTGCTGATCTGGTACTCGGGAGAGATGACTATGCGATCAGGTTCATAGAACACTTCCAGTTGACACAACTGCCCTGATGAGGTTAAGCTACAGATACAGTGAACTTCTGCCCTCTGTAGACGCCCTGGCCGGGGTCATGGGATACCTGCCCGGCACCGCACCTGAGCCGGTAACAGATCTCATTGCCGGGCTGTCTGAGGAGCTTATGACTACAGGAGAGGCCAGGGCAGAGTACACCATCTTCGATCATGTCAAACTTGACCCGCTCAGTAAAACTGTTGAGGTTGAGGGCGTTGTTTTTCATGTTAAGCCAATTGTCTTCAGCCAGATAAAGAATGCCGAGAGTGTTGCACTCTTCATATGCACCGCCGGCAGTGAAGTGGATGAACTCAGCCGGAAAAGCATGAAGGAGGGTGATCTTCTGCGTGGTTATGTTTATGATGTGATAGGATCAGAGGTGGCGGAGGGAGCCGCCGACAGGATGCAGGAGAGTATGAAAACCGCTGTAGCATCATCAGGTATGAGCATTACCAACCGCTTCAGCCCGGGTTACTGCGGATGGGATGTGGCTGAACAGCATAAACTCTTCACTTTCTTCAGGGAGAACTATTGCGGCATCACCCTCACCGACTCTGCCCTCATGAATCCTGTGAAGTCAGTCAGCGGGATGATCGGTATCGGGAGCAGGGTGAAGTATTCACCTTACCGGTGCCATCAGTGCGATGACAAAAACTGCATCTACCGGGGTAAGAAAAACCGGTAGAGGCCGGCAGTTTCCGGTCAGCCGTTGCCCCCCGGCCTGCTATCCGGAATCGGTGCTGCGTGCAGGTCGCTGACTCCCTGACCTGTTATCAGGTGTCAGTGCTGAGTGCAGGCCGCTGCCCCCCTGATCTGACCTGCTACCAGCCATCGGTACGGAACGGTGCTGCAGGCAACCCTTCCCTGTTATAGAGATTTGCTCCTTCAGGGTTATCAGCCCAGGCATACCTTACGGCTACCGGTCTCTTCACTTTTCTTGCCCTTACAATCACCCTGTCGCCTTTTATCCTTGCTTTCGCCCATACGAACTGCATATCCTCGCCGGCGATGGCGAAATGCCCCGGTCTTTTACCGTTACGAACCGTCAGTCCCGATCCTGTATTGTCAAACGAAATGATGATTCTCCGGCCCCTGACTCTCATTGACTTGTATGTAGGGCCTGAAGCTACCACCTCTGAATCACCGTATGCTACTTTCCTGGCAATCAGGGCCAGCCTATGTCCCACGTCCTTCTTGTTAAGCGGATGGATGTCATTCCATTCTCCTATGTCATATGTGACCGCCATTCCCGTTGCCGGCAGTTCAAGCGCCTCTGTCTGTGCCTCCCTGAAGAGCGCCCAGCCGCTGTCATAGGGAGTCTCCCTTGATTCCATGAAGTTTGGCAGCTGGACCACCAGGAACGGCACATCGCCCTGGCCGAGGCTGTTCCTCCAGTTCCGGATCATTGCCGGCAGGAGGCTCCTGTACTCTTCAGGTCTTCCTGTGTTGGACTCGCCCTGGTACCACAGGATGCCTTTGATGCTGTAATTCAACAGCGGAGCCAGCATAGCGTTATAAAGCCCTGCCGGCTTATAACCAAAAAATGTCTGTCCTCTCAGCGGTGGCAGAACAGCCCCTACCTTGTATTTCCACTCACCCTCGAGGCTGGTTTTGAAGTCACCGGCCGTCAGTTCATAAGTCTTGTCAGGGACGAAGCCGGCATCACCGATATTGCTTATTAATCTCACCGTCAGAATGTTTTTCCCCTCTTTCACTATACCTGCCGGTACTGTGTACCATCTCGGAGGATATTGGTAGGATACTGTCCCGATAAATGTGCCGTTCAGAAATGCAGAATCCGCATCCACGATACGCCCAAGGTTGACCGTTCCCGGCTGGCCGGCTGCAGATGCAGGTATGTCAATCTCTTTTCTGAACCATACCACGCCGTTGATCCCTTTCAGAGGTGTTGCCGAAAAGAATCCCGGCACAGTAAAACTGCTCCAGTCATCACTATCAGGGTCGATATCGCTCCATCTCAGACCCCCAGCCCTGTATGCCAGGTCTTCCTTCTGAAGATTGCTGTACCAATCAGCAATCCGCCGCCGGTCTTCCTTTTCTATATTGCTTATATAGGACTCTTCTTTCAGTTTCCGGAGTTCAGCATAGTGTTCAGGAAATGCCTCAAGGCTCTCTTCGCTTATCCATGCTTCTGCCGGCGAGCCTCCGAAGGCTGATAGCAGAATTCCTACCGGTACCCCGCAGGTTTGCTTTATCTCTCTGGCAAAGAACCATGCTGCGGAGGAAAAATCAAGGACCGTCTCCGGGTTGGCAGCTCTCCATTCGCCTCCCGGCAGGTCACTCTCCGGCCCTGTGAAAACAAATCTCTTTGGCACTGTAAACGACCTGATCGAGTTGTTCTCTGCCGCTGCAATCTCGGCCTCGTAGAGTGGCCTTACGCGTCTGACCGGCAGTTCCATGTTCGACTGCCCGGAGCACAGCCATACATCGCCAATCAAAATATTGCTGACAGTCAGCTTGTTGCTTGCCACAATGGTCATTGTATGAGGCCCTCCGGCCTGCATTGGCGGCAGCGTTACCATCCATTCACCGGAAGAATCAGTGGTGTTTGTGTATTGTTTACCTGCAAATTCTACTGTAACCTTTTCTCCGGGTGCAGCCCAGCCCCATATCTTCAGTTCAGTATCGCGCTGCAGCACCATGCCGTCGCTTATCAGCCGTGGCAACCGCACCTGGCTGTTCAGTGGAATGGTGATGAGACTTGCAAACAGTATTGCGGAAAGGATATCAAGTTTTGTTTTCATAATAATATGAGACGTTTGAGTTTGCTGTTATACAATGCTTTATGCCCTGCGGGGCGATATCATGAATCTTGTCTTTCTTTTACATTTCTACATGTCGTGGCGGGTTATAATTGCCAACATCATTGCCCTAACTGCAGTCCGGTTCTTTCACTAAAATGAGCCGCCGGGTCATGTTTTCACGTCTGCTCCTCTGCTGCCTTTTGCTTCCGGTCCCTCTCACCTGCAATAGCTCTCCGGCGGGCCAAGGTATGATGATCTGAGACCGCCGGTGTTTACCACAACCTTTTCCAGTACCATTCCCGGGTCAATCATCCACACCTTCAGGGTATGGTAGCCGGGCCCGGCTACCATGATTTTGCCCTTTACGTAGCGGATGCTGTTGCGGACTGTCTCTTCCCATTCCCTGTTGAAATTCTCGGCGTTGAATCCCGCGGGGACAACCGTTATCAGTTGCGGTTCGCTGTCATCAACTGACAGCCCTATTCTGAAGTTCCTGTCAGGCAAAAAGTTGAGTGAAGGAGCCATATAGAGCACTGTTTCAAACTCGCCGGCAGAGAAGAAGTATATCCTGTACTCCAGCACAGGTGAGTCTTTGCCGGGCACTGCAGGAGGCGCATCCGTAAATGCCCGGGCACGCATGCCCGAGCCTGTCCTGCCGTAATCCTCAATCTGCTCCCAGCCTCTCTCACCGCTGTCATGTCTGCCGGTATAGCTGACTGCCTCCATTGATACGTAGCCGTCAGCCTCAACGAATCCCTCAACAGTCTCAGGATCGGGCTCCTCCGGCCGGAAGGCAGTAATACCTATTTTAAATTCACTCCTTTCAGCAGCGACGGTTACTGTTCCGTTGTGCTGCCCGTAAGGAAGTTCCGGCCAGTTGATGGAGACGTCAACTCTTTCCTGGTCAGTGACGGTGCCATGGCTGCTGCTGAGGATGATCCAGGGGTGATCAGCGGAAGCGGTGTAAACGAACGGCTGGTCTCCCCTGTTGAAGATTTCAAAATATCTTGTCTGTTTGTTGAAAACATCAAACGGGGGCAGGAGGGGAGTTGTCGCTGATCCCGGCCATGCTTCCGCAGAACCCTCCGCCGTTATGGCAGGTAATGCTCCTTGGGCGGGGACCGGCCGTTCAAGCCTTATATGTCTGAGGCTGTTCACAGGCGGATCATTCCAGGCGATATATCCCAGGTGGGCCTGGTCCATAAAGTGTTTCCACCTGCCGCCTGCATAAACACGGTTATAGTATCCCATCAGGGCAGTGTCGGCAGCAAAGAGCTGCTCTGTGCGGTCAGCCATCTTCCCGGCATTCGCCCTGCCCTGTGAAGCGTACAGGGCATTCTTCCCGGCGGTGACATAGAGCTCATTTACCAGGGCACATGCCTTTACAGGGAAGAGAACAAGATGAAAGTAGGCATCCTTCATCTCTGCAGGCAACAGATGTCCGATATGCTCAGCCTTGTCTGCCAGTCTGTTATACTCTTCCACAACCCGCTCAGCCTCATGGTAGTCAACAAGAGAGTAGGTTGAAGGTGAAAGAAGCTCAGGTTTGCGACGGCCGTTGAACATGGTGTAATCTCTTATTATTTCTGAGATTTCGCTGGCATGCTCCGGACCAAAAACATCTGCAGCCCATTGCTCAGTCCATGCCGACATCCCTTTACTGCCCATGGCGCCGGTATCCCAGGCCAGGTCAAGAAAATACTCCAAAGGGATTTCGTATCCCCTGAAGTGTCCCACATTGACAATCCATATCCTGTCGGCACCATACTGTTTTGCCAGTGACATCTGGTCCCATATCTTCGGGATGGGACTTGTGTTTATCCATTGGTAGCTGCGGGGTCCGCCGTGGTAATCAAAATGATAGTAAATCCCGGCTCCGCCGCTGCGTTTTCTTTCATTGGCAACAGGGAGACGCCGTACGTTGCCCCAGTTGTCCTCTGCCCACAACAGGGTCACATCGTCGGGTACCCTCATCCCCTCATGATAATAGTCCTGTACCTCCTTATAGAGACACCATGACTGGGGAACCTTTGTGACATCACTGTCTATCTCCTCCGCAATCATCTCACGCTGGACCTCAACTATTTTTTCCAGCTTTTCGATATTGGCCGCAGGTCCGCCGGGTCCCATTTCCGTATCGTCAGCGCCACGCAGCCCGATGGTTATTATGCTTTCATAATCTTTGTTGCGCCGTATTCCTTCACGCCAGAATTTCACAAGTGTGTCTTCGTGATGTGTCCAGCTCCAGTTTCCAAGGGTTTTCAGGTACCGCCGGTCCCATTCCTTCTGGGCCCTGATCATCGGTTCCTGGTGACTGGTACCCATGACAATGCCATACTCGTCAGCCAGGCTTGCGTTGCGAAGGTCGTCTTCATTGAAGGCATTGTTCCACATTGCAGGCCAGAGATAGTTTGCCTTCAGCCTGAGCAGCAGTTCGAAGATCCGTGAATAGAACTCACTTCCATAATTGGCCACATCAGGAGGTACCGGCGGATTGACAGAAGGTGTGACGTTTCCGTATTTGAATGCAACCCATCTTGTCAGTGCCGGGTACTCATCATTAAGGAATATGCCGCGGTATTTTACAGAGGGTTCGCCCCATACATGACGCCCCGGAATAACATATAATTCACTGCTTTTACCTGCCGGCACGTCTGCCCACCAGTGCCATGGAGAAACACCGGCCTGCCTTGATATTTCGTAGATGCCGTAGATGGTGCCCCGTTTGTTGCTGCCGGCAATGACAAGTGCACTCTTCACTCCCGGGAAGGGTTTTTCAACAGTCTGGATAATAAAAGATTCCCACTTGTCTTTTATGGCGCTGACATCAATCTTCTTCCTTTTGGTCAGGCGGTCTATGGCGGCGCTTTTACCTATCGTTCCTGCTATAATCATGAATTCAGCCCGGGGCGGTTTTGAGGCTGTGATCAGATCCGGCATCGCGCCTGTTACCAGGCTGAGGTCATTCTGCAGGTCGGCAAGAGCCCTTGTCACTCCCGGCCACTCCCCGGGGCTGACGACAAGCGGGGCGCAGCTGCCGGCTGAGGCAAGGATAATGGCTTCAGCTCTCTTCCCGGCAGAAATGATCACCTTTGCCTGCTTCTGGGCGGCAGCAGAAAAGGAGCAGAGTAAAAGCGCGACCAGCAGAGAGGCGACACGGGCTCCGGGGTCTGAAGGTTGCGACCCCTTTCGGGAATCAGGATTTCGGCCCCGCCGCCGGCTCCTCAGTCCGGAAGTTGAAAGTTTGAAAGTCAAAAGTTTGAAAGTCAAAAGTCTGGAAGTTGAAAGTTTGAAAGTCAAAAGTTTGAAAGTCAGAGGTCGGAAGATCAAAGGTCCGAAGTCCAGAGATCCGAAGTTCAGGAGTTCTGAAGATCTGGCAGCCGGAGGGTCCCGGCGACGGGTTGCAGGGTAATTATTCATCAGCAGAAATCTTGATTTGTTTACAGAAGATCAAGAACGACAGTGGTTACTGATTTGGACTTCAAGGTAATATACTTGTCACTGCTGAGAGGCTGGATCTCCCTGTAGTTGTTTATTCCGTCAGTCTGGAATGCACGGATTGATGTTATTGTCCTGCCTGTTACTTCGAATTTGTAGTTGGCCGCATCAATAGTCGGATTGACCGCCACAACCGTAATCTTCCTGCCTGAAGGATCAATGAATGCTGACATCGGAACCGACTGGGACGATACTTTAACCCTGAAATAACCTCTGTCAATCTCCTTTGAAAAATGCTTCATCATGTAATAGAAAGGAGTGACAGTAAAAGTGCCTGATGGAGTCAGCCTGATCATGGAGTCATTATTGGAGTCGTCCCACGCCATCAGCCAGTAGATATAACCTGCGGCATTTGCCTCGTTGATGTTCTGGATGATGAACCATGCTGTGTTGAACCATGTGAAGTTTGAATACTCGGTCATTATGCAGGGTTTGTTTCCGTAGGAGTCACGGATCATGTTGAGATCAGCCTTTGTCTGGGCAATGAGGGTAGAAGCAGTATAATTGTACGTATGATATGCATAGGCTTCCAGGTGCGGTTTGTTTTTGAGAGGATCTGAAAAAACGGCGAAAGTGTTTCCCCCCAGCTTACCGCTGTAACCTATGTTTTCGGCCTCGGGTCCGATCATCTTCGGCGGATCGGTTCTTGTCATGATCTTGTTGTAAACAGCGTCGAAAGCTGCATCATAACCGGCAAATTCCGTTGTCTCCACAGGCCTCCATTCGCACGTTTCCCAGTCGGGCGTGATCCAACCCGGTTCATTCTGAATGCTGATGTAATCAGGATTGAACTGCAGGTTGTCAAGAAGGTCATTCCAGTACTCCCCGAAAGCCTCATACACAAACGCTCCCTTATCCTTTTTGAGGGTGCCTTCGCGCAGATTGCCGTTGCTCTTCAGCGTCGACGGGGGAGTCCATGAACTCACGAGTGTCTGTATTGCCGGATTGAGTTGCTTTGCTATGGCATAGAGATCTCCGGTCACACTCCACAGCGTCTTTATTGAACCGTTCTCCATGGTGGCAGGGCTTTTTACGGCCGGGTAACCAAGCGGATAGTAATTATTCTTGAACCTGATTATATCCGTTCCCAGATCCTCGAAAAGAAGAGTGCATATCTGCTCCTTATGCGGGCTTGAAGTGATCCTGTCAGAGTACCAGGTCAGTGATCCTCCGAATCCGATCATCTCCTGGTAAGTCACCGCAGGGTCAATGGCAATATTAGTTATAACCGGATCAATATCAGGCTTTTCCGGAACTTCGGGTTCGCTGCACGACTGGTACAGCAGAACCATTCCTGTTGTAATTACAAGGAGTATCGCTCTTTTCATAAAATCAGAATTCACTAAATCTGCGGACCATTTCAAAGAAAAGGTCCCGTACCAGTCCCTGTTCCGGGCTCTTAAACAACGGTCAGCATCGTCTTCTGCAGATCCTCATCCCTTGAAGAAGGGCCGGTCATTATCTCAAAATCACCCGGTTCCACTACATATTTCATATCAATATTGTGGAATGCAAGTTTGTCAGGAGTGATTTCGAAGGTGACCTTCTTTGTCTCACCGGGCTTCAACGAGATCCGCGCAAACCCCTTTAGTTCCTTGACAGGACGGGTCACACTGCTGACCATATCGCGTATGTAAAGCTGCACGATCTCATCACCGGCCACTTTACCGGCGTTCTTCACCTCAACCATGACCTTCGTGGCTTCACTCTTCTTTATAGTCGTCTTCTTCAGAACCGGCTTGCCGTATTTGAATTTTGTATAGCTCAGCCCGTAACCGAAGTGGAACAATGGTTTGATATCCAATGAAATGTAGTCCTGCCACCGGGCGCTGGGCTTGTGGTTGTAATACATCGGGATCTGTCCGACCGATTTCGGGAAGGTGATGGTAAGCTTGCCGGACGGATTGACCTCTCCGAAGATGATGTCTGCGGCTGCAGTACCTGTCTCCTGCCCCATGTACCATCCCTCAACAATAGCGGGAACTGTTTCAGCCAGCTTATTGATGGAGAGCGGTCTGCCGTTAGCCAGGTAAAGCACCACGGGCTTGCCGAGGGCTGTTATGGCGTCTGCCAGTTCATTCTGTTCGCCGAAGAGATCAAGGGTCATGTTGTCACCAATATGGTTCTGAGCCCATGCCTCGCGGCAGAGATGTTCATTTTCGCCCAGGGCAAGTATTACCAGGTCAGCTTCCTTTGCCACTTTCACGGCTTCCTTTATGAGTTTGAGATTCTCTTCACGCGAAGCGAAGATGATCTCATCATATTTCCAGTTGAAATAGCTGAGCGTAGTGTTGATGGTCAGCCTGCAACCCTGTGCGAAGAGCACTTCGGTGCCGCTTCCTGCCTTCGCCCTGATTCCGTCAAGGAGACTCACCTTCTCATAAGGCTCGCCCGAATAGCCTCCGAACCACACATCCTTCGCGCAGGGGCCGATGACAGCAATCTTTTTGTATTTCCCCTTCTTCAGCGGGAGAAGCCCATCGTTCTTCAGCAGGACAATAGACTCATGTGCGGCCTTCAGTGCTGTCTTCCTGTGCATCAGTGATTTACTTACCGCTACGGCCTCTTTCTCATCTATATATGGATTCTCGAAGAGCCCCATGCTGAACTTGAATGCCAGCGCCTGCTCAACAGCATGGTCAACATCTTCCTTTTTGACTTTCCTTTTCCTTACCAGTTCGGGAAGGAGGCGATACAGGTTTGCCTGCGGGAACTCGAATTGCACCCCGGAGTTGAATGCTGTGATGGTTGCATCCACAGCATCGGTACAGACAAAGTGCTTGTTAAAGAGATGTTCTACGCCATTGTAGTCCGATACAATCATTCCCTTATAGCCCCATTCATCGCGAAGGAGATCTTTCAGAAGCCACCTGTTCGCGTGCGAGGGGACTCCGTCGACCTCGTTGTACGAAGGCATGATTGACACCGGTTTTGCATGGTCAATGCACATCTTGAACGGCGGCATGTGATAATCACGCAGCACCCTTATTGAATGGTTGGCAGGCGCCTGGTTGAGTCCGCCTTCAGATTCGCCATGGCCCACAAGGTGCTTGAGTGTAGCAGCAACATTGTTCTTGTCAACTTTGCCGTTGTCACTTCCCTGCAGTCCCTTTACTGCTGCTATTGAGAGCATCCCGTTGAGGTACGGGTCTTCTCCATAGGTCTCCTCGGTGCGCCCCCAGCGCGGGTCGCGGCAGACATCAATAACCGGGGTAAGTGCGTGATGGGTACCACGCGATCTCATTTCATGGGCTACAATGCCGTACACTTTTTCAAAGAGCGCGGTATCCCAGGAGCATGCCAGCCCTATTGCCTGCGGGAATACGGTGGCTTCCGGCCTCATCATGCCATGCTGCCCCTCGTCAACAAAGAGGGCGGGGATACCCAGGCGGGTCTCTTCAACCAGATACTTCTGGATGGCATTGCGCATCGTGACGGTGTCTTTAATACCAAAGGGAGCCGGATGAACCGAGTGGCAACCGAGACCAAAGATCTCCTTCATCTTTGCAGGATCACTGAAGATCTCAGGTTTGAAATCCTCTACTCCTCCATTCCAGAGTCCCATCAGCTGGGCACATTTCTCCTCAAGAGTCATTCTTCCCATCAGGTCCTCAACTCTTTTCTTTATGGAAAGAGAAGGATCCTTATACGGTGCATTTACTGTTTTTTTCATTATGATGTGATTTTTATTTAAGTTTTTTCACCTCCCGGATGACAGCATCATAGGCTGGTTTGGGAGTATAGTCACGGTTGAAAAGAAGCGGGTAGTTGGTACGGCCGGGGATGGGCCATCCGTTCTTCCATGAATAGCCGTCATGTACGCCCCAGAAGGTCACCCTGGTAATGAGATCGTCATGCTTCAGTAGTATCCTGAAAACCTCTTCATAGCGATTTGTAAGTAGCATCTGAACGGAATCGGGAAGCCCTTCCACGTAGGGATTGAGTGAGTCAAGGTACGCACCCATGTTAGATATCTCTGCCCCGAAAAACCTTGTAGGAGTAGGCAGCACGTTGATTTCCATCTCGGTGATCATCACCTTTATCCCCAGTGCGCCATACAGGCCGATGCTCTCGTCGATGATTGCCAGGTCAGGTGAGTCGAGGTGCCAGTGCCCCTGGATTCCCACACCGTCGATACGAATCCCTTTTGCCTGAAGGTTCTCTATTATTGGTATCACCCCGGCAAGTTTGGCAGGCTCCTCAATGTTGTAGTCATTGTAATAGAGTTCTGCATCAGGGTCAGCCTCGTTGGCGAAGATGAAAGCCTTTTCGATGTAGTCTTCACCTATTATTTCGAGCCATTTTGTATTACGCAGCGTGCCATCTTCGTTCAAGGCTTCGTTGACCACGTCCCAGCCGAGGACACGGCCTTTGTAGTGTCCGACGACGGTATGGATATGCTCACGCATCCTTTCCAGGAGAGCATCGCGTGTCAGCTGATTGCCAAGTGAATCCTGGAAAACCCACCTGGGCGTCTGGGAGTGCCATACCAGTGTATGACCGATGACTTTCATGCCGTTCTGTTCCGCAAAGTCGACAATACTGTCGGCCAGGCCGAAGTTGTAAACACCCGGTTCGGGATGGATACGTTCCCATTTCATTTCATTCTCAGCGGTGACGGAGTTGAACTGACTGGCAATGAAAGGCAGGGCCTGCGGATCAGTACCGGAGATCTGCATCCCGTTCATGGCAGTGCCTATCAGGAAGTGATCTTCAAACGCCTTCTTCAGGGTGATGTCATTGTTTCCGCATGCTGAGAGCATGATCGCAATGGCTGCAACAGCCGGCATAAAAATCTTTTTCATAGTTGTTTTATCTGTTTATAATTCATAATATCTGCATCTGCCAGTTGGTTTATTCCGTATAGGCTTTGCGCCTTTCTGCCAGTTCATCCTGCATCTGGTATTCAACCTTTTTCCCGATGTCGTATCTGAAGAGCGCTACAACGCAGAAGACCAGTGCGATGACCGGGAATATGCTCACCGAGAGTCTGATCCCCTGTACGGCTGTTGCTGTCTGTGCCACGTTGGCAACATATCCGTATCCATTAAGCAGCCATCCGGCCAATGCACCGCCGACAGCCAGCCCGACTTTCAGTCCGACCACTATTCCGGCAAAGACAATACCTGTAGCACGCCTGTTGAATTTCCACTCTGAATAGTCAGCCACGTCTGCCATCATTGCCCACGGCAGCGGCATTGTTACGCCCCATGAGAAGTTGAAGAGTATTGAGAGGATCAGTATAGCCCATATTCCTGAGGGGGGTACCACAAAGAAGAGAGCGGCCATGATGCCTGCAATAATCAGCCATGATCTGAAGACATCGCGCTTGCCGAATCTTTTTGCCAGGGCGTTGCCAACGGCTATTCCCGGGATCGCGCACAGCTGACATATTATATTTATAACGCTGAAACTGTTGTCTGCATAGTTGGCGCCGACGGCTGTAAGCTTAAGGCTTTCGAGAAGGCCAAACAGCCCTTTGTCAATGTTTACAAGGAACTGACGCATGCTTTCCGGATCAAGATAGTACTTGAAGTAGTAGAGAAGGATGCTGTTGCGCATTGACAGGAATATGAACATAAAGAGGAAAACAATAAACATCAATACCCACTGCCTGTTGTGCACCAGATCCGTGAGGTCCTGCCTGAGTGAGCTCTTCTGCTGCGGGGGAGGGGCTATCCTCTCTTTTGTGGTGAAGAAGGTTATGAAGAAGAAGATTATTGCAAGGAGGCTGAAAATACCCATTGTGATCTGGTATCCCTTTGCACTGTCACCGGCACCGAAGTGGTTGACCATTGGCAGTGCGAATCCCATGATTGCAATTGTAGCAAGGGTGACCACAACAAATCTTACTGATGAGAGGCTGGTACGTTCCTTCATATTCCCGGTTATTACACCGCTGAGTGCCGAGTAGGGATTATTGTTTGCCGAGTAGACTGTCAGAAGGAGCAGGTAGGTTATATAGGCATAGATCAGTTTGCCGGTTCCCCCCAGGTTGGGTGTTCTGAAGGCCAGATACCCCAGAACGCCGAAAGGAATAGCGGTCCATAGTATCCAGGGCCTGAATTTACCCCAGCGAGTGTTGGTACGGTCAGCAAGTGCACCGAAGATAGGGTCACAGACTGCTCCCCATAGCCTGGCAATCAGGAACAGCGTGGCAGCTGCCCCCGCCGAAAGCCCGAAAGTATCAGTGTAAAAGCTGAGCTGAAGCAGCATCATTGTCTGGAAAATGAAGTTGGCTGCACCGTCACCAAGACTGTAGCCCAGCTTCTCCCTGAAAGATAGTTTTCCTGTTGCGGATTGCATGGTCAATTGATTGTTAGAATTATACTTGTATAAGGTTGATAGAATCGCATTTGTACATGGCACCGCCATTTACGGTATAAAATGTTATTAAAAGTATATATTATGAATTAAATGCGCAACCGATTGCAAAAAATAATTCAGAAAATTTCAAAAATAGCAGTTTTCTTACTTATTTTGAGAAATTATGACCGGAATGAAGAAAAAAGGCGAAGTTACAATCTATGATATCTCCAGGGCTTTGAATATCTCTGCTTCGACGGTCTCGCGTGGCCTTAACAACAGCCCCCAGGTAAGGAAGGAATTACGGAAAAAGATAATGAATAAAGCCCGGGAGATGGGCTATCAGCATAATAAGTTTGCATCTAACCTCAGACAGAAGCGCACAAAGACCCTCGGGGTAGTAATCCCAAGAATTGACAGTCACTTCATGTCAACCGTAATTTCCGGCATGGAGAAGGTGGCTAATAATGCGGGTTATCAGCTGCTTATCAGTCAGAGCGAGGAATCTGCCACCCTTGAGGAAGCCAATATACAGGCACTGTTTAACAGCCGTGTTGACGGGCTGCTCGTCTCTCTCACCTATGAAACAAAGACAAAGGATGCATTTGCGGATATACTGCGAAAGGACATACCCCTGGTCTTTTTTGACAGGGTGTTTGATTGCGGCAATTGCGTCAGCGTGGTAATTGACAACTACAGGGCAGGATATGAGGCCACACAACACCTGATTGATCAGGGGTGCAGAAAAATCGCACATATTGCAGGAAGCCTCAACAGGAATGTTTACAATGACAGGTACCGCGGATACCGCCAGGCGCTCACGGACAATTCGATGGACTTTAATGACAAGATGCTCATAATTACTGACCTGGGAGATGATCTGGGGGTATCAATAATCAATCATCTGTTGAACAGCGGTACCATGCCTGACGGCATCTTCACAGCCAATGACAGTTCGGCCGTATCTCTCATATGTGAACTGAAGCGAAAAGGATTCCGGGTGCCTGATGACGTTGCCATAGTGGGGTTCAATGATGATCCGGTGTCACGAATAGTGGAACCCAACCTGACAACGGTACATTACCCCGGCAGGGCCATGGGCGAGGTGGCCGCATCAACTATGATAAGGCTTCTTGAAGGTGAACAATTCGGAAAGATCAATTCAATAACCCTCAGTCATGAACTGATAATCAGGCAGTCATCGATCAGGCAGGGTCAACCGGAAAGCCATGAATAGAACTTTAACCACTCTGCTGATAATACTCTTTCTTGTTCCGTTATCGCCGGCACGGGCTGATGACGGGTACCGGCTCTGGCTCGGGTATAAGCCCGTAACTGACAGGGCCGCCCTGGAGAAGTACAGGCAAAGGTTCGGGAACGTAATGATAACCGGAGACTCACCGGTGATGAAGAGTGCCCGTGATGAGTTCATTGCAGGCCTGACGGAGCTCACCGGCCTGAAAGTCCGGGAAGTGAATTCACCGGAGGGACGGGGCATAGTCGTTGCCGGCACATTCAGCTCATCACCCTTCGTCGCCTCGCTTCTTTCTGATGTCAATCCCGGAACTACCGGGGAGGAGGGTTACATAATAAGAGGTATAAGGCAGGGGCGGAAAAACATTACAGTGGTAGCCTCCGATGGTGATCGAGGGGTGCTGTACGGACTCTTTCATCTTCTGAGACTCATAAGCACGGAATCACTGCCTGACAATCCTGATATCCTAGAACGTCCGGCCACGGCACTGCGGCTTCTCAATCACTGGGACAACCTTGACGGATCGGTTGAGCGCGGTTATGCCGGTGGCTCGATCTGGAACTGGCATCTTCTGCCTGGTTACATATCTCCACGCTACCGTGATTATGCCCGTGCCAATGCCTCTGTTGGCATCAACGGTACAGTCATCACCAATGTCAATGCAAATGCACTTGTACTTACTCCTCAATACCTTGCGAAGGTAGCCGCCCTGGCTGAAGTGATGAGGCCTTATGGCATAAAGGTTTATCTCACAGCACGTTTCAATGCACCTCAGGAGACTGGCAATCTCTCCACCTCTGATCCGCTTGACCCTGGCGTCATACGCTGGTGGAGGGATAAGGCTGCCGAGATATACTCATTGATCCCCGACTTCGGTGGTTTTCTTGTGAAGGCCAACTCTGAGGGGCAGCCGGGGCCACAGAACTATGGCCGTTCACATGCTGACGGTGCAAACATGCTTGCTGACGCCGTTGCACCGTATGGCGGAGTGGTTATGTGGAGGGCATTTGTATATGACAACAATGTGCCAGTCGACAGGGCAAAACAGGCATATAACGAATTTGTGCCTCTTGACGGCAAATTCAGGGACAACGTGCTGATTCAGGTCAAGAACGGTCCAATAGATTTTCAGCCCAGGGAACCCTTCCATCCGCTGTTTGGCGCCATGCCATCAACCCCCCTGATGATGGAGTTCCAGATTACCCAGGAGTATCTCGGCTGTGCCACCCACCTCGTGTACCTTGCACCCCTCTTCAGTGAGGTGCTGGAGAGCGACACATACGCTGCCGGCAGCGGATCAGAGGTCTCGAAGGTTATTGACGGCACGCTCTACAAACATACCCTGACCGGTATTGCCGGTGTGACAAACATCGGCAATGAAAGGAACTGGACCGGGCACCTCTTCGGACAGGCCAACTGGTATGCTTTCGGCAGGCTGGCCTGGAACCCGGAGCTGTCGCCTGCAGAGATAGCATCAGAGTGGATCAGGATGACAATCACCCATGATCCCGACATTGCCGGAGGAATAGAGGAAATGATGCTTGGCTCGCGCGAGGCAGCAGTCAATTACATGACACCCCTGGGCCTGCACCACATAATGGCCGAGGGGCATCACTGGGGGCCAGGCCCGTGGGTAGACCGGGGACGCCCCGACTGGACGTCAGTCTATTATCATCGCGCCGACACTGCCGGAATCGGATTTGACCGCACCACCTCAGGCAGTGATGCCGCGGGCCAATACTTCCCTCCCCTTGACTCGATGTTCAATGATCCGGAGAGATGCCCCGAAAACCTGCTGTTATGGTTCCACCACATGCCATGGGATCACGTGATGAAATCAGGAAGGAGTCTCTGGGACGAGATGTGCCTTAAATACCAGGAAGGTGTGAACAGGGTTAACGAATACCGTGAATTCTGGGAGTCACTGAGGGGCAGGATTGATGACGGACAGTTTGAGCATGTGAGACAGATGCTTGATATTCAGGCATATGAGGCACGATGGTGGAAAGACGCATGTCTCCTTTATTTTCAGACATTTTCACGTATGCCCATCCCCGACGGGGTGGAACAGCCACAGCATAGCCTGGAGTATTACCGTGGATTGAAGTTCCATTATGTTCCGGGCATCTGATTATCTTATAACGAAGCATAACCTGACCTTATGAATGACAGACACTGGGATACCCTCCTTAAGATAGTAAGAGGAGAAGAAACGCAGGAGCCCCCCGTGGGCTTTATTATAGACAGTCCCTGGCTTCCCGGCTGGTACGGTACCACGATACTCGAGTATTTCAGTGACCCTGTAACATGGTTCGAGGCCAACCTCCATGCCATGAAAGTATTTCCTGACGTAATGTTTTTTCCCGGTTTCTGGTCAGAGTATGGCATGTGCACCGAACCCTCTGCCTTCGGCACGAAAATGGTATGGACCGAAAACGATTTTCCACATCCCTTAAAACTGAATTGCACCACTGATGCTATTGCTTCGCTGGCGAAGCCATGCGTGAAGACCGACGGGCTTCTTCCGTTTGTCATAAGCAGGATGGCCAGGTACCACGACAAGGTTAAGGCATTTGGTTGTCACTACAGGTTTGCCTGCAGCCGGGGCCCGCTTAACATAGCTTCGTTCCTGTTCGGCACAACTGACTTCATGATGGCGCTGGCGCTCACCCCCGATGAGGTGCAGAAGGCGCTTACCGTCATCACCGACTTTATCATTGACTGGCTTGAACTGCAGCATGAAAAGTTCCCGGACATTAAGGGAGTATTGATCCTCGATGACATTGTAGGCTTTTTGGGTCAGTCTGATTTTGAGACCTTTGTGCTGCCTCATCTTAAGCGCATATACGCAACATTCAACCCTGAAGTGGGATTCTTCCACAATGATGCGGCCGGCCTCGTTACTGCTTCGTACCTGAAGGAGACAGGCATCAACCTCTTTAATTTCAGCTTCAATCACAGCATAACTGAGATGAGGAAATTGGCCGGTGACGGCGTTATCCTGCTTGGTAACCTCCCGCCGAGAGACATTCTTGCCAAGGGTACTCCGGCTGATGTGGAGGCCGGTGTCATCAGCATGATGCGCGAGGCCGGCGACACAAAGGGAGTTATCTGGTCATGCGGAGGAGGAATGCCTCCTTATGCTTCTACAGAAAATATCCGTACTTTTATCACCGCAGTGAGAAATTATTCCTAATACAAAATCCGTATGCTATTACTTGGTATTGATCTTGGCAGCTCATCAGTAAAAGTCTCCGTTATTGACGGAGGGAAAGGCAGAACTATCTCCGCCGCTTCTTATCCTCCGTCTGAGATGGAGATTTCCGCTCCTCTCCCCGGCTGGGCTGAGCAGGATCCTGAACAGTGGTGGAAAAACTTCACCCTGGCACTGGCAGCATGCCTGAAGCCGTTAGGGCCAAAACGGAAGAGCATAGGCGCAATCGGCATCTCATACCAGATGCACGGACTGGTGATGGTTGACAAAGAGAGGAAGGTACTCCGCCCTTCCATAATATGGTGTGACAGCCGGGCCGTGGAGACGGGTGAAAGGGCATTTGACAGGCTGGGGAAAGACTTCTGCCTGCACCACCTGCTCAACTCTCCCGGCAATTTCACGGCATCAAAGCTGGCCTGGGTAAAGGAGAACGAACCGGATATCTACAGGCAGATATACAAGATCATGCTTCCCGGCGATTATCTCGCCATGCGGCTGACGAATGAGATAAAGACTACCATATCAGGCCTTTCTGAAGGAATTTTCTGGGATTTCATGAGAAGTGAAGTATCACAGGAGTTACTTGACTATTACGGAATCTCACATGACCTGCTGGCTGATGCCCTGCCTTCCTTCTCCCTCCAGGGAGAGCTGACGGCTGAGGTAGCTGCCGAACTCGGGCTTACGCCCGGAATACCGGTATCCTACAGGGCAGGTGACCAGCCAAACAATGCATTGTCACTCAACGTCATGAAACCGGGAGAGGTAGCCACAACTGCCGGCACCTCCGGAGTAATTTACGGTGTCACTGACAAGACCCAGTTTGACCCGATGTCACGCATAAACACCTTCGTACATGTAAACCATACAAAAAGGCTGACGCGCCTGGGTGTGCTGCTCTGCATCAACGGAACAGGCATTCTTAACTCCTGGCTGAAGAAGAACACCGGCGCCGGGCTCACTTATCCTGAAATGAATGATCTGGCTTCTGCAGTGGAACCAGGGAGTAACGGACTATTCATCTTTCCTTTCGGCAATGGCGCCGAAAGGATGTTCGGGAACAGGAATATAGGAGCTTCGGTACACGGCCTCAATTTCAATATCCACCAGCAGGGACATCTTTACCGTGCCGCACAGGAGGCAATAGCCTACTCATTCCGCTACGGTCTTGAGATAATGAAGGAGACAGGCATCAACCCGACGGTAATCAGGGCCGGGGAGGCGAACATGTTCCTGAGCAAGGTGTTCAGGGATATCCTTTCAAGCCTGACATCAACAGTGATCACTTTGTACAATACTGACGGCTCAGTTGGGGCAGCCCGCGGTGCAGGGATAGGATGCGGTTTCTACAAGACGGAGGAGGAGGCCTTCCACGGCCTTGAGGTGACAGGCTCAAGCGAACCCGATCACCACATGGCTTTGATCTATGACGCGAGGTACAATGAGTGGCTCGACATTCTTGAAAACTATCTTTATGAATAATTATAAACCTATGACAAAAAAGAGTAAAAGTGAATTTTTCCCCGGAATCGGGAAGATTCAGTATGAGGGAAGGAACTCAAAGAATCCCCTGGCATTCAAATGGTATGACCCCGAAGCAAAGGTAGGCAGAAAGAAGATGAAGGATATCCTTCGCTTTGCGATAGCCTACTGGCATTCCTTCTGCGGCGACGGCACTGACACCTTCGGTGCGAAGACAAGGGATTTCCCTTATGACGGTCTGGAGGGTGATGAAAGGATCAGGGTCAAACTGGACATGGCTTTCGAATTCTTTGAAAAAATAGGAGCACCCTTTTATTGTTTCCATGATGTTGACCTCGTTGGTGACGGATCAGTCTTCGAGATTGAAAAGCGCCTCGAAAAGTGGGTGCCGATCATAAAGGCCAGGCAGAAGGAGACAGGAATGAAACTGCTGTGGGGTACGGCAAACGTCTTCGGGAATCCCCGTTACATGAACGGCGCTGCCACCAATCCTGATTTCAATGTACTCACCAACGTCGGTGTGCAGCTTAAGAATGCCATTGATGCAACAATTGCTCTGGGCGGACAGGGTTATGTTTTCTGGGGCGGGCGCGAGGGTTACCTCACCCTTCACAACACAGATATGAAGCGTGAGCTTGATCACCTGGCAATGATGCTTACCATGGCCCGTGACTATGGGCGCAAGAACGGCTTCAAGGGTCTGTTCTATATTGAGCCCAAGCCCATGGAGCCCACCAAGCACCAGTATGACTATGATGCAGCCACGGTAATTGGTTTCCTGAGGCACTACGGCCTTGACAAGGACTTCGCCCTTAACGTGGAGGTCAATCATGCCACCCTTGCCGGCCACTCTTTCCAGCATGACCTGCAGACTGCAGCCGATGCCGGCATGCTCGGCAGCATTGACGCCAACAGGGGAGACTACCAGAACGGTTGGGATACCGACGAGTTCCCGACAAACATAAACGAGATCACCGAAGCGATGCTGGTAATCATGATGGCCGGAGGCTTCAAAACCGGCGGCATCAATTTCGACGCACATGTACGCCGCAACTCCACCGATCCGGAGGACCTCTTCATTGCCCATATCAATGGCATGGATACCTTTGCCCGTGGACTGGTGATTGCTGACAGCATCCTGAAGGATTCAGATTACCTGAAAATGCGCAAAGCCAGGTACGCTTCGTTTGATCAGGGTAACGGCGCTCTCTATGAGAAGGGCAAGCTGACCCTCGAGGACCTTCGTGAGCTGGCCAAAAAGGTTGGTGAGCCGAAAAAGATCAGCGGCAAGCAGGAGCTTTATGAGCAACTGATAAACATGTATATTATCTGACAGATCAATGGCTGTCTTCACGCCCCTCCGGCGCTGGCAGCCTGCATTCCGTCCTTTCAGCAGGCAGTCTGCCGGAAAAAGATTGCTTGCACTGACAGAGAGGATCATCAAGGGTCCGCTCTTCGGATGCAGGATGTGCGGCAACTGCCTGCTGCAGGAGACTGCATTTATATGTCACATGGCGTGTCCCAAGGGGATACGCAACGGCCCGTGCGGCGGGGTGAACAATGGCTACTGCTATGTTGACCCCTCACGCCGCTGTGCATGGAACCTGATTTATGAGCGGTCACGGGGCATGCACCGTGAACACAAGCTTCTGGAGGTACTGCCACCCGTAGACTGGGAGAAGGCCGGAACTGAGACATGGGGCGAAGTGGTACGCACGGCACGGAAAACAGGCATCAGGAATATATTTGTCCCCTCCCGGAGGAAAGGCCAGACCATGGGCAGCGTACTGGAGGAAAGTATTTTCAAACCCATCCGCCAGCCCGACTGGTGGAAAGGTGACTCAGAGTACCATCCACCTGCCGTTTCCGGACCTCAGTCATCACTCGAGACAGAGCTGCGCAGCGGCAGGTTTGTCATCACTGCCGAGGTGACACCTCCGCTTACTGCCTCCACGGTGAAGCTGCGTGAAAAGATACTGATGGTCATGCCTTATGTCTCGGCAGTCAATTTTACTGACGGATCATCAGCGGTACCGAGGATGTCAGGCGCTGCCTGCTCTGCCGTGGCGGCCTCACTCGGTGCCGACCCGGTTATGCAGATCTCGGCGCGTGACAACAACCGCAACAGCCTGCAGTCTATGGCCATAGGCGCCAATGCCCAGGGTGTGTACAACATACTGTGCCTCTCGGGCGACAGCCCCAGGGTGGGCCGCGCTCCATGGAGCAGCATGAACATCATCGACGTCGACTCGGTGCAGATGCTATGGATACTGAGAAGGATGCGTGATGAGGGCATTTACCTTGATGGAAGGGAGATAAAAAACAGACCGAAGCTCTTCCTTGGCGCTGCTGCTGCCCCGTTTGCACTTGATCCGGCAATGCAGGCCATCCGTATACGCAAAAAAGTCAATGCCGGGGCCCAGTTCATTCAGACAAACCTGGTCTTTGATCCTGACCGCCTCGATCCATGGCTGGAACAGCTTGAAAAGGAGAACCTTCTTGACAAGGTTTTCATTCTTGTGGGTATCAGCCCAATCAAATCACTCTCCGTTGCCCGATATCTGAATGAGAATATACCGGGAGTGACCGTGCCGGAGCGGGTGATGCAGAGACTGGCAGATGCCGGTGACCGTTTCACCGGGGAGAGTATTGACATCACCGTTGAGACACTGTTGAAGCTTAAGTCAAAAAAGGGAATCAGTGGAGTACATATAATGCCACTGGGCTGGGAAGATGCCATCCCTCTGATAATAAAACAAGCAGCATATGAAACTACTGACTTCAAAGGAGCTGGCCAGGGCCGCCAATCTTGACATTCCGGGCGGGGTGGTGATTGCCAAAGCCCTGATGCAGATCTTCCGTTACAACAAGCTTAACAGGGTCTACACAAATACCTATGACAGTGACCCCGCAATTTTTATCAATTCCATCCTTGACCACCTTGACATCAGGTATGACATACCTGAAAATGACCTCGAGAATATTCCGCTGACGGGCCCCTTCATTACGGTCTCGAACCATCCCTTCGGCGGGATTGACGCTCTTATACTTCTGAAGATACTTGCCCGCCGGCGTTCTGATGTCAGGGTGATGGCCAACTTCCTGCTGCAGAAGATTGATCCGCTTAAGCATCTTATCGTTCCTGCCGATGCAGAAGGAGAGAGGTATCAGGGAAAGGTATCCCTCAAAGGGATGGAAGAGGCGATGAATCATGTCAGGGAGGGCCATGGCCTGGCTCTTTTCCCCGCAGGGGAGGTCTCAGCCTACCATTCGGAATCAGGACTGATAACTGACATGGAGTGGCAGGAGCAGATACTGCGCGAGATAAAGATGGCTGAGGTGCCGGTCATTCCGGTCTATTTTCACGGCACCAACTCAAGGTGGTATCATATACTGGGGCGCATTCACCCGTTGCTGAGTACTGCAAAGCTGGGCTCGGAACTGTTTAACAAGCGTCACAAGGTCATCAGGGTACGCATCGGACGGTCACTGTCAGTCAGTGAGCAGGCCGGATTCGGAGACATTGCCCGTTTCGGACGTTACCTCAGGGCCCGCACCTATTCACTCGGCTCATCCCTGGAGGCTAAACCTTTCTTCGCCGGTCTGGCACGACGGCGCAACAAGCGGCAGGAACCGGTTGCCCCTCCGTCTGACAGAGCAACGCTTGCCGCTGAGATTAGTAACATAAGACGGACACATGAACTGTTTGCCATTGGTAACTTCGTTGTCCTTTTTGCCCCTACACGGGCTATCCCGAACCTTATCAGGGAGATCGGCAGGATGCGCGAGGTGACCTTCAGGGCAGTCGGTGAAGGGACCAACAGAGCGACCGACCTGGATGAGTATGATTTCTACTACCACCACCTGGTTATCTGGGATGAGGCAGCCGGTGTACTCGTCGGGGCTTACCGCGTTGGAAAGGGAAGAGAGATTATCAGCCAGTATGGTATCAAGGGTTTTTATATCAACTCCCTGTTCAGGATACGCAAGTCATTTGAACCTGTCCTGGCTGAATCTCTTGAGTTGGGACGCTCATTCATCGTGCAGGAGTACCAGAAAAAGGCGATGCCACTGTTCCTTCTCTGGAAGGGTCTTCTGACAGTGCTGCTGCAGAATGCCGGATACCGGTTTCTTATAGGCCCGGTGAGCATCAGCAATGAGTTCTCGGCGTTTTCCAAATCCCTGATAGTTGAATTTGTCAGGAGCAACTACTTTGACCGGGAGATGGCCAGGTACATCAGGCCGAGGAAGAAGTTCACGCCCCAGATAGACAGGCGTATTGACAGTGAGATCATCATCTCATCAGCGGAAAGGGATATCAATAAGGTGGAAAAGGTGGTCAGTGATGTGGACAAGGGTTACCGGATACCGGTGCTGCTGAAGAAATACCTTGAGGTCAATGCCCGGATCATCGGCTTCAATGTTGACCCTGATTTCAACAATTGTCTTGACGGGCTGATCATGCTGGACATTCACAATCTCCCTGCCGGATTTGTCAGTTCCCTGTCGAAGGACCAGAACGAGGCAGAGGTGGCACGGCGGCTGAGACGCAGGGATAGTTAGGTATTTCCCTCTTACATCCTTAATACATGGTATGTAAAATCGTAGCGGCAGATCTCGGATCTGCCGCTACCATATATGTTTATTTACCGGATATCAATAGAATTTGTACCTCATATCCTTGACCTCGTTCTTGTCGCGCAGGGCCTGGTAGGCTTCGTATGAAGCACGGATCTGATAGCTGGAGTTCATTCTCTCCTTCACCATTTCCAGGTCTTCGGCAGCCACGGGAGTGACCTCACTGACCATGAACATGTAGACACCGTTGTTGCCTTCAACCGGTTTTGAAAGTTTACCGGCCTCAGAGGCTGATGCTGCGGATATCAGGGCGGGCTCTATCCCGGCGCCGGGGATTGAGTATGACCTGAAGTTGATGCCGCTGGCATCCTGAACGGTTGTGTTGTAATGAGCGGCAATCTCATTGAGGCTCTTGCCTTCGGCTTCAAGCTTTTTCATTTCTGCAGCAATGATCTCCGCCTTTTTCTTCTTTGCCAGGATGAACCTGATTTCTGAAGCTACATCCTCCACGGGTGCAACTCCTTCTTCCTGGGCCCTGCTGCAGTAGGCAACCACATACTGGTCAGGAAGCTCGAACACTGCCTGATTGCTGTTGTCAGTGATAATGCTGCCCGCCTTGCTGTTCTGGAAGAGGGCCATGACAAGTTCTCTTGACTGTGTCAGGCCGGGAAGCTCCTTCTGGTCAGGTGTAACGTTCAGGGCAAGTTTCTTGTTGAGATTGCCCTCAGCCACAGCCTTGTTGAACTTCTCGTATGTCTCATTGTTCCCGGCAAAATATGAAGCATCAGAATAGATGCGCTGCGTTGTCATGCTGCCGGGGATGATCTGACGGTCAACGATGCCTATGTCATACTTCCTTACCCGGCGGCTCTGGTCAATTATCTTGATGATATGTATGCCGTAGGTCGTCTCTGCCGTCACAATGTCACCCTTTTTATTACTGAAGCAGGCATTATTGAAGGGTATCACCATCATCCCTTCGCTGAACCATCCGAGGTCGCCTCCTACCTGTGCCGAGCCCTGGTCATCGGAGTTGGCCATTGCCAGCAGGTTGAAGTCAATCCCTGACCTGACGAGCGCAATAAGGCTGTCAGCTTCTTTTCTAGCCTGTGCAAGGGTTCTGTTTGCGTTGGGAGAGAGAAGAATATGTGCTGCCCTGACAGAATCAGGACGATCGGCTATGTCAATTATGCGTGCCAGTTTGAAGGTTTCGTCCTCAAGATAAGGCCCGAGAACGGTAGTTTTGTCGCCTGTCTCAGCCAGTGGCCTCAGGCTTTCAGGAAGATCATCCATTGTCAGGTAAGAGCCGGTATACCTGGTGTCAGCCGTCAGGTTGATATACTGAATCACTTCAGTTGCTGCAGCGAAGTTCTCCTTCTCATTGACAGCCCAGGTCTCGGTCTCCTTGATGTCTTCCTCCGAGGGAGCAATCTCAAAGGTTATATACTCAATATCCCTGGAGGCACCACGCTTGAATTGATCCTTGTGCTTGTCGTAGTAGCTCCTGATCTCGTCAGAGGTAACCTTCACCAGACTGTCAGGAATAGATGCATAGTTGCGCACCATATAGCTGAAGCTGACAGTGTTCTCATGGAGGCTGTTCTCATACTCCGACTGTTTGCCGGTGACATAGAGACCCTTTGACATCAGGTTGACCAGCTTGGTATTGAGCCTGTCATTGATTATCTGATCCTCGAAGAAGAGCCAGTATTTTTTTGTTGCGTCATCAGTCTCGGTGGCCTTCAGGAAATTAACAAGGAATGATTCATTGAAGGTGCCGGTGCCGGGGTCAGTAAAAAGCTGCCTGACAATAGGATGGCGGTCGTCACCAAAGACGAGCATCTCCACCTCGTCAGGGCTGACGCCAAGGCCCACCTGCCGGTAGGTTTTGCCCATCAGCTTCTCTGAGAGCATCTGCTGCCATACCTGTTCCCTCAGGCTCTGCATCATTTCTTCATTGATTTCTGTAGAGCCAGACATTTTGTATATATCTGCAAGGTCCTGAACACGGGCTTCGAACTCCTGGTATGACACGGACTCCCCGTCAATAGTGGCAAGCTGATAATATTTGTTTGCCTTTCGGCGCTGGGAAGTGTTGCTTCCGAAAAAATCACTCACTATAAAGAGAAGCAGTGAAATACCTATCACAATTGCCAGAAGCGGCCCTGCTTTCTCTCTTAAATCCTGAAGTATTGCCATCTGAATACTAATTAAACAATGAATCTTACCTCTTGAAAAATACAGGCGACAAATATAACAAAATTCAGTTAAACAAAAGGATGGGCCTCCCTCTCATTTTATTTAACTTCCGAAGAAATACCATGAGCTTCTGATTATCCGGCAAACGGTTGATTTATTACCATTAATTATGGTTTGCAATACCCTCTGTTGAAGAGGGCATTATTTTTGCTGCAGATTACGGGTGCCGGTAATTAATGAAACGGCCGGACGTTAACATTAATAACAATCATTACTTTTGTACAAAACAGTATCGTGTCCGGAATGAACAGATTAATAATATTGATAGTTGCTGTTACCCTTCTCTGCCCATCTGTGCTTCAGGCACAGAAACGGAAGATGGAACGCGCATACGACGCATACAACGCCGGAAGCTATTATGAGGCAATAGACTATTTCAAGGATGTCTACTCCAAGACTCGTGATAAGCAGCTGAAATCTGACATGGTATTCATGGTGTCAGAGTGCTACCGCCTCATCAATGACCCGAAAAATGCCGAACTGTGGTACAAAAGAGCTGTCAGGTCGCCTTTCCCGAAACCTGAAGCGCAGTACTGGCTGGCAGAGAGCAACAAGAAGCTGGGACGGTATCCCGAGGCCATAGAGGAGTTCCGTGAATACCGCAGGCTTGTGCCGGGAGATCCCCGTACCGAGCAGCAGATACGCTCATGCGAGCTTGCCATGCAATGGCAGTCAGCGCCTGAATCCTATAACGTCGAAGAACTGAAGGAAGTCAATACAGGGAAATCTGATTTCAGTCCCGCCTATGGCCGCGATGATCATGGTCTGTTATGGTTCACCTCCTCGCGCGATGATGCCAGGGGTAACAAGGAGCACGGGGCAACAGGACAGAGCTTTACGGATATCTTCGAGACCAGGCTTGACAAGAAAGGCAAGTGGAGCACTCCGGTGCCTGTTGATTTCCTGAACAGTGAATTCGAGGACGGAACCCCCTCATTCTCATTTGACTACTCAGAGGTGTGGTTCACGCGCTGCGAGGCTGGTAAGCGCGAGAGCAAGGGATGTGTCATAATGTATTCAACCCGCGAGGGCACCCGCTGGAGTGACCCGGTAAAGGTTGATCTCCTGGCAGACTCCCTTGTTGCAGCCCATCCCTCAATATCACCTGACGGGCAGACTCTCTATTTTGTCTCCGATATGCCGGGAGGATTTGGTGGCAAGGATATATACCGCACTACACGAACCTCGCCGGGAAGTGCATGGTCACGCCCGGAAAACCTGGGCGCTGATATCAATACCCGGGGCAACGAACTCTTCCCCTTCATACGTGAAAACGGAACGCTCTATTTCGCCTCCGACGGACACATCGGCATGGGCGGACTAGATATCTTTAAGGCTACGCCGCAGGGCGGCGAAAGCTGGAGCGTTGAGAACATGAGGCCGCCAATCAACAGCCCGGCAGACGACTTTGGCATCACCTTCGAGAGAGATGCAGAGAAGGGTATCTTCAGTTCGTCACGCAAGGGGAGGACTTATGATGACCTCTACACCTTCGAGATGCCGCCTCTGCTCTTCAGCATCACGGGCCTCGTCAAGGATGAAAAAACGGCTCTTCCCGTACAGGGAGCCACCGTGCAGCTGATAGCCAGCGACGGCGCCAATATGCAGACAGAGACGGGTAATGCAGGCGACTTCAAATTCAGCCTGAGACCGGAGGTTGATTACATTTTCCTTGCCTCCAAGAAGGGCTACCTCAACGGGAAGGAAAAAGAGACGACAAGAGGACAGGACAAGAGCCGCGAATTCATGGCCACCATACTGATGACCCCCATCGACAGGCCTATCGAGCTTCCGAATATATTCTATGACTTCGGCAAATGGGACCTCAGGCCTGAATCAATGGTTTCACTTGACAAGCTGGTAGAGACCCTCAACGACAATCCGACGGTGACCATCGAGCTTATGTCACACACCGACTCCCGTGATACCGAGGAGTTTAACCTCGATCTGTCACAGAAGAGGGCACAGTCGGTTGTTGACTACCTGATAGGCAAGGGAATAGCTGCTGACAGGCTTACTGCCAGAGGCTACGGCGAAGCGAGCCCGAAAGTGGTCGATGATGAGATCATGAAGGATGCTCCGTTCCTGCGCCCGGGTGCATCGCTTACCGAGCAGTACATCAACAGCCTCGCCAACGATGAGCAGAAAGAGATAGCCCATCAGGTCAACCGTCGTACTGAGTTCAGGGTGCTTCGGACCGACTATGAACCTGCAAAATAATTAAGAACCGGGGACGGGGTTATGACAGACAGATCACGCTACGCATTGAGAGGAGTCTCTTCAGGAAAGGCTGAAGTTCATGCTGCAATCAGCCGTGTTGACAAGGGCCTCTTTCCCCGGGCATTCTGCAAGATAATACCTGACATGCTGGGAGGTGATCCTGCCTGTTGCAATATAATGCATGCTGACGGCGCCGGAACCAAGTCGTCACTGGCATATATTTACTGGAAGGAGACGGGCGACCTGTCGGTCTGGAAGGGGATAGCCCAGGATGCCGTGGTAATGAATCTTGACGACCTGCTATGCGTAGGAGTAACTGATAATATTCTTCTATCATCAACTATAGGAAGGAACAAGAACCTTATTCCCGGTGAGGTGATAAAAGCCCTGATAGAAGGCACGGAGGAGTTCCTTGCCCGGATGAGGGATGCCGGCATCGGGATATGGTCAACGGGAGGAGAGACGGCTGATGTGGGTGACCTGGTCCGTACGGTGATTGTTGACTCCACGGTGACAGCCCGGATAGCCCTGGCTGATGTCATTGACAATGCGAACATCAGGTCGGGGGATGTTATTGTGGGGCTTGCATCGTTTGGCCAGACAACATATGAGAGTGAGTACAACGGTGGTATGGGAAGCAACGGGCTGACCTCTGCACGGCACGATGTGTTTGGCAAGTACCTTTCCGGCCTTTATCCCGAGAGCTATGACGGTGCTATTCCCGGGGAACTCGTTTACAGCGGACCGATGCGGCTTACCGATCCCACAGCGGTGCCGGGCGTCAATGCAGGCAGACTGGTTTTATCACCCACACGCACCTATGCACCGGTGATAAGGAAGGTATTGGATGTTATGCGGCCTGCCATACACGGGATGGTGCACTGTTCAGGCGGCGGGCAGACCAAGATCATGCATTTCATTGACAACCTGCATGTGGTCAAGGATAATCTTTTCCCGGTACCACCGCTGTTTGAACTGATTCAGAAGAGTTCCGGCACACCGTGGGATGAGATGTACCGTGTGTTCAACATGGGTCACCGCATGGAGCTTTATGTTGATGAGGCAGATGCTGCCGCGATCATTGAAATTGCTTCATCATTCAATCTTGATGCCCGTGTAGTAGGGCGCTGTGAGCCTGCCGCAACCCGCAGGCTTACAATCAGTACTGACCAGGGGAAATTTGTTTACTGATCCTCTTCAGCGCATAACTGCCCGCAACCAAAAACCCCACACCACAACCCTTTTGCCATAATATCCTGCACCCAACCCACTGCCACTTAATTACTAATTGCTCATTGCTCATTGCTCATTGCACATTGTTAATTGCTAATTGATAAATATCAATACATCGTTTACATAAAATATCAATACATCGTTTACATCTAAGGAGGACCAAAATATCAATACATCGTTTACAAAACGACAGATTACGTTCTTTGAATTATTGTTTTTTCGTCTGCATAACCTTAATGATTATGGAAGACGAAATCATTCTCAGAAAACAGGCAGTGGAACTGCATCTTCAGGGAGTTCCGATATCTGACATTTTTCATAGTCTTGGACGTTCGCGCCAATGGGTGCATAAATGGATCAACCGTTATCGGTCTGTGGGTGGTGATGACTGGTATCTCTCCATATCGACTGCACCTAAACGACCTCGCCAACGAACTCCCCGAAAAGAGGAGGATCTGGTAATCAATGTCAGAAAGGCTTTGGCAGGCCGTCGTTACTCTCAAACGGGTGCATTAAGCATCATGTATGAGATAAAGCGTATGGGCTTCCATTCACCTTCAATAGCGACTATAAATCGAATATTGAAGAGGAACGATCTGATTACTTCCAGCAGTGTAAAACAGAAAAAAGGCATTGAATACCCGAACTATTTTACACTTGTCCAACAAATGGATCTGGTAGGTCCCAGGTATCTTACCGGAGGATCCCGGTTCTATTTTCAAAACATTATAGATGTTGAAAATCATCATGTTGGTGTTTATCCGATAAGAGACAAGAGTTCACAAACGCTAGCCAAACACCTTGCTCACTTCTGGACTGTCTATGGAATGCCGGATTACCTGCAGATGGATAACGAGCTTTCCTTTAGAGGAAGCAATCGCTATCCCAGAAGTTTTGGTATAGTAGTGCGTCTGGCTCTGTCACAGGGAGTAACACCCATCTTCATACCTCCATCTGAACCCTGGAGAAACGGAGTAATTGAAAAGTTCAACTATAACCTGGCCAAATACTTCTTCTCCACCCAGATGTTCTCTTCGTATGAGGACCTGGAAGAGAAAACGCCTGTGTTTTATGATTTTCACAATCAGAACCACCGTTACTCTACTCAGGGAGGCAAAACTCCAAATCAGATAAGGTCTCTTTGCCAAGAACATAAGTTAGGACCAATCAACATGAAGGATTATATTCCCCTGATTGAGGGATCTGTAATCTTCATACGTTTTATACGAAGCGATAAAAGCCTTACGATCCTAAGAACCAGGTTCACAGTAAAGAAAGAGTTAATCTACACGTATGTTGTTGCGGAAATAATCGTGGACAAACACGTCCTTTTAGTGAAGCAGGATGGAATTATTCATCATGTGTTCCCATTTGTAATGCCTGTAGACTGAATAACAATATGTCAATGAACTGATGATATTTTGCCTTCCTTAGAAGGCGCGCCCCCTAGGGGGCCTTGTTTGAATGTACTTTTTACCTTGTGTAAACGATGTTGTGATATTTTACTTAATTAAAAACATGTAAACGATGTTCTGATATATTACAATTAACAATTAGCAATGTGCAATGAACAATTAACAATTACAGGTAATTATGAAGGAGAATGTGGTAAAGGATAAGTCGTTTGGTTTTGCTGTTCGCATTGTGAACTTGTACAAGCATTTGTCGCAGGAGAAAAAGGAATTTGTCCTGAGTAAGCAACTTCTGCGGAGTGGAACTTCCATCGGGGCAAATGTGGAAGAGGCTATCGGAGGAATATCCAAAGCAGATTTCAAGGCTAAGCTTGGCATTGCTTATAAAGAAGCAAGAGAAACAGCTTACTGGTTACGGCTGTTGCATACAACTGAATTCCTGGATTATAAGGAATATGAATCAATTCATGCAGATTGCGATGAACTATGCAAACTACTATTCAGCATCATAAAAAGTACAAACAAATAACTGCCAATTCAGCTTCACTGCATTTTCAGTCGTCGCACGTAATTGTTAATTGATAATTGCTAATTGTTAATTGAATAAAAATGGATTTAAAGCAGGCTTTTCGCAGTTTACAGAAGAATAAACTCTTTTCGATTTTCAACATCTTCGGTTTCGCCATTGGCTTTACCGTCTGTATAATTATTGCGCTGTATGTTTATCGAGAAAACAGCGTCAATTCCTTTTTCCCTGACGCGGAACGGACTTACAGATTGAAAGATGCAGGTGAAAACAATGCTCTTTTCGATGTGGCCATCCTGCCTGTCCTCGAAGACCGTTTCCCCGAAATAGAGAAGATAGCATCAATGGTTTATCTTGCTGACGAAGATTTTAATATCACCATTAAAGTGGGCGACAAGTTCATGACAGCTCACGAGGTGATAAGCACCAATAACGATTTCTTCGATCTTGCCGGCATCAATATCCTCGTCTCTTCAACCGATAAGCCGTTTGCGGAAAAAAATTCGGTTATTCTTGCAAAATCAGCCGCCATGAAAGTTTTCGGAAACTATGACGTTTTGGGTGAGCCTGTCAGATTTTTCGAAATGGATTTCACGGTGAGTGCCATTGCCGAAGATATTCCCTCCAGCGCCACATTCGGAGCCGACATCTACCTGAATGACGAACACACCGAAATGAGTCTCGTTCAAAATTGCAATAACAACGACTGTTATCAGGTAAGGGAAATCTACTTCTCGGTCAGGGAAGGAACGGATATAGAGGCCCTGACCCAAAAGATGAACGATCATTTCCCGGAAAACCGCACTGAGATAGAGAGCGTAACACTGCAACCCGTTAAGTCGATTTATTTTTCCGAGCCGGATGAATTCATCGGCCATAAGGCGGGCAACAGTAAAATGGTATGGATTTTTATAACTATCGCTGCGCTCACGCTCTTTATGTCGCTGTTCAACTATGTAAACTACACCATATCCAAACAGTTGCAAACACTCAAACAGATGGGCATTCGCATGGCTGCAGGTGCCGGAAAGGCGCAGATTTTCCGCTACTACCTGGTGGAGGTAGGCCTATCGGTTATTATTGCCTTACTGCTCGCAGTAATTTTCACGAGCATGGCACTGCCATTAGCGGAACAACTGTTCCGGGTAGAGCTTGATATTTTGTGGTTGTTAAAACCCTCAATGCTGGCAATTGCCGTTGTCGTTTTGATGTCAGTCGTTTTGTTGGCGGCCTGGTTTCCGGTGAGCCTTATCTGGCAATCAAACATTACCTCGTTGTTGGGCAAGTCGCCCAAGCTCTTTAAGGCA